>Ga0208243_1000003_pt1 | contig 752866 bp, 653 predicted proteins | sample Subbio2Aug_QV12A_FD_184826 | JGI IMG/M metagenome (GOLD analysis project Ga0208243, IMG submission 184826) | Serpentinite rock and fluid subsurface biosphere microbial communities from McLaughlin Reserve, California, USA - CR12Aug_QV12A (SPAdes) | ecosystem: Environmental > Terrestrial > Deep... | reverse complement strand
CTGCAGCCAGCTATGCAAACAACATCAATGCGGGTACGGCAACTGCCAGCTACAGCTACGAAGAGTCTGCGAACCATTTGGCCAGCAGCGACAGCAAGAACTTCACGATCGGAAAGGCAGATGCAACGATTGTGGTACAGGGCAAGACGGTAACCTATGACGGCACAGCACACGGAGCAACCGGCACTGCGAAAGGCGTGATGGGCGAAGACCTTGCAGGTCTAGACCTTGGTGCAACCTTCACCAACGTACCTGGCGGAACAGCAGACTGGACTTTTACCGACGTAACCGGCAACTACAACAATGCAAGCGGATCGGTTGACATCGTGATCAACAAAAGAGCAGCAAGCGTGAGCGCTAATTCTGCAAGCAAATTCTGTGGTCAGGCCGATCCAATATTTGGAGGAACTTTAGAAGGGTTTATTGAATCTGATAATGTGACTGCGGTTTACAGTAGAACCTCCGGAGAGACTGTAGGATTGCTCTATATTATTAGTGCAGTCTTGAGCCCTGTGGCAGTTTTGAGCAACTATGATATAACTTACAACACGGCCAACTTCACCATCAATGGTGTCACCATCGATGCCTCGGCTTCCAGTACTCCTGTTCCGATGGGAAGTCCGGCTACGTTGAGAGCATCGGTGACTCCAAATGTGGCCGGTGTGAGTGTAAACTTCACGGTGACGAATGAAGCAAATGCTACAGTGTATACCACCACAGTATTGACAAATGGATCCGGTATAGCAACTGCCACAACGGGTAACCTAAGCACTATAGGTGTACTCAAGGTGACTGCAGTGGCAGGTACAGGATGTGCTGAATCTGTGGCTTACATCCCGGTATTTGATGCCAGCGGAAGCTTTGTAACCGGTGGTGGCTGGATAGAATCTCCAGCTGGTGCAATGCCTGCTAATCAGGATGCAGTTGGTAAGGCTAACTTCGGTTTCGTATCACGTTACAAGAAAGGAAGCACGCAGGTAGATGGAAATACCGAATTCCAGTTTAATGCCGGTGGACTTAACTTTAAGAGTACCCTACATGAATCAGGTTCTTTGGTAATCTCGGGAAGCCGCGCTACCTATCGTGGTACTGGTACTGTGAACGGCGCAAGTGGATTCCGCTTTATGGTAGTGGCTATTGATGGTCAGTGGAACGGCGGTACCAACCCCGACCGCTTCCGAATCAAGATCACTGATAGTAACGGTCAGGTGGTTTATGATAATCAAATCGGTAAAGACGAAAACACTGCTGATGCTACTGTATTAGGCAACAACGGTACTGGTGGTGGATCTATCGTTATCCACCAGGCTTCTAAAGGCAACAAACGCGTGAGCACTGAACTGGTCACCGTACCATGGAATACTCCAGTGGAAACTATCAAGCAAAAAGTAGATCAGATGAGCCTCACTTGGTTTGAAAGCAGAAAGCTGCCAATGACCTTGGATGCCAGCAACTACGATCCGTTGACTCCTGGATTCTATGAGTTGAAAGCGGATCTGATCGATAATGAGTTCTTCGCTCTGGATGAGCCAATCTCTATTCAGGTGCTGGTTCAGGATAAGCCAAAAGCTTTGGATATCCTTGTAGATAACAGCAAACTGACTACGGATCTCAAAGCCGGCGATGTGCTTGGAACCCTAAGAACGATCGATCCGGTGGATAATATCCATACCTATCAAATCGGAGAGAATTCTGATTTGATGCTGGATGGTGACAAGGTGATCTGGAAAGGAACTACTGTTCCGGCGCAGTTGAGACTCACCGTCTTCAGCACAGACCGTGCAGGTCAGACGATCAGTAGAGAAATCAGCCTGAGCAGAGAATTGAAGCCGGGAGAATTCTTCCTGTATCCAAACCCTGCACAGCGCGAGACCAATGTGATGGTAGATCTGGATAGAGAAGCTACCGTGACGATCAGAATCTATGATGCAGTGGGCCGAATGGTGTTGGAAAATGAGTCATTCCGTGAGGGAAGCTTCACCCAGACCTTCAACTTGGACGGACTTGCCGCTGGCTTCTACACCGTTCAGGTGAAAGTAGGTGACATGGTGATGACCAAGCGACTGATCAAAAGGTAATCACTGAGGTTGTTTGATAAAATAAAAATCCCGCTTCATGTCGAAGCGGGATTTTTTGGTTTATAACTCTTTCTTCCAAATCTCAATACCCCGGTACTCCGGGAAAATGAGATCAAAGTCTAAAACGTAATGAAACACTTTTCCGAAACCGCATTTTTCATAAAAACGCTTGGCTTGAGGTTGACATTCCATGACTTCCAACCAAATAGTGTCTATGTTGTTTTCTTTTGCCACTGCTTCACAATGAGACATAAGCAGCCGAGCAATACTTTTTCCATGAACTTTAGGATGAAGGTAGAAACGGTGTATTTTCATCGCATTGGGAAGGTCGATTTCCCTGGGAGAAAAAGGAAAGTCATACTTCAAAATTCCCACTTTTTCACCTCCCAATTCCACAAAAAAGTAATGAGTAGTTTCCCTGGAAAGCTCCTTGAAGACCGTCTCGGGTTTATAGATCAACTCCACATACCAATCGCCTCCATCATCCCAAATGTACCGATAGCTTGCTCGGTAAACTTCGTCCATGAGTATGTACAGGAGAGGCTGGTCTTCTGGCTGAATCGGATGTAGCTGTAGGTCTAAGGTTGGATTCAAGATAATCTTCATGGCCTGAAATTAGGAATTGAAGGGGGATTTCTTGCTTGCTGTTTTGCTTTTTGAGGGGAGAGACCTTTGGGGTTTTCAAGAATCCCGAAGGGATGAGATTCATAGGGCAACCTTTGAGATTTTTGAAAATCTCAAAAGTTGCCTTAGCCGTTGTCTCGCTTTTCCGAACGCAGGACTGGTTGAAATAAAAAATCCTGCTTCTGGAGAAGCAGGATAATATAAGTTCCAAACCTTAGAGGTTTGGAAAACCTCTAAGGTTATTTCCTCGCCAAAGCTCTTTTCGCGGCCTTCACGATATTTTCAGCATTCAGGCCATATTTTTCCAGCAGTTGAGTTGGGGTACCGGATTCGCCGAAGCTATCATTTACGCCCACATACTCAAGCGGAGAAGGATTGTGTCGGATCAGAGTTTGTGCAATGCTGTCTCCCAAGCCACCGTTGATCTGATGCTCTTCGGCAGAAACGGCGCAACCTGTCTTTTTCACGGATTCCAAGATTGCCTCTTCGTCCAAAGGTTTGATCGTGTGGATGTTGATGACTTCCGCATGGATGCCTTCTTCGCGAAGCATGGCTTCTGCTACTACGGCTTCCCATACGAGGTGCCCGGTAGCGAAAATGGTCACATCCTTGCCATCGATCATTTTCCAAGCCTTTCCGATTTCGAATTTCTGATCAGCAGGCGTGAAGATCGGCCAGCTAGGTCGACCAAATCTTAGGTACACTGGACCTTCGTACTCAGCTATCGCCAAAGTGGCTGCCTTGGTTTGATTGTAGTCGCAAGGGTTGATGACTGTCATGTGTGGGAGCATTTTCATCATGCCCAAGTCCTCCAAGATCTGATGCGTTGCGCCGTCTTCTCCAAGGGTCAAACCCGCATGGGAAGCACAGATTTTCACATTTTTGTCGGAATAGGCGACCGATTGACGGATTTGGTCATAGACTCTGCCGGTGGCAAAGTTGGCAAAAGTGCCTGCAAAAGGGATTTTACCTCCGATGGCCATACCAGCTGCCAAACCAATCATATTGGCTTCTGCAATCCCGGTCTGGAAAAAGCGATCAGGGAATTCCTTTTGGAAATCCCCCATTTTCAAGGAGCCAATCAAGTCAGCACAAAGGCCAACCACATTCGGATTTTTTCTTCCTGCCTCGAGGAAACCGTCACCGAAACCGGAACGGGTGTCTTTTTTTTCTGTATAAGTAAATTTTAAGTCTAAGCTCATCTTCGTGTCTTTTGGGATGGGAAATCAATAATCACCGAGTGTCTCTTCCAATTGACCCAAAGCCTTGGCCAATTGCTCGTCGTTTGGAGGGGAACCATGCCACTTGTGCGTGCCGACCATGAAGTCTACGCCGTAGCCCATTTCGGTGTAGAGCAAGTTCATTACCGGCTTTCCTTTACCGGTCAATGATTTCGCCAATTCCAAACCTTCGATCACTGATTTCAGGTCGTTTCCGTTTTTCGTCTCGATAACTTCCCAGCCAAAAGCTTCCCATTTGGCTTTCAGATTTTTTAGGTCCATCACTTTGGTCGTCGGACCATCGATCTGCTGACCATTGTAATCTACCGTGGCAATCAAATTGTCCACTCCATAATGAGCAGCATACATGGCAGCTTCCCATACTTGACCTTCCTGTAACTCTCCGTCACCCATCAAAAGGTACACAAGCTTGTCATCTCCATTGAGTTTTTTGGCTTGAGCTACTCCCAAGGCTACAGAAAGACCTTGACCCAACGAACCGGAAGCTACCCGAATACCTGGTAGGTGCTCATGGGTAGCAGGGTGACCTTGAAGTCTGGAGTTGAGCTTACGGAAGGTTTTCAATTCTTCTACAGGAAAATAGCCACTGCGTGCCAGGACTGAATACCAGCCAGCTGAGAGGTGTCCATTGGAAAGGAAGAAAAGGTCTTCTCCTTTACCATCCATGTTGAAGTCAGGATTGTGGTGAAGCTGGTCAAAGTACAGTGCGACGAAAAATTCAGCACAGCCCAGCGGTGCACCCGGGTGGCCGGACTGAACGGCATGGACCATTCTCAGCACATCTCTTCGCAGCTGTGTGCAGATGTTTTGGAGTTCTTCAATTGATTGTTTTTTCATTAGCTAGGTTTACTTTAGGATTTGAGCAGTATGGTTTTTGGTGTCGACTTTCTCGATCACCTCTGCAATTTTCCCTTCCTCATCGATTACAAAAGTGGTTCTGGCTGTACCCATGTACTTACGGCCATACATGGATTTTTCTACCCAGGTACCGTAAGCCTCGTGCACCTTTAGATCTGTATCTGCGATCAAGGGAAAGGGGAGAGATTGCTTTTCTATAAATTTCTTGTGTGATTTTTCATCATCTGAACTGATTCCGAGGACCACATAGCCCGCACTAAGCAAGGCATCGTAATTGTCTCTCAGGTTGCAAGCTTGGGCAGTACACCCCGGAGTGGCGTCTTTGGGATAAAAGTAAAGCACCACCTTTTTACCTCTGTAATCGGATAGCTTGATAGCCGCTCCGGTTTCAATTTTTGCTTCGAATTCAGGTGCCAATTGGCCTACTTCTAGTGACATGTTGTTGTTGATTTTAGAATGGAACAAGATTTAACTGATGGTACCCCGCCACTCGGCCACATTACCGGCCATGTCGGTTACCTTGAGTAAAACTGAACCTTTGAGCGGTTGTTCATTCAATGTTTCGGACCAAATTACCGACTGCTTGTGCTCGTATCGCATCAAGACCCATTCACCGTTGATAAAAGCTTCAAAACTCTTGATGCCTGATAGGTTGTCTTTGATCGTAAATCTCATGCCTTGGGCATTGACCCGGATCGGAGCGATCGTGGGTTTTACATTGTCCTCAGCCAGAACAAAACTACCAAAATTTCTGGTTTTGAAGCGGATTTGACCTTCTACCCATTCACCGCCCACAAAACTTCTGGCTCCATTTCCAGCCCGTTGGTACACGTGGGTTTTACTTTTATCCCCTAGATACCCATTCACATTCCAAGTGACTTCGATCGGATTCCATAGGTATTCGGTAGGTTCCTGTAGCCTCAAAACCGGCGCACTTGCAGGTCCAGAATGGGAAACTCTCAAGTAGAGATCTTCCAAAAGACTGTTTTCTTCAGTTCGGATTCTCAGCTTATCGGTTGCGTGAAGGTGTTCTTTTCCTACCGGAAAATGACCGATAATCTCAGGAATGTAAATTTCTGAACAAAGGTCAATCTTGCTTGGGATACCAAATCTCAGATCCCAGAGGTAGGTTCGACTTTGGGCATCCTGATAGGCAGGTAAAATCTCATAAATCTGATTTCCAATAAAATACTGCGCTAATCCTCCTTTATCGCTCTGCTTGACCTTGATCTTCATGATGTTTTTGAAGAACGTCACCTGAGGAGATACCGGTGCTGCACCGTCCGCTAAGGTAGAATCCAGATCTGCTCCGGTCAGCGTGAGATTGACTAATCTCGAATTGCTGTAGGCATCGAGGAGACGAATCTGCACATTTTTTTTCTGACCTGCTTCCACCTGAAAAGCACCTGTCCCAGGAGTATTGGGAGTAAAGAAATCGAATTTCAGATCAGGCTGGTGGTAAAGTCGGGTGAAACGGTTTTGATGGGTATGCAGCAGGAAATGTCGGGTGAAATTGAAATCCACTTTATTTACATGAAGGGTGTAGAGCAGCCCTTTTTCATCGGAGATTTCAAATTTTGGAAAGCCATTTTGATTTTCAGCTCCATCGAGCTTGTCATAGCTTTGGATTTCCAGCCCAACTTTTCCAGTCACGCGGATCGTTTCCGGGATGCGGTAACTTGCCCCGCTGAGTACGGGAGTGAGCTCGATCCGTTGAAATTTGCCATTCACCCGACTGTCGATTTCCAAGGGGACAATAGCGATTTTCTGTGGAGTAGGAGGGATGTTGTCCAGTATCTCTGAAAAGCCGGCCAAAAGTGGATCCATAGCTCTGTCCAAACTGTCGCGGATTTCAAAGTGAAGGTGAGGTCCACCCGAGCTCCCGGTATTGCCACCATTGGCGATCAATTCCCCTTTTTTAACCGGTAGTTCGCCTTTCTCAGGATATAATTCAAGTTCATTCAGTTTTGCCTCGTACATTTTTTTCTTCATCCAAGCATGGATCTTGGGATTGAAGTTTCTGAGATGCCCATATAGGGTGATATGCCCGCTCGGATGCTTGAGGTAAATCACATTTCCATAGCCGAAAGATGAGATTTTGATCCGATGCACCCAGCCATCAGCCACAGCATAGATGGGTTCCCCCTCGACTCCTCCGAATTTGTAATCCAAACCCGTATGGAAGTGGTTGGGACGGAGTTCGGAAAAGTTGCCGGAAAGGTAATTTCTAGCCCCAGGTTTTACAGGTGAGCGGAAATAGCCTTTTTGGATTTCCTGGGCGGAAATTTTCGGTATTGCAGCGATACCGATTACTAGTGCTAAAGCGAAAAGTTTACTCAACTTCCAAAAATCAGAGATTGCTTCACTCCGTTCGCAATGACGAGAAGCCGAGCTAAGCTTATTTGACTTCAAAATCGAGCATTTTTTCATTTCCGATAAAACCTGTTAGGTGATCTCCGATTTTTACGGGACCAACGCCCGCCGGTGTTCCGGTATAGATCAAATCTCCTTTTTTCAGGGTGAAAAATTGGGAAACGTATGCGATGATGGTCGCAAAGTCAAACAGCATCAGGCTGGTATTTCCCTTTTGCTTGAGTTCGCCGTTGATTTCTAAGTGGAAGTCAATGTCTTTCAGGTCTGCAAAAGCAGTCACATGCTTGAAATCACCGATCGGTGCAGAACCGTTGAATGCCTTGGCGATTTCCCAAGGAAGACCTTTCGCCTTGCATTGATCTTGGAGATCGCGCGCAGTAAAGTCGATGCCTAGACCAATTTCATCAAAGTATCGGTGGGCAAATTGAGGTTGGATGTACTTTCCTTCTTTGCTGATTTTCAGGACAAGCTCGACCTCGTGGTGGATATTTTCGGAGAAATCCGGGTGAAAAAACGGAGCGCCGCCTTTCAACAAAGCGGTATCCGGCTTGAGGAATACGACTGGTTTTCCGGGTTTTTCGTTTTTGAGTTCTTCAATATGTGCGGCGTAGTTACGGCCGATGCAGATGATTTTCATAGGTTACTTATCAAAGAATGAAAAAGGTGTTCATTAGCCTTTGCGCTGTGAAAATAAGCATTCCAAACTTAGAATTGGTTCTGTCTATATAATTGAAGTAGATCAAAACTCAATTTTTTTCACTTCCTCAATAAGCTTCTCTGTCCATCGGGTATATACCAAACCTGAAGGGTGAAGCCTGTCTTCCGCCATCATTTCCGGCTGACCGCCTATGACTCTGTATTCTTGGGTGATGTCAATAAATGTGACTTTGTACTTGTCGCAGATGGCTTTTTTGGCAGCATTGTAGGCATCGATTTCTGCCCCTACTTTCTTTTGATCGGTGTTGCGTGCTTTTGCAAATCCTGTCACAGCCCAATCGGGAATGGAGAGGACAACGACGCGATCATTTTTCCCTCTTGCAAAACCAATCGCTCGCTTGAGCATTGCCTCAAAGTCTTTTTCGTAATCGGCAACCGGTCTTCCTCGGTATTGATTATTGACTCCGATGAGTAGCGTGACCAGGTCGTATCCTTTCGCAGAAGGTTGTCTTTCAGTGATTCCGGCGTCCAATTCATCGACGGTCCAGCCGGTCTTCGCGATAATTGTGGCCGGAAAAAATAACTGACCACCAATCGCGTTCAGTCGGTCGACGAGCTGATTGGGATAGCGGTCCTTTTCATCCACACCTTCTCCGATGGTGTAGCTATCGCCTAGTGCGAGGTAATTGATTGTCTTTACAGGCATGGGTTCTTTAGGATTGCAAAGGGTAACCAAAAATAGGGAAGAGACAAATGAGATTAGGGAAATGAGCATCTTTCAATAAATAGGGTTCAGTATGCAGATAGAGTTTCTATACAAATTGTTTCAAAAAACTCATGATCCAGCCAGTAATTTTATCCAAATATGGGTTCGAGCATCACGAAGGTTCCGGTATCTGCATTCATACTCACTTTTGCCCCGACAGGTACGATAAACTGACGTGGAATGTGTCCGATCATGGCCCCGATGTAGGCCGGAATTCCCAAAGGAAGAACATATTGGTCCATGATCTGATCGATGGTAAATGCACCATAGCCACCTCCCGGTTTGCAATCCGAACACTGACCAAAAATGAACCCCTTGATCTTAGACAAAGTACCGTTCAATTGGAGGGTGCTCATCATCCGATCGATACGGTAAGGATCTTCTCCCACATCTTCAATAAATAAAATAGCGTCTTGAAAATCAGGGTAATAAGGAGTACCTGATAAAGCACTTAACACGGTTAGATTTCCACCCAAAATCCTACCTGAGGCGGTTCCGCTTTTCAGAGTTTGAATACGGTTTCCTTTGGCTACCAAGTCATCGCCTTTGGTCACTTCATTCTGGAAAGTCATCAATTTTTTCTCGAAAAACAGTTGCTGAAACTGCTTGACATGGAAGCTATTCCAACTGCCCGAACCGTTGGGACCATGAAAAGTGGTCAGGCCCGTCTGACTCTGAATGGCGCAGTGCAGAGCCGTAATGTCCGAATAGCCCATCAGGGGCTTTGGGTTTTTGCGGATGGTTTCGTAATCAAGCATCGGAAGGATTCTCGCTGCACCCGAACCGCCGCGCAGGCAGATGACCGCTTTTACTTCCGGGTCTGCAAACATGGCATTCAGATCACCCGCCCGTTCTTCATCTGTTCCTGCAAGATGGCCAAACCGATTTTTGAAGTTTTCTCCCACTTTTACCTTAAATCCGAGTGCCTCCATCGCTTCTTTCGCATAGGTAAATTCCATGCGGTCGGCTGTGGCGGCTGAGGGAGAAATAATTCCTACCGTATCTCCTTTTTGAATGGCCTTGGGAAAAAGAGTGGCAGCAGGAGAATTACTTTTAAAATCAAAGCCTAGCAAGGATGCCGAAGCGGTGGCAAGGCCGAAAGATTTGAGAAAGGCGCGTTTGTTCATAGAATTCAAATTGGAATTGAAATTACTTTCTTTTCCAACTAAAAGAAAAACCCTGCCAAAATGCATCGGCTGGTACCTTTAAATTTGAAATAGATCTTGGTAAGAACTGGGATTCTCTAGTTTACTGGGTTTTTACTAACCATTAAGGAAATTGAGAGAATTAAGGACTTTAACAAGATGATATTTTTAAAATTTCATTTCTTGGTTCGAAAACCCATCTTAATTGCCTTAATTCTCTTAATGTTTCAAATTCAAATGGTTATAAATGGAATTGGCGCAAATTAGGCCTTCAATTCCAGCAACATTTTTTCTAGCTGTTCCATGATTGGCTTGAGGGTTTGATCATATTTTTTGATCCTTCTGCGGATGCTACTATGCATGACCGCAAACATCATTACGGTAATCCCAAGATGGGAGCTAAGTCAGTATGGATGTTGTCAGGTTGTCGAGTTGTCCTGTTGACCCATTCTCGAGTTTTCCGGTTGTCACGTTGTTGCGTTGTCATGTTGTCAAAGGCTCAGTGATTATTTGTACGATAGAAAATTTGGCAACCAGATATCTGGACATCATTGTAAAATATAACTCGACAACCCGATAACAAGACAACCTGACAACTCAAAAAAACTCTAAAACCCATCCCGGACAATCACCATCACCTTTTCCACTTCTTTTCTCACGGTAGATGCAGGGTAGGGGAAGTTGGTATTCATAAAGGCGAAAGCATAATTTTTTCCGCTTTTGGTTTTGACTAGACCGACGAGGCTGTAATTGTTACTCATGCTTCCGGTCTTTGCAAAAATGTAGGGTTCTGCAGCTTGAAAGCTGTTTTTCAGCGTACCTGTTTTTCCGCCAATGGCTAGGTATTCATTCAGCTCAGCTTCTGGTAGCAGGCGGTAGAGCTTCTCAAAAAGCGTCACCATCGATCTCGGAGTAAATAGATTGTGCCGGCTGAGTCCGCTGCCGTCTACCCATTTGGGTTGGTCTGGAAGGTCGTTGAGGTAGGTTTTGACCATGTACTCGATGGCCCGCTCAGTGTCCAAGGTCTGGAAAAGGCGGTCTGAAATCATGAAAAGCAGCTGTTCCGCCAGGAAATTGTCACTTTCCTGCATCATTTCTTTGAGGATCGGAGTGAGGGCTGAAGCTCTCCAAACAAGATGATCGGAGGGCAAAGGCTCGGGTTTGTAAATCCATCTCTTCCCAGTTTCGGCTTCAGCTAGTTGGACCAAGATCTCTGGCGTAGTCAAAAACGGGATAAAGCGCTCTCTACCTACATAGGTGGAAGGATTGTAATAGAACCAATTGCTGTGAAAGTCCCGCTCCAGTTCTTTGACAGGCTTGGTAGATGGGAACACCTGATTTTCGAAAAAGGAAGGACTGACCTGAACACGGCTACCAATCTTTTGAACCTGAACCAAATTCCCATAAATCGGAAGGGAACTACGCTCGGCGGAATAGTCATAGTAATAATCGTCCCATTGCCAGCCGTAGCCTAAGGAGGGAGAAACCTGATTGGCGTCGGAAAACTGAATGACGGAGTGATTGCCAAGAACCTTTTGAAAGTCCGGCTGAGCAAATTCTTTATACTTCCACGTAGGATCGCCGGATCCCCAGATTTTCAAGGTGTCTCCTGCAGAAACATATCGAAGCGTTTGAGTGCTGTCTTGAAGAATCACCAAGGAAGCAAATAGGGTAAACAGTTTGGTGGTCGAGGCAGGAAGAATGCGGATTTGGCTGTTTTTCTCAAATTCCACATGTTGGGAATCCAAATCATACAGCATAAACCCGGTCAAATGTCCGTTAAAAAAGCTTTCTGGTCCCAAAGCTTTTTCTAAAGCGAGGTAGTTGTCCTGCTTGATTTGGGCGGAAAGCTGTTGCTGAACCAGCAGGATCAAAAAAAGAAAAAAGCCTCTTTTTATCATATCATGCATTTTTCAAAACAGCATAGGCCAAAGCCAACCAACCCAAAATAAACCCAACTCCTCCGATCGGGGTGATGGCACCAAGCCAGGTGATCCCAGTCAGGGAGAGAATGTAAAGCGAACCCGAGAAGATCAAAATTCCTAGTAACATACCCCAAGCAGCAAGACTCAATCCTTTCCACTCCGGCTTGATCATCGCCAAAATCCCCAATCCCAACAAGCCTAAGGTATGGTAAAAATGGTAGCTGACGGCAGTTTCGAAGGTGTCCAACCGTCCGTATTTAATCAAAATCGGTTCTAAGCCATGGGCTCCAAAAGCGCCAAGACCTACAGCTAAGGCACCGGATATCCCGGCGATAGTGAGTATGTTTTTCCCTGTCATCCTTGTGAATAGTTTCTTGCTCCAAATATGGCCGAACCGATCCGCACCATCGTACTGCCTTCTTCCTGCGCGATCTGATAATCTCCACTCATGCCCATGGAGAGTTCGGTCATTTTCATAAAGTCAGGTAGATTGCGGCTTTTCAGTTCATCGAAAAGCTGCTTCAATCCACGGAATTCTTGTCGGATTTGTTCCTGATTTTCGGTGAAGGTTGCCATGCCCATCAATCCTTCGATTTTCACATGAGTGAGGTCAGAGAACTCCGCCGAAGCCAGCATTTCTTCCAACTCCGCCAGGTCAAAACCGAATTTGCTTTCCTCTATCGCGATGTGCATCTGAAGCAACACGGGAATCGCCCGATTGATTTTTTTTCCCACTTTGTCGATTTCCTTTAGCAGTTTGAAGGAGTCCACACCATGAATCAGGTGGACAAAGGGAGCGATGTATTTGATCTTGTTGCTTTGCAGGTGGCCGATCATGTGCCAGTGGGTATCCGCAGGCATCTCGGGTTGCTTGGCTTGGATTTCCTGCACTTTATTCTCTCCAAAGTCACGGATGCCAGCTGCGTATGCTTCGCGAAGGTCTTCCAAGGGCTTGGTTTTGCTTACTGCGATGAGGGTACATGAGGGATTTGGAAACGATTTAATAACACTATCTAAATTGGACTTAATGCTCATTTGTGCAGTTTCCTTTGAAATTTGTTCAACTATTCGACAATCAAAGATATGGCAATACTCAGCAAATTGCTGAAAAAAGGCATTAGGCTAAGGGAAAGTTTGGAGCAGGAATTTTCAAATCCCATAGACTTGCAAAAGCAGCAACTCAGGAAATTGCTCTTAAAAGCTGAGCGAACTGAAATAGGGAAAAAGTACAAGTTTAATGCTGTGTTGAAAGCCTTCAGGGGTAACGCCGATTTGTTTTATGAGGTTTTTAAAACGCAGATTCCTATCTACGATTACAATTCGATCTATGAAGAGTTTTGGAAAAAGCTTCTAGACGGAAAAAAGAATGTGACTTGGTCTGGGACCGTCCAATATTTTGCCATGAGTTCGGGGACATCGGGAGCTTCTTCTAAATACATACCTGTCACCAAATCGATGGTGAAAGCGATCAGGAGAACGGGGGTCAGACAAATTTTGAGCCTTTCGAAGTATGACCTGCCTGACTCTCTTTTTACAAAAGGAATTCTGATGCTGGGTGGCAGTACCGATTTAGAGTTCAACGGAACCTATTTTTCAGGTGACCTGAGTGGAATTACGGCAAGCAAACTTCCCATTTGGTTTCAGCGATTTTATAAGCCTGGAAAAAAGATTTCCAGAAACAAGAATTGGGGAGAAAAACTGGATCAGATCGTAGTGCATGCCAAAGACTGGGACATCGGGATCATTGTGGGAGTACCCGCATGGCTTCAGATCTTGATCGAGAAAATCATCGATCGATACAAAGTCGACAACATCCATGACATCTGGCCAAACCTCAAAATTTTTGTTCATGGAGGTGTTGCTTTTGAGCCTTATCGAAAAGGGTTTGAAAGCCTATTGGGCAAGCCACTGATTTACATTGAAACTTACCTTGCGTCAGAGGGCTTTTTGGCTTATCAAGCTTTACCAAATCGGAAATCCATGCGATTGGTCTTGAATAATGGTATTTTTTACGAGTTTATCCCCTTTGAAGAGACCAATTTTGATGCGGATGGAAACGTCAAATCCACAGCTCAAACCCTTAAAATCGACGATATTGAAGAGGGGACTGATTATGCTATTTTGATTACTACTTGCGCTGGTGCTTGGAGGTATTTGATCGGCGATGTGGTGAAGTTTATCTCCAAGGAAGATTCAGAAATCATAATCACCGGTCGGACCAAGCATTTTTTGAGTTTATGCGGTGAACATCTTTCCGTAGATAACATGAACAAGGCAATTGAATTGGTCTCCGAAGAACTCAATATTCGAGTTCGTGAATTTACTGTCATGGGAATACCTCATCAGAATCTTTTTGGGCATCATTGGTATATAGGTTCGGAAGATCAGGTAGATGCAAAAAAATTGGCCAAGTCGCTGGACAAGCAGTTGATGAAGCTCAACGATGATTACGCTGTAGAAAGAAAACATGCCTTGAAAAAGATTAAGGTTGAGGTTTTAGCGCCAACTTTGTTTTACAATTGGATGAAGAAAGAAGGAAAAGAGGGTGGACAACATAAATTTCCGAGAGTTTTGAAAAACGAAAAGGCAATATCTTGGACTGAATTTCTAAAAGAGAGCAGAAAAGATGATTAATGCCTTTGGAGAAGGTTTGGTGATGGGCCTGCTATTATCCCTGATGGTAGGGCCTGTTTTTTTTATGCTGATCACGACCAGCATGGAACAAGGATTTCGAATCGCCGCTGTATTGGCCTTGGGGATTTTGGTCAGCGACCTGATTTACGTGTTGATTACGTACTTTGGCGTGAGCTTTTTGACCCAATACCCTTTGATAGAAAAGGGCTTGGGTTATGTGGGGGGCTGTATTTTGGTTGGTTTTGGGATCAGTTTTTGGAGGAAAAAAGTCAGCGATCGGCCTAATTCCGGAGGACTGATTTCAGTAGAAGCCAAGAAGCGAACCGCCTTTGCCAAAGGATTTGGAGTAAATGGGGTCAATCCTTTTGTGATGTTGTTTTGGATTTCCATTGCCAGCTTGGTGTCTTCCAAAGCCGAATGGGAATCAGGAGATCGATTTTCTTACTATTTCGGACTACTCTTGACGGTTTTTGGGATTGACTTGGGTAAGGCCTATTTGGCAGGAAGGCTCGCCCACTACATGACACCAAGGCTGAGAGGATTTTTGAATAAAGGCGTAGGAATCCTGATCTGCTATTTTGGGGTGAAGATGATTTGGGATACTTTGAAATTATAGGGTCCGATGTCAGGTGTCTGATGTCCGATGAAGCTGTCAGGCTAAGCACCTGAGAGCCGAGAGTCTCGAAGTCTAAGCACTTGTTCTTTAAAAGAGGGGAGACCGAAGACGGAAGGCTGGAGAAGAAAGCCTAAACTTTTCCAAAGTTCGAAACTTTGGAAAAGTTTGAACACCCTTCTTTTCTACAAACAATAATGAGTTATCGAGCTCTATATTAAAATATCGAACGTCGAAAGTTGAATATCGAATAGCGAAAAAGGCAACCTCGAACCTATGGAAGTTCAGGATGTGTTATCCAAGCCAAATACAAAATGTCGGATATCGAACGTAGAACAACGAACGTCGAACGATTAAAAACCAATCATAAAATTGTAGGTTTAAGAAATATGCAAACACCGACTCAACCTGCTCTTATATCAGCACTGATTTTATTTTTCTTTTTGGTTTCCATTCCATTGATGGCCCAGGAAATTCCCGCTCTGCAAGACTTCAACCAAACAAGGCTCGATTACAACCGAAGTGGAATGCTGATTTTGGGATCTTGGGCTCTCGGAAATATGGTGTGGGGCGGGATAGGAGCGAACCAAAGTACCGGTGAGGTCAAAGCTTTTCATCAAATGAATATGTATTGGAATGCAGTAAATCTTGCCATTGCAGGTTTTGGGTACTATCAAGCGACCAAGGAAGTTCCGGGTACTGATTTCTGGGCCACCCTAGAGGCACAGCAAAGCATAGAGAAAATCCTTCTGGTCAATTCAGCTCTTGATGTAGCATATATGGCCGGAGGATTTTATTTGAAAGAAAGAGGACTAAGAACGGACAATACCAGATTGGTTGGATTTGGGAAATCGGTGATTTTGCAGGGGGCTTTTTTGATGGCTTTTGATGCGGTGATGTTCGGGTTTCATCAGACTCATGGAAAAGAAATTCCGGGTTTGATACAAAATGTCAGTTTGGGTCTCTCAGGAGTCAATTTTAGATTGAATTTCTAAATGGCAGGTTGATTTTAAACTAATTATTGAATAAATCGTATTTTTAGTCAATTGGTAAATAGACCTTGAAATATGAAGAACTTCTTTCCTTTACTCGCTCTGATTTTTGTTTTAGGTTCCTGCAAGGTTTCCGAAACCGTCACCGTTGATTCCATTGCCAATGCAGAAATGCTGAAAGGATATCAAAACTTTAAACTAGTAGAGGAAGATTATGCAGATAAACGGAATGAACGAATCAAGCTTACCTTTAGGGACAAACTGCTCGAATATGGTTTTGAAGAATCTTCCGAAAATCCTGATTTTTTAATCCAGGGAGTCGTAGTTACCCGCAAATTCATCCAAGAACTTGGGCAGACTTCCTCTATTCCGGGCCCTTTTTACAGTGCAAATAATTCTAATAATAATAGCGGTGGTGGCACTAGTGGTGGTAGGAGTACCTTCGTAGTGAATCGAGGAATGATAGGGAAAGTGATTTTTTTGATTCAGGATGCTAAAACGAATGAAATCGCATGGATGGGTGTCAGCACCGGAGTAATCTATGGAGGTGGTCTGTTAAATCCAGAGGATTTGGACCTTGCACTGCATGAATTGTTGGCCTCGCTTTAAGAATAATTTTTTGCTCACCCGTGCGGTCATTATGGACTTAGCGGAGCTCACTGTAAGGGCAGCCAAAGGTTTGGTATAAATTATTTTTATCTTTGTCCTATGGAAAATTTATCACTTTGTCCCAAATGTAAATCTGAGTACACCTATGAGATGGATGGCCAAATGGTCTGTCCTGACTGTGGATTAGAGTGGAACCCCTCTGAAAGTGAAGAAGAAATCGAGACCGGATTGGTCGTGAAAGATTCCAATGGGAATATTCTGGCGGATGGAGATTCGGTAGTCACCATCAAAGATCTTCCTGTAAAGGGTGCGCCAAAACCGATCAAAGCTGGCACTAAAGTGAAAAACATCCGATTGGTGGAAGGAGATCACAATATCGACTGCAAAATCGATGGATTTGGATCGATGGCTTTGAAGTCGGAGTTTGTAAGAAAGGCCTAGGAAACACCTGCCAGGTTTTCAAAACCTAGCAGGTCTAGGCAATAAAAAATCCCACTGAGTCTCTCCAGTGGGATTTTTTATAAAATGGATTAGTAATTAAGCCAAGAAGTTTTCTACCGGAGTGTATGGCATATTAAATGCATCTGCAACCGCTTTGTAAACGATCTCTCCGTTGATCACATTTAGTCCAGGGACTAATTCCGCATTTTGCTGTGCTGCCTTTTTCCAGCCTTTATCTGCAAGTTGGATGGCGTAAGGAAGGGTAGCATTGGTCAAAGCAAGAGTAGAAGTGTATGGTACAGCTCCTGGCATGTTGGCTACGCAATAGTGAACGACATCGTCAATTACAAAAGTTGGATTTTCGTGCGTGGTAGGCTTACAGGTCTCGATACACCCTCCTTGATCCACTGCAACGTCTACCAATACTGCACCTTTTTTCATGTCTTTGAGCATGTCTCGGGTGATCAAATGCGGAGCTTTTGCACCAGGAATCAATACCGCACCTACGATCAGATCGGCATGCTTGATCATTTCGCGGATGTTGTACTCGTTGGACATCATGGTCTTGACATTTTTAGGCATCACGTCATCCAGGTATCTCATTCTTGCAAGAGAAACATCCATAATCGTTACATCAGCACCCATTCCGGCAGCCATCCAAGCTGCTTGTGTACCTACGATTCCACCCCCTAGGATCAACACCTTGGCAGGAAGAACTCCGGGAACTCCTCCAAGAAGGATACCTCTTCCACCCAATGGTTTTTCGAGGTAATTAGCTCCTTTTTGAATCGCCATTCTTCCGGCTACTTCTGACATAGGTACTAGAAGAGGAAGGCTGCGATCCGCTTTTTCAACCGTCTCATAAGCCAAACAAACCGCCTTGCTCGCTACCATCGCCTTGGTAAGTGGCTCATATGATGCAAAGTGAAAATAGGTGAATAAAAGTTGGTTTGCCTTAATCAGTTTATATTCTGATTCGATTGGCTCTTTCACCTTCATAATCATTTCGGCGATTTCATAGGTCGCTTCGATGGTAGGCAAAATCGTAGCACCTGCTGCCTCATATTCTGAGTCGGCAAAACCACTTCCTACGCCGGCGGTATGCTGTACATATACTGTATGGCCTCTCTTGATCAGTTCTTTGGCACCGGCCGGAGTAAGTGCGACGCGATTTTCATTGTTTTTGATTTCCTTAGGGACACCTATAATCATGGCTAAGTTTATTTGGATTTAAATGATTCGCCGCAAAGATAATAAGCTATAATTTTCAAAAACTCATTTAAAGAATTGTATTTGGATACCATTTTGTTTTTATGTCAAAATCCAAATGATGTTTTTATTTATTTTAAAATCATTTATAAAATTTTGATTTTTCATTTTTTGAAAACGAAAATTTTGAAAAAAAATTTCAAAAAATTTATCCAATTTTCAATTTTAGGTTTCTTGGGATTCACCCATTAAAAGTCTGTCAATTTTCCTTATTCAATATAAAATTTTATCAATTTGATAAATTAGCTAATTATGCCAAATAAATATTGGATAATGCCCTAATGGGGAATTTGCACAAACGAGCATTTTGTCTATTTTTGATCGCACTAGTAATTGCAAACCCAAAATAGCTTTAGTAAAATCGATTCTATGGAAGTCAAAATTCACGCAAAGACCCAAGCCAATTCAGATCTCCAAAAGGAAGCAATATTGGATGATTTTAGAGTTGCCGTCATGAGTAGACATGCTTCCCTCATGGGAAGGAAAGAAGTATTTATGGGGAAGGCCAAATTTGGGATTTTTGGTGATGGTAAAGAGCTCGCGCAGATCGCCATGGCCAGAGCTTTTAAAAAGGGAGATTTTCGATCAGGATACTATCGTGATCAGACCTTTATGATGGCTTTGGGCGAATTGACCGTGAAGCAATATTTCGCTCAGTTATATGCTCATACCAATGTTGAGGCAGATCCTGCAAGTGCAGGAAGATTGATGAATGGGCATTTTGCCACGCGCTCAATCAATGAAGACGGTACTTGGAAGAATCTTACCAATCGATATAATTCAGCAGCAGATATTTCACCTACGGCTGCCCAAATGCCAAAGCTGCTAGGCTTGGCCTATGCTTCTAAACTTTTTAGAGAAAACAAAGGATTAAAGTCCCTGACCCAGTTTTCGGTCAATGGTAATGAAGTGGCTTGGGGAACAATTGGTAATGCCTCCACTTCGGAAGGTATGTTTTTCGAATCCATTAATGCAGCCGGGGTACTTCAAGTTCCCATGGTAATTTCAATTTGGGATGATGGCTATGGCATTTCTGTTCCTCAGGAATTCCATACTACCAAAGGCAGTATTTCGGAAGCTTTGACAGGGTTTCAGCGAACAGAAAGTGAAAAAGGTTTTGAAATTCTCAGAGTAAAAGGTTGGGATTATGAAGCTCTGAATCAGGCATTTACTTATGCAGGTCACATTGCAAGATCTGAACATGTTCCTGTCTTGATTCATGTGGAGGAAATGACACAGCCTCAAGGCCATTCTACTTCCGGTTCGCATGAACGCTACAAGTCAGCTGAGCGATTGAAGTGGGAAAAGGATTGGGATTGTATTGCAAAATTTAGAGACTACATCACTACCAACGGAATAGCAACTGCAGACCAGTTGGATGCAATAGATGCTGAAGCTAAAGCTGAAGTTAAAAAACAGAAAGAAGCAGCTTGGCAAGAGTTTTCAAAAGAGATTAAAGAAGAGCTGGAGACAGCTGTTCAATTGATCAAAGCTGCAGCTGAACTTTCATCCCGCAAGGTTATCCTACTTCAAATGGCAGATGATCTTAAAAAGACCATCAATCCGATCCGAAAGGATGTGATCAGCACTGTTAGGAAAATATTGCTCATTCTTCGTGCGGAAAATGAATCTGTAAAAGGGGAGTTGAAGTCCTGGTATGAAAAGCAGGTAGAAAAAAATCACGACCGATACAGCAGTCATTTATACGTGGAAGATTCGTTTTCTTCTTTGAAAGTGAAGGAGGTTTTTCCAATGATCGACGAAAAGTCTGCACTGGTGGATGGACGTGAAGTATTGCAGGCATTTTTCGATTACACTTTGGAAAATGACCCCAGGTTTTTCGCTTTCGGAGAAGATGTAGGGAAAATTGGAGATGTGAATCAGGCCTTTGCAGGTTTGCAGGCTAAGCATGGCGAATGGAGAGTCACCGATACCGGGATCAGAGAATGTACGATCATTGGTCAGGGAATTGGGACAGCCCTTAGGGGTTTGCGCCCGATGGCCGAGATTCAATACTTGGATTACCTTCTGTATGGTTTACAGATGCTTTCAGATGATTTAGCTTCATTGCATTACCGTACTAAAGGAGGTCAAAAAGCACCCTTAATTGTTCGTACAAGAGGTCACAGACTAGAAGGCGTTTGGCATGCTGGTTCTCCAATGGGTATGATCCTTTCCAGTTTAAGAGGCATGATAGTGGCTGTGCCACGTGACATGACTCAGGCTGCGGGGATATATGCTACCTTGCTTCAGTCTGATGATCCTGCGATAGTCATTGAGTGCCTAAATGGCTATCGACTGAAGGAAAAAATGCCTCATAATATTGGTAAATATACAATTGCACTGGGTAAGCCTGAAATTCTCAGACAAGGCGAGGATGTCACGGTGGTTACGTATGGTAGCATGTGCAGAATTGTGATGGAAGCGGCTTTAGAGTTGGCTGAGATTGGGGTTTCAGTCGAGGTAATTGATGTTCAAACACTACTTCCATTTGATACCTATGGTATCATTGGAGAATCAATTCGAAAAACCAGCCGGGTCATTTTTGCGGATGAAGATGTCCCAGGAGGCGCCTCAGCATTTATGCTTCAGCAGGTGCTCGACCATCAGGATGTGTTTAGATTTTTGGATGCAGAGCCTCAGACTCTTCCTGCAAAAGCTCATCGTCCTGCTTATTCTTCAGATGGAGATTACTTCTCCAAGCCAAGTGTGGAAGATGTAGTCGAAAAAGTCTATCTCCTGATGCATGAGTCCAATCCTAAGAAATTCCCATCTCTTTAATTTAAAAGTAACCTTTAATGAAAAATGGCGCTTCAATTTACGAAGCGCCATTTTTCATTATTTCTTAGTGATTTGTCGCAATGTCACTTGAGGACTTGAGACTTCATTAGATCTGTTGAGTGCTCTATCTTGAATCTGTACGTCAATTCTCAAGGTATCATTTCTGAATATGGATTCCCATCCTGAGGAAAGCATCCGATAGGCGATACTTCCTTCTACCGGTTGACCTTCTTCTGTGGTCAAGACTCGAGGAAATCTCCCATTGAAGGTGGTGAAAAATGGCGGATCCTGCCATCTGAATTCTGTGAATCTACCATTTCGCTTAATGTAAAAACGAACGAAAATATTGTATTGGTTTTCGTTTTTCTCAACCCAAACCGTATCTCGTACTGTTGTATTATTTACAATTGGATTGATCACCCAATCTACTGGATTGTAAGTTGGGGCGGTACTGGGTCTACGGGAATACGTAATTAAATTGCCTGCGGCATCTCTCTTGTAATTCAATGGATTAAAAGGAGGATTGATATCTGTTGCAGATAATCCCAAATCACCTTCTGCATCCTTAAACCTCAATGTCAAAATCAGTGAATCTTGACCTGAGGTAGGGGCGTATTCCAAACTTGAAAATTCAATTTCAGGTACACTTGGAAAATTTTCGGGTGGACTAATACAGGACGTGCCGAAAAGCAGCCCAAACAATATTCCCGAATAACTTTTGAATCGCATGCGATGGAGGTAAATTTGCTTTCTAAAATACAGGAAGTTTTCCCCTTTGAAAAACTCAAATTATAAAACGATGTTGGAATTCAAAAGTTTTTCGGAAAGGGTGGATAAATTGACCTCCGACCAATTTGAAGACTTTGCTTTAGAGTTGTTTCAATTTCAGTCACGTTCCAACCCGGTTTATGCATCCTATTTGAAAGCGAGAAGGATTAATCCTTCATCAATAAAAGAAATAACTTCAATTCCTTTTTTACCGATTCGTTTTTTTAAAGATAAGGAAGTGGTCAGCGGACCTTCCACTGCTTTTTTTAAGTTTTATTCAAGCAGTGGTACCACAGGTATGGTTACCAGTAAGCATTTGATTTGGTCAGAATCATGGTATTTGTCTCATTCAAAACGAATTTTTGAATCTTTCTATGGCGATCTGAGTGAATTTCATGTATTAGCACTTTTACCGGCATATCTTGAGCGCCCGGGTAGCAGCCTGGTTTCTATGGCCAAGTTTTTTATTGAAGAAAGTGGATCTCCCCATAGCGGCTTTTATTTATACAATCAAAAAGAGCTACTCAACAAACTCGCATTTCTATCTTCGGATGGAAAAAAAGTCTTATTGCTAGGGGTGACATTTGCTCTGTTGGATTTGGCTGAATCAGGATTGGCATTTGAAAAAATGGATAATCTAATTGTGATGGAAACAGGAGGAATGAAGGGAAGAAGGCGAGAAATGATTCGTGAAGAGGTTCATGACTCATTGAAATCCTTTTTTCAAGTGGATCGAATCCATTCTGAATATGGGATGACTGAATTAATGTCTCAGGCTTATTCTCAGGGTGAGGGGAGGTTTTCTTTACCTTTATCCCTGCGCATTTTTCTCCGGGATGTAAATGATCCTTACAGCCAAACTGTCAAAGTCCAAGGAGGAATCAATGTAATAGATTTGGGAAATTTTCATTCCTGCGCATTTATCGAAACACAAGACCTTGGTAAAATCGATGACAAAGGAATGCTGGAGGTCTTAGGAAGATTTGATAATTCAGAATTGCGAGGCTGTAACTTGTTGGTTCAGTAATTGCTATCTAAAAAATAATTGGACATATTTATCGAACTAAAACATAACCAAATGAAAAGATTTGCCTCAATAGCACTTTTAATCGGGATATTGGCACTTGGAGCGTGTGCTTCCAGTAAGCCTTGTCCAGCCTATGCCAAAGCTCCTGTCTCCCAAAAAGCCAACAGTTAAAAAAAATATGCTGACCTCAATAGTCAGCATATTTTTTCACATCTTCTAGACTAATTGTCTGTTCTCCAAGAATGACCAGTCTTTCGACCACGTTTCTCAGTTCCCGGATATTTCCAGTCCAGGGAAATTCCTGAAGTTTGGCCACTGCTTCTGCGGTAATTTTCTTTTTGGCATCTCCATTTTCCTGAGCGATATCTTCCAGGAATTTTTCAATTAGCAAAGGAATATCTTCTTTTCGGTCTTTTAAGGCAGGTACCTGAATCAAAATTACGCTTAGGCGATGGTAGAGATCTTCTCTGAATCTACCTGCTTCGATTTCTTTTTTCAAATCCTTATTGGTAGCAGCCAATACCCTTACATCCACCTTAATATCCTTATCACTTCCTACCCGATTAATTAGGTTTTCCTGTAGTGCTCTCAGCACCTTTGATTGAGCAGAAAGCGACATATCACCGATTTCATCCAGAAACAAGGTGCCACCTTGTGCCTGTTCAAACTTTCCATTTCGTTGCTTATGAGCTGAAGTGAAGGCACCTTTCTCATGGCCAAACAATTCTGACTCGATCAATTCTGAAGGAATGGCGGCACAATTGACCGCTACAAATGGTTCATCTTGCCGATTGCTTTTTTGATGTACCCAATGCGCTACCAGTTCTTTACCGGTTCCATTCGGGCCTGTGATCAAGACCCTGGCATCCGTGGGCGCCACTTTTTCGATGGTGTCTTTTACCCGAGCGATGGCAGGAGATTCTCCTACCATGTCAAACTTTTTCGAAAGTTTTTTCTTGAGCACTTTGGTTTCAGTGACTAATTGTTTTTTGTCCAGGGCATTTCTCACTGTAAGCAAAAGCCGATTGAGATCCGGAGGTTTTGGAATAAAATCAAATGCCCCTTTTTTAGTCGCTTCAACCGCTGTCTCTATACTGCCGTGGGCAGAAATCATGATAAACTGTGGGGATTTGTCCAGGGCTTTGGCTTGATCGAGTACCTCGATTCCATCCATTTTGGGCATTTTCACGTCGCACAGTACCAAGTCAAAGTCTTCTTCCTTTATTTTTTGAAGTCCATCTTCTCCATCTTGGGCTTCGGTGACTTCAAATTTTTCATATTCAAGAATTTCCCTGAGGGATGCGCGAATAAACCGCTCGTCGTCGATGATCAGAATTTTTGGCATAATGTAAAGTAAATAAAAAAGTGCAAGTCTGTAAGCCGGGTTCTGTCCCCTGATTTCTCAGGGCTCTTGTCATTTATCTCGATCTTGATTCGCACCAAGACTCTATCGATCTACCCACCCCGGAATCTTCCCCGAAAGAGAAAGAATCGAACGAGCAGCTCTTTGCCCGAGGCCTATTTGATCTTTCAACCCATAAGGTTTGCCATGCCTCCTTCATCACTGTCGGAGCGGTGGGCTCTTACCCCACCTTTTCACCCTTTCCCTTCGTGCCGATAGCTATCGGCATCAGGGTGGTTTATTTTCTGTGGCACTTTCTGTCCCCTGACCGTCACCAGTCAAAGGCCTTCCTGTTAGGAAGTATGGCGCTCTATGTTGCCCGGACTTTCCTCCCTGTCCCGATACGTACCGGGATCAAGGCGACAAGACGACTTGCACGATGCAAAGTACGGGATTTTAAAGGAAAGGATTTGGGAACTTGACGATTTTAAGATTCCTCGCTTTATCGGTTTCGTGCCTTTACTTGGTGAATAGAAATATTAATGGGCGAAAACGATTTTAGTCCTTCCAATTTGGTGCTGTCATGGCAATCAATTATCCGCAGTTTTACTGTTTCATTTTAAGCAATTTGCCGCATTAATGAATCCCAAAGCCAATGATCCATCACTTTTTTGAAAAAAAAATGACTTTTTTTTCATTGAAAGGAAAACTTTATCGCAATAAGCCTGTTCTATCATTATAAAGGCTTAAAAAGCTTTTCTTCATAGTGCTGGGTTGAGCCGCTCCGAAAGGAGCGGTTCTTTTTTTTGCCTATCCGAAACTGGTTGGTTGGCCTCCTTGATATTGCTTACCTTTGGAAAAATTTGAATTGTGTATGATTCTGGTAGGAAACGCGGTTTTGTCTGACGATATAAAAGAGAATTTTTTTGTCTGTGATTTAGAAGCCTGCAAAGGGGCCTGCTGTGTAGAAGGTGATGCCGGAGCGCCACTTGAGGACGAGGAAACCAAGATTCTTGAGGAAATTTATCCTATTGTCAAGAATTACATCACTGAAGAAGGAAGAAAAGCCATTGAAACACAGGGTACGTGGGTTTTTGATAAAGACGGAGATAAAGGAACCCCAACCATAGGGGAAAATCGTGAATGTGCTTACGCTTTGTATGATGATCGAGGGATTCTAAAATGCGGCATTGAGCAAGCTTACCTCGATGGAAAAATAGCTTGGAAAAAACCCATTTCCTGTCACCTCTATCCGATTCGTGTGACCAAGTACGATGAATTTGATGCGCTAAATTACGACCGGTGGCATATTTGTGATCCTGCGTGTCAACTTGGCAAAAGTCTTCAAGTTCCTCTATACAGATTCCTTAAGGAGGCCTTGGTAAGAAAATACGGAGAAGCTTGGTATGAAGAGCTCATTACCGAAATTGAAGGATAAAACCAGCCTTAAAGGCTAAATAAAACCTGCTCTTCGAATGCCATCTACAGCAAACTCTGCTATTTTTTGGTAGCCCAAATCCGATGGATGAATTTGGTCTTGCGAAAAAAAGTCCGGACTCAAATCCAGAGAAATAGGCTCAAAAATCAGGTTGGGATGTTCTCTTGATAGTTCAGTCATTTCTTTTTGCAGAAAATTTCGTTGTTCTTTCAAAAAGGACCTCATTCTGAAGGAAAAAGCAGGAAAAAGATGAACTGGTGGAATGTCTGCCAAATAAATCCAATCAGGATGTAATTCAGAAGAAATTTGGTCAATCAAGCTTTTGAGTTGTTGGTGAAAAACAGAAGGGGCAGTAAGCTTGAAGCAATCATTTGCTCCTAAAAATAGGACTAAGCCGCTAATCTTCCCTGAAGGTAAATATTCTGAATTTTTATAGTATTCGTAGGCTGAGCCTGCTTTTAGGCCATTTTTGCCTATGTTTTTTATTTCCCAAGAGGTCCCCAAAATTCGATGAAAATTACCTGCAAGTGTATTTTCTTGAGAACTAGCACCCACTCCTGAAGCGGTGGATTCTCCCAAAATCAAAAGAGTCGAAGTTCCAGATCCAAGAGATAGATTCTCAGCAATCGATGGGAGTTTGATTCCTTTACGGCGAATTCCGGATGCTTCATTAATTAAAAATGGGAGGTATGGTAGAAGCTTTAGCCTGAAAAACCAATACATGAACAATCAGCCTCCGGCTTTTTTTGCCCCATATCCCGCCTGTAACAATACCTGCAAAACTTTGTCTCGGTGATCTCCCTGAATTAAAATCTCTCCATCTTTTGCCGAACCACCGACTCCGCATTTGTTTTTTAGCAGTTTTCCCAATTCTTTTAGGTCATCTTCTGTACCGATAAACCCTTCCACCAAAGTCACCTGCTTTCCTGCTCTGGCTTTTTTGTCCAAAAGGACTTTCAGTTTTTGTTGAGAAGGTGATAAAGTCTCTGATTCGCTTTCTTCTCCAAAGTTGTATTCGAAACTATCCGAGGTGGAATAGACTACTCCATCTCTTTTTTTCCAGTCGTTACTTTTTTTGCTCATGGGTTTTATAAAAAAGCCTGTCTTTGGACAGGCTTCAAAGTTAAGTATTTCAGTTTAGTTCGCTTTAAAGGTCCAGACAGGTCTTTTCGAATGATTCACCACATCCTCAGCTATGCTGCCTGTGATCAAATGGAGAAGTCCAGTGCGACCATGAGTTGTCATGGCTATCAAATCCGCATCAATATCATCTGCAAACTCAATTATGCCCGATTCCTCACTTAATGAATTGTAAACCTCTGCTTTGATATTTTCAAAGTTGTGCTTTTGGACAAAAGTTCGGATTCTGGACATCGAATCTCTTGTCGATTCAAAATTTCCAGGAGTATTTACCACCACAAAGTAAAACTGAGCATTAAAGAGGTTTTGAATTCTTTTGATTCGGGAAGCAACTTCATCTGCAGAGTCTCTAAAGTCTGAAGCAAACACGACCTTTTTCATCGTGCTTACGTCTGTCTCACTTTTGATGGTGATCACGGGACAGGGCGATGTTCGGACGATTTTTTCAGTATTGCTGCCCACCATAATTTCTTCCAAGCCAGAAGTTCCTTTTGATCCCATTACTACCAAATCGGGTTTTGCTTCATGGATTGCATCCGAGATACCTTTAAATGCATTGCCAAGAATAATCTTAGTTCTCAGTGTGAAATCTGAATTTGCATATTCTTTTTCAAGCGCCTCAAGTTGTTTTTTTCTTAAATCTATCAACTCTTTGAAGAAGAGTTGATTCTCAAAATCAGGGATTGGATCCAGGCCACCACCCATGGTGCCAACTCCTGTGGACAGAGGAATTTCTACCACGTGAAGAATCGTAATAGAAATTTTTGAGTAGTTGGTTGCCAGGCTTTTGGCAAAATTTAATGCATAAGTTGCCGTGGTTGAAAAGTCAAATGGCACGAAAATACTGATCATAGCTTTTGGGTTTTATTAATCCAAATTAGGGATTAAAAACTAGCAGAAAAGGACTTTTGTCAGCTTTTGATCAAATCAACAAACCAATTCCAAAAAGTATGGTCCAAAGTAGAGTGCTGATCGCCATCTTTTTCAAATATGGATCAGTAGCCTCGGAGGATTGCGCATTGTGTACTCCCAAACCCACTTTTAGCATCATAATTCCTGCAAGGACCGCCAATAGAGTGAAGTAATTATTGCTGGATAGTGAAAAAAGAATCAATGTCAAATAGCCTGTCCCGATCAAGGCCCAGTTGTAAAAAACAGCCTTTTTTCGGCCGATTCTTACAGGGATTGATTTTTTACCTGCTTTCCAGTCTGATTCGATATCTCTGATATTGTTGATATTGAGTACGGCAGTGCTAAATGATCCCAATGAAATGGCAATCAACACAGCCAAGGGTTCAAAACTCAAGGTGTGGAGAAAATAGGTGCCCAGCACTCCCGTCAATCCAAAAAAAACAAATACCGAAATATCACCCAAGCCAGCATATCCGTAAGGATTGCTTCCGGATGTATAGGTAATGGCAGACCAAATAGCTGCTAATCCAATTCCCAAAAAAAGAAGAAACATTTTCCAATCTTCCAGTGCCAAATAGATCAAAAGTAGCCCTGAAATCAGCGAGAGCATACCAAAGAGATACATGGCCTTCTTCATCTCTGCCAAAGAAATAATGCCGGATTGCACCGCTCTAATGGGGCCTTGACGATCGGCAGAATCCGCCCCATGCACCGTGTCGCCATAGTCATTGGAGAGGTTGGATAGGATCTGTAAGAAAATGGTGGTAAGAGAGGCCAAAAGCAAAATCTCCCACCGAAAGGCGTCTTTCCATTTAGCCAGAAAAGAACCTGCTAAAATGCTTGCTAAGGCTAAGGGTAAAGTACGAAGCCTGACTGCGTGCAGCCAGGCCTCTTTTTTGGTTGTAAATTCTTTTTTCAAAGGAATTCAGTCAATTCAAGCTTCGATGAGTTTTAGAATCTGTTCGTCCAAAGGAGTCACAGAAGAAGGGAAAAACTTCACCAATTCACCTTTTTCATTGATGAAGTATTTGCAGAAGTTCCAGCTTGGCTCCTCATTATTCCAGCCGTTTTGTTTAGCATCAGATAGCCATCTGTAAAGCGGATGCTTGTCAAAACCCTTTACTGATACTTTTTCAAACATAGGGAATGTCACCCCATATTCAGTGGAGCAAAACTCTTTGATCTCTTCGTTTGATCCGGGTTCTTGACCGCCAAAGTTATTGGCAGGAAAACCCAACACGATGATTTTATCACTGTGGTTCGCATAAAGCTCCTGAAGCTGAGCATACTGCTTGGTGTAGCCGCATTTAGATGCCACGTTGACAATCAGAAGCTTTTTGCCTTTAAAAGAAGAGAAATCAACTTCTTTACCATTGATGTCTTTCATTTTAAAATTGTAAAAGGAACTTTCCATAGTTTGATCGTAGGATGGGTGGAAACTTGCTGCGTCAGTCGGACGCTGTAGGGTTTTGCCGCAGGCAAAAAGGAGTACCGATAGGGTGATTAAAAGGATCTTCATAGTTACATTCGTTCTGGAACCTGTATACCGAGCAAACTCATTCCTCTTTTGATTGTTTTGGCTGTATGTGCAGAAAGTGCCACACGGAACGCCTGAATCGATAAATCTTTTTCATGGAAAATCGGGAGGTCCGCGTAGAATCGGTTGTATTCTTTGGCCAAATCAAACAAATACTGCGCGATAATGGAAGGGGAATAATCATCAGCAGCCATTTTGATCTTGCGATCAAATTCATTCAATAGTTGGATCAAACCGGTTTCGGACTCGGCTAAATCTGATACTCCGGAAAAATCGGCAGCCTTGTAATCCACACCGATTTGTTCTGCTTTTCTAAGGATTGCAGCGATTCTGGCGTGCGAATACTGGACAAACGGACCAGTGTATCCTTGGAACTCAATAGATTCCTGGGGATTGAAGAGCATTCGTTTTTTGGGATCCACTTTGAGCAAGAAATATTTCAAAGCTCCCAATCCCAAGATTTCATATAATTCATTAGCCTGCTCTTCGGTAAATCCTTCGATTTTGCCAAGTTCTTTCGTATGATGCTCGGCTGTTTCAATCATTTCCTGGATTAAATCATCTGCATCCACCACGGTGCCCTCTCGGGATTTCATCTTTCCGGTAGGCAAATCTACCATACCGTAAGATAAGTGGTATAGCCCAGAACCATAGGAACGGCCCAACTTTCGCATGATTTTAAACAAGACGTCGAAGTGGTAGTCTTGCTCATTACCAACTACATAGACTGATTTGTCAATTTGAAAATCTTTGTATTTCAAATCGGCTGTTCCTAAGTCTTGGGTGATGTAAACAGAAGTTCCATCTGCTCTTCGTACGAGCTTTTCATCCAAACCTTCGTCAGTCAGATCTACCCAAACTGATCCGTTTTCTTTTTTGAAAAACACACCTTTGGCAAGGCCTTCTTCTACGATATCTTTTCCGAGTAAATAGGTGTCTGACTCGTAGTAAAACTTGTCGAAGTTGACCCCCATTTTACGGTAAGTCGCGTCAAATCCGGCATATACCCACCCATTCATTTGCTTCCAAAGGGAAACTACAGCTTCATCTCCTGCTTCCCATTTACGGAGCATTTCCTGCGCTTCAAGTAGGATAGGAGCATTTTTCTTGGCATCCTCTTCCGATTGGCCACCAGCAATGAGTTCTTTGATTTGGTTTTTGTATTCGATATCAAATTTGACGTAATACTTTCCGGCTAAGTGGTCACCTTTCAAACCGGAGCTTTCAGGTGTTTCACCTTTGCCAAAGTGCTGATAGGCCACCATGGATTTGCAGATGTGAATTCCTCGGTCATTGACTAAGTTGGCTTTGATGACTTCGTATCCGTTTGCTTTGAGAATTTCTGCCACCGAATAGCCGAGGAAGTTATTTCTTAAATGTCCAAGGTGTAGTGGCTTATTGGTATTGGGTGAGGAGTACTCCACCATGACCTTTTGACCATTTGGGGGGAGTTGGCCTACGGCCGGATTGCTGTAGATTTTTTGGAAAAGATCCAGCCACACACGCTCGTTGAGCACCAGGTTCAGGAATCCTTTGACCACATTGAAGTCGCTTACCGCAGGCACATTGGCTTTGAGATATTCACCGATGAGATTTCCGGTATTTTCAGGAGTCGTTTGGGAGATTTTCAAAAAGGGAAAAACTACAAACGTGTAACTGCCCTCAAATTCCTTTTTGGTAGGAGCAAGGCTGATTTGCTCCAAAGGAAGATCATGGTTGAATATATTCTGGAATGCGAGCTGAATGCCCTTAATAATGGATTCTTGAAAGTTCATTTGACTGAAGTATTAACCGCAAAGAACGCGAAGGTACACAAAGAAAATCAATCAAAAGGACCTAGGACCTTCTGTTAGAATGACTCGTTTGATGCCTGACTTTAATTGATAAACATTGAAATTTAAGATTAGACCTAATTTGAATTTGCCCAGTTTTAAATAGTTAATTATTTGTGCAACATGTACGTTAGATATTTCTTTGACTGATTTTAATTCTAATACTAGCTTATTTTCTACCAAAAGATCGATTTTGTAACCTAGATCTAAAGTGAAATCATCCAATTGAATAGGCATATTTTTTTCCATTTCTACAAAAAGCCCTGCTTTGGTTAGTTTATGAAACAACGCTTGTTTGTAGACATTTTCCAAAAGTCCAGGCCCAAGTTGAGAGTGGATGTCAATCGCAATACCCAAAACAATGTTACTTAATTCATCCTCGCTTAAGAGGTTAAATGTTTCCATTTCTTTGTGTTTCTTAGTGTTCTTTGTGGCAAAATTAGAAATTATCTACCAGCGACTTGGTAGTGATTTCCAAAACATCAAAAGCGATTTCGGCCATGGTGTTTTCGGTGTCGAGGGTTGGATTCACTTCTACGATTTCCCAGCAGCAGACACGTTTGTCCTTGATCAATTCTGCATTGAGCTGGATCGCTTCTTCCACAGTCAGGCCATTGGGTACAGGAGTGCCTGTTCCTACAGAAATGGAACTGTCCAAGCTATCCACATCGAAGGAAATGTAAAGCTGATCACAGTCCTTCAAGATGTGGAGTGCTTCTTGGGCTACTTTTGAAATCCCCAATTCCCTGACCTCAGCAGTACTGAAGTTTTTGATTCCATAGTGTTTGATCAAAAAGTCCTCAGGTTCTTCGGTGTCACGCACGGAGATAAATACAATATTTTTTGGTTCTATTTTGGGAGTATCGCCTCCGATTTTCTTGATTTTTTCCCAATAGGAGAGGGTTTCCGTACTGGGTTGGTTGATTTTGCAGTCAAGATTATCCAACTGTGCTACCATAGGCAGAGGCATCCCGTGCATATTCCCTGAGGGGGTAGTGTAAGGGGTGTGCAGATCAGCGTGAGCATCGATCCAGATCACTCCTAGGCGCTTTTCTGGATGGGCTGCTTTGATCCCCATGATCGTGCCTGCCGCGGTGCTATGATCTCCTGCCAAAACGATGGGGAATTTCTTTTCCAAGCGGAGAGACTCTATCGTGGAATAGACGTTTTTCAAAACCTGATACACTCCATCGATGTATTTAGCATGAGGATACTTGTTTCCTCTCCAAAGGAAATTATTGGCATCTGGTACATTGATTGGATCGAATTGGGTGAAAAAATTCGACTTTTTGTCTAAGCTAGCGATCTTGACAGCATCTACTCCAAGACTCGCGCCTCTTGTTCCAGCTGCAATTTCTGAGCGTACCTCTACTAGTTTAATTTTTCTCATTAGGTTAAAATTTGGGTTTTGTGCTTTTAAAAGTATGAAACAAAACTACTCAAATGCCCCAATTTATCGCATTTGAGCAGGATTGAATAATTTTTTCACTAAATAACCTATAAAAATTATAGGGAATATAGGTTTATAAATTTTTCTACTTACTTTTGAGCTCTTACAAATAAACACTAGTTCTTATGAGCCTAGCCTTACCCATCAGCAATTTGGAAATCGCATCACCTGCATGGACTGTAACTTCTACACCGGAGTTAATCAGATTTAATCTTGGTCAGCAGGAAATCCTCAAGATTTTTTCTCAACCGATTGCCAACAAAATGCAGGGTATGTGTCGTTTTGAACGAGGTTTTGAAAAGTTGCTTCCTCTATTTAGAGGGTTGATTCTGCTCGGTAAGCCATCCTCCTTGAGCTTGATTTATGATTTTGATCGAGCTCAAGCGTTTTTCACTTTTTCTCAATCAGAATCCCAAGAAGTGGAAAGGTTCTTCAACAGTGTCATCGAACTGCTGAAAAAAGAAGTCAAGTTTAAGCAGATTCTAGAAAAAGTGATTGAAAACAATCGAAGATTTCAGGCCGAACAAGCCCTGCTTCAGGCTTCGCTTCATCGTGTGACTTGGGATTGATACTCAAACAAGTAATTGAATTAAGGACAGATCTACGGTAGACCTGTCCTTTTTTATTTTCCGCGGTTGTTTTTTCCAGATTATCCTCAATCGAAACTCGTTTGGATTTGTTATCGCTCTGTGAAGTTTTCACTATTGCATTTGATATACCCCAATAAAAGAGCAATTTTTGCACCCTTAAATTTCCGTAGTAAATCCCCTTGGTAAATGAATAGATACATTGACTTGATTCAGCAGACATTTGACTTCCCTACCAAAGAGTTTCATGTTGAGAACAATGAGCTTTTTTTCAACGGAGTCAATCTGATGGAAATCATCGAAACCTACGGTACGCCACTCAAGCTGACCTATTTGCCTAAAATCTCGGAAAACATCCAAAATGCGAAACGGTATTTTGGTAATGCCATGGCGGCACACAATTACCAGGGCAATTACACCTATTGCTACTGTACCAAGTCTTCCCATTTCAGCTTTGTCCTTGACGAAGCTTTGAAAAACGATATCCATATCGAGACTTCTTCGACTTTTGACATACCGTTGGTTCGCAGTCTATATGCTAAAGGCAAAATCACCAAAGACACCTACATCGTCTGCAATGGATTCAAGAGGGAGAAATACAAGGAATACATCTCCGAACTTCTGAATGACGGGTTTAAGAACTGTATTCCGATTTTGGACAACCTTACTGAGATCGATTATTACCTCGAGCATGTGAAGGTGCCTTTTCAAGTGGGGATTCGAATTGCTTCAGACGAGGAGCCGAAGTTTGGGTTTTACACCTCCAGATTAGGCGTGCGCTATAATGACATCATTAGCTTGTACGAGGAGAAAATCAAAAACAATCCTCAAGTCAGCCTGAAGATGCTTCATTTCTTTATCAATTCAGGGATTAAGGATACGGCATATTACTGGTCCGAATTGACCCGATTTATCCAGAAGTATGTGGATTTGAAAAAAGTTGCCCCAAGCCTGGATACCATGGATATCGGTGGGGGTTGGCCGATCAAGACCAATGTGTTTTTTGACTACGATTACCAATACATGGCAGATCAGATCGTCAAAAACATCAAGTGGATGTGTGCTAAAAACAACACCACCGAGCCCAATATATTCACCGAGTTTGGAAGCTACACCGTAGGGGAGAGTGGGGCAGTGCTCTATTCCGTGCTGGAAGAAAAACTGCAAAACGACAAGGAGCTTTGGTACATGATCGACGGGTCGTTTATTACCCAGCTTCCGGACAGCTGGGGTCTCAATCAGAAATACATCATGCTTGCGGTCAATAATTGGGATGAAACCTACCAGGGTATTTCCCTAGGTGGGCTCACCTGCGACAGCATGGATTACTACAACTCAGAAGCTCACCAATTCAATATTTACCTTCCCAAAATCCAGGAATCAAAGAAGCAGTACATCGGCTTTTTCCATACCGGCGCCTATCAAGAATCACTTGGGGGCTATGGAGGCATTCAGCACTGCCTGATCCCTGCACCTAAGCATGTGCTGATCGATCGGGACGAAAGCGGTGAAATCAAGCATTGGCTTTTTGCCAAAGATCAGACTGAGGAGAGCATGTTAAAGACTTTGGGATATTAGAAGAGGGAAGACAGGAGACGGATACTTCGACTTCGCTCAGTGCTGGCGACAGAAGAAAAAAAGACCGCTGAAAAGGCGGTCTTTTCGGTTTTTTAGAGGGTATTCGTTCAGTTGGCTTTTATACCATCATCCGCTTTGTCTGTCGACCGTTGACTAATTCACCTCACTGTCACATGATAGCAGCTTTGTCTTCGCTCCTTGATGACGTATATTTTTCCAGTTTGCTGGAAGTGATTAAGTACCTTTTCCAAGTTTTGTTGTGCTTTTCCATCCCACTCTCTGATGCCATTAAATCGGATGTAAGATATATCGAAGGAAATCCCATAAGAATGAGAGCTATTGCCGTCTGTCGCATTTCGATTTCTTCGCTTGAGTGCTTTTTGCTGAGACTCGGTCCGCGTGGCAGAAGATACCGTAAAGAAATTCCCTTCCCCTGCTAAGGCTTCGTAGGCTTTGCCAAGCTCTTCAAGTACCGCTTTTGAATCAGGAGTGATGAATGGAAAACTGTGGGTCAAAGAATCCACTCTGTATCCACGTCCCTGGCTGACATCTACCAAGGTACTGTCATGAATTTTTTGATAAAGTTGGTATTCGTCCTGAATGAGTCGAAGGCCCTTGAGTTCTGCGGCAGTCAAATGCTCTTCATAGGTGTCTTTTTTTAGCCTTCCTGAAAAAGAAACCAATTCATTTGGATCAAATTCTTTCTCAGTGACCACTGGCAGTGTTGACAGTTTGACTTCTTTTTGAGGTGAAAAAAGGCCCTCATAAATACTGATGAATTCATTTTTGATCTCAGGCTGAAAATGTAAAAGGGCCAGAAGCCCAAGTGTAAATAATATCAGAAAGGTGGTGACAAATAGAAGGGTGGAGGACTTCATAAAGCAATTAACTGAGATCAGGTTGACTTTCAAGTCATTTTTGATCTCAGCGGTAAAATAGATTGAAATGAAAAAGACCGCTTGGAGGCGGTCTTTTGAAGTTTATTCGCTCAGAATCGAATCAAAATAAGCGATAGTCTTGACCAAGCCTTCTCTAAGTGGAACTTTGGGTTCCCATCCTAGCTCCGATTTGGCCAAGTCGATGACTGGTTTTCGTTGCATGGGGTCATCCTGGGGCAGTGGCATAAACACCAGTTTACTTTTACTATTAGTCAATTCAAGCACCAATTGAGCCAATTCCAACATGGTAAATTCTCCCGGATTACCAATATTCACAGGGCCGGTAAATCCGTCTTTTGAATTCATCAATCGGTACATGCCGTCGATGTTGTCATCTACATAGCAGAAAGAGCGAGTTTGATTTCCTTCGCCGTAAATGGTAATGTCTTGGCCTTTCAGTGCCTGCACGATGAAGTTGGAAACTACTCGACCGTCATTGGGATGCATCCTTGGACCATAGGTGTTGAAAATACGCATCACCTTGATGGCTACCCCATGCTGACGATGGTAGTCAAAGAAAAGGGTCTCTGCACATCTTTTACCCTCGTCATAGCAAGCTCGAGGTCCAATTGTATTGACATTTCCCCAATAGGATTCTGGTTGCGGATGCACATGTGGATCGCCGTAAATCTCTGACGTGGAAGCCTGAAGGATTTTTATTTTGAGTCTTTTGGCCAGTCCCAACATATTCATCGCACCAATTACAGATGTTTTGGTGGTTTGAACCGGGTCAAACTGGTAATGGATAGGGGATGCTGGACAGGCTAAGTTGTATATTTCATCAACCTCCACATACAAAGGATGCGTAATGTCATGGCGAAGGAGCTCGAAATTTTTATTATCCAAAAGATGATGAATATTCCTTCGATTTCCGGTGAAAAAGTTGTCCACGCATAGTACTTCATTCCCTTCACTGAGGAGCTTGTCGCAGAGATGGCTGCCCAAAAAGCCACCACCACCGCTTACTAAAATTCTTTTCATTGATTATTTCTTAGGTGAAACAAGTTGGCCAAAATTAATTAAATGTGAATGAATTCAAATTTTAATACCCCTTGCATTTTGTAGATAATCTGTATTCTTTTTTGGGTGGTATAGGGATGGATTACTATTTCATTTAAAACCAATCGCTTTGCATTTTCACGGTTGGAAAAGAAGTGGAATGAAATCTTGAGATCAATCCCTGAATTTTGACCAATTCATATTCCATGTAATAGGTGGCCGTTTCAATTTTCCCGAAGTAAAAACCCTGATCACTTGCTCCTTGGCTGAGGGCTTTTTGGGCCGAAACAGCTTGCCGAAGCCACATCCATCCGATACATAGTATGCCTGTAGCTTCCAAAAACAGACTGGCATCTGCCATGAATTTTTCAGGATCCAGATTTCGTTTGAAGAGCAATCCACTGGCGGCATGACCAAATCTTTTCACCACACTTTCAAAATCTTCTGTGATTTGATTTAGCTCTTCTTCCTGCTTGGCTTGTATGATGGTTTGTTCGATATGGGCCTGTAATTTTTTCCAGCCCAATCCTTCGTGCATCCAGATTTTCCTGCCCAACAGATCCAAACCATGGATTCCGGTGGTGCCCTCATGAATCGGATGAATTCGGGACTCTCTAAAATATTGCTCTACCGGGAAATCTGTTGTGTAACCTGCACCGCCAAGTACCTGTACCGCCATGGAAGTACTCAGCACACCCATTTCGGATGGGTAGCTTTTGGCGATAGGGGTAAGTAAATCCAATAAGGCCTCCAGTTCAAGTTTTTCTCCTACAGATGCCATTTGTGAAATTTTATCGGAAAGGATTCCGCAAAATACCAGCAAGGCTAACGCTCCTTCGGTTACGCTTTTTTGGAAAAGTAACATGCGCTTGACATCCGCATGCTCAATGATTGGAACTTGGGGCCTGTTGAGGTCTTTCTCGGATATTTTTCTTCCTTGTGGTCGCTCTTTTGAATATGCTAAAGATGCCTGAAATGCAGCAGAAGCAATCGCAACGGCATTCATCCCCACACCTAGGCGGGCCTCGTTCATCATTTGAAACATGTATTTGAGGCCTTGATTTGGCTCCCCTACCAAATACCCTTCACATCCCTCAGTTGAACCAATCATCAAATGGGCAATAGGAGCACCCTTGTAGCCCATTTTATGGTAGATACCTTGCGTCAATACATCGTTTGGAGTACCGTCCAATCGGATTTTTGGAACCACAAAAAGGGAAATTCCTTTAGTGCCTGAGGGAGCTCCGTCGATGCGGGCGAGCATCAAATGAATGATGTTTTCACAGGCATCATGATCCCCTGCAGAGATGTAGATTTTTTGTCCTTTGATTTTAAAAATTCCGGCAGTGGAAGTTGGATAAGCAGTGGTGGTCAGATCGGAGAGCGAACTTCCAGCATCTGGTTCTGTCAGGGCCATAGTGCCTTGCCATTTGCCAGCGTACATAGCTGGGGTAAATTTTTCTTTCAGCTCAGACGAACCAAACGTCCGAATCAGATTTGCAGCACCTGTGGTCAAAAAAGGAAAAACACTAGCAGAGTAATTGGCGGCTTGAAAAATAAATCCTGCAGCCATGTGGAGTGTCCAAGGCAATTGTTGTCCTCCTTCTTCGTATGAGAATATGGCATTGATCCATCCGTCATCTCCAAACTTTTGAATGATGGATTTCAAGCCTTGATGAACCTTAATTTGGCCATTTACCAATTGAGGCTCTTTCCGATCCATTTCCTTGAAAATGGGATAAAGTGATTTTTCAGCAATCTGCTCTGCTGCATCAAGCACAAGGGTAAAGGTCTCTTTATTGTGATCAGAGAAATAAGGGATTTGGGTCAGTTCGAGACAGTTTTGGTTTTCAAAAAGCTGAAAATAAAGGTCTCTTTTTGAGTAAAAGGAAGGCATAAGGGCGTCTTTTGGGCTTGTGCGGGAAGTTACTGGAAAACTCACCAATGCGTTGAATTTTTCCAAATTTTCAACCTTGGGAAAAGTTGAATGAAAAAAAATCCCCGACAAAAAACATTGCCGGGGATAGATTAGGGGGTATTTGATACCGTTATTTCTTGTTTTTTACCCAAAGTAAGGCTTCTTCTACACCTCGGATTTCAGCGAGTCCTTTGAGTCGTCCGATCGCTGTGTAGCCAGGATTTGCGGTTTTTTTATTCAAATCGTCCAGCATTTGATGACCGTGGTCAGGTCTCATCGGGAGACTCTTGCCTCGTTTTTCCTGCCACTTTAGGATCTCATCGATCACATCGACCATGGGTACATTTCCCTCCAGGTGGTTGTCCTCGTAGAAGTTACCTTCGGCATCACGTTTGGTACTTCGGAGGTGGATAAAATGGATTCGATCTCCAAATTCTCTTACCATCGCAGGCAGGTCGTTGTCAGCTCTTACTCCATAGCTTCCTGTACAGAAAGTCAATCCATTGTGATGACTCGGGGTTTGGCTGAGGATTCTGCGTGCATCAGCTGCTGTACTTACGACTCGAGGAAGTCCATAAAGTGAGAATGGAGGATCATCAGGGTGGATGCACAGGTAAACCCCAACTTCTTCGGCTACAGGTGTGATCGCATCAAGGAAAAGACGAAGGTGATCTGCCAGTTTTGGTGCGTCGATTCCTTCGTAGGTTTTGAGCATCGCACGAAACTCGTCCATGGTATAGCCAATTTCCGAACCAGGCAATCCTTTTAGGATATTGTCAATGATGAGTTGTTTGGCTTCAGGAGAAAGCCCTTCGTAATACGCACGGGTAGCTTCTATTTCTTCAGGGGAATGTTCCTGAAAAGCTCCAGGTCTCTGAAGAATGAACAAATCAAAGGCTACTACAGCTTTTTTCTCATAGAGAAGCGCTTTAGCACCATTGGGAAGTTCGTATTCCAGATTAGTACGAGTCCAGTCCAGAATAGGCATGAAATTATAGCAAACGGTGAAAACTCCCTCTGCAGCCAGATTTCTCAAGGTCTGTTTGTAATTTTCGATCAACTGAAGGTAATCACCAGTCCTGGTTTTGATTCGTTCGTGTACAGGAACTGATTCTACCACAGACCAAGTAAGTCCGGCTGCTTCAATGATATTTTTTCGCGTTTTGATTTCTTCTCTGGACCAAACCTCACCGTTGGGGATGTGATGTAATGCAGAGACAATTCCGGTAGCCCCCGATTGCCTGATATCTCTAAGGCTTACCGGGTCTTTGGGTCCATACCAGCGCATGGTTTGCTCCATTCTATAGCTCATGGAAATGGTGTTTTAGTTATTGAGTTGTTAGTTAATCGTAATAGAGTAATTCGTAATTGGCTTTCTGGAAGGTAAAGGTTAAACGATATGTGTTAAAAGTTAAATCGTCATGCTATTGACGAAAAACTAGTAACCATAAACTCTTAACCATTTTACACTCCTGAATAGGCGCTGAATCCTCCGTCCACCGCCACAATGGTACCTGTGACAAAGGCGGAAGCATCACTGCAAAGCCATTGCAAGGCGCCTAATAAATCTTCAGGCTTTCCGAATCGGTTCATTGGGGTATGTGTGATGATTTGGTTGCCGCGTTGGGTCAGACTTCCGTCTGACTCGGTAAGTAGCGTTCGGTTTTGTTCGGTCAGGAAGAATCCCGGCGCGATGGCGTTGACACGGAAAGTTGGTCCATGCTTATGCGCCAACTCTACCGAAAGCCATTTGGTCAGGTTGTCAATTGCAGCCTTAGCTGATGCATAGCCCATTACCCGGGTCATGGGCCGAGTTGCGGCCATGGAAGAAATATTGAGAATATTTCCTTGGCCATTTTTCAGCATCAGCGGGAGCAAGGCTTTAATTGGCAATACGGTACCCAGGTAATTCAGATCAATCACTTTCTTTAATGAAGCGGTATCCAAATCAAGGAAGTTTTGATCAGGTCTGATGACAGCACCAGGCATATTTCCGCCTGCGGAATTGATCAGGGTGTCTATTCTGCCATGTTGGGCTTCAATGACTTCTGCCATTTTCTTTAGAGAATCCTCATCGGTGACATCCGCATAGTAGCCCCAAGCTTTTCCTCCTTTGGAATTGATCTCGCTGACCAAATCACTGACTTTTTCGGGGCTTCGTCCAAGAATTAGTACTTCTGCGCCTTCTTGTGCCAGATGAAGTGCCATCGTATGACCGAGTACGCCAGTGGCTCCGGAGAACGCGATTTTTTTACCTTGGAGAGAAAATATAGTCGAAGAATTCATTCTTATAAGTTGAAATTGTCTCGGGAAAAGTTGAAGTAATTTTTGGCATTGTGGTAGCAGATGTCTGAAACTAGTTTTCCAAGCCATTTTTCATCCCAAGGCAATTCTTCATTTTCTACATCCTGACCGAAAAGGTTACATAGAATCCGTCTGAAGTATTCATGTCTTGGGAAGGACAGAAAGCTTCTTGAGTCTGTCAGCATTCCAATGAAACAGCTGATCAATCCCATGTTGGACAGGGTATTCATCTGCTTTTCCATACCGTCTTTTTGATCAAGGTACCACCAACCGGAGCCAAACTGTACTTTTCCCTTAATCGATCCGTCGTTAAAGTTACCGATCATCGTAGCAAAAACTTCGTTGTCTCGAGGATTTAGATTGTAGATGACAGTTTGCGAAAGCTGATCTGTGGAATCCAGTTCATTGAGGAATTTGGACAAAGTCATCGCCTGACTGAAATCTCCGATGGAATCAAATCCTGTATCCGGTCCAAGCACCGAAAGCATTCGGGTATTTGTATTTCTCAGTGCTCCCAAATGAAACTGCTGCACCCAACCTTTGGAATGGTAGAGCTTGCAGAGTTTTTTAAGCACTTTGAATTTAAAGTATTCGATTTCCTCAGAATTAGGGAGATTTCCGCGAAGCACTTTTTGCAAAATACCATCAGCAGAAAGTCTGGAATCGGTGGAGTAGTACAAATTTTCCAAGCCATGATCGGACAGTCTGCAACCTCGGGAATGGAAAAAGTCCACTCTCTTGGCGAGCGCTTCGATTAACGTATCAAAGGAACTGATCTCTATCCCTGCAGCAATTCCAAGTTTTTGGAGATAGGATTTATAAGCTTCTGGATTTTCTATGGCAAATGACTTATCTGGCCTAAATGCAGGATACATACCTACTTGTTGATTCTGGCTTAGGTAAGCCGTATGATGCTCAAGGGAATCTACCGGATCGTCTGTAGTGCAGACTACTTCCACGTTCATTTGTTCCAATAAACCCCTAGCCCGAAAATCTTCCTCTTGGAGAATGGAGGTAGTCTTCATGTATATATCATTTGCATTGGATGTGGTCAGTAAATCGTCTATTCCAAAATATCTACTGAGCTCCATTTGACTCCAATGATAGAGTGGATTGCGCATGGTATAGGGCAAAGTGAAGGCCCATTTTTCAAACTTTTCCAGATCTGAGGCATTTCCCGTGATAAATCGCTCATCGACGCCAAGGGTTCGCATGGCTCTCCATTTGTAGTGGTCACCTGCCAGCCAGATTTTACTGATGTTTTCAAACTTCCTGTTTTGGGCAATTTCGGCAGGAGGGAGGTGGTTGTGGTAATCTATGATGGGCAGGTGTTTGGCGTAATCGTGGTAAAGGATTTTTGCAAAGTCATTCTTCAACAAAAAGTCCTCTGAAAGAAAGGTCTTTTGGGTTTGCTCAGTGATCATATTCCTGGATTAGTGGACAGGGTGTAGAGGTTACAAGGATAAATTTATTCTTTCTGAGCGGCTAATATTTTTTAAAATACGGAAACGATTGCAAGCATTATTTTTTAAGTAAGTGAAAAACAATTTTGATTTAGCTAAAAAAAATATGCATCTTTTTAGAACAATTAACCCAAAACAATCATGAGTGCCGGAGTAAATTTAAAAGAACTGGCTGCAGAGCTTAAGCTTTCGCCTTCTACGGTGTCCCGAGCGTTGAATGATAGCTACGAGATCAGTGAGGCCACCAAAAAAAAGGTGATCAGCATGGCTGAAAAGCTCAACTACCAGCCTAATCCTTTTGCCAGAAGTCTGAGAGAAAATAAAAGCAAAACCATTGCAGTGGTTATCCCTGAGCGGATCAGTAGTTTTTTCTCAAAAGTGGTTGACGGAATAGAAGAAATTACTCAGCAATATGGCTATCATCTCCTAGTCTACAGTACTCATGAAGACGTAGACCGAGAGAAAAAAATTGTAAATCTCTTGATGAATGGTCGGGCTGATGCCATTATTATGTCGGTGTCCAGTCAGACAAGTGATATTTCTCACTTGACCCGATTGCATGAAAGAGGATTTCCATTGGTATTTTTTGACAGGATATGTGCAGACATTCCTACGACCAAGTTTATCACCAATGACTATGAAAGTGGATTCGAAGGTACTAAGCACCTAATTCAGCAAGGATGTCGAAAAATTGCCTTTTTGATGCTTTCCAAGGAGCTTTCTATTACCAAAGATCGATACAGAGGGTATCTGGATGCATTGAAGCAGGCCGGGCTTTCACCTGAGCCCCAACTTAACATTACCTGCTACCAAGAGGAGGAGCAAAATGTGGAGGCTATCCGTCAATTGCTTATTTCTCCCAATCGGCCAGATGGAATTTTATCTTCAGTAGAAAAGCTTGCGCTCGCAACCTATCATGCGGTAAAGCGTACAGACTTACGAATACCGGATGATTTGAAAATTATCAGCTTCTTTTCCAATCTGAGTATTGCCAGTTTGCTTAATCCTTCTTTGACCACGATTACCCAGCCGGCATTTTCGATCGGAGAGGAGTGTGCCAAACTGCTGATGAAAAAATTGACCAAGCCAAGACAACCAGACTTGCCCAATCAGACCATCAGTATTCCTTCTAAAATCACAATTAGATCTTCAACGATCGTCACATAACTTGTTATTGGTTTTTTTAATTATGAAAAAGGCCCTGAGATTTCAGGGCCTCTTTTTTTCTTTGCTTTAACGGTTGATTATTTACTTTGAAAAATTAATTCACCTTTTTTCCATTTGGTCTAAAGGAGATTGGTAAAATGAAGTTGTTCTGGAAAAATAATGGGTAAAAAAAAGGTCCTGAAAATCTTCAGGACCTTTTTAACACTCAATACAGATGATTAATAACCAGGATTCTGAGGGAATGCATTGGCGCCACCTTCAGCTCGGTCGATCTGATTTTGAGGAATTGGTCTCAATACATGGAATTCCTTAATGTTTGGAGCTCCTTGTGGATTGTAAAGTTTTACTCTCTCAATCAAATTACCCCAACGCTTAAGATCTAACCATCTGAACTGTTCACCTGTCAATTCTCTTGCTCTTTCTTCCATTAAGAAATCAAATGTCATTTGATTGGCAGTAATTTCCATAGCTGCTTCTTTTCCTGGCCAAGCTGCTCTTCTTCTTACGATATTGATGGTTGCAGTAGCATCAGCTATTTTGCCTTGGCGGAATTGAGCTTCTGCAAGCAGAAGATAGGTCTCGGCTAATCTCATGGCGATAAAGTCTCTTCCTCCTTCGAATTGAGTCAAATCTGCTCTTCCTGGATCAATGTGCTTGGACAAAGAAGGGAACAGTTTTTCATCATATCGACTTGGTACAAGAACTTGGTATTTCTTTTTAGCTCTTTCCGCAAGTGGGACTTCAACTCCAGGTAAATACATAGTGGTATCACCCTGTGCAAAAGTCAAAGTTGTTTTGCTATTGTCAAAACTTGCATTGAATGTCCCTGGGCGATTAGATCTGTACGTATCCTTAAATGACTTTTTGTATCTGCTGTCATTTTCGCGGTTTTGAAAAACCGTTTCCATGGCATATACAGTTGGTCTGTATCTTTTGAAAGGACGGCCATTTTCAGTATCTCTACGCATCCCCGGTTGAGTATCGTATTCCATCAAATAGAACACGTGAGAGTTGTTCCCTCCACCATTGGTCAACTGGACTCTTGTGTATTGTACTGACCAGATTACCTCATCATTAATTTCATTTCCAAAAGCGTGTACAAGACCGAAATCAGGAAGAAGCTTCAATCCATAGCTTGCAATTACATTCTTGAATAAGGGTTCCGCTTTGGCAAAATCATCTGCTGCTTTAGCAGAAGATGTTCCTTTGGTTACATAAACCTTTCCCAAAAGGTGTTCAGCTGCTGCTCTTGTTGCTCTTCCATACTGAGTGGCTGCTTTTTTAGCTTCCAAGCCTGGAATCGCCTCGGTCAAGTCCTTGATAATTGCCGCATAGATTTCAGATTCAGGATTACGCTTAACCACTTTGGTCGGAACTTTTGTCTCTTCCAATCTTAATTCAACCGGGCCGAATAATTGGACCAGGATGAAGTAATGGTGAGCTCTGATAAACTTGGCCTCTGCGATACGCTGGGTTTTGACTGCGTCAGAAACACCTGTAATGTTTGGGGCACGCTCAATCACTGCGTTGCAGGTATTGATTCCTCTATAGAAATCATCCCAAAGTTCCCTTACCTGACCATTTTGAGAGTCAAATTGGTTGGTGTAGGTGTTCATGAATTTCCAAGAACCATCTGCACCGTTAGTGTAGATATCGGTACCAAATTCTGTCAAATTATGACCTCTCTCCGTACCATACCAAGATCTCATTGAACTATAAGCGGCACTGACCGCATCATCAAGGCCTTTTGGAGTATTCAGATACTCTGCACCAATTTGAGAAATAACATCCTCCTGAAGAGCGTCTTGGCAGGCTTGAGTAAATGTTAAGCCTAATACCAATGACCCTGAAAGCAAGAGGGATTTAAATTGATTTTTTATTGTCAGATTTTTCATTGTCTTCATGCTTAGGATTAAAATTTAGCATTAATACCAAAGGTGTATTGAACTACAGGAGGAGCAATGTTGGCGTTGATCACACCGCCTTCTACGCCTTGTTCACCGTCGATAAAGGTCTCCGGATCGATGCCTTTGTGCACTTTTCTGTATTCAGAGAAAATGAATGGATTTTGGATACTTGAATAGAGTCTCAAGCTGGTCAATCCAATCTTCTTGGCAATGTCAGAGCTGAAGTTGTAGCCAAAGTTGATGTTTCTCACTTTCACGAATGTTCCATCAAATAGTGACATGGAGGAATTGTATTTAGGGAATTCCTGGTTCTGATTTGGTCTTGGATAAGCGTTGGTTGGATTGGATGGTGTCCAATAATCCACAGCAAGGTTGTTGTATCGACCAAAGAGAGAGTTAAAGCTTTGGTGGAACTGGCTTCGGATCATCGAACCGAATCTTCCAAACAAGAAGAAGGATACATCAAAACCTTTGTAAGTGAATCTGTTAGTCATACCCAAAGCAAAATCTGCAACTGCTGAACCCAAGATTACACGGTCCAAAGAGTTAATTCTTCCGTCACCATTGGTGTCTTGGATTTTTATTTCACCTACTTTATCTCCGAAGCTGGCAGCTAAGTCTTTTTCTGAGGTTTGCCAGATACCGATCTTCTTCAAATCATAGAATACGGTCAAAGGCTGTCCAATAAATCTACCAGCAGCAATGTCGTCTCCGTTAGGAAGAGAAACGATCTTTTCTCGGTTTCTGGTGAAAATCACATCAGTTGACCAGCTGAAGTCACCCTTTTCAATATTCAAAGTAGAAAGTGACATTTCAATACCTCTATTTTGGGTCTCACCGATGTTGGTGGTGAATCCGCCAAAGCCAGTAGAGTTTGGAAGAGGCTGAGGAGCCAAAAGGTCAGAAGTATTGGTGACGTAATATTCAATCGAACCGAATACTCTGTTTTTGAAGATAGAGAAGTCAAAACCAGTATTAAATGTAGTGGAAGTTTCCCATCTCAAATCAGGGTTTCCAATCGTGTTTGGCCAATATCCAAAAGCAGCCGTGTTGTCCCATGAGTAAGAAGTTCTGGCCAAAAGAGCTTGTGTTTGGTATGGCGTAATCGCTTGGTTACCGATGGAACCGTAGCTTACTCTGAATTTCAATTGATCTACAAATGAGGAATTTTTCAAAAACTCTTCTTGGTGCATGTTCCAACCGAAAGCTGCAGAAGGGAAGAAACCAAACTTGTTGTTTTCGCCGAATCTTGAGCTACCATCGGCACGTGCAGACGCAGTCAATAGATATTTGCCTTTGTAATCGTAGTTCACACGACCCATGTAAGAAAGTAATGCCCACTCTACCAAATTGGTACTTGCACCTGTAATCTGAGAAGCATCTCCCAATCTATGATATAACTGAGAAGGAGCTGGAATACCCAACACGCTAATAGAAGATTGCTCAAAACGGTCTCTTTGGAAAGACTGAAGGGCTGTGAAATTCAAATTGTGAACTGAATTGAATGTCTTCGTATAGTTCAGAATGTTTTCCAAAGTATAGTTGAACTGGAATCTGTCATCCACACTGCCGGTAGGATCAGCACCTCGACGGGAATTGGTTTGAGCACCTGTAAATCTTCCGTTTCTTCTTACGGTGTAGTCAGGGCCGAAATTTACTCGATAAGTCAAGCCTTTGGTTATTTCCCAATTCACATACAAGCTGTTGAAAATTCTGGTTCTGTAGGTTTCATCTACCTGAGCACCTGGTACAACTTCAGCAAATGGGTTGGTTCTCAAACCATCAGAAGTAGGAAGGAAAATCAAATTTCCTTCGTCATCATAAGGTTTTCCTAGCGGATTTTCTTGTAGTGCTCCACCGATTGGGTTGAAGTTTTCACCATTTCTTTCACTCATTGTAAATAGAGTGGAAGTACCAATGCTTACATTTTTGGTGATTTTATGATCCAGGTTGATTCTAAAAGTATAGCGGGTAAAATCCTGATTGATAATCACACCCAAATCTTTGAAGTAGTTTCCAGATACGAAAAAAGTGGTTTTGTCATTTCCGCCAGAAACTCCCACCTGATGGCTTTGGATGTTTCCTTGTCTCATCAATCCTGCCACATAATCTGTGCTTCTGCCCAATGCGATACTTTCCAATTCTACAGGCTCAAATATCTTTTTGTCGGCTTCTTCTGTTGCTGGACCTTCAGGGTAAGCTCCAGTAGCTCTTCTTGATTCTCTTTTATATTCGGCGAATGCAGGTCCATCGAATACTTCGATTCTTCCCAATTCATTAGCCACACCATAATAAGAGTCCAAGGAAACTACAGTTTTTCCGGCACCACCACGTTTGGTTGTAATCAAAACAACTCCATTGGAACCTCTAGAACCATAGATCGCTGTAGCAGAGGCATCTTTCAACACTTCCATGGAAGTGATATCCTGAGGGTTGATGTCTTCCAGTCCACCCACAGTTGGGATACCGTCAATTACATAGAGGGGCTCATTGGAAGCGTTGAACGAACGACGACCACGGATACGAACTTGTGGCGCAGAACCGGGCTTAGAACCGGGCTGAACCACGTCCACACCTGCAGCACGACCCTGAAGGGCTTGACGAGCATCTGTAATTGGAAGTTCCTGGATTTCTTTATTGCCTACTGAAGATATCGCACCCGTCAGCTGGCTTTTCTTTTGAGTGCCGTAACCGACTACTACCACTTCTTCTAAGTTGGATACATCCGGATTTAGAGAAACGTCAATCTTGGTTCTACTTCCAATAGTTTCTTCAATATTATTGTATCCAATAAAGGAGAAAACCAATACTCCGGAAGCTGGAGCGGCGATGGAATACTTTCCATCCAAATCGGTTGTGGTGCCACGGGTGGTACCTTTTAGAAGAATCGAGACACCTGGCAAAGGCATGCCCGTTTCATCCAATACGGTCCCACTCACTTGCACATCTTGAGCTTGCACAAATCCTGCGCTAAGCATAAGCATGAACACCACCGAGAGGTAAGTGTAAAACTTTTTACGCATAGTAATTAGGGGTTATTGTTATAGATAAATTGGTTACTTGTATGGAGAAGTCCGATTGTGGACAAGTGGACAAAAACCGAACTTTTCGATACTAAAAGGTAGATAGAAGGAAAGGTATGATCAAATTATCAAACCCCGGAATTACGGAATCGATTGCGAAACAATTCCGTAATTTCGAATAAGTTACCTGTGATTTTTATTTTTTACCAAACAATATTTGGAATAGCTAAATCTGTTTATTTCCTATTAGAAACCGTCTAATTTTTATCTTTTTCAAATCAAAAAATCATAATAAAAAATTATAAATAACATTAAAGGTTATATGCTATTTCTTTTGATTACTTCTAATCAAAAGCTTAAGTATAATGCTTGGTTTACCCCAGCAGACAAAAAAACACCAGGCCTTGAATCAAAGCCGGGTGAGTGTAATTAAGAAAACCAATCAAACGAATTACCTGATGAGTATTTTTAGATTTTGGGAGGTTCCCAGCCTTTTTCATATTCTCTTGACCAGAGTGCCATTGCTTTTGGAGAATTGGTGATGTGCCCATTTTTCGGATCACAAACCAGTTTTTCGCCAGTTCGGCTACTGATATTGGCCAAGTGACAAAGCAGAGTAGAAACCGCGCCTTCCTCGATGTTGGAGTTTTGTTTTTCCTTGCCTCTTACCGCATTAAAGAAATTAACCACATGAGTGGTACTCATATCGCCTCCGCCGCCGAGCACAGTTCCTCCTTCGTTGTTACTGGCTAGGTTTGACTTTATTTCTTTGCCTGTTCGGTCAAATTGCTTGTAGCCACCGCGATCAACATACACCGAGCCTTCGGTTCCGTAAATGATTGTTCCTCTATCCGAACCATAGGTTTTGTAGTTGTTTCGGCTTTTTCCTTCCCATTGGATGATTCCACCATTTGCAAACTTGAACGTAGCATCCATGGTATCATACATGGTCCAACCGTCCTCGGGGTAATGCATTTTTCCTGACACCACCATCACCTCACTTGGATAATCCACCTGTAATGCCCACCGAGCCACATCCAGCTCATGGGTTGCATTATTTCCGGTCTCTGCTGTACCATAATCCCAACCGTACCAATGCCAGTTGTAATCCCAAGTATCGTGCATGTAAGGCTTGCGAGGGGCAGGGCCTTGGAAAAGATCCCAATCCAAGCCTGCAGGTGGTGCCTGCTGAATTGGATTAGGAACAGCACCTCGGTTGTTGCTATAGAAGGCCTTTGCCATGTACACTTTTCCGATTGCACCATTGTGAATTGCGGAAATGATTTCGCGGCTTTCCGGTGCGGAGCGCTGTTGGTTGCCCATTTGGACTACTTTGTTGTACTTTTTTTGAAGTGCAATCAGCAATTCACCTTCACGAGGATTGTGTGAGCAAGGCTTTTCTACATAGACATGTTTGCCCCGATCCAAGGCAAGCCAAGTACCCGGCGCATGCCAATGGTCAGGTGTGGCATTGATCAATACATCAACTTCCTTGTCATCCAGTACTTTAAAGATGTTTTGCTCTTGCTTCGGTTTGTAATCAATCCACTTTTCAAAGTTTTTAGCGGCCTTGGGCATCTGGGACTGCATGGCGTCGCACAAGTAAAGGAGATTGACATTGCTGCTTTTCAGACCAATGGGCTCATAGAACGCTCCCAATCTTCTTCCCAAACCAGCAATGGCCACATTCAAGCGGTCATTGGCTCCTAGGATTTTAGCATAGGATTTTGGGGAAAATCCCACTGCTCCAAGTGCGGATAGTCCCAGCGTAGCGGCAGCACTTTTTTTTATAAATTCTCTTCTGTTGGATTTGCTCATGATTCAATAGGTTTTACTACCAATTATTTCAATGGCTTGATTTTGATGTTTTTATAGCTCACTTCATCTCCATGGTCCTGTAGGAGGATTCTGCCTTCTTTGGCTTCTCCGAAGTTTGGCCAAATCTTGTATTTGCTTATTGCCACGAGGTCACGGTATTCTTTAGATCCTCTGACATATTCTACCACTTTGACACCATTGATGTAATGCTCCACTCGATTGTCAGGATAAACTACGACTCTGCCTTGGTTCCATTCTCCTGGTTTTCTGACAAAACGAGGCTGTTTGTTGGCTTTGATCAGGTCGTATAGAGATGCCAAAGTTCTATTTCCGTCTATACCTTGCTTGGCGTCAGGATGGTTGACATCGTCCAAAATTTGGTATTCCAAACCAATTGCAGAGCCTTTGTTTCCTTCGGAAAGGGTTACAAAATACTTCACTCCACTATTTGCACCTTCAGTGATTTTGAAATCAAAGGCCAAATCAAAGGCGCTGTACATCTCGGTAGTCACAATATCCCCAAAGGAATTGGATTCGCTGCCGTCTGACTTTTGAATGGTCAAAATTCCATCTTTGATATTCCAACCTTTTTCAGGGAAAGTGTTTTTATAGGCACCTACCCAGCCATTGCTGGTTTTTCCATCAAAAAGCAGCTTCCAACCGTTTTTCTTTTCAAGGTCAGTGAGTTCATTTTTTAGTGTGCTTACCACAAATACATCGCCTTTGAAGGGAATTGGCTTCAAGTTTTCAGTTTGGATTCTGACATTTCTGAAATAAGTCTTTCTTCCTTCGTCTTCTTTTTTCTGGATGCTGTGTACTTGTAATCCAATAAAACCTTTGGCATCCATGTCATCTACGAAGTAGGCTACTTCCTGACCATTTACCCAAGTTTTGATGGTGTTTCCGATGGCTTCGATGCGATAGGTATTCCATTCACCCATTTTGAAAGCAGATTTGGCAGCAGGGTTGAGATCTAGGGTGTAAAACCACCCTCTTCTTGCTTCATCGTATACGCCTCCAGACCAAGCACGAGGTGTAGGATCTGCTTCGATCTGATAGCCAAATACCAAGCCTTCGCCATTTCTTGCTGCCGGGTCAAATTGACCTCTTGCCATGATCCCGCTATTGGAAGATATGTGGTTGATTTTGAGGTCGACTTCCAGAATAAAATCTGTGTACATTTCTTCGCTGACAAGGAAGGTATTACCTGTACCATGTACTGCTGTACCCTCGATGACTCCGTCTTTTACTTCAAAGGTTGCCTTTCCGGCAATAGCTTTCCAACCGCTCAGGTCTTTGCCATTAAAGAGGTTTTTCCAGTTGCCGTTTTGTGCTTGAGCCGCCATCGTAAACAGGGTCAAGACGGCTAAGCATGCGATTCTTAGTTTCATAGGGTTTTTCGTATTTGAATTAGCTAAAATTGACCAAATCGAGGGGGAGGGACAATATTAGATGGATTCAATTTACGAAAACGATTGCGAGTTTTTCGTATGAAAAGGGGATAGGCGGTCAGGTATTTTTTGGAGTTCTGAGGTTTGAGCGATCTGTTTAGTACTTTTGCGCATGCTTGATTTTAATCAAAAAGGAAAAGTATTCATTACCTGCAAAGACCGTTCGGTCATGTATCTTGAGCAGGAAGTTCGGGAGTTAGGATTTGTACCCAAAGAAGTAACTCGGACAGGCATAGAGCTGATCGCTTCGATGGAGGATTGCATGGACCTCAATCTTCACCTCCGCACGGCTTCCCATGTGCTTTATGAGATCAAATCTTTTTACCTCCGAGGGGCAGAGGATATTTACCGACGATTCAAAGCCATTCCTTGGGAAGACTATCTCGATGTGGATGGGTATTTTTCAGTGAATTCGGTGGTGGAAAATGAATCCGTAACCACGCCGCTGATCGTGAATGTCAAGGTGAAGGATGCCATTGTGGACCGTTTCCGAGAGTTGAAAGGTAGAAGACCGGATTCGGGCTCGGATTTTATTGGCATGGTTTTTCAAGTTTTTTGGAAAGAAACGCAAGCCTCGGTTTACATCAATACCTCAGGTGAAACGCTGGCCAAGCACGGTTACCGCAAGATCCCCGGAAAAGCACCCATGATGGAAGCTCTTGCAGCTGCAACAATTTATGCAACTGAGTGGAACACCCGAGTACCCTTTATCAATCCCATGTGCGGTTCGGGTACCTTGGCGATTGAGGCGGCCTTGATGGCGTCCAAGCGCTATCCGGGTTTGTATCGAACTGAATATGCCTTTCAGCATATCCTCGGCTACGATCCGCAGGCTTTTTTGGCTAAAAAGAAAAAGCTGGAAAATAAAGTCATCCATGATCCTGGTGTGGTCATTGTTGCTTCTGATATTTCACTACAGGCTATTTCTTTTGCCCAAGAAAATGCGGCCTTCGCCGGAGTGGAGCACATGATTGATTTTCAAGTGTGTGATTTTGCGGAAACCGAAATTCCGGAACGACCTCGAGGTGTGATCATGTTTAATCCTGAGTACGGAGAGCGATTGGGTGAAAACGATGAACTCGAAGTGACCTACAAACGAATGGGGGATTTTATGAAGCAAAAATGTGCCGGATACAGGGGTTATATTTTCACCGGAAATCTTGAACTAGCCAAGAAAGTAGGACTAAAGGCGAGCCGAAGGATTGAATTTTGGAATGGGACGATTGACTGCCGATTGCTCAAATATGAAATGTACGAGGGGAAGAGGGAGTAGGTAGCAGGCAGTGGTCAGTCTCAGTAAGTTTAGAAGTATGAAGTGAGAAAGCTGAATCAGTGGTCGTGTTTACAATTCAATAGACCTTTTTCAGTATTAAGTTTTGAAGTTTATTTCATACCTACCAACCGAAAGGGAAGCATAAAGAGATTTCTGACTAGGTCAAAGCTTAAGTTGACCGCAAATCCTAAAAGCCGGAAGGGTAGAAGCAAAAGCCAAATGATCGGATATAGGATCAAGGCAGCGATAGCTAATGGCCAACAAACGATAAAAAGGAAAATCCAAAGTAGAAAGGTAAGCATTGAGTTCAGGTTTGGTTGCTTGGTGTCAAATTGCATTCCAAGATAAAAAAGATGCCTTCCCATTTCAGAAACATGATATTTACCATCAAGCTTGTTTAAAAATCGGACAGTTTTCTGCGGACACTTTTTGTAAAGAGACAGAAAGGCGCGAAGTCTCGAAGAAAGGCTATTCGGATAAGCAAAAAGATGGGTGCAAAGGCTGTAATGGGGGAAATTAGCTTATATTCGAGAGTTAGGTAACTAATTGTCCCCCCGTGATTTTCATGCGCCTGTTTCTTTTGCTATTGTTTTGTATGGGAAATGGATTCTGTTTTTCCCAATCCATTTCCGGTACGGTGCGAGAAAAAAACTCGGGTTTGCCGCTTCCGTTTGCCAATGTGTTTGTCAACAATACGACCTTAGGATCTTCAACTGATGCAGCGGGTCGGTTTCAGATCAGCGGAAATTTTACCAATGGGATTGAGTTGGTGGCCTCTTTTGTAGGCTATGCGACCGAGGTAAAGACGATTTCATTTCGAAACAAAAAAGATGTACAAGTCGACTTTGTCCTGGCTTTCAACGAGGGTAATCTTACCGAGATTGAGCTCAAAGCCAAGCGTGATAAGTCCTGGGAGCGGGAATTACGCCGATTCAAAGAAGTCTTTTTGGCTCTGCCAGACGATCCCTACAGATCGCAAATCGAACTTGAGAACCCGTGGGTGGTAGAATTCGAAAAAGTCAAACCCGAAAATGGTCCGAATTACCTTCAGGCTTCTGCTCAAGAGCCCTTGAAAATTACCAATAAGGCCTTAGGATATAGGATCGATTATTACCTCGAGGATTTTCGGGTATTGCGAAATGGGTCAAGGTTTTATGGCCAGGTTTTTTATTCCCCCATAGATTCTTCCGACGAAAAAGAGATCAAAAAATGGGAAGAGGCAAGAGAATCCAATTTTCACAGCTCACTCCGTCATTTGAATCAAATTCTTCTCTTGAATAGTTCTGATTCTGTTTATTTCAAAGTTTACCATGCTTTGCCTGAACAGATGGATCGTCGACGAACCAATGATTTTCAGGAAGAATTGGGTGAATCGATCGTGTTGGTTTCCAAGGACTCAATCCTAAGAAGGCCCTTGGGAGACGGGAATTTTCGAATTTTTCTACCGGGTAGGATGGAAATTCACCACTTGGACAAGCCTTGGCGAAATGACTATTACACCAACATTTATCACGCGATCAGTTGGATTCAAGCTCCAGATGGTTACTACGATGTGGATCGAAAAGGTGTCCTGCTCAACCCGACCCAACTCGTTCTTTCCGGCTATTTAGGCCGGCAGCGGATGGCCAGAATCCTTCCGCTCGATTTTGAGCCGGGGGGGAAATTTGTAACCAAAGAAGCCCAGCAGGAAGTGATGATAAGTCCCGCCATCCGCTTCAACCGACTTCGTGAAAAGGCTTGGCTTAAGACCAATAAACCTTACTTCTATCCTGGTGAGATAGCTTGGGTTGGAGGCCGGATGCTGTATCAGGAACCGACTATGGCCGATTCCCTCAGTCGGGTGCTCTACGTGGACTTGATCAATTCCAAGTCGGAAATCATTCAGTCGGCGACATTTCCGATTGAGCAGGGGAAAATTGAAGGAGGATTAGCTTTGTCAGCGGATTTAGCTCCTGGAGATTACGTGATGCGAGGATATACCCATTGGAATCAGAATTTTGGGGAGCTCGATCAGTTTGTAGCTCCGTTTCTGGTAATAGAGCCAGGGTTTCAGCCCAAAGTAGAGGCTATCGAATCAGAATCCGTACAGGGAGAGATCACCGTAAAGCCTGATTTTTCGCTTAGCGATTCGCTGAGTTACCGGGTGCTGGATCTGAGGCTGGAATTTTTGGATGAGTTTCAAAATCCGATTGACGGAGAATTTATTCTATCCCTGACCGATGGGGAAACGGTGGTGGAATTAGGCCAAGCCAATTCTCTGGAAAAGGAGTTGAACTGGCTGGACAAAAAACTTCCGGATGACTTTGACTCTCCGCTTTCTTATCCAATCGAGTACGGGATTTCGGTTCAGGGGAAGTTTACAGCTGACAACAAACGTCGTCCGGCGATCAATCCGATCACGGTGGTTCGTGGAGATTTGGACGATTATGGTCAGGTGATGACGGATTCTTTGGGGAATTTTTGGGCGACCGGATTGTATTTTCAGGATACAGCGAAGATTGCTGTTGCTGCTTTGGATGAGAAGCTGAGACCTTATGGATCAGTAGAGATCTTCCCGCGAAAATCTCCTTTAGTTTCGCAAACCTTCCCTCGTAATTCTTACACCAAAGAACAAATAAAAGACGAAAACAAACTGCTGGATTTGTCTGGGGATTATATTCTCTTGGAGGAGTTTGTGAAGGAAGAAGTAAAAGTTCGAGAGACGATGGCTCAACGGAATTATGGCTATGGTGAACCAACACTGCAGGTGGGGCAGGAAGATTTAGAGAGGTTGCCATGGGAACAGATCTATGGAAAATTGTCCAAAGGAGGGAAACTATTTGGGAACTATAATTATGGGGAGAAAGTAGGTTCTCCATTGATAATTTTAGATGGTAAAAATTATCCATTTCTCACGGGTGATCAAATTGGAGAATTATTGGGAGTTTTAGAACCTTCTCAATTGGAGTCAATCAAAGTGTATTCAAGCCCATCCGATAAAGCCATTTTTGGTATGGCTGGTTATGCAGGTGTGATTATGATTGAGACCAAAAAAGGGTTTAGAACAGGCCCTGAATCCGATCAGAAATTCAATTCTGAAGGTTTCCAAATCTTTCCAGTACCTGGATTTACAGATTTCGAAAAATTCCCCAAAAACCCGCCTTCTGACCAATACCTAAAGAGAAAACCCACAGTTTATTGGGAACCAAAGGCTGAAACCACAGATGGTCTGTATAAAACCAAGGTGAAAGTGCCTTATGGTGTGAAATCGGTCCAAATCCGGATGGAAGGCAGAACTGCGGATGGAGAGGCTTTTTCAAAAATGCTGAAGATTGAACTTTAGCGTCCTCTTTGGTAGATGGCCTTCCCCACTCGCTGAATATGTTCCAAGAGGGAATCGTTCTGAATCTGGTGTAATATTGCCACATCAAAAAAGTAAGGCTGATAGCTATCGTCCAGATCGTTCCAAAAGGCGAGTTGATCGGATAGTTTGAGATCTTTTCCTACCAACACCAAATCCACATCACTACCGGGTCTATAGTTTCCTTTTGCTCGGGAACCATACACCACGATCTTTTCGATCGAAGGGTATTTTCTGGCAAATGCCCTGATTTCCTCCAATTGGGAGTCTTTCAGACCCAATTCGGATGCTAAAATCTCATTTGCTAAGGATAAATTCATTCTTTGGTTTCAAGATTATCGAGCAATTGCTTTATCAACGGGTAATACGTAGTGATTACGTCTTCCTCTATAGATTCGGCAGTATCTTGATTATAAGTGTGTGAGGTGAGATTTCTACTTTTTACCATTTCCATCCAACTATCTCCATCGGAGATCAATCCTAATTGAAAGGCTTGACGAAAGGTGTCCTTTGATCCCATAAGTTCGGTATAGCCCATTTCTATCAGGTAATCTTTTAAAGTAGTCCAAGCTAGTTCATAGGTGAATTCAAAGGCTTTTATCAAACCTTGCCTTTCTAATTCATTAAGATCAGGAGTTTTTACAGCTTTTTCCAGTTGAATAAAAGCCCTCTTAAAATTTTGAAGTCTCTGCTTCCATCGGACATCCATGTTTTCCATGATTCCAATTTAATCACATCCAAGGGACAAAAAAAACCGCGAAAATCTCTCTCCGCGGTTTCTTTTTTCTGCTGGTTAATTGAGTTGACTCGTAAGCTTATCAATCTTTTTGCTCAGGTTTAAAATTGCCTTAGCATAACGGGTGTCCCATTCCTCCAGTCTGCTTGTGTTCTTGATGGCAACCTCATATTGGATTCCCGGGAGGATCCAGGAAGCATAGCCTGAGAAAGGGTCATTGCATACATAAAGTGATTTGTACCACTCTCCATAATACATGCCCTTTGGATCGATCCAGCTTTTTTCCAGACCGATCAGCCCTTTGTTGATTTTATGAAGGGATTTAGCGGAAAGCTTTCCGTTGGAAAGTCCGCTTTCTAAAGCTGTTTGATAAGCTGCAGAACTTGCCTCCAAAGCTCCCAAGGCTGTGTCAACCTGGTCAAAGCCTGTAAAATTAGTGTCAATGGTTTTTACATTTTTTACTGCCTGCTCAAAGTGTCCTTTCAAATCTTTGGCATATCGTGGCACATCGTAAGGAATCACCGCAGCATTCGCCTGACGAATCGCTACCAATCCAAACAACTGGGCTACTGCTCCTCCCATTTTGAAACTTGGGTCAGAAAACTTCGAGTAGTAGTGGAAATTATCATAGTTGGAATGATAAGCTGTAGGTCCGCCTGAACCACCGCTGAGGGATGGAATGCCCACATGCATGTAGAAGGCGATGTGATCTGAGCCACCACCTAAATTCCCAATTCCGGGCTCGGGATTTTTTCCTGCCCAGATTTCAAACACAGTTTTGGCTGAATCTGGATAGGTGACCTCTTTCGAAGCGTCGATGATGAGTTTTTTCAAGGTTGGCGCAGCAGAAGCACCGAAGTTTCTTCCTGATACACCACCGTCAAAGTTCATGTACGAAATGGTTTTGGCTCCTAGTTCTTTTTTCAGGTGCTCCACCCATTCGGTCGAACCAATGACTCCTTGCTCTTCCGCATCCCAGTGTCCGATCAAAATAGATCTGGAAGGCTTTTGACCGTTTTTATACAACTCTCCCAAAGCTTCTGCAAAAGTCAGCAACATGGCGGTACCCGAATTAGGATCTGTCGCACCAAAAGACCAAGCATCGTAGTGGCTTCCCATGATAATCCACTCATCAGGAAAATCTTTCCCCACAAACGTACCCACCACGTTATTTGCCCGGATGAAATCAGGCTTTTGATCTACCATCACACGGACTTTTAACTCAGGTCCACCTGTGATTCGGTACTTGAAAGGCAAACCACCCTGCCAGGCTTCAGGCGCTTCCGAACCGGTCATTCGGCTCAGGATTTCTTTGGCAGCTCCGTATCCGATCGGTGTGACTGGTATAGTATGGAAATCCACATCAGCCGGATCATCCCTCTTGATTTTCTTTGTTCCATCCAAAGGAAGAGCAGGTCGATTGGGCGTCAGAGGATCACCTGTGAAATCCAAGGTCAACATCGATCCTCTCTGGATGGTAGTTTCATTGAAGAAGGGACCTTTTGGATATACTTCACCTCGAGTAAAACCAGAATCCTTTGGATCGGTATACACCACCAATCCAATCATTCCGTATTGTTCCGCGTATTTCGCTTTATAGCCTCGGAAATTGCCTCCATAGCGTGCCACGGCCACTTTTCCAGCCAAGGGAACACCCATTTCGGCAAGCTTCATAAAGTCTTCTCGTGTGCCATAATTGACATATACCACCTCTGCAGTGACATCTCCGCTTCCTGAAAAGGCATTGAATCCCAAATGCAGTCTAGGATCTGCAGAAAATGGGTCGTCGGGTAAGGCACCTTCTTTCTGAGACAGCGTCATCTGAACAGGCGAGATGATCTGCAATTCAGATTTCCCGGGGTGATTGGGTAGGTACACGTCATAAGGCCAAACTTTGACAGCCATGCCTGCATCAGCCATGGTTTTGACCATGTAGTCTTTGACGAGTTCATTTTCCGGAGTACCGGCGATATGCGGGTTCTTGGTGAGTTCGGAAAGATGAACTTTAAATCTGTCGAAGTTGACAGCTTTTAGGAAGTCCCCTTCAAACTTCTTTTGTTCTGCCAGTTGGGAAGGAAGAAAACCATCCTGCTGAGCCAAAGCCTGAAAGGAAAGGAGGGAAGCCGCGGTGAGAGCGAATAATCGTTGTTTCATGGTGCTGAATGTAATATTTCAAAATTGGAAGATGGCAAAACTGAGATTTGAGTCAATTTGTGAATTGAAATTTTCCAATTTTCCGATTTTCAATTAATAGTAAAAAAAGCCACAAGAATAAATCTCATGGCTTATTGGAAGGATTATTTCGATTTTAATCCAGGAGATCTTTCGAGGAATTCCTGATATAATAGGATGTGTCTGTTTGACATCGGGATTCGGTATCCGTCAATGAAGACATGGATGATTTGGCTGCGAGTCTCAAAAGGGTCACCTGTCGAGACGATCAGATTAGCTCTCTTTCCAGCTTCGACAGATCCATATTGATCGGCGATGCCAAAGATCTCAGCAGGATTGATGGTGACTGCTTTAAGTGCTTCTTCTTTTCCAAGTCCATAAGCCGCCGCGAACGCCGCGTGGAAAGGTAAGTTTCTTACATTTTCCTCCTCATCTGTTCTCAAGGCAACTTTTACTCCTGCTTTGGCTAGCTTACCTGCGTTGGTATATGCTGCATCGTATCGGTCAGACTGACGAGTTGGGAGTTCCTGCACAGGACCTGTAACTACTGGAATACCGGCTTTCGCAATTTCCTCAGCTACTCTCCATCCCTCGGCTACTCCAGTGAAGATCACTTTGATATTTTTTCCCTGCACCCATTTGATGGCATTCTGTATATCAGAGGCAGCATTGACTTCGATTAGAAGCGGAAGCTCTCCGGAGATTACCTTAGCCAGCTGATCCATTTCTGGATAGTAAGATAGCTGAGCGCCTGACTTTTTCAGTTCGAGGTAGCTTTTGGCATTGTCCCAGATATCATTGGCATCTTTCAAGGCTTTGTCAGAGTCTTTTTTGATGTCTTCTTCCGATCTGCGATCGAATCGACCACGTCGGCCTGAACTTGGGAAGGTCATTGCAACTGCTTTGAATCCTCCGTACATCTGATCAGGTGTGTAGCCATTCAAGTTGATCAAGGCAGCTGTACCTGGAAACAATCCTCCGGAAGGAACTGTCAATACTGTAGTCACTCCGGAAACCCGGGTTACTCCGATGGCTTCAGAATTAGGATTGACTGTCGTCAAAGCCTGCATGTTTGGAGTAACATTTCCATTTTCTGCATAATCCACGGTCTCAGGTACAGAACTTACTTCAACCAAGCCAAGGCGTGTGCCGCCATCAATCATTCCCGGATAGATAAACATTCCGGTACAGTCGATAACTTCTGCATCAGAGGCATTTATATTGGTTCCCACTTGGGAGATTTTACCGTTTTCCAACAGGACAGAAGCGTTGTTCAAGGTTCCTTTGGTCACGGTGACTACGGTAGCATTTTTCAGGAGAAATTTACCGGTGCGAGGTTTTACAAATTCCCCGTCGATCTGGGCCATTGCCACCACGGGAAGCAGGGCAAGAATAGAGGCGCAAAAGGTTTTTAAAATTCGGTTCATGTGATTCTTGAATTTTCGGGGTGATTAGTGTTTTTCGTGGTAGAAAGCTCCTTGGAAGGCTTCAAAGTAAGCATCTACATCTTGCATGCAGCGATGTGCTTCTTCATTGGCTCTCAGGAAAATCGGTTCCACCATTTCTGTAGCGGCCACCAACTGACGCTGGTCATCCTTGTCCGCTTTGATGTCGAAGTATTTCACACCATCCACAAAGGTCATTTGTGGTACTGCATAAGAAGAAAGCGGATGGGTATCGAAAATCACGATATCCGCCTGCTTACCCACTTCGATAGAACCCACTTTATCATCTATTCCCAACTGCTTGGCAGGGTTGATCGTGATCATGGCCAAAGCTTCATCGTCTGTCAAACCTCCGTAACGCTGAGTTTTGGCAGCCTCATGATAAAGGTGACGAATTAGTTCAGCAGAGTCAGAGTTGATTGAGGTAATTGCTCCGTTACGCTGAAGGATGGCTGCGTTGTAGGCTGTGGAATAATAAACTTCCATTTTATATGCCCACCAGTCTGCAAAGACCGACGCCCCCATGGTGTATTCGGCAATTTCAGGAGCTACTTTGAAGCCTTCGTTGGTATGCTGGAAAACGAGCTTCTTGATGTTGAAATCCTTTGCTACATTGATTAGCATGTAGATTTCATCTGCACGATAGGAGTGGCAATGGATGATGATTTTGCCATCCAGAATATCCGCCAACGTTTGTAGACGCTCACTGTAAGCAGGAGGGGTAAGGGTGTTTCCCTTGGTTGCTTTCGCAGCATGGTAAGTTTCCCATGCTTTTTTGTATTGGAGTGCTTCGCTAAAACCATTTCTCAACACTGCTTCCACACCCATTCGGGTACGAGGCTGAATTCCGTTTCCACGTCCGTGTACTCGGGTGGGGTTTTCACCCAAGGCAAACTTGATGGTACGTGGAGCATCCTGCATGATGATGTCTGCAGGGTCTTTGGCGCCCCATCGGTGTTTCAAGGTTGCGTTTTGTCCACCTACTACGTTGGCTGATCCGTGCATGGCATGAGAAATAGTCACCCCACCTGCCAAGGCACGGTAGATTCCGATTTCAAAAGGATTGACCACATCTTTCATTCGGACTTCTGAGGTGATCGGTGCGGAGGCTTCGTTGACTACATCCAATGCGACGTGTGAGTGTGCGTCGATGATTCCAGGCATCACGTATTTGCCTGTGGCATCAATGGTCTGAACACCGGCAGGTGCTGCGATATTTTTGCCGATTTGCTTGATGATTCCGTCTTGAACCAGTACATCCGAGTTTTCCAGATTTCCTTTGGTGACGGTTAATACAGTTGCGTTTTTAATCAAAACACTTCCTTTGGGAGCTTGTGCCTGAGCGGTACTCAAACCTAGGCCCAAGAAAGCAGCAAGTATAAAATTGAGCTTTTTCATCTGTTTAGTTGCTTAGGCTTGGTGAAGAAAGAGTGGCTTTAACTGGGAAAGAACCCATTTGAGGAACAGAGAGAGAACCTTCCATGGTATTGCCGTTGATTTCCCCGGTGACCGTGACGTTGAGACTCATTCCTCCGGCAGATACTGCAAATTCAAAGCTTAATGTTTTTCCATTGAGTGTAGCATTTTTGATCGGAGAGGTGACTTTACCTGATCCGGCAGGATCGTCATAGCTGATGGTACCACCCAAAACACCGTTTTCTCTTTTCAAAACGATTTCACCACCAGAGCTTCCTGCAGGTGTTTCAGAGGTATATTCCCAAACGCCCTCTACCGAAGTGCCAGCCGCTCCAGTTGATTTTTGTTCTTCTTTGGCAGCTTTCTTTTTTACTTCGTAGGTGAAAATATTTCCATCTACAACCACATGCTTGATTTGAGCATCTTCATGGAATACTGCGTCCGTCGATACAATTAGATTAGCCATTTTACCTTTTTCAATAGAACCGGCTACTCTTGAAATTCCTAAAATGGAGGCAGGATTGGTAGTAAGGGCTGCAAAGGCAGCTTTTTCGCTCAGACCGTTTTTGATCATCGTTTGAATGGCCTTCATGGCATCGCCTGGCTTGGCGTCAGCCGTAGAAAATGCAAATGGAATCCCCGCCTTTTCAAGCATTGAAGCTTGCTTAAGCGCTTTTTCATAGGATTCTTTCACACGCTGGTATTGGGCTTTTGTAGCATCTGTTACCCCTTCAGTTTTCTGTGATTTTACAGCCTTATCGTCCGGCACTTGTAATTTGATCAGCACCGGAGTGCCTGAGGCTTTGATTTGATCGATTACGGTTTCGTAATTTTCAAGTCCGGTTAAGACCAGTTTAAATCCCAGCTCCTTTTGCAATGCTAATGCTCTTCTGATTTCAAGATCTGATGAAGCAGTGAACAGCACAGGAATCTGCTTTTGAACAGCAGCTGCCATAGCAGCTTGAGTGGGAGTAGTCTGAGGTCTTTTCACCCCGGCAGTGGAAGCATACATTTTTTCATGCTCAAGGGCTAAGGTGGTATTCTGATAGACATCTCTGAACTTTGCCATAACCCCTGCTAAAGTTGCAGGATACATGTTTCTAGAACCACGAAAATTTGCAGCTAGACTGGAGTTAACCTGAATAAGGTTTGTAGCATTTCCGTCACCCAAAACCATGATAGCGGCCTTTCCAGGGAGCATGCCTCCATCAGGGAGAATTTGGCTGATGGTAAAACCAGTCTTTCTCCAATCATCCACTTGATTTCCGCTGATCGCAAATTGATCTACGGCAGATCTCCATGGAGTTATTCCAGCAAATTCATCAGGTGGATTAGAGGACACGAGGTCTTTGGGTCTTTCTGCCTCTTTGGGTCTGGTGATTCCCATAGAACCAGCACCATCTATAAATCCAGGATAAACAAATAAGGAGTCCCCTGAAATGATTTTAGCTTCTTTAGGTATCTGGAGTCCAGATCCTACACCCAAAATCACTCCATCTTTGAATATAACGGTTGCTTTGGTGCCAGCTTGTCCAGGAGCTGTGATGACCGTTGCATTGGTGATAGCGTAGGTTGAGGTAACCCGCCTTTTGCCGGTAGGGTCACTTTGACCCCATACAGTTTGGCTGAGTATCCCCATCACCAAGCATCCAAGCATGCTTGCTTTCAGAAATAGTTTTTTCATTCGTTTGATGGTTATTCTTTAGTCAGCAAGCTAATAAATGCCCTTTGACTATTTAGGAAGATTTTTTTTTTGAAACTTTTTTTTTGACAAATGGCTCTGAAAGAAGGCTAAAATGCGAATAAGTGCATTTGATTTTCATCCTATATAAATTCTCCTTATTTGAATGGTATAAGCTGCTAGATAATAGGTTTGAGATGCTATATTTAAGATTAGAATAACCGTTTACTATGAAAAAGATCCTTATTATTGAGGATGATCGCCTGATTTCCAGCCTTGTCCAGTTTCGATTAAAGAAAGATGGCTATGATACACTTTTGGTGCAAGATGGAAATGAAGGTGTAAAAGCCATTGACTCCTGGCTTCCTGATCTAATTATTACAGATGTGATGATGCCGTTTAAAAGTGGAATAGAGATTATTCATCATGCAAAAAAGAATCACCCAGATACTCCAATCATAGTGCTGAGTTCGCTTGGTGAAGAAGAACAAGTTGTGTTGGAAGCCTTCAATTTGGGGGTAGCTGATTTCATTCCAAAACCATTCAATCCCAATGAATTGGCCATACGAGTTAAAAGGGTTTTGAGATAGGTCATATGAGAAGAAAACTACTTTTAACTTTCCTATTTATTGGATTGGGAAGTTTTTTAGCTTCCGCTCAAGAGAATTTGGTTCCTAAAGACAGTGCGGAATTTTTGAAATTTATCCTACTACAAAAAAATGTCCCTGGACTTGGATACAATTGGAAAATCGAAAGAAGTACTAATCAAGCTATCATAGATTCTCTAAACACTTTTGAGTTTTCCAAGACTGATTCTGGTTTTTATTCTAAAGTCTTTGACGACTTTGATCTTTTAAAGATTCAGGAAAATGAGCTAATAGAAGACAGCGTGGCTTGGGCTTTAACTTTTTATGTTTTTTCAAGTCCATCTACTCTTTCAGCTACTCAAGAATACGCGGCTAATCTGATTCGGAATGGTGATTTTCAACCGGTTTTTGAAGAAAGTGATCCTAGGGAAGACTTGGTAGCATTAGCTCAAAAAGCTCCTTATTCACCTTTATTGAAGTTTAAACTTCTGTTTATTTCAGATTTCAAATTATTTATTGTTACAGGTGTAATTGTTTTCTTTTTTGTTGTTTCTATAGGCATGATCATTTTTATGATATTCCTAAAATTGAAAAAAACAAAAAGAGATAACCTCCTCCAAGAATATGAAAATAGAATAGTAGATCCTCTTACCAGCCTTCTTTTTGAAAAGGAATTGGAAGAGATACATGCTATGAACACGGTGGATTTTTATGAATATTTTTCAAAGGATGATATTAATAATCAATTATTTAAAGAGGTTTTAATTGATAACATTATTGGCCTCAATAAAAAAATGAAAGGCGAATTCAAGGGTAAATTAAAATTGATTTACCAGAAACTTGGATTGGATAAGTTTTCCCTTGAAATGTTGGATTCTCCCAAATGGCATAAAGTTACCGAGGCCCTGGTTCAGATTAATGAAATGGATCTGTTGGAAGCGTTGACACGTGTAGAAAAGCTTGCCAATTCCGAAAATTTCCACGTCAGATCGCAAGCCGTAGCCACCTTGCTGAATTTGTCCCAAAAAGCAGACTTAACCTTTTTGAAAGATCAAAGCTTCCCATTGTCTGATTGGCAGCAAATGAATTACCTGCGCATTATCAAGTTTGTAAACAACTTCAAGCCTCTTAGAATAGAGGTTTTGTTTGAATCTACTAACCCATCAATCAGAGTTTTTGCCATTAAACTGGTAAGAATGCTTGGACGTGTGGACCTTATTGGCCATTTGTCAAACATCAGCCAGGAGGCCTCAGAAGAGGAGAAATTGGAGATTCTTGAAACGTTTGACGTGCTTGGTGCTCACATGGAGATCCACTTCATAAATGATTGTTTACAATCTGAACATGAGAAAGTGGCATGGTATGCCGCAAAGGCTGCCGCCACCTTGGGAGACACGGCTACGGTGGATATCATTTTCAAAAGATTGAATACTGGTTCCTATTCTTTTAAGCTCAAAAAACAATTCCTAAGGGCACTTTATCATCTTGACAAATTGAAATTTGACCAAGTCACTTTAGGTAAAGTCGATCCCACCACGGTTCAATTGAGAGCTCACATCCTAGACCCTATGTTAAGCTATGTATAACTTTCTTTTTTACTTTCTTCTGGAAGTTTTTGGATGGATGTTTTTGATCCTCAGCTTTGGTGTAATCGCTATATACATTACCCTGATGGTATTGAGTGCATTGGAGATGAGAGATTACATTCGGAAAAATCGATTTGCCGATTATGGAGATATCATTACCTCTCCAATTGCACCTGGTGTTTCTATCTTGGCGCCTGCTTTCAATGAAGGAAAAACTATTGTGCAAAATGCGCAAAGCTTACTTTCCCTTCACTATGGCAAGTTTGAAGTCATCATCATCAATGATGGCTCGAGAGACGACACCCTGAATAAACTCATTGACTCATTCGATCTTGAAAAAACCAATTTTGCATATCATCCTGAAATCGAAACGAAGCCGGTAAGAGGAATTTACAGGTCCCGTAATATTTCCTATAGAAGGCTTATGGTAATAGACAAAGAAAACGGAGGAAAAGCCGATGCTTTGAATTCCGGGATCAATGTGGCCTCTATGGATATTCTTGCCTGTATTGATGTGGATTGCATTCTTTCAAGTGACTCCATCAGCCGAATGGTGCGTCCATTTATGGAAGAGACTAACAGGAAGGTCATCGCAGTAGGTGGGGTAATCGGGATTGCAAACAATTGTGATGTACAGGATGGTACTGTGACTCATTACCGAATACCAGAAACTACCTTGGGAAAATTTCAGGTGATTGAATACTTCCGAGCCTTTTTGATGGGAAGAATGGCATGGTCCAGAATCAACGGTTTGATGCTTATTTCCGGAGCATTTGGTTTTTTCAAAACTGACCTTGTCCGAAAAGTGGGAGGCTATTTTCCCAAAACAGTGGGTGAAGACATGGAGCTGGTCGTGCGGATGAGAAGGTATATGGATGAGCAAAATATTCCTTACAAATTGGGCTTTGTGCCCGATCCGCTTTGCTGGACAGAAGTTCCTGAAAGTGAAGAGGTACTGTCTCGTCAACGTAACCGATGGATGAGGGGTACGATTGAGACTTTGCAGCTTCATAGGACCGCTCGGTTTAATCCAAAGTATGGTGTATTGGGTATGGTTTCCTATCCCTTTTGGTCCATTTTTGAGAAGTCCGGGCCTGTTTTGGAAATTACCGGATTGATTTACACCCTGATTCTTTTGTTCACAGGAGACTTCAGTGCCATCTACTTTTTTGCCTTGTTGGCTTTGATGTATTTGTTATCCTTGTTGGTATCAGCATTCAGTGTCTTGTATGAACAAGTGGCTTTCAACAACTACAAGGACAAGAAGGACCTTAGAAAATTAATCTGGATGATTATCCTGGAGCCATTTATTGTACACCCAAAAATAATTTGGTGGGGATTGAAAGGCCATATCGACTTTATCAAAGGAAAAGGTGGATGGGGTGGAATGATCCGAACAGGATTCAAAAAAGCAGATGACAAAAAGAACATTCAAACCTCAGCCTCAACCAACTGATGAATAGAATAATACTCTCTTTAGTGCTCATCCTTTCACTTACTTTTGGATCAAAAGGCCAAGAGTCATTTGATCCGGATGAATTATTAGGTCAAGCTAGGACACTTATCCTCGCAGGCAAATACCAAGAGGGAAGAAAAATAGCTTTCCGTGCTTTGGATAAATATCCAACCTATGCGGATATCCTGATTTTGGTGGGGAGAAGTTATGCCTGGGAAGGGAAAAATGATTCCTCTTCGATCTATTTTGAAAGAGCAATTATTTCATCTCCAGCATATGCCGATGCTTATTCTGGCTTTTTGGACAACCTGTTTTGGTCGGACAATCTTCCAAAAGCTGATGAAGTCCTTAAAATCGCAAAATCCAATTTAGGTGATCCATTGCCTGATCCAATCGCATACAGAGAATCCAGACTTCTTTATTTCAGAGAGCATTACGAAGAAGCTTTCGCGATCGCAAAGCCGCTTTTTGATAAAGGTTACAGCCAAGAAGGAATACTTGGATATATGCAAAATCTCCAAAGGCTGTTAAACACCAATGCAGTAGGGGCCACCTATGATTACGATACCTTTTATGGAGATATTGCTTCTTGGCATACGTGGTCAGTCTATGCCCGTACCCGGACCAAGTTGACTGGAGCATTTATTGCAAGGGTAACCCAATCATCGAGATTTGATCGGTTTGGGACTCAATTTGAGTTAGATGCCTATCCCTCAATTGGGAAAAATGGCTATGCCTATCTCAATTTGGGAGGTTCTGGTGCCAGCTTTTTTCCTAAAGTCCGATTCGGAGCCTCTTATTTTCATAATCTTCCCAAGGCCTGGGAGGTGGAGGGTGGATATCGATACCTAGGCTTTACCACCGCTACTCATATATTGACGGGTTCGGTAGGGAAATATGTGGGCAATTGGTGGTTGAATCTCAGGACAAATGTGATCCCTTCTTCTACGTCTACCGGCACTTCAGGTCAGTTTACGGCTAGGTACTATTTCAAGTCTGCAGAGGATTTTTTCAGCATACAGCTTGGAACAGGGGTTTCTCCTGATGAAGAGACCAGAGACCAAACTCAGCTGTTGAATTCCTACAGAGCTCGTCTGGGGTACCAGCATTTAGTGACTTCCAAATTTATGATTTATGGGTTTACCGGATATTCGAGAGACGAATTATCAGTAGACAACTTTAGAAACAACCTCAATCTATCTGTAGGTTTTGAATACAGGTTTTAAGCCAGCCCTTGTCCATGAAAATAGAATTAAAACTTTTTTTGACCCGATTACTTCCATTCATATTGATCCTGATCGGCATTCCTTTGATCAGTTATTTGATCTGGTTTTCTACTCCCACCCAGCTTGCAGATATTTTGATCATCGATAAAACTGTCAGGGACAAGTCTTATTCCGAGCATCAGGGGATATTTTGGACGATGGAGCACGGTAAAATTCAAAATTCGTCCGGCCATTTTTATGACAAGTCAATGGATTACCTCGGTTTTTTTCCAAATGGAACTGAAACTAGGGGAGAAAAAAGGGACTTGACTGGGAAATCAAAAAGCCAAATCGATTCGTTGGTTGCCAAAAATGACCTCATCTTTTTTGCTGATACCTATGGTGTATTTGAGAATGACTTTGATAAACCGCCCGTGGAAAGCCCAAGTAAGAAAATATACGGCGGTATGGACCTGGCTGAAATTCAGCTAATCAGTAGTGCCAAGCGTCAGGGAAAAACGGTCATTGCAGAATATAATTCAATGGCCTCACCCACACCCAAACCAATTCGAACTGAATTTGAAAACCTAATGGGGGTGAAATGGACAGGTTGGATAGGCAGGTATTTTGATGAGCTGGATACTGTTCAAAACAAAGACATACCCAGATGGATGATTAGTCAATACCAAATTCAACATGGAAAATGGGATTTGATAGGTCCGGGTTTAATCTTTTTGAAAGAAAGCGGAGAGATTGAAGCCTTTATTTTCAATAGGGATGTCCTTAATAAAACTCCTCTGATCCGGACTCAAAAAGTTAATAAACATGGGTTTTCATTGCCTCAGGTAGTTCCCTATCCAGATTGGTTTGATGTGGTATTGATAGAGCGGGATTATCAGGTAGTTTCTTATTATGATATCAACCCTACCGCTGAAGGCCTAAAGCGATTGAGAACGATGGGTTTGCCTAGATTTTTCCCGGCTGTGGTCTTTAGGCAATTGGATAAAAGCAGGCAATATTATTTTGCTGGGGATTTTTCAGAGATAAAGGAAGACTTGGGTTCTCCTAGATTCTCAGGCCTTCCGTTCCTTTGGAGATCTCTGTATGTGGCCGCTGATTTTACAGATCGTCGAAGTTTCTTTTGGAATTATTACAATCCTCTTTTGGAGCAGATCATGGATGAAGCTCTAAAAGCTAAAGATTAAATCAACTATCTATCATTCAAATTCCTTTCGGTTAGGGTATAAGAGCTTTCGATTTTCGTTGACTCCTCACCCACGGTTGAATTGGCTTCTCATCACGCAGTAGCTGATCAAGAATCATCGTTTTTGATCAGCAAATAGCTGAAAAACCGGAATACCTGCAGTTTAGTTGCTAGACATCGTTGGGGGAGGAAGGAGTTTTCTGGTTTGAACCATGTAGTTGTTTTTGTTTTTAAACTCCTCAAATTCTCCAATTAGTCGATTCAAAACATCTCCATCATCAATAGGATCGATGTTTAAACCATCAGAAACTAAAAATACCTGACCGTCAGACAGGAAAAACTCTCCATGGATGTAGTCTAGGAGCTGGTTTTTGTTTCTCATCAAAGGCATGGCAATTTTTGACTGAAAAGTCCTGGCTGTATCCAAAACTTGACCTTGCCAAGTAACTTCCTCCGGTAAATTAATTCCAGCATTTTTTTCCAAAAAGGCGAGAAGGGAAGGAGTGATTTCATAGTGACTGCTTAATCCCTTGAAGTAATCCCTGCGCTTAAGTAAAGGAGAATAAATCATCAGCGGGACATGAAAACGGTCTATTCTGGAGGACATCGGAACCTCAGGCAATCTATGGTCACCGGTGATGACAAAAATGGTGTTGCTGAATTCAGGCCGTTTCTTGTATTCATTTATAAAAAGCTTCACCGCATCATCAGCATACAGTACCGTCATGTAAATGTCCTGATAAGCCATGTATTCTGCCACTTTCTCAGCACTCAATCCCAAGTAATCGGTCAAATGAGACTTTAATTTTGCAGCATAGGCTTCCCTTTCCGGAACGAGGTAGGGGTCGTGTGAAGTTTGGGTCTGAAAAATCCTGACTTGAGGCTTTTCTGGATTTAGTGGTAATTTCTGCAACCCATTTTTGAAAAGTTCCTTGTCTGCATATCCCCAAGAAAATCCATTTTGGGAGGGTGACTTAGGAAAGCCTGAAAGAAAAGTGGATTCATCCTCGAGTTGATGTACTTGTTGGTATTCCAGAAAGTTGGAGACTTTGTCAAAGTTTCGATCGGCACCTATGAAATACCTTACTTCATAATCGTTTTCTCTGAGCACGCTCAATAAGGATTGATGATAAGGGAATTCTTCCCAAAGTTCAAGAAACCCTTTTTCTCCAAAAGGTAAACCTCCAAATACACCCGGTAAGAGTCCGAAAGTTCGACCTGTGGATGAAATGGCATTTGTCCAAACCAATGAATGTTGCTCCAACGAATCCAAAAAGGGAGTGAACGAACCCAAGTAGGCATCTTTTCCGGAATAGGCTTTACCCAAGCTTTCAATGAAAATAAAAACAATATCAGGTCGTCTTTGGAGCGAATCGAAAAATGGACCTAAAACATCAGGATAATTGCTTTTATGAACAAAAGGGTATTCATCGTTGGTAAATTCTTTTTGCACCAAAAGGTCTTCGTTGCTGCCCCTCAGATAAAAATCAAAGTAGTATTCACCTCCATAGAGCCAATAATCAAACGCTTCCTCAGTCAGAAAACGGGATTTGTTCAATTCAACATTTCGTCTGGTTTCACTGGTACCGGTACTGATGAGGTTAGGTAAAACTGCGAAAGAGACTACCATGGAAAATAGTACTCCTGTCAGAAACAAGGAAAGGTTTAGCTTAAGCGGGATAAACTTGATCCCAAGGTTTAAAAGCCAAAGCAGGAAGGCAATCAATACGATTCCCAGGATGCCATTAGTGAAATTCAATTGGCCGGATGAGGATATCGTCAGTACGAGGTCATTCCAATTGTAGGCAAAAAGGTCTTTTCCAAGAGGCAAAAGCGTTTTGGTAAAGTAAAAAATCAGTGCTACATGGATAATTAAGGCCAAGGTCATTACGCCTTGTGCTAGGATTTTTGCAAAACCTTTTGACACGAGGGATAAGGTGAGAAAAACGATGAAAACAAGACCTAGGAAGTAAAAAATCCACTTTAGATCCTCTAAAACACCATACATGACTACGTCTGAAAAAGTAAAATCTACCACGTGATTGTTAAAAATCAGCAGTAGCTCAATCACCCTGAAGAGTAACATTAACACCAAAAAAATCAAGGACATACCCCAAAAATTCCTAAGTACTTTCTGAGTTTGATCCAAAAATGTCGATCGGATTTCAGCCTTTTGGGCCATATTTTCTTAATTAAGTTTTGTCAGTTTTTCCAAAATATAAGCCAAAATCAGGTATCTTCCATGGTCATTTTCACAATATGAGTAAATCAGATTTGTTGGTTGAGCTTTATTCCAACCTTACTACCACAGGAGCTGTGACTTTTAGTTCTAAAGCTTTGGTTAAAAAAATGTTGTCCTTTACTGATCTTGCACACGCTGATTTGGTAGTCGAACTGGGAGGTGGTGATGGAAGCATCACACAAGGTATTGTGGATCGCTTAAATCCCTCTGCGGAGTTGCTGGTTTTTGAAATCAACCCGTCTTTTTGTGCAGCTATGAAGAAGCAATTTCCTCAAGCTAATGTCAAGATCATCAATGATTCTGCGGAGCATATTGCCAATTACATCGGCTCGAGAAAGGTGGATTACGTGCTTTCTTCTTTGCCCTTTAGTTTGATTCCCAAAGAAGCCACGGATCAAATCATGAGGCAGTCAAGAGAATGCTTGAAGCCTAAAGGAAAGTTTATACAGATTTGCTATTCCTATTTGCTCAAAAAACTATTTCTTAAATACTTCTCAAAAGTAGATGCCAAATTTACCTTCAAAAATCTCCCGCCGGCTTTTGTGATGGTTTGCCATTAATTTGGAGAAATGGAAGTATTGAGGACTGCTATTCTTGATTTTTGCTACAGGAGAAATTCAAGTTTTTGTCCCTCTGAAGTAGTGAGGAAACTTTATCCTGAAGATTGGAGGTATTTTATGCCCGATGTTCAGGACGTAATGATGGCCATGTATCGGGAAGGGCTCATCCTAGTCACCCAAAAAGATCTGCCGGTTGATCCGAATGAGCTTCCCAAAGGACCGGTTAGAATTTCCCGATTAAAAACTTATTGAGATTTTCTGCAGTTGTATTCCCAAAAAAATCAATGACTTTCAATTCTCAACTTCCTCTTACAAAACTTGAAATACCTGTTGGCTACGAGGTGATTTTACTTGGAGGTGGATGCTTTTGGTGCACTGAGGCTGTTTTTCAAAGGCTGGAAGGTGTCAAAGAAGTGATCTCCGGCTATGCAGGTGGACTGGTCGAAAAACCCACTTACCGGCAAATCTGCACCGGAACCACGGGCCATGCAGAAGTTATTCAGGTGATTTTCGATCCAAACAAAATTACACTCGAGGCCATTCTTGAAGTTTTTTGGGCAACTCATGACCCCACTACGCTCAATAGACAAGGCGCAGACGTAGGTCCTCAGTATAGATCTTCCATTTTTTATTTGCTAGATGCCCAGAAGGAAATTGCTTCAAAAATGAAATCAGAGTTAAATCAGGCTCAAGTTTTTGATGCTCCGATTGTAACAGAAATTACCGCATTTACTAATTTCTACCCAGCTGAGGATTATCATCAGGATTATTACAATCAAAATGGCATGCAGCCCTATTGTCAGTTTGTGGTAAGGCCCAAAGTAGAAAAGTTAAAGAAACACTTTGCTGATAGACTAAGAAAATAAGAAAAAAAGACTAGGATCTGTTGTATTTTTAGTTTAATATTTTTTTCTTGATAGGGATTTTAATTTTATCAGAATGATGTCGTTGTTGAGTTTTTGGAGATCAGCCTTATTTCGTTTTTCAATTTTGTTTTTTCCTTTTTCCCAAGGATTTTCCCAAGAGAAAGTTTCGGACAAAATGGGAATCCTGCTTGCCGGGCAGTCTATGGAATATGACTTTAATCCGATAGCGGGTATTACCTACGAGCGTGGCTTATCCAGAAGAGGAAGTTTGGAGTTTGGTCTTTTTTATAGGACAAACCAGCAGGACATCTATTTATCTATAGACGGTCCGAATTTTTCGATCGGCGAATGGACGAGGGTTTCTGAAGGGTTTGTTTCGATTCCAATCCTTTACCGAATTTCCACTCGATTTGCTCAGATTTCCCTTGGACCTCAAGTTGAAATTTTTTCTACTTGGGGGCAACGAGACCAGGGGGAAATTTCCCTAACCGACTATCGTATCAATCCCGGGGTCACGTTTGGACCACTGTTGAAAATTGGGAAAGAGTTAAAATTCAAAGAAACTCTTATTCTAGAACCTGAAATTAGGCTTGGAATAAGGTCTTTTGGTTTCGGAGAAGGTTTTTTTGGTTTGGGTCTTAGGCTCAAAAAAGAAGTGCATAAAAGAAACTGATTCACTTGATTTTTAAACCTTCATGATACATTAGGATCCGTTGTGAGAGGTCAAAATGCTAGAAAATCAAGCGTTTAACAAGTGAATCATAGTGTCGCTCCTGTGAATGAGTTAAATGCAGCAAAGCGATTGATTTTAAAGCATTCTGTGCTCGGAATAGGAAGTCTAGTTCATCATGCGGGTTTAATCTCCAAATCGTATGGATATCCTAATAAGGGAAAGTAAATCGGCTCAATTTGCTCAATCTCGACTGGCTAAATCAGGTTTTATCTCTAATTTCGCCGAATTAAACTGATTTTTATGCAAATGAAGAGAACCAGAGCCCAAGAGTCCAGAGCAGCAATAGAGCGCTTATATATTACGATGCGCCATCTTTTTAACCGGGGTAGTTACAAGCCTATGGGTGTGTCAGGCGAGGGACTTATTCAAGCTCTGATGACTCTGAGCCCGGAGATTTACGGGTCGCTTACCGATACCGAAAAGATCGAATTAGACGGTTTGCTTTATGTCATGGAGCGCTTGCCTAAAGGAATCGAAGAGTGTCGCTACATCCGTCTGATCAGCCGAGAGGGGTATGAGACCTCCCATTTGGTGCCTTTGGTGCCGCCCCGTCGTAAGCGGAATTGTTACAGACTCGACGAACAAATCATGTATGTGGAGATGACTCGTGGCCGGTCGGATATCTACGATATCTTGACCCACCTTTCGTTTCTCTACATCGAATCCAATAAAATTTACCGAAACAGCACGGATCCCAAAGGAAGGATTTCTTCCAATTGGAGCATGCTGGAGGAGTTTGTCCAAAGAGAACAGCGAGGTGAGGAACTCGATATTGAATGTGCTTCTGCTTACCTGAGTCATATCATAGGACGAACTTTTGAAGAAACCATCGCTGCCGTTGGTAAATTTTCCAAAAGCTCCAATTCCAATAGCCTTTTCTCCATTGTTTATCACTTGGGCAAATTGGCAATGGAGGAAAAAACACAAGGCCTGGATAGAGAAATCAGCTTCTCAGCCACGCTCCGGGAACGGGTAGGACACCATGTTTATGGCGAACTTTGGGCAGATCGAATCAAGGAAACCTTACTCGAGAAAGGGCTGATCAATCGTCCGATTCACATCATTTCTGCCAACCTGCACAGTGTCCTGAATACCATTTACGCGCATCAGGCACTCGGATCCAAGAGTTATGAAGAGATCGAGCAAATAGCTACTGATATTTCCATCAAAGCCAAAAACAATCAAGGCAAAAAGATTCAGGAATATGCTGAAAAGCACGGATTCATCGATTTGCCAGATGAATCAGGAACCAACATCGGGGCGCAGATCATTGATACAGCACACTTGGAAAAGAGTTCTCTGATCCCGGGTACATCACTTCCGGAGGAAAAAGAAAAGCGCCCGGTGTTTGTCGTCATGGATTATGCCTTTGGTGAGCAAGCCTATGAGTGCTTTGATGAGTTGCTAAAGCCTTATACCAAAAACGGTAAAAAGTATCCACTCAATGTAGTTTCAACTTCCATCATGGGAAAAGCAGGCATCCTGCATGGTGGCAAAGGCGACTTGATGGTGCCAAATTCTCACGTTTTTGAAGGAACTGCTGACAATTACCCATTCAAAAATGAGCTGAAAAAGTCTGATTTCGAAGGGTATGGTTTGGGTGTTTACCAAGGTTCGATGATTACTGTGCTAGGTACCTCCCTTCAAAACAGGGACATTCTGACTTACTTTATGGAGTCATCCTGGAAAGCAGTAGGCCTGGAAATGGAAGGTGCTCACTACCAAAAAGCGATTCAGTCGGCATCCAAAATCCGCGGAAATATCCGCTCCAATGTCAAGGTACTTTATGCCTATTATGCATCAGATAATCCGTTGGAAACAGGCAGTACGCTAGCTTCGGGAGCATTGGGTATGGAAGGCGTGAGACCCACCTATCTGATCACCTACAAAATTTTAGAGAAGCTGTTTAAGTAATCTCAAACGTCCCAGCCCATAAGGTCTGGGATTTTTTATTTCTCCTGATCCACTCGAGTGGAGTGAAGCATGTCCAGTCTCCAACCTCTTTCAGTTCGGAAGGCAGTCGCACTTTCCAACCAATAGAGTTCACGAAGGACTTTTCCGTCCCGGGAGATCGTTGCGTAATTGTGATAGGCTACCCAGGCCCGGTCTCCTTGGACTACGGTCTTGATAAACTCAAATCGGTTGGTACGGGTAGGAGGGTTGGGATTGCTTTTTGCCTTGCCGAGGTAGTCTCTGATAAACGCCATGTCCCATAATTCGCCGTGCTCCAATAGTAAAAAGTCCTCCGTGTAAAAGTCGGTAAGCTTTGTCGCATCATACTTGGAGAATATTTCATCAAAGGAGTTTTGGATCAATTGCTCCACCTGAAGCTGATCAGCCGATTGTGAAAAAGCGGGAGAAGTAACAAGAAAGACGAATAGGATAAATAGGTTTTTCATCTGTTTATAATTTGTTTTTTAACTGCCAGATGGAATCTCACTTGGTTTATAATCATTCCTCTGTGTGTCGCTTAGCGTCATGCTCGATTTCATGTGTTTATAATTTAATTTTCATTTGCCACATAGCCTGTCCCGATCTTTCATCGGGAGAATGCCAGGGATAATCATTCGCCTCCCGAAACCAGTTCGGGACAAGTTGTGTGAGAAGCATTTTCTCATGGGCATTTCATGAGGTTAATTGATTGGGAAAGAGAACATTCAGATTTTATGCCTTTGAATCTTCTGACTTTTTTCGAATAGAGAGAAAAGGACTTTTCATCAGGTAAAGAAAAGTTTGCTTGTCTTCAGAGTCAAATTCATCCAATCCAAAGTCATTCTTTTTTACAGGAATCCATTTAAAAGTTTTGAAAATCCTATCCCAAAGGATAAAGATGTCGGCAAAATTGGAGTCGGTGTACTGTTGATCTTTGTGGTGGTGTACCCGATGATGATCCGGCATGACTAGCACCAGTCCAAGCGTGTGATTTAACCACTTCGGGTATTTCAAATTGGAATGCTCGAGAAAGAAAAAGATGTACACAATAAAGTAGTAAAGTGCCAAAGCTGTCAAATCTGTGCCGAAGAGCCCTGCAGTGATGACATTTCCGGTTTGGTAGATAAAAATGATCTCCAATGGATGAAACCGTAAGGTGGTGGTGGAGTCCATGTGGGTATCGCTATGATGAACCCGATGCAATCTCCAAAGCAGGGGAACTTTGTGTGATGCCCTATGAATCCAATAGGTGGTCAGATCATACAAGGCTACACCCAAGGCAAGTTTGACCCAATAAGGCCACTCAGCCCAATGCAAAAGTCCGATTTGGTTGAGTGTCAACCATTCGATCCATTGCAGTTGGATTCCGAGAAAAATCAGGTTCAAAAGGGTCAAGGAAAGCTGGAAAAGGAGGTTTTGGAAAAGGTGCTTCCCTCGGTTTTTGAAGGGATAAGGATTGACGGTCACTTGTTCCAAAAAGAAAAAAAGACTCAATAAGCCAATCAACATATAGTTTGGATCAATGCTCAGGATGTAGTTGATCAGTTCCATACCTCTACAGTTTCAGTTGAAGTGAATATAAATCAATTCGACCAACCTTCCTAAGTGCAATACCCCTTTCAAAACTTTGCTACCTATGGTTCAGGCTTTCACTCCACTACGATAAATCCCCGTTGGATATAAGCCTTCGCAAAGCTGATTCCCATGGCGCGCTGTCCTTCGGAATCGAAGTGAATGAAATCACCTTTATGGTTCAAGTCCTTGGTTTGGATCAGATAGGAAAAGGGATCGGTTTTTTGGTAGTCTTCCATTTTGGCATTGATGGCTTGCCAGGATTCATCCGTTTTGGAAAAAGAACCCAATCGGCCAAAGCAGATGCTTAGATTAGGATTCCCGACTTCAGCCCTAAACTTGCTGAATAAAACTCCCAATTGCTTATCGTAAATGTCGATCGTCTCCCGTGATGCCACATCACTCTCTCCCTGATGCCAAAGGATGGCCTTGATGGTTCCGAACTGTTTCCCAATGGCTACTTTTTCCTTGAAATTGGAAAATAGAGACACATTCCGATACGTCTCATCGCCGATCCATTGCTGTATGGCACTTCCGCCAACTGCTGTGGGAAGTAGCAAAATGGAAACGCTGTCGGGAATGTACTTCAGCAGTTCTTTACCAAAAGAAAGTCCGCAATCCAATCCGGTCAGGGTGGGTTCGTAGAAGTGAAGCGGTTCTTTGGCAAGAATTACCACTCCGGTTTTGTTGATGGTCAGAATCCGTGGATCGGGAATCGTGTCCATCGGTTCGACTTTTCCTCGTCCTGCCATATTGGATTGACCGGCAAGGATAAACACCCACAGGTTTTCTTTGGCAGGAATTGCTTCAGGCTTCTCTTCCAACTTTGGGAAAAATTCAGTTCGTGGATCTTTTAGGGTTTCACTAATCCCTAACATAAGAAAAAAGAGAAGGAGGGTTTTTGAATAGGTCATTGGGATCTTGTGATCTTGAGTAATATGAATTTAAAAGAAAAACCACTTCGTCAAGCGTATACTTATCGAAGTGGTTGTTTTATAATTCTAATTCTAATTTATCAATATCCAGCCTTCAATGGCGGAGGGCCATCAGGGATAATGCCCTTGTAGATATAGTTTCCTTTTTTCTGCTTGAATTCGGCTTTGATCTCGTTTCTCAGGGTTTCGTTTTGGTACAGATCCACCATGGTCATGGCAAGTGCTTTGGCTGCATAGCCCATTCCTTTGTGGCCGATGGACATCCCCACAGAGGCGACTACCGCCCAAGAATGCCAAGGTGTACCGGTGGGGGCTACGGTTGCACCCATTCGGATGGTAGGCACTACCCAGCTGACATCACCTACGTCCGTACTTCCACCCATGCTGTGCTCTTGGGTTTCCTCCATCGGTTTGATTTCGGAAATCACCCCTACGAGCGGTTTGCCATTGGCTTCTTGGATCTTTTTAGCAAATTCCTGTTCTTCTGCAGTATAGGTGATCGCTCCTAGGCTTTCAATGTTCTTTTGCATCACCGCCGAACCGGTTCGGTTGACCAGGATCTCATGCACACCGGATACGAGTTTCACTTCGTGGGATACATTAGCCATGATGGCAGCTCCTTCGGCCATTTTTTCCACGTGTTTCCATACCGGCATAAGTCCTTCACGGCTGGTATCACGTACTCTCACCCAAAGTCGGCTGTAGTCAGGTACTACGTTGACGACTTGTCCACCATCTTGGATATGGTAGTGAATGCGAACAGTAGGTTTGATATGCTCGCGGTAATAGTTGATGCCTGTGGTGTAGAGTTCGAGGGCATCGGAAGCGGAGCGACCGTTCCAGGGATCACCGGAAGCGTGGGCCGCCTGTCCCTTGAACTCAACGATAAAGTCTACCAAAGCCAGTCCTTTTTGGACTTCGGTTTTGGTTTCGTCGGCAGGGTGCCAATCCATCATGATGTCCACATCGTCCATCAGTCCGGCACGGATCATCCAGAGTTTGCCGAAGTATTTTTCCTCGGCTGGAGTACCATAAAAGCGGATCGTGCCTTTTAGTTTGCCTTCAGCAATCAAGTCTTTGATCGCGGATGCCGCGCCAAGGGATGCAACGCCAAAAAGATTGTGACCGCAGCCGTGACCCGGTGCTCCGGCATGGAGTGGGCTTTTGAAGGGAACTTTATTTTGAGACAATCCCGGTAAGCCATCAAATTCTCCCATGATACCGATGATCGGGCTTCCTGAGCCGTATTCTGCCACAAAGGCCGTTGGGATTTCGCCCACGCCTCGGGTGACTTTAAAACCGAGTTTTTCGGCATAGGCGGAAAGAGCTGCGGAAGATTGGGTTTCCTGAAAGGCGATTTCTTCAAAAGCCCAGATTTTGTCGCTGAGCTCCGTCATGTCGGCAAACCGGGAATCGATGGCTTGCTGAACGGATTGCTTGAGCGGATCGGGTTTTGGGGCGGCTTTTTTCTGTGCCATCAGTGGACTTGCAACTAGCATCAAGGCCATAGCACTGAGGTAAATTTTTCTCATAAGGTAATGGTTGGTGTTTGATAAACTAAGATGGGTATAAGTTAAGAAGGAAGAAGGGATTTTTTAGCCGCAACGGGCTCGAAGGTGAAACAAGAGTTCACAAACGCTTTTGCCACGAAGGCACTAAGACACAAAAGATTTGGATTCGAAGAAAATCAAGGATACCCCTATGTGTTTTCTATGTGTCTAGTGTGGTTTTTAATCTTTTTTTCTATCAAGATTATGCTCCTAACAGAGTAATTGCCACGAAGGCATCAAGACGCAAAAGATTTGGATTCGAAGAAAATCAAGGATACACCTATGTGTCTACTGTGGTTTTTAATCTTTTTTTCTACCAAGATTATGCTCCTGACGGAGCAATTGTTTCAGTGTGAATTAAGGAATAGGTTTTTTCTATGTGCCTATTGTGGTTTAATAAATTTCAGTTTTAGAAAAATAAATGACTTGAAAAGGATTTTGATTGATATTTAAGAGCCTATTTGATTTACTCTTTAAAAGAATCCCAACATGAATATCCACTACCTCCCTGACTTTGAAACCATGAGCCGTAAGGGCTTTGAACTTGTCAAAAATGAAATTGACCGTAAGCCAAATCTATTGTTTTGCGTGGCGAGTGGGGGATCACCTTCGGGGCTATATAGCCAACTAGTAGCTGAAAAGGCAAAAAATCCAAGCTTTTGCAATCAGCTACGCGTGATCAAATTGGACGAGTGGGGTGGTTTGGAGGAAGGGTCAACCTTTACTTCAGAGCTCGATGTGCAGACCAAGTTTGTTCAGCCTATGGGGATTTCTTCTGACCGCTACTGGACCATCGATCCTTTCACAGCTGACCCGGAAGGGGATTGTCGTCAAATGGAAGGGGTGATTCAACGAGAAGGTCCTTTGGATATCTGTATTCTGGGGATTGGGGTGAATGGACATATTGCCTTGAATGAACCCGGAGAGGTATTGAGACCGGAATTTCATGTCTGTCAATTGGCCGAGTCTACCCTGAATAATGGCATGATCAAATCCCTGAAGCAACCTCCAACATTTGGAATGACGATGGGAGTGGGGAATATCCTTCAATCCAAAAAGATCTTGATTTTTATTGCAGGTTCAGGCAAAAAGGAGGCTTTTGAACGACTGCTAAGGCCGGAAATAAGTACGCAGTTTCCTGCTTCCCTGCTTTGGCTTCATCCCAATGTGGATGTGCTGGTGGATGAGCGAGTGGTTTGATGTTTGCCACTAAGGCTCATAGGCGCTATAAAACTGACTTGCCAAATTCATTTTTGAAAAACAGGGAAGTACTAGAAAAAGTCCATGACTACCTTTGGAATCTTCTCAATTTGGTTGGTTAAAGACCAATTGGAGGAAAATCTATTTCTGTTTTCAAAATTATCTTTTTGAAAAAGAATCAGATAAACCCCGAGTTCCAAAAAAATAAACTTGATGTCTTGCTGTTAAAATTCATTTATCTACCTTTGCACCACTTCAAAAGTGAAGGTAAACGGAGTGGTAGTTCAGCTGGTTAGAATGCCTGCCTGTCACGCAGGAGGTCGCGGGTTCGAGTCCCGTCCATTCCGCATAAGATTAATTAAAGCTTGACCATTAGGAGTGGTAGTTCAGCTGGTTAGAATGCCTGCCTGTCACGCAGGAGGTCGCGGGTTCGAGTCCCGTCCATTCCGCTTAAAGCCTTAGAGAAATCTAGGGCTTTTTTGTTTTATTCCATTTGGCCACGAAGACTCAAAGGCGCTAAAGAAAATGGTTTGGTGAAAGGAATCTGCACTAATAAAAGGTTTAAAAAGACGGTCTCGTGGTCGAGTCCTCTGGATGCTCGGGACAGGCTGTCCATTCTCCTTAAAGCCTCAGAGAAATCTGAGGCTTTTTTGTTAGTAGGCTTTTTTAGTTTCTTCCTTTTCCTTCCATTAAAAAATATTGTCGAACTCTAAGGATCAAAATCACCCTGAATTTTGAAGTTTATTGATTTTTTTAGGCTTGAAAACGAAACCAAGAAAGTCAATTAGACACCCAGCTCTTGTTGACGGTAACTAGATATCCTTATCTTTGCCTCTTCCAAAAATCACCAAAATGGTATTAGAATTCGAAAAACCCATTGCTGATTTAGAGCAAAAACTTCAGGAAATGAAAGACTTGGCTAAGGGCCGGAACATTGATCTAAGCAGTGATATTGAGTCTTTAGAAGAAAAAATCCTGGCTTTGAAAAAAGAGACTTTTGACAATCTCACTCGCTGGCAGCGTGTGCAGCTTTCCCGACACGCAGACAGACCCTACTCGTTAGATTACATCTATGAGATTACCAATGACTTCATAGAGCTTCATGGAGATCGTACCGTAAAGGATGACAAAGCCATGATAGGTGGGCTAGGAGATATTGATGGCCGTACGGTCATGTTTATCGGACAGCAAAAAGGCCGAAATACCAAGCAAAGACAGGAACGTAACTTTGGGATGGCCAATCCTGAAGGCTACCGCAAGGCACTCCGCCTGATGAAAATGGCCGAGAAATTCGGAAAGCCTATTGTGACCTTGATCGATACTCCGGGTGCATTTCCAGGATTGGAAGCAGAGGAAAGAGGTCAGGGTGAGGCGATTGCCCGCAACTTGAAAGAGATGTTTATGCTCAAAGTGCCGGTCATCTGCATCATCATCGGTGAAGGTGCCTCCGGTGGTGCATTGGGTATTGCTATTGGTGACAAGGTATACATGCTCGAAAATACTTGGTATTCAGTGATTTCTCCTGAATCCTGTTCATCTATCCTTTGGAGATCTTGGGACTACAAGGAGCAGGCAGCTGAAGCGTTGAAACTGACAGCCAAAGACATGAAAACCAACGGATTGATCGATGACATCATTCCTGAACCGCTAGGTGGTGCACACAAAGACCTCAAAATGATGTCTAAAACCATCAAAGAGGTAATCTTGAACGCACTCAAAGAACTCGATAAAATCAAACCTGAAAAACGCATTGAGCAGCGAATTGATAAGTTTTGCTCCATGGGCGTGGTGGTTGAATAGTAGAAAGAGAGTAAGAGATAAGAGATTAAGAGATTGCGGAAACGCAAACCGATATAGCCAAAAAGCAATCTATCCACCCTGGGAAAGGTTGCTTTTGGTTTTTAAACCCAAGAAGAACCCAAGATGGAATTGTATACGGTAGATACTGGATTTTTCAAATTAGACGGAGGAGCGATGTTTGGAGTGGTGCCAAAGTCTCTTTGGTCACGCACCAATCCTGCTGACGAAAACAACCTTTGTTCTTGGGCTATGCGATGCCTTTTGGCAGTGGATGGAGATCGGGTAGTTCTGATCGACAATGGGATAGGGGATAAGCAAGACGCCAAATTTTTCTCTCATTACTACTTGCATGGAGAGGCTTCTTTGGATCAAAGCCTCAGAAATCTGGGCGTACATCCCACCGATATTACCGATATGTTTTTGACCCACTTGCACTTTGATCACTGTGGGGGAGGGATTCGGTATGGTTCACATGGGCAATATGAACTTACCTTTCCTCGTGCGACGTATTGGTCCAATGCAGATCACTGGCAGTGGGCAACCAAGCCTAATCCAAGAGAAAAGGCATCTTTTCTCGAAGAAAATATCCAACCGATGCAGGATCACGGAGTCCTACATTTTGTGGATTTGGAGAAAAAGTCACTTTTCTCAGGCTTTGACTTGATGACTGTAGATGGGCATACTGATAAGCAGATGCTGCCGAAAATCAGCTACAAAGGTCATACGGTGGTTTTCATGGCGGATTTACTTCCCTCTGTCGGTCATATTCCTTTGCCTTATGTGATGGGCTATGACACCCGTCCATTGATTACGATGAGTGAAAAGCAGGCATTTTTGGAGGAAGCTGCACGCGAAAAGTATGTGCTTTTCCTCGAGCATGATCCTGTCAATGAGTGCTGCACGGTAAAAATGACCGAGAAAGGCGTACGATTGGATCAAACTTTCCGTCTCGATGAGCTCTAAACTTAAAATTGGTCTTGCCCTTTCGGGAGGCGGTGTTCGTGGGATTTCTCACTTGGGAGTTCTGAAGGCACTCAATGAGCTTGGAATCTACCCCACCAAAGTGACTGGTAGTTCCGCTGGTTCGATCGCCGGGGCAATGTATTGCCAAGGCTATCAGCCCGAAGAAGTATTGAAAATCATTTTGGAGACCAACTATTTCCGCTTCATGCGGCCTGCAATTTCTTGGAAAGGCATCCTCAAAATGGAAAGCTTGGCAGACCTGTTTAAAGTGTACCTGCCTCATAACGAATTTGCGAAGCTCAAAACTCCACTTACCGTGGCCGCTACAGATATCCGAAAGGGAAAAGTGGTCTATTTTGATGAAGGAGAATTGATCAAGCCGATTTTGGCTTCTTCCTGTATTCCTGGCATGTTTGAACCGATCCAAATTGGTAACCGATTTCTGGTAGATGGTGGAGTGCTGAATAATCTTCCTGTGGAGCCCTTGGAAGGGATTTGCGATGTGGTGATCGGTGTCAATTGCAATCACTTACCGGAAGAAAGCAATATCAAAAACATGAAAAATCTGATCGAGCGATCGGTGATCATGACGATGAACTTCAATGTCTATAGCCGAAAATCCAAGTGTGACTTTTTTATCGAAGCACCCGGTTTGGGAAAATACGGCGTGTTTGACATTAAAAAAGCACCAGACCTCTTTCAGGCAGGATACGATCAGACCATGCGTGTGTTTGAAGAAAACCCATCCATGCAAGACCTCATTACTTCACCCCAAAAAGAAACAACTGAAACGCTATGATGAAGGCACTTTCCCGATTTATCTTCTGGATTACCGGATGGAAATTGAATGCCAATTGGCCGAAGGGACTTAAAAAGGCTGTCCTGATTGCTATTCCTCACACCTCCAATTGGGATATTCTGTATGCCCGTGCGGCTTTTTACCTAATGGATATTCCGGTTCGATTTACGATCAAAAAGGAAGTCATGATTGGTCCTTTGGGTTGGTTGCTTTCAGGACTTGGGGCTATTCCCATTGATCGAAAAAGGATCCCCGGAGGAAGAAAACAGACCTACACCGAGGCAATGGTACAGATGCTAAAGGAGCGGGATGAGCTGGTGGTCATGGTGACTCCAGAGGGAACACGAAGTGCGGTAAAAAAATGGAAAACAGGGTTTTATCACATTGCACTTGGAGCGGATGTTCCGGTGGTAGTTGGCTATTTGGACTATAAAAAGAAAGAAGCTGGGATTGGACCCTGTATCTATCCTAATGGGGATATGGATGGGCAAATCGAAGAGATGAAAGCCTTTGGCCGAACCGTCACCGGAAAGCATCCGGAGAAGGGCATAATTTAGTATAGATACTTAGTGCTCCGTTTAACTTTTCCAAAGTTCTGAACTTTGGAAAAGTTTCTTTTTTCAACCTGTTTGTTCTTTTATTTCAAGAGGAATTATCCAAAGATCTTTCAAAGCCGGGAACCTCGAACCTTGAACTTTCTTTAACTCATTTTACCTCGTACTGCTGCTTCAGAAGAAAATAATACGGCCTGATCATGTGATGCTGGAAGACTTTTTCCTTACTGTCAGGAAATAGCTCCCAATAGGCCTCATTGGTCTGAAGGATAATAAAATTGCCCGCTCGGGTAAAGTGGTTGCTTGGATAAAAATCAGGAGATTGGAATTCAGGCAGGTTCTTTAGCACTTGTTTTCCTGCAAATTTGCCGAGGTATTTTTCAAAGTTTTCCTGTGCCTTGCGGGTGGGTTTGTTGAGTTTGTTATACACTTTTCGAAAGACCAGCTTTTGAGGAAACTTTTGCTTTTTGATAAAACTGCTAGCATCCGAAAATGGATTGGTGGCATTGAAGTCATTTATCGTTTGGATGGAAAACGGAACTTCAGGTACCCAATCTGCGGCATTGACCACATTGTAGGCCCAACCACCCTGAGTAATAAATTCGTAGTGGTAGGCAAAAAACAGGTTTCCAGGCTTTGGTGCAGCACTTGCATAGGTCTTAATCCGGATAGGTTCTTTCCAGCGCCCTTCCTTTTGCAATTGATAAAGATGGGAGGTCATCAAGTAGGTGATCGCCCCTCCTTGACTATGACCAGAGATGACAAAATCCCGATATCCAGCCAGATACAATGAATCCATCTTTGGAACCAATGTTTCTGCCAAAGCTCCTGTAGAAAGTGTCCACCCAACATGTACTGCAGCCTTAGGATGATCTGCAAATTGGTAATTGAACTGGTATTCCTCTCTGATTCTCAAGCTTCCCTTAGCTGGAATCATCGCAGCATAAAAGTTAGCCAACCAGGAAGTAGGATTATTTGCAGTGCCTCTGATGGTAAGCCAGGCTGTCTTTTTTCCATCCTCAATCCACAGGTACCATTTGTTTTCAAGTCCTACCAAGGGTGATTCATACACCTTGTTGAATTTTGGATTTTTTGGGATTCCGTTGGTGAAAGAAGTGTCATTGACGCTACCCGCTGTGATGGTTAAGAAATCCCGGTATTCTTCCGGGGAAAAGCCTGGTTGAAGTTGGGAAAAAGTTTGGTGTCCAATTAAGAAAGCTAGTGAAACGGAAAAAATGAATTTTTTGATCATTTGTCGGTCTTTCAATACAGAATTTACAAGGTAGAGTTTGAGGCATGTTTAGAAGCATCTTTGACCAGTCGGAATCCCACATTGGAGGTGCCCGAATCAAAGGCATGACCTTGACGGGCTGAGGGCCGGTAATTGACGCAATAGTTGGCAGCACAGAGGAATGATCCCCCTTTGATCACTCGCTCCATGGCGTAGGGATTGTTTGGATTGTAGCAAGGATTCATGCCTGCGTCAAGCTTTGGGGCGTGTCCGGCAATCCGAGCGTATTTGAGCGCATCGTACCAATCTGAAGTGAGCTCCCAGACATTTCCGATCATGTCAAACAATCCAAATGTATTGGCTTGAAATGCTTTGACCGGTGAGGTGCCGAGGTACCCGTCAGATCCTTCGTTACGATTTGGGAAATTGCCCTGAAAGGTATTGGCCAAGAATTTTCCTTCAGGAGTGAGTTCATCCCCCCAAGCAAATCGCTTTCCGTTGACGCCACCTCGAGCTGCAAATTCCCATTCAAACTCTGTTGGCAATCTTTTTCCTGCCCATTTGGCGTAGGCTTCTGCATCTTCATAGGCAATGTGAACTACAGGATGATTTTCTTTTCCTTCAATGCTGCTTTCAGGTCCCTCGGGATGCTTCCAATTGGCTCCGATTTTCCAAACCCACCATTGGGAAATGTCTGTTAATGGAACGGGCTGAGTAGGTGGGGAAAAAACCAAGGATCCGGGCTGAAGTGCCGCATCATCGGGTTTGGGTGTACCGGGAGGCAATTGCTTTTTCAATTCTTCCCAACTGATCGCTCTTTCTGCCACGGTGAGGTATCCGGTGGCTTTGACAAACTCGGCAAATTGTGCATTGGTGACTTCTGTCTCATCCATCCAAAATCCGGAAACATCCACATTGACTGCAGGCTTCTCGGCATCGTAGGCATCAGGATCATTGGTACCCATGGTGAATTCCCCTCCAGGGATCCATACCATTCCCGGTTCTTTGACTGGTGGTTCAGGATCTGAGAAAGTAACAAAAGATTCTTCTACTTCTTGTATGCTTTCTTTAGGCTCAGATTTACAAGCCCAAATACTCAGCAAAATCACTACTTGGAAGGCGTATTTGGTCGAATTCATTTGCCCAAGATACCGAAATGATCAAAGGACTCCAATGGAAATTAGACAGTTGGCAAGAAGAGTTGAAATCAAATCAAGGCAATTTTGGCCTGTACCTTTTTTCGGAGTTTATTGAAAAATTGCTTGCGTTCCTTTTCTCCTGTACCGCTGATGAGGGTGGACTTTTTCATGAGGTTTTCCAGGTTGCGAAACATGCTTTCGTTGAATTGTTGATCCACCGATCCAGCAAAATACATGACGCTGTGATTGAGATAGGTGATTTTGGTATCGCCGATCTCGGCCATAAAGGTGTTGTCTCCCAAAACAATTTCATTGACATAAAGCCTATACTCTGCACTTTCTGAAGTTGGGGATTGGCCGAGAAAGGACTTTTTGCCGTACTCAGCCATCTTTTCCAAATGGTCTATGACTTCAAGGACACATTGGTAAAGTTGGAGGGTGATTTCAGATTTTGCGATAAGCCCCATTTCATGATAGACTTCAATTTGCCGTAGCGTGGTGGTTAGACTTTCTTCATTCCATATTTCCGAAGTGGGGACCCGGTTATATACCCGCAGTATTTTCTGGGTGATTTCCTGAAAAGGGGCAAAGTAATTTTTGTTTGTACTGAAGATGTCATTTTTTAGACTTTCCATGTCCAGGATGGATTTCATCCAAAAGAAAAACTTAAATCCAGCCAAAAGCGGGTGATAGTAATGATGAAAAGGGGGCATGTCTTTGACCAAAAAGTACACGTGTTTTTTGCTGAAACTATTGACCAGATTCAATTGGGCAAGCACATCCTCCATCCAATCCATAAAGGCGCTCGCCGTTTTGTTGGGAAGTCTTCCCTGAAACAGAATCGAGTTGGAGTTTAAGGAAAAGAGGTTGTCCAAGGAGATGTTGAATTTGCGGCTGAGCTTACTTAACTCTTCCAAGTCAAGTAGTTTTTCTCCACGGATTCTGCGGTAAGCACTGTCTATGCTCAAATCCAACGTCTCAGCTACCTCATCCACCAGAGAAGCATGGGATGGAATGGCTGATTTTAGCCTTTGGAAAAACTGGATCTGTAGATCAAAGGTTGAATTACTCATGAAAGTGCTTTTTAAAAATCAGATGAAAATCGAATTTGAATTAACACATAAAAATCAGATCACAAAAGAGACTGGAAGAGAATAAATCATGGCCATTTGAATAGGTGAATTTTGATTCAACCTATCTTATGTAAAGCAAAAAAGCGGCAATTGCCGCTTTTTTGATACGTACTAAGACCTTCCTATTGACCGGAATCTGCTGCTGCATGTAGTTTGCCCAATTCCTGATCAATGGTCCAAAGGCCAATGCCTTCTTCTCCGATAATGTCAAATAGCTCAAGCGCTCTTCGTGACATGGTTTCTTCTTCGCGTTGTTCGGTTACATACCACTGCATAAAGCTGAAAGTAGCGAAGTCTTTCACCCCGAAAGCATGGTCCACAATGCTGTTGATCGATTTGGTGACTTTGATCTCATGCTCGAGAATCAATTCAAAAACCTCTCTCAAGGAATTGAAGTGATGTCTCACGCCTGTAATTTCCGGCTGAATGGCATGACCTCCCGCCTCGTTTACATATTGAAAAATCTTCATCATGTGCATTCTTTCCTCATCTGCGTGCGTGTAGAGGTATTTGGCAGCATTAGCATAGCCCATCATATGACACCATGAAGCCATAGACAGGTAATAGGCAGATGATTTGCCTTCCATTTCAATCTGCTTGTTGAGTAAAACCTCGGTATCTGGAAGTAAGGAACGCTGAAGCGTTACGATTTCTTTCTGTTTCATAGAAGTAGTTTATAAAATGTTACTTCAATCTAACTAAATCAGCCCACTCAAAGATTCCCGAAATGCCTTTTTTCTTGAAATTTAGAATTGGTTTAGATCAACGGGTCTGTGGAGAAGGGAAAACGGCCAAACTTTCTTCACCTGATTCACTTACTGATTGAACAGCGAAGAAATAGTTGTCCTTGCTATATGGAAGGGAAAGGGTGGTTTCGGTGGTGAAAAATTTCTTTTCCCACATCGGTGAGGAGGTTTCTCGCATCAGCACATAATATCCTTTGACCTTTCCTTGTATTGGAGCTTTCCAGTTTAGTGTTGACTTATTGGTTAGACCTCTGACGTCAATTCGAACTTCCTGAGGCATTCCAGCAGAGTTGGCTAGGGAGGCCGCAGAAGACAGGTTGACGGCAGACACTTTTCTCAGGTATTCAAAATCCATAAATTCAGGTAGATCTCCATATTGGATTCCATTTTCCACCCGCACATTTTCATGCTGATGGAGAAAGTTTTCATTCATTTCGGACATTCTCACAGCGGTAAATCCATTGCGCATAAAAGGTGTCTGATCACCTCCTCTGAGGAATCTATCGCTTCGGTAGATCAACTTCACCTCCATGTGATCGACATAGCGCTCTCCTGTTTCCTTGATGTATCGGGCCAGCTGACGGGAAGGGCTGTCATTATCCGAGTTGGTAGAGCGACGGATGGTGGCACCTCGTTCATCCTCTGCCAAAGGAACAGTTTCGGAGAAAATCCGCATCAGGGTGTTGTTGCTGATAAGTGTTTCGGATGAGTTGCTGTTACCTACAATGTCGTTGTTGAGGACAGCTTCGATTTGCCATCCTTCAGACTTGGCTTTGTCGGCTAGGTAGGTGGCGCCTTTGAGTCCCTGCTCTTCACCGGTAAATGCTACAAACAAAATAGTAGAGGAAAACTCTTTCTGTGCCAGCACTCTCGCTAATTCCATCACCACAGCCACACCGCTACCGTCGTCATTGGCTCCTGGTGCAGCACCTTCGAAGTCCATCACATCACGATTTCTGGAATCCAAATGTCCGGAAACCACCACGATGCGCTTATCAGCCGGATTGGTACCTTTGAGCGTGGCAATCACGTTGGCAACTTTGGAGTCAGCTACGATTCTGCGTCCATCGCCCGGAGTCATAAACTCTTCGATCTGAGCAGTCATGCGACCATTTGAAGCTTTGGCAAACTCATTGAATTTTTTGAGCACGTAGCGTTGTGCGGCAATCATGCCGTTTTTTTCATCCGTATTCAGTGTATGTCGGGAATGAAAAGAGGATAAGTCGTAGATGTATTTTTTTAGGCTATCTGCGGAAACCTGCTGCACTAGTTTTTCGATCACGGGATTTCGGATGACCGCCTGCTGTGCAAAACTGCCCAAGGATAAAATCGCCAAGGCTAGGGTGAATAAAATTTTACGCATGGTAGGTTTGGTTTTTTTTGTTAGCCCTAAATTTATCCCTCTGACGATACTTCTCTCAAAAAATTACATGAAGACATTCTCTCTCCCCAAAAAAGGCGAATATCCCAGCTACTATGAGACCTACTTGGATAAAGTTCCGCAAGCGGATTTTTCCGAATTGATCCTAAGTCAGCTTATTGAAATTCGCAATCTCTTTGCCTCTAAGCCACTAGGCTGGGAATCCATCGCCTATGCGCAAGGCAAATGGACCCCAAAGGAAGTTTTGGGACACATGATCGATACCGAGCGAATCATGACGTTTCGGGCCTTATGTTTTGCCCGGGGAGAAAAACAATCCCTTCCCGGATTTGATGAAAATGAATACGTACAGTCTGCTGATTTTTCAAAGAACTCACTGGAAGATTTGTTGGAGGACTTTGAGGCACAGCGAAGAGCTTTGCTTACCTTGGTGAAGACACTTTCCGAAGAAACGCTAGATGTCCAAGGACAAGCCAACGGAAAGCCAATCACCCCAAGGGCTTTGCTTTGGATTATTGCAGGCCATTTTATTCACCATGTTCAAGTTTTAAACGACCGATATTAATGTTGCAAATCCCTATTGCAGTGGTGGATGCGTTCACCTCAAAGCCATTTTCCGGAAATCCCGCCGGAGTTTGTCTTTTGGAGCAGGCCCTGTCCAAGGAACAGATGCAGGCGATCGCCATGGAGATGAACCTCAGCGAGACGGCTTTTGTGGAGCGAACTCAGGAGCATGGGAATTTTTCTCTTCGTTGGTTTACGCCCACACTCGAGATCGACCTTTGCGGTCATGCTACCTTGGCTTCTTCCCACTGGATGCTCCAATCTGGCTGGGCAAAAGAAGGAGAGACGGTTAGATTCCAGACCCGAAGCGGAGAATTGAGAGTGAAGTGCAGCGCCGATGGATCCATCATGGATTTTCCACTGCTTCCTACTTACACAGATACGCATCCCTTTTTCTCAGCTGATTTGTTTGGGAAAAAGATCATTCAAGCCGCTCAACTGAAGAAAAACTGGATTTTTGAGTTGGAAAATGAACAGGCTGTCAGAGAATTAGTGCCCGATTTAGCTCTCATTGCAGTCCACAGTGAGGAAGGATTTATCATTACGGCCAAAGGGGATTCCTATGATATTGTAAGTCGGTTTTTCGGTCCAAATGTCGGTGTGCCAGAAGATCCGGTCACCGGATTTGCACACTGCGCGCTGATGGATTATTGGAATCAAAAGACAGGAAAAACTCAGTTGAGGGCATACCAAGTCAGCAAAAGAGGAGGGGAGCTTTTTCTTGAAAAGCACGACGATCGGGTTTTTATTCAAGGAAAAGCGGTTCAGGTTTTGACCGGACAAATCACCATTTTCTCTTGAATAGATGAGAAAGCATTTACAAAGACTGGTCAAACATATCAATGACTACTGGCTGACAGACGCTAGTTTCGTAGTCTTGTTGTTGGTACTCCTATTCACCGTTTTTGTACTTCCAATTCTGATAGAATTTCAACAAGTAGAATTGATTTTTGTCAATGTGGTGTTCTTGTTTCTGTTTTTTACAGGGATTTGGTCATCCATCAATAGCTTCTTGATTTTACTTACCTCCAGCTTGTTTTTTACCCAACTGATCCTTCGTTTTTTGAGGTTTAGTGATTTGCCCGTAGAGTTTTATCTGGCAGAGCGAGTGATAGGCTTACTGAATATGATTGTATTCATATTTCTGAATTTCAGGATTTTATTCAGAAATGATGAGATCAATTTTTACCGAGTCATAGGAGCTATAAATGTCTATTTGCTCTTGGCGATTTTAGGAGCCTTTTCATTTGAGATCACCAATTTGCTCCTGGGAGATTCGATCTCAGGACTGCATGAATTCAGTGGTTTGGACAATGATTACTCAGCCTATATTTATTTCAGTTTGGTGTCATTGACGACAGTAGGCTTTGGAGATTACATCCCGGTAAACATTGTATCCAAGATGATTTCGGTTTTTCTGTCGGCAGTCGGTATTCTCTATCCTGCAATTGTTATTTCAAAATTAGTCGGCACCAGCAACCTGAGAAAGGAACATTAATTTTCCATTCCTGTAAAATGAGCCCTAAAAAATCACGAATTACCTCTAATTTCTAACCCAATAATCAATGAGATACCTATGAGAAAAATTTACTTGAGCATGCTGCTACTACTTTTTGTAACAGTAGTTTTTGCCCAGACGACCAGAAAAATCGAAGTGGAATCCAAAGTGGAATCTACCGCCGAAGTCACTATCAAAGGCAAGCGGGTGCCTTATAAAGCCACTGCAGGTACCCAGCCAGTTTGGGATGATAAGGGAGAGCCTATCGCTTCCCTTTTTTATACCTACTACGAGCGTACCGATATTGCCGACAAAACCAAAAGACCTCTGGTGATTTCTTTCAATGGCGGTCCGGGTTCGGCTTCTATCTGGATGCACTTGGCTTACACTGGGCCAGTAATCCTGAATATCGACGATGAGGGATATCCGGTACAGCCGTATGGCACCAAGTCTAACCCACATTCCATTCTTGATGTGGCCGATATTGTCTATGTGGATCCTGTAAATACGGGCTATTCCCGAATTGTGAAGGAAGATACGCCACGTAGCACCTTTTTTGGGATCAATGCGGATATCAAATACTTGGCAGATTGGGTGAATACCTTTGTGACCCGTCAAAACAGATGGGCTTCGCCAAAGTACCTGATCGGAGAAAGCTACGGCACCACCCGAGTGGCAGGTTTAGTTTCTCAACTCCAAAATTCCCACTGGATGTATTTTAATGGGGTGATTTTGGTATCCCCAACCGATATGGGACTTGAGAGAGGTGGTCCTGTGAAAATGGCGAACTATTGGCCATACTATGCCGCTACGGCTTGGTACCATAAGGCACTTTCTGCCGAACTTCAGGCTAAAGATCTGGATGAAATCCTAGCGATCGTAGAACCGATGGCCATCAATGAGATTCTTCCTGCCATGACCAAAGGAGGCATGCTTTCGGAAGCAGAGCGTGATGCGATTGCTACCAAGATGGCTTATTACTCAGGTTTGAAAAAAGAAGCTATCCTACAATACAACCTAATGGTGCCAACAAGCTTTTTCTGGAAAGAATTGCTCAGAGAAAGAGACGGAATGACCGTAGGCAGATTGGATAGCCGATACAAGGGTTTTGACAGAATGGAAGGGGGTTCGGCCTACGATTTTGATCCTGCTTTGACGAGCTGGAATCATGCTTTTGCTCCGGCATTCAATCACTATGCTAAAAACGTCCTAAAGTTTAACACAGACCTGACCTACAACTTGTTTGGCCCTGTCAATCCTTGGGACAGAAGCAATGAGACAACCGGAAATGACTTGGGAACGGCTATGAGACAAAATCCATACTTACATCTGATGGTACAGTCTGGTTATTATGATGGGGGTACGGATTATTTCAATGCGAAATACAGCACCTGGCACATCGATCCCAATGGGAAAATGAAAAACCGTATTGATTTCAAAGGCTACCGTTCCGGTCACATGATGTATCTAAGAGCGGAGGATTTGGCGACTTCCAATGAAGATATCCGCCAATTCATCCAAAAATCCGCTGTAGCACCAGGTCAGCCTGCGAAATACAACTAAGAAAAAGTTAAACTGAATGCTAGAAATGGCCCCGAATCTAGTTTGGGGCCATTTTTTTTATTATCAATATCCGCAATCTTACCACCCAGTAGGTCATCGGCTTTAAACCTGGATTATGCATTAGAATTCGTAGCGAGAGTTCAAAATGCAAGAAAATCAGGCACTTTGGAGATCGAGGCGTAGCACCGCTACGGTGAGATCGAGAAGTGAAGTGAAACGACTGATTTTGAAGTATTTTGGGCTCGTAGTAGATTTTCTAATGCATATTTCAGGTTAAAGACCGCGGATATTCGTCGACTGACCACAGACGACAGTCCACAGCACCTCTATTCGGACTTCAAACCTTGTTTTATTTGGTTAATGGTAGAAAAGAGGATAATCAGATTTTTTATAATGAAAAAAGCTGATTGAGGTCTTGGTGGTCTAGAAACTCTTGTTCTTTTCCCAGCATTTTTGCGAGAAGCAAATGAATGTCCTGAAGTTTTTTTCCTTCCTTTCGCAGAAACTGAATAGAAGTATCACCTGCTGATTTGGAAAGTTTGGACTGATTGGGCCCTTTGATCAGTTCGTGATGGAGAAAGGTGATTTTTCCAAATCGCTCTTCACCTAATAGTCTGGCCAAGTCAAGTTGTGCTAAGGTAGAGGCATAGAGATCTTTTCCCCTTACAATTAAGTCTACCCCAAAATGAAGGTCATCTACTACCGAGGTCAGGTGATAGGCAGGAAGTCTGTCCTTTTTTCTCACTACATAGAAAGCCGTCTCCTCGGGTATCAGGTCAGTTTTTTGAAGACTCGGGTATTCGGTGAATTGGGTGAAATCTGCCTCTAGCGTATTCACTCGCCAAGCTGTATCGGGTTTGTCCAGCTGGATTCTGCGATCCAGGCATTGTCCCAAATAGTACCCCCGGGAATCTATTTGCTGGATTTTATTTCTCGAGCAGTCACAGGAAAACACTTTTCCAGTCGACTGTAATTTGGTCAATGCATCTTCATAGAGTCGCATCCGGTGCACTTGAGACCATTCGGTTTCTACTTCACGAATCGATTTTGGCCCGAGGTCAATTGGGATCTCTAGGAAATCAAGTGTGTCAAAGATATCCTGTACATACTCCGGTCGGTACCGTTCCCTATCCAAATCATCAATTCTCAGCAGGATTTTTGCCCCATGTTTATTGGCCAAAGCCCAAGTAAGCAAAAACGAATAGGCATTGCCAAGGTGAAGAAAACCGCTAGGGGTAGGTGCGATCCGGGTGAGTGAGTACTTCATCGTCCAAAGGTAGCCAATTAGGATTTTTTAGGTTTGATAAAAATCCATCGGTCTTAAAGTTCTTTAACAGCGATTCATTTTTAGCAAGGGCAACTCTTCCTACTTTTGGGTCTTGATGAAATCACTCACCCCTTTCTTCCTATTCGTTTTCATAGGATGGCAGTCTTATGCCCAAAGTACCTATTCGGGTAATGTCATCGATGCCTGGGATAAAAAATACCTGGAAGGGGTGGAAGTTTCAATATCAGGAAAGGGAAAAACTGTAACCAACGCTCGAGGATATTTTTCCATTCAGGCATTTCTTGGGGATACACTTACCTTGACTTTCCCTGGATTTATAGAGCGAATGCAGGTTTTGGGAGAGGAGCGTTTTTTTCTCTTGGAGTTACAAGATCGGGCAAGGTTGCTTCCGACTTTTCAAGTAAAAGCGGAGCCTTACCGTTTTCGATTCAGAGATGGCAAATTGACGTTGGTCGAAAATGAAGAATACACCGAACAAAAGTTGAGTCAGGAGATTACGGGTGGTGCAGATAAATTTTCCCCTAATCCCAATTTCACTATTTACGGACCTATCAGCTACTTCACTAAGCGCAACCGACAGCTGAGGGAATATGAGGAAAAATTGGATTGGCTGAGACGGCGTGCAGGTTATCTGGAGGTGATTGACTCGGATTCAGTAAGGACTGAATTAATGACTAAATACCAATTAGACCGGTCCAAATGGGATCAGTTGATAATCCGATTCAATGAATTTCACCAAAGCCATGACTTTTTGGACTGGAATAAAGAGCGGGTTTTGGAGGCCCTTTCTGAGTTTTTCAGAATCGAAAGCTTCCTTGGAAATTAGCTTTTCCTTTTGAAAGACCAAGTGATGTAAAATTTGGCGACGGTTTCTCCTGAGGAGTTTTTTCCAGTAGAAATCATGGTCAGCTGATCTGTGGCTCCAGGTTCCATGCTTTCGATCAATTCAAAAAGCGCTGTTCCCTGATCACAGGTAAAGGTGATTTTGGTATTTGCCTTTTTGAAATATTCAGCCCGAAAATCAACCACGAGCATGCTGAAACTTCCTTTACCGGCCAAAGCCAATTGGCAAAGAGCACCTGTGCTGAGCTCTGCAGCTCCGGCCAAAGCAGCGAAATAAATGGATTTGAAAGGATTTTGTGATCTCCAAAAATAGGGGATAGTCACTTCACAGGTATCTATTTCCAGTTTCCGAATTCTCAATTTCCAAAAAATTGCTGAAGGCAACTTGACCAGCATAGCCAACCAGAATATCAGTGGGTTAGTCATTTTTTTTCGGTAGTCTAGCGCGGCGGGGGATAATGCTTTCATAGGATTTGGAAGAAATTAAACCGGATTTCGGATCAAATTAGCAAAATTTGTGACGGTCTAGAACCTTGGTACCCTTTTTGAAATTTACCTGAAAATAACCCTAAGAGATATGATGAAAAAGATAGCACTCATTTTTGTGTTTGGATTGTTTGCTTACTCCTGTGCCAAAGTGCCTTTGACAGGCAGAAGTCAATTGGCCATTGTACCGAGTTCCGAACTCCAGCCTCTCGTGAATGAAGAATACCAAAAAGCTCTAAAAGCCAATAAGGTTTTGACGACTACAAAGGATGGTCAGATGGTAGTCAGGGTGGGTAAGAAGATGGCAGCCTCAGTTGAAAAGTATCTGAATGACAATGGATTTGGAGATCTGGTAAAAGAGCTTTCTTGGGAATTCAATCTTTTGGAAAGTGACCAAGTCAATGCCTGGTGTATGCCTGGAGGTAAGGTGGCGTTTTACACAGGGATTTTACCTATTACCAAAGATGAAACAGGTCTTGCTGTGGTCATGGGACACGAAATTGCGCACGCCGTTGCATCTCATGCGAGAGAGCGTATGTCCAATGGTCTTTTGCTGAATTTTGGTGTGGGGGCACTTTCCACTGCGATGGGTCAAAACCCAACTCTGACCCAACAGATTTTCCTTCAGTCTGTAGGGGTTGGTTCTCAATTGGGAATGCTCAAGTTTTCCAGAAAACACGAACTGGAAGCGGATGAAATGGGATTAATCTTTATGGCAATGGCTGGTTACGATCCGCGTCAAGCACCGGTGTTTTGGGAGCGAATGGCTGCAGCAGGTGGCGCCGCTCCACCGGAGTTTCTTTCCACTCACCCGGGACCAGATCGACGTATCGATCGACTCAACGCCAATATGGCCAAAGCCATGGAGTACTACAACGCGGCAAAGTAATACTTGGAGTTAAAAACAGTTCGGGGTTCAAAGTTCGTTGTTGATCAACTTCGACCTTTGAACCCCGAATTATTTCACAAATAACTCAATCCCCAATAACTTCTTTATCGATTCGTGAGTGCTCTTAGCTTCACTTGAGTCAGTTTTCGTTTGGTATCGAGCGGGAAGTCACCCTTCATCATCCATTCGTAGTAGCCCGGTTCTTCCTTTAGGGCTTGTTCGATGGTTTTGCCTTTGTGCTTTCCAAAGTTGAAAATCTCTTGTCCTTGTGAATTGAAGACGAATCGACCAGCTAGATCCACCATTTTCTCATTGACCAGGTCATGGATTTTTTTCATGTCGTTTTCGAATACTCCCAGTTTATTTCCCTGAAGATCTTCGACCTCTTCACCGAGGTAGCGTTCGATTTGGGCTCGGAATACATCTACGGTAGCCAGTGTATCCGCTTCTGCGCTGTGCGCATTTTCGAGTTTTTTCCCGCAGTAAAATTTGTATGCTGCGCTTAGATTGCGCTTTTCCATCAGATGAAAGATCTTTTGCGCATCCAAAAGATTGCGTCTGTCGAGATCAAAATCGATTCCTGACCTCAAAAACTCTTCAACCAATAATGGAATATCATATTTCAATACATTGAAACCTGCTAAATCCGACTGTCCGATAAAGTTGAAGACCTCACGTGCTATGTCTTTGAAGCTGGGTTCATTTTTGATGTCTTTATCGTAGATACCGTGAATAAGTGAGGCTTCCAAAGGAATAGGAATACCGGGATTGACTCTTCGGGTATAGATTTGCTGACCACCGTCGGGTGTGAGTTTGACGATCGAAATCTCAACAATTCGGTCAGTGGACACATTCGTACCTGTAGCTTCCAGGTCAAAAAATGCAATGGGGTTTTTAATGTTAAGCTTCATGAGTTTGAAATTTGGCTTTTAACGGTTCGAGATCAAGGTTGTCATAGTTGCCCGAACTCATCAAAAGCAAGTTGGTATGGGAAAAATCCTGTGACAGGAGAAAATCTTTTAAAGCTGCACTTTCTGTAAATAGGATCAAATCTTTTCTTTTAAATCCTTCTCTCAAGGTCTCTTCATCCATCAATTCCAGCTTTTTGAGGGCAACTGCATGCGGATTGAGATAGATGACAGCCACATCGGCCTCATCCATGCTATTCGCATAGTTTGGAAGAAAAGCCTTGTTGAGCGAGGAATAGGTGTGTAATTCTTGAACCGCAATCAGCTTTCGCTCGGGAAACTGATTTTTCACTGCATTGACGGTGGCCTTGAGTTTGGATGGCGCGTGAGCAAAGTCTCTGAACAGGATTCCAGTTTCTCCTTTCGCTAAAATCTCTTGTCTTTTAGCTGCACCCTTAAATGTCTGGATGGATTGGTAAAATTGTTCAGGTTTTACACCCAGAGATTCACAGATGTAGAGCGCACCTTGGAGATTCTGAAGATTGTGGTCTCCGAAAATTCCGATTTCGACTTCTCCTGTAGAGGTATTTAGGTAGGTTTTTCCTTCTTGGATACACGCTAAATGTGCCTTGTAAGGAACTTTTTGACCTTGAGTCGAAGATTGTTCAGCAGCACTTTTTACCAATGGATCTACCTCACAGTAGATTAACTTCCCGTCAGCAGGTGTTTTGTCCATCAACTTGGAAAACTGTGCTTTATACTCTTCAAAATCAGGAAAGACATTAAAATGATCCCAAGCGATTCCGCTGACCAAAGCGATGTCGTGATGGTAGTGGAAGAATTTTGGAGTTCGGTCAATGGGAGAAGTCAGGTATTCATCGCCTTCGATGACGATTACAGGTGCATCCGAAAGCCTGACCATCAGTTCAAATCCCTCAATTTGTGCTCCTACCAAGTAATCAAAATCTACTCCCTGATCCTTGAGTACATGGAGAATCATGGAGGTGATGGAGGTTTTTCCGTGTGAACCGGCTATGACTACGCGTTTTTTGTTTTGGCTTTGATTGTAAATGAACTCGGGAAACGAAAATACCGGGATGCCCAATTCTTGCGCGCGAACCAGCTCAGGATTGTCTATCCGGGCATGCATACCGAGAATGATTCCATTGAGCTCAGGATTGATTTTTTCAGGGTACCAACCCAATTTTTCAGGTAAAATTCCTGCCTTTTCGAGTCGGGTTCGTGAGGGTTCGTAGATTTCATCATCACTGCCGGTGACTTGATAACCTTTTTGTACCAATGCAAGGGCAAGATTATGCATCACTGCGCCACCAATTGCGATGAAATGATAATTGTTCATAAGGTGAAAAATCTTGGAATTATTAAGCCTTCAAACTTAACCAGAAAATGATACAGAGGGGTCGATATCCTGATTTTTCATTTTTTGGATTTTTTGAGGGTATGATTTTGGCTATTTTCGGCCATTAAATTTTTATTGAAGATGTTACCTGATAAGTTCGCCTATTTGACGATGTCCTTACTCTACCTCCTGGCATGGTGGGTGATTTATTTGAAAAGTCCCTGGAAAAGTGGCATGGTCAAAGTAGGTCTGGTAGGTGGATTAATGGGGATTATCGCTGAAGTTTGGTATTTCCATGATTATTGGAGGCCTCCGATGATTTTGGCTGAAGGCTGGCCGGGTATTGAGGATTTCATTATTGGGTTTGCCATGTTTGGGGTGGGTGGGTATATCCATGCTGCCTTTACCAAAAGGGAAATTGACTATGACCGTCAGACCCCGGCCAAAAACAAGGATCTATTCATTCTTTGGGTGATTGGGTGCCTAAGCCTGACCATTTTCAGCTTGGTATTCAAGATTCATTCGGGATATGTCACCTTTTTGACCTTTATGGGTCTTGCTGTTTACATTTGGATTCAGCGTCCCGATTTGATCAAAATATCCTTGGTCTCTGGATTTGCCACATTGGCGATCGTGATTTTGATTTATTACATCACGTTTGGTGTCCTTTATCCTCACTTTTGGGATACCTATGGAATGTTGAATGATGAGCCTATTTTGGGATACAAAATCATGAGTATACCCGTCTCTGAGATGTTGTGGCATTTTAGTTGGGCGATCCTTTGCTCCATGTTTAGAGGTTTTAGAAATGGGGTTTATTACAAAGAACCTTTGCCTGCCCAGGCCTGAATTTTGCTGATTGTGGTATGTTGATAAGTTTTGGAAAACTTGTTCAAAACTCTTGCATTCCAGCTGATACATTTGTTTTATGACAGAGAATACCAATTCCCCTCGGATCACCCGGAAAAAACCCACTTACGATAATCCAGTTAATCTGCTTGGAAAAATTCCACCACAAGCCGTTGAACTTGAGGAAGCAGTATTAGGTGCTTTGATGCTGGAAAAGGACGCCTTGACTAATGTCATCGACATTCTCAAAGTAGAGAGCTTCTACAAGGAATCCCACAAAGTGATTTTTCAGGCGATTTTAGATCTTTTTTCCGAAAGCCAACCCATCGACCTATTGACTGTCACTACACAGTTGAGAAAAAATGGCGCTTTGGAAATAGCTGGAGGGGCGTTTTATGTCACAGAACTTACTTCCAAAGTAGCTTCGGCTGCCAATATTGAGTACCATGCCCGGATCATCACCGAGCAATCCATCAAGCGGGAATTAATCCGAATCTCCTCAGAAATTCAAAAAGACGCATTTGAGGACACCACTGATGTATTTGAGCTCTTGGACAAAATGGAGCAATCCATGTTTGAAATATCTGAGAAAAATGTTCGGAAAAACTACTCCGACATGCGGTCTATCATGCGGGATGCAATTGCCGAACTCGAAGAGCGGAAAAATCAAAAGGATGGACTTACAGGTGTTCCTTCAGGATTTACAGCTCTGGATCGTGTGACTGCAGGATGGCAAAAATCGGATTTGGTCATCATTGCGGCTCGACCTGCCATGGGTAAGACTGCCTTCGTTTTGTCGGTATTGCGAAATGCCGCCGTGGATCATAGCCGACCCGTGGCGATTTTTTCCCTGGAAATGTCTGCTGTTCAGCTGGTAAACCGACTCATTTCTTCCGAAGCAGAATTGGATTCTGAGAAGATCAAAAAAGGGACTTTGGCTGATCATGAATGGGCTCAGCTAGTCCATAAGACGGCCAAGCTTTCCAAAGCGCCGCTTTTTGTGGATGACACACCTGCGCTTTCCATCTTGGAACTCCGTGCAAAATGCCGAAAGCTGAAGGCTCAGCATGATATCCAAATGGTAGTAATAGATTACCTGCAGTTGATGTCTGGTGATTCGAAAAGCGGTGGTCAGGGAGGTAACCGTGAACAGGAGATTGCATCCATTTCCCGAGCCTTGAAAAAAATAGCCAAAGAGTTGAGTATTCCCGTCATTGCCCTTTCGCAGCTTTCCCGTGCTGTAGAGACTCGCGGTGGCGATAAGCGACCTCAGCTTTCTGACCTTCGTGAATCTGGAGCAATCGAGCAGGATGCTGACATGGTGATGTTCCTTTATCGTCCCGAATACTATGGCATCACCGAGGATGAGGGGGGAGCATCTACTGCAGGGGTAGGTGAAGTGATTATAGCCAAGCACCGAAATGGTTCTTTGGAGAATGTCAAACTCCGTTTTATCGGGCGATATACCAAGTTTACGGATTTGGATGGGGGAATCAACTACCCGCCAAATCAGGCAGGTGAAGTGGGCTATACTACCAAATTCACATCCAGTGTATCTGGCGTTTCCTCATTCGATAGCGGACAAACTATCAAAATGTCTTCCAAAGCCAACGAAGATGACATTGACAGGGCATTCAACGGAGGAACTGACAAATCCCCATTTTAATCCATGAAAAGCATTGTTTTAAATAATGAATTGGATGCAAAAATCCAGTTCATTGATTCACCGTTGCCAAGCGCAAATCAAGAGGAGGTAGTGGTCAAAATCAAAGCTGCTGCACTCAATCACCGCGATGAGTGGAGCAGAAAAGGTCTTTATCCCAATCTAAAAAACGGAGTGATATTAGGCTCAGATGGGGCTGGCGTGGTAGAAAGTGTTGGTGCTGATCCACACTCTTATTGGATTGGTAAAGAAGTGATTATCAATCCTGCTATCAATTGGGGCACAAGCCAACTCGCTCAATCCAAAGATTTTGAAATCCTAGGAATGCCTAGAAATGGCACCTTGGCCGAGTATGTATCAGTACCCGCCGATCGCCTTCATGAAAAACCGGCACACTTATCTTGGGCGGAAGCGGGAGCTTTACCTTTGGCGGGATTGACTGCCTACCGGGCTTTGGTGTATCAAGGTCAGGTAAAAGCCGGAGATAAAGTCTTGGTAACAGGTATCGGTGGAGGAGTAGCCCAGTTTGCTGCTCAGTTTGCCTTAGCTTTGGGGGCAGAAGTCTATGTCAGCAGTAGCAGTGACGCCAAATCGGCTAAGGCTTTGGAAATGGGGATTTCGGGGGTTTTCAATTACAAACTGGAAACTTGGCCTCAAGAGGCTTTAGAAAAAACAGGAGGTTTTGATCTAATCATTGATGGGGCAGCTGGCGATACGCTGAATAATCTAATTGCAGTAGCCAAGCCAGGTGGAAAAATCGTTTTTTACGGAGCCACGATGGGCAATCCCGGTAAACTAGAGGCTAGGAAGATCTTTTGGAATCAGCTCAAAATCATGGGATCCACGATGGGATCTGATCAGGATTTTAAAGAAATGCTGGAATTGGTATCGGCCAAAAAAATCCGGCCTGTTATTGATCAGGTGTTTCCGTTGCATCATGCAGTCGAGGCATTTGACAGAATGAAAGCTGGTGCTCAATTTGGTAAAATAGTGTTGACTCCCTGATCTACAGTTCCTCAACTTAGGTTGAAATGATCAATCTTGATCTGTTTCAAATAGAAAGTTTTGATAAGCGTTTCTCAATTCTTTGAGTGCTTTTTCCTCTTTGGTAGCCAAGGCCAAATCAATTCCTTTTTCAAAAATCTTTTTTGCTTTTTCCAGTTCATTCAGTTCGAAGAAAAAGTGTGCAGATGGGAAATATACAGGGAGATAATTCGGGAATTTTTCCAATACGTAGTCAAACATTTTGGCTGCTTCGGAAGGATCTTTTTCTCTGATTTCTAAGCCTAAGGTGTAATAGTTAAAGGGGTTTTCAGGTTCTTCCAGAATGTAAGTTCTCAGCAGTTGAATCCTGTCCAAATAGCTCATGAATTGTTTTTTTAATTAGGCTTTGCCTGTTATTTTCACGCGAAATAAATCTAAAATAATCTAACTCTAAACCAATGAAGATTCTTGTTTGTATCACACACGTACCGGATACGACTTCCAAGATTCAATTTACTGCCAACAATACCAAGTTTGACACTGCGGGAGTTCAGTTTATTATCGGTCCCTATGATGACTATGCTTTGGCCCGTGCGGTAGAGCTTCGTGATCAGACGGGAGGTACCTTAACTGCTCTGAATGTAGGTGAGGCCGAGACCGAACCTACGTTAAGAAAAGCCTTGGCTATCGGTGCAGACGATGCTATCCGTGTTAACAGTTTCCCTAAAGATTCTTTTTTTGTGGCAACCCAAATTGCACACTATGCCAAAACAGGAGGGTATGATTTGATTTTAATGGGTAGAGAATCCATCGATTTCAATGGTGGAATGGTTCATGGCATGGTAGGAGAGCTGTTGGGAATGCCCTCTTTTTCTCCAGTCATGAAATTGGATTTGGAAGGTAAAACGGTGAAAATGGCCCGCGAAATCGAAGGCGGTAAGGAGTATTTGGAAGCTCAATTGCCATTGATTGCAGGCTGTCAGGAACCAATTGCTGAATGGAAAATCCCCAATATGAGAGGAATCATGTCGGCAAGAACCAAGCCTTTGACTGTGGTAGAACCGGTTTCGCAAGAAACGCAAGCAGAAGCTACCGGCTATCAACTACCTCCTGCCAAAGGTGCGGTGAAATTGGTAGACAAAGACCAAGTGTCTGATTTGGTAAAGTTGTTGAAAAACGAAGCCAAAGTACTTTAATTCATTTTGTTTAACTTATTTTAATTCAATAGAATATGTCAATTCTAGTATATATAGAGCACGCAGAAGGTAAAGTGAAAAAGACCAGTCTTGAGGCTGTTTCTTTTGCACATGCCTTGTCGGCTAAGACAGGTGAAGGAGATGTAATTGCCGTTGCATTGGGTAGTGTAGAATCATCAGAACTTGCATCTGTTGGTAAAGCTGGAGCTTCCAAAGTACTTCATTCAGCAGATGAGCGATTAAATGCCGGTGTTATTCAAGCTCATGCTTCAGCTGTTGCACAGGCATTTGCCTCAGTTGGGGCTAAAACCTTGGTTTTGGCTAAATCCTCTTTGGGGGATGCGGTAGCTGCCCGATTAGCCATCAAGCTTCATGCGGGTTTGGTTTCCAACGTGGTAGAATTACCAACCCTAGGATCTACTTACGTAGTCAAAAGAAGCATTTACACCGGAAAAGCATTTGCTGAAACCACATTAACCACGGAAAACAAAATCTTGGCTGTGAAAAAAAATGCGGTGGATCTCAAAGAAGATGGAGCTCTTGCTGCGGTAGAGGCATTTTCTGTTTCTATACCCGATTCTGATTTTGCTTCCAAAATTGTTTCATCTGAACGAGCTACCGGTGAAGTATTACTACCGGAGGCAGATATTGTGGTCTCAGGTGGTCGAGGAATGAAGGGCCCTGAAAACTGGGGAATGATTGAAGACTTGGCCAAAACTCTCGGGGCTGCTACCGGTTGTTCAAAGCCTGTGTCAGATATTGGTTGGAGACCTCATCATGAGCATGTTGGCCAAACAGGGGTAAAAGTTGCGCCTAGTTTATACATCGCAGTAGGAATTTCAGGTGCGATTCAACATCTTGCAGGGGTTAATTCCTCAAAATGCATCGTGGTGATCAATAAAGATCCAGAAGCACCTTTTTTCAAAGCCGCGGATTATGGTATTGTTGGAGATGCTTTTGAGGTACTACCTAAACTTACTCAAGCACTTAAAGCAGAACTTTAATTTTTGTGAAAAAGCTGGTCGAACTGGAAATCTTGGGACTTTCGTCCAATCATTCTCAATCAGGATCATTTACCCTGGTCATGGGTGAGGTGGATGGAATAAGGAGATTGCCTATTGTGATCGGAATGTTTGAGGCACAGGCTATTGCCATTGAAATAGAAAAAATAATTCCCAACCGGCCTATGACACATGATTTGTTTAAGTCGTTTGCCGAGAGTTTTCAATTTGAAATAGACCGAATAGTCATTTCAGATATGAAAGAAGGGGTGTTTTATGCGAAGATTCATTGTAAAAACAGCCTTACCGAAGTTGAAATTGACAGTAGGCCTTCTGATGCGATTGCGATCGCAGTCCGTTTTGGAGCATCTATTTTCTGTGCTGAAAAGGTAATGGCAGAGGCAGGGCTGGAGTTTTCTGAAGACGAAAAGAAGGAGGATACCAAGCCTTCTTCCAAACCAGCAGTTGCAAAGCAGTCATCTGCCAAAGAAAGTTCGCTAAAAGATTATAGCTTGGACAAGCTAAATCAGCTTTTGGAAAAGGCGATTAACAATGAAGACTATGAAAAGGCAGCCCGAATCCGGGATGAGATCAATAAAAGAAACTAATAACCAAGCCCTGAATTTCTTCAGGGCTTTTTTCTTGCCTAAGATTGGCCTATTTTTAGCCATCGTTTCAATCAACTTGCATGGAGTATCTAAGAGGAGCCCTAGGTTTGGCCGTCATTGTATTGGTGGCTTTTATTTTTTCATCCAATCGTAAAAAAATTGACTGGAGATTAGTCATCATTGGCATTTCGCTTCAATTGGTATTTGGATTTTTAATTACCAAGGTTGAGTTTGTAAAAGATGGCTTTCAGCTGCTTTCGGAAGGATTTGTCAAGTTTTTGAGCTTTAGTGAAGCGGGTGCCAGGTTTATTTTCGGTGATCTGGCAGGTGATAGCTTCGGATTCATTTTTGCCTTTAAAGTTTTACCCACCATCATTTTCTTTTCCACGGTATCCTCCGGTCTGTATTACCTAGGCATCTTGCAAAAGATTGTCTATGGTATTGCTTGGGTGATGGCCCGTACGATGAGACTTTCAGGTCCAGAGTCTCTTTCCGCAGCTGGAAATATATTCTTGGGACAGACCGAAGCGCCACTTTTGGTTCGCCCATTTATCCCTCAGATGAGTAAATCTGAGCTAATGTGCCTCATGACAGGAGGAATGGCTACCATCGCAGGAGGTGTGTTGGCTGGCTATGTCGCATTTTTGGGCGGAGATAGTCTAGAGGAACAGAGTAAATTCGCGGCCTATCTTTTGGGAGCATCCATAATGAATGCCCCTGCAGCAATTGTACTTTCCAAAATTTTCATACCTGAAACCGAGAAAGAAATCGTTCAAGACAAACTGGAAGTCAATAAAGAAGCGATGGGCGTGAACCTCATTGATGCCATGTCTATTGGTGCTGCAGAAGGTCTAAAATTATCTCTTAATGTGGGAGGGATGTTACTTGCATTTATCGCGGTCATTGCTGCCGTAAATTATGGACTCAGTGGCCTGATTGGAGAGGTAACCGGACTTAATGCCTGGGTAGATAGTTCTACCAGTGGACAGTTTAAAGGGTTTTCTCTTGAGTATATTTTTGGTCAGATCTTCCGGGTTTTTGCGTGGGTGATCGGGGTCGAATGGGTTGACACGCTTCAAGTCGGCAGTCTTTTGGGCCAAAAAACGGTCATCAACGAATTTGTAGCTTATCTAAGTTTGGCTGATATGAAAGAAGCCGCCTCAATAAGCGGAAAATCTGTGGTTATAGCCACTTATGCACTTTGCGGTTTCTCCAATTTCAGTTCGATTGCTATCCAACTTGGAGGCATATCGATTATTGCACCCAATCAGCAGGGAAATCTCAGTAGGCTTGGGCTTAAGTCATTGATGGCGGCATCATTGGCTTGTTTGATGACAGCGACTATAGCCGGGATGCTGTTTTGATCAGACATCTCAAAACAAGGAATTCTTATTTTACCCTAAAATAAAATCCCGGCCATCGGCCGGGATTTTTTGTTATTTGAAAGCTGGAATTCCTGTTATCTCATTTCCTAAGATTAGGAGGTGGATATCATGTGTACCCTCGTAGGTGATGACGGATTCAAGGTTCATCATGTGTCTCATGATTGGATATTCGCCGGTAATTCCCATTCCTCCGTGGATTTGTCGGGCTTCACGGGCGATATTTAGCGCCATTTCCACATTATTGCGCTTTGCCATGGAGATATGGACTGTTTTCGCTTTTCCTTCATTCATCATTTTTCCCACTTTCCAAGCCAAAAGCTGCGCCTTAGTGATTTCGGTAAGCATTTCAGAAAGTTTCTTTTGAGTTAGTTGAAAAGCGCCAATGGGTTTTCCAAACTGGATTCGCTCGGCAGCATAGCGTCTTGCAGATTCATAGCAATCCATTGCAGCCCCGATCGCACCCCAAGCAATTCCAAACCTCGCAGAATCCAAACACATCATTGGGGCACCAAGCCCTGATTTGCCAGGAAGGAGGTTTTCCTTTGGCACTTTGACATTATCAAATACCAACTCACCGGTGCAAGAGGCACGAAGTGACCATTTATTGTGAGTTTCAGGGGTGGAAAAACCTTCCATGCCACGCTCTACAATCAACCCGTGAATTCTGCCTTCTTCATTTTTTGCCCAAACGACTGCAATATCTGCTTTTGGAGAATTGGAAATCCACATCTTGGCACCGTTGAGCAGGTAGTGATCACCCATATCTTTGAAATTGGTGACCATACCACTTGGGTTGGAGCCATGATCAGGTTCGGTCAAGCCAAAGCAACCTAGCAGTTCGCCGGAGGCCAGTTTGGGAAGGTACTTTTTCCGCTGCTCTTCTGTACCAAACTTGTAGATGGGATACATCACCAATGAACCTTGCACGGAAGTTGTTGATCTCATTCCGGAATCACCCCGCTCAATTTCTTGCATAATCAAGCCGTAGGAAATGTAATCCAATCCACCACAGCCGTATTCAACCGGAAGCTGTGGGCCAAAAGCACCTACTTCTCCAAACTTCTTGACTATTTCGTAGGGAAAATATGACTTTTGAGCCCAATCCTCGATGTAGGGAGAGATTTCTTTTTTTACAAAATCCCTGATTGAAGATCTTATCAAAATCTGCTCCTCTGTGAGCAAGTCGTCAATGTCTAGAAAATCCACCCCTTCAAAAAGATCCTGTTTTAGGGATTTCTGGATCGCTGCCACCTCCATAGAATATTTGGTTTATAATTGGGAATAAGTCAATTTTGTCGGCATCATGGCCGCTCTTTGGTTTCGAAATTAAGGAGAAAGGCGCTGAAAAAACTACCTTTTTGACTAAAAATCCCATGTACGAAACCCAATTTGACCCAAAAATTTTAGAGAAAATCCATCAGCTTCAAGAAAAATTCAAAGCATCAGGTCAGGATATGCTATCCTACCTCGAGGGATTGCTATATGCAGACTATTTGACCTATTGGGAATATATCAATCTGGATACGCTTTTGTCGCTTCAGCAACCCAAAACGAGCTTCAAGGATGAAAAGATTTTTATCATTTATCATCAGATTACTGAGCTGTATTTCAAATTGATCATCTCCGAGATGGAGCAAATTGCAGATCAAAATCCAATTACCGAGAAATTTTTTCAAGCCCGGCTTGAGCGAATTCTAATGTATTTTGATCATCTGATTAGTTCCTTTGCCATGATGTGGAAAGGAATGGAGAAAGAACAATTTCTCAAATTTCGGATGTCCTTGTTGCCATCTTCAGGTTTTCAAAGTGCCCAATTCAGGGAAATAGAATTAATGGCTACGGATGCTTTTCACCTGATTACCTTGAGCAAAAGAACTGAATTTGATTACCATAGCCCTTCCGACGACTTATTTGACCATCTGTATTGGCAGCAGGGAGCGATTGAGTTGGCTACGGGTCAAAAAACACTTACACTGAAAAACTTTGAGGCCAAGTATGGTAAGAAACTCATTGAGTTGATAGATGATTACCGCCGAAAAAACTTATGGCAAAAGTACATGGAACTTGAAAATCCTTCCAAAGAAATGACCGAGCTAATGCGTCAATTTGATCTCAAAGCCAATGTTTTTTGGCCGTTGGCGCATTACAAATCTGCTGTCCGATACCTGCAAAGAGACCCGGTAGACATTGCTGCTACAGGTGGAACCAACTGGCAGAAATATCTGCCTCCAAGATTCCAGAAAGTGATCTTTTTCCCTGAACTCTGGACTGAGAAAGAAAAAGAGGAATGGGGTAAAGGTTGGGTAGTGAAGGAGATTTTCGGAGAAGAGATTCAAAAAGGTGAATAGGATCTTGCGAGAAGATCCGATGTTTCAGAATGTAGCTTTCTTTTTGAGAAAAATAAAAAATCTCAGAAATTCCCCATAGGCCTATCTAATAACCCGCCGCCTGTCCGTCCTTTCTGGATTCAGAGGCACCGATATAGACCTTGTTGACCTTGTCATAATAGATGGCTTGGTACCCGCCATAATGACCTACGGTGTATTCTACCCGATGGCCCATTTCCTTGAGCTTGCGGATGACTTCATAGGAAAATCCGCTTTCCAGGTTAAGCGAGCCTCCATTGGTCATTTTTGAGCCAGTCGGTTCTGATGAACCGTTATGCCGCATTCTTGGCGCATCGCCTGCTTCCTGCAGATTCATACCAAAATCAATCAGGTTGACCACAATCTGAGTGTGTCCCTGAGGCTGAACCGATCCACCCATCAGACCAAAGCTGATCAGAGGCTCTCCATCTTTGGTGACAAAAGCCGGGATAATGGTATGAAAAGGACGTTTGCCTTTGGCTAAAGAGTTCCAATGGTTTGGATCTTGGACATTGAATTGTTGACCTCTGTTTTGCAAGACAAAACCTAATCCATCGGGAACCATGCCCGACCCAAACTCATCGTAAATGCTTTGGATAAAGGAAACCATATTGCCTTCCTTGTCCGCCACAGTGAGGTAGGTAGTGTTTCCTTTTTCGATTTCCCCTGCAGGATAGGCTGTTGCTGCCTTGTTTGGATCGATTAGTTTTCGGCGTTCGGCTGCGTATTCTTTGGAGATCAATTTTTCCACCGGGATTTGATTGAATGCCGGATCGGCATAGAATTTTGCGCGGTCCTCGAATGCTAATTTCTTGGCTTCGGTCAGCACATGCAGGTATTCAGCACTGCCAAAGCCCATAGATCGGATATCATAACCTTCGAGGATATTCAGCATTTGTAGGACAGCGATTCCCTGTCCGTTAGGCGGAAGTTCCCATACGTCGTATCCGCGGTAATTGGTGCTGACGGGTTCCACCCATTCGGAGGTGTGCTTTTTCAGATTTTCATAGCGGAGATAGCCTCCGTTTTCTTTCATAAATCGGTCTATAGTTCGGGCGATTTCACCTTCATAAAAAGCGGATCTACCTTCCTTGGCGATCAAGGAGTAAGTTCTGCCTAGGTCCGGATTTTTGAAGACTTCCCCTTTTCGAGGGGTGTTTTTGCCATTAGGCATAAAAGTTTTTCGGAAACCGGGAATGTCCTGCATCTCAGGCCACATGTGATCCATTTGCCAAGCAATCACTTCGGTGATCGGAAAGCCGTTGTTGGCATAATCGATGGAAGGCTGGAGGATTTCCTGCATGGAAAGTTTCCCAAACCGCTTGTGCATCTCAAACCAACCGTCTACACATCCCGGAACCGATACGGGTAAAGGTCCGAGTAAAGGCACCGTGTTTAATCCCTTTTCCTTGAATACGTCCATAGTCAGTAATTCCGGTGCACGGCCACTGCCATTGAATCCGTAGAGCTTCTTGGTTTTGGCATCCCAGATGATCGCAAAGACATCACCGCCGATTCCGCAGCCATTAGGTTCTACCAAACCCAGCATGGCATTGGCAGCGATGGCTGCATCCATGGCCGAACCGCCTTTTTTCAGGATGTCCAATGCAACCTGAGTGGCAAGAGGTTGGGCGGTGGCTGCCATGCCGTTTTGAGCAATGACTTCTGATCTGGTGGTAAAGGTTTTTCCTGTGACCCGGTCTTGGGAAAAGGAGAGGAGGGGTATGAAAATAGCAAACGATAGGAGAAAGAAAATCTTGAGGGAGCTCATAATTACAAAGTGATATAGATTTCTAATGTAGGATGAAGTAAAAAAATTGGATGTACCGAAAGTGTAAAATATCTACTTCTCACAGTTGAAACGGTGGGCCACTAGATGTTGAAACTGTGTGTCATTTGACTTACTTCAGTACTCTCAATTGAAACTGTGGATCAAGGAGTTATTCCAAGACCCTTACTAATAGCCGTTCACAGACTTTTTCACTCAAGGTTTCCGAAGGATGGCCTGAATAACTTACCACCATGCTTTGGTCATAGGATTCCTTGGATAAAATACTCAATTGGGTTCCGAGTGAAAGATTTCTACTGTTGAGAAACTCTAAAAACTCCGTGGAAGAATTGGTCAGGGCTGCCAATTGGACCTTTTGTCCCGGCTTGGCATAGGAGAGTGGGGTGTAGGAAAGAGGAGTGACTTTTCCCTGAGGATCCGGAATGGGCGAACCATGTGGATCCACCGTGGGAAAACCTAACATCTGATCCATTCGCTCAAAAAATTTAGGTGCGTGGATGTGCTCAATCTGCTCGGCGACTTCATGCACTTCTTCCCAACCGAAGTTCATGACCTTCACCAAAAACATCTCCATAAGTCGGTGTTTTCGGATGATCAAGGCTGCTGTTTTTTGACCCTCTTTGGTTAATGTTACCGGCTTGTATTTTTCATACACTACCCAACCGCTCTTTTGGAGGGATTTTACCATGCTATTGGCTGTTGGTAAACTCACCTGCAAGCTTCCTGCTAAATCTGATAGATTCACTTCTCCTTGGGCATTTGCCAAGTTGTACAAGGACTTAAGGTAGTTTTCTTCTGTACTTGAGGCCATACTGATTAATTCATTTCAAATTAAAATGTACTAGATTTAAAAAACAAATTTGTTAGAATAGTCTAACAATGTAATTTTGTGATTCTAATATGGCTATGGAATAGTTTTCTTTCCTAGAAAAATTACCTAAAGTCTAGAACCTTATTTTCAATTGTTAAGTATAAATGCAATATTGTTGCATAAATGAAAATGAAAAAGTTTATTCTATTGGTTGTAATTGGTATAATTTGCTCAAGTCTGTCGGCACAAGTTATGCTTAAGGGGCAAGTTAAATCCCCAAAAGGTGAATCACTTGAGATGGTCCAAGTGTTGATCAAAGAGACCGGAAAAGGAATCTTGACTGATAGCTTGGGAAAGTTTGAATTGGCTATACCTTCCAAAGAAAAAGTTACCCTACAATTTTCAAGGTTGGGCTTTCAGACTTTTTACAAAGAGTCTGGTCCACTAGATGGGGATCTTCAGATTGTCCTAACTGCAATAGATAATCAATTGGACGAAGTCGTCGTGAGTGGTACACTTCAGGAAGTCTCTCGTTTGGATAGCCCGGTACCGGTGGAAGTGTATAAAAGTTCCTTTTTCCGATCCAACCCAGCGCCCTCACTTTTTGAATCTTTTCAAAATATTAACGGGGTTCGACCCCAGGTCAATTGTAACATTTGTAATACAGGGGATATCCAAATCAACGGGTTAGCCGGACCTTACACGATGATTTTGATCGATGGGATGCCAATTGTAAGTGGATTGGCGACTGTCTATGGGCTTTCAGGGATTCCTCAGGCCCTTATTGACAGGATCGAGGTGGTTAAAGGACCTGCATCGACACTTTATGGTTCGGAGGCTGTAGCCGGTCTGATCAACGTGATAACCAAGAGACCGGAAAATGCGCCATTGGTTTCCTTGGATGCCTTTGGGTCTACTTGGGGAGAGCTCAATTTGGATTTGGGTATCAAATCTTCTTTTGGAAAAAATATCCAGTCCCTTACAGGAGTCAACACATTTTGGTACGATACACCGATAGACAACAATCAGGACGGGATGACCGATTTGACGCTTCAAAAGCGTTTCTCTGTTTTTCAAAAACTGCAAATCACCCAAAAGAAAGGAACTATTTTATCGCTGGCAGGCAGATACATCCATGAGGACCGATGGGGTGGTCAGATGAACTGGACTCCTGCTTTTAGAGGTGGGGATGTGGTCTATGGAGAAAGCATCCGTACGCAGCGTTGGGAGATTTTCGGCAATTATCAGTTGCCAGTTAAAGAACAGATCAATTTCCAGTTTTCGGCAAATGGTCATAACCAAGATTCCTATTACGGCAATGTCTTTTATGGAGCAGATCAGCGGATTGGATTCGGTCAGATGACTTGGAATAAGTCGGTCGGAAAAAACCAGCTGTTGGCTGGGGCCGCTTACCGATTGACTTACTATGATGACAGTACTCCTGCCACAGCCGAAAGAAATGGTCAGGATAATTCTCCTTTTGTCACGCACCTTCCTGGGCTATTTCTTCAAGATGAGTTGAAGTTATCCCCGACTCAGAGCCTTTTAGGAGGGATCCGATATGATTACAACACGGTGCACGGCTCGATTTGGTCCCCAAGATTGAATTATAAAATCAGCTCCGATGACAAATCATTGATCTGGAGAACTTCCATCGGAAATGGATTCCGAGTGGCCAATGTATTTACCGAAGATCATGCTGCCTTGACCGGCGCTCGTCAGGTAGTCTTCGAAGAAGAGTTGGACCCTGAGAGAAGCTGGAATGTCAATACCAACTTGGTTAAAAAAATCTACAGCGATCGAGGCAATTATTTTAGTTTGGAAGGCAGTGTTTTTTACACTCAATTTTCCAATCAGATTATACCTGATTACGAAACCAATCCCAATCAGATCATTTACGCCAACCTAGACGGGACTTCCCGAAGTCAAGGGGCTAGTTTCAATTTTGATGGCTTGTGGGCTAATGGATTTAAGCTATTGGCAGGCGTGACGCTGATGGATGTATCTTTTGAGGAAAATGGAAACAGGGAAAGGCAGTTGTTTACCGAACGGTTTTCAGGAGTATGGACCGTGGGATATCACCTTCATCCCTTGGAACTGACGATTGACTATACCGGAAATGTGTATAGTCCGATGAGACTTCCGCTCTTGGGTGAATTGGATGACCGACCTGAGTATTCCCCTTGGTGGAGTTTACAGAATATCCAGGTCACCAAAGGGTTGGGGGAAAAATGGGAGATTTATGGAGGGATTAAAAATCTACTGAATTATACACCTCCTGCCAACAGCATAGCGAGAGCTTTTGATCCTTTTGATCGTGGGGTGACTTTTGACGGAGTAGGGAATGTGGTCCCAACTCCAGAAAATCCGAATGGACTTACTTTTGACCCGACGTACATGTTTGCTCCCAATCAGGGCATCAGAGGATTTCTGGGGGTGAGGTATACTTGGAGGTAAGGTAAGTTTATGGGGATTTATCGTCTTTATATGGCTAGTGGTTCTATCTAGATTTCGCCGCTGGTAGGATCTCTACCAACAACCTTCGCTGCTGTTAGAGTCTTCACTAACAGCTTTAAAATCGCATGATTAGATTGAAAATTCCATTAATTTCTTTACGACGGCCTAATACATCCAAAAAAATCCATTTTCCTCAAAACCGTGAGTTGGGACACGCACGGAGGTATAGAAAGGGACTTCGACTCCGCTCAGTCCGCAATAGATCAATCTACAGATCAGGACCTTTTCTGAAGTTTTTAATCAATTCATCCAACTTGGTCATAACATTTATTGAAGACACTTAAGTTGGCAAGATAAAATCAATCCTATCTGACTAAAACCAAAAATCCCCATCCAATTTGATTTGGATGGGGATTTCTATTTATTCAAAGGGAAGTTATTTTTTCTCTTCTTCCTTCTCTTCAGGTTTTACTGCGCTCGCCTTTTTTACTTTTTCGCCTTCTTTGAGCTGTTTGCTTACCACGAAATAGGGGCCGGAGATCACTTCATCTCCTTCTTTCAATCCTTCAAGAATTTCAATGTTTTCGTAGTCAGAGATGCCTGTTTTTACCACACGAATTTTAGCCTCACCGTTTTCGCTGACAAATACAATTTCTTTAGACTTTGTAGTACCTCCCGAAAGGGTGTCTTGATGCGTTTCTCTGGTGGTTACTGCGGAGAGTGGAATAGCCACAGCATCATTTTTGGCATTGGTCATAATTTCTACTGAAGCAGTCATTCCTGGACGGAAAGGATAACGGTTTCCAGCTTTTACCAAGTCTTGGTAGGATTCATTCAGGATTCTGATTTTCACTTTGAATTCGGTCACTGCATCGGCAGAGGCCTTGGTGTTCGCCGTGTTTGCGATGCTGGTTACGATTCCTTTGAATTTTTTACCCGTAGAAGAATAGGCGTCCACGTCGATGATGGTAGTGTCTCCGAGAGAAAGTCTTACGATGTCATTTTCGTTTACATCTACTCTGACTTCCATTCTGGAAAGGTCAGCGATGGTCATCATCTCAGTACCTGCCATTTGCTGAGTTCCTACGACTCTTTCACCTTGCTCTACTTTAAGACTGGATACAATTCCCGAAACTGGAGAATTTACGTTGGTCAATCGAAGGTTTTCAGATGCTTCATTGACGGAAGCTTGGGAGCTCTTAACGATAAATTCTGCAGCAACAACACTTTGCTTGGCAGCTTCCAGATCTTTTTGAGCTGTGATGTAATTGGCAACAGCCTGCTCATAATCCGCATCAGAAATCGCCTTGGAGTCATGTAGTGTCTTTTGTCTTTTGAAATCCAGTTCAGATCGGGTAAACTGTGCTTCTGCACGCTGTAGGCTAGCTTTGGATTGAGCCAAGTTTGCCATTTGTTGGTTGAGATTAGCCCGGGTTCGGTCCAAAGCAGAGATGAAGTTGTCAGGTCGGATTTTGACAAGTAGCCTTCCCATTTCTACGGAGTCACCTTCCTGCACATTAAGTTCGATGATTTCACCAGCCACGTCAGGAGAAAGTTTAACTTCCACCTCAGGCTGAATTTCTCCTGATGCGCTCACCTTTTCGATAATCGCTGTTTTCTTTACCGTAGCAAATTCCACTTCGGTTTCTTTTGCTCCGCCAATCCAGCCTGCAGAACGGCCAATGATGGCAAATACAATAATCAAACCTACTGCTCCGAGTAGGTAATAGAGTAGTTTGTTAGACTTTTTAGTAGCCATGGTTTAGTTAAGATTGATGGGGTTTCCTAAATAGAAATCAAGCACCTTGATTCTGAAAATATAAGTGTATTTGGCATTAAGTAAATCTGCCTGTGCATTGAACAGGTTGTTTTGTGCAACCTGAAAATCGACTGAGTTGATAGCGCCTAAGTCGAATCGCTGTTGAGCGATTCGGAAAGTTTCTTCCAGACTTTTTACTCGAATCAATGATGCCTGATAGGATTGTTCAGCTGCAAAAGCTGAGTTATAAGCTGTTTCGATATCTTGTCTGAGTTTGTTTTTGGCTTCCATTTCAGAAACTTCAGCAAGTTGCTGCTGTACTTTTGCTCTTTGAAGATTTGCTTTGTTTCCAAACCGGGTAAAAATAGGAATGCTAAGGTTCAAAGTACCAGACTGTGAAAAGTTATTGTCCACTTGAGTCTTGAATGGGATGATTTCTCTGGATCCAGGAATAAATGCCTGATCTACGTAGTTGGAAAATGCAGAGATACCAGCATCCAGAGAAGGGTAGAATGCGCCTTTTGCGATTTTAACCCCATACTCTGCACTTTTCACATCTGCATTAGCAGCTTTGATTTGAGGCATCAATTTTACGGCTACTTCAAAAATCTCTGCTGGAGTTTCTCCTGTCATAGCTGCACGGCTTACCTCATATTCAGGTTCGATTACGTCAAAACTATCCGTGAATGGAATCTGTAAGGCTTGTGCAAGGCTTAACTTAGCTGATCGAAGCCCGTTTTTTGCGTTGATCAAATTAAGTTCATTGGTCGCGTTTTGCGATTGAAGATCCAACTGATCAGAAAGTGGGAGGGAGCCAGCTTCTACCAGCTTTTTGGTTCTAACAAGCTGTTCGGTGGTAGTTTTGAGTTGGTTCTCAGCGATTTTAACCTGCTCTCTATTGAATACCACATCAATGAAAAGGTTGATCACATTGAGTGTGATGTCATTTCTGGTAGCCTCTAGTGTGTACATGCCTGATTCCAGGTTTGTTTTGGCTTGGGCTACGCTGTTGTTGATTCTCATCCCTTGGAAAATCGGGGCGCCGGTATTACCAAAAAGGTTTACGTTGCCGATTCTTCTGGTTTCAAACAAGTTGGTTACGGGGTTGATTGAACGACCCCATCGGTAACCTGAGCTAGCTCCGGCGGTTAAGCTTGGCAACCTTCTACCTTGGCTTTCCATCAGGTTAGCTTCTGTGATTTGTTGGTTTAGCTCAGTTCTTTTGAGTGTAAGGTTGTTTTCGATGGCCACTGCAACACAGGTCTCCAAGTCTAATGGACCTGAAGGAACATTAGTCTGGGCTTGTGTTTGCTGCATCCAAAAGAGGCCAAAAAACAACAGGAGAAAAAGTTTTTTCATTTTTGATTCAGTTGGTTTACGTGATGGTTAAAGATCAATGTAGGGAATGTAAATTAACTCTTTTACCCATGGAAGGGATTTTAAATAGGAGGTTGTAATTTCTCTGATACCGGTGTCCATTTCTATGACATGGCAAGCCAAGTCATTTTTTCCTTTTCTGGAGACAGACATGGTGGCAATGTTGGTTTTTTCCTGAGCGATTACACTGGAAATAAAGGCAATGGCGCCGGAAACGTCATCTGCCTTAATGATTAAGGTGTGTGACTGGGCGGAAAAATTGGCTACAAATCCATCTACTTCTGCAATATTAATCACTCCGCCCCCCAGACTTTCTCCTACCACTTCTATAGATCTTCCATCTTTTTTCAGGTTGAGCTTGATGGTATTGGGGTGGTGGATGGAAGAATTTCCGATAGATTTGAAGATGTATTTTAAGTTTGAGCTTGAAGCCATTTCCAAGGCACTTTTGATTCTTGGATCATCGGTTTTAAAATCCATCAAGCCACCTAATATAGCCCGGTCACTGCCGTGTCCTTCATAAGTTCTGGCAAAGGAATTATAAAAAGTTACTGTAGCTTCATCAGGAACTCCTCCGAGTACTCGAATTGCAGCTCTTGCGATTCTGACCACTCCGGCAGTATGAGAGGATGAAGGTCCGATCATCACCGGTCCAATCATATCAAATACACTGCTTTTATTCGCCATAGGTCCGTATTGCCCAATTATAATGCTAACTCAATTAGAGATTCAAGATTACTTCATTTTTTGCAATCTATCGGTATTTTTCTGCCCTATTCGATGGTTTGTTTATCTATTTTAACACCTCTGATTCAGAACAGATATATAATCTGACCGAAAACGAACATAATCATGAGCGATACTGATACAACTTTTGTTTTTGATCCCCAAACTCAAACTTGGCTTTCACAAGATATTTTTTCAATACCCAACAGGGGAATCAATTTTGGTGATGGGATTTTTGAAACAATGGTTTACGATGGTCGAGGGATCAAGTTCTTTGATGAGCATCGATCCAGATTGATTCTTGGTTTGGAAACTTTAGGAATTTCGAAAAGCCAAATTGATATTCACGGATTGTCGGATTTTTTGAGCCATCAATTTTCGGATCAAAAGCTTCGTGTCCGTTGGACCATTTTTAGATCGGGTCTTGGGAAATATACTCCACTTGATAACGAATCGGTTCAAGTCCTCATGATCGAACCATTCCAAGCAGCCCCATTATTGAAAAAGATTGCCGGTGTATCCAATAAGGTTGCTTTGTCTTTTTCCTTGTGGAGCAGGTGTAAGACCTTGAATGCCATACCGTATGTATTAGCTGGAATGGAAAGACAGCAAAAAGGATGGGATGAAATCATTTTGTTGGATACGAGAGGAAAAGTAGCTGAGGCAGGTGCTTCGTCTATTTTTTGGGAGAAAAGGGGGGTGGTTTTTACTCCTAGTCTTTCCTGTGGATGCATTGCGGGTGTTTCTCGGTCGGTAATAATGGATAATCTGGTTCAAGCTGACGTTCCCATCGTCGAGGGTGAGTTTGAATTAGATGATTTGCTGTCAGCGGATAAAGTATGGACTTCCAATGTCACAGGTATTAGTTATTTGGAATCAATCGGTTCTTCCAAATTTTCTACTGAATCCATTCCTTTCCTTCAAGAAATTTTCGAATAATACTCCAATTAGAAGTTTGGGATATTTTCAGTTAGATCCAATCCCTTATATTTATCGACCTTAAAATGTAAATTTTAAACTAATAACCTTACTCATTACCCAAATACCTCAATTAACCTTCGCGTATGCTCTTAGAACCCATTGACCTACTCGTCTTCTTTGGCTACTGCTTTCTGATCATCGGTATGGGAATTTTCGTTTCCCGTGAGAAGAAAGGCCATGTCAAAAACTCTTCTGATTATTTCCTTGCCAGTAAAGCCCTCCCTTGGTGGGCTGTCGGCGCTTCGTTGATTGCTTCCAATATTTCGGCAGAGCAATTTATCGGGATGTCCGGTTCCGGATTTGCACTTGGGCTAGCAATCTCCACTTATGAATGGATGGCTGCAGCTACCCTGTTGGTCGTTGCTATTTTCTTTTTACCGGTTTACATCAAAAAGGGTATTTATACCATGCCTGGTTTCCTCTTGGATCGTTACGATACCCGAGTGAGAACCACCATGGCTGTTTTCTGGCTTCTGCTTTATGTCTTTGTTAACCTGACTTCAGTACTTTACTTGGGTGCACTAAGCTTGAATACTATTCTGAACGTGCCATTAACCTATGGAATCATTGGTCTGGCACTTTTTGCAATGATCTATTCCATTTATGGTGGTCTAAAAGCGGTAGCGTGGACAGATGTGATTCAAGTAGTTTTCTTGATTGCCGGTGGCTTGGCCACGACCTACATTGCCCTTGGTATGGTGGGTAATGGAGATGCATGGGAAGGGCTCAATCTTTTGAGAAAAGAAGTTCCGGGTCACTTTTCCATGATCCTTTCCAAAGGTGAAATGATGATTCCTGATGGAAAAGGAGGTACAAGAGATGCGTATTTGGATTTGCCGGGGCTATCAGTTTTGGTAGGCGGGATGTGGATTACCAACCTTAGCTATTGGGGATTCAATCAATACATCACACAGCGTGCCTTGGCGGCCAAGAGCTTGGATGAAGCACAGAAAGGGATGATTTTCGCAGGTTTCCTTAAGCTTCTGATGCCTTTGATCGTGGTTATACCTGGTATTGCAGCTTTGGTGATTGTGAACAAAGGAATGGACGTTTCTTTTATTGAGTCTATGAAAGATCCTGTGACAGGAATTATCAAGTCTGACCGTGCTTACCCAACCCTTCTCCAAGTACTCCCTACAGGATTGAAAGGTCTTGCTTTTGCGGCTTTGACTGCAGCAATTGTTTCTTCTTTGGCTTCTATGGCCAACAGTACCTCGACCATTTTCACCATGGACATTTACAGTAAGTATTTTGGAAAAAATTCTTCTGAAGCAAATCAGGTAAAAGTAGGCCGAATCACTGCGGTGGTTGCCTTTGTAATCGCAGCTATTGTAGCCCCTGCTTTGGGTCAGTTGGATCAGGCATTCCAGTTTATTCAGGAATATACCGGATTTATCAGCCCGGGTGTTTTTGCGATTTTCTTCTTTGGTGTGTTCTGGAAAAAGACCACTTCCAATGCCGCTTTGGTTGGAGCTTCCTTGAGTATTCCTCTTTCGGTTGTGCTTAAAGTGGTGTTTCCTGCCTTACCATTTATCGATCGAATGGGCTTGGTATTCTTGATTTTAGCTATTTTGATGATTGTCATCTCTTTGGTGGAGGGCAAAGGGAAGGATCATCCAAACAGCATTGATGTCAATGGTGACTTGTTCCGTACCAGTACAGGATTTAAGATCGGTGCTATCATGATTTCGGGTATCATCGCGGCACTTTACACTATCTTCTGGTAAAATGAGAAAGCTTTTATTGGGATTGGACATCGGGAGTTCATCGGTGAAAGCCTCCCTTCTTGACGCTGATTCAGGTAAGTCAATTGCTTCTAAGGCATTTCCGGAAGAGGAAATGCCCATCAATTCCCCGCAGTCTGGTTGGGCTGAACAAGACCCCGACATGTGGTGGAAGTATGTCAAAGAATGTATTGCCTTTGTTCAGCATAAAGCTGAAGTCAAAAAGGGAGAACTTAAGGCTATCGGCATCGCATACCAAATGCATGGCTTGGTCTGTGTGGATAAAAATCAACAGGTGCTCCGTCCGTCCATTATTTGGTGTGATAGTCGTGCCGTGGCGATCGGAGAGAAAGCTTTTGCTGACTTGGGCAAAGACTACTGCCTGCCGCACTTGCTTAATTCGCCGGGCAATTTCACCGCTTCCAAGCTTCGTTGGGTGATTGAAAATCAACCTGAGATAGCTTCTAAAATTCACAAAATCATGCTCCCGGGAGATTTCATTGCGATGAAGCTGACCGGAGAAATCATTACCTCAGAGACAGGGTTGTCGGAGGGGATTTTTTGGGATTTCAAGCAAAATGGATTGAGTGAAAAGCTCCTGACGGCTATGGGAATTGCCAAAGAATGGATTCCTGAAGTAGTTCCTTCATTTTCAGTTCAGGGGAAAGTATCATCCGCTGCAGCAAAGGAAACGGGATTGGAAGCCGGTATACCAATTGCCTACCGTGCAGGTGATCAGCCTAACAATGCTTTTTCTCTTCAAGTCCTCAAACCAGGAGAGCTTGCAACAACAGCTGGGACTTCCGGAACGGTCTATGGAGTATGTGATGAGCCACTCTATGATCCGGATTCTCGAGTGAATACCTTTGTCCACGTCAACCATTCACAGAAAAAACCTTCCTATGGTGTGTTACTTTGTGTAAATGGCACTGGAATTCTGAATTCTTGGTTGAAAAAAGTCATGGGTGGACCTCGAATCACCTATGAAGAAATGAACAGTCTTGGAAACGGAGCTTCGATCGGATCAGAAGGATTGGTCTTTATTCCTTTCGGAAACGGAGTGGAACGAATCATGAAAAACAAGCCTGTAGGCGCTCAGCTCCTTGGATTGGATTTGCTTAAGCATGACAAAAAACATGTGGTCAGAGCAGCACAGGAAGGCATCGTGTCGGCTTTGACGTATGGATTCAGAATCATGAAAGACATGGGAATGAACCTACAAACCGTGAAAGCAGGACATGCCAACATGTTTTTGAGTCCGCTTTTCCGTAAGACTTTTGTACACATGAACCGGGTAAATCTGGAGCTGTACAACACGGACGGAGCACAAGGCGCAGCAAGAGGTGCAGGAATTGGAGCCGGGATTTTCGGTACCGAATCAGAGGCTTTTCATGGCCTTGAGCTTCTTGAGACCTTGGAGCCAAACACCAATTTCTATGACGTTTACGAAGAAGTTTATGCGAATTGGGAAAGACGCCTCTCTGAACTGATTAAAAGCAGAGAGATTTGATACCTTTTGCATGTTAAGCAACGAATAACCTATTTTCCTATTTTATAAAAACCCAAAAAGACAATGTCAAAGACTTATTTTCCAAACATCGGTAAAATCCAGTTTGAAGGAAGAGAAAGCGACAATCCATTAGCGTTTCGCTTTTATGATGAAAATCGCGTGATCGCGGGCAAGACTATGAAGGAGCACTTCAAGTTTGCCATTGCCTACTGGCATTCCTTCTGCGGCACCGGCGGAGATCCATTCGGACCAGGCACGATCGTGCATCCATGGGATGCCAGTGCGGATCCTATCCAGCGTGCCAAAGATAAAATGGATGCAGCTTTTGAATTCATTACCAAAATCGGCGTGGATTACTACTGTTTTCATGATATCGACTTGATCGATGAAGGCCCAAGTCTTGCCGAATACGAAAAGCGCATGCAGATCATTAAGGATTATGCAGCAGATCACCAAAAAGCTTCCGGAGTGAAGTTGCTGTGGGGTACAGCCAATGTATTCAGTAATCCGCGCTACATGAACGGTGCTTCTACCAATCCAAACTTTGACGTATTGGCTTTTGCAGGTACTCAGGTGAAAAATGCTCTCGATGCTACCATCAAGTTGGGCGGTGAAAATTACGTGTTCTGGGGTGGTAGAGAAGGATACATGTCCTTGCTCAACACCGATATGAAGCGTGAAAAAGAGCACCTTGCTAGATTCTTGACTATGGCTAGAGACTATGCCAGAAAGAACGGATTCAAAGGGACCTTCTTTATTGAGCCAAAACCGATGGAGCCTACAAAGCACCAGTATGATTATGACTCAGAAACAGTAATCGGATTCTTGCGTCACTTTGGTTTGGACAAAGATTTTAAACTCAATATCGAAGTCAATCACGCAACCTTGGCGGGTCATACCTTTCAGCACGAGCTTCAGGTAGCTGCCGATTCAGGAATGTTGGGATCAATTGACGCCAACCGAGGTGATTACCAAAACGGTTGGGATACCGATCAGTTTGCTTTGAACCTTCAAGAGCTCGCTGAATCCATGTTGGTGATTTTAGCTGCAGGTGGATTGCAGGGTGGTGGAGTCAACTTTGATGCGAAAGTGAGAAGAAACTCTACCGATCCGGATGATTTATTCTTGGCGCATATCGGAAGTATGGATGCTTTTGCGAGAGGATTGATCATCGCCGCTGATATCATGGAGAAGTCTGATTACCTCGAGCGCAGAAAGAATCGCTATGCTAGCTTTGACTCCGGTAAAGGAAAAGCCTTTGAGGAAGGTAAGCTGACTTTGGAAGATCTCAGAACCTATGCGTTTGAAGTGGGTGAACCTACCCAATTCAGCGGAAAGCAGGAGTATTTCGAAAACTTGATAAATCGATTCATTTAATCGAACTTGAAGGGAGGCAAAAGCCTCCCTTTTTCTTTTAACCCTTGAATTTATGAGAAGTCATTTTGCAGCACTTGGAATACTGATCTTGCTTTGGAGTTGTGAAGTCCCCATCCCACAGTCTCCGGTTGCCTTTCCCCGATTGATTTCAGAAGGTATGGTATTACAGCGTGACCAGACCATTCAGATTTGGGGAAAAGGGATTCCCAATGAGAAAGTGAGAGTTTCACTGGCTGGCGCCGTGGGAAGTACCAAAGTGCTTGAAGACAGTACTTGGATAGTTCAACTGCCTCCTATGCCCGCTGGAGGACCTTATGAGTTGGAGGTCAATGTTCAGAAAATCTCAGATGTGTACCTAGGTGATGTATGGGTAGCCGGAGGTCAGTCCAACATGGAATGGGCACTCAAGGCCGGAGTAATTGGCAGGGAAGAGGAGTTTGCTAATGCCGATTTTCCTCAGATCCGATTTTTTAAAGTGCCTCAGGACTACAGTGCCCAGGAAAAAGATGATGTTTCCGGAGGTAGTTGGAAAATAGCCAATCAGGATAATTTACCGGACTTTTCTGCAGTAGCTTGGTTTTTTGCCAAGAAAAATCACCTCGAAAAAAATGTCCCGGTAGGAATCATCGAGTCTAACTGGGGTGGCACGCCTGCTGAAGGCTGGACGGAAGCATCTATTCTGGCTAATATCAAAGACAGGTCTTACACCGAAGAATCCAAAGAAATCATAGAAAATCAAGCCAAATGGAAGGAGATTCTTACGGAAAATGAGAAGCGTAAAGAGATGAGAGACTTGCTGGTCCGCCGTCCTGATTCACTTATGGCAGGGGAAGTAGCTTTGCTTGCCTACCCCGAACCGGGCTGGAAAAGTATTTCTTTGCCCGCATCAAATCCCCTTGAGCACATCGCGTGGGCACGCAAAAAATTCAACCTTTCCTCCAAAGCTCCTGTCTCGCTCACCTTGGCTAAAGTGGAGCAAATGGCGTTTGTTTACCTCAATGGAGTACAGATTCATTATAAAGACTGGGGCGCGCCGATGCCTGTCATGGAACTTCCGGAAGAGCTGATCAAGGTGGGCCAAAACGTCCTGACTGTGAGAGCGATCAATACTTGGGACAATCGACCAGTGATCGGATCATCGGGTGAAATGTATCTGACTCAAAGCGGAAAGAAAATCAATCTCGAAGGTGCTTGGTCTTATTCCAATGACGTGGTCGAGCCTCAACTTCCCAAAGTGGAGTATTTGAATTGGAAGCCGGGATTTATGTTTAATGCCATGATTGCGCCGTTGACATACTACTCGGTCAAAGGAGTGATTTGGTATCAAGGCGAAAGCAATGCCGGACGGCCGGAGGAGTACAGAGAGTTGTTTGGTTCGATGATTACCACCTGGAGGACGAGGTGGGGACAAGAGGAAATGCCTTTTTTGTTTGTACAGTTAGCCAATTTCATGGAACGAAAGGAATTGCAGCCGGATAGCAATTGGGCACTATTGAGAGAAGCACAGACCAAGACTTTGGAACTCCCCAAAACAGGAATGGCTACGATCATTGATATCGGCGAGGCTGAAGATATTCATCCGAGGAATAAAAAGGATGTGGGTGAAAGACTTTGGCTACAGGCTCGAAAAGTGGCATTTGATGAAGATGTGTTGGCTTCCGGGCCCATATTCAAAGAAATAAAGCGGGAAGGAAATCAATTGATGCTCACTTTTGGTGAAGTAGGAGATGGGCTGAAGTTGAGTAGTGGAGACTCAGTTGCAGGGTTTATTTTGGAAGATGCCGAAGGCCAATTTGAGGTGGCTAAAGGGATCATTTCAGGCTTGGAACAAGTGACTTTGACCATTCCAGAAGGTCTTACCCCAGTTGGAATCCGCTATGCTTGGGCAGACAATCCGGAAGTGAATTTGACCAATTCGATCAATTTGCCTGCAGTTCCTTTTCGTGCTTCTTTTTGATCATGAATTGAAGAATAAATAAAGCCGGAGTAGGTAACTGCTCCGGCTTTTCTACTTAGGCATGAGTTGGATTATCCTTTCTCTAGGATCACATTTTTTTAAAACCTGAAGACTTACTTTCTTCGAGGAGTTACTCCTGAAAAAGTGAGTCCGATCGCGTTAGCGCCGTATGAAACGCCAAATTCGTCCTCATAAGTAAGAATGGTGTATGAAAGTCCAATGCCTTTGTAAGCTATTTCTATCACTGGCCCTGCAGGGCTGGTAAGGCTAAAATTTCTACCCACACCGTCTGCATTGAATCGGATTGCCTGATGGCTTACAATTCCTGCTCCGATTCTCCAGTCGTCTTGAATGACCCAGTTGGTAGTAAAAATCATCGGGATTCGAGTCAGTCGAATGTGTGCATTGTCAGCAGCGGTGGTCACATATTTGATCCCAATACTTCCTCTTAGACGAAACTGCTCATTTTTGAGCATGCTCAATTCTCCACCTACGCCAACTGAAATTCCCTGACCTGCATTTACTTTTTGAGAATCCCCATTGGTAAATGCAACCGTAGCTACTGGGTCACCTCCAAGCTCGAGTGCACCATTAATAAGGAATCGAAGCTTTGGCGTGCTTTTCACTTCTTGAGCAAAAGAGGTAGTGAAAAAGCAAAAAGAAGTTGCAAAGTAAAGGAAAGCGATTTTGAGTAGTTGTTTTCTCATTTGCGTTTGTTTCAAAAGGCTTGGGATTAAGTTTTTGATGAGGATGAAGGGTTTGATGCAGTAAAAAGTTTTGCTTTTTCACATGTTTCGGACACGAGCATTAACCTTCCTATTGCCGTAGGAAGGGCTGCAAAGAAGTTGTGCTTGGTTGATCAGTCTTTTTGGATTTCTTTGAGTAATTCGTTCGCTTTGGCCATTTCCTCTACGCGTTCCTGAAAAGCAGCACGGGCCGGAACTTTGGCCACATTTTCCAGAAAATCAATGGTGCTGAACATGACTGTCTGCCAATCTTTGGAGGTGATCGATGAGGCGATGACATGGTCAGCTGTTCCTGGAAATGCCATCTCTTTTTTCAATTCAGGCGCTGTTCCAAGCTGACCGTACATTTCCAGCATTTTGGGTACTGATACCACAAAGTCTTGTTCCTGTTCACTCTTATAATAATATCCCAAAAAGACAGGCTGCTTTACTTTTTCAAACGTCTCCTTGTTCATGTTGCTGTACATGAGTTTGGCTAAGCTTTCGTATCCGTTGATATGTTGCACTTCAGACCAAAACTGACCTTTTTCTCCCGTTCGCTTCATGTCCATTGACCCGTTTTCCGTCATGGTTTTTTCCATGATCAGCTTGGTCCAAGGTTTAAAAAATGCCTCCAGTCTGCCACCTGCGTCTCGAATTGCCGGGGAATATAGGACTAGCGCTTTGATATCCGGCTGCTGACTTGCCAAAAGCAATGTAAGGGCACCGCCCATCGAGGTGCCGACCACAATGACCGAATCTCCAAGGCTTTTGCCGATTTGGTATGCTTCTCCTGCACCATCCGCCAGTTTTTGAGCAGTCATGTACTCCATTCCATTTGGCCGACGAATGCCATGTTCAGGTAGACGGGTCACAAATACATTAGCTCCGAAATGTTCGCCTAAAAATCGATGAACTGGATCTCCTTCCATAGGCCCCGCACCAAACCCATGAATGTAAACTATGGAATAGGTGGTTTTTTGCTTGGTGCTGTCTGCCCATTGGATGTAGGCTTCGTTTCCGGGTTTAAGTCCTTTGACAGTATCTTCCCGCTGCTTGAGGTAGGCTTCTAGTTCATCTAGTTGGGTGGGAACTTCCGGAAAATGAATGGTAAGTTTTTCCTCTTGAACTTTCGGTCCTAGCATGTAAAGTACCGCTAGAATCATAGCTGATGCAAAGAGGCCCAAGAAAATTTTTCTTAGCATGGGGTCAGTTGGTTTTCAAATAGGGTGAAGTGGCGTCTAAATAGGATCTCGATCCATCTTTAAAGAATACAAATATTCTGCTTTTTAGCTGAGTAATGGTGGTTGGCTTCAGAGTTAATTTTGCTCCAAAGTAAACACTGACTTGGTCAAAAGTCTTAAGTTGAGCTATGTTTTTGCCTTCGGGGGTAAGTAGTGCATAAGAAATATCGGTGCCTACAGGAAGCCCGGCAAAGGGGGCAGTTAATATTACAGCCAAGTTGGAAATATTTTCGATACGAAAAGTCTCCTCACAGACCAAGGGATAAGCAAGGCTAGAGTCAGAAGAGTTGCTATTTCCGATCAGGCTTAGATCTAATTCGAAATTGTACCTGAAATCGGAAATAGAAACTGTATCTGAGGCCGTAGCATAACGTTGGTTTTTGTATGGGCTGAAGAAAACCTGCTTTATGCCAACAGCGTTGGCTGCTTTGGGAGAGGGACAACGATTGTAGGGATCTTCGTCAATTCGAATGCAAGATTGGATCATTGCAATTACAAAAAGTAGCGAAAACAATTGAGTGCCTCTATTTCTCATCCTGATCAATCTCCTTATTCTCAACATCCTTAAAATTAAATAAGCATTGGGAATTGTTCCAGTGGGGTGGATTTTTCCTGCCAAAGTTTAAATCTGTAGCAGGATTGTGCCCGGTATCGTTCTAATTTAGCAACATCTAAACTAAATCCACTATGAAAAAAGCACTGCTTTCCTTGTTTATATTCCTTACTGCCTATGGTATTCAGGCACAGGAAGCGATCACACCTTATCGATCTGTCTACCTCGAACTTGGAGGGGCAGGTATGGCTTACAGCTTCAATTATGATTTTAGATTTGATCAGAGCCGGATGGATTCTTGGGGGATGAGAGTAGGGGCGGGCGGTTACGGCAGAGAGGGAGATTCCTTTTTCTCCTTGCCGGTAATGGTCAATCGACTCTATGGCAAAGGCCCTCATTACTTCGAGTTAGGAGCTGGGCTTACCTTTTTCGCTTTTAACAATGAGCGCTATTCCTATTGTACCTCCGGCTATGTGGATACCAATGGCATGTATATCTGCACCAGTACTTCTTCGGAGGAATATCCTTACGAATTTATACTTCCAGTGGACGGTTCGCCGAGTATGATGGGTACGATGAACTTTGGCTATCGTAAAATACCGGTGGATGGCGGATTTACCTGGAGGGTTAGCCTTACACCCATTTTTAACAACAACGGTTTTTGGCCGCTATTCGCAGGCTTTGGGTTTGGCTATGCCTTTTGATTTGGGCTAAAGCTAGTCTCATTTCGGACGAAACCTGTACGATCCCGTACAGGTTTTTTTGTTTCTAACTGGTTGATTTCAATGAGTTTGAAAATAAATCAAAATTAACTTTCCTTAATTTTAGCAAACTCGTGCAACCCGTGTTTTATTCTTTTTTCCTAGTAATCTGTTCGGTCTTGTGACAAGTGGACAAGCATTTTCCCAGAAGTGGTCAAAAAATGAGGAATTTTCGGATTAAGGTAAACTGACCAAAAAACCCTCATCCAGTTTTTTTAATCAATTTATTTGGTTTTTTACGCAGTTCATTTTTTTCGTTTTGGCATGTTGGTATGCGCTTGGAAAGAAGCTTAGCACAACACTAAACCAACAAATCATTATGAAAACCTTATTCACTTTCGCTCTTGCAGGTGCTTTATCTTTAAGCAGCCTTGCAGCAAATGCTTCCGACGACTTGATGGCATTGTCCGAAGTCAAAGCAAAATTTAAAACCGTCAACGTGCTTCTTAAAGGTGGAGTAGGCGAAGCCAAAGTATCCATTATGGATAAATCCGGCAAAAAGCTTCATCAGCGCAAAGTTAAAGTCGGAGATCATGATCTTATTATTCCCTATAACTTGGATCAGATGCCCTGCGGTGCTTATCAAGTAAAAATATCAACCGATCAAGAAGAAGTAACCTATGAAGTTTCCACCTTTGAACCGTTGAAAAGGAGTGAAGAATTGCCTTTAGTCGCCTTTGGGAAAAAGGTCGGAGAAGAGACTATTAATCTTACTGTGGCAGGTTTGGAAAATCCAGGAGTCGATGTACAAATCCGTCATAACTCCTCCAACAAATTGATTTTTTCTGAAAAAATCAGTCAACCGGAAGCTTTCAAGAAGAACTACCACCTCAAAGGTGTAAGCCCTGAAGAAGTCTATGTAAAAGTGACTGACAACCTAGGTCGATCCAAGGAGCTTTTTTTCGAGAAGTAATCCTGATTAAAACCCAAAAAAGGACCGAGACAATGTTTCGGCCCTTTTTTTTGCATATCACTGCTTTACTTTTCGATCAATTTTGAAGTCAGTTTCATGGCCAAGTCTTCCAAATCAATTCCGAGTACTTCCTTATTTACCTTTAACACCTGATTTTTTTCTTTTTCAGGAAGTTTTGAAAAACCATACCACGCACCCAAAATTCCTCCTGATAAAGCAGCAGTGGTGTCGTTGTCTCTTCCATAGTTGGTGAGGAAAATCAACGTATTTAGAAAGTCAAAATCCGTATAAAGCATGGCTGTTATCGATTGAAGGTAGATTTCACCTGCATGGAAGGGCATGTCCTGCTGTTTGGCATCCAGTTGGGTATAGGCAAAAGCAAGAGCAGGACTGTCTTTTGTCAGGATAAAGGGTAGGCTGTTCAGCTTATGGGCTTCCGCAGTAATGGACATGGCCTCTCGAAGAATCTTGTAAGAAGTACGGCCCACAAGCCGACTTGGAAAATAGCCCTGAGGATCAAGTCTAAGTGCGGCAAGTAAATCCGTCTTGGAGGCGCCGGGTTTCATGCCTGCCGCAGTCATGGCAGCTGCTAGGCCGGTGAGATCTCTAGCATATCCCAGGTCAAAAATTGAAAGGCGATAAGCTTCCTGATAGGCCTTTTCTGGATTGCCCGGGAAAAAAGATCCTAGAGTTGGCGCATATAGCAGACCTGCGCACACCATTTCCCCACCATAAAATTTTGACAAGGAATCTGAGTACGCCTGAAGGTTGTCTTGTAGGTAGGGTTCACTCACTTTTGCCCATTCCGAAAGCCAATTGACCTGAAGCATAGCATGCTCAAATGGTTCTGAATCTGTACTTTCTATTTTTTGGATTGTTTTTACACTGTTCCTGTACTCCGTCAGGAGGTGGGAAGCAAAATCTTTGGCATTGAGTTGATTGATGGATTGAGTAAGGAGGTATTCGGCGGTCAGTTTTTTCCAGCGGGTATCATCTGTAGTGCCTCCTGCGGGTAAGTTGGTTTTCCAAGTTCCCTCGGGAGAAACTTCACGAACCATAGAATCGAGGCCATCTACAAATCCATATTCCAAGTCGATGCTATGTCTAGACCACATTTCTGTGGGAGCACCCATGGCATCGCCGATAGCTGCACCGACCAGCATTCCTAGGATTTTGTCATACAGTTCGGCTTCGGTAATGCCGGAAGGGGTTAAATTTTCGGTGGAAAAATTGATTTTATCATTGGTAATAGACTCACCTGTACATGCCGATATCAGCAGGGTGAGAAGTATGGAAAGGTGTTTTTTCATAGGTTTAGAATAAGTTCTTTGGCTTTTTCCAAGAGCTTGGACTTTTGTTCCAAAGAAAGTTGGAGAGGGAGTTGAGCAATGCCTATTAATCTCCGTAGAATTTCCATTCCACGGTAGTGATTTGCCAATTGAAATTCAAAAGGATGCTCATATTGTTCCAAAATCACTTTGATTAGTTCTTCGTCTGGATTTGAAAGGTCCAAATGTGCCATAAAGACGCCCAAGTCAAATTCTCGGTCACCCACAAACCCAAATTCAGGATCGATCACTTTGATGCCATCGGAGACTTTGAGCCAACTTCCCGGATAAAAATCCCCATGGATCAGCGTATCCCCTGTGCTCAAATACCGCTTGCCAAGCTTTTCTAATCTGTTTTTAAGTTTCGAATCTGTCTTATACGGCAAGCTTAGATCTTGTAGACCTTCTTGAACTTGGTCAAGATTAAACCCATTTTCTTCCAAAAAAGGAAAGCGAAACAAGTGCTCATGATTGAGAAGGCGCATGTCTCTGTTTTCGGGAAATTTCTCAGGAATGATCTCATGCAGCTTGTTTAGGAAAGTTACCAATTGGATCAATTCTTCGGTTTTTAGATTTTGGGTTCCACTGTAAATTCCCGAAAAGTCACTTCCTTTACCCAAATCTGAGGCAAGAAAAAGATGATTTTCCTTATCAAAATGTAGGATACTTGGTGTCAGTTTGGCCAAGTTGATATCATTTGACAGGAGTGATAAAAACGTAGCTTCCACCTCTATCCTGTCAATCGGAGCGGGTATTTGAGGGTATTTTCGGACGTAGGGTTTGGACTGCTTTAGGATTACGATCCGATTGGTAGTTTGTATTCTCAATACAAGGTTCATGTTGCTTTCTCCAGCTGATTCAGCATGGATAATTTGTTCACCTTTTTCCCAACATGGCAAAATTTGTATTTCTTGAAGGGTAGGTTGGTTTGATAAATCAATCATTGATCTTGGGTATTTTACTTATCATGGCTAAAGTAAAGGATCATTTACTGGTTCAATTGTCTTCGAAAAGACAGCCTTTCCTTTGGCTAAGTAATGCCTTGTTTTTAAAACTTTCTCTAGATTTTTTATTGGAAGCGATGGGAATATGATTTTCGGCCGTTCTTTCTGATTCAACTACCTCTAGGATTTTTAAATGTCACTTAGAACCCGGATGAAGAGTCTAAATAATCCCTTCCAATCAGATCAAATTGGCTAATTTTGATTCGTAAAACTAAACCCAAATATGTTCGGACTACACAGATCGCTCTTCACCGAGGAGCATGAACTTTTCAGACAGAGTGTTCGCGATTTTATCGCCAAAGAGATTACTCCCAAAAATGCGGAATGGGAAAAGCAAAAGATGGTCAGCCGGGATTCTTGGCTGAAGCTAGGAGAAAATGGATTTCTCGGCATGCAAGCTCCTGAAGAATTGGGAGGGCTGAACCTGAAAGACTTTCGATACAATGCCATTTTGATCGAAGAGCTTGGACTGAGTGGATGTTCAGGTCCAGCAATAGGCTATCCGCTACACAGTGACATCGTGATGCCTTACATTTTGCACTATGCTACACAGGCAGCAAAGCAAAAATATATCCCTAAAATGATTTCAGGGGAGTATATCGGAGCGGTCGCTATGACCGAACCGGGTGCGGGGTCCGACTTGCAGGGCATGCGAACTACCGCGGTGGACCAGGGCGATCATTACCTGATCAATGGTTCCAAGACCTTTATTACCAATGGTTATTTGTCTGATGTCGTAGTGGTCGCTGCCAAAACAGATCCTACTAAAGGTGCTAAAGGCATATCACTTTTCCTGATTGATAAGGACATGACAGGTTTTTCGAAAGGAGTACCCTTTGAAAAAGTCGGCCTTCATGCCCAAGATACTTGCGAATTGTTTTTTGAAGAGGTGAAGGTTCCCAAAGAAAATCTGTTGGGAAAGGTGGGAGAGGGATTTAAATACCTGATGACCGAACTGGCACAGGAAAGATTGGTGGTTGCTTTGGCAGCCTTGGCTTTGGCAGAGTTTGCGCTTTCAGCCACGATAGACTATGTCAAACAGCGAAAAGCATTTAATAAAAGCCTTTCGGATTTCCAGAATACCCGGTTCAAACTGGCCGAAATGGCAGCCCAAGTGGAGCAAGGGAGAATCTATTGCGACTACTTGGTTTTGCTTCACAATGAAGGAAAATTAGACTCTGCCATGGCTTCTGCTGCCAAATACAACATGACCGAACTCCAATGCAAAGTGGCCGACGAGTGCGTGCAGCTTCATGGTGGCTATGGCTACATGTGGGAATATGGCGTAGCGAGGGCTTGGGCAGATGCTCGCGTACAGCGGATCTACGCAGGCACCAATGAGATCATGAAGGAGTTGATTGCCAGAAAAATTTTGAGCTAGTTCAAAACCTTTGGTAGAACAAAGGAATTTTAAGTAATTGGAATCACAGAATCACCCAAAATCTCCGCGACATGAAAGACTTCCCATGGTTTAAATTCTATCCAGCCTTGGTAGAAAAAGAAGTAGACTGCAATGCTTACTCCAGCGTCAACGATCTCTTTGAAGAAAGTGTAAAAAAATTCAGTTCCTCGGTAGCCTATGAGTGTATGGGGAAGACGCTTTCATTCAGTGAGTTGGATCGTTTGAGTGCTCATTTTGCCAACTATTTGACCCAAGAGTTGAAATTGGCCAAAGGTTCAAGGGTAGCTATTCAAATGCCCAATGTGCTTCAATATCCTGTGGTGATGTTTGGTGCGCTTCGTGCAGGGATGGTGGTCGTCAATACCAATCCGCTCTATACTCCGTCGGAGATGAAGCACCAGTTCAATGACTCAGGGGCTGATGTGGTAGTGATCGTGGCCAATTTTGCCTCCAACTTGGAGAAAATCAGAACTGAGATTCAAGCAAAGCATATCATTACCACAGAGCTTGGCGATCTATTGGGTGGACTGAAAGGTACCATTGTCAATCTCGTCGTGAAGTACGTCAAAAAGATGGTGCCTCCTTATTCACTACCTGGTGCTGTTTCACTTAAAGCTGCCCTTTCCAAAGGTGCCACTTATCAGCTGAAGCGTGTGAAGTGCAGCTTGGATGATGCGGCTTTTTTGCAATACACGGGAGGTACTACAGGAGTCTCCAAAGGGGCTGAATTGACTCATGGAAACATCGTAGCAAACATGCAGCAGATTTCTGCCTGGATGAAGCCAAAGCTTCGAGAAAAGGAGGAGATTGTGATTACTGCCTTGCCTTTGTACCACATTTTTGCCTTGACGGTCAACTGTCTGGCAATGCTCAAGATTGGTGCGCATAACGTATTGATCACCAATCCGAGAGATATGAAGGCTTTTATCGGAGATTTAGCTAAAAAGCGCTTCACCGTAATTACCGGGGTTAATACCTTATTCAATGGCTTACTCAATCAGGAGGCATTCAAATCTCTTGACTTTTCAGGATTGAAAATCGCAGTTGGAGGGGGTATGGCCGTGCAGAAAGCTACTGCTGAAAAATGGAAAGCTGTCACCGGAGTGCCATTGGCTGAAGGGTATGGACTAACCGAGACTGCACCTGTAGCCACCTGTAATCCTATCGATGGCACTGAGCGAATCGGTACCATCGGGATGCCATTGCCCAATACTGAAGTGATGATAGCTGATGATCAGGGTAATCCTGTTCCGATCGGAGAGCGTGGTGAAATTTTCATCAAAGGTCCTCAGGTGATGAGAGGCTACTGGAAAAGACCTGAAGAAACAGCCAATGTGATGCACGGTGAATGGTTCAAATCAGGTGATATCGGCGTGATGGATGAAGATGGATTTACCAAAATCGTCGATCGTAAGAAGGAAATGATTTTGGTCTCCGGTTTCAATGTGTATCCTAACGAAGTGGAAGACGCCATTGCCTCTTGCAATGGCGTCTTGGAAGTAGGAGTCATCGGCATGCCTGATCCCAAATCTACCGAAAAGGTGGTAGCTTATGTGGTGAAGAAAGATGCTTTACTCACTTCGGAGCAGGTTATTGAGCATTGCAAAGGCTATTTGACCAATTACAAAGTACCCAAAGAGGTGTATTTTACCGACGAACTTCCGAAAACCAACGTGGGTAAAATCCTTAGAAGAAAGATCAAAGAAGCTCATGTGGAAAAAGTCGGGGCTTGAGATTTGACTCTTGTTTAATCATTAGATAAACTGAAGAAAACCGCGAATTCCCGCGGTTTTTTTCTTTTTTTGTGATGCTAATCATTGGGAACATTCTTTTGTAAGGATCCAAAACAGCTATTTTCTAACGATTCAATTTTCCAATTCTAATGACCTGGCAATTAATCAAAGATGCGATTCAAGGGAAAGAGCAGGATTTCACGCGCCTTTCTTTGAAGACTGCCATTTTCATCCTGGCCATTCCGATGATACTCGAGATGATGATGGAATCTGCCTTTGCGGTGGTAGACATTTTCTTTGTGGCCAAGCTTGGGGAATATGCCATTGCTACAGTGGGATTGACGGAGTCGGTGATTGTCTTGACCTATGCGATTGGCTTTGGGATCAGTATGGCAGCCACAGCTTTGGTTTCGAGAAGATTTGGGGAAAAAGAGTATGACGAAGCAGGTTCGGCCACTTTCCAATTATTGGTAGTAGGCAGTATTATTTCAGTGGTGTTGGGAGTAGGAGGCTGGATGTTTGCGCCTCAGCTTTTGCAGCTCATGGGAGCCGAACCGGAGGTGATCGCATCAGGGACGAATTATGCCCGAATAGTTTTTGCAGGGAATACAGCGATCATGCTACTTTTTTTGATCAATGGGGCCTTTCGGGGAGCTGGTCAGGCACATCATGCGATGCGTTCGCTTTGGATTTCCAATGGGTTAAACATTGTTCTGGACCCCATATTGATTTTTGGTATTGGATCTTGGGATGGGTTTGGATTAGATGGGGCAGCTATGGCAACCACGTTTGGCAGAAGTATGGGAGTGCTGTATCAACTGTATCACTTGTTTAATGGTAAGCATCGACTTCGGATTCTTTCCCATCATTTTCGAATCAAATGGTTGACGATCAAGAAGATTTTGGATTTGTCACTTGGAGGTATGGGGCAGTTTTTGATCGATTCTTTGTCTTGGGTAGCGCTGACTCGAATCAATGCTGAATTTGGCTCAGAATCTTTGGCTGGTTATACCATTGCATCGAGGATATTGATCTTTACGATTTTACCTGCTTGGGGACTTTCAGGTGCAGCCGCCACCTTAGTTGGACAAAATCTTGGGGCCAAAAAAATCAGACGCGCGGAGCAGGCAGTTTGGCTGACCACTCGTTACAATGTCATTTTCTTAGCCTCGGTGACCGGGATTTATATCCTATTCAGCAATCAGCTGGCAGGAATCTTTACTGACCTTGAGACTGTGAAGGCTGTCGCAGCACAAGGACTCTGGGTAGTTGCATTGGGTTATATTTTCTTTGCCGTAGGTATGGTGTTAACTCAGGCTTTCAATGGGGCCGGTGATACCCGCACTCCTGCTTGGATTAATACCGTGGTGCTTTTAGGTATGGAAGTGCCATTGGCATATTTCCTTGCTTTTCCCATGGGCTTAGAATCCTTGGGAGTCTTCATTTCGATTGCATTGTGTCATTCGTTTCATGCCTTGGTTTCTTTGTACTTCTTCAAAAGAGGGAAATGGAAAAGTAAGATGGTGTAGGAAGTAAGTACGGCTTATTTCGATCTACTCTACTGACTTAAAAAAAATCAAAAGCCTGAGCTATTCAAGTTCAGGCTTTTAAATTTTTATTTCTGCTTCTTATGAAACTTGTACCCAAATCCCACCGAACCAATCCAAGTGTCGGATGACTCCTTATGGAAAAAAGGAGCAAAAAACACCAGGTTTTTATAATCAATCCTTGGGGATACCCCCAACCGAGCACCAAGATTACCATTCAATAAATAGAGAGAAGGAAATGCTCCAAGTCCTACCCTCAGGTCCGGATTTAGGTTTAGAAACAAAGCAGGACCTCCCACATTCATGGAGTAAAAGTCCTTTCCAATTGAGAATCCAAGCATACCTTCCAGGCTGATTGCGAAGTCCTTTTTTTCTTCTGATGAAGTTACGGTCTGACCAAAACTATCTTGAATGCCTAATCCTAGTAGGGAAATAAACAGAATGATAAATGATTTCATATTGTATTGATCTATAGTGAAATAAATTGAACTAACTCAAAATTGATTTTAACCTTCAAAATGATTGCTACCAATTAGACGATGCCCCTTGGCTTAAAATGCATACCGGAGAGTCAATCCATAGGTGAGAGGATCACCCAATACCGCTGCAAAATGTCCCGCATTGCCAGCAGCAGGCAGCAATTGCTCGTAGTAGTTTTGATTGAGTAGGTTTCTGGCCCAAACAAAGGCTGAGAACCCTTCTGTTACTCTGAATCCTGCTCTTGCATTGACTAGGGCATACCCATCCACATTCAAAAACTGCGAAGGTGATGGACTGGAAGAAAATTCAGATCGGAAAAACACATCTGTGCCTAGGAAAAAGGTGCCTGACTTTTTAAAGAATTTGGCAGCTTTCGTGTATTCTCCACCAAATGAGCCAGCCCATTTAGAGACTCCCGGAAGCCTTCCTCCCGAAATATCTTTGAAAGCAGATTCACCCCCCGTTTCTTCCAATGGCACCGGTGCATTTGGAAAGGACACATAGATTGCATCTGTATAAGCCAACGCCGCATTGATCGATAAGAAAGGACTGACTTTTACATTTCCATCAAGTTCGATACCCGTTACGCTCACTTCTTCAGCATTTGCCAGGTAGCCTCTGTTCACGCCCACCTCAGCTGTCTGAACTAATGTCTGGTAATCTTGAATGTTGGTTTTGAAGAAGGTGACATTCAGCGAAGAGCCTTTGACCGGAGTGGTTTTGATACCCAATTCGAAATGTTTGACAAATTCAGGCTTGACTTCGGCTAGCTCCAAAAGGGGTTGCCCATTGGAAGTAGGGAGACCACCGAGATTGATTCCTACAGGCTTGTAGCTAGTCGAGAAGGTTCCGAAACTGTTGATCTTGTCGTTGAATTGATAGGAAATGGTCGCTTGACCGGACCAATTTTGATCTTCTACATCTGCTACAAATTGCTGAGGAGCATAAACCGACCGCTTGATCGCCAACAAGGCTGGGTCACTAGTTTGGAGCCCTCCATAGGTTTCTCTCTTGAAATCCACGGCCTTTTGATCATAGTTAAATCGTATTCCGGGAAGAAAGTGGAGTTTTTCTGTGATTGCCCAGTCTAATTGTCCAAAAACAGCTGCGCCTACAGACTCCAGCGTGGAGAAGGTTCGTATTCCATAGCCGTCAAGGAGTCCTGGTGTAGCCCAAAGTGCGCTGGTTGAACTTTGGGAAAATCGCCATTGAGCAGCTCCTGATTCCTCAGTATGGTAAGGGCTTGTTTTTAGATTTTGGCTTAAGTAAAACACACCCAAAACCCCGCTGAGTTTTTTGGAAAAATCTCCTGCATAGCGAATTTCCTGTGAAAACTGCTCATGTCTGGATGGGGCTTGGGAAAGGGTCAGCACGGGTAATCCTGTGAAATCCCGGTCATTGGAAGGGCCCCAGTTCCAATACCTCCAAGCTGTAGTAGATGTGAGTGTCCCTTCCCCCAATTGCACATCTGTATTGAGTGAGATGCCCCCTAGGTCATTGTTAGACCTCCATGGCGTGTCATGATCTACAATTCGGTCAAATGCATTTCTGGATGGAAGTTGGTAATTCAAATCGTTAATGATTTGTTCGAATCGTCGATATGGCGCTCTTTTCGTCTCCACCACTCCTGCCACTACTTGTGCATAGCCATCAGGTCGTTGGGAGGTGGCATCAGCCGCCAGGATTAGTTCAACTTTACTGGATGGATTGAACAACAATTGACCTCTCAAGCCAAAATTGTTCAGGTCATTGATCGCTTTACCTGTAGCGATGTTTTCGATTACTCCATTTCGTTGTGTGCCTGAAAAAGAGACCCTGGCTGCCAGATTTTTAGAAAGAGGCCCTGTAATGGAAGATTTGGCTTGAATGAATCCGTAATTCCCATAGCTCAATTCCACGGTTCCTCCCGGAGTATAACTTGGCAGACGGGTGGTGATATTGAATGCACCCGCGGTGGTGTTTTTTCCAAACAAAGTTCCTTGAGGACCTCTCAATACTTCAATTTGTTCGATATCAATGAAATCCAAGGAGGTAGCTGCAGGCCTGGCATAGTAGACGCCATCCACATAAAATCCCACTCCCGGATCAATGCCGTCATTGGTCAATCCAAAGGTGGAGCCAAGTCCGCGTATGTTCAGGGTGGTGTTTCGGGGATTGGAAGAATACAGCTGAACGGTTGGGACCAGTTCTTTGACACGGTTCACGTTAAATGAACCTGATTCTTCTATCCGAGGACCTCCGACAACCGATAGGGGAATGGGAACCTTTTGTACCTCTTCCGATCTTCGACGCGCTGTGATCAGGACTTCAGATAGTTCGAGGTCGTCTTCCAATTTGATTTCAATCAATTGATCCGAAGGACTGGTCAAAGTGATCTGAGATTCTTTGAAACTCACAAAATTGATTTGTAAGGAAATAGGATACTCTTTCTGATTTACCAGGGAAAAGAAGCCCGATTCATCTGTCAATGTGTATGTTTTGGAATCCTTAATTAAAACAGTAGCTCCGATTAATGGTATGTTTTGGCTGTCAGTTACTCTTCCTTTAATAACTGTTTGAGACCATAAGGGTGCGATTCCTGAGAAAAGGAATAGCCAAGCTAAGAGTAGGTTTTTGTTCATGGTAGTAGGTTTGAGAAATTATGCTAAATCTATTATTCCTATAAAAATGATAGGAAATATAGGCAAAGGTAAAAACCGATTTATTTTTTCAAATAGACAGCAGGTTTTTTTTTGAAAAAAATCAGGAAATGACTTAAGATGAATTCGAAAAATGAATTGCGAACTATTTGAAAGATTCTTTTTTGTACTTTTAAAATCTTTCGAAAATCCTTGTCATGCTTTCTAAAAAAGCCAAATACGCGATTAAAACCATTCTTTTTCTTCAAGACCATCCCGAACTATTGCCTATTTCGGCTAAAGCGATTGCAGAAAAAGAACACATACCTTACAAATTTTTGGAAAACATCCTTCGTGATTTGAAATCTCATCAGTTGGTGAAAAGTATCCGGGGTGCGGAAGGTGGGTATGCTTTGGCCAAAGACCCAAGCCAAATCAGTATAGCTCAAGTAATGCGGGCTATGGACGGACCGATTGCATTGATTCCTTGTATTTCGGAAAGGTTTTATGAGTCTTGTGCTGAATGTGAGGATGAGGAAACCTGCCGCATACGAAAACTCTTTTCTGAGGTACGAACTGAGATGGTTGAAATTTTGGAAAGACCCATTACCACATTGGCTTCTAAATGAAAAAAGCAGGATTTTCTTCCTGCTTTGAGTTGATTTTTCAATCAGACGTTATTTTGTAATCAAGTAGATGCGCTGAGTATGATCACCTGCCAAAAGCGAAGCATTGTCGAATGTGGCTCCAAATTGTTGCTTTAGCTTTTCAGTGCTTCCATAAAACTCTGCGACCACTTCCAGGTTTTTGTTCACCAAGATGATGCTCGGTTGTGATTTTAATTCTTCAATTTTCACCTCTATTTCTTCGGCGAATTCGGAATTAAAAGTGTTGCCTTTTGCATTGATTGAACCGATACCAGCATAGGTTGGAGATGAAAGTAAAAATGAACCGATACTAATCCCCAAAATGAAAAGCTTTTTGGTAATGGATTGACTGTTCTTTTGCATGTTGTTATGTAGTTAGTTTAGTTAGTAAAACTATCCCTACTAACGAGGCCTAAGCTCCAAGGTTGGCTCTTTTTTACAAAAAATCAGAATAAAAGATATAAATAATTTTAATTTAAAATTTTTTATTTTGAAAAAACTTATAGAAACAAACTTATTTTGGATTTTGTCTCTGCTATGTCCTGATAAAATTTGCTATCCGAGCCAATAGGGGAAATAAATTAAACCGCCCACAATGAGCGCAGTAAGTGCTGCAAAAGTCACCGCGCCTGAGGCTACATCTTTGATGATTCCGATTTTTGGGTGGTAATCGGGGTGGATGAAATTACAGACTTTTTCAATTGCCGTATTTAGGCTTTCGGCACTCAATACCATCCCGATTGCCAGGATTTGCCAAATCCATTCTTCTCTGGTAATTCCAAAATAGAATCCCATAGCCGTAAAAATCCCTGCAATGATTAATTGGGAGATAATGGCATGCTCCGTTTGGATCAAAAAGAAAAATCCCTTGAATGCATACCCGATACTTTTTATTCTGCCGATGAGAAATCTTTTCATAGTAGCTCAAGGTAAAATTTTCATACTGAGAATCCTCACTTCGGTGCTTGGACGATCTCTTTGAGTGGTTGGCACAGCAGCCAGCGCATCGATTACATCCAATCCACTAATGACCTCACCAAATACGGTGTAGTTTTGGTCCAGGTGAGGCGATCCTCCTATCGATTTGTAAACCTCCCGATGAGCTTCGGGTAGTTGATACCTTTCAAACTTGCTATATTCCTTTGATCTTAAGGACCATTTGGATGAGAGTTCCTTGACCAAGATACTGTCCTTTGCCACTCGTGCAGCGTCTAGAGAGTCTAAAAGCGGTTTGTTTTCAGGGTCATTGACTGCGTAGTGGCTGGCAAGAAATTGATTGATTCGATTCTCATTATGATTGAGTAGGCTGTCATTCATCACTCTGCCTTGTACGATGTAAAACTGAGTACTGCTCGATGCCCGTTCAGGATTGTTGGTTCGTGCAGCTCCGAGTGCGCCTTTTTTATGAAAATGTTGAGGGACAATTTCTGCAGGAATCCGATAGCCGAGGTCAGAACCACCCAAGGTGTCGGTCAGTGTGGCATGTTTGCTCCGGATATCACCAGCTTGCACCATGAAGTTTTTGATTATTCGGTGAAATTGTAAGCTGTCGTAGGTGCCATTTTTCACCAACTTGATAAAATTATCCCTGTGCAAGGGAGTCTCATCATACAACTGGATAATCATGGTCCCATAGTTGGTAACCACTTCTACCTTGACAGGTTGGGAAAGTGGTAAAATAGACGTTAAAAAAAGGAATAGAAGAGATGAAACGAAGTGATAAGGCATAGAACAAGTGAATTGAGTTTTTGAATTAAAAACATTTTCAGCATAAACACTCAAGTCGCCTTAAGTTTTACTTTACATCCATTGAAAGAATGTAAGTCACCATGGATCGGGCTTCCGTTTCTGAAAGTTTGGGATGGGCACTCATGACCGGATAGCCCCAAGTACCTGAACCACCCGAAATGATTTTTCTGGAAAGAAGCTCGATATAGGATTTCTGAAGGGGATAGCGCTTGGCAATAGCAGAAAAGGAAGGTCCTTTTGCCCGATTTTCTTCGCGGTGACACTGATAGCAATCACTATAGGCAATAAGTACTTTTCCCTTTTGCGCCAAAAGTGTGTCTAGAGGTTCATTTTCTCCTTCAATTATATAAAAATCTTCTTCCACGACGGGGGAGACTAGGTCGATTTTCTCCTCCGTTTTAATAGTAGTACATGCGGAAAGGATGAAAAATAGGGAAATAAGGATCTGGCGAATCATGATTTTCCTTAAGTGTAAAATTATAATGGAAAGGTGAATCGGGTATTTGAATTCACCTTTCCAACTGAATGGCTTATTTCTGCTGCTGCAAATAGCTGACTAATGATGCCAGTTCCTCAAAGGAAAGTGAATTGGCTAACCCAGCAGGCATCATCGAAGTGTCCAATTGCTTTCGGTTTTTGATAGCTGATTTTTCCAAGGTTGTGGCATTTCCTCCGATATCTCGGATAGTAAGTTTTTCGGCAGATTCAGCAGTGACAAAGCCGGTGTAGCTTTTTCCGTCTTTGGTGTCCAAAAGTACCGTGGCAAAACCCTGTGAAATGGAAGCGTTGGGCTTCAAGATAGATTCGACAATCTGGTCTCGACTCATGATTGAGCCGATCTGTCCCATGTATGGACCTTTCATAGGCTGACCTTTTTCGATGGTATGACAGGCCAAGCATCCCTGACTGGCAAACAAGGCCTTACCTTTTACCGGGTCTCCCTTGACATCGGCCACACCCAAAATCACATCCTCAATGGAGGAATTTCCAACTTGCCCCTTTTTGTTTTTGATGGACTCCAGATCGATTTTTTCCTCTTCTTCAGTTTCGGCAAGCAGGGTAGTTCCGAGTTCATTTATACCCAATCGGTTTCGATCATTCAATTCAGAGAGATAAGCCTGCATTTCAGCGTTGGCTTGTTGAGCTAAGAGAAACTCCCGGATTTTGGCAGAACCTTCCCATTCTTCGCCTTTATAGTAAGGCCCATGGGTATCAGGTCGTGTGCCCCACCACCAGCTGGCATCGTATGGAGCTTCTCGTTGATAAGTGCGTGACAGGGTGAAAAGAATTTCTTTTTGAGTTTCGGGATTAGCTTCTGAATAAGCAGATATCAATCCATCGACAGCTTTTGTGTCATGGATGTATCGCAAGGCCCACAAGGCAAGTTTGGATTCATCGGAATCTATCGCTTCGATCATCTCAGCCACAGGCTTAATTTCTACCAAAGCCTTCACTGCCAAATGAGGTAAAATGATTTCTGAATTTGGAGTGGCATGAGGTCCCTCAGTTTGGTAAGCGGGACTTTGAAAAGTGCTTGGAACTTTCATCGCCAATAGGCTTTCGGTAGCTTCAGGATTTCCAATTCGCCCCAAGCCAATTAATGCCGCAGCCTGAACTCTCGGATTGGCATCCTGTGTAGCAGCGGTAAATGCATCTAAAGGGATCTGTTGGTGGCAGCTTTTCCGATCTGACAACGCTCTCAAGGCAAATTCCCTCATTCTATCTTCCTTGCTTAGTTCCACCAAAGCCTTGATTCCTTCAGTGCATGTTAATTGAGCATAGGTATACACTGCGGCGACTCGATTTTGCAGGGGTAGTGAGGTGTCTTGTGCCAAAACAAGGACTTCAGGAGATATTTCTTTTGCTCCTCTTTGAAGTAATTCTTGCTGTGCGGCTAACCTAGTTACTGCGTTTGGCGCTTTCAGTAATTCAACCAAGCCTGAGGAAGTAGAATTTTTGAAATCAGGTGCAGCTTCGGGTTTGAGTCCAGCAGGAACCATCCGGATGACATACCCTTTTTCGGGATTCCCACGATAACCAGCCCCGTCCCATGCGGACAAGTACATGATTCCTGAAGCATCCAAATCTAAATCCGTGATCTGGGAAAGTTTAAGAAAATGCTCTTCCTGCTGCTGAAAACCTGGCCCATCCGGCTTGACCCGATGTACAAATAGTTCACTTTTTCCCCAATCTGCCATCAATGGGGTATGGTTATAAGCGGAAGGCCAGCGAGGGTCATCCATGAAAAAAGAACCCGTACCGGAACCACCACCCACATCCACTAAAGCAGGAAGGATCTCTTCGGTAAAATTTTTGAAAAGACTGGGGTAGCCGTATTCTCCGCTCTGGTTGTAGGCAATAAAACGAACATTCCAACCACCTCCATCATTGGTATTGCCTCGGGTGAAAATATTCATGAAAGGATCAATCGCCACATCATAGATGTTTCTGGTGCCATGGGCGTAAACTTCCATTTCCGTACCGTCTGGTCGCACGCGAACAATGCCTCCTCCGAGCATGGTCAATTTTTTGCCACTTCGGTCTTCTGCTTCAAAAAAACCAAAATCTCCAACAGCAATGTAAATCCAGCCATCTATTCCCATGCGGATGCCATTGGTGCTGTGATCAGTTCCTCGGGATCTGAGGGAATTTTGATTGCTAATGTTTTTGATCAGTGGCTGCGAAGGTCCGTCAGCGATTCCGTCTGCATTTTTATCTTCAAAGACCACCAAATCCATATTAGAGGCGATGCTGTCAGTGCCGAAAACAGTGTGCAATACGTAGACTTTTTCCCCCATAGCGATGATTCCTCTCGGATTGTCTACCTCAGCAAAAATGGTGTGGCTGTCCATGACACCGTCTTTGTCTTGATCAATAAGGCGGACGATTTTTCCTTTTCCGGGCTCTTTTCCCAAAGAACCAATCATATCTACGCCCACAAAGACCTCTCCTGTAGCAGCTACGGACAAGCAAGATGGACTTGGAACTAGATCCGGGCCCGCAAAATTGGTCAGGATGAATTGCGTCGAATCGATTCCGGACTGGCTAAAATCCGGACCATTGAGTTGGTAATAGTCTGTAAGCTCCTTTAAATCTGCTGTATTGGAGGGGCTAAACTGAGAACAGGAATTCAAGACCACGAGTAGAATTAGGCCTAATATCGGTCGATTAAATTGAAGCATTTGTGCTGGGATTGGTGGGTATAAATTTCAAGATAGCAGGATGGTCCTATTTAGCCATCCTTTTCTCACGTTTACTCCATCTGCTGAGCATATTCAGGATAAAAGGCATTCTGATTGGGAGGGTGGGATTTTGAAGTCCGTTTTTTTTTGAAGGGTTTTCTAGGTCACTTACTTTTCTCAGTTAAGTTTCTATTTTTAGTCATGAACAAAACGAAAATCTGGCTCACTTCCATCTTCTCAGTTTCTTTAATAGGGTTTCTTGCTTGGATCTTTTTGGATACCAGTCCGATGCCAGAAAATGGGGTGGTGGTCCTGCAAGAGGATTTGGATGAGGCGAATCAAAAAAGTGTCTTGGAAAAAATCACCGAGCAGGTATTTGAACCTGAACACCTGGATACGACAGATTTTGAAAGGCGGGTCAAAGCCCTTGCACACGACAGCATTCCTAAGCCTTGGCAAGTTTTTACTGTGATTCCGGAGAAAGGAGCCTTGTTGCCTTTTCACCGAATTGTGGCGATGTACGGTAATTTTTATTCGAAAAACATGGGGATATTGGGTCGGATTCCTGAGGATGAATTGAAGAATTTGTTTCAAAAAGAATTGGAATTTTGGACTCAAGCTGATTCGGCGACTCCTGCACTTCCCGCGGTTCACTACATTGCAATCACAGCCCAAAAAGATCCCGGGAAAGAATCAGCTTATCGCATCCGAATGCCTGAAGCTCAAATTCAAAAAGCGATTGAATTGGGCAGATCGATGAATGGCATTACGTTTTTGGACGTTCAAATAGGCCATAGTTCGGTGGAGCGTGAGGTGCCAACCCTTGAAAAATACCTTTTGGAAAAGGACGTTCACCTTGGTCTAGATCCAGAATGGTCCATGAAGGACGGAAGTGTCCCGGGAACCAAGATCGGCACCATGGATGCAGCTGAAATCAATTTTGCGATTGAGTACCTTTCTAAATTGGTCAAAGAAAATGGGTTGCCTCCGAAGATTCTGGTGGTGCATCGATTCACTCGAAACATGATAACTAACCACCAAGATATCAAGGCAACTCCGCAGGTACAGGTGGTCATCAACATGGATGGCTTTGGATTTCCTGCCAAAAAAGTCTCCAGCTACCGAAGCTATGTAGGAGGGATGCCGGTTCAATTCACTGGAATCAAACTTTTTTACATCAATGATACCCTAGATGCACCTCATCGCCTGATGACTCCTCAGGAGATTTTCAAGCTGTATCCCAAGCCGATTTACATCCAATACCAATGAGACAATCGCTTTTGATTTTAGGATTTTGGGTGATAGGAGTAGCTTATTGTTTGGGTCAGCAGGCTTCCTTTCAGCCAGTTCCTGCTCTGAGTTACCACAACGTGCGTCCTTACTCTACGCAGGATCCTGCTTATTTTATTGATCCGGAGCGATTGGAGGAGCACATGAAAAAGTTGAAAGATCTGGGTTTTCAGTCTGTCCTTCCAGAGCATATTGAGGCTAGTTTTTATCAAGGGAAAAAGCTTTCCGCCAAACCTATTTTGATCAGTTTTGATGATACTCGGGCGGATCATTTTCTTGCCGCAGCTCCCATTTTGGAGAAGTTCGGTTTCCGAGGAGTCTTTTACATCATGACCGTGTCTATCGGGAAGTCAGGCTACATGACCAACTCACAAATCAAAGAATTGTCGGATAGGGGACATGCTATTGGGCTACATACTTGGGACCATCAGGATTTAAGAAAGTTGCCCGAAGATCAATGGAAAATCCAGATTGATAAGCCCAAGGCGCTTTTGGAAGAAGTTACTGGAAGGAAGGTTACTTCCTTGGCTTATCCGTTTGGGCTTTGGAATTCCAAGGCTGTTCAGGAACTGAAATCCAGAGGCCTTCGCTCTGCCTTCCAGTTGGGTGGAAAAATGGATCCAATTGATCCTATATTCACTATGCCGAGAATCCTCGTGCCGGGAAATTGGTCCGCTGAGCGATTGGTAAAGGAAATCGATAGCAGGTTCTAAGTGATCTTTCTGAACTGAAAATGGCTTTCAGATTGAGCTGAAGGCCATTTTTACTTTAAAATCTTTGATCAGAAATCAATGGCAACCTTCTGCGTGGTCGATCTTTTTTCCATCCAAACTCAAGTATTCTCCCATACAGTCGGCAGTCATACAGGAGTGAACAGGTAAAATGCCTAGCAGATCTCCCACTTTGACCGTAGCCAAAAGCTCATCAGAAGCCTTGACGATGCCATGTTCCTGAGATATGCTTTTCATGTAGGAGTAATGGGAAGGAATGCTCCAGCCTTTTTCATCGAGTAGAACTACTTCACCGAAGTTTTTATTCCCGTCGGCATTTACCAAAACGTCCTTTGCTAGGTGAACACCGCCTCCATGAACTAGGATTTCCTTTCTCTCTATATTGATGTCTACGACAGGCACAGCTAGGCATACGGCGATATCTTCTTTTTTGCAACTTCCTAATTCTGACTGCATCAGGTCAAAAAACACAAAGTTACCTGGACCCAACTCGTCCACATCTCCAAACTCTTCCATCACTGCACAACCTGGCGTATCACCCAAACGGGTGACTAGATTTGGATAGGAGGATTGGTAAGTGGTTTTCAAAAGGTGTAAGGCCTCCCGACTTTCTTCGTGGATTTTTTGCTTGTCTACGCCATAATAGGTGTGACCTGGATGCAAGTAAAATCCCTTGAATTGAAGTAACGAAGAGGTTTTGGAAACTGAGAGGATTGCGTCTATGGTTTGAAAATCCGAAATGTGTACTCCTGTTCGGCCATAGCCAGCATCGATTTCGATAAAAAATCCAACAGCTTGTGTGAGTTGATCCGCCAGTGCCTGTATGGTTGAGGTATTGACGATTTGTACTGAAATACCTTGATTTTCAGCCAGTCGATTGAGTCTTGAAATTTCCCTCACATTGAAAGGAAAGGCGATGTGAATGTTTTCCCAACCTTGGCCACAGAGGTATTCCGCAAGCTTGATAGAAGAGGCTGTGACTTCCTTGATGCCATATTCCTTGGCCCAGTTTCCGATTTCATGGGATTGGGCAGTTTTCCAGTGAGGCACAAGCTTTTTTCCATGGCGACTGGCTTTTGCTGCCATTCGTTGGATATTGGCCCGGGTGATTTTTTCGTCAATCAATAAAGTCGGAGAGGCGATTTGATCCAAGTAAGACATAAGGGAAACTGGCTTGGGTTTTTTAAAATTTTCTTGAAAGTAGAAAAGGAAAGACGATTTATGAAATGGAATTCAGGGAATGACCCCTATTCTTTAGGTTCAAGGAGTACTCTAAAAAACCCTCGAATCTGTAAATCTGATATTTATCAGGTTTTTATTTGACCAAAGGGATAGAAACTTGTCCCAGTTCTTCCCAATTTGAAAGAAGATATCTTGTTATGAACATCACCAGCGTTTCTGAAAGTGAGTTTTTGAAAGAAGTAGGTGAAATAGCCCGCTTCACAGCTCGCTTTTTCAAAGAAGTTAGCAAACCCCGCCAGGAATGGGAGGAGTTTATCAACCAATGCTATTGGATAGGATACAAGACGCTGACCTTAGTAAGTATCACAGCATTTATTATGGGCTTGGTATTGACCATCCAATCTCGGCCAACTTTGTTGGAATTTGGTGCCGCTTCTCTTTTGCCGGCTATGGTTTCTGTCTCGCTCGTCAGGGAAATTACCCCTGTGATTACATCTTTGATCTGTGCAGGGAAAATTGGTTCGGGCATCGGTGCAGAGCTGGGTTCTATGCGGGTGACCGAGCAAATCGATGCCATGGAGGTGTCAGGCACCAATCCTTTTAAGTATTTGGTGGTCACACGAGTACTTGCCTCTACCGTGATGGTTCCAGTGCTTTCCTCTTTAGCCATTGCTATTTCCTTGTATGGAGGCTATTTGGGAGCGAATATCCGAGGAGAAGTGAGCTGGTCTTTGTTTTGGTTTCAGGCATACGATTCCCTTTCCTATGGAGATTTTATTCCGGCAATGATCAAGACCATTTTCTTTGGATTTGCCATCGGTATCGTGGGTTGTTACAAGGGCTACACGTCACAAAAAGGAACTGAAGGAGTTGGCCGATCAGCTACCACTGCGGTGATTGTGGCCTCCTTGATGGTGTTTGTGATTGATTTGATCGCGGTACAGATTACTGATTTATTGGGACTAACCTGATTTCAACATGGAGCAGAAAACCATCATCGAAGTCAAATCCCTTTACAAGTCATTTGGAAAAAATCAGGTACTGAAGGATTTTTCCCTGTCTCTAAAGGAGGAAGAAAATCTGGTGATTTTGGGAAAATCCGGTTCGGGCAAGTCCGTTTTGATCAAATGCATCATTCGACTCATCGAGCCGGATGCCGGAGAGATCCGAGTGTTGGGTCAGGATATCGCTGAGTTGGATCAGGATCAGATGGACTTGTTGCGAAAAGATGTGGGATTCCTATTTCAAAGTAATGCGCTGTATGATTCGATGACAGTAAGGCAAAACTTGGAGTTTCCGCTCAGGCGTCACTGGACAGCCGAAGAGCGCCAAAAAAATGCAGAGTCGGCAGTTTTGGAGGCTTTGGAAGATGTGGGTCTTGCCCACACCATCGACATGATGCCTGCTGAACTTTCTGGAGGGATGCGGAAACGAATTGCTTTGGCCAGAACCTTGATATTGAAGCCTAAAGTCATTTTGTATGATGAACCTACCACCGGTTTGGATCCGATTACGGGTAGAGAAATCAGTGAATTGATCGTCAAAATCCAGAAAAAGTATAAGTCCTCAGCGATTATCATTTCTCACGACATGAACTGTATTAAGATCACTTCCAACAGGATTATCATGTTGATCGAAGGGAGAAATTATGCAAGTGACACCTTTGAAAACCTAACTCAACTCCCTGACCCTAAGGTTAGAGAGTTCTTTGAATGATTATGAAGGATAACAAAAAAATAGCGAATACAAAGCTTGGAGCTTTGGTGGTGGCAGGGATGATTTTCTTGGTCTTTTCCCTCTATATGATCGGAAAAAATCAAAACATCTTCGGTTCATCCATTATCGTAATCGCTGAGGTAACCGAGGTAAATGGACTCCTTCCCGGAAACAATGTTCGATTCAAAGGAATGGACATCGGCACCGTAAGGGATATCGAAATGTGGAACGATTCGACCATTCATATCCGAATGCTCATTCACAAGTCCATGGTGCCCTATATCCAAAAAAACGCACTGACTACCATCAATTCAGATGGACTGATGGGGAATAAGATCATTCAAATTCACCCTCAAGAAGGGGAATCAGCGCCGATTGAGCCAGGAGATATTTTGTATTCCTTGCCTCAGCTGGACACCGAGGCGCTGATGGGGAAATTGGAAAATTCGGGAGAATACTTGGAAAAGACTTTAGCCAATCTGGCCGAAATCACCGATAAACTCAATCAAAGCGAGGCCTTTTGGAACCTGCTTTCGGATCCTACACTTTCGTCAGAGATCAAATCCTCTGTGGTCGAATTCAGAAATGCAGGAGCAAATGCTGCTCAGTTGGCGAAAGAGGGTAGAGACATGATTCGTACCCTCAGAGAGGGAGACGGGATGGTGAATAAGATTTTCACTGATACAGTCAGCGCCGCAAGGCTAGAGAATTCCTTAAAACAGCTGGAGCAAGCGGGTGCTGATGCGGCTTTGGTTATGAAAAGCGTTAGAGAAGTCATGGCTCAAGTGGAGTCAGGCCAAGGAACAGCCGGGATGATTCTATCCGATTCATCATTCAAAGCCCAAATGCAACGAACTATGCTAAATGTGGAAAGCAGTACCTACAATTTCAACCAAAATATGGAAGCCTTGAAGAGTAATTTTCTCTTTAGGAAGTATTTCAAAAAACAGGAAAAGGAAAAATAATAGGAGAATTAGAGACACCAAATTGAGTTTGACCGAACTGGATTCCTTTGAGACAGCATTGATGTAGTTTTTTTCTAATAGGGGTGAGGTATTCAATTTCCTGATCCATTTGCTCATAAGCCCATCAATTCTGTTAATTTTGTCACCCGATAAAAAGTGCCCAAATCAGGGGCTTGAACAAGATTTTACCTAAACAGCATCTCATACCTTCCATGGAAGCCAAGAAAATCAGAAGTACCTTCATCGAGTTTTTCCAATCCAAACAACATCAGTACGTTCCTTCTTCCCCCATCGTGGTCAAAAACGACCCCACCTTGATGTTCACCAACGCGGGGATGAACCAATTCAAAGACGCCTTCCTCGGTAATGAGATTGCCAAATATTCCCGTGTAGCCAATTCACAAAAATGCCTTCGTGTCAGCGGTAAGCACAATGATCTCGAAGAAGTAGGGGTGGATACCTATCACCACACCATGTTTGAGATGTTGGGAAACTGGTCTTTTGGAGATTATTTCAAAAAGGAAGCCATCGAATGGGCGTGGGAACTTTTGACTGAAGTTTATAAACTCCCTAAAGATCGTTTATATGTTTCTGTTTTTCAGGGTGATGAAGGAGATAAGCTAGAAAAAGATCAAGAAGCCTATGACCTTTGGAAAGGCATCGTGGCCGAGGATCGAATCATCATGGGCTCCAAGAAGGACAACTTCTGGGAAATGGGTGATACGGGACCTTGCGGCCCTTGCTCCGAGATTCACGTGGACTTGAGATCAGAAGCTGAGCGAGCAGCTATTCCAGGTCGAGACTTGGTCAACAATGACCATCCCCAAGTGATCGAAATCTGGAATTTGGTATTCATGCAGTTTAACCGTTTGGCAGATGGTAGCTTGAAAGAACTTCCTGCTAAGCATGTGGATACGGGAATGGGTTTCGAACGCCTGGTTCGTGCCATTCAGTTTAAGTCTTCCAATTACGATACAGACCTTTTTGGTCCATTCATCAAGGCGTTGGAAGTGAAGTCGGGAAAGACTTATGGTAAGGATGAGCCGACTGATATTGCATTCCGTGTGATCGTAGATCATATCCGTGCGATTTCTTTCACCATTGCAGACGGTCAGATTCCTTCCAACAATAAAGCCGGATACGTCATTCGAAGAATCCTGAGAAGAGCGGTTCGATACGGCTACACTTTCCTAGGCTTCCATCAGCCGTTTTTGTTTGAGCTGACTCCACTTATTGCTGAGTATTTTGGAGATGTCTTCCCTGAGGTTAGAGCGCAGCAGGAGTTTATCTCCAAGGTGATTCAGGAGGAAGAGGCTTCTTTCTTGAGAACTTTGGATAATGGTTTGAAGATGCTCGAGACAATCAAAGCAGAACTCAATGCCAAAGGTGAAAAGGTAATTACAGGCAAAACTGCTTTTGAACTTTACGATACTTACGGATTTCCACTTGATTTGACATCTTTGATTGCCAGAGAAAATGGTTTTTCAGTAGATGAAAAAGGCTTTGGAGAGGAGATGGAAAAGCAAAAAACTCGTTCCAGAGCTGCTTCCGAACAGGAGACAGGTGATTGGGTTTTTGTTAATGAAGATACAGGAGTTGAGTTTATTGGTTATGATTTTACAGAGACTTATTCCCATATCATCAAGCACCGAACCATCACCGATAAGAAGGGTGACCGATTTCAATTGGTTTTGGATAAGACACCATTCTATGCTGAAAGTGGTGGTCAAGTAGGAGATACCGGTTGGTTGATATCTGATTCTGAAAAGATTCGGGTGATCGATACCAAAAAAGAAAATGACTTGATCGTTCATTTTGTTGAAAAACTTCCTTCTTTCCCGGAGAAGCGTTTTTCCGCAGAAGTAGATCGAGAAAAACGTCAGTTGACCATGAATAATCACACGGCGACGCATTTGCTTCAGTCAGCATTGAAAGCAGTCTTGGGTGACCATATTCAGCAGCGTGGGTCTTTGGTAAATGAAAACCTGCTTCGTTTTGACTTTTCGCACTTTGGCAAAATGACAGACGAGGAAATCGCTAAGGTCGAAGACATTGTCAATGCGAAGGTTCGTGAGAATATTTCCCTAGTGGAGCAGCGAAATGTGCCGATTGAAGAAGCCAAGAAAATGGGAGCGACTGCACTTTTCGGTGAAAAATACGGGGACTTTGTGCGTGTGATCACATTTGATAAAGACTTTTCGGTTGAGCTTTGTGGAGGTACACATGTGTCTTCTACCGGTCAAATCGGCCTATTCAAAATCACTTCAGAGGGATCAATTTCTTCAGGAGTTAGAAGAGTGGAGGCGATTACCTCGAAAGCTGCTGAGTCTTATTTGCGTGAGCAAGAGACCTTGTTGAAAGAGCTTCAGGAATTGCTAAAAAACCCAAGAGACTTGAAAAAGGCAGTTGAATCCTTGATTAGTGAGCGAAATGAGCTGAAAAAGGAAATAGAAAGTCTGCATTTGGAGAAAGCCTCCGGTGTAAAAAACCAATTGCTGAGTCAGTTTGTAGCAAAAGAAGGGGTAAACATTCTGATTGCTCAGGTCGAGTTGCCAAATGCAGATTCCTTGAAGAAGTTGGCATATGAGTTGAAAAATGAGGTGTCAAATGCCTTGGTGATTTTGGCAGCCCAGATTGAAGACAAGCCACAGATTGCAGTCATTTTAGAAGATGGACTGGTTGTTTCCAAAGGCTGGAATGCAGGTCAAATCGTAAGAGACTTGGCAAAAGAGATTCAAGGTGGAGGTGGAGGACAACCCTTCTTTGCAACCGCAGGTGGAAAGGATTTGGCAGGTTTGGAGAAAGTGGTCGCGAAAGCAAAAGAAATGTTTTTATAATCGCCCAAAGTCCATGTAATGCTAAGCGAAGAAATCAAGAATAAATACCAGTTGGTAGTCGGGCTGGAGGTCCATGCCCAGCTACTGACTGAGAGTAAAATTTTTGCTGCCGATTCTACGGTGTACGGCAACTTGCCCAACCGTCAGGTATCGGTGATTACACTTGGTCATCCGGGCACTTTACCAAAATTGAATAAAAAAGTCATTGAATATGCCGTGAAAATGGGCTTGGCATGCAATTCCGAGATTACTCGATACAATATTTTTTCCCGAAAAAATTATTTCTATCCAGATCTTCCCAAGGGCTATCAGATCACTCAGGATGTCGGGCCAATCTGCGTGGGCGGAATTGTTCCAATTATTTTGGCAGATGGTACCGAAAAGGAAATCAGACTCAATCGGGTGCATATGGAGGAAGACGCCGGCAAATCCATTCACCTGGCTGGGGAGACAGATACCTTGGTGGACTTTAATCGTGCTGGCACTCCTCTGATCGAAATCGTATCAGAACCAGACCTTCGTACTTCAGAAGAAGCGTACGCATTTTTGGCAGAGATCAAAAAGCTTGTCAAATACTTGGATATCTGTGATGGGAATATGGAAGAAGGATCGCTTCGTTGCGATGCCAATGTGTCCATCATGCTCAAAGGCGCAACTGAATATGGTAAAAAGGTAGAGATCAAAAACATGAACTCTTTCCGAAATGTAGCCAAGGCGATAGACCATGAATTTGAGCGGCAGGTAGAATTGATCGAAAGTGGCCAAACCATTATTTCTGAGACCCGAACGTTTGACCCAAACACGGGTACATCTACCAGTATGCGAACTAAGGAAGACCTAAACGATTACAGGTATTTTCCGGAGCCAGATTTGAGCCCTGTGGTGATTTCAGAAGAGTGGCTTAATTCGATAAAGGCAACTATGCCTTTGCTTCCTAAAGAATTGTATCACAAGTTTGTGGATGTCTATGGACTGCCGACCTATGATGCGAGCTTTTTGACAGAAGCAAAGGAAATCGCAGGATGGTTTGAGGACCTATGTACCAAAACGACCAATTACAAAGCAGCATCCAATTGGGTAATGGGCCCAATCAAGTCGCTTCTCAATGAATATGCATTGCATATCAATGATTTTCCGATCAAAACCGAAACTTTGGCTAGCCTAATCGCTTTAATAGACGAGGGCAAAGTGTCCTTCACGGCAGCTTCTCAAAAGATCTATCCGGAGTTGGTTAAAGCGTCTGGAGAGACCCCCTTGGAAATTGCCAAGCGCCTCAACTTGATTCAGGAGAGTGATGCAAGTTCTTTGAAGCCGATCGTGGAAATGGTGATCGCTGAGAATTCGGCAAAAGTGGCTGAATATAGATCAGGAAAAAAGGGCTTGATGGGGATGTTTATGGGAGAAGTCATGAAAAAATCTCAGGGTAAAGCAGATCCTAAAGTAGCTACCCAACTATTGACAGAATTATTGGAAAAGTAATCTTATGAAGAAAACTATGATTGGAGTATGGACCCTGGCCGTGATGGCCTTTTTTTCCTGTGGAGGAAATGACGCTGCCTCTGAGGGCAAAGTCCAGATCACCGGAAAAATAGAAAATGCACCGGAAGGTTTGGTTGTATTGACACAATACACCGACAGCAGACCGAAAGTACTGGACACCTTGGAGGTGGATTCCAAAGGTGAGTTTACCTATGAACTGGAGGTGAATACACCTACATTCTATGAATTGAATCTGTATGGTCAGCGTGCGGTAAAACTCGCCCTTTTCAAGGAAAATGTGGAGGTAATCTATAATTTTTCAGATCCAGCCAGTCTTCAAATTGAAGGTTCTGCAGATTCTAAAGAAATGCTCAAGCTTGAAAAGTTGATGGAAGAATACCAACTCACTGTCAACAAGCTAAACGAGCAGTACTACGAGGCGATGAGTAAAAATGATGTGGAGACGATCAAGCGAATTCAACTTGATGCCATGACTTTGGAATCTCAGCAAGCCGAAAAAGTAAAAGAAATGATTACCAGCATGGGGGACTCGTTCGCGTCATTGGCTGCTATAGGATTACTTAATCCTAAAAATGACTTTCCGTTTATTGACGAATTGATTACTAAGCTGAATGCCAATTATCCCGGTACATCATCCATCATGCAGATGAAGCAGCAGCTGGACGAGATGAGAGCACTATCGGTAGGACAGGTTGCTCCTGACTTCGAGCTTCCTGACCCAAATGGAAAAATGGTAAAGCTTTCCGATTTGAGAGGAAAATACGTGTTGATTGATTTCTGGGCAGCTTGGTGTAAGCCTTGCAGACAGGAAAACCCCAATGTGGTGAGGTTATATAATCAATACAAAGACAAAGGATTTGAAGTGTTTGGAGTTTCCCTTGATCGTACCAAGGAAGATTGGGTGAAAGCGATCGCCGATGATCAATTGACTTGGACACATGTTTCGGATCTGAAGTATTTCAATTCAGCGGCTGCTGAACTCTATAAAATCGAGGCAATACCTGCAACTTACATGATCGATCCTGATGGCAAAATCATCGCTAGAGATCTGAGAGGTCCAAGTTTGGAAAATAAATTGGCAGAGCTGTTTGATTGATTTGAATTAAGTTTAAATCCTATAGAAATAGAAAAGCCTTCTGAGAAATCAGAAGGCTTTTTTAATGAGCAGAATTAATAAAAGAAAGGAAGGAGGAAAAAGTAACCAAACAGTCCTTCCTTCAAAAGTCGCTTCGCTGAAAAAGGAATAGCAAAAGTTGTTTATCACCCGAGACAAAACTAATGAAAATATTCAAAAGAAAAACAATTCATAATTTATTCTTTTTTCTAAATATTGTATTTTATTTATAAATAGTATGATTATATTATTAAAGTAAATTTCCGTAAACGTTTTACTTTTTGGTAAAGGCATTTTTATAAGGGTAAAAAAAAATGCCTGCTATTTCAGCAGGCATTTAGAATGTATCAGGTAAAAATCACTTTTCTATTTTCTCATAACTGGCAATGACTCCTCTTACCATAGCCGAACTAAATCCTTGATGTTCCATTTCGTTTAGGCCAACGATCGTGCAGCCTTTTGGGGTGGTTACTTTATCTATGGCCGCTTCAGGGTGGATGTTTTTTTGAATCATTAATTCCGCTGCGCCTTTGACGGTTTGGTTTACGATTTTGCTGGCAGTCACAGAATCAAATCCAATCTGAATTCCTCCTTGAATCATTGCTCTCATGAACCTGAGCACGTAAGCGATGCCACATGCACCCAATACAGTCGCTGCTTCCATCAGACTTTCGTCAATGCTGATGGTAAATCCTATAGCATCAAACAACTCTTTGGCTAAGTCTACTTGGCTGGACAGTGCATTTTGGTGGCAGACGCAGGTGATGGATTCCTGAATATCAGCTGCAATATTCGGCATGGCTCGGAATGCCACCGTAGCAGGATTGATTACCTCAAACATTTCACTTAAGGTAATTCCCGTAGCTAGAGATATGATGATTTGCTTTTTAGGATCAAGGACAGGGTTGATTTCTCTTAGGATGTTGGCGACGTTGTAGGGTTTCACACCCAAAAGCACCAAATCCGCATGTTCAGCAGCAGCCGCATTATTGGAATGTACATGAACCCCTTTGGCTTCAAATTCTGCAAGGCTTTCAGTATTCCTTTTGGTCAGGATCAGATTTTTCGGATCAAAGTCGCTCCGCATCAGCAGTCCGCTGGCTATGGAAGTACCGAGATTGCCACATCCGATGATGGCTATTTTTTGCTTGGATATCATGGATTTGATTTCAATAGGTTTGTTGGTCTAAAGTTAGTCAAAACCAAGGCCTTTTTGACACATTCAACGCTTCGATCAAATTGTCTCAGGCTTGAAATTGATTTTATATATTTTTTTTGGAAAAAAATTTTGACATAAAGTAAAGTTTATTTTACATTTAGTAAAAAATAGCTTACTTATTCATCCTGTAAACCAACGAGCGTTATGCCTACTAAAATCCTGCTGCCGCATCACTTCCAGAAGTTTGGCTGGATATTCATTCTTCCTTTTGCCTCACTGCTGTTTGCAAGCAATTACTTCGAATTCAGTTTTTCCTTTTTGAATTTACCCATTCGGGTAGGGTCGTTATTTGAAGACTCCTTGGAAAATTTCACGAATGAATTTGCTTTGATTGGGGTGTTTGTATCTCTATTTCTGATTGCTTTTTCCAGAGAGAAAGAAGAGGATGAATTCATTCAAAAACTCAGATTAGATTCTTTATTAGTAGCCTGCTATGCTAATACCTTCATCTTGATTATCGGTACTTTGCTATTTTATGGCTTTGGTTACCTTGAATTTATGGGGTATAATATGTTTACCATCCAACTCATTTTCATAGCAAGGTTTCGATGGGTATTGTATAAGCAAGGACAATCACTTTTGGCTAGTTAAGATCTAGGAAATGAAAAACACCATCAAAGTAGAGCGCGCTAAAAAAGACATGACTCAGCAAGATTTGGCTGAGAAGGTTCAGGTATCCCGACAAACTATCAATTCGATTGAGGCTGGAAAATATGTTCCATCTACGGTTTTAGCTTTAAAAATCGCACGGGTTTTTGGAGTACGAATGGATGAAATTTTCGAATTGGAAGAAGGAGATTAGTCAGTATAAAACCTCCAATTTTCTTTAACATTTTGGTTCTTGGGTAAAGTAAATAAAGATTCATTGGGCAATATTCAAACTTGAGTTTTGCTGTTGAAATCAATCAGGTCCACTGAGATTTTGCTTTTTCCTTTGAAAATTTAGAAGGACTTCATTCGTTAAAATCTTACCTTTGACGCTTTAGAAATCCTTTTTGATGCCCAAACTTATTCGAATTACCACCGTTCCGCTTTCTCTCAAACTTTTGCTTTCTGGTCAAATGAAGTTTATGAAAGAACAGGACTGGGAGGTGATCATGGTGAGTGCAGATGGTAGGGAGGTGACCCAAGTGGTGAGAAATGAAGGCGTCAGACATGAGGTAATTCCGTTTACAAGAAAAATCACCCCAATACAGGATCTAAAATGTATTTGGAAGCTTTACAGACTTTTTAAAAAAGAAAGACCTGACATTGTTCATACCCATACGCCAAAGGCGGGTCTTTTGGGAATGATTGCAGCCAATTTAGCTGGTGTGAAAATCCGGATTCATACACTTGCAGGTATCCCGGCAATGGCAGCCGAAGGTGGCAAAAAGAGCCTGCTAGAAAGTGCTGAAAAATGGACCTATGCCAATGCAACTGAAGTCTGGCCTAATTCACGTGGTCTTTACCAATTTATCCTAGACCAGGGGTTGGCTTCTCCTTCTAAAATCAGAATCATAGGTAACGGATCCTCCAATGGAATTGATCTGGAGAAGTACAATCGAGAATCTTTGAAAGAAAATCACTTGGTGGCCGCGACTATGCGAATCATGCCAGGAGAAGATGATTTCATTATTTTGACCATTGGTCGATTGGTGAAGGATAAGGGAATCGAAGAGCTGGTTTCGGCATTTGTCAACTCCAAAATTGTTGGAATGTCCAAATTGGTGCTTTTGGGTGCTTTTGAGCAGGATCTCAATCCCCTTTCTCAAGAGACCATCCAGATTATTCGAGAGCATCCCAAAATTGTCCAAATCGACTGGACTGATCATGTAGCACACTACCTTGCTTTGGCAGATGTATTGGTTCATCCTTCACATAGAGAAGGGTTTCCAAATGTCCTATTGGAAGCAGGAGCCATGCATGTACCTATTATTTGCTCGGATATCATTGGAAACACAGATTTGATTTTTCAGCAAAAAACAGGATTGCTTTTCCCAGTTAAAGAGGTCATGGTTCTAAAAGAAGCCATTGAATTTGCCTATGTAAAGCGGGATAAAATGGCCTATTATGCCAATAATCTTTATGACCATATCGTAGAGAATTTTAACAGAAATAAGATTCATCAAGAATTATTAACAAACTATCACCGTCTTCTTAAGGACTCCGATAAGGCGGAATAGTCTATATTTGCACTTTAAACCAATGCATAGCTTTTCAATATGAAATTCCTCGTGACCGGAACAGCCGGATTTATAGGTTTCCATGTAGCTCAGTATTTAGTAGATCGGGGAGATGAGGTAGTAGGCCTAGACGTGATTAATGATTACTATGATGTAAATCTGAAATATGCTCGATTAGAACATCATGGAATCCAAAAATCTTCAATTCAACTGGGTGAATTAGTTCAATCAACCACGATTCCCAAATACCGATTCATTCAATTGGATATATGTGAGAAAAAGCCTTTGATGGCACTTTTTGAGAAAGAAAAATTTGATATGGTGATTCATTTGGCCGCACAGGCAGGGGTCAGACATTCACTTACTCATCCTGAGGTCTATATTCAAAGCAATATTTCTGCTTTTCTAAATATCTTAGAATGCTGCCGTTTTCATCCGGTCAAGCATTTAGTCTATGCTTCCTCAAGTTCGGTCTATGGCTCCAACGAGAAGATGCCATTCTCCACTTCGGATTCTGTAGACCATCCTATTTCCCTATATGCAGCCTCGAAAAAGGCTAATGAATTGATGGCTCATACGTATAGCCATTTATTTGGAGTACCTACCACAGGATTGAGGTTTTTTACAGTATATGGACCATGGGGAAGGCCAGATATGGCATTGTTCTTATTTACAGAAGCCATTTTGAAAGGAGAAACCATAAAGGTCTTTAACTATGGAAAGATGAAACGTGATTTCACTTATGTTGATGATATAGTAAAGGGTGTTGTAAAAGTGGCAGATAGGCCTGCCAGTCCAAATCCCCATTTTGATCCACAAAATCCAGATCCAGGAAGTTCTAAGGCTCCTTATAAGATTTACAACATTGGTAATTCCTCACCTGTGCTATTGATGGACTATATCCATGCAGTGGAAAAGGGACTCGGAAAAACAGCAAAAATGGAACTTTTACCTTTACAACCAGGGGATGTACCCGCTTCTCATGCAGATGTAAGTGACCTTGTGAGAGATACTGGATATAAACCTGAAACCTCCGTTAATGAGGGAGTTAAGGCATTTACAGATTGGTATTTAAGCTATTACAAAAAATAAGATGTCAAAAATTATTTTAATTACAGGAGGTGCTGGTTTTATCGGTAGCCATGTGGTTCAACTTTTTGTGACCAAATATCCGGAATATACCATCGTCAATTTAGACGCATTGACCTACGCTGGCAATCTGGAAAATCTAAAATCGGTAGAGAATGCCCCCAATTATCTATTTGAAAAAGCAGATATTCAGGATGAAGCAGCTTTAGATAGAATATTTAAGAAACACAAAATCACTGATGTGATTCATTTGGCAGCTGAGTCTCATGTGGATCGATCGATCTCAGACCCATTGGCATTTGTTAAAACCAATGTTTTTGGAACGGTCAATCTCCTCAATGCTGCAAAAAAATATTGGATAGGTGAGCTGGAAAAGCATCTTTTCTATCATGTGTCTACCGATGAGGTATATGGATCATTACATGATGGTGGATTTTTCTTAGAAACAACTCCTTACGATCCCCAATCTCCTTATTCTGCATCCAAGGCTGCTTCAGACCATTTCGTAAGGGCCTATGCCAATACCTACAAAATGAAAACTGTGGTATCTAATTGTTCCAACAATTATGGCCCAAATCATTTTCCCGAAAAACTAATTCCACTGGTTATCAATAACATCAAAAACCTAAAACCTCTTCCTGTTTATGGAAAAGGAGAAAATGTAAGGGATTGGTTGTATGTAAAAGACCATGCGAGAGCAATTGACACCGTTTTCCATAAAGGAGTTCCTGGTGAGACGTATAATATCGGGGGCTTTAACGAATGGAAAAACATCGACATTGTTCGATTGCTTTGTCAGAAGATGGATGAAAAACTGGGGAGAGAACCGGGAACCTCTGAAAAGCTGATCACCTTTGTTCAGGATCGTGCAGGTCATGACTTGCGCTATGCAATCGATGCTACCAAAATTCAAAAAGAATTGGGCTGGGAGCCAAGCCTACAGTTTGAAGAAGGGATCGAAATCACCATCGATTGGTATCTTCAAAACGAAGAGTGGCTTTCCAGGGTCACTTCAGGAGCATACCAAGATTATTACAAAGAACATTACGGAAACTGACCTATAAATCAAAAATCCCTGAGAGTCAATCTCAGGGATTTTTGCTTGTAAATAGATGGAGTGATTAGTTAATAAAGAGTTCTAAATCTAATCGTACCCGGAATATTTTTCAAAGCTTCAATTGCATCTGTTTCATACACTTTATCAATGTCTGTGATTACATAGCCAATTTTCTCATTGGTCTTCAGGTATTGACCCACGATGTTGATGTTGTAGCTGGCCAGTACTTGATTGATTTTTGCCAATACACCAGGTTCATTGTGGTGAATATGGATCAAGCGATGAGCATCTTTCAAGAATGGCAACTGAATATTTGGGAAGTTAACCGAATTGTAAGTATTGCCTGTGTTGATGTACTCCATGATTTTGCCAGGAACAAAACGTGCGATGTTCTCCTGTGCCTCCAGCGTACTTCCTCCAATATGTGGGGTCAAGATGGTATTTGGAAGGCCTTTTAGCTCAGATTCAAACGGTTCTTTGTTGTTTTTCGGTTCCTCAGGGAAGACATCTACCGCACAACCAGCCAAATGCCCCGATAAGATAGCGTCTCTCAAGGCCGGAATGTCCACCACGTGGCCACGACTCAAATTGACCAAAATGGCACCGGGCTTCATTTGGTTGATTTTTTCTCGATCAATCAGGCATTTATTATCCTTTCTCCCATCTACATGAAGTGATACCACATCACAGCTGCTCAATAATTCCTCCAAAGAATTGAGTTTGGTGGCATTTCCAAGCGCTAGTTTTTCGATGACATCGTAGTAGAAAACGTTCATTCCCAGATTTTCAGCAAGGACTGATAGCTGAGCTCCGATGTTTCCGTAGCCAACTATTCCCAGTTTTTTTCCTCGTATTTCAAATGAACCCGTTGCGGATTTGTCCCATTTTCCCTCATGCATACCTACTGACTTATCCTGAAATCTTCTCATTAGGAAAATGATTTCGGCAATAGCCATCTCTACTACCGAACGAGTGTTTGAAAATGGTGCATTGAAAACTGCAATGCCTTTTCTCTGACACTCTTCTAGGTCAATCTGATTGGTGCCGATGCAAAAGGCTCCAACTGCAAGAAGTCGGTTTGCATTGTCCAGAACTTTCTTGGTCACATTGGTTTTAGACCTGATTCCAAGAATGGATACATTCTTGATTTTTTCGCAAAGTTCCTCTTCACTCATGGCCCCTGTGGCAACTTCCACCTGGTAGCCTTCTTCTTTCAGAAGTTCCACGCCAATTGGATGAACATTCTCGAGAAGTAGAACTTTGATTCGGCTCTTGGGATAAGAAAACTTAGTGTTCAATTTATTGATGTATAAAATTTCGTCAAAACTAGGTGCAATATGATCCGCCTGACTGGTTACTCTAGGCCGGTGGACATTTTCTGTAAACGCATAAAACTTGTTTGCCAGTCCCGAGGCCTTAATTTCATAATCTGTATACCCGTCCCCGATGACAAAGATTTCGCCTTCCAGATTGACGTTTCTCAGCGTTTCAGACTTGCCATTATTTTTGGAAAGAGGGTTGTCTCTGTTGAAATCGATGATTTTTCCATTTTCATCATAGACAAAATCATTGGCAAAGACATTTTCCTTTTGGATTCCATATTGGCTGACGATCGGAATAATAAAGTCCTTGAATCCATTGGAAATGATGTAAACATCTTTTCCATTGTCTTTCAGCCACTCTTTATTTCGCTCAAAAGATTTGGAAACTTTCAACTTCAGTCGCTCAATGAGCTCTGAGATTTGATCACGATTAGCTTGAAGAATGGTGAGTCGTTGCTCCAGACTTTCTCTAAACGTAATCGTTCCTTCCATCCCTTTATCGGTGATGTCTTTGATGGCTTGGAGTTTAGAATCTTGATCTGGATCGTTTTTTAGACTTATTTCTCCCAAAATATCCAGGGCTTCGACCTGGGTAAACGTACTGTCAAAATCGATAATAAACTTCTTGGTATAAGGCATAAGAGCAGGGTCAATAGGTGCTAGCGTCTGTAAAATTACAGGATTGTTAAAAAAATTGAAGTTTTGTTGATAGAATTAATTCGAAAGTTTTTAATGCATTAGCTTTTTTGTAAAAAACACCCTAAAAATCAATCAAAATGACTGATTTAATTGCTGCTAATAATTTTGCTTTTTCAAGTTGGTTGATTCACTTACTTTTGGAATTAAATATTCTTTCTATGAAAAATACACATCTAATTTTGATTTTAGCTGTTCTTTTAGGGTTTGCCTCTTGCCAAAAAGCTGCTGAAGTGGCTCAGAAAACCACTTATGAAGTAGTGGGAGAGGCAGAAGTAGTTCCGGGTAATTATGGAGACTTGATCAATGAGGAGTCTGTCTTGACGACTGCGGAGATGGTCAGTAAAGTGGAAGCAGAGGGTACTTTTGAAGGGAAGATTTCCGGTGAGATCAAGGAAGTCTGTACTAAAAAGGGATGCTGGTTTGCCATGGAATTGCCTAATGGTCAGTCTATGAGAGTGACATTTAAGGATTATGGGTTTTTCATTCCTACCAATTCTCAAGGATTTCCGATTGTCATGGATGGGGTTGCCACATTGTCCGAGACTGATGTAGAGACACTTCGTCATTTTGCTGAGGATCAAGGGAAATCCAAAGAAGAAGTAGAAGCTATCACTGAACCAAAAAAGGAGATTACTTTCGAGGCCACTGGCGTGGTCATCAAATCAAAAGCATAAGTAATGGCTTTGGCACTGGACAACCTAAGAGTAGGGAGGGTTTATCGATTGGTGAATCAGGGAGAGATCAGAAAGATAGAGGTGGTAGATCGGCTTTCGGGTGAAAATTTCCGAGTCAAAGACCTTGATACCTTGGAGTTTTATACCCTTTATGAGTTGCTTCAGTGGGGTAGAGGTAAGGATTATGATCTTGAGGAAATAAGATAAAAAGGGGCTGTAAGCCCCTTTTTTAATGAAAAGCCCTGAATCCAGGTTCATAAATGATCCTCATAAATGAACCAAGGCCGGCATCAGTTTGACCGATGGGAATAGCTGAGACAATTCCGATCATTAGGTTTTCGGCCAATCCCAATCTCATTTGTGGCCTTAGCGTGGTCGAAAGGGTTCCTCTTTGAATTTCTTGATTGACCTCCAAGCCAATGAAATTACGAGTTCCCGTGACCATGTAATGAAAATTCAGGTTAATGCCCAGATTGACCTCGGTATCATAATTAAATTCTTTTATGACTTTAGGACCTGTGTAAATCAGAGTATGATAATTGGTCCCCCATCTTTTGGCTGCTACTAAAAAAGGATTAAATACATTACCCTTCCATGCCTTTTCTTTACCCAATCGATTAAAATCTTGAATCTCAAATTCATGGATGTAGCCCAATGCCATGGATACATTTCTTTTTTCAGATACCAAAAAGGTGTATTGGGAAGCCAGTTTTAATGACTCAAGTCTGTTTGCAGGTGTTTTTCCTTCTCGCTGACCATTCCTGAAAGAATAAGTACTAAATGGCAATTCAATCTCCAGTCCTAGCCGATCGATAGGAGCCCATTCATATTCGATTAAGGTGTGAAACTCATCATATTTTCGTTTATCCTGCATACCCATACCCACATTCCATTCCTTTTCCCCTTTCCGAGCCCCAAGGTCTCTTATGAGATCAATGTACAGAGGTTCAGCATGTAAGAGTTTAGGTTTTCGAAAGGGACCAGGATTCTCTATTTCTTCCAAAAAGAGACTATCTAGTTGCTGTCTTTGGATCTTTAGGCTGTCTTGTTCGGTTTGCGCAAAGGCGTTTATAGTCCACAGCCAAATGGCTAGGAATACTAATTTTTTCATTGATAATATGGTGTAGATTTTTGATTGATTAAAAGCAAAATTTCAATCTAAATCAGGCGGGGGGGAACTTAGAGAAAGAAAAATAGGCGTAAAATGACTTATATAGGCGTCACCGATTTGACTTAAAAATAGTTTTTCCACCATCCAAGAAAAACCCAAGACCGAAACGAAAAATATCTTCAAAGGCTTTAGGTGCTGATCTTCTTGTTCTGTTCCATTATCAGGTATAGCTTCAGTGTCACCTTCGAGACACCATTCGAAAATCATTTCAGAAACAGTATCCACAGGATCTTCAAGTTCCTGATTCTTCTCAGCAAAATTTACCGAAAGGTTGATCAAGTTGATTACCAGCACAGAATGGATGATTGATCTCCATCCATTTGATCTAAATGCTATAATCAAATTTCCACTTTTAGTTTTTGCCATATTCAAAGTTACGTCATGGCTCAAGCTAAGTTTCTTAAAATAGCTTAAACCTGCAGAAATGAAATCTTACTTTGAATGTAAAGATGTGGTAAGAGATTGCCATCTAAGGCTGAAATGTGGTATTGTTCGATTCCCGGATGGCAAACGGTAGGATAAATTGTTCAAGTCAAAAAATGAAAAACACCAAAGCCGATAGGTATTGCGTTCCTGGTAACTCAAAACGTATGTCTGACTATTTCTTTTACCTAGTCGAAAGTGGACGTAATTTTCTTCTGTCCTTGAATTAGCGATTGGATTGGTAACTCAAGTCACAGATGAATTACTGGGAATAAAGATAATTTCGTGTATAATTTTCAAGTTATGGCCAAGAGTCTAGGATTAGCAATTGCTACCGCTAAGTGTCCTTGTTGCAGAGAAGGAAATCTCTTTCCTGTTTCACCATTTAGTTATCGAAAACTGTCTGCAACGCAGAAACATTGTGAGGTTTGCGGATCAAACCTGATACCCGAACCCGGTTTTTACGATGGGGCTATGTACATCAGTTATGCTTTCTCGGTGGCATTGGTAATAACCTCATTGGTCTCGGTAACGGTTTTGGTAGAGGATCCCAAGCTTTGGATGTATATGGCAACTGTGGTGGTCTTGAATATCATATTGCTTCCTGCTATGCTGCGATATTCCAAGACATTGTACCAATATGCAGCCGGTAAGCTGAAGTACAGAGGAGATTAATCTCCAAGTCGATGTAAATATTTGAACAAAAATTCCTCCGCTGACTTTAATTCAGGTACATTTTGGAAATTAATTACTACCTGAAATCATGAAGATTTGGCAAAAGAAAGTTATCATTAATTCACTAGCCTATTTTTATTTGGCAGCGGGGATCAATCATTTTGTTTCCCCTGATTTTTATCTTCCATTGATTCCTCCCTTTTTCTCCAATCCTGACCTTATCAATAGTTTATCAGGAGTTGCTGAAATCTTGCTTGGTTTGGGGATTATGTATTTTCCCACCCGAACTCGTGCTGCTTTTGGGATAGTCCTGATGCTTTTAGCATTTATTCCTTCTCATGTTTATTTCATTCATATCGGATCATGCATAGATAATGGACTATGTGTAGATGCTTGGATTGGCTGGGTAAGACTCTTGCTTATCCATCCTATTTTGATCTATTGGGCCTATTGGGTAGCCAAAAATCCTAGGATATATGTTTAGAAATGTATTTGGGGAGCCTTTGATGCCATGCAGTCTTGATCCTCTTACCGGTTTTTTAAGGAATGGCTGTTGCGAAACAGGCCCTCAAGATTTGGGAACTCATACGGTATGCGCGGTTGTAACTGCCGAGTTTTTGGAATTCTCAAAATCAAGGGGAAATGATTTAATGACTCCCAGACCTGAATATTTATTTCCAGGCTTGAAACCTGGAGATAAATGGTGCCTCTGTGTGATGCGTTGGGTAGAAGCTAAAAATGCAGGCGTAGCGCCATTTGTAGTGTTGGAAGCGACAAATGAAGCTACACTTCACTATGTCACTTTAGAGGAATTAGTGGCCTTGGCTTGGCGGAGCGGTAATTAAAATTAACTTTTTGCGATTAATACTAACAAAAAGAATAGAAAAGCAAACTTTTTAATTTTTAGACCCGTTTAGACTGAAGATTTGATTCACTCAAAATGGAATCTATACTGAAAAAAATACGAGTTGATGTCAGTTCCAGCCTTTATTTGAAAGATCCATTCAGTTCAGATTTGGGTATTTCGATCGTAAGGGAAGGATCTCTGATGATCCAAGAACTTGGACTAGAACAGTTTACTTTCAAAAAATTGGCTGCGAAAATAGGAAGTGCCGAGGCAGCTATCTATAGGTATTTTGAAAATAAACATAAGCTGCTCCTTTATCTAAATGCCTGGTATTGGGCATGGTTGGAGCACAATTTTGTGTTTGCCACTGCCAATTTAATTGACCCTGAGGAGAGATTGTCCCTAGCAATCCGGTTGATGGTCGAAGGCCCTATTTATCGCCAAAATGATCATCTTGATCCTGATTTGCTTCGATATATAGTAGTAAATGAATCCTTGAAGGGATATATGACAAAGGAGGTTGACAGTGAGCATGAATCAGGAATATTTTCTCAAGTTTATAAATTCAGTGATCGAGTGACTTCTCTTATAAAGGAAATCAACCCTTCTTATTTATATCCGAAAACCTTGGTATCAACTCTTATGGAGTCCTCTCTGATGCAGTCCTTCAATTCCCAACACCTGCCCGGAATGATTGACGCCCAGCCCGGCAGCGGAGATCGTTTTAAATTCTTTCATCAATTAGTGAAAAAAGCCATATCCTAATGCATAGCTCATCCGGTTTAACACCAACTCAACGATTTTTTGGCCTCTTGAAGGAGGAAAAAAATCAAGTCTACGCGATATATTTTTATGCCGTATTGAATGGGTTGATTACCCTTTCTTTACCCTTGGGAATCCAGGCCATCCTTAATTTTATCCTAGGTGGACGAATTACCACCTCTTGGGTGATATTAGTGGTCATTGTGGCATTGGGGGTGGTTTTTGGAGGATTTCTTCAAATCTCACAACTTCAGATTATGGAAAGATTGCAGCAGCGGATTTTTTCCAAATCAGGGCTATCCATCGCGTATCGATTGCCAAAAGTCAAAACTGAAATTCTTCACGGTGAGTATGGCCCCGAGATCGTAAACAGATTCTTTGATACCGTCAATCTCCAGAAAGGACTAGCTAAGATTTTGATTGACTTCTCAGCTGCTTTACTGCAGGTAGTATTTGGCTTGTTACTACTTTCCTTCTACCATCCGAGCTTTATTTTATTTGGATTGGGATTGTTCGGAATATTGGCATTGATTTTCTATTTCACAGCCCCGCGAGGTATGGAAACCGCTCTCAAAGAGTCCTCCTACAAATACCAAACTGCCTATTGGCTGGAAGAAGTGGGTAGAACACTCAATTCCTTCAAATTGGTGGGGAGCACTCGTTTGCCGATTCTCAGGGCGGATAAATTGATCCAGAAATATGTGGAATTCAGATCCAAACATTTCCATGTGTTGATTTTCCAATATAAAGTCATGATTGCCTTTAAAGTGCTAATTGTGACAAGTTTATTATTGGCAGGGAGCTTTTTATTGATCAATGACCAGATTTCTATCGGGCAGTTTGTAGCCGCAGAGGTAATCATTGTCTTGGTGGTCAACTCAGTGGAAAAGTTGATTCTTTCCTTGGAAACAGTATATGATACCCTTGTGTCTGTAGAAAAATTGGGGCATATCATGGATTTGGAACTGGAGCATCATGGCCCAGGAGAGAAGATCATCCAATCTCAGCCAGAAGGTTTGAAGTTTGGATTAGAGGATGTTGTTTTTCAGCCTTTGGATTCACCAGAGCCATTGCTTAAGGGGGTTTCATTGACCATACAACCAGGTAAAAAAGTAGTCGTCACAGGTGAAAGCGGTAGTGGCAAGAGTGCTATGATGGCTTTATTCTCAGGACTCTATGAAGAATATGAGGGCAAAGTTTTGGTAAACGATCTTTCCTTGGAGTATATCAATCTGGAGAAATACAGAGGAATGGTAGGAGACTTCCTAGAGCTGCAGCAGATTTTTCATGGCACAATCAAGGAAAACATTTTGATGGGAAGAGATTACGATCAGGATCAAGTTGACTTCATTCTTGGCCTTGTAGATTTAAAAGACTACATCTATCAACAGCCTCTAGGCTTGGAGACCATGCTCCAACCTGAAGGCAAAGGCCTTTCTAAAACATTAGCCCATCAGATATTGCTAGCTCGTGGATTTGTCGGACATCCCAAAGCCCTGATTATGGAAAATGTCTTGAGTTACGTAGATCCACATATCAAAGAAAAGGTAGTGAACTTCATCATGAAAGGGGCGTGGACTCTCTTGATAGTATCTAATGAGGAAGCTGTCCAGAAAATGGCAGATGAGATCATTTACATGGAAAAAGGTAAACTCCTTTTCCAAGGAAGCTTTGAAGAGTATAAAAAATTTAAAAAGTAAAAGGCCATGTTGAACATATCTTCAAATACGATTAAGGAATCCATTCCTTTCAGCGGTGCCAAAAGTCTTGTGATGACACTTCCTCGAAAGGAAAGTCAAAAACGTCTCAGAATCCTTACAGGAGTATTGATAGCTGCTTTTATTATGCTTTTCCTGCCGTGGACTCAAAATATCCGATCCAAAGGCTATGTAACGGCACTACGACCAGACCAAAGACCACAGACAGTACATTCTATTATCGCAGGTAGAATAGAAAAATGGTACGTGGCCGAAGGCGATTTTGTGGTAGCTGGTGATACTATTTTGAGGATTTCTGAGGTAAAAGACGAGTATTTCGACTCTTTGCTTTTGCCTAGGACGCAGCAGCAAGTGGACGCCAAATCTCTTGCAGCAAGATCTTATGGGGATAAGGTTTCAGCACTTCAGGATCAAATCGAAGCGCTACGGAGAAATAATGTACTGAAACTTCAGCAAGCACAGAACAAGCTGAAAATCGCAGAGCTAAAGGTTCAATCCGATAGTATTGGATTTGTACAGGCTAAAGTTGACTATGACATCGGAAAGTATCAGCTGGATCGAGCGGAGCAATTGTTCAAAGAAGGATTGAACTCTCTGACAGTTCTGGAAAGCCGAAGATTGAAATTTCAGGATGTTCAGGCAAAGCTCATTTCTTCTGAGAATAAATTACTTAGCAGTCAGAATGAACTCATTACGGCCAGAATCGATCTGGATGCAATTGACAATGAATTCAAAGACAAGCTTGCAAAAGCTGAGTCGGACAAATACACAGCGCTTTCTTCCCAATTTGACGCTGAAGCGACTGTGACCAAATTGGAAAATCAGTATTCCAATTATGAGCAAAGAACTCGTTACAGATACATTTTGGCTCCACAAAACGGCTACATCGCTAAAGCCATTCAAGTGGGTATTGGTGAAACGATCAAAGAGGGTGCTGAAATAGTGAATATCGTTCCATCAGAGGCTGAATTGGCAGTGGAGATGTATGTTCAGCCAGTGGATTTACCTTTGATCAAGGTGGGCAACAAGGTCAGATTCATATTTGATGGGTGGCCAGCCATTGTATTCTCAGGATGGCCACAGATTTCCAACGGTACATTTGGCGGTGTTGTAGTTGCGATTGATCAGTTTGCTGGTTCAAATAATCAATACAGGGTGTTGGTTGTAGAAGATCCTGAGGAGGATAATTGGCCTGATTTGTTGAGAATTGGATCAGGTGCTGATGGCATTGCCTTACTCAATGATGTGCCGGTTTGGTATGAGATCTGGCGTCAATTGAACGGTTTCCCGGCAGACTACTATTCTCAAGAAGAAAAAGACAAAGCAGCTTCTACCAAGAAATGAAAAAAGGAATTTTAATAGTATTGGTCAGTTTGATCTCTCTTACATCAAGAGCTCAGGATTCACTCAAATTGAATTTTGAGCAATTTATGGAGTGGGTAGAGCTTTACCATCCTATTGCTGTACAAGCTGAAATCAACCTGAGAATGGGTCAGATGGAAGTGAGGCAGGCAAGAGGCGGATTTGATCCGATGATTTATGGGAATCTGGACAAGAAAGAATACAAGGAATCAACCTATTTTGATAAAAGAGAAGCTGGCGTGGTGGTTCCTACTTGGATGGGGGTGGAGTTGAATGGGATTTTTGAACAAAATACGGGCAGATTTCTAAACTCAGAGAGTAATGTGCCTGCTACTGGATTGCTTTCCGCTGGTGCTTCAGTCAATTTGGGGCAAGGACTAATTTTGGACGATCGAAGAGCTACGCTTCGAAAAGCCCAAATCTATCAGCAATCCACAGAAGTAGAGCGTCAAAATATGCTCAATCAGCTTAATCTACAGGCAACTGACATGTATTGGAGATGGTCATTGGCAAAGGAAAACGTGGATGTCCTGCGTGAAGGAGTGGAGTTGGCAAAATTCAGGTTTAATGCGGTGAAGCGATTCTTTGAATTGGGAGATCAAGCCGCAATCGATACAGTAGAGGCCTTTACCCAATTGCTAAACCGTCAATATCGCCTGCAGATCGCTGAAAACACCTTCTTTGCAGCTACTCAGGAGTTAAATACATTTATTTGGGATGAAGATGGTAATCCCATGGAACTTGGCCTCGGCGTCTTTCCTCAGGGACTCTTTGAGGAGTTTACTGAGGTTCCTGATGCCGAAGAACTCAGAACTCTGGTGGCAAGACATCCTGAATTGAGGTTGACTGATTTTGAATTGGCTAGTCTGGACGTGGAAAGAAGACTTAAAACCCAACAGCTTTTGCCCGTTGTCAAATTGAAATACAATTTCTTATCTGAGACGATTTCAGAGTTTAATCCCTCTCCCTTTTTTGAAAACAATTATAAATGGGGCGTTTCATTTTACACCCCTTTATTACTAAGGAAAACCAGAGGTGCTGTTGGTCTTACAAAGGCTAAAATTGAAATGAAACAGACTTCACGGGATCTAAAGGAACTTCAGTTGCGGACTAAGCTTGATTCAGAGTTGTACAATTGGTCTATTCTTAATCAGCAAGTCAATACGATTTCCCAAAATGTAAAAAGCTTGGAAGCACTTTTAGCCGGTGAGACGCGAAGATTTGAAATAGGGGAAAGCACTCTTTTTCTGGTCAATGCCCGGGAAGTAGCGGTATTTGATTCTAGACTTACTTTGAATGACTTGGCCTCGAAGCTTCGTACATCCTATGCAAAAACCAGATTTGCAGCAGGTTTAGGTTTTGAGGAAAACTAGAGTTTATCTAGTTTTCCTCACGTTTTCATAAGCAACTAAAAGGTTTCCTTTATCTTCAAATCCAAAGAGATCTTTGATTGAAGTAGTAATTTTTTCAAATTCAGACAGTGATTCATTTTGGTTTAAGAAGTACTCTTTCACCTCTTCGGTATCTCTAATTTTATCAGAATGATTTAAGTAAAAAAGGATAAGAGAAACGAGTCCTAAAGTGGCAATAGGAGGTAAAGACCCTGTTTGTTGGATATGGAAGTCAAAGATTGGAGCAAGCCTACTCTTGAATTTAGCGATAGAATTCAATGATATATCTGCCAATTTGTGAGAAACGAAAGGATTTCTGAATCGATCCAGAACCTGATTTGCATAGCGTTCGAGGTCTTCTTTGGGACCTGGCAAACAAGGGTAGATTTCCATTTCCAATAATTGATTTAATACAATTAGATTTTCTTCTTTGGACACATACTCTCCCACAGTCACAATTCCCTCTAGTAGTCCTTTTGCAGCCATAAAGGTGTGAAGTCCATTAAGTATCCTGATTTTCCGTAAGGAATAATAGTCGATTGAATTGCTTAATACAACTTCAGCTTTGCTATCTAAAAAAGGCAGCAAATGTCTGTCTTTCTCATCTCCCTCGATAGCCCAAAAGCAATAGGGTTCAGTCTGCACGACAAACGCATCATTTTCTTTTTCTTTCAATTCTAAATGGGAAGGAAATCCCGGGACAATTCGGTCTACCAAGGAATTGAAAAACCTGCATTGCTTATTGATCCAAAGGCTAAACTCTGTAGGTAACTGCCAATCTTGTGCGTGGTTCAACACAAATTCCTTGAGAAGGTCTCCGTTTTTAGGAAGCAGTTCACAGGGTAAAATGACTGTTTGGGCCGAAGGTAAATTCAGAAACCTACGATAAAGCCATTGGGTTAACCTGCCCGCAAAGGATTCCGCAAATTTTGTAATCGGACCTTCATTTTTCCAGACCATTCCTGCCTCCGTTACATTGGAAATGATCCATTTGACATCAGGATTAGCGGCGAAATCAAAAAACTTATCCGCTTCGGCAGGCAGGTGAAGACCATCTTTAACACAGGTTATCTTCTGAATTTCCTCCACCTTATTTCCAGTATCTATGCCAGCTACTGCCACGTGGTATTGAAACGTTTGATTTTTTAGACCTGCTAGGGTATTTCCACCTGTGCTTTGTATCATGCAGATATTCAGAGGTTTTTCTGGCGAAGAAATATCCTGAACCATAGGTTCAATGAATGCCCTGAGAAAATTTCCTGTCCCAAATTGAAGTATTTGAATAGTGCTGTTTTCCATTTCGTATTTATTAATCAGATTGGGCTTTCAAACCTTAAAGATTATGTCCGCCTTTATTTTAGTAGAAGTAGATATCCATAATATGGAAGTTTATGAAGATTACAAAAAATTAACTCCTGGGAGTCTGGAACCATTCGGGGGGAAGTTTGTCATTCGAGGATTACCTGTTGAAGCATTGGAAGGAGATTGGAAACATGACCGCTTGGTTTTATTGGAATTTCCCAATAGAGAAAAAGCCTTGGAATGGTACAATTCTGAAACTTACCAAGAGGCTAAGAAAATTCGAGAAAAAGCCTCTTCTGCCAACTTTTTTATTGTAGGTTGATGCATTTGGCATTTTTATTGGTATGAACTACAAAAAAAATGTTTTGAGGAGATTTGAAACTAATTTTTCAAAACAGTTTTTTTCTCGGAAATGTTAAAATAATGTCAAAAAAGATCAATCACCTAAATCAAAAAGTACAATGAAAAAGAATTACTTAAAATTAACAGGCTTGAGTTTGGCTATTGCCTTGCTCATTTCATCCTGTATGCCAGAGGGTGAAACACCCATGACTAGTGAAGCTGCTAAGCTAGCAAATGAAGTTGCTGATGCTGGTAATCACGAAATTGGAGGAGAAAACTTCCGAAAAGGACCTAATGGAGTTTTCTACCAAGAGAAGTTTTCAAATTCCATTGGTATATTTCCTGATGAAGGATTTACCGAAGAATTTCCATTTCCAGCATTTTATCCAGGAACTGGAGTTGGGAATGCGACCTATATGGGAAAGGCTTATTCATTCATTAATCAGAGAGCTGAATTTGGGCCACAGGGTCCCGTTACCGTAGGTGCACCTGTTACTATGTTCTTTGCAGAACAGTTAGCTGATGAGTTTGGATTGACAAATATTCCTGATGAAGTGAGTTCTCTTACTACTGATGGTAAGGGAAATACCATTTACTTTAAAAATATTTTGAATGTAACCACTCCAGTATCTGAGACAAGGATAAATTTTACAGCAGATGTCGAAATTATTGGAGGTACAGGAAAATTTGAAACTGCCTCAGGAATGGGTAAAGTAGTTGGTTTTTTTAATCCTGGAAATGGTGCTGGAGAAACCACATTAAGAGCAACAATAGTATTCTAATCACCCCTTTTAATTAAAAAAGAGCGGCCTTGATTCCAAGTGCCGCTCTTTTATTTTACAGGGATACCCCTCTCTTCCAAGGGATAAAATCAAAGTTTCTTTTTTCCTCAGCTTTGGTTTGTATCCTTCCGCTTGCTACTTCTATGATGTAATCCATCAGTTTATCTCCGGCTGATTCGATGGTATCTTCTCCGGTGATTACTGTACCCGTGTTAAAATCTATAATATCAGGCATTTTGGTGGCCATTTTAGTATTAGTTGATATCTTGATGACAGGGCTGATTGGATTCCCGGTAGGTGTTCCCAGTCCGGTAGTGAATAAAATGACATTAGCTCCGCTTCCTGCCAGTCCAGTGGTACTTTCCACATCATTACCAGGTGTACATAGCAAATTCAAACCAGGGGTTTTCACATATTCTGTATAGTCCAAAACATCCGAAATAGGAGCTGTTCCTCCTTTTTTGGCGGCACCACAAGACTTGATGGCATCAGTTAGCAAGCCATCTTTAATATTCCCCGGACTAGGATTCATGTCAAAACCACTTCCTACTCGTTTGGCAGCATCGTTATACGCTTCCATCAAGTGTACAAACTTCTCTGCGAGGCCAGGTGTCTCGCATCGATTGATCAAGTTTTGCTCTGCACCGCAGAGTTCCGGGAATTCTGATAGTATAGCGATCCCTCCCAAGGCAACAATTAAATCAGAAACCCTTCCTAATGTAGGATTGGCAGAGATTCCTGAAAAACCATCCGAACCTCCACATTCAAGGCCAATGACGAGTTTGCTCAAGGGTACAGGTTCTCTTTTGCATTTATTCGCCTCAATCAACCCCTCAAATGTTTCCTGAATTGCTTTAGAAATCAGAGCCTCAGTGGTACCTTCCTGCTGCTGTTCACAAATGACCAAGGTTTTTTGGCAGTTGAGTTGGGCCAGTTTTTCTTTTAGTATACTTACTTGAGCGTTTTGGCATCCTAGACTCAAGATGGTGGCGCCGGCAACATTCGGGTGGTGGATATAACCTGCCAATAAAGCACACAGTGCCTCGGCATCACTTCGCGTACCTCCACAACCCATGGAATGGGTCAGAAACCGAATTCCGTCGAGGTTTTCGAAGATTTTCGAGCTGGTTTTCGAGTGATTTTGCGAAACCGTTTCCGTAAATTTTTCGGTTTTTAGCCCCGAAATGAGGTTTTTAATCTGGATTTCATAAGGATTCGGTTGGGAAAAACCAAGTGCATTTTCAAAAGCCTCCTGGAGTAATTTTACATTGGTGTTTTCACAAAAAACCATAGGTAAAACCAACCAATAATTGGCTGTACCTACCTGATTATCAGCTCTTTTATAGCCTAAAAAAGTCTTGTCTTTCCAAGCTTCAATAGCTGGTGAATTCCATTCAAAATTACCTGCTGTAAGCTCGTATTCACGGGTTTTATGCTTGATATTGGCTAGAGTGATGGCATACCCTGTAGGGATAGCCTGGGTAGCTTCTCCGACGACTGTACCATACATTAATATGTCCTCGCCCTTTGAAAAATCACGTAAGGCGAACTTGTGTTTGGCGGGTACAAATTCCTGAATATCAAGTTCAAATGAATTGGTTTTGACTTTTTCTCCTGGCTTAAGGTCAGTGAGTGCGACACCGACATTGTCCAATGGATCTAAAAGTAGGGAAGTGTTGTGCATCGTTTTTATTCCTTATTTTGGTCAAATTAGAGAAAAAAATATTCTTCCATGAAGAAAATTGTCACTATCGGTGAAGTCATGCTGAGACTTTCACCACCCGGAAATCAGCGTTTTTTCCAGACCCATTCCTTTGATGTGGAATTTGGAGGATCAGAAGCCAATGTCGGAGCTGCATTAGCTTATTGGGGGATGCACGTCGCTCATATCACTGCTTTTCCTGATCACGAGATCGGTTGGGCAGCGGCAGGTCAGCTTCGAAAAAATGGAATTGATACGCGATTCATTCCTCATATTCCCGGTAGAATGGGTGTCTATTACTTGGAGCAAGGTGCTATGCAACGGAGCTCGCAAGTAATCTACGATCGGGCTGGTTCTGCCTTTGCAAATTTTGACGGAAGTAAACTGGATTGGGATTCGATTTTGGATGGAGTAGATTGGGTGCATTGGTCTGGTATTACGCCGGCACTTTCCCAGCATTGTGCAGACTTAACTTTGACAGCCCTAAAAAAAGCTAACGAGAAAGGCATCAAAGTAAGTGGAGATCTCAATTACCGGAGCAATCTCTGGCAATTTGGAAAGGCTCCTCATGAAATTATGCCTGATTTGATGGAACTCACTCACGTGATCATAGCAGGGACAAGAGACTTCAAGCAATGTCTCAATGAGGATTACAAGAGCTTTACTGAAGTAAGGAATATGGCTTTTGATCGGTATCCTAAGCTGGAATATATCGTGAAGACAGACAGAATCTCACACAGTTCATCAAATAACACCATCTCGGCCTCTCTTTACAGCAAAAAAAAGACATACTCCTCCAGATCCTATGAGTTGACCCACATTGTGGATCGGGTAGGTACTGGAGATGCTTTTGGTGGTGGATTGATCTACGGCCTGCTTCACCTGGGACCAAAAGATGCCATAGAGTTTGCTATGGCAGCCGGTGCTATCAAGCACAGTGTACCCGGTGATATTCTGCTTTGTTCTCTTCAAGAAGTTCAAGAATTGGCTGCCGGTGAAGGTGGCGGAAAAATCAAGCGATAATGAGAAACCCAACTCCCTTTATTAAGCGCATGCATGCCGGTGGTATGATGCCAATTTTCTTTCATCCTGATGAGCAAGTTTGTCTGGATCTACTTTATTCTGCCTATGAAGGAGGAGTGAGGGTAATCGAAATGGTCAATCGTGGCAAGGAAGCCAAATCAATATTTCCAAAAATAAGGGAAGCGGCCGACCGTATGCCAGGATTATATTTGGGTGCAGGCACAATTTATCATCCACATGAAGCGGAGGAGTTCATTGATATGGGTGCTGAATTTATTGTAGCTCCTGTGATGAATCCAAAATTGGGAGAATATTGTGCTAGGGTAGAAGTGCCATGGATCCCCGGATGCGGAACCGTTTCCGAAGTTTTTTTCGCGCAGGAACTTGGTTCTGAGCTAGTAAAGATCTATCCTGCTAACATTCTGACACCTGAGTTTGTCCCTGCAGTCCACGCAGTGATGCCAAAAATTGAAATCATCCCAACGGGTGGGGTAGAACCCACTGAAAAAAGCATGAAATCTTGGTTTGATGCCGGAGTGCTCTGTGTGGGCATGGGCTCTCAATTATTCAGAAAGGACCTGATTGCAAAAGGGGCCTTTTTGGAAATTCAGGAATCTGTCAAGAATGCTATGAACATTATCGCCTCTCTAAGAGACAATAGACCCTAATGAAATACAACCGATTCCTTCTCTTTGGATTGCTACTTCTCTTTGGATATGGAGGCTGTCAGTCCGACTCCCGCATCAAAGTCATCAAAATGGGCCATGCCCAGGTGACGGCTCACCCAGTTCACAATGCCATGGTTTTTCTAGCCAAAAAGCTGGAAGAGAAATCCAAAGGTAGGATTAGAGTAAAAGTTTATCCCAATCAACAGTTGGGTACTGAACGCGAGCTTTTGGAGCTTTTACAGATAGGAAGCCTTGGTATGACCAAAGTTTCTGCGGCATCTCTCGAAGCTTTTTCTCCTGAGATCAGTGTTTTAGGGTTGCCTTTTCTTTTTAGAGATGATGACCATATTTCAAAAGTGTTAAATGGTGAAATAGGGACTGAGCTATTGCTGAGCTCCGAAAAATTTTGGCTTCGGGGTTTATGCTTTTATGATGCTGGAAAAAGAAGTTTCTACAGCAAAGCTAAACCTATTGAAACACCTGCCGACTTGACTGGCCTAAAAGTCAGAGTACAGGAATCAAAAATGGCGATCAATATGATCCGGAGTATGGGAGGTTCTCCGACTCCCGTTGCTTACGGGGAATTATACACTGCCTTGCAACAGGGAATTGTAGATGCCGCAGAAAATAACCTTCCGAGCTTTTACAATTCACGTCACTATGAGGTATGTAAATACCTCTCTATTGATGAGCATACGGCTATTCCCGATGTGGTTTTGGTAAGCACAGTGGTTTGGGATCAGTTGAGTCCAGAGGAACAACAATGGATGCAGGAAGCTGCAGATGAGTCTGCCATTTATCAATCCGAGCTATGGAAAGCTTCTGTGGAAGAATCCATGAGGGAAGTACAAAAGGCTGGTGTTCAAGTTAGTTATCCTTCCAAAGAGCCATTCCAAACTCAAGTACAATCTGTTTATGAGTTGGTGACCAAAGAGAAGCCGCAATTAGGTCAACTCATCCAACGAATTCAAAATACAAAGTGATGATATTGAAAGAGAAATTAGATCAATTTATCCGGGTTCTCATCGCTGTATTGATGGGATTGATGGTTATTAATGTGACCTGGCAGGTTTTTTCTCGTTACGTCATGGGAGATCCAAGCTCTTTCACAGATGAGCTTTCCAGGTATAGCATGATATGGTTGGGATTGGCAGGGGCAGCATATGTTTCCGGTAAAAATGGTCACTTAGCTATTGATATATTGCCAGAAAAACTGAAGGGTAAAAAGCTTCTTTACCTTCAATTATTTATCCATTCAATGGTGATTTTTTTTGGTGCAGTGATTATGGTGTGGGGAGGCGGTAACTTGGTATACATCACTCAGATTTTGCAACAGAAATCAGCTACACTTCAGATACCCTTGTCGTGGGTTTATGGCATCGTACCAGTTTCAGGATTGCTGGTCGTGTATTACCACATTTTCCATATCGTACAACTTATTAAAAATCAGGAATAATCATGGAGTGGATTGGTATTTTGATCTTGGTACTCAGCTTTGTGACCCTGTTGGTCTTAGGAGTACCTGTGGCTTGGAGTTTAGGACTTTCAAGCTTTTTCACCTTGATTATTACGGTAGCAGCCCTGCCTTCAGCGACTACTATTGCCCAACGGTTGGCTACTGGTTTAGATAGCTTTTCTCTTCTGGCGATCCCCTTTTTCGTATTGGCAGGAGAGATTATGAATAAAGGTGGAATAGCCAATCGATTAATTGATTTTGCAAAAGGACTTACAGGAAGATTACCGGGAGGTCTATTGTATGTGAATGTAATTGCCTCTATGCTGTTTGGTGCAATTGCAGGTTCTGCTGCTGCTGCTGCTTCTGCATTAGGAAGTATTTTGGGAAAGCGAATGGATGAGGAGGGCTATCCAAAAACCCTAGGGGCTGCGGTAAACATTACATCCTCCACCACGGGATTGATCATCCCTCCATCCAATGTTCTGATTATTTATTCTTTAGCCAGTGGTGGGGTCTCTATTGCGGCATTGTTTGTAGCTGGGTACTTACCGGGTATTCTGTTAGGTTTGGTTCTGATGGCCTGTGCTGCCATTTTTATCAAGAAAAATAATTTGCCTGCCGGTGAGCGCGTCACATTGAGCTTCTTAGGTAAGTCCTTCTGGAGAGCAGTACCGAGTTTATTCTTATTGTTTGTGGTAATTGGAGGTATTGTCGCAGGTGTTTTCACTGCTACTGAAGCTTCTGCAATTGCTGTCGTGTATACCTTGGTTTTATCCTTTGCTTACAGGGAACTAAAATGGAGTGAGCTTCCGGGAATTTTGGTGAGATCATCTGAAACTACAGCTGTGGTTCTCTTATTGATCGGTACATCGATGAGTATGTCCTGGGTAATGTCAGCAGAGGATATCCCGCAGATGATCAGTGAGTTTATGCTCAATGTCAGTGATAACAAATGGGTGATTCTCATTTTGATCAATATTATTTTACTTATTGTAGGAGTATTTATGGATATAACGCCTGCAGTGTTGATTTTTACACCAATCTTCCTGCCTGTAGTTACCAAGGTTGGAGTCGATCCCGTTCATTTTGGGATTATGATGGTGGTCAACCTCTGTATTGGCCTTTGCACTCCCCCGGTAGGTTCTTTATTATTTGTAGGAGTTTCTATCGCAAAAATTTCGCTCACCCAAGTCATTAAGCCACTTCTGCCATTCTTCCTTGCTATGATTATTGCCTTGGCTTTAATCATGCTTTTTCCTGAAATCACTTTGTTCTTGCCGAGGTTATTTGACCTCCTCTAATCATGCAAAAAGGGTCGCTGACAGCGACCCTTTTTTATTTCCCATCATTTTAAAATTGAGTTTTGCTTGGAGTCCCATTCTTTTACATGAAATCGCTGCAGTTAATTCAATACTTCCTTCAAAGATTTTGACTAATTTCTTCAGCTTAAAAAATGTCCTTGGATTCTAGAGCTTTAGCGATTGTTAGAATACTTTTTGAAACAACTTACATGAATAGGTTTTTTGGAGTATATGCATTCTGTATTTTCAAAATTGCTAAAACATCAATCCATATCCATTTATAATGAAAACCTACTACAATCCGGAAGACCTCAAGAAATTTGGTAAAATCACAGATCTTCAAAAGCCAATGGGAGATAAGTTTTTTACTTATTATGCTGAAGTCTTTAAAGAGGGAGCACTCACAGCTAGAGAAAAATCCCTAATTGCTCTAGCTGTTGCTCATGCTATCCAATGCCCTTATTGCATTGATGCTTACACGACAGATACCTTGGAAAAAGGCTGTGATGAAGAGCAAATGATGGAAGCTGTTCACGTAGCTGCGGCCATTCGCGGTGGTGCTTCTTTGGTTCATGCGACACAGATGATGAATAAGATCAATGAAATCTCCATGTAAGCGGTTTGTTTAAAGTCCCTCAAATTCAAAAAACCAAAAAGTGAAAACACTAAAAGCACAGCAACATGCTTTGGCCAACCCGGATGAGGAGCTTCACATATTGGAAACAGAGCTACCTTCTGGCTTTTTGAGCTTTAGCCAGCATCTAGAGCAAGTTGGACTGTTTCCCTTAATGCCTACGCGATTGGAGATTTTTCAAATGAATTTGGGAAAAATGTGCAATCAGGTATGTAAGCATTGTCATGTTGATGCAGGACCGGATCGCAAGGAAATCATGACCAAGGAGACCATGATGCAATGTCTCGAAATCATTGCAGTTGAGAAAAGTATTCACACTGTGGACCTTACAGGTGGTGCGCCTGAAATGAATTCGGAGTTTCGATGGCTGGTTTCCGAAATAAGGAAGGTCAGACCCGAGGTCAAAATTATTGTGCGATGTAACCTTACAATCATATTGGCAAACCCAAGATTTCACGATTTACCAGAGTTTTTCAAGGAAAACAGGGTAGAGGTGGTATCCTCTTTGCCTTACTTTACCGCACTCAAGACGGATGCACAGCGTGGCCAAGGTGTTTTTGAAAAGTCGATCGAAGCTTTGAAAATGCTTAATTCTGTGGGTTATGGAAATGATCATACTGAATTGATTATCAATTTAGTATATAATCCTTCAGGTGCGTTTTTACCTGGCTCACAAAATGAATTAGAAGCGGAGTTTAAAAAGAAACTCTGGGAAAGATATCAGATCAGATTCAATTCCTTATTTACGATTACCAATCTTCCCATTTCCAGATTTTTGGAATATCTGCTGAGGTCAGGTAATTATGAAAATTACATGGAAAAGCTCATTTCAGCTTTTAATCCTGTGGCTGCAGAAGGAGTAATGTGCCGGAATACCTTATCCATTGGTTGGGATGGTTACCTGTTTGATTGTGACTTTAACCAAATGCTTAATCTGAAGGTAGAGGTTAAAAATCATCAACACATATCGAATTGGAATTCCTCTGCCGTTTCCCAAAGAGCGATTGTAGTAAACAACCATTGCTTTGGATGTACTGCCGGGGCAGGTTCAAGCTGCGGAGGAGCTACGGCTGGATGAGTCAAGAGGCGCTTATTATTTTTCAGAAAAACCCAACCAAAGGCCTGGTTAAAACCCGGCTTGCATCTACAGTTGGAGATGAGTTGGCTTTGTCGATTTATACATTTCTTTTGAGGAAGACTTTCGAAGAAGTAGAACAGATTCCTCAAGAGAAAATGGTTTTTTTTTCCGACTTCATCCCAGGAAATAATCCTTATCCAAATCATTCTCTTTTTCTCCAGGAAGGTGTGGATTTAGGAGAAAAAATGAAGAATGCTTTTCAAAAGATCTTTTCCATGGGGTTTCAAAAAGCAGTAATTATCGGGACAGATTGTCCTGAATTGCCCCATGAATTTTTGAATCAGGCCTTCAATCTTTTGAACCAATCTGATTTGGTGATTGGTCCTGCAGCAGATGGAGGGTATTACCTACTTGGAATGAAGTCAGCGCATTCTTGTTTATTTCAGGGAATCAAATGGAGCACTTCACAGGTCTTTTCCCGAACTTTGGAACAAGCTAATCACCATAATCTTACTTTCAGTTTGCTTCCCACACTCCACGATATAGATGAGGAAGAAGATTGGATGAGGTTTATTACCCAAAACCCTATCTATGGAAAATTACCTGGATACCACCATTGATGTCTACAAACAGGCAGCATTAAAGCCAGATGTAGGCCTTTGCTGTACCACCACACCTATTTGGCAATTACCGGATCTCAGCATTCCTAAAATCATGCAAGAGATGAATTATGGCTGTGGCAGCACTGTACACCCGAGAGATTTGGTCAATCAACCCAAAATTCTCTATGTAGGTGTGGGGGGAGGCATGGAAGTATTGCAGTTTGCCTATTTCTCCAGACAAATAAATGGGGTGATCGGTGTGGATGTCGTGGATGAAATGCTAGAGGCTTGTGATAAAAATCTCTCTTTAGCGGAACAATCCAATCATTGGTTTAAGCGAGAGTATGTTTCCCTAAAAAAAGGAAATGCGCTTTCGCTTCCTGTTGAAAATAATTCGATTGATGTGGCTGCGCAAAATTGCCTCTTCAATATTTTCACAACTGAGGATTTGAAGAGAGCACTTAAGGAAATGTATCGGGTACTAAAACCACATGGTAGACTTGTTCTCAGTGACCCGATCACCCAAAACCCAATGCCTGAAAATCTCAAAAAAGACGAGCGTTTGAGGGCACTTTGCCTTAGTGGTTCGCTTGCGATGCAGGACTATCTTAAGTTGATTACAGATGCAGGGTTTGGCACCTTGGAAGTACGGGCTAAGCGTCCCTATCGAATCTTAGCACCGGGACATTACAATACTCCTGAACTTATCTTTTTGGATTCCATAGAGGTATGCGCGATCAAAGATCCCATGCCAGAAGATGGCCCTTGCATTTTTACAGGCAAAACAGCCATCTACTTCGGAGATCAGGAATATTTCGATGATCATAAAGGTCATGTTTTGTTAAATAATCAGCCTTTAGCCGTGTGTGATAAGACGGCATCGGCCCTTAGCTCTTTGGAGAGAAAAGATATTTATATTTCAGAATCAACCTTTTTTTACGATGGAGGAGGTTGCTGTTAAATTGAAAAAGATCACTTTATTTCTAGTCTTGGTTCTGTTTTTTTCGCAAAAAGGATCTGCCCAGACTGCTGAGTCTGCCAAGTATGAAATTGTCGTTTTGGGAATGAAAATCGGAAATATGGTGGCCCAAAAAGTGAGTCATTCTGACTCTTTGCTATATAAAGTGGACAGTCAAGTGAAATTTTGGTTTTTTGGAAATGTTGAATTGAAATTCAACACCCGGTCTCACTTTCTGGGAGGTAAACTGGTCAAGGCTAGATCTGACTCCAAAACCAATAGAGGGGATTTTTCTTCCAAAATTGATTGGAAGGGTAATCACTATGCTGTCAATGCTGCCTCTTATGAATATGAGAACGAAAGGCCTTTAAAAGGTCCGTATGCATGGAGTAGTGCTAAAATGTTTTTTCATGAACCAACCGATCGTGAGATTTTCCTATCAGAGGTTTATGGAGTGACTGGGCCAATTAAGAAAATTGGACCCGGAGCTTATGAGATTACGGTTGATGGAAATACAAACCGCTATTATTATGAAGGGGGTAAATTGGAAAAAATTATCCTCGAAAACGCAATTAAAAATTACCAGGTGAGGCTGATAAAATAATTTCGTGAGATGGGTTAATCACTGTTTATAGTTTGATAATAACCCATTTAATCCCCTCTTTCATATAAAAAGTCCAGCTGGCTTTACTTTTTGAAAAGCTTAACAGTCAAATCAACAAGTCGGTTGGCATAGCCGGATTCATTATCATACCATCCTACTACTTTAACCATTGATCCTTTTGAGGAGGTAAGTGCCTCATCGATGATACAAGAATGAGGATTTCCTATGATGTCCATCGAAACTATCGGATCTGATTCCACTTGGAGATATCCTTTTAAGCTCTCATTTTCTGCCTTTTTAAATGCAGAATTTACCTCCTCTACACTCACTTCTTTTCCCAATTCTACAATCAAGTCAGTCAAGGAGCCGTCTGGTACCGGGACCCTCATAGCTGATGCTTCAATCTTTCCTGACAACTCGGGAAGTACCCGATCCAAGGCCTTTCCAGCATTAGTTGTGGTAGGAATGATGGAATAAGCTGCAGCCCTAGCTCTTCTCAAATCCCGATGGGGTGCATCATGAAGGTTTTGATCATTGGTATAGGAGTGGACCGTCGAGGCAAATCCTTTGATCACCCCAAAATGCTGGTCTAATACCTGAATCATGGGTGCAAGGCAATTGGTAGTACAGGAAGCGTTGGAAACGATTTGCTCGGTTCCATCTAAATGATGGTCATTTACCCCCATCACGACAATCGGTATGGAATCCTCTTGAGAAGGTGCTGAGATGATGACTTTTTTGGCACCTGCTATGAGATGCATGTTGGCGCCCTCTCTATTTGTAAATCTTCCGGTGCATTCGATCACCACGTCTATATTGAGTTTTTTCCATGGCAATTCCTTCGGGTCTGATTTAGAAAGTAAGTTGATCTCATGATTGTTAACTCTAAGTTTGTCTGATACCAAGCTTATGTCAGATTCATATTTTCCATGAACTGAATCATATTTGAGTAAATGAGCAATGGCTGATCTATCTGCCAAATCATTTATTGCCACCAAGTTGAGCTGTGGATGAGTAAGCATAAGTTTGGCGGTGTATCGGCCTATTCTGCCAAATCCATTGATGGCTACACGGATGATTTGAGGAGTGGTACTCATGAGGGCTATGTGTTTGGGCGAAATTAGATAAAAGCAAGAATACCTTTTCAAGTAAAATTTTAACCCTTTGGTTCAGCTTTTTAGGTATAATACCAAAGAAATATTTGTGGCCACTTTGGGATTATAAATCCAACCCTCTATATTTGCACAACCTTTTGAAAAAGCACGTTTTTCAGGTCAAAATGGTCCGTTCGTCTAGGGGTTAGGACGTATCCCTTTCACGGATAAAACACGGGTTCGATTCCCGTACGGACTACTAAATAGCTGATTAATAACAACTTAATTGGCTTTTGACATTTTTATTTTCATGGTCCGTTCGTCTAGGGGTTAGGACGTATCCCTTTCACGGATAAAACACGGGTTCGATTCCCGTACGGACTACAAGTTAGTTTGTCGATTAAAAAAAATTGACTTTACTAATTTTTGTTTTATGGTTGTTAGTGGTTAAAGTGAACAAAATCCCGGCCTTTGGTCGGGATTTTTGTTTTTTAGTCGATTTATATCAACGGTTAAAAAGGCATTTCCATTTTTTTTATTTTTCAGATTGTTAACTCATTTTAAACTATGCTCAAAACCCATTATCAACCTATTAAAAAAGTCATCTACCTAGCTTCACTGGGCTTATTGTTATCCTGTAAAAAAGAAGAGCCAGTTGACCTTAGAATTACCACGCTTACCAAAGAAGAAATAGCACCACAGGCAGAAGCTGCGCGAAATTCAGTAACCCCTGTTTTGGCGGAGGGCTTGAAGTTGGAGGTATGGGGTGTCGACTCCCTGGTACGTGATCCGATTGCCATCCATGTCAGTGATGATGGCTCGATTTATTATTCAAGATCTCCTAGGAGGAATAATGCTGAGTTTGATATCCGTGGCCATCAGGATTGGGAAATCAGATCCATTGCCCTGCAGACAGTGGAAGACAAACGGAATTTTCTCCGAACAGAACTTTCTCCAGAAAGATCTTCAGAAAACACTTGGCTTAAAGATCTCAATGGTGACGGTTCTCACGATTGGAAGGACATGTTGGTCGAGCGAAATGAAGTCTATCAGCTTAAAGATACAGACGGAGATGGTCTAGCTGACTGGTCACAGATGCAGGTCTATGACTTTCACGAGGAAGTCACTGATGTAGCCGGAGGGATCATGAAAACCGATGATGCACTTTATGTTGCAGCCGGTCCTGACATGTGGAGACTGATGGATACCAATGGCGACGGCATCATGGATGAGAAAAAATCCCTTTCCCATGGTTATGCCATACACATTGGCTTTGGTGCGCATGGGATGTCAGGTGTAGAAATGGGACCTGACGGTCGGATTTATTGGGGGATTGGTGATATCGGATTTAATGGAAAAGGGGATGATGGTACAGTGTACAAATACCCAAATCGAGGTGTAATCGCCCGTTCAAATCCTGATGGTAGCGATTTTGAAATTTTTGCGATGGGAGTGAGGAATACCCATGAGTTTGTTTTTGATCAGTATACTAACCTGATTTCGGTAGATAATGACGGGGATCATGCAGGAGAAAAAGAGCGTTTGGTTTACTTGACCCGTGGATCAGATTCAGGGTGGAGAATCAACTGGCAGTTTGGAAAGTACCGAGACCCTGACAATAATACCTACAAAGTGTGGATGGACGAAAAGCTCTATTTACCGAGATGGGAAGGTCAAGCTGCTTATATTACTCCGCCAATTCTTAATTATGTGAGTGGTCCGACTGGAATGGTTTTCAACCCTGGTGCCGGATTGGGAGAGCGATGGAAGGATCACTTCTTCGTAGTCGAGTTTGTGGGTAGCCCTGCCAGCTCCGGATTGCATGCATTTCAGCTTCAGCCCAAAGGTGCTTCATTTGAATTGACCAAGACTGAGAAAATTGTAGGTTCATTTTTACCTACGGGCATAGACTTTGGACCTGACGGTGCCTTGTACATGGCAGATTGGGTGAATGGTTGGAATGATAAAAACTATGGAAGAATCTGGAAGCTGACCGACGAAACAGCCAAAGGGTGGGCGCTTCAAAAGCAAACAGAAGCTGAAATCAAAGCAGATTACAAGAAACTGTCCGAAGCTGACCTGAAGTCAAAGCTTTACTTTGAAGATTTGAGAATCAGAAGAAAGGCACAATTTGAACTTGTGAAGAGAGGAAAAAAGGGAGCCGAGATTTTTCAGCAAGTTATTCAGGATAAGAACAATCAAATCGCTCGAATCCACGGTATTTTGGGCTTAAGTCAATTGGGAAGGCTAAATGACATGAGTATGGCGGATCCTTTGGTCGCGCTATTAAAAGATGCCGATCCAGAGATAGCAGCTCAAGCTGCCAAATGGCTAGGGGATATCCGATACGCCAAAGCTGGCAAGGAATTGATTGCCAACTTGACTCATGAAAATGCCCGCGTTCGATTTTTTAGTGCTGAAGCATTGGGTCGTTCCAAAAACCAAGAGGCTATTCAGCCTTTGATTGCTTTGCTTGAAAGCAACAATGACGAAGATGCTTACCTAAGACATGGGGTCACCTATGCGCTTTCTCAAATCGGGAAAGTTGAACCGTTGGCTGCTTTAGCTACTCATCCTTCCAAAGCGGTCAGACTCGGTGCAGTCCTTGCTTTGCGTAGATTAGAATCTCCCGAACTCGCGAAATTTCTAAATGATCCGGACGAATACATTGTGACCGAAGTAGCTCGTGCCATTCATGACGATTTCTCTGTTGAAGCAGCATTGCCTGCGTTAGGAGCCCTTCTTTCTACTACCTCCTTTCAAAATGAACCACTCATCAGAAGGGCCATCAGTGCCAATCAACGGGTAGGAAAGGAGGAAAATCTAAACCATCTGATCACCTATTTGGCTAAGCCGGGAATTCCTGAAGTACTCAAAAAGGAAACAATCGCAGCAATCGGAACTTGGGCTAAGCCATCCTTGGTGGATCGAGTGGATGGAAGATACCGTGGTGAAGTGACTCGAGATCCTGGTGCGATCAAAGGAAAGGTGCAACCAGTCCTCGTCAGCCAAGCTTCAGCCAAAGAAGAAGCATTGCGAGTTGAATCAATCAAAGCGATAGGTAAGCTGGAAATCAAAGAATCAGCAGATTTGCTTTTAAGCAAGTTGAAAACAGATCCCTCTGAGGCTGTCAAAGTTCAAGCGTTGAATTCCTTGGTGGCTATGAATGCATCAAATCTAAGTGAAGCCATTTCCTATGCAATGAGCGACAATGCTGAGGCTGTTCGTGTAGCCGGTTTGGGACTAATAGCGCAGACTAGCCTACCTAATGATCAAAAAGTGACTTTGTTGACAGATATAATCAAGAAAAGAACTTTGTCCGAAAAGCAAACAGCCCTTCTGACTTTGGGAGGTTTGGAAGGAAGCAAAAATCTTCCGGTTTGGAAGACCATCTTGGCTGACTTTGATGCCGGTAAATTGCCAGAGGGCACTTGGATCGAATTGGAAGAAGCGATTGCTGCTACAACTTCGGCAGATCTCAAAACCCAATTTGACGGAATCTTGGAGAAAAAGGCAGCAGGTGAAACTTGGAAGAAATACGCCGGAGCTTTGGCAGAAGGAAATGCAAGAAGAGGCCGAAATATATTCTTTGAAAATCAAACTGCACAGTGTATCCGCTGCCATGCCTATGACGACATGGGTGGCAATGCAGGCCCTGCACTTGACGCCATTGGAAAGACCCTATCCAAAGAGGAGTTACTGATTGCCTTGGTGGAGCCAAGTAAGAGACTGGCTCCGGGCTATGGAACGATTACCATCGAAATGGCTACCGGAGAAAAGGTTACCGGAACTCTTCTCGAGGAAAAGAAAGATTCGATGAGTGTAAAAGTGGGTAGTGATACCAAGGAAATTCAGAAAAAAGATATCAAATCCTCTCAAATGGCCGCTTCAAGCATGCCTCCAATGGGTACGTTATTGACCAAAAGGGAGCTACGAGATTTGGTAAGTTATCTGACCAACCTCCGCCGTTCTGAATGAAAAAGTTATTGATTGTTTCGTTGGGGATTATCGTGTTTATCCTGCTTTCTCTCCCTTGGGTATTGATCCTGGTGGGTAGAAACAAGCTGCATGATTACGATATTCCTCAAAGGGAACAATTGATTCCAAGTTCAGACTCAAAGAAAAAAGTCCTTGCCCTTTTCCCTCATCCTGATGATGAAGTGACTGTAGCAGGCACCCTGATGCGACTCAAGGAGGATGGCCATGAAGTCGTCCTTGTGTGTCTCACTCGAGGTGAAAAAGGAAAATCTTCAGGCATCCAAGATGAACAAGAGCTAGCCAGACTTCGAACTTCCGAGATGGAAGAAAGTGCCCGATTGATTGGTGTAGATCAGCTAATTATTTCAGATTACCCGGATAGCGGAATCGAAGATTTGGGTATGGATAGTTTGAAGAAGGTGGTTTTGAATCTAATTCTTGAAAAACAACCTGATATTCTGATTTCTTACGATTCCAACGTCGGATTGTATGGTCATCCCGATCACCGCTTGACTGGCAAAGCTGTAGAAAAGGTGTTTTTGAAGGAAAAAGGGAAAGAGGGCTTTTCTCCGGATAGATTATTTCAAGTGACACTCTGCAAAAAGCAAGTCGAAGTTGCACTGAAACTTTCCTCAGGGTTTCAGAGGAATTATCCTGAAAACCCTGAAATGGGACTACCTCAACCTGACTTTTCAGTAAGGACTCAGCCTTATTTTGACCAGATTCTTCAAGTGATGCAAGCCCATCAGACTCAGCAAAATGTGCTAAAAGACCTGATGCCTTTTCACGACAAAGTTCCTGCCTGGATTTATTCAAGGATTTTTGACCGGGAGTATTTCAGGGAAGTGAAGTAAACAAAAAAGGTCCGACAAAATCGGACCTTTTTTCTTACCGGAATCCCAGTTTCTCTCTGATTTGATTCAAAAGTGGATACGCTACTTTTTTCGCTTTTTCTTCACCTTCGATTAGCCTTTTTTCGATTTCCTCGGGATGATTCATATAAAATTCAAACAATTCCCGCTCTTTAGCATACTTGGTCAAGACCACATCCAAGAGCTCCTTTTTTGCATGTCCATAACCGAAATTGCCACCAAGGTATTTCTCTCGAAGTGCCTGGACTTGCTCTTCGCTTGCGATCAGGCTATAGATTTTGTACACATTACAGGTATCGGGATTCTTGGGTTCTTCCAGTGGGGTACTGTCAGTAACGATGGTATTGATGTTCTTTTTCAGTTCTTTTTCCGGCAAAAAGATATCGATGATATTATTGTAAGACTTACTCATTTTCTGACCATCGGTCCCTGGCACAGTCATTACCTCTTCACTGATTCTTGCCTCCGGAATCGTTAGGATTTCTTCTCCTATGATCCTGTTGAAAGTGCTAGCCATGTCTCTCGTCATCTCCAGGTGCTGAAGTTGATCTTTTCCTACCGGTACCAGATTGGCAGAATAAAGCAAAATATCACTGGCCATCAGGACGGGGTAAGTGAATAGACCCGCGTTTACATCCGCAAGTCTTGAAGATTTATCCTTGAAGCTGTGTGCATTGGCCAGCATTGGAAATGGCGTAAAGCAGTTTAGATACCAAGTCAATTCGGTCACCTCCGGGATTCTTGATTGTCTGTAGAATACTGTCTTAGTGATGTCTAGTCCGAAAGCAAGCCAAGCAGCTGCTACTGCCAACGTATTTTCTTTGCGAATGCTTCCGTCCTTCTGTGTGGTGAGGGAGTGGAAATCAGCTATGAAAATAAAGGATTCCTCCTCACTGTTTTGGTTAATCAACTGGATTGCCGGAACAATCGCTCCCAAGATGTTCCCGAGATGGGGTCTACCTGAGCTTTGAATTCCTGTAAGTACTCTTGCCATTTGCTCAATTTTGGCGCAAATTAAGTAAATCGGGCTACAATCATGGGGAAAATATGCGTTAATTGCAGGTATGAACCGTTCGCTATCTTTTCTTTTTTCACTCGTGTTTCTGATGGTTTTTGGCCAAATGGCAAATGCACAAACACCTTTGATTCCAAAGTTGATATGGAAAGTGAATCGGATTGATCTAGGAACTATTCTCGAAGAACAAGGCCTTCAACGTGCCGAGTTTGAATTTACCAATCCTCAAGATTCTTCTTTTATTCTCGAAGAAATATTGGCTGAGTGTGGCTGCACTTCTGTGGAATTTTCTCGGGATACACTTAAAAAAGGAGATAAAGGAAAAGTGATTATATCTTTTGATCCGACTTCAGCTGCAGGCTTTTTTTCCAAATTGGTCGTGGTAAAAGGGGATTCAGGAAGGATTCAAGATTCTCTTTTTTTGGAAGGCATCGCAATACCATATCCTACTAACTTAAAGCTTGCTTACCCGGTCAAACTGGGTTCCTTGGGATTTAGGTTGAAGAAAATCAACATGGGAGACGTCTTCGACAATGAACCTAAAGTGAAGTACGTGGAGTTTTTCAATTTCGGGGAAGAACTTTTGGAACAGGTAAAATTTTCATTCAATGCCCCAGAATACATCAAAATGGAGCAAGTTCAGCCTTTTGTAAGGTCACAAGAACGAGGATTGATCAGAATCACCTACGATTCCAGACTTAAAAATGACCTTGGATTTTTTGAGGATGAAGTGTCATTGAGTTGGAAATCCAGCCCTTCTGATGAATTTAAACTACATGTGATCGCAGATTTGTTCGAGTATTTTCCACCTATTTCAAAAGACAAATTGGAAGAGGTCCCTCAGCTTTTGATTGCTCAGAAGGTGATTGACCTAAGAGAAATCAGCGCAAATTCCATCGTGAGAAGACAGGTTACTATCTCCAATGCAGGAAAAATGCCCTTGGAAATCCGAAAAATTCAGGGGAATTGTGATTGTCTTACGATAGAATCCCCAAAAAACACCTTGGCGCCTGGAGAAAGCATCCAGTTAAATCTGATTTTCGACCCTATGGGAAGAAAAGGAATCGATCAGAGAAATATTTATTTGTTCACTAATGATCCCTTAAATCCGGTTCAATTGATTTTGTTAAAGAGTAGAATTGAGTAAAGATGCCTCAATACCCAGTGCGTCTTTTGGAGGTTCAATTTAGTCTACACTACTATGAAAAGCAGGAAAAGACAGTTTGTTTTCGTTTTGATTTGGAGCCTCTGTTGCTTTCATCTTGCTTTTTCCCAGTCTAATTTTCGGATAAATCCTTACCTGCAAATCAATCAGCAAAAGGTTCAGATTCGCTGGTTTTCTGGAGAAAATCATTCTTCCAATCTTATTGTCAAAGACCATTCTGGCCAAACCGTTTTTTCAGGTGCAATTACTGGAAGTGAGGTTTCGGAACTCTATTACACGCAAGCCGAAAAGAACCAAAGTATTGCTGGTCTTACCAATGGAAGTTGGATAGGACCCGACAACTATTTCCGCTATGAGAAATCATTGACTCTTCAAGCTGGAAAGACCTATCAGTATACGGTCAGCCTCAATGGACAGAATTTTTCCTCAAGTTTTAAAACTGCTCCCACATCTACCGATTGGGAATCCATTCGATTCGTTGCGCTTTCAGATTCAGAGACAGAGCCCCGAGGTCGCGTGACCCATAGAGCTTGGTATCCCGGTAAACCACTTTTCAGGCTTTTACCTGTTCCTGCCGCATGGAAAGCAGCATTTGGCACTACTACAGAAGAGAACATAGAGTTGCCAAATTACATGCTCACGGAGCAGAAGGGCTTTGCAGAAAATCTAAAGATCCTCAAATCCAGAAATCCTGACTTTGTGCTTATGCCAGGGGATTTGGTTCAGGGAGGTGCATACATGCCCGGGTGGGATGAGTTTTGGAGACACACCGCAGGGGAGTTTGATCAAGTTTTTGACAAGTTTCCTGTTATTCCTGCCATTGGTAATTGGGAAGCTTTTGGGGCTATCAGTGGGGGATATGGGTTTAATGAACGTGGTGCATTCAATCCAGTATTGGGAAGAAGTCGCTTTCATCGATTTTTTGAATTTCCTTCAGAAGATCCCGATCAAAACCATCGGCAAAGCTACTACCGCACGGATTATGGTCCGATCACCATTTTGACACTGGATTCCTCCAATGGAACGCCCGACCAAAAAAGATCCGATTTTTCTGATGCCCAAAAAGTAAAAAACAAGGAGCTGACAGATATAGGAACTGACACACAGGAAAATTATACCCAAGCCGAGTACAATGCCGCTGGGGGTACTGATTTGTCAGGTTTTGGGCCAGGTAGTCCTCAGTACCAATGGTTGGAAAAAAATCTACAGCAAGCTCAAGCTCAAGGTCAATTGATTTTCGTCCAGTTTCATCATATACCTTACAGTTCGGGGGAGCATGGTGTACCGATCAACCATGAATTGGCAACTGGTCAAGAGGGAGTCCCGATGCGGGTACTCAATCCGATTTTGGAGCAATACGGAGTGATTGCAGTTTTTGCTGGTCACGATGAGCTATTCGAACGAAGCTTTGTGGATGCAGATGGAGATGGCAAAGGGATTCATTACTACGATGTCGGAGTAGCAGGAGATGGTATGAGAGGAGTGAAGCGCAATTGGCTTGTAGATCCGCTTAGTACGCTGGATTATAACTCATTTTCCAAATGGACGGCAGATCAGAGTTCTGCCGAAATTTGGGATAATTCGGGTGGTAATCCTGTCTTGATGGATGGAGGAAAGCATTACGGGCATCTTGAAGTCAATGTGAAAAAAGTACTGGAAGGTGGTAAAACCTTTGCACAAATTGATTTTGAACCTGTTTATGCCTTTCCAGTAATGAATTCTCAATATCAGCTCCAGCGAGTGGAACGAAGGGTGTATTCAGATCCTGTCAGAATCATGGTGGAATTGAAAACAGCTGAACCTGCCGAGGTGCCGCAGTTTAAATCAAGCTTAACCGTTGAGCTGGATGCACAAGGCAATTACCAAACCAAGGCTTCAGATTTTCTCACCAATTCGGTCCAGGCAGATTGGACATTTACCTATTCAAGAAGTTTACTTTTTACCTGTATCGATCTTGGAGTAAAGGAAATTACAGTTACAGTCAAAAACGCCCAAAATCAGGAGTGGAGTGGGAAAGTAGATGTAACAGTTTTGGACAAAATCGCTCCTGACTTTGAAGCAACCGATGCCTTTCTAGCTTTCGATAAAATAGTGGGAAAAGTAACCTTGGATCCTGAGAGTTTTTACATCCGACAAGAGTTCATTACCGAAAACTGTTTGAATAATGGGGGAGTAAGTATTGAATTTGATCGGAGAGAATTGACCTGTGCTGATTTGACCGGTGACCCAATTTCGATTAGGATTACCCTTACTGACCGATCAGGAAATGCCACTACTAAAACAAGAAAAGTCACACTCAATCCAATTGAATCGAAGAAAATCTCCATTAGTCCAATTGACTCTTATCAAGGTATAGCCGGTGAAACCGTTGAAATTAAACTGGGTGAGGAGTTTACCTATACGGTGGATTCTTGGATTAGGGATGGTCAGGTTATCACGGGAGAAAAAGGAAAAACCTTGAGCGTTTCCCAATCAGGAACTTATTATGCCAGATTGATCCCATCTAGTGGATGCTTGGTTGAATCCAAAGCAGTAACTGTGAATTTACTTTCAAAGCCCTATGGTCCTCTCAAAAACCCTATTGAGCTCAATCTTAATGTTTCAGGTAATGCAACCTTAAGTCCATCTCAGGTATTTGTGACTTGGCCTTTGGCAGATCCTTCCCTGTCAGTGACTTTGAGTAAAACTGCATTTACTTGTGATGATCTTGGAGAAAAAGAAATACAAGTCACCATCAAAAATCAGTCGGGACAGACTTGGACTGAACAGACCAAAGTAAAGATTCAAGATAAGGAAGCACCTGTTTTGGTTTCAAAAAGTCCAAATTTGATTTTTGATAAGGTCTTGGGAGTTTTAGAATTAAAAGCAGAAGATTTTGTCGGATCTGTAACTGACAATTGTGGAATCAAGTCCATTACCATCAATAAGGCTCGGATCACCTGTGATGATTTGGGATTGCCTATTGAGATTATTCTTACAGCTACAGACCTATCAGGAAATGTGACCTCCAAGGTGATTACGGTCCTTCCTTCAACTCAGGAATCCAAGAAAATTTCCATTTCCCCTGCTGATTCTTACGAGGGGACAGCAGGGGAGACTGTGGAGATCAAGCTAGGCGAAGAGTTTGTCTTCACTGTGGAATCTTGGATAAGGGATGGTCAGGTTATCCCAGGTGAAAAAGGGAAGACTCTTAGAACTACCCAATCGGGAACCTATTTTGCCCGGGTGATCCCTAGCGGAGGGTGCTTGGTAGAATCCAAAGCGGTGACCCTCAATCTTCTTTCCAAGCCTTTTGGTCCGTTGAAAAATCCTGTTGAACTCAACCTAAATTCTAGTGGAAAAGCTTTCTTAAGTCCATCTCAGGTATTCGTGACTTGGCCATTGGATGCTTCCTTATCTGTCACTTTAAGCAAGACTGAGTTTACCTGTGCGGATCTTGGAGAAAAAGAAGTGACTGTCACGATCAAGAATCAGATTGGACAGTCTTGGACCGAAAAAACCAAAATAAAGGTTCAGGACAAGGAAGCACCAGCTTTGGTGACTAAGGAATTCATCTTGAATTACGATATTCAAAAAGGCCCTGTTGAACTAAAACCTGAGAATTTTCTTTCTTCTATTCTTGACAATTGCGCTGTGGCTCAAGTGACTGTTTCAAAAAATACGGTGACCTGCGAGGATTTGGGAAAAGAGATTTCGGTGGTAATCCGTGCTGTTGATCCTTCTGGAAATGTCTCTGAAGCCACAGCTAAACTTACCGTTAGGAGATTGGAATCTACTCCTATTGCCATTTCAGGGCCTACGCAGTTTTGTCAGGGGGAAAAAGGAACTTTGACTTTGACTTCATCGGCTTCATTTGAAGTGGTTCGTTGGAGAAGAAACGGTATAGAAATCCCTGGTCAAACAGGCAAGACCTTGGAAGTTAGCGAATCAGGTAAGTACCATGCCGTAATTAGGTATGTAGGAGGATGCCTTTCGGAGTCGGTTGATGTGGATGTAAAGGTCAATCCATTGCCTAGTGGGGAGATTCAGGTGGACGGAAATATACTAAGGGCTCCTGAGGGTAGTTTTACCTATCAGTGGTTTAGAAATGGAGAAAAACTGATCGGTTCTACCACCCGAATCCTCACGGTCGATTCGATGGGAGATTATTCGGTAGAATTGACTTCTTCTTCAGGTTGTGTTTCCAGACTTAAATCGGTGACCTTGACGGTTTCAAGTCTGGGAGGAAATTGGGTAAACCAACCGATGAATTTGATCCTTTTCCCTAATCCAAGCTCCTTCAAAATCCAACTCCTCCTGCCAAAAGATGACCTTGTGGACCCTTCTGCCATTCAAATATTTTCGTTGGATGGGAAGAAGGTGACAGACTTGGTGCCTATCGTTAAAGTTTCCGAAAATCAAGCTGAACTTGGCATTTTCGCTCTACCTTCAGGCACCTATATGGTGTGGATTTCTGGAAATTCACAAAACTCCTACCTTGGAAAATTCGTCGTTTTGAAATAAACCACAGTTATGAAATACCTCATTCGTTTAGTTATCTCTTTATTTTCCATTTCATTTTTTCTGATACCCCTGACTTATGGTCAGACCATTCCTTTTTCTACTGGCCGTATTATTATTAGTTCAGATGGAAATGAACACGATGAAGATGACTGGGCTGCTACACCGATGTCATTAGCCCTGCTTGCCGCCAATGGTTTGCAGGATCGAGTCACAGTCTATTCATTTAGCGATCATACCTGGGGTTCAGACAAAGAAAAGCCCGGCGCAGCAGCACAAATGCGAGAAAGTGCATTTATCGGTGCTAAAATGTTTGGCTTCAAAAAGACCAAGTTTATCGAAGCAGTCAACGCTCCGAATTATGCCATCATCGAAATCACCACTCAAATCAATGAAAGCTCAGCGAAAAATCCATTGACCATCATCGCTGCAGGCCCAATGGAAGTGATCGGAAACTCACTGAATGAAGCGGATTCGACCAAATTGAAATACGTGCGATTGATTTCTCATTCTACCTGGAATGATGAGCATGCCGATAATCCCTATGAATGGGAAACTCACAAAGGCTGGACTTGGGAAAAAATCAAAGAAAGTTTCGGTTCAAAAGGTCTTCAACTGGACCATATTTTGGATCAAAATGGAGGGGAAGGTTATGAGGGATTGAAAGCTAAAAAATCAGCCTACGACTGGATTAAAACTTCACCCAAAAAGGACGGAAAACCATTTGAAAAGGGATCTTGGGATTGGTTATATGGCAGATTGGAAGCTGCGCAAAAAGGAGATGAGTTTGATCCTTCCGATGCAGGAATGATCATCTATTTGCTCACCGGCAAGCAAAATACAAGTCCGGAGGATGTAAGAGCAATTTTAGAAAATCCACAAAAATTCAAATAAGGAGAGCAATCTCCTTTTTTTGTTTTTCGTAAGAAAAAACAGTGGAAAAGCTGATGAAAAAAGGACTGTTGCTGTTTGTTTTCCTGGTCTCTTTCGGAGCGAATGCCCAACAAAACTGGCATAGATTATCTCTGGAGAGCCAATATGGTTGGATTATTCCCCACAATTCCGAGCTCAAACAGATTTCTTCCAGCAATCCATTTTCGATCGGATTTTCTTCCCATTGGATGCGAACCACCCGAAAAAACTGGGATGCCTGCCATTGTTTTCATTACCTAGGGCTGAATTTTTCCCTAGTTGATTACCAAAATCTCCGTGAGTTGGGGCAAGCTTGGAATCTTTCCGGTACCTTCGAACCCATATTGCATCGAACTGATTCATTCATTTTTAGCCTCTCTACCGGTTTGGGATTCAGCTACCTTACTCGAGTTTTTGATCCTATAGAAAATCCCAGAAATACCTTTTTCAGTGCTCCGATCAGTTTTTTATTGACTTTAGCTCCCAAAGCAATTTATAACCTCAATAATCATTGGGCCCTTCAAGCTTCCATGTCTTATCACCATATTTCCAACGGTGGGCAGCGCCAACCTAACAGAGGAATGAATTTTCCTATGTTGGGATTAGGGATAGTTCACTTCACCAGAAAGTCTGATTTGCCTGATTATGAGAAAAACTCAACTTCCAACCGCTGGAATTTTTATACAGACTTGGCCATGAATACCCGTGAATCAATAGAGAAAACGCGTAGACCAAATTTGGCTCTATCTGTGGGTACTTTTCGCAAAATATCCGGAATAATTGGACTTGGAGGTGGTTTGGAAGTGGCCCGAGATTTTTCTCTACCCGTACAGGAGAGAAGGATAGAGTCACTGATATCAGGTATGTATTTGGAGAATCATTTTCTTTTTGGCCGATTTGATTTCAGTCAACGTTTTGGCAAATACCTACACAAACCTGAAGAGTATCTGCCAAATGAAGACTTTTTTCAGCGCTACACGCTTACTTATTTAATGGGTAATCACTTTGCGATAGGGGCAGGACTTAAAGTTCACGGACATGTGGCAGAGTATCTTGATTTAAGAGTAGGGTGGAAGTTTTAAATAGAAGGCGACTCCCTATAAAAACTTGGTCAATCATAAAGTAATAAGGAACCTATAATGCTCATAAAAACAAAAGCTTGATTTCGGATAGAAATCAAGCTTTTGTTAAGGGATTGCAGATTTACTGGATTAATGTCCAATCCAGGCTCCTAACCATTTTACTTGCCATACAATTGTTTGCTAACTGACTCATATTTATCGCCCTCTTTCCAAACGGGTTTTTGATCCCAATTAGCGATTTTTTGAGCTGAAAGAATGTAGGATTTCCAGTAGGTTTGAGCATAGTTCAGATCAAAACTGCTCACATGGTCGCCTGCTTTGTGGTAATATTTGTTGATCTCATCGTCAAAGGCGGTGAAGCCCAAGGAGAAGGTCGGTGCAGGAATTCCTTTTCTGGCAAAATTCACATTGTCAGAGCGATCGTATAATCCTTGCTCAGGAGACGGATCAGCCATGGCTTTTACCCCAAACTCACTCACAGCCTCTTCGATTAGGAAGTCAGCACTTGTACGACCCAATCCGATTACGGTTATTCTTGAGGTATCGTTATATCCTCCGTTGTCAATGTTCAGGTTGTAAATGATCTGATTGAGCGGAATGAGTGGATTATTTGCGAAGTAGGCGCTGCCTAACAGTCCTTTTTCCTCAGCTGTCCAGAGTGCGATCAAAATGGAGCGCTTGGGAGGATTTTTTGCAAAATACTTGGCGGCATTCATGACTGCCACTGTGCCCACCGCATTGTCGCGTGCACCATTGTAGATCGAATCTCCCTGTGCATCTGGCGTCCCCACACCTACGTGGTCATAATGCGCCGAGAGCAAAATGTATTCATTTTTCAGCTTTGGATCAGTACCTTCAATCCATGCTACCACATTTTTGCCGTCCACTGACCGATTCTCTTTTCCGGTAATGGCAAGATTTGCTGTGGTCAAAGCATCACCACGCAATTGGTTTTTTTGATCCTCCACCCATACATAAGTGAGATCACTGGCACTACCCTGATCAATGGTCAATTGACTTCTGTTTAGGAAATTAGCAGCCAACTGCCAAGGTACAGACGGAGCATTAAATCGCTCGATCAAGGCCACGGCACCGGCTTCTTGGGCACGTTTGGTTTTTTCTCCTCCTAGCGAAAAAAGATCAGAGGGTGTCAATCGATTGGGTGCGCCGACATTGGCGATGGCAATCTTTCCCTTCAGGTCTTTCCCTGCAAAATCCTCTGCCATTCCAAAACCTACTTCGACTACCTCAAAATTTCCTGAAAGGGATTTACCATCCAATACCAGCATGCTTTTGCCTTGAGTATAGTCTGCCGCCCCGATTTTGAGAGTCCCTGATTTGGGAGGGGTAGAAAGTCTGAAAGGTACGTTTTGGTAGTATCCGTCTGCTCCTGGAAGCGGCTTTGCTCCAGACTTTTTTAATTGATCGGCAATAAACGTGTAGGCGAGCTTCATCTCGGGACGTGCAGGATCGCGTCCTTTCAGTTCGTCAGATGCCAGATACGTAAAATGTGAAATGGCTTCCTTGCCATCAAATTTCTTCTCAATGTCTTGTTTTTGTGCCCAAACCAGGGAACTGGAGGCTATCAAAAAACTTAGTGTCAAAAGGGATTTTTGCATAGGGTTAGTATTGTTCTGGTCTAAAGTAAATCAAATTTCGGAAGAGGGTAATTGGTTCATAAAAAATCCTTGGGATTCCAATTCAATTCCTGCATAATTCTTTGGAAATGGACAGGAGGAGGGCAGGTGAGTGCTATTTTTTTATTTGAAATGGGATGCGAAAAACTCAGCTTCCATGAGTGAAGCAAGAGATTTTGCAAGGCAAATTGCTTCTCAAAAAAGATGTTTTGTTTGTTGTCTCCGTGCTTTTTGTCTCCGATGATGTAGTGACGAATATGGGCGAGGTGACGTCTGATTTGATGGGTCCGCCCGGTGAGTAAGTCCATTTCAAGCAAACTGTACCGACTGGTTGGATAGCGTCCTGTGGAATTGTAGGGGATTTCTGACTCAGCCAATACACGGTATTTTGTCTGTGCTTCTTGGAGCCTATTGGATCGCTCACTGTGGAGTGGATGGTCAATCAATCCTTTTTTTTCGGAAGGAATGCCGCGAACAATGGTGAGGTAATTTTTCTTGATTTCCCGTTCCATAAAGATGGCTTTGAGGGAAGGTAGGACATCCTCATTTTTTGCAAAGAGTAAAATCCCGCTTGTGGCCCGATCCAATCGGTGTACCGGAGATACCCAAGACCCGATCTGATCGCGAAGCTGAATCAGGGCATTTTCATCCTCCCCAAAAGCCTGACGCGTGCGATGAACCAATAAACCGGCAGGCTTATCAATAATCACTAAATGTTCGTCTTCGAAAAGGATTTCAAGCATTTCAATAGCCACGAAGGCAGAAAGTCACAAATAATAAGGAAGAAAGCCACAGATGCACAGATAATAAACCAATCTGTGCATCTGTGACAAATATTTAAATAGCAAATCAGAAAATCGTCCCGGAACCGATGCATTCCTCGCCTTGGTACCAAGCTACAAACTGTCCCGAAGCGATTCCTTTTTGCGCGTTTTCGAAAACAACATACAAGCCGTTTTCACGCATAATCAAAGTGGCTTTGGAAAGGGGCTGACGGTATCGGATTCGGGCAACATATTCAGCCGATTCACCGGGAGTTAAGGCTAAATCCTCACGAATCCAGTGTACTTGATTTTTTTTGACAAAAAGACCATATCGGTTCAAGCCAGGATGCTCTTCACCCAAACCGGTGTAGATCACGTTTTCTTGGGTATCAGTAGCGATCACAAAAAGTGGTTTTCCTGTGCCGCCCACTTGAAGGCCTTTTCGCTGTCCCACCGTGAAATAATGCGCGCCAGTATGTTCGCCTAATACTTTTCCCTGATCTTGACTGTAATGGATCGGAAGGCAGATTGCATCCAAGGTGTCCTGATCCCAATCCACTGGGTCGATTCCTGCAGGAACACTCAATCGGTCAAAAACAGGCAAATTCTCAGGAATTTGGATGATTTTTCCCTTTTTAGGTTTGAGCTGCTGCTGAAGGAAGTCTGGGAGGCGGACCTTTCCAATAAAGCAAAGCCCTTGAGAATCTTTCTTTTCGGCGGTAATCAAGTCTGCTGCTTTGGCGATTTCCCGAACTTGGGGCTTTTGCAAATGGCCGATTGGAAAAAGGGCTTTGGCCAGTTGTTCCTGAGAAAGCTGACAAAGAAAATAGCTTTGATCTTTGTTGGGATCAGCGCCGGCGATGAGTTGGTAGACAGGGTTTCCATCTTTCTCGATTTCCCGCTTTTGGCAGTAATGGCCAGTTGCCACAAAGTCCGCTTTGAGCTTTTGGGCAGCTTTTAGAAAGATGTCAAATTTGATTTCTCGATTGCAAAGAATATCCGGATTGGGTGTTCGTCCGGCTTCATACTCGGCAAACATGTAATCCACGATACGTTCTCGGTATTCTTCGCTGAGGTCGATGGCTTGGAAGGGGATTCCGAGTTTTTCGGCCACGAGCATGGCATCGGTAGAGTCTTCCATCCAAGGACATTCGTTGGATATCGTGACGGATTCATCGTGCCAGTTTTTCATAAACATGCCGATGACCTCGTATCCTTGGTCAAGTAAAAGTTTGGCAGCCACGCTGCTGTCTACACCTCCGGAGAGGCCGACGACTACTCTAGGTTTTGTTCGCATAGGTAATGGTTAATGGATTCAAGGTCCATTAGGTTACGGGATGGAAACGCGTTGGCACTTTGAATAAGTTCACGAAGGTAATTTAAAAGAGTTATAAGGTTGCAATGTGATAAAGTTGTAAGGTTGGTACCTAACTTTACCACCTTGCAACTTTCCAACTTTTGAACTCATGAACTCTCTCGAAACCCGAATCAAGAACGGAGACTTTTTAGCCGAACTTCTGTTCCAAACAGCTCGTAGTGGGGGGCCCGGAGGACAGAATGTGAATAAGGTGGAAACCAAAGTTCAGCTCAAGTTTGATGTGAATAATTCTTTGATTTTAAGTGAAGAAGAAAAATTGACTCTACTTCAAAAAGTATCGAACAAGATCGATCAGGAGGGTTTTTTACAGCTTACTTCTCAAGAGAAAAGGTCACAAATTCAAAATAAGGAGTTGGTAGTGAGGAAGTTTTATGATTTGTTGCGAACTGCATTTCACAAGAAAAAAGTCCGAAAAGCCACCAAACCTTCCAAAGGGGCCATCGAAGACCGCCTAAAATCCAAAAAAGCGCAGGCCGAGAAAAAGGCCAATCGGAATTGGAAGCACTAATGATTTACTGGGGGTCACTGTATAGCCTGAAAGTGAAAAGAGCAGTTCAATATTCAATGTTTACTTCCGGTTAAAAAGGGAAACCAGACTTTTCCAAAGTCTTTACTTTGGAAAAGTCTGGTTTTAATCATTTGTCCAACTGGCTAACTATTGGCTTTAGGAAGTTTTTAAACAACTAGAGCTTCCTATTTTAAGACAACGGTTAAAGATTTTTCATGTCAAATTTGATTTTGGTCTTATCCCAAGCCACGGAGATTGCTGCAGTTCCTTTTGAAGTTTCCTCTACAGTGCAGGTCAAGGATTCTACCACATCTTGTAATTGTTCCGGAACGACTGTAAAGCGAACCAAATCTTTGCTTGCATCATAGTCGTCGGCTAGATGCATATCCCATACTTGGTTGATAATTACTGTCCATTCCTTTTCTCCGGGGATAGTGAAAAATCCATACTTCCCGGCAGGGATTTCCTTTTCACCGATTTTCACGGCCTTGTCAAACTGAATCGATGTAGCCTTATGCGCACCCGTCACCCAAACTTCCCCAAAGGCCACAAGGCCTCCGAAAATCTGTCTTCCTCTCACGCTGGGAGAGGAGTAATCGATATGAATGTGGTTCCCATCCACCATTGCCATGGCTGAGGTTCTTGGACTTTTGGATGGCTTGTTTTCGGACTGTGCTGGTTGATGTTGGCTATGGTCTTCTGCGGCAGAAGATTGATTTTCTGTTTTCCCACTGCACGCAACAGCTAACAAAAGGATTAAAAAGAGATGGATGGTATTTCTCATAGTTGAAGTAGTTTTTGGTGGATGAAAATTATTTTTGAAGTGGGACCTCAGTTTGGAAATACAAATGGTAATGCTTGCTGCAACCGGGGTTGAAACCTGATTTGCAATGCGGACAGGTATTGTTAGAGGCCATGTAATCTTTGATGCTCAGTTCGTTGCCGCATACCCCACACAGTATGGCTTTTTGATCAAATTCAGCTTTAGGCCAAACCCGATGCTCATGGTCTGCCTCTTCCTCATGACAGGAAAAGCAGGGATAATACTTGTCGCAGCACTTGAATTTGATGGCAATGATATCCAATTCGGAATGCCAATGCACGCAGCGGGTTTGGTTGTCTACCGGCTTTCCATACACATTGATTCCACGGATTTGGGATACTTTAAGTGGTTCTAATACTTTTTGCTGGGAAAATGAAAGTGTGGAAAAAAGCAGAAGAAGGCTAAGGGTGAATAGGAGGTATTTTCTCATTTGGTGTATTAATCAAAAGGCGAGTAAATGCGAGTACCCGCCTTTGAAAGGAAATCAGTTCAATGCCAAAGTTTCTTCCACTCTACCGCAAGTCAACATGGAGCTGCCAAACAGCGGATTTTTGACATCCTCGCTGGCGCTCAGCCACATGCCACCCGTATTTCCTTTGTACATCGGGCAATATTGATGGTATAATGTGCGGTCAGTTCCTGCGATTTTCAGCATGTCTTTCAATACCACACTCAAGGCTTGAAAACTTTCCCGCTGGGCTGCGATGTCTGCTGTGGCAAGTTTTTCGGCAAAGCCTGTGGCTTCCACTTGCAGTCTTTCCAATTCCTCAGGGTCATTGGTTTGAGCACCTGCGATGTCGTAGGATTTTAGGACAGCAACCAAGTCCGCACTTTTCGCAGCTGCAGAGGCAGCATCATCCGCAACCAAGGCATCTTTTACCGCCAAATAAGCATCGATGATTCCGCTGGTGGTTTTGGAGCTGCTTACCGAAACTGAATTGGCTGAGGATGCATCGCCTGAGGCGTGAGTTTCTGATCCAGTTTCAGTCGTGGTCGATTTTTCTCCGCAGGAAAAGAGTGCGAAAGAAAGGAGGGAGGCGAATAAAAGGGTCTTTTTCATGAGATTATATATGTATTGTTTTTTGAGTTTTCTTTTTCAACCTGTGAGTGGGGACACTCACAGGGGCCACAGTTTTCAAGGAATTGAGACCTGTCAGGTTTTCAAAACCTGACAGGTCTGGATAGGTAAATTAATGCTTATGTGCTGCAGGAGCTGAAGGAGTTCCAGCAAGATTCATTACCGGCTGACCTTTGAGATAGGTTTGTTTTACTTCTCCACAAGCAAGCATGGATGCTCCGAAATAAGGGTTGGTGATGTCTTTTTTCTCACTCAACCAATAAGCCCCCTGATCTCCGAAAGCCATCGGACAGTAGTCTTTGTAGACCACATCTTTGTTGATGCCAAAGGTCTCGGTCATTTCCAATAGGTGAAAGGAAAGCATGGAAAAATGCTTTCGGGCCTCTTCAATATCTTTTGCCGAAGCCATTTTTGCCCGGGCATCTTTCATCCCTTTCAGCATTTCCATCCATTTGTCGTGGGCCTGATCTTTCACCAAACCCATATTCACTTTGGAAAGGCTTTGATCGATGGCGACTAGAGCTTTTTGGGATTCATCCAGCTTATCTTTCACCAATCCATTTTTCACCTGAAAATAGGCATCTGCTACGCCAGTGATTTGATTTCTGAATTCCTCCGAAACCTCCAAGGATTTGGTTTGCGGACGTTTCATCATGCTGTATTGTCCTGAAAGCTGAGCAGCTGCATCGATGGCAAAAACTCCGTTGGTGACGATCTCTTCACCCGCCTGAAGACCGGACTCGATCAGGTAATTGTCTCCCATTCGGTTGCCTAAGCTCACCTCACGCATCTCAAATCCCGGGGTTTCGGAATTGGGAACTTTCACATACACCACCGAGCGCTTTCCTGACCAAAGGACAGAGGTTCGGGGAACTGTAACTCCTGCCGAACTTGGTTTCTTTGCCGTTTGAATTTTGGCGGTGACAAACATTTCCGGCTTGAGTTTTCCGCCTGAATTGGTGACTTCAGCACGAACAGAGGCTGCCCGGGTATTGGCATTCAAGAGTGGATCGATAAAGGAGATTCTTGCTTTGAAGTTTTCCTCCGGCATTCCTGCTACGGTAAAACTGATTTCATTTCCGGTGGAAAGCAAAGGCAAATCTGACTCATAGGCATCCAAGAGCACCCAAAGCTTGTTTAGATTGACCACATTAAACAGAACAGATCCCGTGCTCACATAATCACCCACCGCAATATTCCGTTGAGTCACCACGCCGGATTGGTCAGCAAGGATGTCAAATTTCTCCCGGATTGTTCCGCTTTGCTCGATTTCCGTGATTTGAGTTTCGGTCAGTTTCCAAAGCTTGAGTTTTTCCTTGGCAGCAGTGTAGAGTTGAGGGAAATTGCCTTTGCTTTTTACCGCCTCAAGCAATTCCCGCTGCGCCGTGAGCAATTCCGGGGAATAAATTGTGGCAAGCCGCTGGCCTGCTTTGACTTGCTCTCCAGTGAAGGTCACAAATAGTTTTTCTATTCTTCCGGGAAACTTTGCCGTGATGGCTGCATTTTCGCGTTCGTCAGCCTGAATTTTTCCTGTAAGAAAGAGTTCTCCCGAGGCAGTTGCACCTCCAATTTTGATGGTTTGCACCTGCGCCATCGCTACCGCCTCAGGGGTCATTTCAAAGACCATGGGATTGTCACTACCCGAGCTGGCCTGGGAGGCAGGGATCAAATCCATCCCGCAAATCGGACAGTCTCCCGGTTCGCCCAACTTGATCTGCGGGTGCATGGAGCAGGTCCAAAGTGTAGGAACACCGGATTCATTTTCGTGGGCATGGCCTTCATGAGATTCAGAGGAGGATGGTTTGAGTATCCATCCAATCAATCCTCCGACGACCAAGGTCACGAGGATCAGTGCTAATTTATTTTCAAGTATTTTTTTCATTTCAAATCACGGTTGAAGGGTGAGTGAAGTAGCAGCCAAAGCTTCCAATTGGGCAAGACTTTGCAGCTGCTGATTGAGTGCATTGATACGCTTTTGGTGATAGTCCAAAAGCTGCTGATTAGCCCGAAGCACCTCTTCGAGACCGGTGGCATTGCTGATAAAGGAAGTCTCCAAAAGTTGGATTTGCTGATTGACCAGCAGGATTTGGTCCTCGTAAAGTCGAAAATTTCGCTCGCTTTCCTCCCAAGTCCGGAAGGCATTTGCCCATTCCATAGCGAGGAGATTTTCCGTTTTTTGGCGATCCAACTGGGCCGACTCTTTGAGATATTCAGTCTCCTTGATTTTGGAATTGATTTTCTTTCGGTAGATCGGAAGGGTCAAACTGACCATAGGCATGACCATATTCTCTCCTCCCATCTGCATACCGTTTTCAGGTCTTGGCGCAAAGGTCATGTAATTGACTCCAGCACCCAGCATAGGCTTTCCTTCGAGTTTGGCCATTTTGGCTTGCTGTTCGTAGGCTCCGATTTCGGCCTGATACATGGCGAGCATGGGGTTGTTTTGGCGGATGCTGTCCAGAATTTCCTGTTTTTCCAAGCTCAAAACGGGTTTTTCTAATTGTTCCGGGAGATTGATTTCCGCCCGGATTTCCCGATTAAGCAGCTGATTAAATTTAATCTGAAGTGGTTCCTGATTGGCCTGAAGTTGCTCAATGGAGTTCTCCAACTCCCGTATTTGCATTCGGATCTGTAGCAAGGCACTCATTCCTGTAGCGGAATTTCCCATCGGAGCTGCACTCATCCCAGAGGTCATTGGACTCGGGCTACTCTTGGCGCTAGAGGTATTTCCTCCCATGCCACTCATTCCGCTTGAACTTCCAGCCGAGGTAGAATTCACAGTGGGCTGCGGCATAGATGGGGAAGGGGTTAGGCTTGGTGAAGAGGTACCTGCCTGAAACCGAATCAGCGCCAATTCCTCGTATTTTCTCAGGTATTCGAGGTTTTCCTGAGCGATCTTGATTTCCTCCTTTAGCCGAATCTGCTCATACCAAGTGGATTTGACCAGAAGTAGTAACTGATTCTTTTCCTCCAAGAAAAGCTGATACTGCGCTTTCGCCATTTGATTGGCTTCTTCCTTTTGGGTAACGATCATCCCAAACCAAGGAAACATCTGCATCAACCTGAAATCCGCCGTCTGATTGCCCATAAATCGTTCCATCGGTTCGAGGAAAAAACCAGCCTGCAGTTCTGGATCCGGCAAACTCGGCTGATTCACCCGCTCCGCCATGGCCTGATAGCGGGCATAGGAAGCCTTCAGTCCGGGGTTGTTTTCAGCAGCTTGGATGAGGTAGTCGTCGAGGGATTGGGCTTTTACTTGGATTGTGAAAAGAGACGAAAGAATGAAAGTTGAAATCAGAAAGCTGAAGTCAGAAAGCTTAAACTTGGATTTCAACTGTCGAATGTCGAATGAGGAATCCCGAAATCCGAAATCCCAACTCCGAAATCCCCAATTAATTAGTCTTTTGTTTTCCATGACCTTATGCGTTTGATTCATCGGTGAAAACCTCCGAATTGTGTTTCAATTTGCGTTCGGCCCACCAGCAATACAGGGTAGGCACAATAAATACCGTGGTGACTTCCAGGATCATTCCGCCCAAAGAAGGAATCGCCATCGGAATCATGATATCCGAACCCCGACCGGTTGAGGTAAACACGGGAACCAAGGCCAACAAAGTAGTGGCTGTGGTCATCATACAAGGCAAGACTCTGCGCTTTCCTGCTTCCAACACTGCCGCTCGAATTTCCTGTACAGTTGATGGCTTGTTTTCCTTGAAGCTTTGGTCCAGGTAGGAAGCCACGACTACTCCATCGTCTGTGGCTATGCCAAACAGGGCTATAAAGCCAACCCAAACTGCTACACTTAGGTTATACACTTTCATCTGGAACAAATCACGGAAATTGGTACCAAAGAAGCTGAAGTCCATAAACCAGTCCTGTCCATAAAACCAAATCATCAGGAATCCACCCGAGAAAGCCATGGCTATCCCTGTAAAGACAAACAGGGTAGTGGAGACGGCTTTGAACTGGAAATAGAGAATCAGGAAAATCAGGATCAAACACAAGGGAACCACGATGGCTAAGCGTTGCTCAGCTCGGATTTGGTTTTCATAGGAACCTGAAAACTCAAATCGAACGCCATTGGGGACCTTCAATTCTCCCGAATCCATCTTTTCCTGCAGGTAACGCTTGGCATCTTCGACCACCGTTACTTCAGCAAATCCTGGCATTTTGTCCAGCAATACATAACCCACCAAGAAGCTGTTTTCGCCCCGAATCATATCTGGTCCAGGACGGTAGGTGATGTTGGCTACCTGACCCAAGGGAATGTAATTGCCCATCGGGGTAGGAATTTGGAGATTTTCTATGGCATCCGGATCGTCCCGATATTCCCGTGCATAGCGTACCCGGATTGGAAAACGCTCCCGGCCTTCCACGGTAGTACTGAGTTTCATTCCTCCGATGGCTGTCTCGATAAAGTCCTGCACGTCGACCACATTCATGCCATAGCGGGAGATTTGCTCCCGGTCGATATCGAGTTCGAGGTAAGGTTTACCTACAATCCGATCGGCAAAGACCGCTTCTTTTTTCACAGATGGCACCTCTTTCAGGTACTTTTCCAACTCTAAGCCAAAGGATTCAATAGTCTGTAAATCTGGTCCATATACTTTGATTCCCATTGGGGCACGCATGCCGGTCTGAAGCATCACAAGACGCGTTTCGATAGGCTGAAGTTTGGGTGATGAAGTCACTCCAGGAAGATTGATCACACTGACGATCTCATTCCAGATATCATCCGGGGTGCGGATATGAGCTCTCCACTGACGGAAATATTCCCCGTCCTCATCTTCGATCAAGTCGGAAACCTTGATCTGATTGGGAGTCATGGTCGCAGGATCGTAAAAGGAGCCATCCTTTAACTCATATTTTCCATCCGAAACCTTGAAGCGAAGTCGGTTGCCATTGATGTCTGTGGCGTATTCCGACTTGTAGTTGATCGTATTTTCAAACATGGAAATCGGGGCAGGGTCGATGGCGGTTTCCGCCCGTCCCGCTTTTCCTACCACCATATCGACTTCAGGAATTGCAGTCACCAGCATATCGAGCTTTTGAAGGACTTCTTTGTTTTCCTGTATTCCTGAATGCGGCATAGTTGTCGGCATCAAGAGGAAGGAACCCTCATTGAGCGATGGCATAAATTCCTTTCCCAAACCCGGAAAAGTATGTGTCAATCCAGACCAAACTCCCGTAGTGCGGATGTTTACGCCCACGGCATCGAAGGCTTTGGGGATAATTCCGAAGACTCGACCGAAACCTAACCAAACACTAGCGCCAAGTAGAATGACAACCAGTGGAAAGAGCAGGAAAGTCCCTTTATTCGCCAAACACCAATTCAGGATGCGGGGATAGACTTGGATAAATCCGGCAAATCCTCCCAAAACTAGCCCCAAAAGCAAGGCAATGAAGATAAAGTTGGTGAGGATGCTGACCGAAACACCCAAAGGCATCCATTGCTCGGTGAGTAACCAAGCCACAAAAACCAAGGTTACAGCAATAATGAGCAAGCTTTTGTGCTTCTCTAGTTTCTCCGGCAAATGAAAAGCAAGCGTATGGACTAAGCCATAGCTAAACAGCAACCAACCTGCCCAAGACCAGAGGGTGAAGGCTACGATTGGGCCTAAAATCACCAATCCATAATTCAGGAATCGGCCGATTTTTCCTTTGGCGGATTTCATATTGAAAACCCAGTGAGAAAATGCCGGCATAATCAGCAAAGTGAAAATCACGGCTGATACTAATGCAAAAGTCTTGGTATAAGCCAAAGGGCCAAAGAGTTTGCCTTCTGCTGCCTGAAGGGTAAAGACAGGTAAAAAGCTGATAATCGTGGTGCTGACAGCAGTCAATATGGCTCCCGAAACTTCAGCCGAAGCCAAGTAAACGGTCTTGAGCTTGGATTGGCCTTTGGGTGCCATTTCCAGATGTCGGAGGACATTTTCATTGAGAATAATGCCCAAATCCACCATGGTTCCGATCGCAATCGCAATCCCGGATAGTGCCACGATATTGGCATCTACACCGAAGTACTTCATGAAAATAAAACACATCAGCACCGCCATCGGAAGCAAAGCCGAGATCAGGAGCGAGGCTCTTAGATTATACACCATCACGATAATTACTAAGATGGTGACTAAAATCTGCAAGTTGATCGCTTCGTAAAGCGTGCCTAAGGTTTCATAGATTAGACCTGTTCGGTCATAAAATGGGACCAAAGTCACTTTGGATACTGTGCCGTCGGCTAGGGTTTTGGTTGGAAGACCTTGAGAAAGCTTTTCGATTTCGGCTTTTACGCCTTCGATTACTTTTAGAGGATTATCTCCATAGCGGGCAATCACCACTCCACCAACTGCCTCAGCCCCGCTCTTGTCGAGGATGCCGGACATGTTTCGGGTTTGGGGACCAATATTGACCTTGCCTATATCCTGAATGCGAATGGGAACATTATTGGTGACTTTGACTACGGCTTTGTCCAGGTCAGAAAGTTCTTCCACATAACCCAAGCCCCGGATAAAGTAATCCACTCGGTTGACCTCGATGGTATTGGCAGACACGTCCAAGTTGGATTTTCGTACCGCTTCCATCACATCCATTAGGGTGACACCGTGGGCTTTGAGCGCTGCAGGATCTACATCCACTTGGTATTCTTTGACATAACCTCCTACAGAAGCCACCTCTGCCACGCCTTCCACCGCGGTTAAGGCATAGCGGACGTAGTAATCCTGGATGGTTCGGAGTTCGTGCAGGTCCCAGCCACCAGTTGGATTTCCGTTTTCATCCCGACCTTCCAAAGTGTACCAATACACTTGTCCCAATGCGGTGGCATCCGGTCCGAGTTTGGGTTGAACACCTTCCGGCAAAAGTCCGGCTGGAAGGGAATTGAGTTTTTCCAGAACACGGGAACGGCTCCAGTAAAACTCGATGTCCTCTTCGAAAATGATATAGATACTGGAAAAGCCGAACGCAGAACTGGAACGAACACTTTTTACGCCAGGAAGTCCGAGCAGGGAGGTGGTGAGGGGATAGGTGATTTGGTCCTCCACATCCTGAGGAGACCGGCCCATCCATTCGGTAAAGACGATTTGTTGATTTTCCCCGATATCAGGAATGGCATCAACAGGCACTGGATCACGTGGCAAAAAATCTACATTCCAATTGAAAGGTGCGGTGACGATGCCCCAACCGATAATCAGCAGGAGGAAAAGTACCGTAACCAGTTTGTTTTCAAGAAAATACTTGAGGATTCGGTTAATCATAATTCCAAGGTTTTAATACAGAATATGTATCCCTTTGCCTTTTGGCAAAAGGGTTTACTGCGGGCAAAAGTGATTTGCCCAAACCTTGGGTTTAGATTAAGTAGGTTTCGTAAAGGACGTGAAGATCCTCAACAGGTGGGGGGGAAGGGTAGCGTGGAAGTTCTGGATTTTCCTGAAGGGAAGGATCCATTTCAAAAATAAATACCTGAACAAGTGCTATTGCAAAGTTCAGGTCAAGTTTGATTTCAAATTTTTTGAGTTGAACATCCTCATCCACCTGGAGGTGTTCGGTGATGTTTTCACAGCAGGACTTTTTTTCTTGGTTTTTATCCTCTTCATTTTCGCTGTGATCCATATCCATGGCCATACCGCAGTCGAGATGCTTTTCACCAAAACCAATTTCCGACTTCATTGCATGGCCCATGCAAAAATGCGTGGTCTTCGCCATCCCGATGGTGGAGAAGAGCACAAAAAAGGCAAGCGATATGGAAACAAGCGTTTTCACTGAGTCAAAAGTACGGAATTTTGGTTGGGAAGTTCAAATTTAGACGCAAGATGCTAGACATTAGACGCTAGACAAAAGACATTAGACACAAGACGTTAGACTTTGGAATTCAATTCCCGGGTATAACTTTTTCAATGTGTCAAATTTTGGAAAAGTTAATAGTTCAGCCCCTTCAATTTGTGGATCTTGCTTCTAAAATCTTGTATCTAACGTCTATTGTCTTAAGTCTCGTTATTTCACATTCGCAATAAACCCTGCCTTCAGCACCGCTTTTTTGATGTCATCGGGTTCAAGATTTTCGGTTTCCACGGTTAGCGTTCGCTCAGGGTCTTGGAGATCCACGTTCCAAGAATCGATTCCGCTTTGCTCATTGAGTTTGGGAGTGACTTTGGCGAGGCAATTAGAGCATTGAATGTTGGTTTTGAATTTGAGGACTTTCATCTTTTAAGATAGTTTTTTAAAATTAAAGAAGATAAAAAGATAGGAGATAAGAGATAGGAAGATAGGCACTTATCTCAGGTTTGGAGATCATCAAAGTCTCGTAAATCGTAATTCTGAAATCGTAAATTCTCATCAAATCTTCAATTTTTTCAATCTCAGGCTATTCATCACTACCGAAACCGAGCTAAAGGCCATGGCAGCACCCGCGATCATGGGATCGAGGAGAAAGCCATTGATGGGATAGAGCACGCCAGCCGCAATCGGAATTCCGATCACATTATAGATAAATGCCCAAAAGAGGTTTTGTTTGATTCCATTTACAGTCAGATGTGACAACCGGAATGCCTGAGGGATTTTCTCCAGATCGGACGTAATCAGGGTGATTTTGGCTACATCCATTGCGATATCCGAACCATGTCCCATGGCAATGCTGACATCGGCCTGAGCCAAGGCTTCCGAATCGTTGATTCCGTCTCCAACCATAGCCACTACTTTGCCTTTTTGCTGAAGTGATTTGATAAAGCCTGACTTATCCGAGGGCATCACCTCGGCTTTGAAGTGGTCAATCCCTACCTCATCAGCAACTGCTTTGGCAGTTTGGGGATTGGCTCCGGTTAGCATATAGACTTCCACCCCGGAATTCTGGAGCTTGGCAATGGCTGATTTTGAACTCGGTTTAATCTGATCCTGAATGCCTAAAATTGCCAGTGCATTTTCTTCATCCGCAAACCAAATCACGGTTTGTGCTTTTTCGCTCCATGATTTAGCTTCTGATTCAAGTTCGTTAGGAATAGAAATTCCATTTTCGCTCAGCAGTTTTGCATTGCCCACAAAGTAGGTTTTGCCTTCAAATTTACCTTTTACTCCTCTGGCAGTGATGCTCTCGAAGCTTTCTAATTCGACCGATTGAACCCCTTTTTCCTTCAAGAATTTGACCACCGCCTCAGCTAGGGGATGCTCGGATTTGGACTCGAGGGAAAGAAGTATAGAACCTTGGTCAACGGTCAAGAGTCGACTGTCAACAGTTGGATTCGTTTCACCTCCTGTAGACTGAGAACCCTCGCCTGCTAACTGATCACTTTCCCCTGAACTCTGTTCACTGACCACAGACCACTGCATACTCACTACAGATGGTTTACCCGCTGTAATCGTCCCCGTTTTATCCAAAATAATCGTATTTACCCGATGGCCAAGTTCAAGGCTTTCTGCGTCACGGATGAGGATTTGGTTTTCGGCCCCCTTTCCTACACCGACCATAATGGCGGTTGGGGTAGCCAAACCTAAAGCACATGGACAGGCAATGACAAGCACTGAGACCGCAGCAAGTAGGGCATGCGAAAAGGCATTTTCTCCTCCTACAAGCATCCAAACCGAAAAGGTAATCAACGCTATCCCGATAACCACAGGGACAAAAATCCCGGCTATCTTATCCACGAGTTTCTGTACAGGTGCCTTGCTTCCTTGGGCTTCCTGGACACGCTGGATGATTTGAGAAAGCAGGGTAGAAGCCCCCACTTTTTCGGCCAAGATTTCCAGACTGCCTTTTTGATTGATCGTTCCGGCAAAGACCTTGTCGCCGGCTTTTTTTTCCACCGGCACAGGTTCTCCGCTGATCATACTTTCGTCGATGTAGCTGGAGCCAACTTCCACTATTCCGTCCACCGGGATTTTTTCTCCGGGTTTGATCAGGATACGGTCTCCCAGTTGTACCTCTTCGATTTTGATTTCAAGGGTTTGACCGTTTTGGATTCGGGTTAATGTTTTTGGCTGAAGGCCGATCAGTTTTTTTAGGGCAGTTCCGGTTTGGGATTTGGCTCGTTCTTCCAGCATTTTTCCAAAGGAAATAAATACCACGATCACCGTAGCTGCCTCATAATAGACATGGGGGTGAATTCCTTGAGCATGCCAAAATTCCGGAAAGAAGGTGTTGAATGCGGAAAAGAGAAAGGCAATTCCGGTGCTCAAAGCCACCAAGGTGTCCATATTGGCCTTGCGGTGACGCGCTTGTTTCCAGGCATTGACATAGAAGTGGCGAGCAAAGTAGAACAGCACCGGAATACTCAGCGCCATGCTGATCCATTGGCCTGCTTCCCAATCCATAAAAAACATCCCCAAAACAAATACCGGTAAGGTCAATAATCCGGCTCCGATGGTCCGGGCTTTGACTTCCTGGTATATTTTAACTTGTTCTTCCTGAACAGTTTCACTAACCTCTTTTTCGCTAATGATAATTCCATAGCCCACATCCTGAAGTGCCAAATTGATGCTTTCAGGGGTTAGGCGATCATCCCATTCGACTTGGACGGTATTGGTGGCAAAGTTGACCGAGGCAGCGTGGATCCCATCGGTGTATTGGAGGATCGTCTCCACACTGGATGCGCAAGCTGCGCAGGTCATGCCTGTGACAGGAAAAGTGCGCTTGTGAAGGGAAGAATTCTTTGTATTCATGGTGATTTTCCTCTAGATGATACAAAGATGACCTAGCTACACTGCGCTTTTATTACAGTTTTCGAATAAAATCTTATAAGATTTTGCATAAAGATCGGAAATGCTTATAGCATGCATAAAATCATTTTGAGGGTATTTTCATCATTTGGAATGAGATGGACAAACCAGCACTTTATACTATCGTACTAAAGACACAACCTCTCCCGAAATGAACTATCCTTCCAAATCCCGCTTCGTTTTCACAACTCTCATCCTACTATTCTTTATAATCACTTCTTGCGGAGAATTGGATAAAAAACTTGAGGACAAGCTCAAACTCGTCAATGATAAAGCCCTCAAACTGGACTCCTTGGTGAATAACGAGTTGGATAAGGTGAATTCACTCGATTCGCTGATTAATAAAGAGATGAAAAAAGTGGAAACCATCGATTCTCTAGTTGATAAATCTTCCAAAAGGATAGATTCTTTAATTAACAAAACGGTCGATCGGGTCAACTTACCAAACTGATTTTTCAAAAAATTCTGACTTGATTTTACTTCCGAAGGAGTAATAAAAGTACTCAAATCTTATCCAGGCTTTTCCGGTTGGCAAAGCCTGAATTTTTGAATGCAGAGGGAGTCATTCCGGTTTCTTTTTTGAACTGAGCACTGAGGTAGGCGACGCTGCTGTATCCCATTTGAAAGGAAATTTCCGATAGGGTCATTTCTCCATAGAAAAGCAACTCTTTTACCTTTTCAACTTTTTGCTTGGTATAATACCGTTCAATGGTGACTCCCTCTACGGCCGAAAAAAGTCGACTTAAGGAAGCATAGTCTTGGTTTAAAGCTTTCGAAAGCTGTGTAGACAGATTTTCGTTCATTTCATTATCCCGGTGATGAACCAGCTCTACAATCTTTGTTTTGATTTGTGAAATCAATGCTGATTTCCCATCTTCCAACAATTCAAAACCTTTTTCTTTCAGCTTATTAGCCACTAATTCTTTTTCTTCCAAAGTCATTGGAGTAACTGTGACGGCTTGTCCAAGAGTAACGGAAACACTTTTTCCCATTGAACTAAAAACATGCTCTACTGCTTCGATGCAGCGAGGGCAGACCATGTTTTTGATCCGAAAGACAGACTCAGAATTCTTTTTCTCCAAACTCACTTTTGACAAACTTAGATCGGTTTTTAGAACCGTTGATTGTGTAGGATAAGTTCACGATCAGCATATCCACTTCATAAATGTAATTGGTGGTGGTGTAGAAATCTCTTGGTCGGAAAGTAGTGATTCGCTGTTCATTGGACCTTAATAGTCCAAGATCCATGTTTAGCCACTGCAAATTCAAGGAGAGTCGATTGTCCAAGAAGGACTTTTTCACATTGAGCGATGGCTGATAAAATCTAGAATCCTCACCCTGGGCTGTTACCCGGTTGGAAAGGTAGTTAAAGGTAAATTGGGTAGTCAGGGTAGGAGAAAGGGTCACAGTGGTGTTGAAGTTTATGGAGTACACCCATGACGATTGATTGATTGGACGATTGTCAAAATCTCCTTTAATCGAATATCGGTACACATTTCCTCCAAAAAATCCCTTCCATTTTTGGGTAAAGAATAATTCACTACCCATTTCCAAACCCACTGATTGCCCGATTCCCACATTGGAATAGATTCGATTCAGGATAGAGTCATTGTAGACCGTATTGACGCGATTTACCAGATTTTTGACGCGGGTGTAATAGGCCGTGGCAAAGAAGCTGTTGTCTTTCCAGGTTTTGATCATTCCTCCCTCGAGTTGGTCGATAAACTCCGGAAGTACGTTTGGATCGCCTTGTTCAAGGGTTTCACTGTGTTCTCTTTCGGGAAAAGGATTCATTTTGAAAGTCGTCTCCCGCTCCACTCGCTGACTAAAATTCAACTTCCATGTCAGGTCTTCTTTTGCTTGGTAAGCCAGATTTCCCGAGAAAAATGGCCGGATGTAATTGTATTGGTAAAGCGTGTCGATGGTGTTTCTTTTATCCTGAAGCTGAAAATCACGGTTCATGAATTCTACACGCACACCAACTCCGTAGCTCCATTTTTTGATGGATTTGTTGAGTTGAAGATATCCTGAGTGGATCAAGCGATTGAGATTGACCTCGCTTGAAAACTCAGGAACAAGCTCAAAAAGGCCAGTTTCATTGTTTTTCCTTTCGTAGAAAAAGTCTCCCACGTGATTGAGGTAGCGAAACTGATATCCAGCCTGAAGCTGACCAATGCTCAAGGGTTTGAAGGTGTAGTCCAAATTCCAGCGGACCCCATTGAGCGGATTGTCGTTGGTATTGTATTCATCCTGATACACGAAGCTTAAATTTGGATAGCCCAAGTTTCGGTTGATGGTGGGACCACCAAGCATGGTGTACTCATAGAGAAAGGACGAGGAAAGTTTGGCTTTCGACCCAAACGTGTGGTTGTAATCCAAACTTCCTAGGACAAAGTCGCCTCGGCGATTTTGGTCGTTAGCATTAAAATATTGGAAAGGAGGAGTTCGCTGTCCGTTGACAACCCGATGATTGTCAAAGTAAAGGATATCGGCCGTTCTCACTCGGTCTCTCACACCTGCATAGAATCCTAGGGTAAAATTAGTATTGGCACTTGGAGTATATCCCAAGGTAAATCGACCGGAATAATTGAGTTCGTTGATACTTCGCTCCCCATTAGATGGAAAGTGTGTCTCCGTATCTCCACTATAAGTGATGACATTGCCCACCCTTCTTCCGGATTGATCGTTTCGCTGATAGCTGCCTCCGAGGGAGATATCCCATTTGTCCTTGACATAGTTTAGATTGAAGTCGCTCCCGTAGCGTTTTTGGGATTCGGCATTGTCATAATTTTCGATAGACGGAAGGCCAGCTCGAGTGTTGACTTGGAGGAATAGGCCAACTGTGGAACCTTTGGAAGTGGTGATGTTGATGATCCCGGCTTTGCCTTCCGAATCGTACTGGGCAGAAGGAGAGGAGATCCACTCTACTTTTTCGATGGCATTGGCCGGTAGCTGTCCAAGTATGCCTACGGGATCACCCTGTACGGGCTTTCCGTTGATCATCACGACGAACCCAGAGCTTCCTCGGATTGCCACTTGTCCCTCTGCATTGATACTCACACCTGGGAGATTTCGGAGTACATCGGTGGCAGTTCCACCTTTGGAAGACTCGAAATTATCAGCTGAGAAGCTTTGTTTCTGTGTTTGAAAATCTGTTGAGATTCGCTGTCCTTGCACCTCTACTCCTTGTAGTTCCTGGAGATCAGAACTGAGAAAAATGGGTTCCAAAGCCTTTTTTTCATTTTTGGAAAGTTGGATGCTGCTTATGATTAAGGTTTTATACCCTAAAAAACTAGCCATCGCGTAATATGAACCCTGAGGCAGATTGTCTATTAAAAACTTTCCTTCCGCATCAGTGATCCCACCGTTTAGAAGGGTACTGTCCGAACTCTTATATAAAGCCACCGAGGCAAACTCAATCGGTTTTTGAGAGGATTTATCTTTTACCACACCTGATAATTGCCCTTGAGAAAACGCAATTTGGGAGAATAAACCAAGCGTAAAGAGGATAGAAAGTGCCTTCATTGCAGCCAAAATAGGGTTACTTTGATAAACACAAACTAGAAAATCCATGAAAGGCTTTTATCTACCAAAAGTTTAAATTCCATCCCTCTTCACTGAAGGATTTGCCTAAATTGGCTTTCTATGGAATCAATGGACTCATTAGTATCCTTTTTAAAAAAGCTCCAGCCTATTTCATCGGAAGCAGAAACCGAATTGCTTGGCTTGTGTGAATTGAAAAACTATGTAAAAAATGAAGAAATTCAGGCCATAGGAGCTACTTGCAAGACCATTTATTTTATGGTTTCGGGAGTAGGGAGGATTTATTATCTCAAAGACGGAGTTGAAGTGACAGAATATTTTGCTTTTCCCAATGAGCTGATCATCCGCGCCGAAAGCCTATTTACCCAAAGCCCAAGTAAAAAGGCTATTCAAGTTTTGGAAGATTCCCAGGTGGTAGCTATTTCTGCCGATCCCCTGTTCCGCCTTTTTGAAAAGCATCATGAATTGGAGCGGCTTTTCCATAAATTGATCCAACAAGCTTATGTAGAGACGCTTAAGCGGTTGGAAAATATCCAGTTTTTGACTGCCGAGGAGCGCTATGAAAAGTTGCTTGAAGAAAAACCCGAATTGATTCAAAAGATCCCGCTCAAACATGTGGCTTCTTTTTTGGGAATTACACAGGTGAGCTTGAGTAGAATTCGCGGGCAGAGAAGGTAGTGATCAGTGTTCAGTCGCGGTTTGTCAGTATTCAGTCGCAGTATTCAGTCGCAGTGTTCAGTGTTCAGTCGGAGTGTGCAGTTTCTGGATACTGAGCTCTGATTACTAATCACTTACTTCTGATTACTGGTTACTCAGTACTGATTACAGACCTCTGACCTCTGATTACTGAACACTAAACACTAACAACTCCGCGGTGAGTATTTTTTAACATATGTAAAAGCTTACCGAATCTGAACAACTGACTTTTGTAGGGTAAATCAAAAACCCATGGAAGCTCAACTCGGACTTCGACAAAACTGGAAGCAATTCTCCCTTTTAGTCTTGATTAATGCCTTTGTAGGCGGAATGATAGGGATGGAGCGCTCCATTTTCCCCGACTTTGCTTCTCAGGAATTTGGATTGGAATCACATGCCGCGATGCTTTCCTTTATTGTGGCATTTGGGCTGAGCAAGTCAGCTACCAATTACTTTTCTGGCCGATTTGCCAACCGATATGGTAGGAAAAACTTACTTCTATTCGGTTGGATGATGGTTTTACCAGTTCCATTACTACTCAATTTTGCCGAATCTTGGCCTTGGATTATTTTCTCCAACTTGCTCTTAGGGATTAGTCAAGGACTGACTTGGAGCAGTACGGTGGTCATGAAGATTGACCTGGTGGGCGATAAAAACCGTGGTCTAGCCATGGGCTTGAATGAATTTGCCGGTTATTTGGCTGTAGGATTAGCGGCGGTTTTTAGTGCATATTTAGCATCAGAATACGGAATGAGACCGATACCCTTCTGGGTAATGATGACCATTGCTCTGATCGGTTTTTTACTTTCCTTTCTTGTAAGAGATACTCGGATTTTTGTCAAAGCTGAAGCAAAGTCAAATGAATTGCATCAAGCCAAAGGAGTCTTTTGGAATACTACCTTCAAAGACAAAACCCTTAGCTCAGTTACTCAGGCGGGATTGGTTAATAATCTAAACGATGGAATGATTTGGGGACTATTGCCAGTATTGTTGATTTCAAAGGGATTTGAATTGGAAGAAATTGGAAAGATTGCATCGATTTATCCAATCGTTTGGGGAGTTGGTCAGTTGGTGACGGGTAAAATGGCCGACTATTATTCCAAGAAGCGAATGCTTTTCTGGGGCATGTTGGTTCAAGGATTGGCTATTTTAGGATTGATTTGGTCAGATTCATATTTCGCTTTCACATTTCTTTCGGTAATTCTTGGTCTGGGTACAGCGGTAGTTTATCCCACTTTTTTGACGGCAATCGCAGCAGGCTGTCATCCGATCCAGCGTGCGGAGAGTTTGGGAACCTTCCGGTTTTGGAGAGATTTGGGATATGCAGTTGGAGCCCTGATTTCAGGAGTGTTGGCTGATCAATTTGGAATCTATGTGGCTGTTGGGTTTATTGGAATAGTGACATTGATTTCATCCTCCGTGATTGGTTTTAGGATGCCATCTCAAGAAAAGAGGTTCTAAAATGACAAGCTTTTAATTGATAATCCGTAAATTTGAACATCAATCACTTCAACCTTATCACATCATGAGAAAATTTAGATTTACCATTGCCAGTCTAATGATTGTTGGATTTCTATCTGCTACGCTTTTCACTTCTTGCGGAGGTAAAAAAGAAGAAGCAGCTGAAGAGGCTACAGAACAAGCTGAGCATCCTACAGAGGGTGGCGAGCATCCAGCAGGTGGTGAGCATCCAGCTGCAGACAGTACTGCTGCGGATAGTGCTGCTGCTCAGTAAGTCAGAAGTAAAAAAAGAGGCCCGATTTACAAAATCGGGCCTCTTTTTTTTGTTCTTTATTTTAGGATTTTCTTTGGAAAGTAAAAATAGTAGGAGCTTTGACTTCCTTACCGTCAATCTCCAAATAAGGATAAGCTAAAAAATTAATGGGTCCTTGAGATGGGCCGGGATTGAGTTCCAAATCTCGTCCTCTGGTAAATTCAATTCGATTTGCCGGATGTCTTCCAAAATAATAAGTGGCCAAGGCTGTGTATTTATTGGCTTCGGAGATATCAACAGGCCACCATTTGCCATCAGCATAGAACTCCGCCCAGCAATGGTATCCGTCGATCCCTCCTTCATTGCGATCAGATGGAATTGACGCTCCAATGGCAAAACGGGCAGGAATACCCACCGACCGTGCCAAGGAAATAAAGAAAGAGTGAAATTCAGAGCAATTTCCAGTTTTGGAATCACAGGCATAGTTGGAATCTCCACGTCCAAAGTCCCCAAATTTCATGTAGCGCATGTTGTCAATAATGTAATCGTATAGCGCGCGGGCTTGAACCAAGTGGGAATCATTGAGTTTTGCCCCCAAGGTTTCTTTGGCAATCTGCTCAAAACGACCGCCTTTTGGCATCAATTTGTTGGAAACTAGGTCAATTTTAGGATCCGGAGCAGGTGCCTCGTAAGGTGTTTTTTCACGTCGCTGCACGGCATAGGAAATCTCAATGGTTTTCCCGCTGTCTTCCGGTTTGAGCTCCAGATATAATACTTTGTTTCGGTTCACTTGATCCAAGAGTTGACTGGATTTTCCGGGGACTTTCATGTCCAACAGCTGCACTTCCTGAAAATCATCTGAAAGTGCGATGGGAATCCATATCTCTGCTTTTTCCTTTAACTCAGGAATATTCACAGTATAGTAAAATTCAAAATTGTCCTTTCCCTCAATGACACCGAGGAGATTATTGTCAGCTTGTTCGAGTGGCATTCTGTACCAGGTTTTATCTTCTTTTTGTTTCCAACTGTAAAATGGCTTTCCGTTCAGTTTGTGCACAGTGGTCTGAGTCACCGTCATTTCACCGGGTTTTCCTTCCATGAAAAAATCCACGTCATATACGTCGCCCTTTTCATCCACTAAATCCACACAGGCAAAATGACTGTCAGGGCCAAGGTTAGAAAGGTATTCGGTGTGAACCCGTACCAGTTTCATCCGGAGGTCATGGTTTTCATCTTTTACCGGAAAAACACCTCCATTTTCAGCGGTTTTTTGATCGATGAAGGATTTGATTCCGGCTTCGATTTCGGCGATTTCAATTTTGGGACCGGAAATTATGGCTTTTTCCTCTTTTTCTTTTTGAGGAGCAGCGCAGGAGAAAAGCAGTGCGAACAGTCCGTAGGAAAAGATTTTTTTCATAGTGAGTTTTCAGCTTAATAGCCAATTTAATATCAAATAAAAGAGGGAAGGACACACCAAACAACCCAAACCCGTGTAAAAGGTTGCTGTGACTGCCCCATAAGGAACTAATTTGGGATCTGTGGCTGCAAGTCCTGCCGCCACTCCGCTGGATGTACCCATGATTCCTCCAAATGCCATGGCTGCACCCGGAGAATCTAGGCCTATTTTTTTGGCAAGAATAGGTGTGAAAATCGTCACCGCGATGGTTTTAACCACGCCCGAACCAATACTAAGGGCAATCACTTCCGAACTCGCACCGATTGCTCCACCTGTAACCGGCCCTACGATATAGGTGCATGCACCGGCCCCAATCGTACACAAGCTTACTGCATCCCGATACCCCATCAACCAAGCCAAAGCAACACCTCCAAGGAAAAATACACCGATACCGAAGACCAAGGAAATCATTCCTATCCATCCGCTTTTTCGGATTAAGAAAAAACTTGCACCAGAGGCAGTCGCTACGATGGCAAAATCCCGGAACATAGAGCCGCCAAGCAGTGAAAGGCCTTGAAAAAGCTTTAAATCTGCTAATCCTTTTTCCCCATCTCCTAATAATCCTCCTAAATAACCGAATACCAAGGCCAAGAAAATAGCGATGGCTGATCCAGGTATCCTGGAAGCCAAGACTTTTTTGGAAAATACATCTGTAATCCAAGTCAATAGTCCAACCAGAAGGAAGGCGACAATCAAGCCGTTTTTGTCGATCAATTTTAGCAGTTCCTCCATTTCAGTCAAACTTCACGGATTTGATCAATACCTTAAAAACCCAAAAAGCAAGGAAAACCGGAATCGTCCCGGCCAAAATGGCTAATATTCCCGAGGAAAGGGCTGATTTTACATTGAGGCTAGCAGCCATCGCAATGACTACAGGAATGTAAAGCTTATTCCAAAACTCAATTCCAAATTCCAACTCATCCTTCCACCATCCCTTCTTTACAAATCCTTCCTTTACCAAAATCAAAAATATCATGGCAAAACCCACACCTCCTACATTGGCATCAATGCCAAGAAGGGTGCCCAATAAATCACCCATCCACATGCCAAGTAGAAAAGTGAATGAAAGTAAAGCGAGGCCTTTGATCATAAATAGAGGCGAGTTTTAGGGAATTGACTGAAGGTTAAACAAAGAGTTTTTTGAGGTCGTTCTTGACGACTTTACCCATGGCATTGCGGGGAAGTTCGTCAAGGATAAGGTATTTCCTTGGAGTTTTATAGGCGGGCATTTGTTCTCTCATCCACTGGTTGAGGACTTGGCTGTTGATTTCTCCCAAAGGAATAAGCGCTGCTACTACTAATTCGCCCCATTCTTCATCAGGAACTCCCACTACGCTACAGTCTTTGATCAGGGGATGCTTTCGCAAAACTTCTTCGATCTCCAAAGCAGATATTTTATAACCTCCTGATTTGATGATGTCGACTGAGTCTCTGCCCAAAATACGGTAATAGCCTTCCTCGACTATTGCAATGTCTCCGGTTTTGAACCAACCATCCGAAGTGAAAGTCTTGGCTGTGGCTTCTGCTTTACCCCAATATTCTTTGAAAACAGACGGTCCTTTGATCTGTATTTCTCCGGGCTGACCTGCAGGTACTTCTTCATTTTTTTCATCGACCAATCTGGCTTGTACTTCCGGAAGAGGTTTTCCAATGAAGCCAGCTCTTCTTTCACCATCATACGGATTGCTTATTGCCATGCCGATTTCAGTCATGCCATAGCGCTCAAGCAGGTAATGCCCTGAGATTTTTTGCCAAGTTTCCATGACAGACACGGGCAAGGCGGCCGAACCTGAAACCATCAATCGGAAGCGCTTCATACACTCATGAAGCTGAATTTTCTCAGATTCTGAACGAGATTCAAATTCAGTCACCAACTTGAAATAGATGGTAGGTACTGCCATGAATACATTGATTTTTCCTTCAAGAAAAAGTTCAAAAACCTGCTTGGCATCAAAAGGATGAAGAAAATGAACAGTAGCTCCCGCCCAAAGTGCACAAGACATCACATTGATGATGCCATGTACATGGTGGAGTGGGAGTAGGCATAGCGTGTAATCCTCTGCGGTCCATTTCCAAGCCTGAATCAGCGTGCTTACCTGAGATTCGATATTGGCATGCGTGGTCAATACGCCTTTGGGTAGGCTTGTCGTGCCAGAGGTGTAAAGGATCATGGCTCCACGGTCAGTGGATAGGTCAGGGAGAATTGTAGGAGAGATTGGTTTTTGAAGATCCATCAAGGTCAGCCACCTGAGATTTTTATCTAGCGCATACTCTTTCAGAATACCTTCATATTCTTGGCCTGCAATAATGATTTCTGCTTGAGTATCTTCGATGACGTAGGCCAGCGAGGGAAGAGGATAAGTAATGCAAAGTGGAACAGCTATACCTCCGGCTTTCCAGATTCCCCATTGCACGGCCGTGTAGTCAATCCCCGGAGTAACCATAAATGCCACACGCGCTTCGTTTAGGTCGGTTTTACCCTCTAAAAGGTGAGTAGCCACCTGTTGGCTGCGTAGCGTAAGTTCTTGATAATTATGTGCACCGAGTGAATCGATGATAGCTGTTTTTGAGGGGTTTAAAAGGGCTTGGGTAAATAGGCGAAGCATGAATTCAGAATTTTGGGGAAGATAAAAAAACGCAGTGGATTCAGGCTTTCCAAAAATAAAAAAGCCTGATTCAATCAGGCTTAAAGTGGGTGGAATTACTCCTTTACGGTTTTTTCCAGGAAGATCGGGTTCCTTCATTGAGGTCAAAGACCAAGTAAAGTCTCTCCGGTTTTTTAAAAGATCGAGTAGATTCGTAAATACAGTCTACACTATACTCATTGGCTAAAGTGTGTTCCTCCCATTTTCCTTCGTACTGCGCATAGTTGATCACCGTGATTTCATGATATCCCTTTGGGACATCTACCGTAAATGATCCGGTTTTACTTTCAAGAGTTTCCGGTGATACACCGATTTCTCTGCCATCTATCCAAACGGATGTTCGGGTCAGATGATCAAAGCCATCTTCAATTCCTGTGAATTTCACAAAAACGGTCAGCTTGGTGGTTTGAGCAAATGTCAATTGAAAAGAAAAGGCCAATAAAGCCAGCAAAAGAAGTTTTTTCATCTGATTAAATAGATTGGAACCGGGTTAAACTCCATTCGCTAAAGGTATGGATTTGGAAAAAAGTAAGGGTAAGGATAGGCATACGGAGAAATCCGTATTCTTTCACTTAGGGAGGAATTTCCTGGTCGACTTTGATAGAAAAGTAAAAAGACAGCTTGATGAGCTGTCTTTTCCGATTATGATTTCGAGAGATGTTTAGCTGCGGCCCGATCAGCAAAAATGGTAGCATGAGTCGGGTTTACTTTCCCCGCCGGAATACCTGGATCTTGCTGGAGAAGTCGTTGGAGCATTTCGGCTTTTTCTTCTCCTGTAACCAGCCAAAGGATTTCTTTAGCACGGTTGATCAGGGGATAGGTCATGGTCATACGCATTCGGCCTTGGTAGGGGAATGCAGTCATGGCAATATCCGAATCAGTCACCTCGCAAACCGAATCTCCGGGAATCAGAGAGGCTGTATGCCCATCGGCACCCATGCCCAAATGAATAAGATCCAACTCTCCCTGTTCTGCCACTTTCCGAATAGCCTCTTCGTAGGCTTTGGTTTCCTCATCGAGGTTTTCGGAGATGACATGCATGGGGAATACGTTGATTCGGGTCATAATACCCGATCCTTCTATGGATTTGAACAATTGGGTGAGGTTTCGCTCCTCATTTCCATCGGGGGCAACTCGCTCATCCACTTGAAAGAGAAACACTTTTTCCCATCTCAATTTGGCTTTAGCCAAGATCTTGAGCATCTGCCAAGGTGTCTTTCCTCCACTGATGGCCATTGTAAAACTGCCTTTGGTCAGAATAGCAGTTCTGATTTTTTCTTCAATGTACTGAGCGGCTTTCTCTGCTACTTCGTCCGAATTATTAAAAATTTCCAGTGTCATATTATTTTTTGTTTACCACAGGATTGTTCCAGCCTCCCGTGGGTACGATCAATTCATTGACTTGGTCGGGACCCCAGTTTCCCGGTTCGTACTCAAATACCGGATAGTCAGATTTTAGGTAATCATCCACGATCTTCCAGGCCTCTTCGACATAATCTTGTCGTGCAAAATGAGTCGGATCTCCCGCCATCGCATCGGTGAGTACACGCTCATAAGCATCCTTTTCATTGGGGAAAGGAGTAGGATTTCCCTGAATTTCAGACAATACCGAAGACATATCTTCCCCCTGCGCCATAATCAACATGCCGAAGGCAACCGTCACATCAGGGCTGATTCGGAAACGGATATGATTGGGTTGGGATGCGATCGAGGAATAGGCTGAAGGTAAATGTTTGAATTTGACCAGGATCTCAGTGCAGGTGACAGGCAGGTACTTACCGGCCCGGATATAAAAAGGTACACCTTCCCAACGAGGCGAGTCGATATGGAGTCTCATGGCTGCGAAGGTTTCCGTTTTGGAGTTGGGCTGAACTGCCTTTTCTCCCAAATAGCCTTTGTATTGGCCTTTGACCACGTCTTGGGCTTTGAGAGGAGCAATAGCTTTGAGCACTTTTACCTTTTCATCCCGGATGGATTCGCTGTCCAGAGCTTTGGGTGGTTCCATGGTCAGGTTGCAAAGAATCTGGAACAGGTGGTTTTGAATGACATCGCGGATGGCGCCTGTGACATCGTAGAATGCACCCCGGCTTTGGATTCCAAAATCTTCGGCCATCGTGATTTCCATGGACTCGATGTGGGTTTTGTTCCAAACGGGTTCGAGCAGGGAATTGACAAAGCGGAAAAAGACAATGTTGTTTACCGGCCGCTTGCCTAGGTAATGGTCGATTCGGTAGATTGCGCTTTCCGAAAACTTGGAAAGGAGCACTTTATTCAGTGCACTCGCTGACTCAAAATCGGTCCCAAAAGGCTTTTCCACAATCACTCTGGCACCTTTGGCACAGCCTGATAGATCCAATTGCTCGACGATTTTGGGAAAAAGGACAGGAGGGATGGCTAGGTAGTGAGTAGGATTTTTGGCATTTCCCAAAGCCTCTCGGATTCTTATAAAGGTCTGTGTATCGGTATAGTCACCGCCCACAAACCCAAGGAGGCTGTAGAATTTGGCAAACGATTCTTCATCGTATTGGCCGTATTTCTGCACACTTTCTTTGGCCCTTGCTCTGAGTTTTTCCAGGTCATAATCGCCTCTGGCTACTCCGATGATAGGGGAATTGAGATTCCCTCTTTTGACCATCAAATGCAAGGCAGGGAATATTTTTTTATAAGCCAGATCGCCTGTTGCACCATAAAATACCAGCGCGTCTGATTTTACTTGAGCCATAAATAGCTTGTGATATTGCGTTGAGATAAAATGAAATTGGAAGAAAATAGAACCTTCAAAGGAGTTTTATAGGAAATCAAACCTTAAAAGATCGCTCCCATAACCGGAAGCCACCAGTGAATGCATTTTTGTTTGATCCAAGTCTACAGTCAGCAGGGATTTCTTCCAGCAGTTTGGAATTTCCTCCTCCTAGCACAATTTGATCTGGCTGAAAACAGTGTCTAAAGTGATCGATGGTCAAGTAAACCATCTCCATCCATTTTTTCTTGCCTAATTTTTTCAAGGCTGCATTGCCTACGTGAGTTTCAAAAGTTCCCATTTTAAACGGGAGATGTCCGCCTTCCAGCGGCAGTAGTAGGTCTTCAAAAACCATAGCTGTACCTAGGCCTGTACCAAAACCCATGAATAAAAGTTTGCCTCCTTCATAGCTTCCAAGTGCCTGCATCACTGCATCATTGATAATTTTTACCGGACAACCAAAGGCTTTTTCAAAATCAAATCCTTTCCATCCGCCACCCATATTGACAGGGTCAGCTTCTATTTTACCGTGTTTTACTACGCCAGGAAATCCGATTGAAATCACCTCATACTTCCAATTTTTGGCGGCTTCTTTGACCAGAGGTACTAGTTCTTCCGGTCTGAAGTCGTTGCCAGACGGGATTTTGATCCGTTCGGGCTGACCGGTAGCTAGAATTTTGATGTTGGATCCTCCTATGTCAATGACCAGTACATTCATTCTTTTGAGTCAGGTTTGATTTTGACGGGTAAGGCAGCCCGTAGCAGATTTAGGTTTCAAAGCTTAAAGATAGTATATACTGAGTGGAGATGCAGAATTAAATTTTGATTCTAAGCTTCTTAGTCAATTTAACCGAATTAAAAATCAATGGTTTAGGTTTGAGAAAAATTAAAGACTAATGGTTTGATTTAATATAAAAATGAAAAAGGCGAGTGTTGCTCGCCTTTTTTGATGAGATGATTTAGATCGATGCTGACTTCAGCGGATAGTTTGGATGCAAAATTCGGGTCTTAGTGGTTTTAGAACCGAAGATCTCCGGTTCGACAGTGATTTGGTCAGCGTCGATAGCCTTGTAGCCAATCAGCTCGACTAAACGGCGGACACGCAGTTTCTGAGGTATGGCTTCTCCAAATACCTTGGTTTCCTCTAATCGGCGGAATATGCCCGATTTGGGATAATCCACTCCAAAGTTGTTGAAAGCTCTGAAATGATATGCCTTTGGTGCGGCAGATCGGATCAAAACTGAGTTTGGGAGTTGGGAAATATCGGTTTGCGTACAATCAATGATGATTTTATCGTCTGTCTCTGCGGTGTTAAGCACCTTGATGATTTCTGCCAAAGAGGTAGTCTCAGCACAGATCAGAATAATTTCTGATTGAATGATGGCTGATTCGTAGGGGCAAATGCGATGATTCAGTCGATTAAGGAGTTTCCACTCCGGAGCCTCAGTATCGAAATCCGAACTTACTCCAAACACTACCTCAAGACCTGCCTCGAGGTACTTTTTACCTAGCGTGTTGGAGAGCGAAGTGCCTCCAAGGAATCCAATTTTCATGTGCGTTCAATTAAATGAAACTGATAAAATGAGCTTTAAAAACTTCTGTTGATTTTTTGTAAACGACTGAAAACTAGGATAAATGAAGTATTTATCAAAATAAAATTTTGAAAAAATTCATAATACAATATATTATTCATTTTTCTTACTAAGAACTTCAAAAAAATTGTAATCAAATAACAAAGCGGAATTTTAGAATTCTGAAAACCAAGCTTGTGGAATTACTTCCCGATACAAAACTTACTGAAAATATTCGCCAGCAAGTCGTCTGTGGTCACTTGGCCGGTGATTTCACCGAGGAAGTGTAGGGCACGGCGGATGTCCATCGCGAGGAAGTCATTGGTCACTTGCCTGTCCAGTCCGGTGAGGACGTCGAGTAGGGACTCGCGGGTTTTGGTCAGGCTGTCGTAGTGACGCACGTTGGTGATGATGGTATTTCCGGTGCGGAATTTATCCAGATTCACCAGCTCAAGGATGCGGAGTTTGAGGCCCTCCAAGTTTTCTTTTTGGCCCGCTGAAATAAAAATGGTGTCGGGATGATTGGCTTTTAACTCACTGATAATATTTTCTTTAGCCTTGTCCGTCTTATTTGCCACTTTCAGGAATGGTACCCCCAGGTTTTCCAATTTGTTGATGTCTCGATTGATCTCTACCAGATCGGTATCGCTCAGGTCAAAGAGGTACAAAATCAGGGAAGCGGTCTTCATTTTTTCCTGAGTTCGGCTTACACCAATGGCCTCGATGGTGTCGGTCGTTTCCCTCAAACCAGCTGTATCGATAAATCGGAAGATGACGCCTCCGATGCTGATTTCATCTTCAATAAAATCCCGAGTGGTTCCGGCAATGTCGGATACGATGGCTTTTTCCTCGTTAAGCAAGGCATTGAGCAGGGTAGATTTTCCGGCGTTGGGCTTGCCGGCGATTACAGTTGGAACCCCATTTTTGATCACATTGCCCAAGTCAAAGCTAAGAATGAGTTCCTCGACGATTCTCAGAATCCGCTCTACCAATTGCCTTAAGTCGTCCCTGCTGGCAAACTCCACATCTTCTTCCACAAAGTCGAGTTCCAACTCGATCAGGGAAGCAAAATGGATGAGTTGATTTCGGAGTTCTTGGATTTCTGAGGAAAAGCCTCCACGCATCTGGTTGAGTGCGGCTTGGTGGCTGGTTTCGGAGTCGGCATGAATCAGATCGGCTACTGCTTCCGCCTGTGCGAGGTCAAACTGCCCATTCAAAAATGCCCGTTGGGTAAACTCTCCCGGCTTGGCCAAGCGGATGCCCTTGCGGACAAAGAGCTTGAGCACTTGATTGATGATGTAGGAGGAACCGTGCGTGGAGATTTCCACCACATTTTCTTTGGTGAATGATTTTGGCGCTTTAAAAATAGAGACCAGAACCTCGTCAATGATCTTTTCTCCATCTCGAATGGTCCCAAAATGAATGGTGTGGGAAGGCTGATTTTCCAGATTTTTTCCAAAAAAGACCTCATCGGTCACGCGAATGGCGTCTTTTCCGGAAAGCCGAATCACGGCAATGGCCCCAACTCCCTGAGGAGTAGCTAGGGCGATGATGGTGTCTTCGCGCTCGGCGAGGTTGAAACTCATGGTTGTTTGACTCCGAAGGCTTTTTTCACTAAATCATTTAATCCTGCTAAAAAGTCAGGGGCCGGTCTGTAGCCGGGGAGTTGGGCGATATTCTGCAGACCTGGTTCGATGATTACAAAGTTGGGATAAGAACGAACGCGCATGGCTGCTGCCATATCGGCTTCGCTGTAGGTTTTGCCCATGAACTCAAATTTCCGATTGGTATCCTCGGCGTTGAGTTTGACGGCATAGAAGTTCTTTTTCAGATGGGCCACTACCGCAGGATCCACAAAGGTTTCTTTGTCCATCTTTTTGCACCAGCCACACCAGTCCGTGTACACGTCCACCAAAATCATTTTTGGGCTTTTGGCATTGGCCGCGATAGCCTCTTCAAATTTCATCCAGGTGATTTGTTCTTGCGCCGTAGCATTCAAGCTAAGCATCAGACCAAAGACCAACAAAAGGATTAAGTTCAGTTTTTTCATAATCACATCTCTAACGACGGGTTGGGGGAAGGAGTTCCTTTCCACCAAGTGGCATTTTTTCTTTTAAGAATAGCGCTGAGGAAAAAGAAAATTCCTGCTATGGTCACCATCATCCCTGCAATCGAACTGTCCATCCAATAGGCAAGGTAGTATCCAAAAATGGCAATTAAAATGCCAAGTCCTGCGGTGAGTTTCAAAAGCGGAATCAGACTTTTGGTCCAGAGGAAAGCTGTCGCCGGCGGCACCACCAACAAGGCCACCACCAAAATCGCCCCGACGGATTCAAAGCTGCTGACAGTGGTATAAGACACCATGCTCATCAGGGCCAAGTTGATTCCTTTGGCATTGATGCCCATCACAGAGCTAAAGCTTTCATCGAAGCTTGTTAGAATCAACTCTTTAAATAACAGGTATATAAATCCAATAACGAACAGGAAATTTAAGCCTGCCAGCCAGGTAATTCTCGGACCAAGATTTAGACCACTTTTCGTAATCCAAAGGTCAATCGGTAGGTAAGCAATCTCTCCATACAGCACGCATTCCTGATCCAAGTCTACCTTGTAGGCAAATAGGTTGATTAGAATAATACCAATTGCGAAGAGCAGGGTAAAGGTGATTCCGATGGAGGCATCGAGCTGAACTTTGGCTTTTTTGCGCAAGCCTTCTATCATCAGCGTAGCTAAAATACCCAATAATCCGGCACCGATGATGACTTCAAGGCTTCGCTGACTTCCTGACACAAAAAAGCCGATGACAATCCCAGGCAATACAGCATGAGAGATGGCGTCTCCGGTCATGGACATTTTGCGAAGCATCATAAATACACCCAGGAAACCACAAGAAATGGCGATAAGGGCGCCGGTGAAAATGATCAAAAACGCGTTGCTGTCAAAGGTCATGGTTTTCTCGGGGGATAGTTTCCTGATGGGGATCGAGGGTAGGAAAGTTGAGCCGCTTTTCCAGCATGGCTTCCAATTCCGGGGTAAGCAAATGCTCCATCTGCTCGGCAGACTCGTGCACGTGGTCAGGAGCGATATTCATGTATTCGTTGAGGTAAAGTTCCCACAGTCGATGAAGACGAACGATACGCATTGCGTCTGAAATTCCCTGTGTGGTAAGTTTCACAAGCGATTGATTTTTAGAAATAAAACTTTCTTGTAGTAAATCTTTGATAGATTGGTCTATTTGGGCTTTCTGGTAGGGGTAGAGCTCATAGATTTCGTCTATGGTGAGGCCATTTTTGTTTTCTTCTTTTGCTTTATACAGCGCTTTCATCAGGTGGTCGCGGTGGGTTTTTCTCAGGTAGCTTTTTCTGGAAAAGTACCGGAAGACGATCCCGCTTTTCGGAGAAAACATAAAAGAAAGCAAGGCAAAAAGAGAAAGAAAAACCACTACCCAAGGTCCCGTAGGCATTTGCGGCAGCACAAAGGAAATATAGGTACCCAAGATGCCGGAGATAATCGAAAAGCAGGCTGCCAAAATCAAAAGCGGATTGAGTTTGTCGGTCCAAAATCTCGCAGCGGCACCGGGCGTAATCAGCAATGCGGCCATCAAGACTACCCCAATCGCCTGAATGCCGATAACCACGGCGAGAATCATCAGGACATTGAAGAGAAAACGGATCGCTTCCATCGGAAAACCGATCGCTTTCCCATAGTTCGGATCAAAGACCATCAGGCGAAACTCCTTTAACAATAGCGTGAGAACTGCGATAATGGTGAGTGAAAGTCCTCCATATATCATCAAATCGGTCTCTGAGATGCCTATGGCATTTCCAAAAATAAAGGAGTTTAAGCCCGCGATTTCAGGATTGCCTGACTTTTGGAGTGCGGTCAACATTACGATGCCAATTCCGAAAAAGACGGATAGAATCGTAGCGATGATGGTGTCTTCGCTTAGCTTGGTGTTTTTCTTCAGCCAGGAACTCAGAAATGTAGCCAAGGCACCTGACAGAAATGCTCCAGTGACGATGTAGACGGGGTTCTTTTCTCCTGCCAAAATGAACCCCAAACAGATTCCCGGCAACACCGCGTGGGAAATGGCATCACCCAAAAGTGCTTTTTTGTCCAAAAAAGAAAAGGTACCGACATAAGCTGAACCGATTCCCAACAGGGTGATGCCCAAAACCACCCAGGTGATCGAGGGATCTTGAAAGGTGAAGAAATAGACAAAGTCTTCCATACTAGCTTTTGAGCGGGTTAAAGTCTTTGTTTCGGATCAGGTCGGTGACCTTCGTCAGCAGATTCAATTTTCCACCATAAGTTTTGCGAAGCAAATCCTCCGTAATCACTGATTCTTTAGGACCGGAGGCCACGAGGTGGAGATTGAGCATGATTACCCAATCGAAGAAGTTCATAGCCGAGTGAATGTCGTGGTGAACCACTAAAACGGTTTTGCCTGAATCGGCCATTTCTTTCAGTAACTGGAAAATGGCAGTTTCTGTGGCCATATCCACTCCGGCAAAAGGCTCATCCATCAAATACAAATCTGCCTGCTGCGCCAAAGCCCGTGCGATAAACACCCGCTGTTGCTGACCACCGGACAATTCGGAAATTTGTCTTTCTAAAAATCCAGTCATGCCTACTTGCTCCAGACATTGCATGGCGAGGTCTTTTTCTCTTTTCCCGGGTCTGCGGAAAAGCCCCAATTTCCCATACGTTCCCATCATCACCACATCGAGGACCGAAGCAGGGAAATTCCAGTCTACTGATTCACGTTGAGGTACGTAGCTGATTCTAGCCCGGACATCATTCAGGGGTTTGTCGAAAATCCGAACATAACCTGAAGTTGGAGCTATCAGGCCCATGATGGCTTTGATCAGGGTGGATTTGCCAGCACCATTTGGGCCAAGGATGCCGACAAGCTTGCCGGACGGAAGACTCAAGTCCACATTCCAAAGTACCGGATTTTGATCGTAGCTGACGGTGAGGTCATGGATTTCCAACACAGGATTTTCTACTTGGGTGATCATGGCAATAGGTTTTGGTAAATGATGTTGAGGTTGGTGGCAAACATTCCGAGGTAGGTGCCGGCGGGAGTATCCGGAGCATCGAGGCTGTCGGTGTAGAGGGGGCCTGCCAACTGTACGTTTTGTTTTTTTTCTGCAGCGCCGTTGGCTACCGCTTTCAGGGCTTTGGGAGAAATGGTTTGCTCCGCGAAAATGGCTTTGACCTGATGCTCCTGAATGATTTGGATCAATTCCGTCAAGTCTCGGAGTCCGGGTTCGCTGAGTGTGGAGAGTCCTTGAAGTGAGTACACTTCGAGGCCATAGGCTTTTCCAAAATAGGCGAGAGCATCATGGGCAGTAACCAATACCTGATTTTTTGACTTCAATTCATTGACTTTGGTTCTAGTCTCTTGCTCAAGGGTTTCCAGTTTTTTGAAGTAAGTGGCTGAATTCAATTCAATGCTTGACTTCCATTCAGGCTTCCATTTGGCAAGTTCTTCACTTGCGTGTTTCAGGGCTTTTGACCAAAGGTTAATATCAAACCAAATGTGTGGATCGACACTGTGAGCTTCCGGACCGGAGCGGATGAGTTGGTCCTGAGGCACGCCTTGGGAAACATCGATGATCGATTGGGTTAAGGTCAACTTTTCGAATATCTCGGTCATTTTGCCCTCCAGGTACAGGCCGTGATAGACAACCAGGTCAGCATTGGTCAGCAGGTCAAGATCCCGAACTGATGCCTTATATAAATGTGGGTCCACACCAGCCGGCATAAGTGCGACGACTTCGGCATTTTCTCCTACCAGATTTTTGATCCCATCAGCCAAAATACTCGTCGTAGCCACGATTAGGGGCTTTTCTCTTTGGGTTTCGGAGTCAGGCTTGCATGCTCCTAGCAGGAGAATGGAAAAGAAGAAAAGAGCTAGGGTCTTTCGATTCATGATTGTAACACCAAAATATTGCTTGCGACGTCTTTGGACATAAACAAGGTCTTTTTCTGATCCACAAGGATTTCCAGTGACCCATCAAATTCTACTTTATCCAGCACTTTGATTCGTGCGCCAATGTAGGCACCTACCTTGTCGAGGTAGCGGAGAAAAGCAGCCGAACTGTCCTTGACCGCAACGATTTGTCCGGTTTGGTTTACTTCCATCTCGTTGAGTTGAACTCTTGGTCTTGCTCTTACGTCGCCAAACTCATCCGGAATGGGATCACCATGCGGGTCAAATTTTGGAAAGTTTAGATAAGCATCGAGTCTTTGGATCAGCAAGTGGGACTGAATGTGCTCGAGTTGCTCGGCGACTTCATGTACTTCATCCCAAGCGAAGTTTAATTTCTCCACCAAAAAAACCTCCCAGAGTCGGTGCTTCCGGATGGTTTGTAGGGCTAGTCGCTTGCCGGTTTCTGTGATTTGCAGTCCGTAATACTTGCGGTACTCGATCACTTCTTTTTCGCCCAGCTTTCTGAGCATGTCGCTCACAGAGGCAGCTTTGGTTTTAATCTCCGCCGCGATGTCATTGGTAGATACACTTTTTTTTCCTCCGTCGGAGAGGTGGTAGATGGCTTTCAGGTAATTCTCTTCAGCAACAGTCAATTCCATAGTTAGCTCAAAATAATGAGTCAAATGTAAAAATTAAATTAGATATATCTAAAAATAAATTTCAGAAAAGCTAAATCAAGTGTGGAAAACCCAAAAATAGTCGTGTTTTCAGGTTTAGACTATTCTAAAAATATATTTAGATTTAAATTAAAAATGTTGTAAATACTTATTTATCAATTAAATAAAGAATTGATTTATTGCTGATTTAGACCAAAAAGAGTGAAAAAAGCCAGTTTCCACTTCTTGAATTTGAGTGTAAAAAATAGGGCAGGGGTGGATAAGTTTCCACACTTATCCACTCATTTGAGAAGAAAATGGAGGAATTAAGACAGGAGTTTTTGGATAGCTTGCTGAAAAAGAAGCTTTTGACTTTTCCACAGCACGGACTCGGGTACCGATGTGGAAAAGTAAGTTTGGTCTAATGCATGTTGAAAAGTCGTGAGTGCGGTATCTTTGTCGAAGAAGTCAACAGCTATCCCTCCTTGGTAGGAATTGAAAAATTTCTCCCACGTTGGATTTTGGTTCATCAGTACCGGAATTCCCAACGCTGCGCATTCAAAGAGTTTGGTTGGGATTTTTTCCTGAATCGCAGGATGTATCACGTAGGGCAAAAGTGCAGCATCTGAATTGATCACAACTTGCTCAATTCGGTCATAAGCAATGGGAGAATTAGAAATCTCCAGATGGATCTGAGGGCAATTAATGGCCTGTTGGAGTAGCTGAATCTTGTAGGCATCCAGAGGACAATGCCCGATGACCTTCAGTTGAAAGTGAGGATATGCTTCCAGGATTTTTTGAAACCAAATCAATCCCTCCAAAGTGCCATACGCAGGAGTTAGAGTTCCAGTAATGCAGAATTTAAGTTCCTTAGTCGGATCCAGTCGGACTTGCGAAACCTCTTTGATGGCACCTTGGTATTTGTTTTCCAAGACTAAAAAAGGCGTCTTATCGGGCATTTCATCGCTGTAGCAGGTTTCAGCCAATAGGTACAAATCGATTCCTTTTATGCCCTCAGCTTTTCGGATGAGGTAGCTCGCCCATTTTTTCTTTACTTCATTTAAACTTGGATTTAAATCCAAATTTGTGATATAGTTCTCCTGCACATCGTAGACCAGCCGATACTTTAAAAATGACTTGAAGAAAGAGGCTAAAGGCAGGTATTCATACGTGCAGCAGATGAGCAGTTTTGGCTTCAGGTCAAGAAGTTTTTTTGCGAATCTCACTTGGGCCAACAGTCGATCTAACTTAGATCCAAAATGACTCATAGAAGAAAAAAATCGGTAATTACCAGATTCTACTGCCTTTTCATCAGAAAAACCTATGATGTTTAGCCTGTATTTACTTGTTTCGCCCAGCGAAAAGGCAAGCTTTTCATATGCCCGCACATCTCTAACCGGTTTTAAGGTAGAGGCGATCAAAACCTGCACCGGAGAAAACTGCTTTTGACTCATAAACGAAACTAAATAAAACTAATGGAACTCAAAACGATCATTGAGAACGCCTGGGAAAACAGGGAATTGCTTAAGGAAAAAGAAACTGAAATCGCTATCAAGACCATTATTGCTGATTTGGACGCAGGTCAAATCCGAGTAGCTGAGCCTACTGAGGATGGCAATTGGAAAGTAAACGATTGGGTAAAGAAGGCAGTGATCCTATATTTTCCGATCCAAAAGATGCAAACCATTGAGGTTGGCCCTTTTGAATTTCACGATAAAATGGCCCTTAAAACCAACTATGCCAAGCAAGGTGTACGAGTTGTTCCTCATGCCGTAGCGCGATATGGTGCCTACTTGGCAAGTGGTGTAGTGATGATGCCAAGTTATGTTAATATCGGAGCCTATGTGGACAGTGGCACGATGGTTGATACTTGGGCTACTGTCGGATCTTGTGCACAGATCGGCAAAAACGTTCATTTGAGTGGTGGAGTGGGTATCGGAGGTGTGTTGGAGCCTGTCCAGGCAGCACCGGTGATCGTAGAGGATGGCTCCTTCATCGGAAGCCGGGCGATCATCGTAGAGGGAGTAAGAATAGGAAAAGAGGCCGTCATTGGGGCAGGTGTGACTTTGACCGCGAGTTCAAAAATCATCGATGTCACAGGTTCTGAGCCGGTGGAATATAAAGGATACGTGCCGCCTCGCTCGGTGGTGATACCGGGTTCGATTTCAAAAACTTTCCCTTCAGGGACCTATCAGGTTCCGTGCGCGTTGATCATTGGTCAGCGCAAGGCTTCTACTGATCTCAAGACTTCACTCAATGATGCGCTTAGAGAAAATAACGTAGCAGTCTAAACCAACTATCATGAGTATTTTAAGAAAAGTATTTTTAGTCCCGGTGATCGCCGGGACTTTGTTTTCTTGTTCTGAACAAAAGTCAAACCCCTCTGATCGATACTTTGAAAGTGGAGATTATCAGCAAGCTGTAGAAAGCTATACAGCGGACATGAAAAATAAGCCAAACGATGTGAAAATGATTTACAATCGTGGCCGTGCTTACCAAGAAATGGGGAAATTGCTTGAAGCCCAAGCGGACTTTGAAGCCGCTTTAAATCTTGATCCCACCAATTTTCAGGTTTTATTGAGTTTGGCGGCTATCCAATTGGAGCAAAAAAGCTATGCAAGCGCTTTACTTTATGCGACCAAGGCAGAAGAAATTCCTGGAGCTCCAGCGATGGCTTCTTTTTTGAAAGGACGGGCTCTTCATCAGTTGGGGATGCCGGAGGACGCGCTTAAAGCCTATGGCAATGCAATCCAAATCGATAAGGAATTTGGACAGGCCTATTTCAATAGAGGTCTTCTAAAGGTAGCTTTGGAGAGAACCAAGCAGGCTTGTGAAGATTTCAAACTGGCCTCGGCATTGGAATATCCGGGTGCATCAGAAGCATTTCAGAACTATTGCAATTGATTTAAAAGAGGTTGTCTGATTAGAGTATGGATTGTCACATGGAGCGTAGTTGAAATGTTGTTCCATTTACTGTATATGGCGTTCGACTTCGAGACTCCCGTCTCTCAGGTGCTCAGGCTGACTCCAATATACCTTTTTAGACAACCTATTTATTTTTTCTCAGAATCGTGACTGTGGTCGTGAGCTGTGTGATCGCAAATGGCATCGGTGGCCAACTTACCCGATCCGGTGCAAGTACGGCATTCGGATACTTCTTTACCGGAACCAGCGCATTCAGGACAGGTTAATCTTCCTTTTCCCGCACAACGCTCGCATTCAAAAAACTCAACAATGTTGAACACGTTCACTTTCTTGATCATTCCTGTGGCGGCACATCTGCTACAACCTACTATTCCTTTGGACTTGCAATAGTTACACGATTGTTCGATTTGTTTTTTCCCTTCGCAAGTGAAGCAAGCCCCAAACCGATAGCCTCTTCGGTCGCAAAGTTCGCAGGCTTGGATTTTTGCAAGTGGACCTTTCAGCTTTTCTTTTAGCTCAGATGCTCCTTGATAATTTTGACCTTTAAATCCAGTCAATTCCAAGTATTTGTTGAGAAAATTGTTGCTATTATCATATTGACCCAATTCAAAAAGAGTTTCTGAAAAGTAGTATGGCATCTCGTCAGGCAAAGGAAGACCAGAGTCGATTAGATTTCTGAAGATGGAATTGGCAGTTTGATAATCTTTTCGCTCCATAGCAGCCAAGGCACCTTTCATCCAACGGTCTGTTTGACCGAGGTTCACTTGCGAAAAGGTGTGAATAGAGGGAAATAAGACTAAGGAAAAGAGAAGGAGGAGTAAGTATCCGTATTTCACTGCATTTGGGTTAACGAGTAGCAATTACGTAACTAGATTTCTTTCCTTCAAGTTAAAAGTTGTGGGAATGCATTTTTTGAATCTTTCTACCTGTCATGATTGCAAACTCGACTGTTTCCAGGTAAGGGGTAAAAAGGTGTTCGAGTAGTTTTATGAATTGAAGAAATTCACACCAACATAGAACCATTTAGGCAAGAGTTGGCTCGGAGATTTTGTGTAGTTTGGGTTCAAATTTTTTACCAAATGACTAAATCAGACCAGTTTAAAAATCATCTTGCTGAAGGGCAACAGTTTAAAAAGGATTTCATCATACTCGGAACAGGTATCCTAGATGGAAGCCCTGTAGATCAAGCTCAAGTTAAAATTCCGCTGAAAACGCTCAACCGACATGGATTAATCGCTGGAGCTACAGGTACTGGAAAAACCAAAACCTTGCAGGTCATTGCCGAGCAGCTATCTCTAAAAGGCATTCCCTCGGTGTTGATGGATTTGAAAGGAGATATTTCAGGAATAGCTACTCCCGGCGTAACCACTGATTTTATTTTAAAACGGTCCGCAACTATTGGGGTGGATTACCAGCCACAAGGACTTCCTGTGGAGCTAATGTCTATTTCCAATGAGAAAGGAGTTCAGCTGAAAGCCACTGTTTCGGAGTTTGGGCCAGTGCTGATATCGCAGATTTTGGAATTGAATGATACCCAAAGAGGGGTGGTGGCCTTGATTTTCAGGTATTGCGATCTTCACCATTTGCCGTTGGTAGACCTTAAAGATTTCAAGCGGGTGCTTCAATACATCACCAACGAAGGAAAAGCAGCGATTGAAAAGGAATTTGGCCAAGTTTCAGCTGCCTCAGTCAATACGATCATGCGCAAAATCATTGAGTTGGAGCAGCAGGGTGCAGAGCGATTCTTTGGCGAGCCATCCTTTGAGGTAGAAGATTTTGTTCGCGCAAAAGACGGTAAGGGAGTGATTTCCATTATTCGATTGACTGATATCCAAAGTAAGCCAAAGCTGTTTTCCACGTTTATGCTGAGTTTGCTCTCAGAGATTTATGAGACCTTTCCCGAGCAGGGAGATTCGGATCAGCCTAAACTTTGCTTATTCATCGACGAAGCACATTTGGTCTTTTCTACCGCTTCCAAGGACCTTTTGGAGAAAATTGAAGCGATCATCAAGCTCATCCGCTCCAAGGGCGTCGGTGTGTTTTTCTGTACCCAAACTCCCACGGATGTACCGGACAGCATTCTTGGCCAGCTCGGATTGAAAGTGCAGCATGCCTTGCGGGCATTTACCGCCAAAGACAGAAAGGCGATTACCAAAACGGCCGAAAACTATCCGGATTCCCCTTTTTACAATACTGCCGACGTCCTTACCTCCATGGGGATAGGCGAGGCACTGGTGACAGCGCTTAATGAAAAAGGGATTCCTACACCTCTGGCTCATACCCTGATGAGGGCACCGATTACTCGAATGGATATTTTATCAGAATTGGAGATCCTTGGATTGGTGGCTAGTTCAGACTTGGTTAAAAAGTATAATGTGGATATCGACCGCGAAAGCGCCTTTGAACTGCTAGAACGAAAAATGATGTCTGTACAATCCGAACAGGAGAAAACCCTACCTCCGAGTACCCATTCACGCACAAGTACTCGAACCAAAGAAGACGAGTCTCTTCTGGAAGAGCTAAGTAAAAATACCATGGTAAGACAGATCGGAAGGACACTTTTTCGAGAGCTGGCCAGGGGAATTTTGGGTTCTTTTTCGGGTAGAAAAAGGTGATACTAATTAATTGTTAATCATAAGATTATACTGAGTTGAAAATTGCAGTAATCGGAGGAGGAGCGGCTGGATTTTTTGCAGCGATCCATGCCAGTGGACCCGGAATGGATGTGACTATTCTCGAAAAATCGCCAAAAGTACTTTCCAAAGTAAAAATCTCCGGAGGAGGCAGATGTAATGTGACCCATCAGCCTATGGAGATTTCTAAGTTGGTCAAAAACTATCCCCGAGGAGAGAAATTTCTAAAAAAGGCATTTCGACACTTTTGTATTCCAGATACCATCGAATGGTTTGAATCCCGTGGAGTGAAGTTGAAAATTGAATCCGATGGGCGGGTATTTCCTGTCTCCGATGACTCCCAATCCATCATCAATGCCCTTCAAAATGAAGTAGAAAAAAAGCGAATCAAAATCAGCTATTCGACTGGTGTGGAAGATATAGTAGCCAAGGAGTCTGGATTTAAGGTTAGGACTACAAAAGGAGAATTTACTTATTCTAAGCTGATCATTGCTACAGGTGGACATCCTTCTTTGACTTCTTATGGTTTTCTTAAGAGCTTTAAGCACAAGGTTATAAATCCTATTCCTTCTCTTTTTACTTTCAACACACCTGGGGAAACCATTCGAGAACTTATGGGTATTTCGGTACCTGATGCCACCGTCAAACTGGAGAGTACCAAGTTGAGTTATCGTGGTCCTGTATTGATTACCCATTGGGGAGTAAGTGGTCCGGCAGTTCTCAAACTTTCAGCTTTCGGGGCGCAATGGATGCATGACCAAAACTATCAGGCCAAAGCTATCATTAATTGGAATTCATCTTTTGGAGAACAAGAGTACCTTGATCATTTGACTAATTATGCCAAATCCCATCCACAGCGAAAGGTGTTGTCTCACCCGCTTTTTGGTATACCAAACAGACTTTGGGAACACTTTTGCGAAAAGGCAGGGCTTGAAGCTGACTTGATTTTTGGGAATACTTCAAAAAAACATTTCAATAGACTGGTGCAAAACCTTTTTTGCTATATTTTGGATGTTAAAGGTAAAACCACTTTCAAAGAAGAATTTGTCACCGCAGGAGGAATTGCACTGGATGAAGTAGATCCTGACACCATGCAAAGCAAGTTTCATTCGAATCTTTATTTTGCTGGGGAAGTTTTGAATTTGGATGGTATTACAGGTGGTTTTAACTTTCAGGCAGCTTGGACAACTGGATATATAGCCGGTACTTCAGTAAAACTAACACAACTATGACGAGTTATTACCCGGAATTGAATCAACGAATAGCCGAAATGTCAGATGGGGACGAGGAGTTCAGAGTGGAACTGACTCAAGCCATTTATAGAGGATTGGTTGAACTCAAGAAGGTCTATTCTGAAGGAAGTCAAGAAAAAGACATGCATAAGATTCAGCAAATTAGGCATAAGCTTAAACCTACTTTGTCTATGTTTGATTTCGGATTGCTGACTCACAATCTGCAAGAAGGAAAGGAGATCCTTGAATCAAATGGGTTTGATGATCGGTTTCAGGCTCATTTTGCAGATTTCATCCAGCATGTAGAACAGGCCATAAAAGAAGTGGAATTGCTGGTCAACTAACCTACTTTAACTTTTCATAGTTTAATTGAATTCAACTCAGACCCAAGGATAGATTTGGGTCTTTTCTTTTGAATCCTAATGCCAATTCTTCCTTCTTCTTACACCAAACCTCCATTTTATCTCTTCAATGGTCATTTTGAAACGATCATTCCTAGTCTTTGGAGGAAAATTGAGGGAGTCAATTACATCAGACAAAAAATTGATACTCCTGACGGAGATTTTTTGAATTTGGATTGGTCAAAAGTTGGCTCAAGTAAGCTTTTGGTTATTTCTCATGGTTTGGAAGGAGATTCCCATCGCCATTATGCCAAAGCTTTAGTCAAATTTTTCAATCAAGGCGATTGGGACGTTTTGGTTTGGAACAACAGAACCTGTGGTGGAGAAATGAATCTTCGCCCCATTTTATATCATCATGGAGCTAGCTACGATCTTGACACTGTCATTGAACATGTTTTGAAATCAGAAAACTATCAAGAAGTTGCACTTGCGGGGATCAGCATGGGAGGTGCGCAAACGCTAAAATATCTTGGTGAGAAGGGTGCATCACTTCCTTTACAAATCAAAAAAGCTGCGGTCTATTCGGTGCCTTGCAATCTTCCCTCAAGTGCTGAGACGCTAAAGCTTTCCTCCAATAGGTTTTATAAAAACCGCTTTCTTGGAAAATTGAAAAATAAAATGGCATTGAAAGCCGAGCAATTTCCGGAGCTAATCGATAAGGACTTGCTACATAGCGTTACAAGCTTTGATGAATTTGATACTTTTTTCACCGCCAAGCTGCATGGGTTCAAAGATGCATCAGACTTTTACCAAGGTGTCAGTGCAGATAATTGGATGGATCAAATTGCCATTCCGACTTTGATTATCAATGCGCTGAACGATCCACTTTTAGGAGAAAAATGCTATCCGGTAAAATTGGCTGAATCTAAGTCAGAAATCTTTCTAGAAATGCCAAAAAGGGGTGGTCATACCGGGTTTACACTTGCCAATCAGGAATTTATGTGGGCAGAGTATCGGTTGTTTGAGTTTTTGAACTCATAAAAAAAGGGAAGCGAACGCCTCCCTTTTCTATTTCACTTAAAATCTTTTCAGTGCCATTTCTGCAACCGTACCCCCAATGGAAAGCGAACTTGTCGCCGCAGGTGAGGGGGCATTGAGTACATTGATCGCAAACGGAGATTCTCGGATGGCAAAGTCATCGAGTAAACCTCCCGTACGGTCGCAAGCTTGCGCACGAACACCAGCACCGCCATCTACCAAATCTGATTCTTGAATCTCCGGGATCAATTCCTGCAAGGCTTTGGTAAAAGCTGATTTTGAAAAGGAACGATAGAGTTCACCAAAACCCGTTTTCCAATACTTTCCTGCAACTTTTTGGAAACCTGGCCAAGCCAATGTTTCGGCCAATTCTGCAAGATTGATTTGAGACTTTTTGTATCCTTCTCTCCTGAATGCCAATACTGCATTCGGGCCTGCTTCTACACCACCTTTTTTCATTCGGGTAAAATGTACCCCCAAGAATGGGAAATTAGGGTCAGGAACAGGGTAGATGAGGTTTTTAACCAGGTATTCTCTTTCCTTTTTGAGTTTATAATATTCGCCTCTGAACGGGATGATTTTCACATCATCAATCGCTTCGTCATTCATCCGAGCAACCTTGTCAGAATATAAACCTGCACAGTTGATGACCAACTTTGCTTTAAACTCACCTTTTGAAGTTTCAATGATATTGATTCCTTCTTTTTGGTTTATTTCCAATACTTTATGCTCCAAATATATTGCTCCTCCCTGCTGCATGATCTTTCGGCCGTAAGCCAAAGCCACCTGAAAATAATCCACGATGCCAGTTTGCGGAACGTGGATGGCAGCGACTCCTGTGCAATAAGGTTCATATTCTTTAAGCTCTTCCAAGGTGATTTTACGAGTACCAGTAAGGCCATTTTGGAGCCCACGCGCAAGCAGCGTATCGAGTAGGGGTTTTTGCTCTTCCCGGGTAGCTACGACCACTTTACCGGTGATCTCGAAAGGGATTTTTTCCTCCTTACAAAAAGTCACCAATTCGTGGTAACCATTGATACAGTTGGTGGCCTTTAGCGAACCCGGCTTGTAATAAAGCCCTGAATGGATCACTCCGGAATTGTTAGCAGTCTGATGCTTGGCTAGCTGATTTTCCTTTTCAAAAAGGGCAACTTTCAGATCGGGTCTAGACTTTAGGATTTTCAACCCCGTGGCTAAACCTACTATTCCTCCGCCTACAATTGCAATATCGTATGTCATTTCTGAATCAAATTTGCTCCAAATATAAGAGCGGTCATTTCAATTTTCCTTCTTGAAAACTTTTATGAATGACATACCGTTTTCAAATCTTCAAAAAGAAACAGGCCACCTGCGAAAATGCAGTTAACTTGCGAGAGTTTTCAAATATTTCAGACGCCAATCGATCAATGATTCGATCTTTTCTCATAGGATTTCTACTCCTTTTTTCATTCTCTTCCTACGGACAATACAGTATCAAAGGAAAAGTAACCGACGCCGAAACTGGGGATCCAATAGCATTTGCGAATGTCATCTTAACAGGCACTTCTGTAGGGATCACAACAGACTTTGATGGAAGTTTTTTTATAGAATCTAAGGTGATTGCAGACAGTATCAAAGTCAGTTACCTCGGATATGTGACTCAAAGCAAAGCGCTTTCAAAGGAATCCACTCAGACTATCAACTTTCAATTAAGGCCCACTGCTTTTGAATTAGGCACTTTTGTATTTGAGGCAGGAGAAAATCCTGCATTTGAAATCATTCGCAGAGCTTCAGCCAAGCGAAAAGTTTTTGACAAAAGGGAATTAATCGCCTACGAAACGAAGAATTACACTAAGATCGAATTGGACGTGGATAACCTTTCGGAAAGTTTTATGCGAAGGAAATCTGTGCAATCGGTGACCTCGGTATTGGACAGTATCCGTCAGCTGACCAATGATGAAGGGGAAAAAATCCTTCCGGTGTTTTTTTCAGAGACAGTTTCCAAGTTTTATTATCGAAACAATCCCGAACTGAGGAAAGAAATCATCGAAAAGACCAAAGTGACAGGGGTGGGGATTACCGATGGATCCACCACTTCACAAATTACCGGATCGGTTTTTCAGGAGTATAATTTTTATAAAAACTGGTTACGGATTCTTGAAAAAGACTTTATCTCACCGATTGCCGATGGTTGGAAGACGTATTACGATTACGACCTCTTGGACTCCGTATTGGTAGGTCAGGATACTTGCTACAAACTTCAAGTGTATCCAAGGAGAGAACAGGATTTGGCATTTACAGGCACAATTTGGATCAAAAAAGATGACTATGCCTTAAAGCAGGTGGACTTGACTATTCCAAAGGCTGCCAACCTCAATTTTGTAGAGCGGATTAAAATCCAGCAGGAATTAGCGCCAACTGCAGAAGGACCGCTTTTACCTTCTAAAACAAGAGTATTGATCAAAATTGGTCAGATTTCAGAAAGTACAGCAGGGCTTTTGGCGAAGTTTTATACGGCTACAGATAGTACCATTATCAATCAACCCAAACCGACGGCATTTTTTAATCAGGCAGTCGAACTCAAACCTGACTTTAGTCAATATCCAGCTGATTTTTGGACTTCAACCCGTCCGGAGCTTTTGAGTGAGGAAGAGCTTGCGGTTTTGCAAATGGTGGATACGCTAAAGAAAATTCCGATTGTGAGGTTTTATTCCGAGGGATTAAAATTCTTTGCAACAGGCTATTTACCGATCAGGAAAGTGGATTTCGGCCCTTGGACAGAGTTTGGAAATTATAACAATGTGGAAGGTTTTCGCTTTGGTTTTGGCTTAAGGTCAAATTATAAGTTTTCCAATAAGTGGCTTTTGGAAGGATATGGAGCCTATGGCTTGGTAGATCAGCGTTGGAAATACAAAGCAGCGGTGACCAGAATTTTGGACAGAAAAAGATGGACAACCCTCCAAGTTCGCACCTCCCGAGAACTCGATCAGGTGGGATTGGAAATGGAAAATCTGGAGGGAAACAGTGTTTTTCTGGCAGCCAGCCGATTTGGTACGTTGAGACGACCATTCGTTTCTACCAATCAGCGCCTGACATTCCAACGAGAGTTTTTTAAGGGATTTTTACTCACTTCAGGGTTGAATGTGGCTCAATTTGATCCGCTATATAATTTCTACTACAGAGAAAAAGACACACAAGAGCTGCGGAGCAACTTTCAAACCACAGAACTGAGAGCGGGAATCCGCTACGGAAGGGATGAAGTTATCATCATCAATGATAACGTCAGAGCCTCTTTAGGTTCCAACAAATGGCCGATTGTAGAGCTGAATTATGCGCAGGGAATCCAGTCTCTTGGCGGGCAAATCTCCTACACAAAGCTGAACTTTTACCTGTATCAGCGTCTCACAATGGGCATTTTTGGAGTAGGTAGGTATGAGCTTGATGCAGGTAAAGTATGGGGCGAGGTGCCTTATCCTGTATTAAAAAATCATTTGGGGAATGAAACCCTGTTCTACACCACGGCTGCCTTCAACACGATGAATTTCAATGAGTTTGCCTCAGATCAGTTTATCAGCTTGAGATACAGACAATCTTTCGAAGGTTTTCTTCTGAATTCTATCCCGTTGATTAAAAAGCTTAAATGGAGAATGGTCGGTAGTGCCAATGTGCTGATGGGGTCTGTACGGGATGAAAACATCCAAAATGTGCCGGCATTTGATCCATTTGGAAATTCATTGACTTCTTTCGGTAGATTGGATCCGACCAAACCTTATTTGGAACTTGGGTATGGCGTGGAAAATGTCTTCCGCTTTTTCAGGGTGGACTTTTTTCATAGAATGAGTTACCTCGATAATCCGGGGGCGAAACCTTTCCATGTGAAAGTGAGTGCGCAGATTATTTTGTAGTGCTTGATTTCAGTATTCATTCCTCAAAATTTTTCCTTTGCCCTCAGCTTACGCATATTTGCAAATTAATACACCTGCCTGTTTGTATAGGCAGAAACTAAAAAACACATGTCACAACAAATTAACATCACCCTCCCTGATGGCTCAGTGAGGGTTTATGACAAAGGAACCACCGGCCTACAGATTGCTGCAAGTATCAGCGAGGGTTTAGCCCGGAATGTCCTTGCAGCCAAAGTCAACGGTCAGGTATGGGATGCTTCCCGCGAGATCCACGAGGATTCGAACCTACAATTACTCACCTGGAATGACTTAGAAGGTAAAAGTACCTTTTGGCACTCTTCTGCGCACTTGATGGCAGAAGCTTTGGAGTCGCTATTTCCAGGAATCAAGTTTGGTATCGGTCCGCCGATCGAAACGGGATTCTATTACGACGTGGACTTTGGAGATCACAAACTGGAAGGAGAAGAGCTCGAAATGATCGAAAACAAGATCATGGAGCTGGCCAAGTTGAAGTCAGAGTTTGTTCGTAAGGAAGTTTCCAAAAAAGACGCAGTAGCCTATTTCCAGGAAAAAGGAGATGAGTACAAACTTGACTTGTTGGAAGGTTTGGAAGATGGTTCGATTACCTTCTACGAACAAGGCAATTTCACAGACCTTTGTCGAGGTCCACATATTCCAAACACTGGATTCATCAAAGCGGTCAAGTTGACCAATATTGCCGGTGCCTATTGGAGAGGGGACGAGAAGCGAAAAATGCTAACCCGTATCTATGGGGTCACTTTCCCTAAAGCCCAAGAGCTTAAGGATTATCTCACTCTTTTGGAAGAGGCCAAAAAGCGGGATCACCGAAAACTTGGTCGTGAGCTGGAGCTATTCATGTTCTCTGAAAAAGTAGGCATGGGTCTGCCGCTCTGGCTACCAAAAGGCACCTTGCTGCGTGAGCGCTTGGTGGCATTTATGAAAAGGGCTCAGGATAAGTCAGGCTATCAGCAAGTGACTACCCCGCACATCGGAAGCAAGGTACTTTACGAGACCTCCGGACACTATGAAAAGTATGGGAAAGATTCGTTTCAGCCGATCACAACTCCACACGAAGGGGAAACCTTCTTGCTGAAACCGATGAACTGCCCTCACCATTGTGAGATTTATAAGCACAAGCCGAGGTCTTACAAGGACCTTCCTATCCGATATGCTGAGTTTGGTACCGTTTACCGATACGAGCAGAGTGGTGAGTTGCATGGCTTGACTCGAGTAAGAGGTTTTACCCAAGATGATGCGCATATTTTCTGCCGACCTGACCAGGTGAAAGAGGAATTCATCAAGGTGATTGATTTGGTGTTGTATGTGTTTAAGGCATTGGGCTTTGATGATTACACGGCCCAGATTTCACTTCGAGATCCTGAAAACAAGCAAAAGTACATCGGAAGTGATGAAGCTTGGGAAAAGGCAGAGTCGTCCATTATAGAAGCCTGCGCTGAAAAAGGGATGGAAACCGTGACAGAATTAGGCGAAGCGGCATTTTATGGACCGAAGCTTGATTTCATGGTAAAAGATGCCCTTGGCAGAAAATGGCAGTTGGGCACCATTCAAGTGGATTACCAGCTCCCTGAGCGATTCCAGTTGGAATACATCGGATCTGATAACCAAAAGCATAGACCGGTAATGATTCACCGAGCGCCATTTGGTTCTTTGGAGCGATTTGTAGCCGTATTGATTGAACATTGTGGGGGAGAATTTCCTCTTTGGCTTGCACCTGAGCAGATCAATATTCTTCCTATTTCCGAAAAATTCATCCAGTATGCAGAGGAGATTAAAGGAATCCTTGAAGATGCGGGCATTACCGGTCAGCTGGATAACCGGGATGAGAAGATCGGTCGAAAAATTCGGGATGCTGAAGTGAAGAAAGTTCCGTTCATGTTAATCGTCGGAGAGAAAGAACAAGAAGAAGGTAAAGTTGCGGTAAGAAAACACGGACAGGGCGACTTAGGCTCGTTCTCTATCGAAGAGTTTATCAACTACTTTCAAGGAATCATATCAGAATCATTAAAGAAAGAGTAATTCGGTAAAAATCCACTTCGTTTTTTGAATTGGAAATAATTCCGATATTTGCAGGCAATTTACTTTAAAACAATCATAGCTAACTTGAATCCAAGACCACAGCAGCCAAGAGGAAGACAAGAAGAACCTTATCGAATCAATCATAAGATTAGAGTCAGAGAGGTTAGGGTAGTAGGTGACTTTGTAGAAGGAGGGAACGCAGTTCTCACTGTCGAAAAAGCCATTAAAATAGCTCAGGACAATGAGCTTGACCTAGTTGAAATTTCTCCCAATGCAGATCCACCCGTTTGCAAAATTATCGATTACGCGAAGTTTAAATACGAGCAGAAAAAAAAGCAAAAGGAGATCAAGGCCAATGCAGCTAAAGTTGTTTTAAAGGAAATTCGTTTCGGACCTAACACGGATGATCACGATTTCAATTTCAAATTGAAACATGCTATCAACTTCTTGAAGGAAGGAGCAAAAGTAAAAGCCTATGTACACTTTGTCGGAAGAACGATTGTCTTCAAAGAACGTGGTGAAATGTTGCTTTTGAAGTTTGCGCAAGCCTTGGAAGATGTAGGTGTGGTGGAGCAAATGCCGAAGTTGGAAGGAAAGAGGATGAATATTTTCCTCGCTCCGAAACCAGGAAAGAAATAATTTCAACCAACTAAATACAGCAAAATGCCAAAAGTAAAAACCAAATCCAGTGCAAAAAAGCGGTTTTCCCTAACAGGAACCGGTAAAATCAAAAGGAAACACGCTTTTAAAAGCCACATCCTGACGAAAAAATCTACTAAGCGTAAGCACAACTTGACCAAAGCTGGTCTGGTACACGTTGCGGACGAAGGTAGAGTAAGAGATATGTTGAAAATCTGATTTTCAGCCCAACTCTTTAAAAATTAAGGTTTATTTATTCACCAGATGCTTTGGTAAACAAGTTCTCGATAATTTGAGGCACCAAGTGTCAAAAAACAAAAAACTATGCCTAGATCAGTAAACGCGGTAGCGTCAAGAGCAAGAAGAAAAAAAGTGCTTAAGGCCACAAGAGGTTACTTCGGAAGAGGTAAAAACGTGTGGACGGTAGCAAAAAACAAGTATGAGAAAGGTCTTCAGTACGCTTACAGAGACCGTAAAGCAAAGAAAAGAGAATTCAGAGCTTTGTGGATTCAGCGTATCAATGCCGGTGCCAGAGAGCACGGTGTTTCCTATTCTCAATTGATGGGATTGTTGAAAAAAGCAGAAATCGAACTTAACAGAAAGGTTTTGGCTGATCTTGCAATGAACCATCCAGAGGCATTTAAAGCTGTAGTTGAAAGAGTGAAATAAGGTCGGCACTACCTTATTTCGCGGAAGCCTTCCTTCGGGAAGGCTTTTTTATTTTAGAATAATTTGAAAATACCGTAACCCGATACCAGAAGGATAGCTGCAGTGCTAAGCCAAAACATCATTCGTGCAAAAAAGCCATTAAATAAAGCTAGAGGTTGATTCTTTTTATAAAAGTTGACTCCGCCAAAGACTACTATCAAAAGCATTACGGAACCGATAACTCCTCCAATCAAGACCATAAATCCTGGTTCTTTCAAAAACAGAAAGGTTAAAACCCAACAGACAGGAAATGTGATCGATAAGATCCTGATCGTTTTTGACCAAGATTCAGGGCTTTTGGAAATCCAGCCTAGTTGACTTAAAATATCTGGAAAAAGTCTTGTCCAATAAGCTAATGTGGCAAACACGCTGGAAAAAAGTGCAAAAAAGCCACCTATCAAGTAGGCAAAACGGGCTTCAGGTCCGAGTGCCTCTGTATAAATTTTAGCCAAACTACTAATCAGATCTGTTCCTTCCGGAATTATCTCTCTTCCATTTAAAATCGAAGCGCCTAATAGGTAGAATGCAGCTGTCACTACAGTGTAAACAAGCATAGCAACAAATGCATCCAAATACATGATTCCAATCCATCCTTTTGCCCTATTTTTCCATTCCACTGAGCCATCATTATGACCTACATAGGATGCATATCCCTTTTCCTGACACCAATAAGTGTAAGCGATGATTTCATCACTGGCTACTCCGGTAATGCCAAATGCACCAATTGCCACAAAAATTAATTCTGAGGGAAGTTGGAAAGTGAGCCCTGAAGCTACCTGCCCCCATGTGAAGCCAAATGGAGTGTAAAAAAGCGAAATCAGGGAGACCAAAGTGAGAACCGTAAATCCAAAAACCAGAAATGTTGAGGTTCTTTCGATCACCGTGTAATAGTTTTTGAGGAAAAAAAGAATCAAGGTAAAGCCTAGAAAAATGGCTATTAAACTCAGAGGGAGTCCCGGAAACATTAAATGAACCGTTATTGCCGCCCCTCCAAGCATTCCTCCTAACTGCAAGATTTTTAATAGGGTCAGCAGAAAAATCCCCCAAATTGACCAATGCCCTTTTCCAAGTTTTGGTCCCATGAGCTCATTAAACTCAGCCATTAAAGGTTTGCCCGTAATGATGGCGTTTTTTCCATATTCCAATTGAATGGCAACTTTAATTAGACAGCTAACCAGAATTACCCAAAACGTGATGAATCCACCTTTTGCACCCAGTATTGTGGTGGCAATTAATTCACCCGAACCGACGATGGAGGCTGATAGAATAAATCCTGGTCCCAAAAATTTCAGTTTGGCAAAAAAGGAAGTTGGGGGAGTAAGGATTGAACCTTGCTTTTTTAATTCCTGCATAGGGGACGGTGGTAAAAGTGATTCAAGGGGATCTTATCTTCTTTGAATCACTTTTTAAAATGCTTATCCTCCAATAATTTCCTTGAGCTTACCGACCATTCCCTCCCAAATCGCAGAAAGTTCCTCTTCTTCATACTCATTGGAATAATCGATTACTTTTAAAAATAATGACTGGGTTAATTCATTTTCTTCAAGTTTAAACTCTATGAAGGAATGGTCTGAATTATCAGGATCTTTTGGGTCAAAAAACTCAAACTTTACATGAGCATTTGATCTTAGGATGACAAGCTTGGCAAAATGGTCTTCGTTGTCAAAATTAAATATGTAATTCTTGTCTTCGTCAATCCTTACTTCATCTGCAAACCACTCTTCTAAACCGCTCGCAGTACTCAGGTAATTGAAAACAATCTTCTTGGAAGCATTTATTTGATAATCAGCAACAAACTTATTTTTGACCATGATTGGGCGATTTAGGAGTGAAATTTTCACACATTTTATTAAAACTGAACTTGGATTTAAAAGGACAAGACATCATATTTGCATTCCCATTTGGGGAGGGCTTTTAATCCCTGATTTCATAAGGAAATTTGCTCTTGAATTCATTGGTTTGTGGTTTAATATAGCCATTAATTCGACAAATCAATATTAGAAAATGGTTTAAAAAATATCCCGGCGAGGTAGCTCAGTTGGTTAGAGCGCAGGATTCATAACCCTGAGGTCACGGGTTCAACTCCCGTCCTCGCTACAAAGGCTTTCAGAGATGAAAGCCTTTTATTTTTTAAATTTCTTTCTAAAACTTCAACCTTATTTATCGTATAGAGCTCATAATTCAGTTGAATAAAACCCTGCTCAGTTTTTTAATTTTGAACTTGGTACGCTGAAAATCGTTTTCTTTGCCGAGCAAGTTTTCGCTGATGAAAAAACTGGATAAGCTTATTCTAGGGTCATTTCTTGGTCCATTTATTTTAACCTTTTTGGTGGTAGACTTTATTCTACTGATTGTCAATATGCTTAAGTATTTTGACGAGATTTTTGGGAAAGGGCTTGGGTTTTGGATATATGCTGAATTAATCGGCTATTTCGTCATCAGTATTTCCCCGATGGCTCTTCCTTTGGCGGTGCTTTTATCTAGTCTGATGACCTTCGGGAATTTAGGTGAGCATTTTGAATTGACTGCCATAAAGAGTAGCGGTATTTCGCTTACACGAGCCCTCAGACCAATCGGGATATTTTCAGTGATCCTTACGATTGTGGCATTTTTGTCCAATAATTACCTCGTGCCAAAAGTCAATCTAAAGACGTTTGGGCTTTTGTATGACATCCGGATGAAAACACCGGCCTTGGATATTAAAGAAGGAGTTTTTTACGCTGGAATTAATGGGTATAGCATCAAGGTAAACCGTAAGTTAGATGATGTCAGATTGCAGGATATTATCATCTATAACCACACAGAAGGACTGGGGAACGTCAACGTGACTTTGGCGGATTCAGGCAGGATGGAGACATTTTTAAATGATTCCTACTTGAAGCTAACACTTTATAATGGTCAAAATTATAAAGAAGCAAGATCTACTAGGGGAATTACTGAAGCTCCGGTAGAATTTTCACGTACTGAGTTTGAAGATAATACCATGGTACTTGACCTATCCGCCTTCCAATTAAGCAGAACCCCTGAAGATCAATGGTCTACCAATCGAGCGATAAAAAGAATTGATGAAATTAAAGAAGGTCTTGATTCGATTAATTTCATTATCAATGATCTAAAATTCCAAAATTACACCAACGCTGCTAGCATTTATCCATTTTTTACCAGAAACAGGAAACTGACACCATCTCAAGAGATTCTTGAATTGAAGGCTGAATATGACACGCTTCGTAAAGTGAAAATCGAGAAGGAGAAATCATTGAAAGATAGTATTGATCGGGTTAGGAGGGAAGATTCATTAAGTAAATTGTCCGTTCAGAAAACTGATACCTCCACTAAAGTGGACATTTCCTCAGAGGCAGTCATTCCAGATTCCGATTCACTTTTCAAAAGAAAATTAGCGGTGAAAAAAAATCAGGATTGGGATACAATTAGTCCAAAGCCAGACATCATTACCACAGTGGATACCATGGGAATACCCTTGGTTAATAAGAAGACACGAACTGAACCACTTACGGTCCGTGAAAGAGAAATTTTGGATTCAGTCATCTATGACCGGGGTTATATCACCAACGCCATTACGATGGCATTGAATAATGCGCGGAATTTGAAAAATACTTTCAATATAAAGATGAGCCAACATGATGGCCATTTGCGGGAGTACAGAAGATATGAAATTGCGTGGTATCAAAAATACAGTCAAGCCATTGCTTGCTTTATGATGTTTTTGATTGGAGCACCTTTGGGGTCAATTATTAAAAAAGGGGGCCTTGGATTGCCTGTTTTGATTTCTATTCTTTTCTTTATTTTATTTTACATGCTCACCATTACAGGTGAAAAATGGGCAAAAGAAGGGGTAACGGATCCATTTTTAGGGACTATATTTTCTAACCTTTGCTTATTGCCATTTGGTCTCTTCTTCCTAAGGCAGGCCAGGAGGGATGCAAGATTGTTTGAGGCAGACTTTTACACAGGTATTTGGAAGAAAATCCAACAAATCATACCGCTGAAAAAAGCAATTTGAAGCCTCTATTTTATTATTGAATTTAAAACAATACCTTTGTAACTGTTTTATTAAATTTAGCTAAACATGTATTTAACATCAGAGAAAAAACAAGAGTTGTTTAAAAATCATGGACGGTTAAAATCTGCTACTGATACAGGATCTCCTGAATCACAGATTGCCCTCTTTTCACACAGAATCCAGCATTTGACTCAGCATCTGAAGTCAAACAAGAAAGATCACTCCTCCAGACTTGGTTTGATGAAGCTGGTCGGTAAAAGAAGAAGTCTTCTAGACTACCTCCATAAAAGAGATATCGAGCGTTACAGAGCAATTATTGCCGAGCTCGGAATCAGAAAATAATCCTTTCAGTAAGGTTCTCTTGGTTGAGAACCTTACTTTTTTCTTTTTAACCGATGAACCAGATTTTTTATTACTAAGACGCTTTAATTCTAACACGTATTTATGTTACCAAATTTGATCACCAAATCCATCACCCTTCAGGATGGTAGAGAAATTATCATTGAGACCGGAGCTTTAGCCAAACAGGCGGACGGTTCAGTAGTTGTGCGAATGGGAAAAGCAATGCTGTTGGCTACAGTAGTTGCAAAAAAAGACGCCTTGGATGGCGTTGACTTTTTACCTTTATCAGTGGATTATCAAGAGAAATTTGCCGCTTCAGGTAAGATTCCTGGTGGATTTTTAAAAAGAGAAGGCAAACTCTCTGATTACGAAGTTTTGATTAGCAGACTAGTAGATCGTGCGATCAGACCTATTTTTCCAGATGATTATCATGCAGATACACAAGTGGCTATCACGCTGATGTCCAATGATGAGGAAGTTTTGCCTGATGCTTTGGCGGGTCTTGCGGCCTCAGCAGCCTTGGCTGTTTCGGATATTCCTTTCAATGGTCCGATTTCAGAAGTAAGAGTAGCTAAGATTGACGGCCAGCTTGTCATTAATCCTACTCCTTCGGCTTTATCTAAAGCTTCTCTTGAATTTATTGTAGCAGGTTCACTAGAGTATATCTTGATGGTGGAAGGTGAAGCTTCTGAAATCCAGGAAGATGAAATGGTAGAAGCACTTCAGTTTGCACATGAGGAGATCAAGCGTCATTGCCTAGCTCAAATGGAGCTTACCAAGCTCGTTGGCAAAGAACAAAAAAGAGAATACTGCCACGAAAAATCGGATGCAGCCCTTTACGATAAAATGAGAGCGGAGCTTTACGATAGACTTTTTGAAGCAGTAAGTCGGCAGATTGCCAACAAATCCGAAAGATCAGCGATCGTAAAGGAAATCAAAGACTCTTTCATAGCGAGTTTGGACGAAAATCATGGATTTGAGACAAGCCTTATTGGGCCTTATTTTCATAAAATCCACAAAGAGGCTGCAAGGAATCTGACTCTTGAAACCAAAAAGAGATTGGACGGTCGAAATCTTGATGAAATCAGACCGATCTGGTCTGTGGTTGATTATTTACCATCTGCACACGGTTCGGCTGTATTTACAAGAGGCGAAACTCAATCTGTGACTACCTGTACATTGGGTACAAAGATGGACGAGCAAATGATCGACGGTGCTGTAATTTCCGGTTACAACAAATTCTATTTGCATTACAATTTCCCTGGATTCTCTACGGGTGAGGTAAAGCCAAACCGTGGTCCGGGAAGAAGAGAGGTTGGACATGGCAATTTGGCTATGAGAGCTCTAAAGAAAGTTTTGCCTCCTGAAAATGAAAATCCCTATACTATCCGTATCGTTTCTGACATTCTAGAATCCAATGGATCGTCTTCAATGGCCACAGTCTGTGCAGGTTCACTTGCCTTGATGGATGCAGGAGTTCAAATTACTGCTCCAGTGACCGGTATAGCGATGGGGATGATTTCAGATGCCAAAACCGGAAAGTATGCCATCCTTTCGGATATTCTTGGTGATGAAGACCATTTGGGTGACATGGACTTTAAAGTGACTGGAACTGAAAAAGGCATCACGGCTTGTCAAATGGATTTGAAAGTAGAAGGCCTTGATTATTCAGTTTTGAAAGAAGCGCTTTACCAAGCAAAAGAAGGAAGACTTCATATTTTAAGAGAAATATCCAAAACTCTTGCCGCTCCTAAACCAGATCTTAAGCCTCATACTCCACGTTCATTTATGATGTGGATTCCTAAAGAGTTGATTGGTGCGGTTATTGGACCAGGAGGAAAGGTAATCCAGGAAATGCAAAAAGATACCCAGACAACCATTGTTATCGAAGAGATTGACAATCAGGGTAAAATCAACATCTTCTCAGCTAACCAAGCCAATATGGATGCGGCTATCAGAAGAGTAAAAGCCATCGTTGCACAACCTGAGATTGGGGAAGTCTACACGGGTAAAGTGAAAAATATTCAGCCTTTTGGCGCCTTCGTGGAATTTATGCCAGGTAAGGATGGTTTACTTCATATCTCAGAAATCAAGTGGGAAAGACTTGAAAGTATGGAAGGTGTACTTGAGCCAGGAGAAGAAATCATGGTTAAGCTTATCGATGTCGATAAAAAGACCGGTAAGTTCAAGTTGTCCCGAAAGGTTTTGTTGCCTAAGCCTGAAAAACCAGAGCAAAAAGGGTAAGCCTGAAAGTACAAATACCTATCTTATCGAATATATTTTCAATTATAAAATAGTTAATCCTGAATGAGGCAGCTAAAAATTAGCAAGCAGATTACCAACAGAGAGTCACAATCCCTTGACAAATACCTTCAAGAGATTGGTAAAGTCGACCTGTTGACAGCTGATGAAGAGGTGGTATTGGCCAAAAGAATCCGTGAGGGTGATCAACTAGCGTTGGAGAAATTGACCAAAGCCAACCTTCGATTCGTAGTTTCTGTAGCCAAGCAGTATCAAAACCAAGGGCTTTCTTTGGGGGACTTGATCAATGAAGGCAACCTAGGTTTGATTAAGGCAGCTCAGCGTTTTGATGAGACTAGAGGCTTTAAATTTATCTCCTATGCAGTATGGTGGATCAGACAATCTATCCTACAGGCATTAGCCGAACAATCTAGAATTGTCAGACTTCCGCTTAACCGAGTAGGATCTTTGAATAAAATCTCCAAAACGTTCAGTGAATTGGAGCAAAAGTTTGAGCGTGAACCTTCTCCTGAAGAATTGGCTGAAGTATTGGAAGTAACTGCTTCTGAAGTAGTTGATACCATGAAAATTTCAGGCAGACACGTATCCATGGATGCTCCGTTTGTTCAGGGTGAAGAAAACAGCCTTTTGGATGTATTGGAAAATGACGGTGATGAAAAGCCAGACGATGGATTGATGAATGATTCCTTGAGAAAGGAAGTACAGCGAGCACTGTCTACTTTGACTCAAAGAGAAGCAGACGTCATCACACTCTATTTCGGATTGAATGGCGAACATGCCATGACACTCGAAGAAATAGGCGAAAAATTCAACCTTACCAGAGAGCGTGTAAGGCAGATTAAAGAAAAAGCCATTAGAAGATTGAGGCATACTTCAAGAAGCAAAACCCTCAAACCTTATTTGGGATAATATACAAAAGGGGGCTCAGGCCCCCTTTTTCTTTCCTACATGTAAGTGAAACTTTATCATATTGATTATAAAGTAACAAGGCTCACTTTAGGGAATTTTAACTTTTCCCAGTTTTGTTGCTAGATAGTAAATCATAAAATTTAACCGATTAAAGGTATAATGAGCCAAGAAATTGAAAAGGTTAAGGTCCTGATTATTGGATCTGGCCCTGCAGGGTACACTGCGGCGATCTACGCTGCGAGGGCAGGTATGAAACCTGTGTTATATACAGGCGGACAGCCTGGAGGACAACTCACCATCACCACCGATGTAGAAAATTATCCTGGATATCCGGATGGAATCATGGGGCCCGAAATGATGGAAGATTTCAGAAAGCAGGCTGAAAGATTTGGAACAGACATCCGATATGGTTTGGTTACTCAAGTGGACTTTACTTTAAGACCGCATAAGGTTACCGTTGACGATCAGATAGAGATACAGGCCGAGACCGTAATCATCAGTACAGGAGCGTCTGCCAAATGGTTAGGATTGGAAAGCGAAAATAGACTGAACGGTAGGGGAGTTTCAGCTTGTGCTGTTTGTGATGGATTCTTTTTCCGAGGACAGGAAGTAGCCATTGTAGGCGCAGGGGATACTGCCTGCGAAGAAGCTTCTTACCTCGCCAATATTTGCTCAAAAGTCTACATGATTGTAAGAAAAAGCGAGATGCGTGCATCCCAAATCATGCAAAACCGTGTAAAAAACAATCCGAAGATTGAAATTCTCTGGAATTCTGAAACCGAAGAAATCCTCGGTGAAGAAGAAGTGACTGGGGTGAAAGTTTTGAACAATAAAACAGGGGAAATCAGAGAAATCGCAATTTCTGGCTTCTTTGTTGCTATTGGACACCAACCAAACACCGAGATATTCCGGAAATTCATCGATATGGATGAGGCTGGCTATATCAAAACCATTCCTGGAACTACCAAAACCAATGTGGAAGGAGTTTTCGCCTGTGGAGATGCGCAAGACAATGTGTACAGACAGGCGGTTACTGCAGCAGGTACAGGATGTATGGCGGCATTGGACGCTGAGCGTTTTTTGGCAGCGCATGAATTACATTAAAAACAGTTAATGAGGAGTTTAATTCTTAAGTCAATATTGGGATTTATCTTGAGCATTGGTCTTTTTCAGGCCAATGCTCAAGTTTTTCCTAAGATCATCAAAAAAAATCCCACAAATCCTGCACAGGCTCAGGAAAGGAGAAATATTGAACTGAGAGAATTTGACCAAGAAGGTTATCTGAGAACGATCTCTACCCAAACAGATTCTTTACTTTTTCAAAATAACGTAAACCTGGCAAGAATCAGGTCCATCATCAGTGAAGACCCATTTTCCTTAAACTGGGCACCTACCAATCAACTAATTCAGATTTCAGAGCAAATTCAGATAGACAGTATTTGGATTACCGCCTTTGAATATTTTTCAAACTGGGACAGCAAAAAGGTAGATATCTATAATCTTGATATTAAGAATTTCCAGGATAGCTTGGTTTTGAAGCTATATGATCAAAAATATGGTCAACATTGGAAGATGCCCCTCGATGATTTGTTGGTCAATTCCCGATTTGGACCAAGATGGGGTAGAATGCACTCCGGTACAGATTTGGACCTAAATACAGGTGATCCTATCTATTCTGCTTTTGATGGAATCGTTCGTGTGAAATCCTATGACAGGTATGGTTATGGCTATTATTATGTGGTCAGGCATAAGAACGGTTTAGAGACCCTTTACGGTCACTTATCCAAGCATGTGGCGGAAGTTGGGCAAGAAGTCAAAGCTGGAGACTACCTTGGAAAAGGAGGTTCTACGGGCAGAAGCACTGGCCCTCACCTTCATTATGAACTTAGATATAAGGGGCTTGCCTTTGATCCTGAAACAGTTTACGACTTTGAAAAGGGGGAATTGACCAAGCAGGAACTTTTGATCAATAAGCAGCTGTTTGGACATATTGCAAAAGCTCGAGCCGCTGCCTATCACCGCGTAAAAAGAGGAGATAATTTGGGTTCAATCGCCAGAAGATATGGAGTATCTGTTTCTCAGATCACCAGACTCAATGGAATCTCCACAAGAACAATCCTAAGAATCGGTCAAAATCTAAGGGTCAAATAAGAATTACCACCATGAATAAATTGGATATTTTAGTCATTGCAGCGCATCCCGACGATGCAGAACTTGGATGTTCCGGTACTATCGCTGCTCACATTGCCAAAGGGTTTAAAGTTGGTATCGTGGATTTGACTCATGGGGAAATGGGAACCCGAGGTACTCCCGAGATTAGGCTTCAGGAAGCAGCCGATGCGGCTAAAATTCTAGGTCTTTCTGCTAGAGAAAATCTGGGATTCAAAGACATCTATTTTAAAGATGATGAAGCACACCAGCTTGAATTAATCAAAGTCATTCGGAAATACCAACCAGAAATTGTGTTGGCAAATGCCATAACTGACAGACATCCGGATCATGGCAAAGGAGCTTCTTTGGCGTCAAATGCCTGTTTCATGAGCGGACTTCGAAAGATTGAAACCGAATTGGATGGGGTTGCACAGCAAGCTTGGCGGCCAAAATTTGTCTACCACTATATCCAAAACAATTACATTCAGCCGGATTTTATTGTGGATATCTCGGCACATTGGGATACTAAAGTGGCCAGTATCATGGCTTTCAAATCCCAATTCTACGATCCTGCCAGCCAAGAACCGGCTAGCTTCATCTCTTCTCCTGAATTTCTTCCATTTATTGAATCCAGATCGCGTGAATTAGGCCATCGAATCATGGTCAAATATGGAGAGGGTTTCACCGTGGAGCGATTTATAGGCGTCGATAATCTTTTTGACCTGAGGTAATCAAGGAGCAAGTCTCGAAATTTTCCAATCACCTTTAGCTTCTTTGGTGTAACAGATCCGATCATGCAGCCTGCTCGGTCTGCCTTGCCAAAATTCCATCCGATGGGGGACAAGCCTATATCCACCCCAGTGAGGAGGCCGAACCATGGTGGTTGGGGTGAATTTTTCTTCGATGACTCGCTGATTGGCTTCGATCACTTCTCTTCCAGAAATTTCCCTGCTTTGAGGCGAGGCCCAGGCTCCAATTTGTGAACCAAATGGTCTTGAGAAAAAATACTCATTGGATTCTTCTTCACTGATTTTGGCTACTTCGCCGATCACCCGCACTTGACGCTCGATTTCGGCCCAAAAAAAGGTGAGTGAAGCCTTCGGATTTGAATTCAGCTCAATGCCTTTTTCACTTTCGTAATTGGTAAAAAATACAAAGCCATGATCCAATTCTTTAAGCAAAACGATTCTTCCATTGGGAAATCCATCCAAGCCTAGGGTAGATAGACACATGGCATTGACTTCCAGTGCTTCTGAATCTATAGCTTCATCCATCCAATGTTTGAATTGACGAAGAGGGTCTAGACTTACATCCTTTATTTCCAGGGATTTTAGGGTATAGTCCTTACGAATATCTGCTAATCTCATGGGATTGGGTTAATTTTCTGATCATTATACGAAGCTACTAGGGACATTGCATTTTTGAAATTTAAACTTATCTTTTTCTATCGATTTTGATTCAGCATGAATAACAACCCAAACAAAACCCCTCTTCCCGGTAATCTTTTAATCTCAGAACCTTTTTTGCAGGATGAAAACTTCATGCGCTCTGTCGTATTGCTCTGTGAACATAATTCAGAAGGAAGTTTTGGTTTGGTGCTGAACAAGCCCTCCATTCTTCACCTAAGCGAATTGGTAGAAGAGTTGTCTTTCATAGAAAGTGAGGTTTACATTGGAGGACCAGTAGAGCAAAATACACTGCATTTCATCTATTTCGGGGCTAAAGAATTGGAAGGCAGCATTCAAGTAGGGGAAGACCTTTGGTGGGGAGGGGATTTTTATGCGTTGGTAGAAAAATTAAAACTCAACATGATATCCCCACACTCCATTCGATTTTTTCTGGGCTACAGTGGTTGGTCATCAGGTCAACTTTCAGATGAATTGTCAGAAAATACCTGGATCATCTGCACCGAAAAAATTGACGCCCAAATCCTGGAAAACACCCCTGAAGAGCTCTGGAAAATACTTCTAAAAAACATGGGAGGGGAATTTAAGGTTATTGCAAATTATCCCCTTGACCCAAGATTAAATTAGGCAAAATGCCTACATTTGCCCATATTGCCTTGAAATAGTATCGATTTTATGACCGAGAAAAGTAACGAATTGTCCGATCAGGACAAGGTGACCCAAGCTTCTGAAAAAGAAGCAACAGGTATTGAGAATACAGCAGAAAGCGCTGAATCTTCTGTGGAACAAACAGAAACTTCAATACCTGAATCCGCAGATCAGCAAGATCCAACAGATCAGGTTTCTGAACCTGCTGCGCAAGTTGAACCCGTATCCGAAGAGGAAACTCCGACACCTGCTGAAGATTCTGCCAATGAGGCCGATGAAGCAACGGAAGAGGAAGATGATCATACTCCCGAGGATCTTTCTGGTTTGACTAAAAGCCAACTGCTTCACTTGCTGAAAGATAAGCTTCAGCATGGTGTATCTCTCAAGCTCGATAAACTTGCTCATGAAATCAAAGCTGCCTTTGATGATTTGGTAGCCAAGGATACGGAAGCTGCACTTTTGAAATTCAAATCAGAAGGCGGATCAGAAGATGATTTTCAATATCGCTACCACGAAGAAGAAAGAGAATTCAATAAGCTCTTCAATGACTTCCGTCATCAGCTCAATTCCCTAAGAAAAGAGGCTGAAAAGCAGAAGGAGCGCAACCTTCAATTGAAAACCGAACTACTCAACAAACTGAGAGATTTGGTGGATGGTGAAGAGACAACTTTGAGCATGGGTGCGATTAAGGCTATCCAGGAAGAATGGAAGTCGCTTGGTCCGGTACCTGCTGCACAAAGCAGAAACCTTTGGGCGAGCTTCAATGCCCTAATGGACCGTTTCTATGACAACAGAAGTATTTACTTTGAGCTGAAAGAACTCGACCGCAAAAAAAATCTGGAAAGCAAACTGGAGCTTTGCGAAAAGGCGGATGCGCTTAAAGAAGTAAAAGACCTCAAAGAAGCCATCAAACAGTTGAATGAACTTCATGAGGAGTTTAAGCATATCGGACCTGTGCCGAGAGACGAACAGGAAAATCTTTGGCAGCGATTCAAAGCAGCCTCCGATGCGGTTTACGACAGAAGAAAGGAATTCTTTGAAGGTCAAAAAGAAGTCTTTAAAAAGAATCTGACTGAAAAAGAAGCCCTGATCGGTCTATTGGCTCCATTTGGGGAATTTAAAGCGGACCGAATCAAAGATTGGAATACCAAAACCAAGGAAATCCTGGACATTCAAAAGGCTTGGGAAAAAATCGGTCCTGTGCCAAAAGAATCCGGGAAAGACATTAACAAAGCTTTCTGGGCTTCATTTAAGCAGTTTTTCCATCACAAAAACCTGTTCTTCAAAGAACTTGATGAAATACGGGCGACCAATCAGAAGAAAGCAGAAGAACTGATTGCCCAAGCGGAAGCTCTGATGGAAAACACCGATTGGCAAAGTACGGCTAATCAACTGGTAAAGCTGCAGCAAGAGTGGAAGAAGCTCGGTCCTACACCGGAGAAAAACCGTGATGCGCTTTACAAGAAATTTAAAGCAGCCTGTGATTCTTTCTTCGAAAACAGAAGAACATCCACCAAGCAGGCCAACAATGAATTTGATGCCAACCTCAAACTGAAGCAGGACCTGATCGCGGCCATCCATAGCGCAGCAGCAGGAGAGAGCCGCTCAGAGGAGGAATTGAGTGGATTTGTGACCGAATTCAATGAGATTGGATTTGTGCCTCGCAAAAACATAAAGGAGATTCAAAACCAGTTCAAAGAGGCTGTAGATAGCTATTTGGAAAAACTGGATCCTTCAGGCACCGGTAGGGAAGATTTCTTGTTTAGACTCAACTTAAACAAAATCCAATCAGACCCTAATGCCATTAAGACACTCAACAAAAAAGAGCATGGCATCCGCAAGCAAATCACCGATTTGGAAAACAGCATTTCCTTGTGGAAAAACAACCTTGAATTCTTTGCTGCATCCAAAACTGCAGACAAATTGAGAGATCAGTTTGATGTGAAGATTCAAAAGGCAGAAGAGGAGATCGATAAGTTGAAGAAGAAGCTTACCATCCTGAAGGAATTCTAAATTTTTCCGGCTCAAAATCTGAGAGATAGCGTTTTTTATGAAATTTCTCAGGTTTTGGGTTTGGAGTAAAAGAGAGTAAGCCTATATTTGCACCACCTAAACGGGGAACGCCTCTTTAGCTCAGCTGGTAGAGCAACTGACTTGTAATCAGTAGGTCGCTGGTTCGATCCCGGCAAGGGGCTCTGTTTTAAAACACCTAGATATTTCTAGGTGTTTTTTTTTGCCCCATTGTAAACCTTAAACCTCTAAAATTTTTTGTTCTTATGTAAAGGAAAAAAGCATCCTGACGATTTTTACGGTGCGCAGTGATCTCCAGTGTTGATTACCTCTAGCAAGTGACTTTCCCTAATTTTTTGATCTGAGCAATTGTGGGAAATAAAAGTGAGTTCAAAAGCCCCGAAACCTAGCTAGGAATTACGTAGGACCAGTTTTTTGGACACATACGGTTTACAAAAATGAACTTTTGGTTAAAGTTTAAAACCCTTTTGGTTTTCATTCTAACTATAGATTTTTTAATTTGAATTTGAATTTGAAACCAGCTATAACTGAGAATGAACCGGCTAGCAGAACTCCGCTCTTTTGAAATCATGGATACCGATCCGGAGGTTGAAATGAATGAAGTAGCTGAAATGGCCAAGGCAATCTTCAATACACCCATTTCTGTGGTTTCGTTTATAGATGATCGCAGACAGTGGTACAAAGCCAAGATTGGAGTAAACTGGTCAGAGGTACCTTTGGAAGATACATTTTGTCGTTTTACCCTGGGGAAACCCGATGAAACACTGTTGATTCTTGACCCTTTGTCCGACGAAAGAGTAAAAGAAAATCCTTTTGTAACAGCAGCGGACGGGATTCGATTTTATGTGAGTGCTCCAATCGTTTCTTTTCAGGGGAATGTACTGGGAACAGTATGTGCATGGGATCACCAAAAGCATGAAGTCAAAGAGGCCCAATTGGAAGCGCTAAAATTATTAGCGAAGCGTGTAGCCATTTCTCTGGAAACAAGAAAACTACTAAAAGATCAACATCAAAAAATTGAGCTCTTTGGTCAAAAACTTCAAAAGCTTACCGAGCTGTCTCCAGGGGCATGGTTTAAGTTAAAAACTGAACCAGCTGCTAAGCAAATCAAACTGGATTTTTTGAGTTCTGGAATATCCCGATTGATTCCGGAGGCCAATCGGGAAGAAATAATTACTAACCCATCTGTTTTTCTGCATTGGATAAGTCCAAATTTGAGGTTTTCATTTCTGCGTCAGTTTATCCATTCTGCCAAATGCAACAGCTCATTTGAAATGGATATTCCGGTGAGTGTGGACGGTAAAAAGAAAATCTGGCTATGGATCAAAGCTCGACCTGATTTTGAAGACGGGGAAATCAATTTTTACGGTACCATACAGGACATCGGTCAAAAAATAGCTCATGTCAAATCTTTACGAAAATTCCTGTTTGATATTTCGCATAAGTTGCGTGCTCCCGTAGCCAAAATGAAAGGGGTAATTCATCTCATCCAAGAAGAAAATAACCCTGATTCTACCTTGGAAATGACTCCGATTCTCTACCGCAGCATGGATGAATTGGATCAGATTCTATACCGATTGAGTCGCGAATATTCTGACTTGATCGATTTTGTTGAGGATGAAAACTGAACAATAAAGTCTGTAGCATCCGATTTTTTGCTGTTGTGGATTTGGAGATTGCTTTTCTCTAGCACAGAGGGAAAATATCCAGTTAGGTTACTACTTCCTTTCTAGATCAAATCCAAACCTACTTTCATCTGCCAAAAAAAAAGGAATGAGAGTTTCTCCCATTCCTTTCCCCTCAAAATTTCACTTTGGGCTTACTTTATGCCTTTTTTGGCTTCTTTATCGATCGCATCCAGCAAGCTTCCAGTCTCCTTGGTATCATTTCCCAATTCCCAAAACATGATGCCTCCCAACTGCTTGTCGATCGCATAGCGGGTTTTGAGAGCCACGGAGACGGTGTCATCATAAGAGACCAAGAGACTGTCGGCGGCTTGATACATAAAGGGAGCTTTGGCATTTTCATCCCAATACCTCACAAAACTGCTGTCGGCTTCATACTTGGATCGGATCTCGTGGTAGGCATACCAACCGATGTGAATGTCACGGCTCTTTTGATACAAACCCTGATGGGTAGGAGGGACGCCTTTCCAGACTCTGCCATAGAAGGCCGAGCCGATTACAATCTGAGCTGGCTTGACTCCACGAGCGACCAAGTAATCGACTATTTTTTCCACGGAGTGGGGTTCATGATCGGTTTTTTTCTTGGCGAGGTAGAGGCTGTCTAGGTGTGATTGAAAGGGCGTACCTGCCAAATCCTCCTTGCTGGCACGTCCGAGCGGAGTATGGTGTCCGGTGTAGATGGACTCGCCCGATACCTGGTCGTAGGTCATCACATTCATGTAGTCCGCGTACTTCATGACTTCATCCACCTCGATAAAATCGTAATACCGCTCCCAACCGGCCGAGGCAAAGGTCAAGATCTTGGGAGAATCAAAGGTGTCCAGCATCTCTCGGAGGCCTTTCATCAGCGCGGTGAAGTTTTGGGTGTCTTCGGGTCTCGCCAAAGTGCCCGCACCTGAGATTCCCGGATATTCCCAATCCATGTCCATGCCGTCGAGTTGGTACTGTTGGATAAATGCTCGGGCGCTTTCGATGAATTTGGCGCGGCTTTCGGCAGTCAAGGCCATGTCGGAGAATCCATCCGCTCCCCAGCCTCCGCAGGCAATCATCACTTTGAGGTTCGGATTTCGCTCTTTTTGCTTCACCAAAGCTTCAAGTTTGGGTCCAGAATCTTCTGGATTTCTAAACTTCATTTCCCCATCTACCACATTGGTGAAGGAAAAAATGATGTGGGTGAGCTTTTCTACGGGGATTTTTTCGGGTTGGTAATCCCTCTCCGGTACGTAATAGGCCATGACCACAGGACCCTTTGGCTGGGAAGGAGCAGGTTTTTCACAGGAGGTAAAAAGTACACCTACCCAAAGTAAAAGCAGGAATGAAAGAAGTTGAAATCTGGAAAACATAAAGATCTTGGTTGAAATTTTCAATAAATGTGAAATTACTTTTTGAAAAAAATTATAAAATAGGCAAAAAGCAAATATTTTTATCCCTGGATATCGAGTTTGTCCAAGGGTGGCACAAGAGAGTGAATAGGTTTGGAAAATAGTAAAAGGCGGTATCTTAAGAAACTGAAACAGAAGTTGCGAAACTTGATCATATGAGATTGAATTTGAAAAGTATGTTTTGCTGGGGTACCTGTATGGCAGTCTTTGCCTGTCAGGCGCCTGAGCGATCACCGTTTGAGGTGTCTCCTGCGGAGTCCATGGACCCTAAGCGTTTGGAGGAGCCTTTTCCTAGTGTTCCACTTCCTGAAGGGATAGACTTGGAATCTCCGATTTGGAAAGGCATTGACCTGAGTCCAAAACCGCCCGTGGTGCCCGTCTCTGCCAATGAGCAGAAGAAATCCTTTGTGCTTAAGCCGGGATTTTCGATGGATCCGGTGCTTTCCGAGCCTCAGATTCGGGAACCTGCCTCCATACAGTTTGACGGAAATGGAAGAATGTACGTGCTGGAGCTCCGGACTTACATGCAGGACTTGGATGCTACCGGTGAGCTTTTACCAACCTCAAGAATTTCCCGATGGGAAGACTTGGATGAGGATGGCGTGTATGAGACGGGGACAGTCTTTCTGGACAGTTTGGTGTTTCCGCGCTATGTGGTTCCCTTTGGCCCAAACAGCATCCTTTCGATGGAATCCAACGAGGATCATGTGTACCGATTTACCGACACGGATGGGGATGGCAAGGCAGATAAAAAAGAACTTTTTGCTTCTGGCCTGGGCAGATCCGGCAATGTGGAACATCAGACGAGTTTCCTCACTTGGGCCTTGGACAACTGGATGTACAGCACGTACAACAATAAGCGCATCCGCTGGACACCTACAGGAGTGATCCAAGAAGAAAGCGGTAATCCTTGGGGGCAGTGGGGTGTGACCCAGGATAATTACGGCACGATTTTCTTCCAAGATGGGGCAGGTGGCGTACCACAGGGCTTCCAATTTCCGATCGTCTATGGCAATTTTTCTGTCAAGGGTGCACTCAAGGAAGGATTTCGAGTTCCGTACAGCTTGGTGAAATTGGCCGATTTCCAACCCGGCATGCAGGAAGCTAAGCCTGACGGCTCCTTGGCCAATGTGACCGGAGCTGCCGGAAATGACGTTTTTCGTGGTGATCGTTTGCCCAAGGATTTGGTGGGTGATTACCTCTACGGAGAGCCTGTGGGCCGAATCGTAAGAAGAGTGTTCACCGAAAAGGTGGAAGGACTTTCCTACCTCCAAAACAAGTACACCAGCGAGGAGTCAGAGTTCATCCAGTCAACAGATCCTTTGTTTAGACCGGTGGATATGGCCACCGCTCCGGATGGCACACTATACATTGTGGATATGTACCGAGGAATCATTCAGGAAGGGGAGTGGACGCAGGAGGGAAGCTACCTCCGTACCAAAATCCAGCAATACCAAATGGATGATGTGATTGGAAACGGTCGAATTTGGAGGCTTTCCTACGAGGGGATGCCTAGAAATACCGAAAAGCCTCGAATGTACGAGGAGACTTCCAAACAGCTGATTCGTCACCTCGAGCATCCCAATGGCTGGTGGAGAGACATGGCACAGCAGACCATGATCCTGAACCAAGACAAGTCGATTATTCCTGATCTGGTAGTGATGGCAAGTTCTTCCAAAAATGAACTCGCGCGCGTTCACGCCCTTTGGACCTTGGAAGGGTTAGGTGGATTGAATTCAGAATTGGTGAAAAAATTCATTTCAGATCCCAATCCCAAACTCAAGATGCAGGGATTGCGAGCGGCTGAAACCTTGTATAAGTATGGTGATAAATCCTTGGCTGACCTTTATGCTTCAGCCGCATTGGATGCCAATCCTGAGGTGGCCATTCAGGCCTTGTTAAGTGCACGTGTACTCAAAATCGACAAGGTCGATCAACTAATCAAAGCAGTACTTCAAAAAAATCCATCACAAGGGATTCAAGTGGTGGGGACGCAACTTTTGGAAAAACTGGAAGAAGCCAAAAAAGCGGCAGAAACCAAGTTTGAAAAGGAGGAGTTGGCGCTGTTTGTAAAAGGGAAGACGATTTTTGACAGCTATTGCTCGACCTGTCATGGTCCAAAAGGCTTGGGTTCTCCGGCTGGAGAAGGCCGCCTGATCGCTCCGCCTTTCTCAGGTTCGCCGAGGATCCTTGGTCATCCGGAGTATGCCACCAAGGTAATGTTGCATGGCTTGAAGGGTGCGATTGAAAAGAAAGAGTACGAAGGGGTGATGATCTCCATGAAGACCAATACAGACGAATACATCGCCTCGGTACTTTCCTATATCCGCAATGATTTCGGCAATTCAGGTTCCTTTATCTCGCCTGAGTATGTGGCCAAAATCAGAAAGGAAACCGAGTCTAGAAAAGATGCTTATTCCTTTGAGGAATTGATCGGGGAAATCCCAAAGGCCTTGACTTTTCAGGACAATTGGAAAGCAACGGCTAGCAGCACAGCCCTTCAAGGTGTAGGATCTTCCAAAGATCCCGGTTATGCCTTTTCTTACAAAGGTTGGAAGACGGAAACTCCACAAGCACCGGGAATGTGGTTTATGGTGCAGTTGCCGAGTCCGCAAGCCATTTCAGAAGTCCAGTTTGATGCAGGCAAGGAAGGATTTCCATTGGAATACACGGTTTCCCTGAGTAAAGATGGTAAAAGTTGGACCAAAGTAGCTCAAGGAAAAGGTAATCCAGGGATTAATTCATTGAGTTGGACAGGCACTGGCAAATTTATTTACCTGAAGATGGAGTCTCAAAGCAAGGGGGAACAACCTTGGTCTATGAAAAAATTGACGTTGTATTCGAGGTAATTCCCCTGAAAAATAGTCCTTAACGTCAATTATTTTCTAAAGAAAAACAGCTGATGGCTTTGAATAGCTTTCAGCTGTTTTTTTTTAAAACCAGAAAAGAATTGCTCATTTCTAGTCCATCAGAAATTTGGATTTGATTTTTTCCTAAATTTTGAAACAATCTAACCCTTTCATCACATGAAAAAATTATCCAACATCTTACTCATTACCCTTTTTGCTGTAGTCGCAACGGCAGGTTTGTCAAGTTTCAAGACGCTTACACCAGAATATTTTGAAGGAAAATGGGCGGTAACCGTGAAGGACACCCCTCAGGGAACTGCTACTATTCCGATGAGATTTGAAACTAAAGAAGGAAAGACTATGGGCTACTTTATGGAAGATGCCTCTGGCACGGAAAAAGTGATGTCTTCCGTATCTATCTCCGGTGATGTCCTTACAGGCTATTTTAATATTCAAGGCTATGATGTTTACATCAGTTTGAAAAAAGTGGACGACGAAAATGCCGCTGGTTCGCTGATGGATATGTTTACCGCTGAGGCGAAGAAAGTGAAGTGATACCTCGAAAAGCTCGGTAACCATTTCTTGACAAGCTCGGTATCCTTTTCTCGACAAGCTTGGTAACTCTTCTCAGAATGATTAAGAGCAAAAAATAAGGCCTGGAGATCCTCCAGGCCTTTTGTTTTTACTTTTTGCTGAGTGTAAACTCAGGGAGGTATTTGATTTTGCCACCTTCCATAGCTGACTCATGCGCCAATATCCCCACGCAGGTGATGTTAGCTGACTGAGCTGCATCCGGGTAAGGTGCCCGACCCTCTGTCAAGGCCATCAAAAACTCGTGAACCAAGTGCGGGTGAGATCCTCCGTGGCCCGAACCTTGGATAAAGGAAAGGTGCTGATTTTCGTCCGAATCGTACACTCCTTGAGTGGTGAATGGAGCGATTTCCGCAGGAAGTAGATGCGCATAGTCAGGGATTTTCACTTTCTCAGGCACTTCGCCAGTATGGATCACGGAATCCTCATGCTCGATCAAGGTCCATTCAAATGACTTTTTGGATCCGTAGACGTCAAAGCTTTCGCGGTATTGTCTTGCGGTATTGAACAGCGATCGGGTCACCTCTGCTGCCAGATCAGAATCCTTCAACTTAATGTGGCAGGTCTCAATGGCGAAAGGCGAACCGTATTTTGGAATCAGATTTTCATCAATTCGACCTGAACCAAGGCAAGACACATATTCTGCCTGACCCTTTGGCAATGCCAAAACCGGACCTACACAGTGCGTAGCATAATGCATAGGAGGGAGTCCTTCCCAATAGCCCGGCCAACCGGCCATTTCCTGTTGATGGGAAGCACGCAGGAATTGGATTTTACCCAATTCACCTTTTTCATACATCTCCTTCACGAAGAGGAATTCACGGCTGTAGATTACCGTCTCCATCATCATGTAAGTCAAGCCTGTCTGTGCGCACAATTCCACGATTTGACGGCATTCTTCTACAGTCGTGGCCATAGGCACGGTACACGCGACGTGCTTTCCTGCTTTCAAGGCCTTGATACTTTGCTCGGCGTGATTTTGAATCGGCGTATTGATGTGTACCGCGTCGATAGTGGGATCTTTCAGCAGTTCATCGTAGTCGGTATAGACTTTTTCGATGCCAAATGCTTTTCCGATTTCTTCTGCTTTTTCTTTGTTCCGCTGGCACACGGCATACATGTTTGCCAAAGGATGTTTTTGGTAGATAGGGATAAATTCGGCACCAAAGCCTAGGCCTATGATGGCAATGTTAATTTGTTTTTGACTCATGGGTATTTAGTTTTTTAAAAAAGATGGAAGACCGAAGACGGAAGATACAAATTCAGAATGCTGAAGTATGAAATCCGAAATCTCCAAAAGCTGCCTTCGGAAGACCATTTCATTTTTTTGGGTTTCTTTTTGATTTAATTTTTAATTAAGTGATTAATGATACTTGATTAGCTTTGGACTTCCTTGGTATCTTACTTTTACTCGATCTTCCGTCTCCTGTCTTCCGTTTTCTCGCTTATTTTTTATTCTGGTTCAGATTCGGACAGCCTTTATATTTTTCCATTTCTTCGGTCTCCTGTCTTCCGTCTTCTCGCTTAATCAGCGGCCCACTTCTTTAGAAACTCCAAGCCTTCCTTGGCAAAGCCATCTTGGCTAGGCACTAAGGGCTTCCAGATACAAACTGCACCCGCTAGCTCCTTTACATTAGGCGTGAAGCTTTCAATAGAGATTGTACCGGAATAGTTTATGGCTTCCAAACCTCGTTTCCAAGCCGCCCAGTTGGTTTGACCTGTTCCGGGTGTTCCTCGGTAGTTTTCAGACACCTGCACGTGGATCAATTTGTCTCCAGCCCGACGGATAGCCGCTTCGATGTCCGGTTCCTCAATATTCATGTGAAATCCGTCCAAAATCGCTTTGGCCTGAGGTTCATTGATGTCATGAATCAGCTGCATCAATTCCTCGGCCGTATTGATCAGGTCGGTTTCGAAGCGATTGAGTGTTTCGATGGCGATCTCCAATCCAAATTCACCTGCTCTTTTACTTACTTTCTGAAGGTTGGTGACGGCGCGATTCCATTCGATTTTCTTTTGCTCAGGAGATACCAATCTTGCTTTTCCTACTGCCGAATACATTGGTCCAGCCACAAATCCGGCGCCCAATTCCGACGCAATGTGAAAGCAGGCATCGAGGTAGTCAAAGCAGGTCTGGTGATAGTGAGGATCCTCATGGGTCAAGTCCCGTGTTGGTCCAAAAGCCCCGCAGATAATGGGACTAAGCCCATTATCCGCAAGTGCAATTTTTACCAGATCGATATCGATCAAGGCAGGATCTTCCACGGGAATCTCCACCGAATCGTAGCCGTAGCTTTTGATTTTTGGAAAAAGAGCGACCGTTTCTTTATTGAAAGGCGAAGTCCACAGCCAAGTACTGACTGCAAATTTTACGTCTAAAGCCATGTATTACTGCACGATCATGATCCCGTTCATAATTCTCCAGTGGCCTGGCACGGTACACACAAATGGGTATTCGCCCGGCTCAGTAGGTGCTACGAACACCAGTGATTCGCGTCCTTCCGGATCTACCAGTCGGGTGGCTGCGATCACTTGAGGGATTTTAGGCACAAAGTTCATTTCAGCACCTTTCGGATCACGAGCTAATTCGTCCGCTGCCTTTCCAATGGTTTCCATGGCACCTTTTTGACCTACGACCAAGTTGTGCTGCATGAAGTCAGGGTTTTCGAAGTCAATGGTAACCTGTGAACCTGCTTTCACGGTGAAGGAAGCCTTGTCAAACTTCATTTCATGAGGTATCACACTCAATTTGACAAAAGAGGTTCCATTTGCTTTGGCAGCATCAGCCAGGCTGGCCTCAGCCTCTAGGGAAGTACCAGGTTTCTTGAGTGAAAGGGTAGACTTGTTGCTCAAGCGACCACCAAACCACCACGTTCCTTCGTATTTGCCGACTACATTTTTGCTGTCATTTCTACCCACTCTTACACTTCTAGGCGAAAGTTCCTTAGGGAACAATCCTTTGGTTTTTCCTTTTCCGATTTCCTCACCGTTGATTTTGAGGCTCATGCTGCCGTCTGCAGTGAGTGTGGCATCGATGGTAAACTGCTCCTCAGGAAGAGCTTTTTTGGAACTCAAGATGGTTAGTTTTTCATCTTGTGCTACTGCAAAGTGAAGGGCATCTTGATAGATGTACAAGCTGTAGCCATTGGTATTATTTCCTTGAGCCACAAGCACCCCTTCCAATGGATTTTCCGCCTTGGAAATCATCATTCGGATCGCGATTTCTTTACCAGCCACGTCAGGTGGGAAAAGGATGCTGTTTCGTTGATCCAACGGATATTGCTCCGCTACCAAACTTCTGCTGATTCGGTCTGACAGCGAAAGCTCAGTGTCACCACCTGCCTGAAGTGCTTTGGTATTGTCACGCTTGGCAAACTCAGTCGGATGGGAAAGTACCGCCGCAAACACCGCTTGAGGCAAGTAGGCATCTTTTCCGTTTTCCTCATTCTTAGCAGCTTCCAACAATGCCTTTGCAGCTTGCTCGGAGAATGGCATGTCAGATATGGCAAGGAAGGCATATTTACGTGTATGTAAATCCGGGTCATTGATGACTCCAGAAGCCAAAATTGCGCTCAGAGAAGCTTCAGATTTTGGAAGTACGCGGAGAGCGTTTTTGCGGACTGCGGCAGACGGATGAGAAAGTGCTTTTTCTACGGCTGCATTTGCATCGGCATTTTCTCCGGTCAATTCTCCCAAGCCATGAAGAGTCCACAGTGCGTTGATGGCTGGACCGTTCAGACCCACTTTGTCCACTTTAGGATCTGCAATGATTTTGTATAGATCTGCCAATACTGACTTGTCTTGCTTTTCAACGATCAATCGCTGAGCAGTCAATCTCCAGAACATGTTATCACTTTGCAATGCCTCGATGAGTTCGTCACCGTCGGCATCTTTCAAGTCAAATGTTTCGGAATCTTCACCACCCTTGTATTTGATTCGATAAATACGGCCGTGCTTGCTGTCACGAAGTGGGTTGATGTAGGCATTGCCAGCACCGTTTTCAAATCCTCTAGGAGTGGGGTTGTGCTGGATGATGAAGTTGTACCAATCTGCCACCCAAAGTGCTCCATCGGGACCTACTTCGGCATGAACAGGAGAGAACCATTCATCGGAACTCGCCAAAATGTTGAATCCGTTTTTTTCTTTGAAACCTGAACCATCCGGGTTGATGATGGCATTGTGAAGCACGCGGCCAGTTGGTTCGGCTACGAAGGCGATTCGGTTCCAATATTTCTCAGGGAAACTTCTCGCGGTGTAGAAGTTGTGTCCTGCGGCTGCAGTGTAGCTTCCATGCCAATCTACCTGTCTCAAGAATGGAGTCAAATGTGGCATGTCGTAGTGACTGTCGATGCCATGGACCGTATTGGCAGAACCTTGGAAAATCGGACGCTTCAGGTAATTGTTAGCCATGGAGAAATACACGCTGTGCTGTCCGTTGGCTGTAGAAATGAAGGTTTCGAAATCTTCGGTGAAACCTAGACCCCAGGTATTGTTGGAGGTGTTGCCTAGGTATTGGAGGTTTTCTCCAGTCGGATCAAAGCGATAAACACCTTGTCCGAAAGAGTGACGACGTCCGCTTACTTCTCCATTGAAACCGGAGTAGCCTAGCACACCCCAGATTTTGTTATCAAAGCCATATTTCAGGTTTGAAGGACCAGCATGCGTATCGCTTTTGCCCCATCCAGTCATAATGACTTCTCTTACGTCAGCCACATCGTCTCCGTCAGTATCTTTTAAGAAGACAAAATCAGGAGCCATGGAAATCAAAATACCTCCATTGACTGCCATGATTGAAGTAGGGATATTCAGGTTGTCTGCGAAAACTGTTGCTTTATCTGCTTTTCCATCGCCATCGGTATCTTCCAAGATTTTGATTTTGTCATTTCCTCCTTCCGTACGTACCTCGTTAGGATAATCCACTGTTTCGATGACAAAGAGGCGACCACGCTCATCCCATGCAAAAGCCATCGGGTTGATGATCATCGGTTCGCTGGCAAATAGCTCCATTTCAAACTCAATAGGAAGCTGAACTAGTTTCATACTTTCTTCAGGTGAAAGCGGAAGCTGAAATCGAGGTGCCGGATCCTTCTTTTCGTAGTTTGGAATCTCAGCATCCTGGAATTGTGGGGTTGGGATCTGATAGGCTCCAAGCAGTTCATTTACTTTATCGCCTACAGCCCAAAGAATCCCGTTGGCGATCAATTCCTGAAACTCAGGTTGCTTCCAAGTCTCTTCATTGTGGCCATAAGCTGTATAAAATACTCTACCATCACCCTCTTCCAAAGTCCAGGTATAGGGCTCCTGATCGCGTTGCATCAAGACATGCATGGCAGGATTGAGTTGTGAATGGACATAGGTTTCATCCCAAGTTTCAAACTCAGTAATACCCTGCATGATAGGGTGTGCAGCGTCTACGATTTTGGCGGTGAACTTACCGTCGCCGTGGGATTTGAACTGACCGCCTACTGTTTTCACATACCAATCTGAATTTCGGAAGCACCAAGAGGCACTGTGAACCGGGATCAGGGCTTTGCCACTTTGGACATAATCCTTCAAAGCAGCTTCTTGACTGGCGCTGATAGAATCATGATTGGCATAAATCATCAGACCGTCGTAATTGTAAAGTACCTCCTCATTAAGATCATTTAGATCTGTGGTGTAGGTAAGGTTGATGCCTTTTTGGAAAAGGGGAGTTCCAAGGTGCAGCATCAATTTTTCCGAATTATGGTGTTCGCTTTCATGGCCGAGAACAAGGATTTCCACTCTTCTTGGTTCGGTCATGGAAAGGAATTGATTTTTTCTTCCACAGGAAGAAAAAAAGAGCACCATACTCAAGATCAAGAGACTGAGAGGTCTCAAATTCATGTTTTGGTTCATACTTTGGGTTATAATTTTTTTAGAAGATAATATTCTGGATTTAGCTCATGAAATCCTTACTGTTTTTCCTTGATTTATGACTGTTTTTTACCAAAATTAAGGGGGATTAGCAGTCAAAACGGTAATAATACAGTGAAAAATCCAGTACAAAAATCTCGAATACCAGAAGGCAAAGCCTTTGTTATCAAAGAGTTAATTGCTCCATATTTTGATGTCAACTGGCATTTTCACTCTGAATACCAATTATTTGTCGTGCTCAAAGGCAAAGGAACAAGGTTTATTGGTGACCATACCAAGAGCTTTAGAGAAGGGGACATGGTGCTGACCGGACCCAATTTGCCCCACTTATGGAAAAATGACAAAGCCTATCATGAGCCGGAAAACAAATTGGAAACCCATGGTGTGGTGATCTATTTTCCGGATAACTTTTTGAATGAGTCTGTATTTCAGTTGGATGAGTTTGAAGGAATTTCGAGGATGCTCAAGTTATCTGAAAGAGGCATCGAAGTGACCGGTGAGACCAATATCCAAGTGAAGAGAATGATGCTGGAGCTGCTCCATCTCAAAGGCACAAAGAGTATTTTGCACTTGCTCAAACTGTTGGATTTGTTGGTGGATTCGAAGGATTGTAAACTCATCGCCGATGCGGGATACATCAATACCAACAAAGAATCAGAAAAAGACCGAATGGGGCAGGTGTACGAATATGTGATGCAGAATTTTCAGTCAAAAGTGAGTTTGGAAGAAGCTGCTCAACTTTCCAATCTTTCGGTTTCTGCTTTCAGTAGGTATTTTAAATCACGAGTGAATAAATCCTTTTCTGATTTCTTGACCGAAGTTAGAATTGCCCATGCTTGCAAGCTTTTGCATGAAAGCGACCTGAACATCAGCGAAATTTCCTATGAATGTGGATTTTTTACCCTCTCCAATTTCAACAAACTATTCAGAGAACGGATGAAAAAGACTCCAATGGAATACAGAAGGGAATTTAAATCTTCATTTTACCCCAGAAACTAGCCTTGGAGCTTTATTTTCACCTGGTCCAGAAAGGAGGAACTCACCGGCACAGAGAAACTTTTAGCCCATACTTGGTGACGCTCAACTTTGGTGATGAGGTTTTGATTCACCAAAAAAGAACGGTGGGTTCTCAAGAAGTAGGATGGGAGTAATTTTTCAGTTTCAGCAAGGGTCATCCTGCTTTGGATTTTTTGAGCCGATAGTTGAAAAGTCACATAATTTCCTTGTGCCTCACAGTACAATAAGTCCGAAAAATCTACCCGGACCTGTCCATCTGAAGTTTTCACAAACAAAAATGCAGGCTCATTTTTTGGCCTGAGGTCAATCCATTCTTGAGCCTTTTGACAGGATTTGAGAAAGCGACTGAGATTGAAGGGTTTCAATAGATAATCCAAGGCATCCAACTCAAAACCTTTGACAGCGTAATCCGAATAGGCAGTCGTGAATACCACCAAGGTTTCTTTGGGTACCAATGCTGCAAGGTCAATGCCTGAAATATCAGGCATATTGATATCCAGAAAAAGCAGATCAACCGACTGGTTTTTTAAATATTCCAAGCCAAGAATAGCATCAGTAAATACAGCCTCAAGCTTGAGAAAAGGTACCTTGGAGGCGTGAGATTTAATCACCTCCAAGGCGAAAGATTCATCATCAATGGCGATAGCCTTAATCATTAGGAATGAATTTGAACTGAAAGATGAACAAAGAAATCAGTGTCGTTGGAAACAATGCTCAATTGATGCTTTTCCGGATAGAGAATTTCCAGACGTTTTTTGACATTGTCCAGACCGATGCCGGATTCTTCGCGGGATTTCTCATTCTGAGGCTTTTCAGGATGCACACTATTGACCAAGTCTAAATGTAACGAACCCGCCATGCAACGGAGATTGAGGCGAATCCATGATTTTTCTTTGGCTGAAATTCCGTGTTTGAACGCATTTTCTACAAAAGGAATGATCAGCATCGGAGCAATTTCTCCCTGACATTGTGCATCGTTCAGCTGAATGTCCAGTTCGAGATTTGACTGTGATCCAAATCTCAAGAGCTGCAGGTCAAGGTAGTTTTTGAGGTAGTCAATTTCACGGGAAAGTGGGATGGAGGGAAGTTGATTTTCATGAAGCATAAAGCGCATCATGTCGCCGAGCTTCTGGATACCATCAGATGTTTTTTCAGCATTTTCGATCAAAGCACTGGCATAAAGGGTATTCAGGGCGTTGAATAGAAAGTGTGGGTTGATCTGAGATCGCAGAAAGTCAAAGCTTGCATTTCCTTGATCGACTTGGGTAGAAAGCGTGGATATTCTGCCTATGAAGGAATCATATTTTCTAAAAAGTAAGGATGTCAGCGGAAAAAAGATCAATTGGATAAAGGCATTAACACCTAAGCCTCCGATGACGAAGATTTCTTCTTGATCTTCATTGGCGGCAATGATTCCAAACAAAATGAATAATCCAGCCACTAGGCCCCAATTGTACCATCGGGACTGTTTGACTTTGCCTTGTTTCCTTTTGCCATACACCAAAAAGAAATTATAGAAGCTGGCAATCAAAATCACAGGAATAAAAATCCCGAAAATAATGGAAGGTCCTTCACTGCTGACAGGATTGATTTGGATCAGAAAAAAGAAGGTAAACAGATAGGTGAAAATCAGGCGGGTGATATTGTAAGCTTGGAAATCACGAAGTTTCGGTGGGGTGAGTGCTTGTGTGAGGAGATTGGAAGCAATGAGATAGCAGGCGTAAAGGACAATGATTCCAAGGTAGAACGTGGGAAAAGGAGCTGAAGTCAACTGAGCCTGATAGCCGAAAATGGCTGACACAGCAAATGCAACCAATCCAGTTAGGATGATTTTGAGGATGTTTTTCCATTTTTTTGGTTCGGTTTGGTAGCTGGGAATCAGGACCATGTGGACCAAATGGAAAGCTGAATATAGAACAGCAAGGATAAGAAGCCGGCTGGCGAATTTGAAAATTTCAAAACCAGAATCTTCAGAAAAACGAGGACTGTAGCCAAAGAGAATAAATAGGAAAGCGATCAGGGTGGCACTGGTGACGATCCACCATTCGATTTGTCGGAAATCAAGGCTTTTGGATTTCATATGAGGAAGATAGAAATGATTTTTTAGAGAGTAAGAGTTGGTTTAACAATACCTTATCCATGAAGGGAATGAAAAAGGTGGTAAATGACGGCCAATAGGATGAGCAGGAAATAGGCCTTTTTCTGTTTTTGATTTCGAGCTAGTTCGGCATCCATAGAAGTACTATTCTTTTTTGGGAAAATAGCCAAGCAGAAACTTTGGGCGACTGGTAATTCATAAATGAGTTGGTTTAGCTTTCAGGTTGAAATTTTCAACAAGCTTAACCCCAGCTGCAAGAGCAGTCAAAAAAGTGTGACGAAAGCGAAGGTTTTTGGGGTGGAAATGGTTTTGGTCTACGGATTTTAGACCAAATACAAGAATTCAAAATTCGTCATAAAGCACTATATGTTCCATGTATTTTGAAAATCGAAGAATGATGGATGTCATTGCGGAATTAAGGTTGAATACCGAACGCTGAATGAAGAATATCGAACACCGAACTGAAAATGCCGATTGAAGAACATCGAACGGCGAATAACGAAATGGTGAATATACACCTCGGATCTTGCTCAATCTCAAAACGGATAAGATTCCAATTCAATACCCCAAAGCCATGGAAGGATGTAATAAATCATCAGCGTAATGATGAGGATGGAAAGGATATTTAACCAAAGCCCCGCCTTTACCATGTCTTTCATCTGCAAATAGCCAGATCCAAACACCACGGCATTGGGCGGAGTAGCCACAGGAAGCATAAAAGCACAGCTTGCTGCTAAAGTCGCTCCCACCATCAGACCAAAAGGATGTAAATCCAACTTGATTGCCACTGAGGCCAGAATAGGCAAAAGCATCGATGCAGTTGCCACATTGGAGGTGACTTCTGTTAGAAAATTGACAGAGCTGATTATTATCAGAAGTAAAACAAAAAATCCTACTCCTTCGATCAGAGTAAACTTTTGGCCAATCCATTCTGCTAAACCAGTTTCTTTGAAACCTTCGGCCAATGCCAAACCACCGCCAAATAGAATTAAAACACCCCAAGGAATCTTTTCTGCGGTTTTCCAGTCTAAAATCCGTTCGCCGGATCGAGAGGAGGGGAGAAGCAGTAGCAAAACCACCCCAATCAATACGATGATGGTATCGTCAATTCCAGGAATAAGCTTTGCCAAAAAGAAACTTCGGGTAATCCAAGAGAAACATACTAGCCCAAATACTGCAAGTACAATTTTTTCTTCAAAGGTTATTTTACCTAAAGCTTTAAGCTGTTGATTTACAACTGATTTTGCGTCTCCTAAGCGAAAGTTTTTAGGTAGAGGATTGCCAAAAGACACCAAATAATACCAACAAATCCCTAATAGAATCAAAGAAAATGGGAGCCCAAAAAGCATCCATTCATCAAAAGCAATGCTGTAATCATACATTTCTTTGACTACTGCAGAAAGTATGGCATTGGTGGGTGTACCGATTAAGGTGGCCATCCCACCAATGGAGGCCGCGTAAGCGATCCCCAACATGATGTTTTTGCCGAGATGGGACGCTAATGATTCATTGGAATTCCCAAGTTGCTCCTTAAACTGCCCAACCACTGCCAAACCAATAGGAAGCATCATCAACGCCGTGGCTGAATTGGAAATCCACATGGAAAGAAAACCAGTGGCGAGAATAAATCCCAAAACAATCCTCCTCAGGTCAGTTCCTAATAAATTTATTATGTTAAGTGCAATTCGTTTGTGCAGATTCCATTTTTCGATGCCCGTAGCCAAAAGAAATCCTCCCATATACAGGAGAACCGTCGGATGCATGTAGTTGGCCGAAACTGCATCAATTTTCAATAATCCCAATAAGGGCATCAGAATAAGGGGAAGTATCGCTGTGCCTGCAATAGGCATAGCTTCGGTGATCCACCAGATAGCCATCCATAAAGTCATACCCAACATAGCTTGCGCTTGCGGATTTAGATCAGGTGAAGAAAGTGAAAATTGGATGATTAGGAAAGAAGCAGGACCTAAATAAAGACCTAGGCGAGGAAGCCATTGATTCATGACGGGTGAAAGTCGAAGGTTAAGTTGGGTTTTGGAAATAATCAGTTAGGCTAAGGAAATAGAAGATATGGATGATTTTATTTATTTAACATAATATAAATTATACAACAAATAAAGCAGAGACAAAGGAGGAATTCATCCTACCAAATCTTAATTCTTTCCTCCGGAGCCTTGTAGTTTTTATCCCCGGGCTTTATCCCATAGGCAGCATAGAATGGATCAAAGTTCATCAATGGCCCATTGACTCGCCACATAGCTGGAGAATGGGAATTGGTGTTGACATAGGTACGCATATACTCGTCCCGAACTTTCACTCTCCAGATTCTGGCGATTGAATAGCTAAAGCGCTGATCTGGAGTGAACCCATCAATCTTAGTGGTGTCTTGACCTTGCTTGGTCAATTTGAAAGCATCGTAAGCGATGTAGATTCCTCCATTGTCTGCGGTGTTTTCACCAATGGTCATCGCACCTTTGATAGGTACCGAATCCAGCACGGTAAATGAATCATACCGATCGATCAGCAATTGAGTCTTTGCTTTAAACTTTTCATAATCAGCTTTCGTCCACCAGTTTTTCAAGTTGCCATCCTTATCAAATTGAGCTCCCTGATCATCAAATGCATGGGTTAATTCGTGGCCGATGACCATTCCGATTCCTCCATAGTTGATGGCATCGTCTGCATTTTGATCGAAATAAGGGTATTGAAGAATTCCTGCCGGAAAGACGATTTCATTAAGCGATGGATTGTAATAAGCGGTCACTGTACTCGGTGTAGTCCCCCACTCTGTTTTATCCGGCGCCTTACCTAATTTCTTAAACTGATATTCTGCCTCATTTTTGCGAAGTGCCAAGACATTTTCGAAATAGGCTTCACGGTTGATTTCCACTGGATATTCACGCCATTTGTCAGGATAACCGATTTTTTTGGTGATGGCATACAGCTTTTCTTTTGCTTGGGTTTTCGTACTGTCACTCATCCAATCGAGCTGGTTGATCCGTTGCTCAAATGCTTTTTGCAGGTTATTGACCAAGTCCAGCACACGCTGTTTGGCGGCTTCATTGAAATATCTTTTTACATAAAGTTGTCCCAAGTCAAAGCCTAATTGCTGATCCACTTGCAGCACCATTTGTTGAGCTCGGGTTAATTGTTTGGATTGGCCGGAAACCACTTTGTTGTACTCAAAAGCAGCTTTTCTAAAAGGTGTACTCAGGTAATTGGCATTGGCAACCAGTGTTTGAGCTTTGAGGTAGGCCTTCCAATCTTCCAGAGCAGTTGTTTGAAGCAAAGCATTGAGCTTGTCATAGTAAGCGGGCTGACGGATATCCAGGGAATCTGCTTTCAGACCTAAGTTTTCAAAAATGGATTTCCAGGAGATTTGCGAATGTTTTTTATCCAAATCAACCACTGCTACTTTGTGGTAGTTTTCTTTTACAACTCTCCGTTCGATTCGGGTTTTGTGAGATTCTGCCAGTTGCTTTTCTAAGGCATAGACAGTTTGAGCAGCAGTTTGTGCCTTGGCTTCGTTTTCACCTGTCATCATCAGCAAGTCTGCCAGATACTTTTGATAGGCTTTTTGGATTCCCAAGGTGGACGAATCAGTCTTGAAATAGTAATCTCGATCTGGCAGTCCTAGACCGGATTGGCTCAAATGGATGATATTGATGGTACTGTTTTGATCATCTGGTGAAATCCGCAATCCGATTAGCGATTGATTGTTAAACTTCATCTCCGAAACCAGAAAGTTTTCCAATTCTTTCAGATTGTTGATTTTATCGATTTGAGCCAAGATGGGCTGAATCGGCTTTACCCCGCGTGCATCGATATCTGAAGTATCCATCCCTGAGGCATAAAAATCCCCGACTTTTTGTTCGATGCTTCCTTTAGGATGAGTTGTAGATGATACCTCGTCCAAGATTGTTTCCAGGAGTTTGCGTTGGGGAATGTTCAAATAAGAATAGGAACCCACCCCGACTTGGTCTTCATCAATTTGTACCGAATTGTACCATTTGCCATTGACATGCATGAAAAAATTGTCTCCCGGGCTTATGGTAGAATCGAGCCCTTCCAAGTCCACAAATTGTCTTATTTCAGAATCATTTGGCTGAGGAGTATTAGACGTACAGGCTGTTGCAAAGGCAAGCAACGCAAAGAGGATTTTCTGCTTCATGGGTGATTGGATTTGACAAGAAATTAAAATAAAAAAAGGATGAGCTGTTTGCCCATCCATATAATTGTGATCAGGTTTAACGCATTTGACTTAAACCCACATAGTAATCCGGATCGACTTTTACCTCGGATTTAATTTTTACTTTTAGTTCTGACCAAGTGGTTTTAGGCTGAATTCTGATCTTTTCTCCAGCGATTTCCACGTCCACCGGCATGGTGAATGATGATAAGCAGGATATCCAACGGTAATTAAGTGTTTGATTATCTGAATAATAATATTCCAAAACCGGAACTCGCTCGTCTCTTAAATATTGGTCAAAGATTGGCTTTAAATCAGTCCCAAAAGCCTGAGAAATAAAGCTTTCAACCTGCTTTGTGGTCACGGTTTGATGATAAAATTCCCGATTCAAACCTCTGAGAATTTGTCTCCATTTCTCATCATCATTCAGAATTTCTCGGAGCATGTTGAGCAAATTTCCTCCTTTGTAGTACATATCTCCCGAACCTCGCTGATTCACTCCATAGGTGCCGATAATCGGACGATCATTGGCGATGTTCATTCGTGTGCCTCTGACATACTCCTGACCGGCTTCTTTTCCATAGTGGTAATCCAAAAAGAGGCTTTCAGAATAGTTGGTAAAGCTCTCATGAATCCACATATCGGCCACATCTTTATAGGTGATGTTATTAGCAAACCATTCATGTCCAGCCTCATGGATGATGATAAAGTCAAACTTTAAACCCCAGCCTGTGCCGCTCAGATCCCTGCCCCGATAGCCCATTTGGTAACCGTTGCCATAGGTCACAGAGCTTTGGTGCTCCATGCCTAGATAGGGCGCATCCACGAGCTTAAAGCCGTCTTCATAAAATGGATAGGGACCAAACCAATGCTCGAATGCCTTCATCATGCGTCCTGCATCCTGAAAATGAACTTTTGCCTTCTCCAGATTTTCTCTTAGGACAAAATAATCCATATCCAAAGTGCCTTTTTCTCCGGCGTACTTTTCTCCAAAATGAACGTAATCACCGATGTTGATATTCACTCCGTAATCATTGATCGGATTGACTACTGACCAATGGAAGGTGTCAGTGTTTTGCCCCATATCAATGCCGACCAAACGTCCATTCGAAATATCCATCAAGCCCTTTGGCACGGTGACACTAATCATCAGGCTGTCCACCTCATCCGCCGGATGGTCTTTGAGAGGCCACCAGATGCTGGAACCGATTCCCTGATTGGAGGAGGCAATGAAAGGTTTTCCGTTGCTGTCTTTGGTCCAGGTAATTCCTCCATCCCAAGGCGGGCGGATGGCTTCTTTGGGTTGTCCTTCGTACGATACAAGCAATTCTTCCAAGGTTCCAGGAACCTGTTTTTTCTTTAGCGTAACAAAGTGGGCCGCTCCTTCCCTTTTAAAATCCAGCTTCTCTCCTGCTTGAACTATGGAAGTGATTTTCAATGGTTCTTGCAAGTCAAGCTGTAAAACCTGATGTTCAGATAGTACTCGATATCTTATTGTATTTGAACCTTTTATGGATTTGGTTTCAGGAAAGATTTCCACTGCCAAATGGTAGTGGTTCAGATCCCACCAAGCGCGTTCGGGCGTGATGCTTCCCCGGAGCGTATCCGCTCGGGTGATGCTTTGCTGGCCAATTCCAGCTAGGTGAGTTGAGAAAAAAAGGAGGCTGAATCCAATCAGTATTTTCACATTCAGTTTTGACATATTCTATAAAATTTCACTAAGAAAGTGACTTTTATCTAACATCTCAATACTAAAAACCAAAGACGGAGCTATTGTCCAAATCCATCCAATTTAATGTTGATTTCTGTTTCCAATTAGTGTTTTGAATAAGACTACGATCTTTGTCTTTGATATTCGGATTGTAGCGTGCAGCAATGAAATAACGTATTTTGAAAAAACACCCTTAGAAATATGCGGCCATTGATTATATCCTTCATTATTGCTTTACTTTTTTCCAGTTGCAATGAAGAAGATGGGCAATTAGAAAACAGGTTTGAGGAAGGTACTTACAGGGGTACGTTCATCAGAAATTGGCCTTCGGGCCAAAGTAATACAGCGACCATCACCATGACTTTTGAGGATAATAAATGGAGTGGCTCTAGCAACATTCCGAAGTTTCCTGCCCTATGCCGAGGCACCTATTCTATCACTGGTAATAAAATCACTTTTCAGAATGAATGCCCATGGACAGCTGAATTTGATTGGAGCCTCATTCTTTCAGGTGAATTTACCTTAGAGAAAAGCGGTAAAGAATTGGAGTTCTCAAATTATAACCGTTCCGCTACTTTCACTGATCATTATAAGCTGATTAAAGAATAAGGACTACCTATATAAAACTCTTTGCCAACTCAACAATTCTTGAAAAGAATAACATTAACTCTTGAATAGCCTAAGTCTCTATTTAAGATTAGTATTAATGGATTCAAATGGTATTAAATACTGTAAGCGAGCACACAATCAAATGTAAGACAGAAGGTCGAAGTAGGTTAAATCCTACTGGTTTTTGATCTTCATCATTACATTGGAACTTCCAAATTTACTTTTGCCCCTCCCCGTCTTTTGCTTTCATCCGCCGCTTCCATAAAGGCATAGATTTCAAGTGTTTCTCTGGAATCGATGGGTGATTTTTTGGTACGGAAAAACTCTGCAATCTGAACTACCAAAGGTTCATACCCTTCAAAGGGTCCAAAAAACAGATTTCCATCGGTCCCAAAGGCGGTTCCTCCATAATCGTGTTTTCCGGATCGCATGCCCCGAAAGGTTCCAATCCGACCGTCTTTCCAAGTTCCCACTACGACTTCAGCATCCGGAGTCGAAAAGCGTGTCACTGATTCACAACCCGGTCCCATCGCTGTAAACAGGATTTCCACCCCATGAATCCCGTACCAAAACAGATCCGGATGACTGGGTTCGAGTGTAGCAGGGCTGAATGCATCACAGGCCAAAACTTTTCCGACTTTGTTTTCATGGCGGACGGCATGCACGTTTTTTTGGTAACGCAATGAGGAACAGGAAAACATTGGAACACCCGCAGCTTCCGCTTCTTGGTAGATTTTTACGGCATCTGCAAAAGAACCCGCAACCGGCTTGTCGATAAATACAGGCTTTTTTGTCTTAAATACGGCTCTTGCCTGTTCCAAGTGAGGTTTGCCGTCATTGGTCTCTAGAAGCACCACATCTACTTTTTGAAGTAAAGCTTCGATGGAATCCACGATTTCCACACCTTGTTCTTTCACTTGATCGATGTAACCCGGAATTCGGTCCATACTGGATTTGATATCGCGGCTGCCGTAAGGATAGGCGGCTACGACGCGAAATCCCGCTAGTTCAGGCTTGGGATTCTCGGCATTAAAAAGCTTGGTGAAGGCTGGAGCATGTGAGGTATCCAAACCAATGATTCCGATTTTAATTGGATTTATTTGGGTATTTCCAAGGAGGGAAAAAGGCAAGGAGCTTAAGCTTGCTGCAGCACTGAGAGCGGTGGTTTTTTTTATAAATGATCGACGGGAAGGTTTCATATAGTCTTGATGCAATGGGTTTTATAATGTTTTTTCAATTTATGGTTTTAATACAGATCGTGCCTATGGCACTCTTGGCGAAATCCTTTTCACAATATTCCCAGAATTGAATTCTGGGCTATTATAGAACGCGATTTCAGCGCTTTTCCTTGATTTCAAGTTAGACACATGCCCTGAAGGGGCATCTTGTACAAGCCCCAAATTCAATTTGGGGCATTAAATTCAATCCAATTCATAGAGCACTAAAGGTGCGATCTGTATTTAATCGTTTGGGAATCATTTTTCCTACACCTTAAAGAAAATCTTCTTGCGATACAGGAAGTAGAGCAATAGCCAAACCAACCCCAAAGCCCCCAAATTTTCCATCACCGGCATCCAATTTTCTCCTAAAGGTTTGTAAAGTCCCTCAAACAACAGCCTCGATGTATGCCTGAAATTGACAAAGCGGTAAATCATGTAGATCGTCAAACTGTTCATTCCTACCACCACAAAGAAGAAGGCCCATTTCTGGAATTTCAGCATGTCGATAACCAAGTAGAAAAGTCCTAAAGACAGAAAGGCCAAACCCGAGGTAAGCATGATAAAAGAACTCGTCCACATGCGCTTGAAAATCGGGAAATGAAGATTCCAGACCAAGGCTATTCCGATGAAAATCAACCCGGTAATCAGGAGTTCTTTAAGCATCTGATTTTCAGAACTATCGATTTTTCGTAGAATTTCTCCTGCATGCGCTCCAAAGATCGTCAGACAGATCGCAGGAAACGTAGTCAGGATTCCCAGTTCGTCGAACTGGCCCTGAAGTAGTCTTCCAGGCAGAAAAGTTCGGTCAAACCATCCCGCCAAATTTCCCTCGAAACTCAAATCGCCAGCTCCAAATCCCGGCACAGGAACCAAAAAAACTGCCGCGTAGTACAACAATAAAATTACCGCGACAATCAACAGTCGCTTGATCGAATCAAAATTGAGAACCAGCACGACGGTAATAAATCCAGCTATTCCGATCCTTCCCAGCACGCTTCCCAGCCGGATCTGCTCCCAATCGAAAAACGGAAAAGGTGCATTTTTGTCGAGCATGCCCAATCCAATCAGAATCAACATTCGGACAAAAGCTTTCCTATAAATCTCATTTTTAGGAGCATGAGTTTCCAGAGTTTTGGCAAGAGAAAAAGGAATAGAAACTCCTGAAATGAACAGGAAAAGCGGGAAAATAAAGTCGTAAAAGGCAAATCCAACCCACTCCGGATGCTCAAATTGTAGGGCAATGGCATCTACCCATCCCAAACCTGTTTTACCTTCAAGGCTTCTGAAAAACGCATCAGCACCACAAATCATCAACATGTCAAAGCCTCGAAGGGCATCGATGGAAACCAGTCGTTTTGATCCGTTGGAAAGGCTCATAGTCATGTGAATCAGAGTTTAGGTTCCCAGCCTTTTTGGTATTCCCGGCCCCAAAGTTTCATGGCTTCCTTGTCACCAAGGATCTTTCCTGAATTTTGGTCAATTTCTAAAGCTCTGCCTGTTCGGTAGGAAATATTGCCCAAATGACACAATAGGACACTTTTTTGAATTTCAGGGTAAGGAGAAATCTGACTTTCTCCTTTGTCGATGGCATTGATGAAGTTGGTAAAATGGGCGATGTCCATGTCAAAACCAGCGCCGCGTTGATCCACCACGGTATTGGTCGTGGGCTCGGCAGATTTCACCAGCTTATTGGCGTTGTCATAGATTTTGTAGGAGTTGTTGAGCAGTTCGAGCGTTCCGTTTTCTCCGTGGAAAGAGACTCCTGAACCCATCGCGTTGATATCACGGGCATTGCAGCTGCGTCCTTCCCAAAGGATGGATTTTCCGTCAGCGAAATTATAGGAGGCAATTTGCGTATCAGGAGTTTCCCAATCGTCCTGAAAGTGATACCGTCCGCCGCTAGAATAGCATTTTTCTGGATATTCTACTTGCAATCCCCATCTGGCCAAATCCAAAAAGTGAACACCATTGTTGACGATTTCTCCTGTGCCCCAGTGCCAGAACCAGTGCCAATTGTAATGAATCAGGTTGTCTTTAAATTCTGCTCGGGGCGCAGGCCCTTGCCAAAGTTCAAAATCCAGCCATTCTGGAACGGCAGCGGGCTTTCCGTAGCCGATGGATTTTCGTGTATTCGTATACCAAGCTCTGGCATAATAAGCCTTTCCAATTGCGCCGGAGTGAAGTTCTTTCATCGCCTCCTGCACTCTTGGCCAGGATCGGCGCTGATTGCCCATCTGAACGATTTTACCATACTTTTTGGTGGCTTCCACGAGTAGTTCAGATTCGGCGGGATTGTGCGAACCGGGCTTTTCCAAATACACATGTTTTCCTGCCTGAAGCGCCATAATGGAGGCTGGCGTATGCCAAAAATCAGGCATGGCAATCGAGACTGCATCCAGCGTTTTGTCTTCCAAGGCTTTTCTGAAGTCAACCAAACCCGTTGGAGCCGTTTTTACTCCTTCTTTTAAGGCCAAGGCAATCCCGTTTTCCCGAGCACGGGAATCCACATCGCAGATGTAAGCGATTTCCACATTCGGGATTTTGGCGAACGCCTGAATATGCTGCGAGCCCCTGCTGTTGACGCCAATCACGGCAACACGGTATTTGTCTTTAAGTGGGTATTGGGAAAGGATATTAAAGGAAAAAGCGGAAGAAGCTGCACTGAGTCCCAAGGCTCCGGTTGCAGCAGTTTTGATAAAATGGCGGCGGTTGAGGTTATTTTTCATGGTGCTGTGGTTTTGAGTTTGGGTTAATCGAGCGGTATTTCTATTCCTTTTTTTAGGACTTTGAGGATTTTTAAAGTTTGATCTAAAGCTTGTTCTGCAAAAATCAAGTCTGCATTTTGACCGATTTGGATAGGCTCAAAAGAAGTATCAAAGAGCCTTTGAGGTCGTATGGACGCCATTTGCCAGGCTTCTGAAAGATTGGTCAGTTCGTTTTTTAGCAGAAAATTGATCCCTTGGAGGATATTCATGGCCGACCCCGCAAGGGTATTGGGATTTCCGAAAAGGTGGAGTTTGTTATTGGGAGTTAAGGTCACTTTTCCTCCAACTGCAGCATCATAATCCCCTGGTGGCATGCCTGCCAAAGCCACGGAATCGCTGACAAGGATGAGTTTTTCAGCTTTCACTTTCCTAAACACCTGAATCACTTCAGCAGGAAGATGAAATCCGTCCGCAATGATGGTGGCAGATAGGTTTTCGGCAGCCAGTTGAGACCAGAGGTAATTGGGATGGCGAGCGATTATGCCGTGCATTCCATTTCCTAAATGGGTGGAAAGCCTCGCTCCTGCTTTTACGGCTTCCAAGATTTGGGCATGACTGGCATTGGTATGGCCGATGGAAACCAAAATTCCGGATTCCACGCATTTTTCAATAAATGAGGCGCTTCCCTCCCATTCCGGAGAAAGGGTGATCATCCTAATCAGGCCTTCGCTTTCTTCAATCCACTTTTGAAACAAATTCCAGTTCGGAGCCTGTACAAATTCTCTGTAATGTGCACCTCTTGGTCCGTCTTCAGGAGAAATAAAAGGCCCCTCAATATGAATTCCTGTGATACAAGATTGGGCCAGGGAATCCATTTTGCGGAGCTGAACCACCTGCTGAATCAAGGCTGAAATCTTCTCCGGAGAGTTGGTAATAATCGTGGGAAAATGGCTTGTAACGCCGTATGAAAGAAGTTTTCTGGAAATTTGACCCAAAGCCAAAAGGTCGGATTGAATAGCATTATAATCCAGGCCTCCGTAGCCATTCACTTGAATATCCGTGAATCCAGGTCCGACCCAGACATTTTCGGGACTAGTTTCGATCGATAAAATTGACTTGATCTTTCCTTCGGAAATTAAGATTTCCAGTGGCTTTCCATCCAAAAAAGACTTTCCGATCAGGCGAGTTTCCATCTTCTGATTTTATGTCCATGTACTGCATAAAACACCAAATAGAGGTAGCAAGGAAATAGCACCCAATAGGCCTGCTGCACATTGACCGCGTCTGCCACGGCACCATAAGTAAGTGGCATGATGGCATTGCCGCAAAGTCCCATGATCATGATGGAAGCGCCGAGTTTGGTAAATCGACCCAATCCGTCCAAAGCCAAAGGCCAAATTCCCGCCCAGACCAATGAATTGGCCAAGCCCAACAACACCACAAACCAGATCGACACATCCGTCGTGATCCCCAAAATCGTCACTTGACCGGAGCTGAAAATGATCAGCAGGGTGAATACCGTGCCCAACAGCGTACAAATCCGAAGCACATTCACCTGAGAAATAACCTTGGGAATCAAAGAAATACCGATCAGATAGCCCAAAATGGTAAATGCCAGTGTGTAGGACGGAAAGACCTTGGCTTCCATCAATCCAATCCCAAAGGAATTGGCATAAGGAATGACCGTATCGATCGCGATGACCTGAGTACCTACATGCAGGAAAATTGCCACAGCTCCCAAAATCAAGTGAGGAAACTGAAAAATGGAGTTTTTTCCAGAATTCGCTTCTGCGACTTCAGCCGTCTCATGCTCGGTGTCAATTTCCGGAAGTGGAGAAAATCGTACAAATATCCCCAATGCCAAAAGTACGGTTCCTACTACGGAATAAGGCAAAATGACTCGCCGGATCAATTCATCCAAGGCAGCATCTTTCGCCTCAGGAGTCATGGTGTCCAACTGCTGAAAAAGCTCATTATCTCCTACTCTAAGGATCACAGCTGCAAAAAGAATCGGTGCCAAAATTCCAGCTCCTTTGTTGAAAATACCCATCACGCTAATGCGTTGAGCTGCATTTTCTTTGGGGCCTAATACTGTCACGTATGGATTTGCAGCAGTCTGAAGAACCGCCAAACCGGTTCCCAGCGTGAACAACCCCAATAGGAAAATCTCATAGGTTCGGCTCATCGCAGCAGGCACGAAAATGAAAGCTCCCACTGCCATGGCGAAGAATCCAACCATCATTCCTTTCTTAAATCCTACCGCTTTGAGCAAATAGGAAGAAGGTACCGACATGACTAAATAGGAAATGTAAAAAGCGAAAGCAACAAGGTAGGAATCGAAGTTGCTAAGGGTAAAGGCGATTTTGAAATAGGGAATAAGGATAGCATTGACCCAGGAGACAAAACCAAAAATAAAAAACAGCATCCCGATGATTCCGATCGAAATCCAAGTGTCCCGTTGGCTGAGCTGATCGGCACGAACCGCAGCGGTGGTTTTTGACATAGGCTGGTTTTGGGTTATAAGTAAAAAAGATAATTTAAGAATTATTGATGTGAGTGAAGACCTGCCTGAGGCAGACAGGCACTCACATCGGCGGTATTTTCGCCACCGTGAGTGTCCTCACTCACGGATTATCCTTTCAAATTCTCTTTTTCCATTTGCCTTAAATACCAAATTTTATGTCACCTATCCAAAAATTTTGCGATCAATGGTTGGAAAGCAAGGATGAAGCGGTTTCGTCCAAATAAATCCAACAATCCGGATGACTGTCGCCTCCGTGAGTGTCCTCACTCACGGAACATTCATTTAAAGCTTATGAAGCAAAGATGAAGCAGGCTGATCCAAAAGGATCTGACAATCTTGATGCTCTTGCAAGATCGAAGCCGGATGAAGATTGGAGATTTCTCCTTTCAAGCAGTCCTTAACAGCCTGCGCTTTTCTCAAATCAGGAACCGAACAAATGATGGATTTTGATTTCATGATTTGACGGATTGACATGCTGATGGCTTGGGTCGGTACAGCCTCCAAATTGGGAAACCACCCCTCTCCAAACTGTTGCATTCGGCAGGCATGGTCCAAATTGACGACTAAATAAGGCTTTTCCGTTTCAAAATCAGCAGGAGGATCATTGAACGCCAAGTGTCCATTTTCCCCAATTCCCACAAATGCCACATCAATCGGGTGGTTTTGAATCAAAGTCGACAGCCGCTCACATTCTTTTTCAGGGTCATTTTCTCCGTCAATCAAATGATAGGCTTTTAGCTGTGGGACATGATTGAAGAACCTTTCAACCAGATACTTTCTAAAACTGGCTGGATGCGTGATCGAAAGTCCAAGGTATTCATCCAAGTGAAACACAACCACCTTGCTCCAATCGATGTCTTTTTCAGCCGACAGCTGCTTCAGTGTTTCAAATTGACTCGTTCCAGTTGCCAAAATGATATTGGCAAAACCTTGGGTGGAAATTGCCTTTCTGATCAATTCAGCGCCGATTTTACCTGCTTTTTGACCTAGGTCGAGTGAGTTTGGAGAAATGGAAACGGTCATGGTTTGGGGTTTATTCAAGTACTTCGAGACGGTAGTCAAAATCACTTTGCAGGTCCTCATGAAGCGTGGAAATCAGCTTTTTTGCCTTTCCGATTTGGACTTCATACAGGTTGGTAATCACCGGGTGACGGAAACTCAGATAACCGTATTTCTTCATCATTTCACAGAAATACAAAATCAATTCCGCTTGGTCTGCTTTGTTTTTACTGAGTTTAAGCGCCTTGTTGAGTTTGCGGCGAATGGCTTGAGCAGCTTTTTTGGCCACATGATAATTTCGGGTGTTAGCCGTTTGAAAGCCCTCGTCCAGCTCCTCTTTGACCGAATCCACAAACAAGTTGGGCTGATCCCGTTCATTCAGTTTGAAGTAAAGGAAAGCCTTATTATCCCTGCTGAATTTGGCCAAATCAGTAATCAGGGCAATTAATTCCTTTTCAGAGAGGTAACCGAGGTCTTTTTTAAGATTTGCTAAAGATGGAATTTCCATGGCTAAAAGTAAGAAGTTTCCGATTGAGGCGATTTTCCACTTAAACTACTTCGTTTGATTTTCATCAAAAATCTGGCTGATATCAAAGAAATCTTGAATGAAAGCGAGTTAATCAATAAGTTTAAATCCAGAACGATAAACCCGATGGAAGCTTACGGACAGATCTTATTAATCGCCATGCCGGCCTTTTTTGTGCTGGTGTTATTTGAAAAATTTTGGGGGATTTGGAAAGGCAATGACACCGTCCCACTCAATGACATGATAGCGTCCTTGAGTTCGGGCATTACCAATGTGACCAAAGACGTGCTGGGACTCAGTATTGCCGTGATTTCTTACGGTTGGTTGTTTGATAAATTCTCCTTTTTCCAGATCGAAGCTACTTGGCTGGTTTACGTGATTGCCTTTTTCGCTTTGGATTTTGCAGGGTATTGGACCCATCGGATTGCCCACGAGTACAATATTTTTTGGAACAATCACATCGTTCATCACAGCTCGGAGGAGTTTAACCTCGCCTGTGCACTACGCCAAAGCATTTCTTCTATTGTGAAGATTTTCGCGATTTTTCTTATTCCTGCAGCAATTTTGGGAGTACCACCACAAGTCATTGGTATCGTGGCACCGCTTCATTTGTTTGCTCAGTTTTGGTACCATACCCGTCATATTGGAAGAATGGGTTTTTTGGAAAAAATCATTGTCACCCCATCTCATCACCGCGTGCACCATGCGATCAATCCGGAGTATTTGGACAAAAACTACGGTCAAATCTTCATCTTTTGGGACAGGTGGTTTGGAACTTATCAAGAGGAAAAAGACGAGATTCCAGCTGTATACGGCGTGACTCGACCCGTTCAAACCTGGAATCCGATCAAAATCAATTTCATGCACTTGTGGCTGTTGATCAAGGATGCATGGAGAGCTGAAAAGTGGTCAGATAAACTTAAAATCTGGTTTATGCCACTGGGCTGGAGACCTGCTGATGTAGCAAAGAAATACCCTGTCACCAAAATCGAGGACGTGTACCATTTTGACAAGTACAATCCTTCACTTACCAAAGGCATGCTTATTTGGAGCTTCGGTCAATTGATCGCGTTGTTGCTTTTGCTTAGCTACCTCTTTGGAAATTTGGCTGACATCGGCGCTCCGGGAATTTTCTATTATGGAGGTTTCGTTTTTCTTACAGTATATGCCTATACCGAACTCATGGATCGAAATCCGAATGCTTGGGCTTGGGAAGTGCTTAAGGCAGTTTACGCGATGTATTTCGTATTGACCTCAGGTGATTGGTTTGGATTGAATAAGTTTTTACCGGGTTCGGTATACATTTTCGTAGGGTACTTGGTGGTTTCAGCATTACTTTCGATTTGGTTTTCTTTTAAAAAAGAAAAACTTCAGCTTGCCAACTAAATCAGCCTATCTAAATGAAAGAACTTCAGCAGATCATCCAGGCTTACGAAGTTTGTAAATCAGAAAATCAATCCGTAGCCTTGGCCACCGTGGTGCAAGTGGATGGTTCAGCATACCGTCGGCCAGGTGCCAGAATGTTGGTCACTCAGGAAGGAAATCTGACTGGGGCAATCAGTGGTGGTTGCTTGGAAGGTGATGCACTTCGCAAAGCCCAAGCAGTAATTTTCCAGCAAAAATCCATGTTGGTTACCTATGATACTACGGATGAGGATGATCAGAAATTCGGTGTGGGATTGGGTTGCAATGGAATTATCCATGTGCTGATCGAACCGATCGACTTTCATTATTCTGAAAATCCAGTCGAATTGATCAAAAAGGCACTTTCAGATCGGGAGACTTCACTCCTGCTGACGCTTTTCTCGGTACCAAATTCCAAATCTGAACAAATTGGAACGATTTACCTTAGAAAAGGAGGTCGGGAATTCGGGAGTTTATCCAAGGTTCATGCGGATTTCAGACAAGAATTAGAAAAGGAAATTACGGAGTTTGATTCTCCTCAAAATCTAATTCAAGCTTATTCCGAATACCAGCAACTCTCGGTTTTCTTCGAAGTCATCAAGCCTCCAACTCGAATTCTCCTTTTTGGGGCAGGAAATGACACGATTCCCGTAGCTAAAATGTCTGAAATACTGGGTTTTGAGCTGATTTTGATTGATGGAAGAAAAAATCTGGCGACCGCAGCCCGATTTCCACAGGCAAAACAGATTATTCAGGGACCTGCTGAAGAAGTCATCGATCAATTCGAAACGGATCTGAATACGGTGGCTTTGCTCATGACTCACAATTTTGAATACGAAGTCATTGTCTTGGAAAAACTCCTGTCCTTCATGATTCCCTACATCGGTATTTTAGGACCAAAAAGGAAAACCGAAAAACTAATCCAAAGACTCGAATCCAGAGGAGTTCAAGTTTCTACAGACAATATCTATGCGCCGATCGGGTTGGAAATCGGCGCGGAAACTTCAGAAGAAATCGCTTTATCCATCTTAGCTGAAATCAAGGCTGTCTTGAACAGAAAGCAGCCGATTTTCCTCCGCGATAAGCAAGGTCCTATTCACGAGAAAGGATAATGAAAACTGGATTAATCCTTTTGGCCGCTGGTTCATCCTCTCGTTTAGGAAGGCCAAAGCAATTGATTGAATTTCAAGGTAAAAAACTTATCCAAAAGGCGATTGACGAAGCCCAAAAAAGTAAGGCAGATACTTTGGTAGTTGTATTGGGATGGAATCCTGATTTGATTAAATCGGGTTTTGATTCTGAAATAATTCCTTTTGTAGTCAATGAAAATTGGCAGGAAGGAATGGCTTCCAGCATGCAGGCAGGACTTCGTTTTTTACTGGAAAAAGAGCAACCCGATCAGGTCATTTTGATGCTGGTGGATCAGCCTCTTGTTGATGCCGATCTTTTGAACCGATTGATTTTGGAGAAAGAAAAATCGGGTAAAGGAATTGTGGCTTGCAGCTATTCGGATACTTTGGGGGTTCCGGCGATTTTTGACCAAAAATACTTTGAGGAATTGCTCAAGCTAAAAGGTTCTGATGGAGCCAAAAAGGTGATTTCGAAGAATAAAGTAGATGTTTTTGAACTGGACTTTCCTCTTGGAGCCATGGACTTGGATACGGCGGAGGATTTGAAGCGATTGGAAAATTGGTAGATATTAAGATTAAAAAACTATTACTCAATATCCTTAAAAAACTCCTCCAAATCCAAGGTAAACCCTTCAATAACAATCGATTCCACCACATCTCCTGAAGTCAACAAACCCGTAGTGATATACCTTCCATCAACCAGCCTGTAAATCAATAAATTTTGGTTTTCGGGATGGATAATCCAATATTCTCTGACTCCATGGGATTCATAGAGGCTGTATTTGTGTTTGAGTTCTGTCTTACTGTTTCCAGGAGAAAGGATCTCCACAATTAGATCTGGCGCGCCAAGGCAACCCCGATCATCCAACTTCTCCGGATCACAAATCACACAGATATCCGGCTGAACGACATCGTGGATTTTGTGGTCTTCATTAGAGCCCTTTGGGAAACGAACATCAAAGGGAGCTGTATAGACTTGGCATTTTTGGCCCTTTAGAAAAGATCCAATTCTTAAGAAAAGCTCTCCTGAAGCTTTTTGATGAATTCTTCTAGGTGCTGCAGCAGCTTTTTTAAAAATCTTTCCACGGATCAGTTCGACGACTTCCTCAAACTGCCAAGTCAAGTAATCGGCATAAGAATACTTGCCATAATCAGCTTGGGGTTCGTTGACTGTATCTGATTTGTTTTCTTCCATTTTTCCTATTCGATATCCTTAAAAAACTCCTCCAAATCCAAGCTAAACCCTTTAATAACAGCAGACTCCACCACATCTCCTGAAGTCAGTAATCTCGAGGGAACATATTTTCCATTCACGAGAGTATAAATCATTAAATCCTGATTTTCGGGATGGATGATCCAATATTCCCTGACTCCATGGGATTCATAGAGCTTAAACTTATGCTTGAGTTCTGTCTTACTGTTTCCAGGAGAAAGGATCTCCACAATTAGATCTGGCGCGCCAAGGCAACCCCGATCATCCAACTTTTCAGGATCACAAATCACACAGATATCAGGCTGTACTACATCGTGGATTTTGTGGTCTTGGATTGATCCCATCGGGAATCGCACGTCGAATGGAGCTGCGTAAACCTGACATTTTTGACCTTTCAGAAATCCTGTAAATCTATAGGACAATTCTCCCGAGACTTTTTGATGAAGTCTTCGAGGCGCAGCAGCTGCTTTTTTAAAAATCTTCCCACGGATCAGTTCCACGACTTCCTCAAACTGCCAAGTTAAGTAATCGGCATAGGAATACATGCCGTATTCAGCTTGAGGTTCATTGACAGTATCTGGCTTATTCGTTTCCATAGCTTAAATATACTGATCCTAAACTGCTTATGTTTTGATTGCCTTAAAATCAATCCTGCATTTTCTTTACTTTCTCAATTCCAAGACTACTTTTCTCACCCAATCGATGGCTAGCTCAATATCAGAATCGGATGTGTTTTTTCCCAAACTAAACCGGATGGAAGCCCTTCCCAAATCAGAGTTTAACCCCATCGCCTGAAGTACATGGCTGGGTTTTGGTGAGATGGACGTACAGGCCGAACCAGAACTTATAGCTACCTTTTGATTCACTTTTTTGAGCAACTCCTCTCCTTCCACACCTCCAAAAGCAATGTTGGTCACATGAGGCAAACGAGCTTCCTGATTTCCGTTCAGTGACGTTTCTGATAGTTCCAAAAGGCTTTTTTCCAGTCGATTTCGCAAAATTTCCAATCGATCTGCTTCCCTATTCATTTCCGCCAAGCGAAGCTCTGCAGCTTTTCCAAAACCTACGATTCCAGGCACATTGAGTGTTCCGCTTCGCATTCCCTTTTCATGGCCTCCGCCATGGATTTGTGCCAAGGGTTTGGGTAAATCATGATTATGTCTCACATAGAGCGCCCCGACTCCTTTTGGACCGTATAGTTTATGAGCAGAAATGGCCATCAGATGAATTCCTTTGGTGAAAACGGGAATTTTCCCTGCAGACTGCACCGCATCGGTGAAGAAAATAAGGTTTCTTGATTCTGCCAATTGGGCGATTTTTTCAACCGGATGAATCACTCCTGTCTCATTATTTGCCCACATTAGGCAGATCATTTTAGTATGGGTTAAGATGGCATTTTCGAGTTCTTCCAAACTGATTTCACCTTTTGGATTGACCGATAGATAGGTGACTTCGGCCCCTCGTTTTTCTACTTCGGCGAAAGTGTCCAAAACCGCCTTGTGTTCCGTCAAGCAAGTGATGTAATGTTGCTTTTCCCCTGAATAGGCCTCAAAAATGCCTTTGATTCCTAAATTGATCGCTTCTGTAGCCCCTGAAGTAAAAATGATCTCTTTGGCTTTTGCACCGATCAGATTGGCAACTTTCTCACGGGCTTCTTCTACCGCATTTTCTGCTACCCAACCATAAGGATGGCTTTTACTCGCAGCATTTCCAAAGTGAGTTCCAAAGTAAGGAAGCATAGCTTCAATCACTTCCGAAGAACAAGGAGTGGTGGCATTGTTATCGAGATAAATCGGGTAATTCATGTCCTAAAAATACACGATTCTCATTCGATCAATTACTGATTTGCATAACTTCAATTTTCAAACCATCAAAAAATGCAAGAAACTTGGACTTTTGATTTTATTCCAACTGCAAATCCCAAAGAGGATATAGAAAGACTTTTAGCAGAAAAAGATCGGGAACTCGGCATTTTCCTCTCCTACTATTACAAAAAAGAAGGAGCCGTCACCGAGAACGTAAAGCTCAAACTCGGGCCTGATTTTGAGTCAAACACTGCTGGTTCTATGGTCTTGGACTTTGATTTAGTGCATTTTAATGCCTGTCTCGCCATACATGAGCAGGTTCGGGAGGAAATGACGATCAGATTTGAAATCGATCCAAATTCCCAAAAAATCAAGCTGATTGGTGCCTATTGGCCGAGTCGGGAAATGGATGAAATTTAGACTTTAGACACAAGACGCTAGACATGAGATACAAAGTGATAAAAAGAGGAAGGGACAAGAACTCAAATTTTTGCGCACCTACGAGACTTTTCCAAAGTCTCTAAGATTTTCAAAAGTAATAGTTCGGCAAATCGCTAAGATCTTGTGTCTAATGTCTTATGTCTAATGTCTTATGTCTAGCGTCTTATATGCTATCTAGATTTCCTTGTGCTTCTCTTCTCAAATCTCCTTTTTGATTGCATTTCCTTCCAATTAAAGTATTTTTGGGCCTCTTAATTGCCTTATGAAAGAATCTGAAGAATCACTGAATTTTATTGAACATATCATCGAGGAAGACTTGGCCAACGGCTTTCCGCAAGAAAACCTACGCTTTCGTTTCCCGCCCGAACCAAACGGCTACCTGCACATCGGGCATGCAGCTTCGATTTGCATGAATTTCGGTTTGGGTGAGAAATACAACGCTCCTGTAAACCTGAGATTCGACGATACCAACCCTTCCAAAGAAGAGCAAGAATATGTGGATGCGATCAAGCGAGACATTGCTTGGTTGGGTTTCCGCTGGGCAAACGAATGCTATGCTTCAGATTACTTTCAGCAGCTACACGATTGGGCAGTTCAGCTGATCAAAGATGACAAGGCTTATGTCGATCAGCAGACATCTGAGCAGATCGCTGCGCAAAAAGGTACCCCCACTACGCCAGGAACTGACAGCCCTTTCAGAAATCGTCCCATAGCTGAAAGCCTTGACCTATTTGCCCGAATGAAAAACGGGGAGTTTCCTGCCGGAAGCTACGTGCTGAGAGCCAAAATCGACATGGCTTCACCCAACATGCACATGCGTGATCCGATCATGTATCGAATCATTAATGCGCATCACCACAGAACGGGCAATGACTGGTGCATTTACCCCATGTATGACTGGGCGCATGGTGAATCCGATTACGTAGAACAGGTTTCTCATTCTCTATGTACGCTAGAGTTTAAGGCGCATCGTGAGCTTTATGATTGGTATGTAGATCAGATTATTGATCCGAAAAAACTTAGACCTAAGCAGCGCGAGTTTGCGAGAAGAAATCTAAGCTATACCGTGATGAGTAAGCGAAAGCTGCTCGAGTTGGTACAAAAGAATATTGTTTCCGGTTGGGACGATCCACGAATGCCTACGATTTCGGGCTTGAGAAGAAGAGGTTATACTCCTACTTCTATCCGAAAATTCAGCGATTTGGCGGGTATTGCCAAGCGTGACAATGTAACAGACGTCTCTTTGCTCGAATTTTGTATCCGTGAAGACTTGAACAAAACGGCTACTCGAGTGATGGCCGTGCTAAATCCGGTAAAATTGGTGATCACCAATTATCCTGAAGGCCAAACCGAGATCTTTCAATTGGAAAACAATCCGGAACAGGAAAATTCCGGAACCCACGATGTGCCATTTTCCAGAGAATTGTATATCGAGCGCGAAGACTTCAAAGAAGACGGAGGCAAAAACTTCTTTCGACTTTCTTTGGGAAATGAAGTTCGTCTGAAAAGTGCTTACATCATCAAGGGTGAATCTGTGTTGAAGGATGATTCCGGAAACATTCTCGAAATCCATTGTACCTATGATCCGGAAACCCGCTCTGGCAGTGGAACAGAAGCTAGTGAACGTAAAGTAAAAGGTACCCTTCATTGGGTTTCGATAGCTCATGCGATCACAGCTGAGGTAAGAGAATATGACCGTTTGTTTTTGGATGAGGCACCCGATTCGCATGAAGACAAAGGGTTTTTGGAGTTTATTAACCCCAACTCTTTGAATGTCATCAAGGAAGCGTATTGCGAACCGTTCTTAGCAAATGCGACTTTGAGTGATAAATTCCAATTCCAGCGTTTAGGCTATTTTACCCTCGATCCTGATTCCAAAGATGGAAAGTTGGTCTTTAACAAAACGGTAGGTTTGAAAGACACTTGGGCCAAGCAAAACACCCAAGCTCCCGTTCAGAACCAGCCAAAACCTCAGGTTCAGGTACAGCCTCAAGCTAAGAAAAAAGCCTTGAACGAGATTCAGCAAATTGGGAAGAAATTGACCAATCTGTCTGGCGAAAAGCTGGAAACAGCCATGAATTCTATCAAGGAATTTGCGGAAGAAGTGACTTATGAGGAATTGGAACCTTTGTTTGCAACTGCAGCTAAGAAAACAGGAACACGAATAGCCACGATGCTGGCTTTGGGCGTGTTATTGAATAAAGGTCAGGCTAAAAATCAGGCTATTACAGAATTTATTGAGTCTGGAAAAGTAGATGAAAATGAGATTCTGAGAGCTGAGGCAGAGAAATTAGGCTAATTTAGAAATTGTACTTAAAGTGATAGACCTGCTAGGTGTTGAAATCCTGGCGGGTCTTTTTTATTTGCCATTGAGGACGTTGAGGGAATTGAGGTTTTATTATTTGGAGTTTGTCCTGCTCCTCCAGAAACTTGACGCTATGAATTGGAAAATGTTGTTTTTGGAAAGCAGCATAACACGAATGTCAACTATTTAAAATTTTCCACCACATAGCCACAATAGAAAACATAGAAGTTAAGCTAATCACCTCAAAAATTATGTGCCTCTATGTGTCTATGTGGTTAAATCAATTTAGTCCTGCATCGCCCCTTACACTTGACTAAAAAAAGTGAAATGCTGCTTTTGAGAGAAAAGTGAAATAAAAATTCCCACAGATTTTCGCAGAAAAAGACACAGATGATCACAGATTGGTAATACTTCTGTAAACGTTGATCATTTTTTTGCAGCATGCAAATTCTGTTTTTCAGAAAGCAGCATAACGCAACACCTAAATTCCCTTAATTTCTTCATGGTGAAATACAAAAAATGCTGCCTCCGAAGAAGCAGCATTCCTATTTTTGTCCTGAGCGACTTGTACTGAGCTTGTCAAAGTAAGTCTAAGCATCAAATTTCAAATCCTAAGCTCTTTTTATTTCCAACTTGATATCTGAAAATTCCTTTTGCTCGATAAATGGCTGACTTCTAAGTCTCCTGCCGGTTGCGGCAAAGATCGCATTAGCGATCGCTCCGCCCGTAGGAGGCAAAGCAGGCTCTCCCAGTCCAGTCGGATCAAATCCAGAATCGACAAAATGGGTATCGATTTCCGGTACTTCCTTCATTCGGATCAGTCGGTAAGTATCGTAGTTGCGCTGCTTTGGAACCCCATTCTCAAAGGTCAAGTTGGTGTACATCGCATGGCCCATGCCATCTACGATTCCACCTCTTACTTGATGGTTTGCGCCTGTTGGATTGACCACCATGCCACAATCGGTTACAGCTGTGATCTTTTTCAAGGTTGGGGTATTTCCCTGCATTTCGATATCAGCTACTTGAGCCACATACGAACGGTGTGAAAAATACACACTGAAGCCTTGTTTTACATTTGGATTCTTTCCCCAATTGGATTTTTCAGCGGCAGTTTTTACCACTCCGATCATTCGATCCACATCGTAACCCAACTCACCCACTGGATTGGTTTTGGCTCGATTAAGCAATTCCAATCGGAAATCCACCGGGTCTTTTCCTGCTGCCAAAGCGACTTCATCCAGGAAGCTTTGCTCTGCAAAGGCCAAGAAGTTGGTAATTGGAGCTCTCCAAGCGTTTGTCGTGATGCTTGACTTGTGTTCGATGCTTTCGATCAACACATGGTCAACCGCACCTGATGGGAAGTTATTTTCACGAGTGGTATTTCCTGCATTCATCCCTACCCCACGAAGTTTGTATCCGATTAGGGTATTATTGGCATCCAATGCAGCTTCGAATCGATATCGAACAGCAGGACGGTAAGCACCTCCCGTCAGTTCATCCTCTCTACTCCATGTTACTTTCACAGGGGCATTGATCGCACGGGAAACTTCCACTGCTTCAATCACATAATCTGCTCTAAGTCTTCGACCAAATCCGCCTCCCAATCGAGTGATTTCCACAGTTACATTCTCTGGAGGAATTCCCAAAAGCGTTGCAGTTTCTTGTCTGGCCCGATCCGGAGTTTGCGTAGGTCCGACCAGTTCTACTTTGTCTCCTTGAACATGAGCAAAGAAGTTTTCGGGTTCCATAGGAGAATGGGCCACGAAAGGACACTGATATTCTGCAGTTACCACTTTGGCTGCAGACTTGAAGGCCACATCCACATTTCCATCTTTCCGCTTGGTTTCGGCTTTTCCTTTGACCAACAGCTCGGCAAATAGACGATCATGATCGGCTGTACTTTCCACTGCGCCATCTGGTTCGTATTCAACCTTAAGGAGTTTTTTGGCTTTCAAAAGCGGCCAAGTGGTATTTCCAACCACCGCAACACTGGTTCCGAATGTCACAACATCAGTTACACCTGACACGGCTCTAGCCGCCGAATCATCCACGGATTTGATTTTCATTCCGAAAGGAGCACGCTGAATCATCGCATGCTTCATCCCTTCTCTCTGAAAGTCTAACCCATAAAGTGGCTTACCGGTATACATATCCTTGGCATCCACGTTTTTCACAGGCGTGCCAATAATTTTGAAATCCTTTTTGTCTTTTAAGGTCACCTCTTCTGGCGCAGTCATGGCAGCTGCTTCTGTGACAAACTCACCGAAATGGCCCTTTTTGCCAGATCCCGGGTGAGAAATAATGCCCTTTTCAACAGTGATTTCCTCAGCAGGTACATTCCAAGTTTTAGCTGCTGCTGCCACTAGAACAAACTTGGCTGTAGCTCCAGCTTTTCTCAGTCTTTCCCAGCTGTGAGGCATTGCACCCGAACCACCCGTAAGTTGACGGTCATATTTTTCAGGATCAAGATTGGCCTGGACCACTCTTACTTTTTCCCAATCCGCCTCCAACTCCTCGGCCACGACCATGGGAAATGATGTCTTGATGTTTTGTCCCAATTCCGGATTAGGTGAATAGATCACCACATCTCCCGTTGGAGAAATGGATAAGTAACTGTTAAAGGATTTGGCTTGTGAAAGGATCTCTTCTGTGCTCAACACTTCCACTTTGGGAGAATCACAGCTGAACCAATTGAACCCGATAAACAAGCCTCCTGCTGTCGTACCGGCTATCTTCAGAAAATCTCTTCTGCTTGCTTTAGTGACTGTTTTCATGGCTTATTTGGTTTTGGCGGCTAAGGCTACTGCTTCACGAATCTTATGATAGGTACCGCAACGGCAGATATTTCTGTTCATCGCGTTATCAATTTCTTCCATGCTTGGATTTGGATTTTGCTCCAAAAATGCCGCCGCAGTCATGATTTGACCTGCCTGACAATAACCGCATTGGGCTACATCCACTTCTTCCCAAGCTTTCTGAACCGGATGGTCACCTTCTTCCGAAAGGCCTTCGATGGTCGTCACTTCAGAATTGCCGACGCTGGAAATCGGAGTCACACAGGAGAAAGTTGCTTTTCCGTCTAAATGAACCGTACAGGCACCGCATTGTGCAATGCCGCAGGAAAATTTGGTTCCGACCATTCCTAGACTGTCACGAAGTACCCACAAAAGCGGGGTGTCATCTTCGACATCCACGGTATGGGACTTGCCGTTGATTTTTAGGTTAAAGTTTGCCATGGGTTATAAGTTGTTAAGACTTTCAAGTTAGGGATAATTTTTTTTGAAAATACCTGCTTTTGAATACTTGGTTTTAAGAAGGTTATGAATTGCTAATGGCTTACATGACTGTCATCTCAAGGGTTATTTTATCTCAGAAATTGAATTGTAAGAATCACTGAGCAGCTTATTTACGTCCTAAATTGATTTTTCTAAGCTGATAAAATTTCTAACTTCGATCCGTCTGTTTTTTAACAAAACCCTAAACCTATGTCCCAAACCATCAAAGCGGCTATCGTAGGTACCGGATTTATCGGTCCGGCGCACCTTGAAGCCCTGAGAAGAATTCCCAATGTCGAAGTAGTTGCCTTGGTTGAAGTCAATCAAGAATTGGCTAATGAAAAAGCCAAAATGCTTGGAATCCCAAGAGCATACACTTTTGACGACATGCTCAAGCAGGCCGATATCGATGTAGTGCACATCTGTACGCCAAACTTTCTCCACTACTCCCAAGCCAAGGCGGTCATGGAAGCGGAAAAGCATGTGATCTGTGAAAAACCTCTGGCAGTAAAAATTCATGAAGCTGAAGAACTTGTAAAAATTGCAAGTACCACCGGCTTGGTCAATGCTGTTCACTTCAACTTACGCTACTACCCGATGGTACGTCAGATGAAAGTGATGCGTGAAAAAGGTGAACTCGGGGAAGTGTACTCAATTATGGGTTCTTATCTTCAGGATTGGCTTTTCCTTCAGACTGACTATAACTGGAGATTGGAACCGGACAAATCCGGCGACTCCCGTGCCATCGCCGATATCGGATCTCACCTTTTGGACATTACCGAATACGTCACTGGCTTGAAAATCACCGAAGTGATGGCTGATTTCTCTACGGTTCACAAGACCCGATTGAAGCCATTGAAGCCGATCGAAACCTATTCGGGTAAAATGCTAACCATGGATGACTATCAAGAAGTGCCGATCAATACCGAAGATCATGCGACGGTTATGCTTCGTTTTGATAACGGTTCGAAAGGTTCTATCACCGTGTCACAAGTAAATGCAGGACGTAAAAACCGGTTAAATATCGAAATCGCAGGTTCCAAGTCTAATTTTGAATTCAATTCAGAGCGACCAAACGAACTGTGGATCGGTAAGCGTGAAAAAGCAAATGAGCAGTTGATGAAAGATCCTTCCTTGTTCCATAGAGAAGCATCTTCCCTGATCAGCTTCCCCGGTGGACACAATGAAGGCTTCCCTGACACCTCCAAGCAGATGTTTAAAGAAGTCTATGCGGCCATTGCGACAGGCAAGCAGCCCGAAAATCCAAGCTTCCCGACCTTTGCGGATGGTCTCAGAGAACTCATCATCGGTGAGCGTATTGTAGAAAGCAACAAAAAACAAGCTTGGGTTAGAATCTAAGCTTTGATATCGAAGCCTTCCAATTTTTACGGAAGGCTTTTTTCATTTCGCTGCAACTTTGTTTTGCAATTAGGAGTTAGCAGAATGGAATTAATTTAAATCATTTCTATAACCAACCCTTTATTAACATGAACTTCAAAAAAATCTTCTTTTCACTTTCCCTAGCCTTATTGGCGTCTGTGGTTTCTTTTGCTCAGGAAAAAGCAAGTCCGGCAAGAACAGCTGAAGGAACAGCTGCAGGCAGCAAAATCACCATCAAATATTCCTCTCCCGCTGTCAAAGGCAGAACAATTTGGGGTGACCTTGTGCCACTGGGTCAAGTATGGAGAGCTGGTGCCGATGATGCAACCACCTTTACTACTACCAAAGACATTAGCATAGAGGGACAAAAACTACCTGCAGGTACTTACAGCTTCTTTATTATTCCCGGAGAAAGTCAGTCAACCTTCATTTTCAACAAGGTGGCCAAGCAATGGGGAGCATATACCTATGATGCAAAACAAGACGCATTAAGGGTAAACGTACCTTCTCAGCAAACTTCTACAATGGAAGAAAGACTCGTATATGAAGTGAAGCCTGACTCTTTCGAGATTCGTTGGGAATATGCAAAAGCTTCAGCTAAAATCGGTTCTTAAGTGTTAGATCCACTTTGAAAAAAACCATCGGAAATAATTCGATGGTTTTTTTATGCCTTTTTTAAGCTGAATCTCGATTAGTAACTTCTCGTGGGTAATTTTGTGGACCATGCCAAAATTTGATCCTTTTTCATTTGACCTACCCGTTTCAGAAATCATCCCCGAGGTCAAAAAACACCTTTCAGCATCCAACTCCTTAATCATTCAAGCCCCTCCAGGTGCCGGAAAAAGTACGCTCTTGCCATTGACACTTTTGGATGAACCATGGCTAAAAGGAAAGAAAATCATTATGTTGGAGCCTCGTCGCCTGGCCACCAAAAGCATCGCCCAGCGAATGGCTGATATGCTTGGGGAAGACGTCGGAAAAACAGTAGGCTATCGAATCCGATTTGAGTCAGCCATCTCCAACCAAACCCGACTGGAAGTGATTACCGAGGGGATTCTCACCCGAATGATGCATCAGGACAATGCCTTGGAAGAGGTAGGTTTGGTGATTTTTGACGAATTCCACGAACGCAATCTTTTTTCTGAGGTGGCTTTGGCGCTAGCCAGAGAAGTACAGCAAGTGCTTCGACCGGATTTGAGAATTCTGCTGATGTCAGCCACCATAGACGCAGAGCAGCTTTCTCAGCTGTTAGGTTCAAAAGTGATCCAAAGCCAAGGAAGACAATATCCTGTTGAAATAAATTATTTAAATGAAGTGGACGAATATGCCATCGGTGAGGATACCGCACGGCAAATCATCCCTTTGACCAAGAAGCACACCGGCGATTTTTTGGTCTTTTTGCCCGGTCAGGGCGAAATCAAAAAGACCGAAGAAATCCTCAAAAGAGCTCTTCCTGAGGACGTCATTGTTCCACTTTTTGGGCATCTTTCTCCATCGGAGCAAAATCGCGCTATTCTCCCCCATCCTTCAGGAAAGCGGAAAATCGTTCTTTCCACAGACATTGCAGAGACATCCTTGACCATCGGAGGTGTCCGAGTGGTGGTAGATTCCGGCTTTGCCAAATCGAATCGATTTGATGCCCGTTCAGGACTTTCCCGATTGGTTCTGCATCGCATCAGCAAGGATTCCGCTGATCAGCGAAGTGGCCGAGCTGGCCGATTGACTGCAGGTCATTCCTATCGGCTTTGGTCGAAAGCCACCCAAGCGCAGTTGTCAGAATACAGGACTCCTGAGCTTCTGGAGGCTGATTTGACTTCGTTGGTGCTCGATATGAAAGCTTGGGGTAAAGAAGATATCCGATCCATGACTTGGCTGACTCCGCCACCAGCAGGTACCTTGGTACTTTCTGAAAAAGTACTCGAAGCCATCGATGCGGTGGAAGCTGGAAAATTGACCGACCATGGGAAGGAAATCCATCAGCTGCCCGTTCATCCACGAATCGCCCACATGCTGATCTATGCCAAGCGGATGAATCAATTGGCTTTGGCCACGGATATCGCTGCGGTATTGGAGGAAAGAGATCCGCTTCCGGCTGATGCGGGCGTGGATTTGAATTTGCGGATTGATGCCTTGAGAAAGTTTCGTGATCGAGGTGTCAGCATGTCCCGGATCAAAAAAATCGAAAAAGTAGCCGCGCAGTATCGCCGTCTTTTCAACATTCAGCCCGAAAATAAACCCGCTGACCCATGGGCCACAGGGCTACTTTTGGCCTATGCCTATCCTGAACGAATCGCTGCTGCTCGTCCGGGAAACAATGCCCAATTTCAGCTTTCCAATGGGAAAATCGCCCAAATCGGTCATCGCGATGACTTGGCACATGAGTCCTGGCTGGCAGTTGCTCACGTAGATGCACGAGAAGGCTTGGGTAAAATCTGGATGGCAGCCCCGCTCAACCCAAAAGATTTGGCTCCGATGCTCAAGACCAAGGAAGTCTTGGAATGGGATCGAAAAAAAGGGGGACTGATCGCGCATTCAGAAATCCGGATTGGTGCCATCATTTTGGGTACACGACCGCTTCAAAAGTTTGATAAGTCCTTGGCCAAGCAAGCTATTCTTGAGGCAATTCAGGAAGAAGGACAATTCCTCCTGGATTGGAATGAGGAGGTGCTGCAGCTGATTTTCCGGGTGCAATCCTTGAAAAAATGGAATCCAGAACAAAATTGGCCAGATTGGTCGGTTGAAACGCTTTGTCAAAGCTCACCGGAATGGTTGGAACCTTATTTGGAAAATATCTCCAAAAACGAGGATTTCAAAAAACTGGACTTGAGTCAAATTCTCCTTCATTCCCTTTCTTTTGAGCAGCAACAACTTCTGGAATCTTTGGCCCCTTCAAAAATTACCGTTCCTTCGGGCAGTCAGACCAGGCTCGAATACAAAGAAGAGGGCGTTACTCCCCTGCTTTCCGTTCGACTGCAAGAATTATTCGGCTTACTCGACACGCCCAAAGTCAATCAGGGAAAAGTGGCGGTATTGATCGAAATGCTGTCTCCGGGTTACAAACCGGTGCAGCTTACTCAGGATTTAAAGAGCTTTTGGGCCAATGGCTATTTCGAAGTGAAAAAAGAACTGAAAAGGCGCTACCCCAAACACGAATGGCCAGAAGATCCCATCAGTGCCGAAGCGGTACGAGGAGTCAAAAAACGGTTTTAAACTCAGAGATGATCCAAAAAATCAAGCAATTGGAGAAATGAGGCGATGGTAAACGGTGTCAATTCCTTTTGTTTGATTTGGTGAAGATATAGTTGCCTTAACTCTTCATATCCTTCCCTGTGGTACAATCTGGCTAGAGTAACCCCTCTAAAAGCGTGATAAACAAAATTTTGATTGGGAAATGGTTGTGCTTGCTGTATTTCAAATGCCAATTCTAAAGATTTAGAATCAGACATCGTATCCAGCCAGTGAAATCCATGTTTGACAAAAAATTCCTCTCCTTTTTCGATGGCTTCAATTAGATTGAATTCATGATCCAACACAAATCTCTTCGGAATGCCCGCCTTAATCGCATCGGGAGCTTGAATTAGTGTGATAGATCGCTGTGCGTAATCGCTCAGCGTGGGAAGGAACTTGTGAATAATAGTCTCCACCAAATGATTCCTGATTCCCAATTTATACTCTAAATAAGAAACATCAGGATACTCGGTATAATGCACGAAGATTACCTGGTTACCTTCGGTAAATGGCTTTTCAAACAAAAGATGTTGGGGATGAAAGGCAAATCCAAAATCTCTGAAAAACCCAAAATGCAGATCGATAACTTCCTCTTTCCTCATAGTTTAAAAACAGAGGAAAATGGCAAATGTTGTATTCGATCAGGAGAATAATTCTTTCAGCTCCTGAAGCATAGGCTCCACTTCTGACTTTTTCAAGATCAGACTTCCTTCATCTTCAGGGTTGTGCAAGTAATGATTCCAGTGTTTTTCCGCTTTTCGGATGGTACGCGGGGTAATGTCAAATTCCACACTGTCCAAGTAATCTTTGGCTAAGGTAGATGCCTTAAAATTGCCAAACAGGTACACTCTAAAAATGTCCACAAAGCGCTCAGCCAAGTCAAATTCCTCTAAAATCTGAGCGAATGCACCTTGAACTGACCTATTCTTTTTATCAAATATTGCCTCAAAAATCGCATCCAAAGACTCTTCATTCCATGAGGTCTTGGATAGTGCACGACATGCGAGGTAAGCAATCTCCCAATTATCTCCTTTCACGAGCGTAATCAGATGATTTTTGGTTTCTTCATCCGCCATTGCTCCCAATTTATCCGCAAAGTGATAGGCTTCGTCTTCTTTTGGGTCGCACATCCGGTTGAGGATTTTTTGGATTTCTTCCTGCATGATTTTTCGGTTTCTTTGCACAAAGATAGCCTAAATGGCTTCCCAAACATGACCATTCCCCAATCCATTTCTTTAAGCTTATCTGATGCGGAGCAAATCCTTACTACAGCTAAGGAGTCCCATTGGATCGTGAATTACGAGGAGGAAAAGCATCAGTTGGTTTTGGAAAGGGAAAATGAGTGGCTGGCAAAAATGTACTTGCCTTGGACTTACGAGTGGGATGAAAAGAAGGGATTGGCCGTTCGGCATGAAACCCATTTTTCCTTGGCCTTGATCCGGGCAGGACAGGCTGCGGTTGGGTATTTTCATCAGGGTCAACTGATCGATCATCGGGTTTTCCGGGCCTATATGGTCCGACAAAAGCAAGGAAAATCCCAAATCAAACACCTGAAAACCAAAGGAAAATCCAGAGCAGGTTCACGTATCAGATTAGCTGAGACAGCGCGTTTTTTTGAAGAAATCAACGAACGGCTTCAATCCTACTCCGCGCAGTATCCCATGGATTTTTGGGGGATCAGTTGTGCCAAAACGATGTGGCCCTACTTTTTTGATTCGGAGGTCTCCCCTCCTTTTTCTTCCAAGGATAACAACCTGATCGAACTGCCTTTTCATATCGCACAGGCCTCTTTTGAAGAACTAGAAAAAGCCGGACAGCTATTATCCCAATTTCACCTGATCCTATCGGACAAGGGGAAAGAAGCGATAAATCTTACCTCAGAAAAAATAGAACATACCGACTCGGGAGACTGGTAAGATTTGGAAGGTTGTTAATCCTAGAGATTCAACATTTCTCTAAATCTTAGAAATCAAACTACTATCGGTACAGATCTCCTTCTTTTTCAGGAATATGCAGCGGAAACCATAAAAATCTATGACTTCCATTTGCCAGGCCAAGTGCGCATACTTGTAAACTAAGATTTGGAGGAGAAAGGTAATCGGGCTATTTTGATAAAGATTTCGGAGGAAGAAGGGCAAAAAAATAATTGTAACCTCAAGGTGCACAAATCTGCCGAAAATTGGGTGCATTAGTGTACCAAAGGTGCATAAATAAATGAGTTACCAGTAATTTTATGAGCCGACAAGAAAGACGAAAAAATAAACGGGACAGACAAAAAGCTTTTGAAAAAAAGACACCTTATGAACCTGCGACAAAAGGAGCAAGAATTTTTGTTATTGCTACTTCGTTGACAATTGTTTTCTTGTTTCTTTATTTAGCTCTTCGTGACAATTCATTACCTGACAATGAACTAAGCACAATTTATGTTACGCTCAAAGACACTCCAAAATATGACGAATACAAAATCAAATCGACCACTTACAGAGACATTATACTGACAACCAAAGAATATCAACGTGAATTTAAAATCACAGCAATGACATACAAGGCGACTGACCATAACGCCTTTAAAGCAAATGTTCTTGCTGGCGACAAAGTAGAACTCAAAGTGAAAAAATCCGAACTTGACGACTTGAACGAAAATACCTTTTGGAATAACTATAATGATGTTTATGGTCTTAGTAAAAATGGCAATAGCTACGTTGACATTGAATTAAGAACTGAATTAACAGACAAAGACAGCAAATGGTCTTATTTTTTTGTAATCATTGGTTTGGTAATGTTGCCTTATGGTTTTATAAAAAGTAAACCATTAATTAGTATGGACAAAGCAATAACAGCGACAGCGGTAATTGGACTAATAATAATGCTAATTGTCAGCAGACTATGAGAAAAACTACTGGTAACACGGGTTTGGCAAAAGTGGCGGTTCAGTGCTCCGCAGACACATTTTTGGTTAATCAAAGTTTGATTCTCCGCATCAACATTTGTGGTGAAAATCGCCACCTTCGCCAAGCCCGAAACCGTTATGGCAAATTCTAAAAAAACCAAAACTTCAAAAACCTACAAATTTTCATAGACTTTAAAGGGGTTTAGTTCGATAGCTTAAACAAAACATTTGAAATAGCATTCAAGAAAAAAATCCTGATAAAATTTAAATTATTGGATTATTTGAGCTTGTTTTTACCAAAAGGAAAGAATTCAATTAAGAGAAAAGAGACAGACTTAAAAATGTAATTCCTAGGAAAAATGGAGATTAAAAGAGGTAGTAAAAGTGGGATAAAAATATAATAGCGGACACCTTTTGGTTGTAAAATGGAAAATCCTATCATTGGTTCTTTATTAATTATTATTGGTGCGATTAGCTATTGGCTGATGTCCATAATGGATTTCAAAGATGAATTTTCAGATAGTACTAAATTTAGAGGATATTCTGCCTCAGTGATTTTTATAATTTTGGGTATATATATACTTTCAAAACTTCTTCTTTTTGGTCTAGCAGGATTTATACTTTTGATATGTTCTTCAGGTTTATTGATTTACGGTATAAAAACAAATCGAATAGGTACTTCTTTCAATTCACTTAAGCCATCGTTAGTAATTTTTATAATTCTTACATTTATTATCTCACTTGTGTTATTCCTAGGAAAATCAGTAACCCTTTAATTTTATGAAAATCAAAAAAAGTGAAAAAAGAAACTTGCCATAACATCACCTTGGATACAGCGGGCGGTTCAGAGTAAATAAAAAGTTTAGTATCTTTAAGAAGTTAGGAGTAAGCTGGAAGAGAACGGCTCCGAATGCCCGCCGTCTCCAAGCTGAATCACGTTGTGTGTCAGCTTAGAAAACCGACAACAGACCAAACACGATAAATATTGTTTCTATTTTTGGAAACTTTCATTATCTTTGTGACGTTTAACAAGACAGTATTGAATGAGATTTTTTGAAACAAAATTTTTAGAAGAAGCAAACGAGTTCATTTCACAACTCGACCCAAAGACAATAAAGAAAGTCTTTTACAATATTGACCTTGCTGAACAAACAAATGACCCAAAACTTTTTAAGAAGCTTCAAAATGACATTTGGGAGTTTCGGACAAAGTTCGCAGGGCTTCAAATTAGACTTCTTGCATTTTGGGACAAGACAGATAACAAAGAAACTTTGGTAATAGCGACCCACGGTTTCATAAAGAAAGTTGACAAAGTGCCGGCTAACGAAATTGACCGGGCCGTAAGACTGAAAGACAAATATTTTAGTAATAAACATTAAAAGTAATCATATGGCAACCAAAGAATTAAAGACATACTCACTTGCCGAGATGAAAGACAAGTATATCGGCAAAGTTGGAACGACTGAACGAGACGAATACGAATATGAGCTTCGTATGGACGTTTTGGGCAAAATGATTAAAACAGCCAGACAAGAAAGAAACTTAACACAAGAAGAACTTGGACGACTTGTAGGTGTTCAAAAAGCTCAAATTTCTAAACTTGAAAGCAGTGCTAACAGTGCGACAATTGACACTATTTTGAAAGTGTTTAAGGCATTGAAAGCTGAAATAAACTTTAACGTGAAACTTGAAGACAACTTTGTCAAACTCGCCTAACAGAAATGAAAACCGAACGCACAACAGCCGTAACCGTTGCACAACTACTCGTCAAACTTCAGGATTTTTCATTGTTGGGTTTTAGGTTGTCACAGGATATGCCTAATGGGCCGGGATTTGATAGTTTATGCCAAAAATCCAAACCTAGTAACCAAACTATCTAAAGGTATCTTTGTCCTTAAAATCAGGGCTAAAAGCGCCATCTACGGGTTTTTTGGGCTACTTTAGGATCACGAACAGAACAGAAAATCCAAATTCATTTTTGAATCCAATTCAGTTTCCAAACCGCCAAAACCACCTAAACGGCTCTGAAATAGGCTTTTATTTAAAAATGAATGGTTTTTTTACGGTCTGACGTTATGGGTTATGCTAAAAGACAACAAAACAAATTTGATACTTATGGAGAATATTTTGAATAACGATATAAAATCTAAAATTAAGGGGCTTGCAATATATCAAATTGCAGGTGGTATAATTGGCATTGGACTGACAATTTGGTTAATCGCACAAACAGTGACAATCACTGGACTTGTAATTTTGTTTTTTATTCTTGCCGCTGGACTTTATTCATTCTCTATTTATTGCGGACAGCAATTATTAAAAGGGCAAATAAAAAGCGGACTTAAACTTTCGATAATTAATCAGGCTCTACAAGTTATAAATTTTGCAGTTTTGGGATATGCCTTCAAATTTGTAGCTGGACTAATACTTTCTATTGGTATTAACTACACTAACGATTTTAAAATCACCTTTAATTTTTCACTTTCTGAATTTCAATTCAATATAAATAGTGAAAAAGAATTGGTAACGGTTGGATTTAATGTTGTTGCAATTTATTTGGTTTATTTCATTGACAAATTGCAACAAGATATAGAAAATAGAGAAACTTTGTTCAAGGCATCTCAAAATATCGACACTAATACAGAAAGCTTGACAACAGAAGAAAAGCTATAAACTTTTTGAAATAAGACGAAGAACTACCCATAACAACTAAGCTTTCGTTGCGTGCGGAGCACGTACAATGAAAGCGCTGTTGCACAAAAACGGTGAGGTTCCTATGGGGATTGAATCGGAATTTCAGTTGAACTTGTAAGGTCTGGAAGCTAAAAAAGTCTCCCCAGAATTATTGATCACATTCAAAAAGCCATCTAATTAAAGAGTTTTCAGCCCTTCCAGACCCGTTTTGGAAGGGCTTTTTGTTGGCCCCTATCACCAGTAATCTACAAACAAAAAAACCTTTGGCCTCGACGAGCGAAACCAAAGGTTGGTTAGTGGTGTAAGTAATTAGGCTAGTTCTTAGAAGCTTGAGCTTCCGGAACTTGGGAAATTGTTGGAAATCATCGCCATGGTCTCATGGGCTACTTTGATGTTAAACTCATAAGCCAAGCTCTTGTAATTGACCAAGTCCACGATGGTACCGATGAAACACAAACCAAGGGTTAGGATGTAGAGAATACCCAAACCCACCTGACCAAGGATAAATCGGTGTAGTCCGGCAAATCCAAAGAAACCAAGCAAGGTCAAGATCAAAATCATCTGAGAATCCTTTCTTCTAGCCCGGTAAACCTGCGCAAAGAGCGAAGCTTGATCCTCGTCCATATTTTTCATCAATCCCTGAATGTAGCCCAGTTCCATACCTTCCAGTTCAGGGAGATGCCTCAATACATTAGCCATAATTGTGTGTTGTTTTTAGGTTTTTGATTAAAGTCCAAATTCGGTGAAGGATCACACCAAAGGCCAGCATTGCCAGCGGGTGCATGGACCAGGAAGCCTGAATCTCTCCCCGCGCGAGGAGGCTCATCGACCGTCCCAATCCACATCCCGGACACCAGCTGAAGCCCATGCTATCCAGCGGGCAAAGGCTGAAATGATGTCCTGCATCTGGATTGATCGTGAAGATGGCAATTAAGCTACCGATCCAAAAGATCAATTCCAAAGGGGTGCGTCTAAGCCATGAGGTGATTTCCTTCATGCAGGACAAAGTACGAAAAAGGTGCCATCTGGCAAATGTGGCCTATATGCCCTGATTTCCGCGATGGTGTAAAAATCTTGGATGATTTGCGTACAAGAAAGTGTCCGATTATGTACGCTTTAATTCGGGTAGTCTAATTTCAAGTACTTTTCCAAACTGAGCTTGCTGCTGGGTATGGAGGTTTTTCCTCAGCGCTTTGTATCCTTTCTTTCCTCCAAAATTCTTCCTTCCCGCAAAATTAAACACCAAACCCAAGATCTCTCCCGGGACCTTAATTTCTGGTTTTAGATTTAATGCTTCTGATGCCTCTTGACCTAAAAAAAAGGAAAGAATTCCCTCAGCCTGAGCGTTGAGCACCGGATCGAGTATTGTTTTTTGATAAAAATGAAGCAGACCTTTTACCAAACGCTGCCCTGCTTCTGAGGATTTCAAATGCCTTTTTCGGATCAGCTTATCCAATTCGAAGGCCTCTTTGGTCGTAGTTGGCCAAAATTGAGTCTCAATTCCCATCAGCTCCCCGATCCATTTCCAATAACTCAAGACCGATTCGTATATTTTTTCCGAAGGTGCTGCGCCCATTTTGGCCAAACCTCTCAATACGATATGGCTAAAGGCTAGATTGGTGCCGAGCATATCTTCTTGATTCACAGGTTGACCGAAAGCCAACTCCCAGTCTTTAGCATAAGTCAGGATGAAATACCTACTCAATGCATGGATCAATCGGACTTTAGCACAAACCAAATATGCTTGATCCTGTACGGAAAACGCCCCCGGGCGAAAGATCTCCAAGACAAAGGAGGCCGTCTCCCCTAGCCTCTCCCCGATCTGATCCAAAATCCGATTGGACCGAACCAATACCTGTGCACCATCAGCAAAGGCATAGCAGTAAGGCAGAGAATAAAAGCCAAGCATGGCGAGGTAGAGGTCTCCATTTTCCTCAAAAAAATCCTGAGCTGATCGGAGATCGGATTCATCATACTCCTGTGCCTTATCAAGGTAAAAAGTAAAAAATGCCTTCAGTTCGGCGGGGAAATCCTTTGGAAGGTCTTCAGGAATCACATTCCATGAATTGATCTCAGTGATCAAACTTGGGTTTTGGACCAAAGAAAAAACCGCCTGATCAGCTAAGTTATCCTGCCTCTTTCTGAGTTGATCAAATACCGAATTGGTGTAAAACTGTAATTTCTCCACCTCATTCTAACCTGCATTTTGTAATTTGGTTGGCCTAGAATCTTATTTCATGTTAAAAAATATAGCTCTTCTTGTTTTTCTTTCTTTGGCGATCTGTCAAACCCTTCTGGCTCAGGCTGCTTCTGATCTTTGGGTAGTCGATACCGAAGGAAAGGGTGGAAAGATCAAACTCCTTACTTCCACTGCAAAACCCCTCACCAACCGACCGGAATACGACAATCAGCCCAATTTCATCAACGATTCGGAATTGGTCTTTTCGGCAGCGGATCAAAAAGGCAACCATGACATTATCCTGTATAGTTTCCGCACAGGCAATTTTACCAACCTGTCCAAAACGCCCGACCGAAGCGAATATTCCCCCAATCTCACCGACTGCAAGCAGTACATTTCGGCTGTGGTTGTAGAGCCGGATGGAAAGCAGCGGCTTTGGCTGTATCCGATTATCGGTGAAGCGCCTGAGCTTTTGTATGATGACATTGCTCCTGTGGGCTATTACGACTGGTATGACAACAAAGCGGCCATGTTTGTATTAGGCGAACCCAACAAACTGGTCTATGCCCGAGGAAAAGGAAATGTGCAGGAGATTTCTAAAAATATTGGCAGGTCTGTCAAAAAACGCCCAAATACATCCGAAATCGCCTACCTAGACCGAAATGACTTAAAGTCAAGCTCAGAAGGAGATCAAGTAAGCATCAAGTCAATTAACCTGAAGACCAATACCACCGAATCCTTTGGATACACCCTTTCGGGTTCGCAGGATTTGATTTGGATCGACAAAAACCATTTGCTGATGGCAAAAGGAAATGAGGTCTTTATCAAAAATGTGAGAGATTCAGATTGGCTTTCTCTCGGAAAAATCGAATCTTCGACCCATCAGAACATTACCCGAATGGCATACAGTCCTGAGTTGAACAAGCTCGTGTTTGTCATGAATAGAAAATAACACCCAATAACCTATGAAAAACTTATTCAAATCAGCGGTGGTTTTGTCCGCACTTCTTTTGGCAGGAAATATGCTGCAAGCTCAAATCGATGACAAACGCGGTATTGTAGCCAAAGGAGCCCAATTGGAAAAAGTAAAGGATGGCTTCAGTTTCACGGAAGGTCCTGCAGTCAACCGACAGGGAGACATATTTTTCACGGATCAGCCAAATGATAAAATCTACCGCTGGAACCCCAATTCAAATCAAGTAACCTTATTTAAAGAAGGTGCAGGTAGATCCAATGGCTTGTATTTTCAGTTGGATGGCAAGCTCATCGCTGCGGCTGACTTGAACAATGAATTGTGGGAAATCGATCAGCAAACTGGGAAAGAGACAGTGTTGGTCTCCTCTTTTAGAGGAAAAAAGCTCAACGGTCCAAATGACGTTTGGGTAAGACCAAAAGGTGGTTTGTACTTCACGGATCCACTCTATCCTAGACCTTATTGGGAGGGTATTCGAACAAAAGATATGCAGCAAGACGGGCAGCACGTGTATTACTTATCTGCGGATCGAACCGAACTTTTCCGAGTGGCCGAAGACCTCAAGCAGCCCAATGGCATAGTGGGTACTCCTGATGGCAAATACCTGTATGTAGCAGATATCGGAGACAAAAAAACCTGGAAATATGAGATTCAGGAAGACGGGTATTTGACCAACAAAACACTTTTCTGCGAAATGGGATCGGATGGAATGACCATTGACGAGCGTGGCAATGTGTACCTGACCGGAAAAGGAGTCACCGTATTTGACCGAAACGGAGAGCAAATCGCACATATTCCGGTTCCTGAAAACTGGACCGCTAATGTGGCTTTTGGTTCCTTAACCAGAAACACCCTGTTTATCACCGCGATGGGATCTGTCTATACCCTAAAAATGAAACACAGAGGAGTTTGGTGAAAAAGCTGGAAGTGGGAAGACCGAAGACCGAAGTTTTCTTCCGTCTTCGGTCTTCCGTCTTCGCGCTACTACCAACAATTCCCATCCACATCGCAGCTTTCGCCTTCGTTTCCGGAAGCAATGTCTAGCACAGGGTTATTTTTAGCGTATTCCGCCCAAGCCTTTTCCAGAGTCTGATCAAATACCTCATCCGGTTGAGCTCCTGAGATGCCGAATTTTCGATCCAACACAAAGAAAGGCACTCCCCTCACTCCGATTTGTCTGGATTCATAAATATCCTGATAAACAGCTTCTTCATACTGATTGGATTCAAGCATGGGTTTAATTTTTTCCTCAGGCACCCCAACTTCTTTTCCAAGCTGTATCAAGGTATCAGTATCATCCACATTGAGACCATCGGTAAAGTAAGCCTTCAGCAATCGCTCTTTCATGGCGTCTTGAATTCCAAATTCTTTAGCAAGGTGAATCAGGCGATGGGCATTTTTGGTATTTGCTACGACTGCCTTATCAAAGTCAAAGGTCAAGCCTTCTGCCTTGGCCATTCCCACCACTTGGGAAGTGATTTGTTTGGTTTGCGCCATGGACCAGCCTTTTGATTGGGAGAGATCCTCCAAGGTGTTGACGCCTGGCTTGGTTTGCTGATCAGGATTTAATTGAAAGCTCTTCCACTCGATTTCGACTTTTTCTTTAAATGGAAATTTCTGTAGCGCCTTTTCCATCTTTCTTTTTCCGATGTAGCAAAAAGGACACACGACGTCAGACCAAATCTCGATTTTCATAAGTTTCTATTTTTCAATTCACCAGAAAAAGAAGGCACTGCACCTACGGCACCTTTTTTCTCATGGCATTTGATTGGATTTTTACTTTACTTAAAGCACAAATCGGAAATCACCCTAAAGAGTTCACCAAAACTGTGAAAACCAAAGAATGCCCTTCTTGTGCGATGGAAGTAGACGACAAGGCAAAAGTTTGCCCCATCTGTCAGTTTGAGTTCCCCAAGCGCTCGCCTTGGATTACATGGATGGCGATCTTTTTGGTGATCCTTTGGCTACTTTCCTACATCCTTTGAAACCACCCACACCTATGAATAAACGATCTTTCCTGAAGTATTTGGCCGCTTTTGGCATTGGAGGAAGTGTCTTTCCTGCGGCTGCAAAACCTTTTTCACTAGACCAACTCGACTGGAATTCCGATGACATTTGGGATCAAATCCGTGCCGGCTACCGAATCAAGCGAGACTACATCAACTTCGAAAATGGATACTATTGCTTTCTCCCCGAAGAATTGTTGGAAAAGCAAATCGCTCACATCCGAGAAGTGAATTTTCAGGCTTCCCACTACATGCGAGGGGTTCAATTTGAAAATAAAGCCAAGTCCGCAGCAGCCCTTGCCGCTTTGGTTGGTGCAGATGCCGAGGAGGTGGTATTAACCAGAAACACGACCGAATCGTTGGATTTGATTATTTCCGGTTATCCTTGGAAGCCCGGTGATGAAGCAGTTTTTTCCAATCAGGATTATGGAAGCATGCAGACGATGTTTGAGATGGCTTCCAAACGCTGGGGGATTAAGACGGTAAAAATCGACATCCCGATGGACCCCAAAAATGATGAGGAGGTGGTCGAGGCCTACCGAAAAGCCATCACCCCGAAGACCAAACTGATGATGGTGCCGCATATCGTCAACATTACCGGGCATATTTTACCTGTGAGAAAAATTGCAGACATGGCTCATTCGTATGGCGTGGAAGTGATGGTGGATGGTGCACATGCAGTAGGTCATTTCACTTTTAACATGCATGAACTCGACTGTGACTACTATGGATCGAGCCTACATAAGTGGTTGAGTGTACCACTTGGCGCAGGAATGCTGTATGTAAAAAAAGAGAAAATCAGCAAAATTCAGCCGCTTTTGGCACCATTTGACCTCAATTTAAAAACCATCGCGTACCTCAACCATATCGGAACACACCCTGCTGCAACGGATTTGACCGTGATTGACTCCATTGAATTTCAAAACCGCATTGGAGCTAAGAGAAAGGAAGATCGCTTGAGATTTATCCAAAAATATTGGTCGGATCAGGTCCGAAACCATCCTGGAATCAAAGTAAACACTCCGGAAGATCCTGCCCGATGCTGCGGCATTGGAAATGTTTGGGTGGAAAAATACACACCTGCGGAAATGGGTAAAATCCTGTTGGAGAAATACAAAATCTTCACTGCACCGATCGATGGCTCCGGGGTGAAAGGTGTGAGAGTAAGTCCCAACATCTACACTAGTATTGCCGAATGTGACCAATTGGTCAAGGCACTCAAGGAAATGGCTTCCTAGAATTAGAATTTCCCAAATAAATGCAAGGCCTTTGTACCAATTACAAAGGCCTTTTTTGCTTTTATTTCAAAATTTTCAAGAAATAGGCCTGAATTTTAAAAAATAATCCTTGCAATTGTTTTTTTGAGGTATAACATTTGCAGCCTCAAAAGCATGATCAAGTTCAACACCATAGCGAACCCTTCTTTTTTTCAAGTCAACTTCTCGTTGGCAGCTGAAGCTATGGTTAATTTTTCTCCTTTGTTGAGGTCTAGGCAGACGTTTAGGGTTTGACCCTGCGTACTTTATTGTTTTCCTACGTGGAAAACTCCTCCCGACCAACCCATTTACTAAATCTTAATTCACAAGCCCTGCTCTCTCCGGAGACAGTACAATTCATGCAATTTCAATGGAAGAAATCTCTTTCAAAATCATTGTAGCCGATTCCACTCATAAGAAGTATTCCGAGCAGATTACAGCTGAAATGGAAAATTCTGCAAAAGCTAGAGGAACAGGTATTGCCAAGCGGAGCCCGGCCTATATCGAAACCAAAATGGATGAAGGAAAGGCTGTCATAGCCTTGACTTCGGATGGGATTTGGGCAGGATTCTGCTATATTGAAGCTTGGGGTCATGGCAAGTTTGTGGCCAACTCCGGTTTGATTGTGTCGCCGCAATTCAGAAAGTATGGATTGGCAAGAAAAATCAAGCAGGAAGTTTTCAAACTGAGCCGTAAAAAATATCCGGAATCCAAAATCTTCGGATTGACTACGGGTGCAGCCGTGATGAAGATCAACTCCGAATTGGGCTACATTCCTGTTTCCTATTCTGATTTGACCGATGACCAAGAATTCTGGAAAGGCTGCCAAAGCTGCGTGAATTATGAGATTCTCATGTCGAAAAACCGACAGAATTGTCTCTGTACAGCCATGCTGTATGATCCACAAGCCAAAAAGAACCACACCGAGGATCTTGCACTGAGAGATGATTTTGAGAAGGAACTGAAGCTATTTGATCGTTGGGTCAGATTGAAAAAGTTTGTCATGCTCAAACTCACCAAGTCGAAAGACACCTTGAAAAGTATATTCTTATAACCTACTCATCCCGTGATGGGACAAACCTACTAGACAATATGAAAAAAGTCGTTTTAGCGTACAGCGGAGGTCTTGACACGACATTTTGCGCCTTGCATTTGACCAAAGATCTGGGCTACGAAGTCCATGCAGCCATAGTAAATACAGGAGGATTTTCTTCCCAAGAATTGAAAACCATCGAAGAGCGCGCAAAAACGCTCGGCGTATCTTCTTTCACGATTTTGGATGTGGTAGATTATTACTACGAGTCCGTGATTAAATATTTGGTTTTCGGCAATGTGCTGAAAAATTCCACTTATCCCCTTTCTGTTTCTGCCGAGCGAATCGTTCAGGCTAAATCTTTAGCGGAATACGCGAAATCCATTGGTGCCAAAGCAGTAGCCCACGGATCTACCGGTGCAGGAAATGATCAGGTGCGTTTTGATATGATTTTTCAAACCATCGTGCCGGATATTGAAATCATCACACCTATCCGGGATTTGAAACTTTCCCGTCAGGAAGAAATCGAGTACCTCAAAAAGCATGGTGTTTCCATGAATTTTGAGAAGGCCGCTTATTCGATCAACAAAGGAATCTGGGGTACTTCCGTAGGAGGAAAAGAAACCCTGACCTCTTCCGAATACCTTCCTGAGGAAGCTTGGCCTACTCAAGTATCTGAACACGAGCCAAAAGAAATCAAATTGACCTTTGCTCAAGGCGAATTGAAAGGTGTAAACGGAGTAAGCTATGAAAATCCGGTGGATGCTATCCTGAAAGTTCAGGAATTGGCGGCTCCTTTTGGAATCGGTCGGGATATTCACGTGGGTGATACGATCATCGGCATCAAAGGCCGCGTAGGATTTGAAGCGGCTGCACCGATTATCATCATCAAAGCCCATCAGTTGTTGGAAAAACACACCTTGACCAAGTGGCAGATGTTCTGGAAAAATCAGCAGGCTGAATTCTACGGAAATCACCTCCATGAAGGTCATTACCTCGATCCGGTGATGAGAAATCTGGAGGCTTTCTTGGCAAGTACCCAAGAGTTTGTTTCCGGTGATGTTCGTGTATTGCTTCAGCCTTACCGTTTCACCTTACTTGGAATTCATTCCGAGCATGATTTGATGTCTTCCAAGTTTGGAAGCTATGGAGAAATGAACAAAGGCTACACAGGAGAAGATGTGAAAGGATTTACCCGAATCTTGGGTAACCAAACTGCCATCTTCCACAAAGTCAACAGCGGAAATGACTAAGATCAAAACAGCGGTCATTGGAGCGGCAGGCTACACCGGAGGCGAACTCCTCCGGATATTGGTTCATCATCCGGCGGTCGAACTGGTATGTGTCCACTCCAATAGTCAAAAAGGAAAAAAAGTCATCGAATCACATCCGGATTTGATTGGAGATTGTGACTTGGTATTTACCGACGAAGTGCCTTCTGAAGTGGATGCAGTGTTTTTGGGCCTTCCCCATGGAGAGACCAAAGGCTTTTTGGAAGCAAATCCCTTCTCTCCTGAAACGGTTATCATTGACCTTTCCACAGATTTCAGAGATGAATCGCACGGGTTCATTTATGGCCTTCCTGAAGTAAACTCGGCAAAAATCAAAACCGCCAAGCGAATCGCCAACCCGGGTTGCTTTGCCACCGGAATTCAATTGGCATTGGCTCCGGCTATAGCTAAAGGTTGGATAAAAGACCAGGTACACATTAGTGGAATAACAGGTTCTACAGGTGCAGGAAAAAAGCTAGCTGAGACTTCCCATTTCAGCTACCGAACAGGCAACATGTCGGTTTACAAGCTTTTCACCCATCAGCATCTCAAGGAAATCAAGCAGACATTCAGGCAATTGAATTCTGACTTTGGGTCAGAACTCTTGTTTGTGCCTTATCGGGGTAATTTCTCTCGTGGGATTTGGGTCACGGCTTATTTTCCTTTTGAAGGATCCGAAGCCGAGGCAGTGGCAGCTTATCAGGAATTCTATCAGGATGCGGCTTTTACGTTCGTGTCCACTCAGGATATCGACTTGAAGCAAGCAGTCAATACCAATAAGTGCATTCTATTTGTCCAAAAAGAAGCCGGACAATTGGTCATTTATTCAGCGATTGACAACCTGCTCAAAGGTGCTTCCGGTCAGGCCGTGCAAAACTTCAATTTGGCCTTTGGACTGGAAGAGAAGTTGGGACTCAATCTTAAATCAATAGCTTTCTGATTTCGGAAATGGGATTTCGGATTTCGGACCAACCGAAATCATACATCCGAAATTCGAAATAAATCAAGCAGTAAATCGTAATTCCCCATGAATCTTTTCGACGTATATCCCCTCATTCCCGTCACCATTGAACGCGCAGAAGGCTGTCGGCTTTGGGACGATCAGGGGCAAGAATATTTGGATCTCTATGGAGGTCACGCAGTAATTTCCATCGGTCATACGCATCCGCATTACGTGAAGCGAATCAAAGATCAACTGGACAAAATCGCTTTTTACTCCAACTCAGTTGAGATTCCAATTCAGCAAGAGTTGGCCCAAAAACTAGGACACCTCTCCTGCCTACATGACTACCAGCTTTTCTTGGTCAACTCAGGGGCAGAAGCCAATGAAAATGCCATTAAAATGGCCTCGTTTGCTTCTGGCAAGTCTGGTTTCATCGCATTTTCAGGCGCTTTCCATGGCCGAACTTCCGGCGCCGTGGCTTTGACAGACAATCCGAAAATCGTAGCTCCATGCAATGCTCGAGAAGATTTTCACATCCTTCCTTGGGGTGATATCGATGCGGTAGAAGAAGCGCTGAAGTCCAATACCATCGCAGGCATCATCATTGAGGGAATTCAAGGGGTGGGTGGAATTCAGGTTCCCGAACCAGATTTTCTCCGTGGTATTTCCTCTTTGGCTAAGAAATACGAAGCCAAATTAATCCTCGATGAGGTGCAATCCGGCTATGGCCGTACGGGTCGTTTCTTTGCCCATCAGTGGGTCGATGGCATCATGCCTGACCTGATTACGATGGCCAAAGGCATGGGCAATGGATTCCCCATCGGTGGTCTGTTGATTGCTCCGGAGTTCAAAGCGAGCTATGGCTTGTTGGGCACCACCTTTGGAGGGAATCATTTGGCTTGCGCGGCGGGATTGGCAGTGTTGGAGGTTTTGGAGCAAGAAAATCTGCAAGCCAAAGCATTGGAGCTAGGAGATCGTTTGATCGAGGAATTGAAAACCATTCCGGGAATCATTGAGGTTCGAGGAAAAGGGTTGATGATCGGGATTGACCTAGATCGGGATGCGGGTCCTGTCCGCAATGAATTGGTCAAAAAATACCACATGTTCACCGGTTCGGCTGCCGGAAAACAGACAATACGTCTGCTCCCACCTTTGTCTGTCGAATGGAATCAGTTAAATTCGTTCTTGACCGCTTTGAAGGAAATTCTAGCCAATTGAGTTTCTCGGAGCCAATTCAACCCACTACATGAAGTACTTCACCCAATTTGAATCCAAAGAGCTAGGTCAGGAATTGATCGATTTGGCTCTCGCCTATAAAGCCAATCCACGTCTTGACCAAGCCAAAGGCCAAGGCAAGCGTGTCGGTTGTATTTTCCTCAATCCTTCTCTCAGAACACGAGTTTCTACTCAAATCGCTGCCCAAAATCTGGGCATGGAAGCCATGGTGCTCAACATGGACAAGGAAGGTTGGGCCCTAGAGATGCAGGAAGGTGCCATCATGAACAAAGGCACAGTGGAGCATATCAAAGATGCTGCAGGAGTCTTGGGTTCCTATTTTGACATTTTAGCGATCCGTGCATTTCCTTCTCTGACCAACAAAGAAGAAGATATGACGGACTTCATCTTTGGTCAATTCATCAAATACAGCGGAATTCCCGTGGTAAGTTTGGAATCGGCTACCCGACATCCTTTGCAAAGTTTAGCCGATCAGATCACCATTCAGGAGCATTTGATAGGGAAAAAGAAACCAAAAGTAGTTCTTACCTGGGGGCCTCATATCAAATCTATTCCACATGCCGTGGCCAACAGCTTTGCCGAATGGTCACTTGGAATGGGACATGACCTCACGATCACCCATCCCGAAGGCTACGAACTCCATGAGTCTTTCACCGCGGGTGCTACCATCGAATACGATCAAAGCAAAGCCCTTCAGGATGCTGATTTTGTGTATGTTAAAAACTGGTCGGCTTTTAATGAGTATGGGAAAATCTTATGCACAGATTCCCGCTGGATGCTGACAGAGGATCACTTTAAAAATGCATCTAACGGTAAGGTAATGCATTGCTTACCGGTGAGAAGAAACCTCGAGCTTTCTGATGAAATCTTAGACGGCTCCCGCTCTTTGGTACAAAAGCAAGCTGAAAACAGAATCTACGCTGCACAGGCAGTACTCAGCAAAATACTCGGTTAACCTTTTTTAGCTCCCAAACCTATGAAGATTTCAATTATCAAAATCGGAGGAAACGTCATCGACTTCCCGGAGAAGCTGGATGAGTTTTTGGCCCTTTTCGCCAAGTTTCCCGGGCATAAAATTCTCATTCATGGAGGAGGTGTGTTGGCTTCCCGATTTGGAGAAAGTATGGGGGTGATGCCGGAAATGGTCGATGGTCGACGAATTACGGACAAGGATACCCTGGACATCGTAACGATGGTCTATGCGGGTCTGATCAATAAGAACATTGTGGCCAAACTTCAGGCTTTGAAAGTGAATGCCATCGGTATGACCGGTGCGGACGGAAACCTCATTCGATCAATTAAGCGGCCGGTTAAGGGGATTGATTATGGGTTTGTAGGAGATATTCAGGAGATCAACACCGAATTGGTGGATACCCTTCTCAGTGCGGGACTTCAACCGGTGGTCAATGCCATTACCCATGACAAAAAAGGCCAATTACTCAATACTAACGCAGATTCCATTGCCTCGGCTTTGGCGACCAGTCTGGCAAAAGATCACCATGTCAACCTTTACTTTTGCTTCAATAAAGCTGGGGTATTGATTGATGAGAAAAATGAAAATTCAATCATCCCACTGATCAATGAGGATATTTATGCCGAATTGAGAAAGGAAGATGTGATTCATTCCGGAATGATTCCCAAGCTGGACAATGCCTTTGAGGCCTTGAAAAAAGGGGTACATCATGTGTGGATAGGAAAAGCTGAAAATCTCCTTTTGGCTGCCAAAGGAAAAAAATCCGGAACCATCATCGAGCGTCAACGATACGATTTGTACTGATGGAAGATTTGAAAAGATTGTTTGATGATGCGGTAGATCTTCTGGAAAAGTTGATTTCCACTTCTTCCTTTTCCAAAGAAGAAAAAGAAACCGGTGATCTCATCGAGCAGTTTTTAAAGGAAAAAGGAGTAGAAACCCATCGCAGCGGAAACAACGTTTGGGCTTTTGCATCTGAATACAATCCTGTTTTACCAACAGTTTGGCTTAACTCCCACCACGACACCGTCAAGCCGAATTCTGGCTATACCAAAGATCCCTTTATCCCGATCGTAGAAGACGGGAAGCTTTTTGGCCTCGGGTCAAATGACGCCGGCGGCCCCTTGGTGTCGCTCTTGGCCACCTTTTGCCATTTTATAGGAAAAGACCTACCCTTCAACTTGTTGATTATAGCTTCTGCGGAAGAAGAAATCTCCGGTCAAAACGGTATTGCTTCCCTCATTTCTCAGCTTCCCGAAGCTGAATTGGCCATTGTTGGAGAACCTACGCAGATGCGATTGGCAGTTGCAGAAAAAGGTTTACTTGTCGTCGATGCCAAAATTCACGGCAAAGCAGGTCACGCCGCAAGAGAAGAAGGAATCAATGCCATCTATCTGGCTTTGGAGGATTTGGAAGAAATCCGAAACTTCCAATTCAGCAAAACCTCCCCATTTCTCGGTCGCACCAAAGTCACTTGTACGGTGATTAAAGCCGGGCAGCAGCACAACGTAGTTCCTGACCTTTGCGAATATGTACTGGACGTCAGAGTAACCGATGCTTATACGTTGGAAGAAGCATTGGAAGAACTGCGGGATATTCTCAAAGCTGAATTAACTCCCCGCTCGCTTCGTCTTCAATCTTCGCATTTACCCAATGATCACTTAATGTATCGCGTGGCGGATGCTTTGGACTTGGAGACCTTTGGCAGCCCTACCCTCTCGGACCAAGCCTTGATTCCCTACCCTTCGGTCAAAATCGGCCCAGGAGACTCGGCCCGTTCGCATACCGCAGACGAATACATTTACCTGGAAGAAATTAAATCCGGTATCCAAGGTTATATCTCCATTATCAATCACTACGCAGCACTCAGCTAACCTTTGAATCATGAAAATCTGGCAAAAAGCTACCGATAGCAAAAAAGAAGTCGAACAATTTACCATCGGTCGTGATCCGGAATTTGATATTCTTCTCGCACCGTATGATGTTCTAGGATCGATGGCCCATGCGCATATGCTTGCCAAAATTGGTCTGTTGACTCAAGAGGACAATTTGATCCTCCAGAAAGGATTGAAAGAAATCTATTTCGAAATCGAAAAGGGTCAGTTTCAAATCGCTGCGGGTGTGGAAGATGTTCATTCACAAGTAGAATTTTTATTGACCGAGCGATATGGAGAGGTAGGGAAAAAGTTACACAGCGGAAGAAGCAGAAATGATCAGGTTTTGGTGGATCTGAAGCTGTATTACCGGGCTGCCATTCGGGAGATTCTTGAAGAAACTCAGACCCTTTTTGACTTGCTGATTTCCTTGGCAGAAAAGCACAAAAACGATTTGATGCCAGGCTATACCCATACCCAATTAGCCATGCCATCTTCTTTTGGATTGTGGTTTGGGTCATTTGCGGAAGGTCTCACGGAAGATCTAGGAATGCTGAAGGCAGCATTTGACCTGAGCAATAAAAACCCGTTGGGTTCTGCTGCGGGTTATGGGTCGAGTTTCCCCCTTGATCGAACTTTAACCACCGAGCTTTTGGGATTTGCTGATCTGCACCACAATGTAATCAATGCCCAAAACAGCCGTGGAAAAACAGAAAGAACCCTAGCTTTTGCTTTGGCAGGTATCGCCGGAACGCTCAACAAACTGGCTACGGATGTCTGCCTGTTTATGAATCAGCATTTTGCGTTCATTACCTTTCCTGACAATCTGACTACAGGAAGCAGCATTATGCCCCACAAGAAAAACCCGGATGTATTTGAACTGATCCGGGCAAAAACCAATCAGATTCAGGCGGTGCCGACTGCTGTGTGCTTTCTTTTGACAAACATGAGTACAGGTTACCATCGGGATATGCAGCTGCTGAAGGAGGAGATTTTTCCTGCTTTTGATACGTTGAAGTCCTGTCTGAGCATGAGCACCTTTATGCTTAAAGAAATCAAAGTGAAGCAAAACATCCTTCAAGATTCATTTTACAAGCATCTCTTTTCAGTCGAAGTAGTGAATGACCTCGTACTACAGGGTGTGCCTTTCCGAGATGCTTACAAAAAAGTGGGCCTGGATATCGAGGCGGGTCAATTTGCACCCGATCAGAGTCAAGTCAATCATTCCCATGAAGGAAGTATTGGAAACCTTTGTTTATCAGCAATAAAATCAAAAATGGCGACCCAGCTTTCTGACTTTGATTTCAAGAAAATAGATCGGGCATTTCAAGAATTACTCAAATAACTCGAGCAATTTAGCTAAAGGCAGAAATCTTAATTTTCATTTGTGAATTTTACCTTTATCTTAAAATGTTTTTATGATAAAAACTTCAGAGCAAGAGTAAACTTCTATGAAAAGCCTTTTAGGTTCCAATTTACGCTATGATCTTAAGGCCAGTTTGGTGGTCTTTTTGGTAGCACTTCCCCTTTGTTTAGGTATAGCCATCGCAAGTGGCGCTCCTCCTATGTCAGGTTTAATCGCAGGTATAGTTGGTGGAGTAATAGTGGGAGCCTTTTCCAAATCTCATGTGTCAGTCAGTGGTCCTGCTGCAGGCTTGACTGTCATTGTTTTGGATTCCATTTCCAGTCTGGGAACATTTGAGCTTTTTCTGGGAGCGTTGGTGGCGGCAGGCTTGATCCAATTGATTTTAGGTTTTGCCAAGGCTGGAGTTTTGGGATACTATTTTCCTCATTCAGTCATCAAGGGAATGCTTACCGCCATTGGATTGATCTTGATTTTGAAGCAGATTCCACATGCGCTAGGCTATGACAAGGACTTCATAGGTGACTTTGCCTTTCAGCAGATGGATAAGCATAATTCCTTCACAGAGATTTATTATGCATTTCAGTATTACAGTCCAGGAGCTATCCCAATTGTATTGATCGCTTTAGCCATTTTGATATTTTTTGAAAGACCTCAAGTCAAAAATCACAAACTGCTCGGAGCAGTACCGGGAGCATTATGGGCTGTTTTATCTGGAATTTTATTGAATAGTTTATACGCTAAGGTTCAGCCTGATTGGCTATTGAAGGATGAACATTTGGTCTCAATTCCTTCTTTAACCAGTTTGAGTCAACTTCCTTCACTTCTCACTTTTCCCGACTTTGGGTTGATTGCCGATTCAGCTTTTTGGATTGTGGCCGTGACATTGGCTGTGATTGGAAGCATTGAAACTTTACTATCCATAGAAGCAGGCGACAAAATGGATCCATACAAGCGGATCACACCTTCCAGCAAAGAATTGGTCGCTCAAGGAATTGGCAATACAATTTCGGGATTGATCGGTGGACTACCGGTGACAGCCGTGATCGTGAGAACATCCGCCAATATTGCCTCAGGAGCGCGGACGAAGCTTTCCGCGATTTTTCATGGTGTACTTTTAATGGTTTTAGTGTTGAGTATTCCAGGATTTTTGAACCAAATCCCTTTGAGTTGCCTTGCGGCTGTGCTTTTTATGGTAGGCTATAAACTTGCCAAACCTTCGATTTTTATTCATGAATTTGAAAAAGGATGGAACCAGTTTTTACCATTTATTTTCACAGTAATTGCCATTCTATTGACAGACCTGTTGGTGGGAATTGGTATTGGAATGGTGGTTGGGTTGTTTTTTGTAATGAAAACCAATTTTCAGCGATCCGTCACCGTTACAGAACTGAACGGCAACTACTTAGTCAAGCTTCAAAAAGATGTTTCTTTTCTCAATAAAGCGCCTTTGATGAAGGAATTGACTCAAATACCTGCAGGAAGCAATGTGATTCTGAATGCTTCAAAAGCGGTTTTTATCGATCATGATATTCAAGAAGTTTTGAATGATTTCATCGATTCAGCGCATACCAAAAATATCTCCATCACCATAGAAGGATACACCTATCATTTAAGAAAAGTCCAATGAACCCATACGAGAAACTACTATTACAAAACAAAGCTTGGTCTGAAGAGAAGCTTCAGGTGGATAAGGACTTTTTCAATCGCCTTGCCCATCAGCAGCGACCAAAGTTTCTTTGGATTGGATGCTCTGACAGCCGTGTGCCTGCCAATGAAATCACGGGCACCGATCCCGGTGAAGTTTTCGTCCACCGAAATATCGCAAATATGGTAGTGCACACCGATTTGAATTTGCTCTCAGTATTACAGTATGCTGTGGAAGTGCTCAAGGTAGAGCATATCATCGTATGCGGCCATTATGGCTGTGGTGGTGTGGAAGCAGCTTTAGGACATCAGAGCTTTGGGTTGATCAACAAGTGGCTTAGGAATATCAAAGAAGTATACAAAACCTATGAATCCGAGATCGATGCTATACCTGATCACCATGCCCGAGTCAATCGACTTGTAGAGCTAAATATTTTGGAACAATGTCAAGATTTGCTGAAAACCTCGATCATCCAAAAAGCTTGGAAAGACCGGCAGTCACCTGAAATTCATGGTTGGGTTTATGGCTTGGATAATGGATTGGTGAAGGAATTAATCACTATTTTACCTGATTTTGAGAATATTCACCCTGTATTCAGGTATTCAGACGATCAATTTTAGAAAAATTCAAAAAAGATTTTAAGCCTCTATTATTTGATTTTCAAAAATAGGGGCTTTTCTTTGCAGCATCCTTTCACTTTTTTCCAGTGTGAGGATTTATAAAGAAGAGGCGAGAGACAGGCTCTAAGACCCTCTGGCAACCTGGAAAATCCAAGGTGCCAATTCCTGCCAAATGAGATGGTCTCATTTGGAACTATAAATTCCTCGTGCAATGAACAGGCAATTTTACCACCTCTCCTTTCTTAGGCTTCAAGCCAAAAAATCAAAATCTTCAGGATCATCGGAAAGATTGAATCATTCTGGTTCTATGCTCTTTTCGTGTTTTTCAGGATTTAACAAAACCTTTCTTTTCTAATAAATTCTTAACCCTTTAAACCTCAATTTTATGTCAGCAAACTATCGTTTTGAAACTCTTCAGCTACATGCCGGACAAGCTCCTGACCCTGCAACTAATTCGCGGGCTGTACCGATTTATCAGACCACATCGTACGTTTTCAACTCTGCCGAGCATGGTGCCAATCTGTTTGGATTAAAAGAATTTGGAAACATCTACACCCGGATCATGAATCCGACCACGGATGTTTTTGAAAAAAGAATTGCAGCCTTGGAAGGCGGTGTGGCAGCAGTAGCTACCAGTTCAGGACAAGCAGCACAACTATTGGCCTTGCACAACATTCTTCAGGCAGGGGAAAATTTTGTCTCCTCTCCTTACTTGTATGGCGGAACTTACAATCAGTTTAAGGTGGCATTTAAGCGCCTAGGGATTGATGCTCGATTTGCCAAAAGTGACAAAGCAGAAGATTTGGAGAAACTGATTGATAATAAAACCAAAGCCATCTATCTGGAAACAATCGGAAATCCTGAGTTTAACATTCCGGATTTTGAATCAGTAGCTGCACTAGCCAAAAAGCATGGAATACCCTTGGTCGTAGATAATACTTTTGGTGCGGGTGGATTCCTTTGCCAACCTATCGCTCATGGAGCAAATATTGTGACAGCTTCAGCGACCAAATGGATCGGCGGACACGGAACTTCCATTGGTGGTATCATCGTAGACGGAGGTAACTTCAATTGGGGTAATGGAAAATTTCCTCAATTCTCAGAGCCATCTGAAGGATACCATGGCTTGAATTTCTGGGAGGTTTTTGGCGAAAACAACCCACTTGGACTTCCCAATATTGCTTTTGCCATTCGCACACGGGTAGAAGGTCTACGGGATCTGGGACCTGCTATTAGCCCATTTAACTCGTTCCTCTTACTTCAAGGCATCGAGACACTTTCCCTTCGAGTGCAACGTACGGTGGACAATGCTTTGGAAATTGCCAAATGGCTGGAAGCTCATCCAAAGGTCTCCAAAGTAAATTACCCTGGACTTACCTCTTCACCTTATCACGAGGCTGCCAAAAAATACCTTAAACATGGTTTTGGAGGAGTGCTGAGTTTTGAGATCAAAGGCGATAAAGCATCCACTTCTCAATTCATCAATAAGCTCCAGTTGATTTCTCACTTAGCGAATGTAGGAGATGCCAAGACGCTGATTATTCAGCCCTCTGCCACAACGCATCAGCAACTCACCGATGAGGAACAAAAAGCTGCTGGTGTGACTCCTACCCTGCTTCGATTATCCCTTGGCATCGAACACATCGAAGATATCAAGGCTGATTTGCAGCAGGCATTTGACCAAATCTAATTACTCCTAATTACCCCAATGAACCTTATCAGCGAATTCGCAGACTTGACTATGACGCAGGAAATTTTCCATTCCCAAGAGCCTCTAACCTTAGAATCAGGTGAAATTCTTTCTCAATTTCATCTCGCCTACACTACCTATGGTCAGCTCAATCCGGAAAAATCCAATGTCATCTGGGTGGTCCATGCTCTGACAGGAGATTCAAAAGCTGCAGAATGGTGGAGTGGACTGATCGGAGAAGATAAATTCTTTGATCCGGGCAATCATTTCATCATCTGCGCCAATCTTCTGGGAAGCAATTATGGCTCATCAAATCCATTCAGCATCAATCCCGAAACAGGAGAAGCTTATTTCTATGACTTTCCCCAAGTAACGCCAAGGGACTTAGCTGCAAGTCTGGAAGCCCTGCGAATTCATCTGGAGTTAGAGAAAATCCATACGCTGATCGGAGGTTCACTAGGTGGGCAAGTTGCACTGGAGTGGGCAGTGACTTTAGGTCAAAAACTGAAAAATGCCGTGATTTTGGCATCTACAGCCAAAACCTCTCCTTGGGTAATCGGATTCAACGAAACCCAGCGGATGGCCATTGAGTCTGATTGTACCTGGGGAAATCGGAAGGAAGATGCTGGTAAAAAAGGCTTGGAAACAGCACGTGCCATTGCCATGCTCAGCTACAGATCTCCAGCTGATTTGAGAATCAAGCAAAGTGATCAAGAAGAAAAACTAGATGGATTTAGATCATCATCCTATCTCAGATACCAAGGTCAAAAACTGGCCAACCGCTTCAATGCACTCTCCTATTGGACCTTGACCAAAGCCATGGATAGCCATGATTTGGGTAGAAACAGAGGAGGCGTAGAAGCTGCTTTAGCACAGATTGAAGCCCGTGTATTGGCTATAGGGGTAAATTCTGATATACTTTTTCTTCCACAGGAATCACAGTTTATCAGCCAAAAAGTGAAAAGAGGAACGTATAAGGAAATCGATTCTACAGCAGGACACGACGCCTTTCTGATCGAATTTGAGCAGCTGGCCTACATACTCAAATCATTTTATTTGGAGAATTAAATTCAGATCTATCAGAATAAAGGCCTGTGGGATTAACCCACAGGCTTTTTTTTACTTTTTCACTTTGGTCCATTCGACAGTCCGACCTACAAATGAGAAACCGAGGTATCCTTTTACTTCCAAGATTTCCGGTGATTTGAGCTTGAGTTCGCAAGAATAGGTCTTGCCGGATTGAGGATCATAGATTTGCCCTCCTTTCCAAATCCCTGAAGAATACTTAAGCCCTGTGAGGAGTGGCAATCCTAACAAGGGTCTTGTTTTCAGTTTGGGGTCCGAGTTTTCTTTATCGGTGGCAGGCTTGCCCTGTGGATTGGGATCTTTCAGCCACACTATTTTTCCAATAAATTCTGAGCCCTTTTTTTGAATTTCGACTTGAGCCGTTTTTTCGGTGTTGTACCAAACACCCAAAATCGCGCTTTCAGTTTGTGCTAAGGATAGAGCTGGAATAGCAAAGATGAGGGTGATAAGCAGTGAAGTAAATTGTCGCATTTTCATGAAAACATCGGTTTGATATGCTTAAATACGAATAGCTTTGAAATTGTTTTTGACTTAGAAATAAGAAGTAGTTTGTAATAATGAGCGTCACCGTACCTTTCAAGGGCTTTTCACTGGAGTTATTGGCTAAAAAAGTGTTATGGATCAAGGAATTAGAAATCCTTTTGATAGCAGACTTGCATTTTGGAAAAGCGGCACATTTTCGAAAGTCAGGGATTCCCATTCCTGAACCTGTTCATGACGCCGACTTCAAAACCCTAAAAACACTTCACCAAGAGATTCAACCTAGACATACCTACTTTCTGGGCGATCTCTTCCATAGTGTCTGGAATGAACAATGGGAGGTTCTGAATTCCTTCTTGGAAACTTTCCCTCAAACTCAATTTCACTTGGTTAAAGGCAATCATGACATTCTTCATCCATCTGTTTACCGGCAGTCTGTATTGAAAATCCATCAGGAACCTTTGGTCATTGAATCGTTCGCACTTTCCCATGAACCCTTTGAAAAGGCTTTGGATGGCAAGTTGAATATTTGTGGGCACCTGCATCCTGGAGTATTGTTGAGGGGAAAAGCTAGGCAATCCGTCAGAATACCTTGTTTTTACAGAACCGGTTCCACCTTGATTTTGCCAAGTTTCGGAAACTTCACCGGCTTAGCTCTAGTAGAACCCAAAGACGGTGATCAGATTTGGGGAATTTCAGGGGAAAAAGTCATTCCTATCCTTTCTGGCACATCGATTGGGTAAATCCCATCTGCTTTCCTAATTTTGAATTGAATTTTGTAATCCATGGCAAGTCCTGCACGAAAGAAAAAAACACTAGGCTATTTCAAATTTGGAAGTGTGCTATTCAGCACCACTCTTTCACTTTTTATCGTGGGTTTATTTGGAATCATTTTGATTCAAGCTCAGTCTTTGACCAAGATGATCCGGGAAAATATTGAAATCCAGGTTTTTTTGGATAAAAATCTCCCTCAAGATCAATTGGCTTCGCTCCAAAAAGACCTTGCATCTAGGCCATTTGTCCTGATCAAATCCGATAGTTCTTCTCTTAGATTTATCTCAGAAGAAGAGGCTGCTGCCACTTTCGTGCAAAATACAGGAGAAGACTTTACCAAGTTTTTGGAAGACAATCCGTTGAGAGACAGCTTTGTATTTTCCGTATCCGATGAATACCAAAGCTCAGAGCAAATCGATGTAATCGCCAAAGAACTTCAGGACATTCCAGGAGTGTTTGAAGTCTCTTACATGACAGATTTGGTCGATTCTATTAACAAAAATCTGCTGAAAGTCAGTCTGGTCATGGGAGGTTTCATTCTCATTTTGATCATCACAGTGATCATGTTGATCAACAATACCATTCGAATCGCACTTTTCTCTCAACGCTTTTTGATCCGATCCATGCAATTGGTGGGTGCTACCAGAGGTTTTATCCGAAAGCCATTCTTGGTAAGAGCGTTCTTTTTTGGAATGCTAGCAGGATTGATTGCATCAGGAATCCTTTACGCATTGATCCAGTACACCCAAGCCAATATTGAAGGATTTGCTATGCTTCAAAACCTTGAATTAATGTTAATTCTCTTTGGAGCCTTAATTCTGATCGGTGGAATTCTGTCTGTATTGAGTACTTTGCGCGCTGTGAACAAATATTTAAACATGTCTTTGGACGAACTTTATTAACCCATGAGCAATACATCTTTTCCCTTTTCCAAGAAAAACTACCGACTAATGCTGATCGGAATGGCGCTTATCGTACTTGGATTTATCTTGATCGGAATGGACGGTGAGCCCCATGGCAATGGAGTTTTGGGATTGACCATAGGTCCCATTGTGACATTGGTAGGCTTTATTTTTGAGTTTTACGCCATTTTTGCAAAATCAGAGAAGAACTGATTCCAATCGCTTTTCTTGGAAAAGCAACCTCACAAAACATGCAGCAAGAAGCTTACGGAGAAGTTTTCCTTATCGATAAACCTCTGGAATGGACCTCATTTGATGTGGTCAAAAAAGTGCGAAACGCCCTTAAAATAAAGAAAGTAGGTCATGCGGGCACTTTAGATCCATTGGCTACTGGTCTTCTGATCGTATGTGCAGGCAAAATGACCAAGCAGATCGAGACCTTCATGGGTCAGGAGAAAGAATACACTGGAACTTTTGTTATCGGTGCTACCACTGAATCATTCGACCTGGAAAAGCCGGTGATACCGGTTTCAGATCCTTCTTCGATCTCCCTCAGCCAAGTCCAAGAAGCAGCAGCAAAACTTACGGGGAATATTCTGCAGATACCCCCAATGCACTCAGCCATCAAAGTAGATGGAAAACGGGTTTACGAATCTGCCAGAGCAGGGAAAGAAGTGAAAATGGAACCTAGGCCAGTGGAAGTTCGTGAGTTTGAAATCACCCGATTTGAAAGGAATGAAATTGATTTTAGAATTTCCTGCTCCAAAGGCACTTACATTCGGAGTTTAGCTCGAGACATGGGTGAAATCTTGGGTGTTGGAGCTTATCTCAAAAAACTCTGCCGAACCCGTATCGGTTCATATAAACTGGAAGACGCTAGTGAATTGCAATCCTTGGTTGAAGAACTAAAAAATCGACCTCATGAGAATCTATGAAGGATTGGAGGATTTTCTCCCCGTACCCAATGCGGTGGTAACCTCAGGGACGTTTGATGGTGTACATCTTGGTCATCAAAAGATTATTCAGCGGATTCGAGAACTGGCCCGTTCGATTCAGGGTGAGACAGTTCTGATTACTTTTTGGCCACATCCCAGATTGGTACTTTACCCTACCGAACATCACCTGAGACTACTTTCTACTTTTGAAGAGAAAGCCAACCTTTTGAGGCAATTTGGAATTGATCATTTGGTTACCATCCCCTTTACCCAGGAATTTTCTCAAATGACCTCTGAAGAGTTTATTCGAAAGATTTTGGTAGAAAAAATCCATACCAAAAAGCTGGTCATTGGATACGATCACAGATTTGGGAAAAACCGGGAAGGAAGTTTTGAATACTTAAAATCCCATGGGCAGGAATTTGGCTTTGAACTCGAAGAAATCTCCCGCCAGGATGTAGATGAAATTGGGGTGTCAAGCACCAAAATCCGAAAGGCACTGGAGAGTGGCGATATCAAAACTGCCACCAATTACCTTGGTCGGCTTTATGAGCTTAACGGTTTGGTCGTTAAAGGTCAGCAAATCGGTCGATCCATTGGATTCCCCACCGCCAACATTCATATTCCAAACGATTACAAACTTATCCCTCATGATGGCGTTTATGCCGTAGAGGTAAAAGTGGAAGGTGTCCTATACAAAGCCATGTTGAATATCGGAAATCGGCCAACTGTAGACGGTACAAGAAAAACCGTGGAAGCCCACCTATTTGATTTTCAAGGTGACTTGTATAACAAACTAGTAACTGTCTCCTTCAAAGAATTTATTCGAGAGGAGCGGAAATTCGAAAATCTGGAAGCCTTGAAAAACCAACTGGTTCAAGACCAAAAATTGGCCAAATCGATACTATAAACCCAAATCAATGATTACGAAAACTGTCAAAGACGCTCGGGAAGCTGTGGCTGATATTCCAAGTGGGGCCTTTCTGATGATGGGAGGCTTTGGATTGAGCGGAATTCCTGAAAACTGTATTTCTGCTCTTTTGGAGAGGGAAATCAAGGAGTTAACCATCGTGTCCAATAACGCGGGAGTGGACGATTTTGGCATCGGTCTCCTTTTGAAAAAGCGAATGGTGAAAAAGATGATTTCAAGTTATGTGGGTGAAAATGCGGAATTTGAGCGACAACTGCTTAGTGGAGAATTAGAAGTCGAACTTATTCCTCAAGGCACATTGGCAGAAAGGGTAAGAGCCGGAGGTGCTGGGATACCTGCTTTTTTCACTCCCGCAGGTGTAGGAACAGAAGTGGCCGATGGAAAGGAAATCAGGGAGTTTGAAGGTAAATTTTACTTGATGGAAAGATGGCTTCAGGCTGATTTTTCTTTGGTAAAAGCATGGAAAGGCGATACTGCTGGCAACTTGATATTTCGTGGCACAGCGAGGAATTTCAATCCTATGATGGCTGCAGCCGGCAAAATCACCATTGCAGAAGTGGAAGAACTGGTACCTGCGGGGGAGCTGGATCCCAATCAGATTCACACACCGGGAATTTACGTACAGCGAATCTTCCAAGGTAAAGATTACGAAAAGCGAATCGAACAGCGGACCATTTCCAAATAACTGGAGTTCTCATTTTTTCTTATGTATTAAGTCTTTTGTCTTAAAACTTAGAACAACCCAAATGCTAACCAAAGAACAAATCGCTCAAAGAATCGCCAAAGAGGTGAAAAATGGGCAATACATAAATCTGGGGATAGGCATCCCTACCCTAGTTGCCAATTACATTCCCTCCGACTTAGACGTAGTTCTTCAGTCTGAAAATGGACTTTTGGGAATTGGCCCCTTCCCTAGTGAAGACCAAGTCGATCCCGATTTGATCAATGCAGGCAAGCAAACTATTACGATGGTGCCTGGTTCGGCATTGTTTAACTCCGCTGAATCTTTTGCCATGATCAGAGGTGGACATGTCCATTTGACAATTTTGGGAGCCATGGAAGTTTCAGAAAACGGCGACATTGCCAATTGGAAAATCCCGGGAAAAATGGTCAAAGGAATGGGTGGAGCGATGGATTTGGTAGCCTCAGCCAAAAATATTATTGTGGCCATGCAGCATTGTTCAAAGGATGGCCAATCAAAACTTCTACCTACCTGCGGCTTACCGATTACCGGAATCCGATGTGTAAAAAAAATAGTATCAGACCTTGCGGTTTTAGAAATTGCCCCCGAGGGCGGATTCATTCTTAAGGAAAGAGCGCCGGGAATCAGCGTTGAAGAAATCCAAGCTAAAACTGCGGGTAAACTGATGATTGATGGAGAAATACCAGAAATGAAATTCGATTAATTACCTATGAGGGAACCTCAAAAGATGAAAACCAGTTTCCCGATAAAATTCTAACCCATGAAAAAGTCAGAAATCAAATTCCAGGTAGAGCTGGATGCGAATAACCTTCCTAAGTCAATTCTTTGGGATGCTTCAGATAAAGAGGCAGAGGGCCTCGAGTCTTCAAAAAGTATAAGTTTGAATGTTTGGGACAACCTGAATCATTCTACATTGAGGATTGATCTTTGGACAGAAGACATGTCAGTAGCCGAGATGAAAAGGTTTTACATAGATATTATCGGAGGCATGGCGCAGACTATTTTGAATAGTACAGGTGACGAATATATGGCTGAAGAAATGAAAGATCTTTGCGATCGAATGGTCAAACATGTAAATGAGGAGAACAAGAAAAATTCTTGATTCAATGAAATTAGACTTAAAAAAGGCCCAGATTGATTAGGGCCTTTTTGTTTTTTTAAAATTATTGATCAAAACAAATTTTGTTGAATTATTAAGGAAAAGTGAGCTTAACTAAGCTTTCGCTAATAGATTTTGATTTTTTTTAATTTATCTCAAAAAACCTTCTCAGTTTCCAAATTGAGCCGCTTATTGAAATTTTGCAAGACATACATTTTTTCTAAACAAGCCATAGAAAATTATCTTTTTAACATAAATTTCGAATAATTGAGTCGAAATATATCCGATTCATTAATCATCCAAACATCTTACAAAATAGCCTATGAAAAATTTTACCAGAAAAATCTGGGGCTCAGTGTTGTCATTTGCGCTGCTAGTTTCCTTGGGAACTACCATGGCAATAGCCCAGACCACCATCTCCGGTACGGTTACTGATGCAGGAACCAAGGAAACACTGGTTGGGGTAAATATCATCGTAAAAGGAAAAGTGATCGGAACCATCACTGACCTTTCGGGAAAATTCACTCTCAATGTCAATCAAGCTCCACCTTTTACCTTGGTATTTTCCATGGTTGGTTTTAACTCCAAGGAAGTGGAAGTAACTGGTGGAATGTCAAATCTCTCCGTAGAATTGGCAGAATCTTCAATTATGGGTCAGGAAGTAGTGATTTCAGCTTCTCGAGTAGAAGAAAGCATCATGAAATCACCTGTCTCTGTAGAAAAGATGGACATTATCGCTATCAGAGAAGTACCTCAAGCAAGTTTCTATGATGCTCTAAACAACATGAAAGGTGTAGAAATGAGCACACAATCACTCACTTTCAAATCGTTTAACACCCGCGGTTTTAATGCCAACGGTAACGTGCGAACTGTGCAGATGATTGATGGTATGGACAACCAAGCTCCAGGTCTAAACTTCTCTGTGGGTAACATTGTGGGTATTTCTGAGCTTGATCTAGAAAGCGTTGAATTGCTTCCTGGTGCATCTTCTGCCCTATATGGTCCAAACGCGATCAATGGTATTCTCTTAATGACTTCTAAGAATCCATTCCAATATCAGGGTCTTTCTGCGAATGTCAGAACTGGTATTATGAACGAAAGCAGCAGAACCAATCCAAGTACCGGTTTCTATGATTTCAGCGCTAGATATGCTAAAGCATTTAGCGATAAAGTTGCCTTCAAAGTAAACATGTCCTATTTGAGAGCAGATGACTGGCAGGCAAATGATTTCAGAGATCAGTCTTTGTTGAATGGTTCTACAATTGCAACAGGATCTCTGGCAACTAACCCTGCATACAATGGTGTGAATATTTACGGGGATGAGACCAATGTCAACATGTTTAGCATCGCTCAGCAAATGGTGGCAGCAGGAGCTCTTCCAAATGCAGCTTTGGGTGTAATCCCTCAGACTTTCGTTTCTCGTACTGGTTACAGAGAATCTGATCTGGCTGATTATGGCACCAAATCATTGAAACTGAATGCTGCATTGCATTGGAGAATCACTGACAGAGTAGAAGCTATTCTTCAAGGAAATTATGGTTTTGGTACTACGGTTTATACCGGAGCTGACCGTTATTCCATTGCCAACTTTAACATGGGCCAGTACAAAGCAGAATTGAAAGGTACCAACTGGTTTTTGAGAGCTTACACCACGCAAGAGCGTTCTGGTGATGCATTTGCAGTGGGTATTGCTGCTCAGGGTATCAACGAGGCTTGGAAGCCAAGTACCACCTGGTTCCCTCAGTATGTCGGAGCCTTTGCTCAAGCTAAGTTACAGGGTGCTAATGATGCTACTGCACACGGAGCAGCAAGGGCATTTGCAGATCAGGGTCGTTTGGTTCCTGGGACTCCTGCTTTTGAAGCTGCCAAAAATGCAGTTACCTCTAGACCAATCCCTGGAAATGCAAGTGGTGTAGGTGCGCAATTCGTAGATAAAACTAACCTATATCATTTCGAAGGTTCTTATCAGTTTGCTGATATCAAATGGGCTGATTTCGTAATTGGAGCCAACTACAGAATCTACCAATTGAATTCAGAAAAGACCTTATTCGCTACTGATGAGAATGGTGATGAATTCTCCATCAAAGAATATGGTGGATATGCACAAGGCTCCAAGCGCTTGTTTAATGACAAATTTAAATTGACAGCCTCTGTTCGTTATGACAAAAATGAAAACTTTGAAGGACAGTGGTCTCCGAGAGTTTCAGGTGTATATTCTGCTGGAAATCACAACTTCAGAGCTTCTTACCAAACAGGTTTCCGAATCCCAACTACCCAAGACCAATACATTGACTTGGTAACGCCTCAGGCAAGATTAATTGGTGGTTTGCCTTTGTTCAGAGACCGATATAACTTCTCTGGAAATCCAGTGTATACCCTGGCGACTGTGACTCAGTTTGGTGGTGCTGTTTTGGCAGCTACACAGCCAAATTCTCCTGTTTATCAAGCAAGTATCCAACAAGCCACCCAGTTGGCAATTCAGCAAGCTACTGCAATCGTAACAGCGCAAGTACAGGCGGGACAAATTTTACCTCAAAATGCACCTGCTGCAATCGCTGCATTGGTTCCTTCATTGGTTCCTCCAATTGCTGCTCAATTGGTTCCTGCTAATGCTGCAGCTGCCAATAAAGACAAATTGGTCACCTATCAACCAACTACCTTCCGTCCTGAAGTGGTTAAATCTTACGAAATCGGTTACAAAGGATTGTTCTCCAACAGATTGTTGATCGACTCTTATGTTTACTTCAACCAATTCCAAAACTTTATTGGTGGACAAGTATTGATTCAAGATAGAAACTTCAATCCTCAGAATCCTGCTTCTGCTCTTGGTTTGAATCTATTGTCTGCAAATACACGAAATGTGTACTCCATGCCGGTCAATAGAACTGAAGTGATCCGCTCTTGGGGTTGGGCTTTGGGTGCTGATTACAAGCTTCCAAAGAATTACTCCATTCGTGGTAACGTATCTTACAATACACTTAGCAACTTGGATGAATTGGCTGAAACAGGTTTCCAGCCTTCTTTCAACACTCCTGAATACCGATATGTAATCAACTTTGCAAACAGAGAAATTGCCAAAAACCTAGGTTTTGCAGTCTCTTACAGATGGCAGGGTGAATTTGCTTGGCAGTCCTCTTTCGTAGCTCCAGCAGTTTCTTCACAGCAGCTTTCTGTGATGCCAGCATTCGGTACGTTTGATGCTCAAATGAGCTACAAACTGAAGTCGCTCAAATCCATCGTAAAAGTAGGCGGAACAAACCTATTCAACAGCACTGGTTACAGACAAGCTTGGGGTAACCCAACAGTCGGTACCATGTACTTCGTGAGCTTGACCTTTGATGAGTTCTTGAACTAAGATCGAGTTCTTCCCATTAACCAAAAGAGGCTGTTCAAATGAACAGCCTCTTTTTTATTGGATTTGATTTCATGAATAATATCTAATTTTTGAACGGCACTTGAATTCCAGACCTAGATCTAGGAAATGGTTATCCAGCATCTCGATTTACATTAATACCCTAGCTTTTTTCAAATCAGCCATCTACCAAAGCTCTACCTGAATCAGAAAATAGTTTCATTATTGACTACATTTTAAACTAGGTGACTTGACTTCTTTAGTGGGAAGAAATAATTCCTTTACCATAAGAAATGTATCCTAAAATGAGAAAAGTGAGCAATTCTCAAACAAAGCACCTGATTGTTTTTGATCCATTAAAAATGAATGAAAACTAATTTTTCCTGATGGGAAGAGCAAAAAAAACACCTGCTTGACTGACCAAACAGGTGTTTTGAATATTCTATTAGTTGGATTAATGTACCTCTCCCATCATTTTTCTAAGAATGGGTTTCAGCAAGAATAAAACTGCTGCTGATCCAATTACGGTATAGACAATCAGCATAAACTGATCAGGCATGGCCGCAAGTCCTTCCTCCGAACCCCCGCTCGCTTCTCCCGCAATCAATCCAGCAAATAGGTTGCCTAGCGCTACAGAAAGGAACCAGATGCCCATCATCTGACCTCCGTAGCCATTTGGCGCCAATTTGGTTACCAAGGAAAGCCCAACAGGAGACAAGCTCAACTCTCCAAAGGTGTGGAGCAAATAGGTGATGATCAACCAGCTTGGTGCAGCTAGCTCACCAGAAGCCGCAATTTTAGTAGCGAAATACATGACAAAAAAACCTAGACCCAACAGCAATAATCCAAAAGTGAATTTGAGCGGTGAGCTTGGTTCGAGGTTTTTCCTTCCAAGCCACACCCAAAGGGCTGCAAAAAACGGAGCGAAAATGATAATGAACAAGGAATTGATCGACTGAAAATACCCGGTAGGAATATCCCAACCTAAGATGGTGCGATCAGTGAATCTTTCTGCAAATAGATTTAGCGTAGAACCGGCCTGTTCAAAACCAGACCAAAACATGGCTGAAAAAATGAACAACACCGCAATAACACCCACTTTATTCTTATCAGCTTTCTTAAGTCCTCCAAAAGCAATGACATACCCCAGATAACCAAAGGCTACTACTGCAATGACTGAACCCGATGCTCCGGCAATAGCTGATGCATTAATTGGAATTACCCCAGTAAACAAAACGGCTATGACAGCAGCCCCAATCAATCCAATCAAGGAAGTAATGGACCGAAGCTTCTTCTGAGCGGATTTTTCAATTTCTGTCACCACCACTGGTGCCTCACCATAACCATCCAAGGCACCGCCTGTGAGTTTGTACTGAATGAGTCCAAATACCATCCCCAGACCTGCCAAACCAAAACCAAGGTGCATATCGTACTCTGCTACCGTCGAACAGGCAATCGGAGCAATAAATCCACCGATATTGATACCCATGTAGAATATAGAAAAGCCAGCATCTCGCTTGGAACTACCTGCAGGATAGAGCTGACCAACAATGGAACTGATATTAGGCTTAAGTAACCCTGTCCCTAAAACAATCAAAATAAGTCCTAGGAAAAAGGAAGTGGTATCTAACGTGCTGAGTGATTCCTTTACTTCTGAGACACCGGTAATCCAAGTTTGAATGCCTGGCAAGGCCATCATAAAATGTCCTAATGCGATGATGATTCCTCCATACCATACAGACTTTTTCAAACCAAACAGACGGTCAGCTAACCATCCCCCAGGCAAGGCTAACAAGTAAACCCCCATGGTATAAAGTCCATACACAGCGCCGGCCGTCTTATCATCAAATCCCAAACCACCGTCCACGATAGCTTTGGTCATAAATAGAATCAAAAGGGCACGCATTCCATAATAGCTGAATCGTTCCCACATTTCGGTGAAGAAAAGGGTCATCAAGCCCTTTGGGTGTCCAAAAGCGGTAGGACCGCTGAATTCTGAGGTTGCTTTATTTTCCAATTGAGTGAAAATTTGGGTTTAATTTATTTTACAATGATAAACTTTTTTGTCACTCGATTGCAAAAATGAAACAGTTGAAAGCCCTCCTTTTACTTCTTAGGCAGCTTCCTTTTTTCTAATTTTTGATACAAAATACTTTCAAAATAGCTTACCAAATAATTTTCTGTATTCTTTACGAAATCGATTGAAAAGCTAAAAAACCAACCTTTTTTGATTTCTAATTTTGAAAACTTGCTTAATTTTGAGCAGACAATTTTCAGAATATAAACCCAACACTGTATGCAGAACACCGTTCTGGAACCCAAAAATTCTATTCTTTCTTTTCTTGAATCCCGATCAGAACGAAAGATCTTTTTCAACCTTCCCCCTGCTGAGCTCATTGAGCAGGCATTGGCTCGAAAGGAAGGATGCCTTACTTCCACGGGAGCCTTTATGGCAGATACGGGCAAGTTTACCGGCAGATCTCCAAAAGATCGGTACATCGTCAAAGATGAACTTACCTCAACAGCTGTTTGGTGGGGAGAAATCAATATTCCCATTTCCGAAGAGCAGTTTGAAAACCTTTACTTAAAAATGAGCCGTCATTTGGAAACAAAGGACCTTTATGTCAGAGATGTTTTTGCAGGTGCTGATGAAGATTACCGGCTAAATATTAAAGTCATTAATACTCTGGCTTGGCATAATCTATTTTGCTCCAACATGTTCCTAAGGCCTACTGAAAAGGAATTGTCTGATTTCAAACAAGATTTTACGATCATCTGTGCTCCTGATTTTGAGGCAGATCCGGTTGTTGATGGGGTGAAAAGCCCTAATTTTTCCATTATCAACCTAAGTAGACGAATCATTTTAATAGGTGGTACGGGCTACACCGGAGAGATGAAAAAGGGTATTTTCTCTGTATTGAATTTTATTTTACCTCATCAAAAAGGTGTTCTTTCCATGCACTGCTCCGCCAATGTGGGTAAAGAAGGTGACACAGCTATTTTCTTCGGGCTTTCCGGGACAGGAAAAACCACCCTTTCCGCAGATCCAAACCGTTATTTAATCGGTGATGATGAACACGGCTGGTCGGAGGATGCTGTTTTTAATTTTGAGGGCGGTTGCTATGCCAAAGTGGTAGATCTTTCCCGAGAAAAGGAGCCTGAGATCTTTGACGCGATCAAGTTTGGGGCCGTTGTAGAAAATACCAGATTCATACCCGGAACTAGAGAGGTTGACTATGCCAATACTGAAGTAACAGAAAATACAAGGACGGCCTACCCTATTCATCACATTGCTAATTCCCTCGAACCCTCAATTGGAAGTGCTCCCAAGAACATTTTCTTTTTAACGGCTGATGCGTTTGGTGTGATTCCCCCCATCTCCAGACTGAATAAAAGTCAAGCCATGTATCATTTCATTTCTGGCTATACTGCAAAGGTGGCAGGAACAGAAATGGGAATTACTGAACCCAAATTGACCTTCTCAGCATGTTTTGGGGCGGCTTTTCTACCGCTACACCCTACCGTATACGCTAGCCTTTTCGGTGAAAAAATGGAGAAAAACGAAGTAAATGTATGGCTGATCAATACCGGATGGACTGGTGGTCCCTATGGAGTAGGTTCTAGAATGAAACTTGCCTATACCCGAGCGATGATTTCGGCTGCATTAGAAGGGAAACTGGATTTTGCGCCCATGCATACTGATCCTATTTTTGGTTTTCAAGTTCCAAAGATTTGCCCAAATGTGCCAGCAGACATTCTTAGTCCAAGGAACACTTGGTCGGATCCTGAGGCCTATGACATTCATGCAAAGAAATTAGCGCAGGCGTTTGTCTCAAATTTTAGTAAGTATGAGAATTTTGCATCCAAGGAAATTTTAGAAGGGGCGCCTATAGTGGCCTAGGATTAGAGATTTCTTTTCCTTTTCTACTAAATGTCTCAGAAAAACCGGATCAACTTCTATTTTTGCGCAGCATTAGAATGAAAATTAACAAAGCCTGAATTTTATTGAATATGAAAACAGCGGAAATTATTACCGAAAAAGGTACCATGAAGGTGGAGTTTTACGAGAAAGATGCCCCAGGCACCGTTCAAAACTTCGTAGATCTTGCCAACAAAGGATTTTATGATGGATTAACTTTTCACAGGGTAATTCCAAATTTTGTCATCCAGGGAGGTTGTCCTATTGGAAACGGCACCGGAGGACCTGGTTACAAAATCAAATGCGAACTCGATGGAGGTAATCAATACCATGACAGAGGTGTGCTTTCCATGGCCCATGCGGGAAGAAATACTGGAGGTTCACAATTCTTCATCTGTCATAGTAGAACAAATACGGCTCACCTTGACAGAAACCATACCTGTTTTGGAAAGGTAGTGGAAGGTTTGGAGGTCATCGATGCCATTCGAGCAGGTGATAAAATTGAAAAGATTGTCATTCACGAAGCATAAAAAAATCCCCTCGAAATGAGGGGATTTTTGCTTTTAGACTAACTGCTTTTACTTCTTTTTTCCACTTTCAAGCTCGCTCAAAATCTGCAAAACCTCTGAGTGAACTTTTGGTGCTGTTTCCGGCCCTAGAGAATTGATCTCGCCATAAGGTCGATCTTTGTAATCATAGGTAAAAGGAGGCTTTACATCCCATTGGCTTTTGGGCACGATGTAACCGATCATGTCATTGGACATCCCCGCAAAAAACTTAAACTGCCCCGGAATCTTTGTCTGCAAGGCAGGTACCTCTATTGCATCTATTCCAAAATCTGCTCCATCAGGTGATTCCACTCCGCCATGAAGAATTTCTGGATAGAGTTCACCGGGTACATGGACAAACGAGGCAGGCCCAAGGGTCCATGCAGCTACCTCAGATCTGATTTTTTTCCAACCAATAAATCCTCTATCAAAAATTCCTAAAAAAGCCGCCAACTGAAACAATCCATTATCCATTTGCAAGGCTATCGATTTAGCCCTGAGACCAAGGTTAAGACTGGAGTAAGTAATCAAGCTGGTGTCCTGAAGAGTTTCCAGGGTTGCTTTTGCCAAAGCTTTTCCCTGAGCCTGGATTTTTTCAGGAGATTGCTTCTGGATTTTTTCCAAAGTAAAAGGATCTTCCACGACCATATCCGGAAAGGTGGTCATCAATCCGCCTACAGCTCCATTCAAAAAAATAGCCACTCCTCCTACTCCATCAATTTTTACAGAGTCATTTACTTGTATACCCTCTTCAACCATGTTCCTCCAAGGGTCCGGAAAATCAGAACTCAATTGGATATTTTGGGACCAAAGCGTCTCGGGATGATTTCCCCAGTTCATAAGGGTCCCAAGTGTCTGACCGCTTTCGGCATCCAAAACCTGCATGAGTTTCAGAGACGCATCAAAAACCAGAGGAGGTCGAGTATCCCCTACCAATGGCTTGAGTTTTTCCTTTTCTTCGGCAAATCGGAATTTGGCAGGCCTTCTGGAAGCATCTGCTTCACTCACTGCCTGCTGGATACCCTTCAATACTTGATTGAGATAATCGGGATTCACTCCTCTGGAATAGTCAGATGGTCCCCACATGCCCATCAAATCAGGAGAGGAGTGCACGTGTGTACTAGCAATAATCACATAATCCAAGTCAGGATTACTTTCCTGAATCAATTTTCTACTTGCAATGACTTCATCATTCCCAAAGCCGATCATATCAATCACACACAAGGCAATCTTGAGTTCGCCTGATTCCAATACCATGGCTCTGGCCCAAAGTGGATCCAATACCGATTGTGCTGGCCTGGAATTATGAAATCCGGCTAGCCAAATGGCATCAAACTGACCATTACCATTGCTGTCTTCATAGGTATCTCCTTTTTCGGGATTATACCTTGAATCTCCGTCCACATCGGTCCATGTTTCGAACTGCTTTGGAGTTATATCTACTTTGGCAAAGCCTGCATTCACGATGCCTGCTTCAGCGCTCAAATTTAAGTTGACATCGTACCCGCTATGGCGATCGCGAAATTGATAAGCTCCAAAGCCAATCAATCCTATCAAAAGGGCAGTCAGTGTGACAAAGGTGATTTTGAGTATTTTTTTCATGGGTGAAAGGTTCTGAAAGTCATTCTAAACTACTAAAAGTTTGACTTCCTCGGCAGCCAGATTCTAATTCTGGAATGATAATTGAAAATCAGCTTTTCCAACTAACATCACGATGCAAAAAAGTCTGGTTATTTTCTTTATTTGTTTTCTTTTAAATGGTATTCAAGTAAACGCCCAACGCTATGGTACTGCACTAGGTCTTAGGTTGGGAAATTCGGATATCAACCGAACCGTAGGTTTAAGTCTACAGCAACGAGTGATGGAAAGGGTAACCATAGAAGGAATCCTGCAGACCGACTTTAGCCGCAATACCACGCTATCTGTTTTGGCACAAAAGCATCACCCAATCATTTCTAAGCGATTCAATTACTACTATGGAGGAGGATTGTCCTTTGGAAATGAGGAAAGCTTTGTTAAGAACCCAGCTACCAAGGAAATCATCCATACCTATGGAAACGCAACCACGGGAGTTGACTTGATCGCAGGGGTGGAAATGACGCTTGCCAATGCCGTGATTTCGCTTGATTATAAGCCCAACATCAATTTAGTCGGAAGAGAGGAATTTTACCGGGGACAAGTTGGACTTTCGGTTCGCACAGTCTTGGTGAAAAGCAAAGAACAAAAGAAAAAGCAACGACAGCGACAGAAAGCGAAGAGAGAAAAAGCTCAAGCTCCCAAAAGGTCATTTTCAGAACTGTTCAACAAGTAATTTGGGGTTAGATAGCCTTTTGCTTCCAATATACTTTTTCATGGATATCGGAATGCTTCACAATTTCTCGGTACCATTTCATACGAAGCTGGTTTTTTTCATCCTCGGATAAGTAAAAATCAGCATGTGCAAAAGCTCCAGCTTTTTGGATCAGGTCATGTAGAAAAATCGAAGCAGAAACAGAAATGTTAAAGCTGTCTGTAAATCCAAACATCGGGATGTGAACCAAACCATCTGCCTTTTGCTTCACTTCCTCGCTGATGCCTTCGTGTTCATTTCCGAAAACAAGCGCCAGCTTTTCTGAAGGTTGCAAGTCATAGATTGAAATTGATGTTGGAGACGGACTTGTGCCAAGGATTTTATAACCTTTTGACCTCAATTCAGCAAAACAAGCATCCACTGAGGATGAACCATCCTCTTGAAAATGCTTGTATAAATCCACCCATTGTGATGCGCCTCGAGTCACGTAGGGATTGATTTTGTACTGATTGGTCTTTTCGATCACATGGATGTCCTGCAGACCAAAGCAATCGCAGGTTCGGATCACTGCACTGGCATTGTGAGGCTTAAATATATCCTCCAATACCACGGTAAGGAATCGTGTTCGCGTACTCAGTACCCGCTCCATCACTGATTTTTTGTGCTCCGTGATGTATTGGCCCAAATACTCCAAAAGGCCCTGGTCAAAATGGATGGAAGTATTTTCCTCTCTCATATTCAAAAAGAAGGGCTATTAAAATAGCCCTAATTGTTCTTCATCATCTTTCTTTGGCGTGAGGTCGATCGTAGTTCCAATCTCCAATTGATCATCGGATTCAGTTGAAGCCTCATCTGCATCATCAGATTCTTCCGCTTTCGTAGGTTCGGATTCTATCAGTTGGATTTCTTTGACCGGATAGGCACTGACCTTGTTTCCGATAGCTTTCCAACCTTTGACATCGATGAGCATTTCCAAATCATACTCCACTTGCTCTTCTTCTTTTCCTTTGGTCACGGTCACCACCACTTGAGCTTGACTGTCAGTAGTAACCAACTTGAGGTAAGACTGCTTGTGGTCTGAGATAAAGTTGAATCTCTTATTGATAGTGGTCGTCTCGATTAGGAATCGCTTCACAAAGAACGTCTTGGTAGCTCCGTCAAAGTAGATTGCTGAAAGCACTTTCTGCGGGTCAAATTTTTGGATTAACCGTACATCGCTGGATTCGTAGCGATTGGTGAGTTCAAAGCTGGTCAACTCATAATCGCCATTTTTGTAGCAAACCAAAATCTTGTCATCACCCAAGAAATTCCCAATCAGTCTTCCTCGCTGATCAGTATTCAGTCGTCCTACGGAAGGGTCATAGTACACATTCAATCCTCCAAGGGTAGACTTTCCTTCCATCTTAAACTGGATTTTACGGACAGGATATTTGGTCAGGATATTTCCTCCGGCACCTCTTCCTTTGATCTCAATTTCAGCAAAGTCAAAGTCAAAGACTTTAACTCTCGCTTTTGCGCCCTGAGTCAAGTACACAGTTATTGTTTCAGCTTCACCATTGGGATTTGCGGTCAGATAAAGAACCTTTGACCCCTTGGTACCTTTGGTCAAATCATATTCCTTATCCCGGGTGATCCCTCCTACCTGGAATCGCTTCACCATGCATCGGCCAGAAGTGCCATCCAAGTAGATCAGGTTGTAGGTCATTCGCTCATCATTCTTTCGGAATACGCCTACGAACAAAATATCCTTCCCCATGAAGAGCTTTTCCTGGATTTTGGACACCACCATTTTGCCATCCCTACGAATGGCAATGATGTCGTCCAGATCCGAACAGTCGCATACAAACTCGTCTTTCTTCAATCCAAAACCAACAAATCCATCTACTCGATTGACATAGAGTTTGGCATTGTTTGCAGCAACTACCGCGGCTTGGATGGTGTCAAATGCTCGAATTTCAGTTTTTCGCTCTCTGCCTTTGCCATACTTATCCAACAGATTCTGGTAATAAGCAATTGCGTAATCGGTCAAATGCTTGAGGTTGTAATTTACCTCTTTGAGCTCTTCCTGAAGACGCTTCATCAGTTCATCAGCCTTAAATGCATCAAACTTGGAGATTCGCTTGATTTTAATTTCTGTCAGGCGAATTAAATCCTCCTGGGTAATTTCTCTGTAAAAGTCCGGTTTGTAAGGATCAAGGCCTTTGTCTATAGCTTCTAATACGGCTTCCCAAGTGGTGCATTCCTCGATATCTCGGTAGATTCGGTTTTCGATGAAAATCTTCTCCAAAGAGGAAAAGAGCAATTTTTCCAAAAGCTCCCCTTTTCTGATCTCCAATTCCCTTCGAAGGAGTTCTTTGGTTTGCTTGGTGTTGTACTCCAGGATTTGGTTGACGGTAAGGAAAACCGGCTTGTCCTCGATGATTACGCAGGCATTTGGTGAAATGGAAACCTCACAATCCGTAAAGGCATATAAGGCATCAATGGTCACATCCGGGGAAACTCCAGGTGCCAATTGGATCTGGATTTCTACATCTTTGGCCGTATTATCCACCACCTTTTTGATCTTGATTTTACCTTTATCATTGGCTTTCAGGATCGAATCAATCAAGGAGTCTGTCGTGGTGCCGTAAGGTATCTCCTTGATCAAAAGAGTTTTGCTATCTTCTTCCTCAATTCTGGCTCTTACCTTGATTTTTCCACCTCTCAGCCCTTCTTGGTAATCAGAAAAATCAGCCAGACCACCTGTGAGAAAATCAGGCAAAATATTGGTCTTATTTCCTTTCAGGATTTCGATAGAGCCTTCTATGAGTTCGCGGAAGTTGTGAGGAAGAATTTTGGTAGAAAGACCTACCGCAATCCCTTCCACACCCTGTGCAAGCAAAAGCGGAAACTTAACAGGCAATGTAACGGGTTCGCGTTTTCTTCCATCATAGGAAAGCTGCCACTCCGTCGTTTGAGGATTGAAGACTACTTCCAGCGCAAACTTGGAAAGCCGGGCTTCAATGTATCGAGCCGCTGCTGCACCGTCACCGGTACGCACATCACCCCAATTGCCCTGGGTCTCGATGAGAAGGTCTTTTTGACCTAAGTTCACAATTGCATCACCAATCGAAGCGTCACCGTGAGGGTGATATTGCATGGACTGACCGATGATGTTAGCGACTTTATTAAATCGTCCATCATCCATCTCCTTCATCGCGTGAAGGATTCTGCGCTGAACAGGCTTTAAGCCATCTTCGATGGCCGGAACCGCCCGCTCCAAGATTACATAGGAAGCATAATCCAAAAACCAGTCTTTATACATACCCGTCACCGGGATGGAATCATGCAAGCTTTCTTCTTTGCCTTCAGTCAGGTTAGTATCGTCGCTCATTTACTTAGTCAAACCAATATTTTTAAATCAAACTGTAAAAATCAAGCCGCCTCAATCTCTTCTTCCTCTTCTGTTTTTTTAGGATCATCGAGTGCCAAGTCTTTTTCAATCCTCAAGTTGTCGATGATGAAGTTTTGTCGGTCAGGGGTATTTTTCCCCATGTAGAAAGTCAGCAAATCGGAGATTTTAGTGTCTTTGTTTAGAATAATAGGATCCAATCGAATGTCCTCCCCGATAAACTTGCCAAACTCCTCAGGGGAAATCTCGCCCAATCCTTTGAACCGGGTGATCTCAGGCTTGCTGCCCAGCTTGTGGATAGCTCGCTGACGCTCTTCATCAGAGTAGCAGTAGATCGTTTCCTTTTTGTTTCTCACCCGGAAAAGAGGGGTATCCAGGATGAATAGGTGCCCGTTTTTTACCAAATCCGGGAAAAACTGAAGGAAGTAGGTCATAATGAGCAATCGGATGTGCATGCCGTCCACGTCAGCATCGGTGGCAATGACGATTTTTCGAAAACGGAGATTTTCTATGCCGTCTTCGATGTTCAAGGCGTGCTGAAGCAGGTTGAATTCCTCATTTTCATACACCACTTTTTTAGTCATGCCAAAACAGTTGAGTGGCTTTCCTCTCAGAGAAAATACGGCCTGCGTTTGCACATCTCGGCTTTTGGTAATCGAACCCGAAGCTGAATCCCCTTCCGTGATAAAGAGCATCGTTTTGTTCTTGATGTCTTCATCGGCTTTAGGATCATCGTAATGCACCCGGCAGTCTCTCAGTTTCTTATTGTGAAGGTTAGCCTTCTTTGCCCGCTCATTTGCCAACTTTTTAATGCCAGAGATTTCCTTTCGTTCTCTTTCTGACTGAAGGATGCGTTTTAAAAGAGCATCAGCAGCAGCAGGATTTTTGTGTAAGTAATTGTCAAGTTCGGTTTTGATGAAGTCGTTGACAAAAGTCCTGAGCGTAGGTCCATCAGGCCCGATGTTTTGGGAACCTAGTTTGGTCTTGGTTTGTGATTCGAAAACAGGTTCCTGAACCCTCACCGCAATGGCTGCTACTACTGACTGGCGGATATCCGAAGCATCGTAATCCTTCTTATAAAACTCTCGAATGGTCTTAACAATAGCCTCTCGGAAAGCCGCCAAGTGGGTTCCCCCTTGGGTAGTATACTGTCCATTGACAAAGGAATAATATTCTTCTCCATAGCTACCCGAGTGGGTCAAGGCCACTTCTATGTCATTTCCTTTGAGGTGGATGATCGGATAGCGGATGCTTTCCTCATCTACTTTGTTGGAAAGAAGATCATAAAGCCCTTTGTCAGAGAAATACTTCTTCCCGTTGTAATTGATTGTCAGGCCTGCATTGAGGTAGGCATAGTTCCAGATTTGATTTTCGAGGTATTCAGGGATGAAGTGGTAGTTTTTGAAGATAGAAGCATCTGGAGAAAAAGTTACTCGCGTTCCATTTCGTTCGGATGTTTTTTCTACTGCCGGGTCATTGACCAAAACACCTTTTTCAAATTCAGCCATTTTGGTTTCTCCGTCTCGGAAAGACTGGACTTTGAAAAAGTCGGATAGTGCATTCACCGCTTTGGTACCGACACCGTTTAGCCCTACAGACTTTTGGAATGCTCCTGAATCATATTTTCCACCGGTATTGATCTTGGATACACAGTCGATGACCTTTCCTAAGGGAATGCCCCGACCGTAGTCTCTTACCTCTACTTTATGCTCCGAAATCTTCACATCGATGTTTCGTCCATGTCCCATCATGTGTTCATCGATGGAATTGTCCAGGATTTCTTTTACCAAAACATAAATTCCGTCATCCTGTGCACTACCATCGCCTAATTTTCCGATGTACATCCCAGGTCTAAGACGGATGTGCTCGCGCCAATCCAGGGATTTAATACTGTCTTCGGTATATTTTACTGGTTCTGCCATAATTCTGATTTAAGAGCGCTGAACAGCTTTAAATTTTCCAACAAGTAAAACAAATAGAGCCACCACCCAAACTACAAGTAGGATAGGCATAAGGAAAAACCACAGGTTGTAAGAAGTGGCACCTATTTCCTCTTGATTGTTGATGGCATGCACATACAAAGCAAGAATACCCAAACTCAAATTGACGATGCCACCAAAAGAATAAAACCAGGCTAGAATATAATCTCGGTAAGGATCACCTATCGGAAAAATCCGATGCATCTTTTTGTTGGCCTTGGTCTCCAAAGATTTGGGAGTATATAAGGTGATTGCATTGAGTATCACAAAAAAGGTAATCATACCATAAAAGAAGTTGCCTTTTTCCCAATCGCGGTTGATGGCGCCACTTTCATCCATACTGATACCGACCTGGTCCGGCATAGCTGAATAGAAGTACAGAAGAAAGAAAATGAAAACAAGAATACTGACGAAATAGAAGGCTTTGCCGAATCTGTAGTACATGAATAGAGTGATTGAACGTGCTAATATAACCGATTTGGTTAAACCTTTGCGGCAGGCAGTGGGTTCAGAAAAAGTCATTTGGTGACTGAGAAAAATACTCTTTCACCCAAATGCATGAAGATCAACCTTCTAATATATCAGACCTCAAATGAACAGAATTGGGGACGCTTAAATTTAATTTCACGAAAAAATCGCTCCATCTTTGTTTCAGAATTCTATCCCTATGCTACGTAAATCAACTTACATTTTCATATTCACCTTGTTGACGCTTTACTCATGCAGTGGTCCGATCGATGCCGGAAAAATCAATCTGGAAAATTGGAAAGCTGACCGATATGGATGCAAAGGACTTAGAATGCAGGATTTGGAAGAGCTACGGCAAATCAAGAACAACTTTCTGGGTGCTGACAATCAATCCTTGATCAAGACCTTTGGACGTCCTGACCGAGTAGAATTGGTAGACAAAAGTCAAAGCTTTTTCTTCTATTTTTTGGAACCTAGCTCGGATTGCGAAGGGGTAAAAAGCGAAAAAGAACCCCTGAGAGTCCTTTTTCGAATGAATGCATTAAGCAAAGTATCTGAGGTCACGATTACAACCCTGAATCCATAAAGCAAAGTGCAGCGGCACCTAAGGTACCTGCATTGTTTTCAAGGGTGGCTTTTTTGAGTTTCAGGTCTTTCACGTAGTATGGTGTGAGGTATTTCCTTGTGTTGTATTCGATGGTAGGCATCATAAATTCCAAACCTGCTGAAATTCCACCACCAAAATAGACGTCCGTCACATCGAGAATTCGAATAGTGGACACGATAGCTTCGCTGATGATTTCAGCTACTTCCTTAAAGACCATCAGGGAAACTTCATTTCCAGCCTTGGCAGTATCCACCAGCAAGTGAGTGCCGAGCTCTTTTCCTACCAGTTCCCCTGCCTTTTCTGGATATGCGGCCACCAAATTGGCCATAATTCTTAAAATGCCATTTCTCCCTATCAAGGTTTCCAAACCGGCATTTCCTCGGGAAAGCATGTGCCCCATTTCCAAGGCATTGCCTCTGGAGCCTTTAAACACCTGTCCGTCCAGCACCAAAGCGCTTCCAATTCCTGTACCCATCGTGATGAAAAGGAAATTGTCCGAAACATCTCCTTTTCCATAATGAAACTCACCGATAGCTGCTGCAGCTGCGTCATTTTCCAGATAAAAATCGTGGTGAGGATATCGCTCCTTTAGGCTTGCTTTAAGAGGAAAATTATTCAAATCAGGAATGGCCGGGATCTCCAATGGAGTCATGCGGTCTTTGGAAATCATGCCTGGAAGTCCGATTCCAACTTTGGACACCAAGGGATATTTTTCTAGATACTTTCCGATCACTTTGACGAAATTCGGTCCAAAGCCATCTGCATGCTCTCTGTATTGGGTTGTATCTTCTTTCTGGAAGTCAAGCATTTTGCCTTCCTTATCGACTAATCCGATCTTTAAGTGAGTTCCCCCCACATCTACTCCGAGAAACTGAGTCTCCGATGAATTCATAGTTATTTTTCTAGGTTTGATTGCCAAAAAAGCAAAACTATTGCTTCACTTCCTATAATCTTTGCCGATCTCGTAAAAAATTTTGAGAACTGCCGGACAGACCAACGTGTTTTTGAGACTTAGATCCAAAATACCTAACATGTTTTTTCGGTCTGTGTGAGGATATTCGCGGCATGCTTTTGGACGATCCTCATATACCAGACATTTATTGTCAGCCCCTAAAAATGGACAGGGAGCTGAGTTAAGGACATAGTCCCCATCCTCATCCCGATGTAAATATTCATCGATAAACTGACTGCTTTTCATGCGAAAATTTTTGGCCAATCGATCTATGTCGGTCTGTATAAAAATCGGACTCGTAGTCTTACAGCAGTTGGCGCAATCAAGACAGTCTATCTCAGAAAAAACCTCCTCGTGAACCTTATGAAAGGTTTCATCCAAATTTTTAGGCTTGGTCTTTTTGAGTTTCTCCTTAAGTTTTTTGTTTGAGGGAAAATCCGATTTGCTCTCTTTGGAAAATTTTTCCAGATCAACAGAAATATTCACAACTTATTGAATTTCAATTTTTTGTAAAATTCATTAACTTACTGAAACACTAAACCCAATCCCGCTATGAAAATTCATCCATCAGAGCTTTATTTCTACTACAGCTCCAATCAACTTGGTGAAAAACTGACCAAAGCGTATGCAAAATCTATGACTCGTTTTGTCAATGAAATTGACCTCAATCATGAAAAGCTTACCGCTACCCAATGGGATCAATTATTGCTCAAATTGAATCTCAGGGCCAAAGACCTCCTTAATCGAGCTCATCCAGATTACCAGAGATTGATTGCTGGAAAAGATTGGGATCAGGAAGGCTGGCTGAATATTCTCGTCAACTACCCTTATCTAATAAAAGCTCCAATTGCGCTTTATAGAGATAAGGCAATCCTTTGCGTTACTCCTACAGATATCCTCAAGCTTGACTAATCCCGACAGAGACTGATTCCATCTTCCAGGATTTGTATTTCTCTTGCTTTATACAATTGACCAATGCACTGCTTGAAGTGTTTTTTGCTCATCCCAAGAACACGTTTGATTTCTTCGGGATCAGACTTGTCATGAAGTGGCAAAAAGCTCTTTTCTTCCAGTAATTGGAGGATTTTTTCAGAACCTTCATCGTATTTCACTTTACCTATTGGTAGGACTTGAAGATCAATTTTTCCATCATCTCTGCGTTTTTTTACCCAAAGTTTTCTCCTTTCTCCTATCTCCAAAGGTTGGAAAACTTCATTGGCATAGATCAGGCCCTCATAGCGATCCTCGAGAAGTACCTTATATCCAAGGTCTGTTTTTTCAAAAATCAATCCTTCACAGGAATTCCCGGGTTCGTAATCTTTAGGAGCTGGATACATAAACTCCCGATATTTACTCACACCAATCAATCGTTCTGTTTTGTAATCTTTACAGACTCTGATGAAGTATTTCTGACCTGGAGTCATAGGCTTAGCCATCTCGGAATTGGGCACAAAAAGATCCTTAAGTAATCCCCAATCCATAAAAGCTCCAAATTTGGTCACCTCTTTACATTCCAACACAGCAAATTCATCCAAAAGTGCTTTGGGCCGATCCGTAACTGCAACAGGTCGATCTTCACTATCGGTATAAACAAATACCTCCAATTCATCACCTTCTTTTTCGTCACCTTTGAGGTAACCTTTTGGTAAAAGCACTTCTCCACCGTCAGATAAAGCCAAATAAGCTCCAAAGTCAGTAAATCGATTGATATAGAGTTTGCTGATCAGTCCTAGTTCTTTCATCAGTATCTAAGTTGCGGATTGGGATTAGTTCTCTCCAAATAGTTGAAATTTAAAAATCATGCATGACCATCAGTAATTTCTTAAGATCAACTCTAGATGATTTTTTCGACTCAAAGGTAAAGATTAATCCCAGCCAACGAGAAGAAAAATCCGACAAACAAAGTCAGGAATCATCGGTTCGAAATTGGAATTCGCTTGGCTTAAGAGTAGCTTTGAATTCCTCAACAAAGGCTGATAAAGCCAAAATAAACCCAAATATTCACGTTTTTATCTCGAAATTAACCAGTTATGAAAGCTATCTCTGTTATTGGTTCGGGCACCATGGGAAATGGTATCGCTCATGTCTTTGCCCAACATGGGTATAAAGTTTCACTTGTCGATATTTCGGTTGGACAGTTGGAAAAAGCACTTTCCACCATTTCCAAAAATATGGATAGACAAGTGATTAAAGGTGCCATTTCGGAGGAGGATAAAAATCAAGCACTTAACAGAATTAGCACATTCACAACCTTGAAGGAAGGAGTAGAAAGTGCGGATTTGGTGGTGGAAGCAGCTACAGAAAATATGGCGCTTAAGTTGGACATCTTCCGTCAATTGGATCAATTTGCCCCTGCCCCTGCCATTTTAGCTTCCAATACCTCTTCTATTTCGATCACAAAAATCGCCGCTGTGACCAAACGACCAACTCAGGTAATCGGAATGCACTTCATGAATCCTGTGCCGGTAATGAAGCTAGTCGAGGTGATTCGAGGCTATGCTACTTCTGATGAGGTCACAGAGATCATCATGGATCTTTCCAGAAACCTTTCCAAGGATCCGGTGGAAGTAAATGACTATCCGGGATTTGTGGCAAATCGAATCCTGATGCCTATGATCAATGAAGCCATTTACACGCTTTATGAGGGAGTGGCTGGAGTTTCAGAAATTGATACCGTGATGAAACTTGGTATGGCCCATCCCATGGGACCTCTCCAATTGGCAGATTTCATTGGGCTGGATGTATGCCTTTCCATTTTGCGGGTGCTTCATGATGGATTTGGCAATCCAAAATATGCCCCCTGTCCTTTGCTTGTCAACATGGTAGAGGCTGGATATAAGGGTGTGAAAACAGGCGAAGGATTCTATCGATATACCCCCGGAAGCAAAGATCTAGTAGTTGCTTCCAGGTTTTCCAAGTAATTTAAATTCTACACATGCATTTAGCAGTATCCGGAAATATCGGGAGTGGGAAAACCACTCTCACTGAGAAATTGGCCAAACACTATGGGTGGAAGGCAGAATTTGAAGCAGTGGATGATAATCCCTATTTGCCTGATTTCTATGAAGACATGAAGCGGTGGTCATTTCACCTTCAGGTCTACTTTCTCAATTCCCGTTTCAATCAAATCAAGAAAATTCAGGAAAGCACCATTCCAACCATCCAAGATCGGACGATCTATGAGGATGCATATATTTTTGCTGCTAACCTTTACAAAAGCAAATTGCTGACAGAGCGAGATTATTGGAACTATAGAAGTCTATTTGATTCCATGATTTCTCATGTTAAGGCTCCGGATCTATTGATTTACCTCAAAGCCGATATTCCCAAACTGGTTGGACAAATCGAAAAGCGTGGAAGGACCTATGAAACTGCCATGCGGATCGACTACCTAAAAAATCTCAACTCACACTACGAGGATTGGATCTCCAATTACAAGGAAGGGAAGCTGCTGATCGTGGATGTCAATGAATTAGATTTTGTGGAGAGGCAAGCAGATTTTTCATTCATTGTGGAAAAAATAGAACGCGAAATGTTTGGGCTTTTTGCCTGATAACCAATAAAAAAGGGATTTCGAAGGAAGTCCCTTTTTTTATATCATTAAAAACTTAGAGGCATTAAGGTTCAATATTGACTGCCGAAAAGTCCGAATTCCAAACTCCGAAATCTGAAATCCGAAATTTTCCTCACCCCAACTTCCTCATCAACCAATTGTATATCATAGTCCGCTGTTCCTCCTTGGGGTTTATCAAAAGCTGATCGAGACGCTTGAGCGAACCCCCGGTCATGATGGTTTCGTAAGGATTCAGCCGAATGAGCTTATATCCATGGATACGGGTTTGAAGATCGATTTGAGCAGCATTGTAGGCCATCAATTTCCAGCCACTCGGACCATTCCCTGAAAAATCTCCGGGATCTGAAGCTTTTCCGAATAAGGTGGAAGCCACCGGCGGACCCGACCAAATGCGTTGAGGCATTCCGGCTTTCAAGGCTTCTTTTTCGTAAGTACGACAAAGTCTCTTGTAACTTTCCGCAAAGGGGAAATTCAATTCTTCATAAAGTCCTGATTTTAAAGAACTCAAGCGATATCGGTGAAAATGAAGTTCATCGTCCCAAAGAATAAGATGCCGACCAAGTTTAAAGTCAAATTTTAGCTTTTCCAGTAAAGGAAGCGAACCATTTCCTCCCAATTCGTTGAGGATTTCCTTTAGCCATCCTTTGCCTTTTTCGTCTAGGTATTTTGGCACCACTTCCAATTCGTTTTGCCAGTCGTAGTCAGCCCCACCCTCTTTGAGAATCAGGTCGAGCTGTCGGGTCATCAGGTGTTCCATTTACTCAGGTGTTTTCTCTCAGGATTTCCCAAGTGTGGTCTGCAAGTAATTTTACCTCAGCCACAAAATTTGCCCAATCCTTTTTGCGTCCCCATTCCTCCGGAGCAATCATACTCATGAAGTCGGTTCCGTCTGCCTTCTGGTACAAAAAATAACGGTGATTGATCAGCGGCTCGAAAGCAATTGATGCACCATAGATCCGCTCAGATACTTCTACTCTAGCTTGAATCTTCTTAGCCTGATCTGCCAAAAGCCTCATTTGCTCGTAGATTTGAGCCATCTGCATATCAGTCTGACTATGCATGGCTGCCACGGCCCTACCGGTAATTTTCCCTTGGTCCTCAGGCTTGATGATGGCGCTTCCCGAATGATGGGCATAAGGCAAAGTACCGGGATTTTCGGTAGTCTTTTCCTTCATTAATTCTAGGTCGAGCTTATCGACATCTATTTTCTTACCGATCATTTTTTGGGAGATTCTACTTCGTTGGATATTCTTTCCTTCAGATTGCCTTTTGAACCGGGAAATGTGGTTCTCCTTGAAATATCATAACTCACATAAAGGATGATCAGCATAAAGAGGACAAACAAGGCCAGAAAGATCTTTTTATTCTTTTGCATGAGTTTGAGCGATTCTGAAGGCAAAATTAAGCAATGAGTTTTTCAAGTGAATGGTTTCAAAACTCATCTATAGAAATAAAGCATTTTGAAAATTGTTTATAAATTTAGCTTATTCCTTTTTGGAATGGATTTTTAATACCTTATCCATACTTTAATCACACTATGTATCAACTGATTAGCGAGAAAGCCATTTATCAGTATTTTGGGGATGACGACCATGATATGATTAGAGAGATGATTGAAATCATCTTGAATACCAACATCAAAGACTTAAAAGAACTCGAAACTTTTTACGGAGTATCGGATTTTGCTACGATCAAAAAACGCTGCCACAAAGCCAAACCTTCCATGAGTTATGTTGGCGCACTGAGAGTCAGAAAAACCCTGGAAGAAATTGAAGAGAAGCTTGAGAGCTCTCATTCCCTTAATTCACTATTACAAAATCAATTGGGAATTTTGGAAACTGAATTGAATGACTTTCTATCTAAATTGAACTAATTACCCATATCACCCTACAATCACCCTATTCAAATGCTCCGGAAACTTCTATTTCTGCCTGGTTTACTGTGCTTTTTTGCAGTAGTCCAAGCACAATCTCCACTTACTGTGGACTACATCATGAGAGACCCAAAGTGGATGGGAACCTTTCCTTCGACCCACTCTTGGAGCGAAGACAGCAAGCAGATTTTTTTCAGGTATAATCTCGAAAATGACCCCGCCGACTCCCTATATAAAATTGATCTTACCAAACCTTCTCAGATTTCAAAAGTCCACTGGCCGGAAGAAAAGCTGCTCAGAAAAGAACTTTCCACTTTCAACTCAGACCAAAGCTTAAGACTGTACAAAGAAAAGAACACCATTTACCTGGAGGACAGAAAGAAAGGAAGCACCTCTGCCTTAGTGGATTGGTTTGAATCTTTCACCAACCTTCAGTTTTTGGCTAATGAAAACCTGGTTTCCTTTATCTCGGGATCAAATGTTTTCCTGGTGGATCGGACTACAGGTAAAGTCACCAAACTCACTTCCATCGTCAATGGTCCAAAACCGGCTGCAACTGCTGCTTCACTATCCTCCAAAGTTTCTTTTCTCGAAGCCGAAAACCTCTCGCTGCTTCAAGTAGTCAATGAGCGAAAATTAGCGCAACAGCAAACTCGGGCCTATCGGGAAGCTATCCGGCCCAAGAATCAGGAATTTGTTTTCTACACCGAAGGTAAAAACCTGTCCAACATGCAGGTGAGCCCGGATGCACGATTTTTGACTTTTTCTGTATTCAGTCCTGCATCCAATAAAAACACCAAAGTGCCCGATTATACCGCTGCTTCTGGATACACGGAAGATATAAATACACGTCCCAAAGTCGGAACACAGCCCAACAAAGTTGAAATCGGAATCTATGACTTGGAGCGGGATACAGTTTATTATGTCAAAACGGCCAATCTTCCAGGCATCAAGGATTTACCTGATTATGTCAAAGATTACCCTGAAAAGACTTGGGAAGAAAAAGTTCGGGATTTGACTCTTTCTGCTCCTTACTTTTCTCCTGATGGCAAACGGGCGATTATTCAAGCCCGAGCTTTTGACAACAAAGATCGCTGGATTGCCGAAGTCAATTTAATGACCGGTGAATTGAAAAACCTAGATAGACAGCGAGATGAAGCCTGGGTGGGTGGACCCGGGATAGGTGGCGCGTTTGGAGGAGGTACTCTAGGCTGGCTTCCTGATTCCAAGCACATCTATTTCCAATCTGAGGAGACTGGATATTCGCATTTATACCTCTTGGACGTGACTACAGGTCAAAAGAAAGCGCTTACAGCTGGAAAATTTGAAGTCTTCGATCCATTTATTTCCAAAGACAAAAAATCATGGTACCTCACCACCTCTGAAGTCGATCCGGGTGAGCGGCATTTTTACCGAATGCCGATCATGGGCGGTAAAATGGAAAAACTTACGTCCATGACAGGCGAAAATGCAGTGGTGCTTTCTCCTGATGAAAAGAAGATGGCCATCCTCCATTCCTACTCCAATGTGCCTACCGAACTCTATGTTCAAGAAAATAAGGTTGGAGCTATTCCTCAAAAATTGACTTCCGGCCAAACAGAGGAGTTCAAAGCCTATGCTTGGAAAGATCCGCAAATTGTCAGATTTGCTGCTCAAGATGGAGCGCAGGTTCCGGCACGTCTATACCTTCCTGAGCCAAGCAAGAAAAATGGAGCTGCTGTGATTTTTGTCCACGGTGCAGGTTACCTCCAAAACGCGCACAAATGGTGGAGTACTTATTTCAGAGAATACATGTTTCATAACCTATTGACTGATCTGGGTTACACCGTATTGGATATTGACTACCGGGCTTCAGCGGGTTATGGTCGGGATTGGCGTACCGGCATCTACCGGCACATGGGAGGTAAAGACCTTTCAGACCAAGTCGATGGCGCCAAATACCTCATCGCTCAGCACGGAGTTGACGCTGGAAAAATCGGGATTTATGGGGGTAGCTACGGAGGATTTATCACGCTGATGGCGCTATTTAATCATGGAGACCTGTTCAAATCCGGGGCAGCACTTCGCTCGGTGACGGATTGGGCGCATTACAATCATGGCTACACTGCCAACATTTTGAATACCCCTGAGGAAGATCCCATCGCTTACCGTCGCTCTTCTCCGATCTATTTTGCCGAAGGACTAAAAGGAAACCTCCTGATTGCTCATGGCATGCTGGATGTGAATGTGCATTTTCAAGATGTGGTCAGACTGGCCCAGCGACTGATCGAACTCAAAAAAGACAATTGGGAAATGGCCGTTTATCCCGTGGAAGACCATGGGTTTGTGGAGCCAAGTTCCTGGGCAGATGAGTACAAGCGTATCTTGAAATTGTTTAACACCACCCTTTTGAAAGAGAAGAAATGAACAAATCAGGAATAGTATCCCTTGCCCTCGCCCTTTCCGTTCTGGTTTTTTCCTGCGGAAAGCAAGAAACAACACCTTCAGCCAAAGTCGGCCTTATCGCTGAAAAAGCCATGGTGGTTTCAGCTAGAGAAGAAGCCTCACAAATAGGTTTGGAAATTCTGAAAAAAGGAGGAAATGCCTTTGATGCAATGATGGCTACCGAAATGGCTTTGGCCGTGGCTTTTCCTTTTGCTGGAAACTTAGGAGGCGGAGGTTTTATGGTATATCGTATGGCTGATGGAAGCGTTGGTTCGATAGATTACCGGGAAAAAGCTCCTCAGGCAGCCTCCAAAGACATGTATTTGGATGAAAATGGGGATGTCATTCCAGACCTGAGTACCAAAGGAGCTTTGGCTTCGGGAGTGCCGGGGACGATTGCCGGTATTTTTGAAGCACAAGCCAAATTCGGAAAGCTGAAACCTGCCGAAATCCTTCAGCCCGTGATTGATCTCGCCCGAAATGGTTTTGTGGTGACCAAAGCACAAGCCGAGCGGCTTCAGCGAAATCGGGAAGTATTTGTGGAAGTAAATGGGCCTGAGACCTTTTTTGCGAAGGAAATCAAAGAAGGCGACACCCTCAAAATCCCCATCTTGGCAGCTACACTGGAGCGAATTGCCAAAAACGGAAGAGATGAGTTCTATAAAGGCGAAACAGCTAAAATCCTCGCTCGACACATGCAGGAAAAGGGCGGCATCATTACGGAAGCAGATTTAGCCGCTTACGATGCCGCTTGGAGAGATCCAATCGTATTTCCATACCGAGATCTGAAAATCATCTCCATGGCCCCTCCCAGTTCAGGAGGTATCACTTTGGCTCAGATCTTATCCATGTTGGAGCAGCATGATTTGAAAAAACTCGGCCACCATTCGCCGGAATACATCCAACTTTTGGTGGAAGCTGAGCGAAGAGCCTATGCAGACAGAAACTTCTATTTGGGCGATCCTGACTTCGTAAAAATACCTGTAGATCAATTGCTTGATAAAGAATATTTAAAGTCAAGAATGAGCAATTTCTCTTTTGAAAAAGCCACTAAATCTGAGGAGATTTCAGAGGGAAAGATTGCTTTTGCTGAGAGCATGGAGACCACTCACTATTCGATTGTAGATGCGGAAGGCAATGCCATTTCAGTGACTACCACACTGAATGGTGCCTATGGATCGAAAGTGTACATCGATGAATTGGGCTTTTTCATGAATAATGAAATGGATGATTTCAGCTCCAAGCCCGGGATTCCCAATATGTTTGGTCTGATCGGCGCTGAGGCGAATAGCATTGCCCCTGGCAAACGAATGCTCAGTTCCATGACCCCCACTATTGTCGAAAAAGGAGGCAAACTCTGGATGGTGGTCGGCACTCCGGGTGGTTCTACCATCATCACTTCCGTACTACAAACGATCCTGAACGTCGCTGAATTTGACATGGGAATGCAGCAGGCTGTAGAAGCACCGAGATTTCACCATCAGTGGCTTCCTGACTTGGTCAATTTTGAGCCGGATTCTTTTGACTCCACGCTCATTGCCACTTTGAAATCAAGGGGCTATCTGATCAATGAAAAAAACAGCCCGATTATTGGCAAAGTAGATGCGATTTTGGTTTTGCCGGATGGCAAGCTGGAAGGCGGAGCTGATCCTCGAGGGGACGATAAGGCGGTAGGTTTTTAAAATAAGTTATAAAAGGGGTTGTCTTTCAAGTAAGTGCTGTCAATAAGAGGGAAGCGGAATTATAGTCCAGAACGCTATAAATGGACTTCGACTAAACTCAGGCATTCTATACTTCACATGATGAGACAGCCTCTTTCTTTATTTTGAATCCCATTTACACCCCCGTAATCTCCCTAAATTTGGCACTTTGCCGCTGACTCAGATCGATTTTATGTCCTGATTTTAAAATGATTAAAAGAGTGCTGTTAAAGTAGGGTTCGATCTGCTCGACAAAGTCCAGATTGAACATGTATTGACGGTTGGCTCTGAAAAATAGATCTTCAGGAAGCTTTTGCTCCAAATAGGTTAGGGATTTATGCAGAAGCGGCTTATGCTTTTCATAGTACACTCGCACATAGTTGCCCTCGCTTTCCAAGAGGTATATCTTCGAGATTTGGACGAAGTGGCATTTTTCCCCATCCTTGATAAAAATCTTCTTCTCGGCACTCAAGCGTCCATCTTCCGTGGATGAGTTTTGAGTGGCCTGTTGCTTTGCCCTAAACCTCTGAATGGCTTCTGCCAATCGCTGGGGATTGACGGGTTTCAGAATGTAATCCAAGGCATTGACCTCAAATGCTTTGATCGCAAACTGATCATAGGCAGTCACGAAAATGACTTCTTTGACCTCTTCCAGACTTTCCAAAAACCCAAATCCATCTTTTCCGGGCATATTGATATCCAGGAATATCAAGTCAGGCTTCAATTCATTGCACTCCTGAATGGCCTGATCTACCCGATCACTCGCCCCAATGATCTCCAAATCCTCGAAAGGCGCCAATAAAACCTTGAGCTCTTCCAATGCCAAAAGTTCATCATCGACCAAATACACACGTTTCTTTGTCATGAGATAGGATAGATTAAAGTGGATTTTACCAGTTGATTCCCAAAATTATCGAGGTGGAAAGAAGCATTCTCCGGAAATAGATTTTCCAGTCTCTTCTGAAGATTGGTCAGTCCGATACCCATTGAAAAGTTTTCTGCCAATTGGCCTGAGTTGACCACTTCGACGCAGATTCGGGCTCCTTTTATTTTACTTTCAATCTTGATGATTCCGCCATCAGGCAGTTTTGTAATTCCATGTTTGATGGCATTTTCAGCCAAAGTCAGTACCATAGCGGGAGGAATCCTTTGATCGAGGGTCTCCTCTTGTAGTACAATTTCTACTTCTAGCCGCTTTCCAAATCGGATTTGCTCCAATTCCAAGTATTTCACTACCTCATTGATCTCTTCATTGATACTGATCAAGGGCGCTTTTTCATAATTCAGCGAAAATCTCAGCAATTCGGAGAGTTTGATGATCGCATCCCTTGACTTTTCCTGATCGATCAAAACCAGAGCTTTGATGCTGTTGAGGGCATTAAACAAAAAATGAGGATTAAGTTGAATTTTCAACAGCTCTAATTCCGCTGATTTGGCTACGTTTTCCAACATCAACTTTTGCTCGGTAATTTCTGCATTGCGCTTTAGAATATGATACAGGTAATAGATAATGATCCATACCAAAACATACCTACCCAAATTCATAACCTGACCCAAAAATGATATTAAAGTCGACTGAGATAGTAAAGTACTCGGGTCAATAAATGCATAAGGAAGGTAAAGCATAAAAGACATTAAAAAAGCGATCATCAAGGTGTCAAAAAATGCCTTACTCCAAATTCTAGAGAGACTTTTTTCAAAAACATGAGACCTGATAAAAACTGACTTGTAGGCATGCGAAACAAACAATCCTACCAATGAGTAAAAGGTAAATTGCTGAAAGAAAGCCCACTCAAATTGGCCATGAATAAAAAAGGTGTAATTGACTGTTTCGATAAATATGATCGAACTCCAACCAAGTATCTGCAAAAGCCAATACACCTTGGTTTTTCCTAATGGCCATTTTTTCCCCATAAGTCCAGCGAGTATCCTTGGATTATTTGACAGGTTCGACTTGATATCCCGCATGTTTCAGCAAAGAAATCACCCCATTTTCACCTGCCAAATGCCCGCTTCCCACGGCCACAAACACACTTTCTTTAACCATTTTCTCTTGAAGTTGGGGGATCCAAGCCTTGTTTCTACTGTCTAGCATAATGCCTCTGTATTCTTTCGTCATCCCGTCTTGGTTCATGGTTTGATATAGGGCTTCAATATCTTCCTCCAGGTAGGCAGTAACCATAGCCTTAAATTCCTCTGCACCTGATTCATCTTTGATCATTTTAACCAATTCATCCAATTGGACTTTAGCAGGTATTTGATCAAAAGTTCCCATTTGAATTTCGACAGTTTCCAGTCCTTCGATGGGTTTACTTTGGCTTTGAGCTTGAGCGGTGAAATAGCCCTCAAAACTTTCTGTCTCTGGACATGGCAAGGTTTTGATCAATGCCATAGACGAAAGCACGAAAGGTTTCAAAATTCCGATTTGAGCCAGGCCTACTCCAAAATTTTTCATAAAAAATGCATCCATCATGCTGGCATCTTCTTCTGAAAGTTCTCCTTGAATATTTTTCATTCCGGGATTCAAAGAATGCTGTTGAATGTTGGCCATCAGCTGTGGATCACTCATATCGAGCTCCATCACAAGCTTTTCGCTGCTTTCAAAAGCTTTTTTCACTCGATCATTTATCACAAAATCTTCTTTACAGATGATGTGAATGGTACCAAACAGGTAAGATTCCTTGGAAAGTCCGTTACCTGAAATCTTCCAAAGCAATGATCCTTCTTGAGAAAAACTCAAAAAGGATACGTGTAAGAAAATACAAAATGTAAAAGTGAGCTTGAGTAAATGACGGTTATACATGATCAGAAAATTAAATCCAGAGGAAAGATCGGAGAAAAAGAGCAAAACCCACCTTCAAACCTCCATCAATGCAGGTTTTGAGAGATGAATGAAGTGTTAAAAATCCGATGATAACCTTCGCTTAAAGTAGATTATTGCCAAAAAAATCATTTCAATCCGCTTTGGATTAATTTTTTGAGGCCTAGTCGGAAAAAATTCTAACTTCCATTTTCTAAACCTTTAAACCCATTAACCATGAAATCAAACTGTGTGAATGAATCTTTCCAAGAGATCATTCTGCGAATTGGGAGATTTCCTGTGGCCTAAAAAAACAATCTAACTCACATGAAAAACCGTCGCGAATTTCTTCAAAAATCAGCCTTAGGAATTGCCGGATTGGTCACCGCACCATCTTGGCTCCAAGGTGCTCCTGCCCTGATCAAGTCCTTTAATAAACCGGATTCTCTAATCAATGGAGTCCAAATCGGCTGTATTACCTATTCTTTTCGATCCATGCCTGACCAAAGTGCCGAGGCTACACTGAAGTATGTCGTTGATTCAGGGATCTCTTCCATCGAATTGATGGGTGATCCTGCAGAAAGTTTTGCAGGAATGCCAACCCCTACCTTTAACCGTACTCGGGTCTTCCAATTGGGTGGAAAGCAACGGAGAGGCGAAACACTCACCGAAGATGAAAAGAAAGAATTGGCAGATCTTCAAGCACAAAGTGCTGCCTACACCAAAGTAGTTGCGGAGTGGAGAGCAAATGCAGACATGAAAAAATTTGAGCAGGTTCGCAAAATGTACAAAGATGCGGGCGTGACTATCTATGCCTTCAAACCCAATGCATTTGGAGCAAACAATTCAGATCTAGAAGTGGCTTACGGAATGAAAGCCGCCAAAGCCTTGGGAGCTAGCCACGTGACCTTGGAGCATCCCTCCAACGATGAACAAACCCTTAGACTTGGTAAACTTGGAGAACAAAACGGTATGTCGGTCGGCTACCATGGCCACGAGCAGGAAACGTTTACTTTCTGGGATACTGCCTTAGCTCAAAGCCCAAAAAACGGTCTCAACCTTGATGCAGGCCACTACATCGCAGCAGGACATACAGATCTTATTCCTCTGATCGAAAAGCATCATGCCCGCATCCTCAGCATGCACACCAAAGACCGACAAACCCCTGCAAACGGAAAAGGTAACTTGGCTTGGGGCACCGGAAATACGCCTATTGGAGATATCCTCAAGCTAATGCAAAAAAACAAATACAAATTCCCTGCAACCATCGAATTGGAGTACCAAGTACCTCAAGGTTCAGATGCAGTGAAGGAAGTACAGAAGTGTTTGGAATTTTGCCGCAAAGCACTGGGATAAACAAAAAAGCGGGTCGTAAATGGCCCGCTTTTTTTTAATGTCCTTTAGGATCCTTCTCCCCCACTTTCAATGCTATGGGAAGCCGATTTACCTTTGGAGGGATAGGACAGGTAGCAAAGGCCGTAAATGCACAAGGAGGATTGTAGGAGAAATTAAAATCAATCTCGGTCATCCCGGTTTTATCCGGATAGCTTACATAAAGGTATCTTCCAGTAGGATAGGTCTCTTGCCCACTGGTTTCGTCAGAAAAGATCACAAAAAGCTTACCTGCTTCATCCAGAGCATGTAATTGGTACTTTTCATCCCCAATCTCAAACTTCAAAATCCCCATCACTTTCCATTCAATCACCTGACCAAGGACATTGGGTATTTCCATGGTCTCGTTGAATTTGGGTTCAAAAAATGCTTTTACTTTGAATGATGGATCATAGTCAAAAACTGGAATTCCTTCAAATTTCCCCAATTCCGGATGTGTCAAATCCCTCAGCCTAACCGCATATTGTCCCCCTCGTTGGATAACTGTCCATTTCCAATGATCAAAATAAACCCCTCCTTTTGCATAGGATGAAACAGGGTACTGGAGGGTTTTGGCTGGAAATTGAAGGTTACTTTTTTTGGCAACTTTTGGATTGAAAAAGAACCAAACCGAATCATTGACTAGCTGAAAAGTACCGATATTCCTTTTTCCTGCTTGACCTGAAAGGATCAAACTATCATCTGAAATCTCATTCAAGTAGGCATTTTTTTCGTCCAACCAAAGCAATCCAGAAAGATTAATCCAACCGTCTTCGCCTGTTAATTCGGCTATCCTGTCCTTTTTCCAATTTTCAAATTCAGTCACTTGGGCATTTGCTTGTTGGATGAATAATAAGAAAATCAGGGGTAATGCGGCGAACCTATTCATGAAGCTATCAGAGGGCGAGATAAAAGGTACGTATGCTTAGGAATATAATCAAAATTCCTACTGCAATCATTAAGTACTTTGGCTTGATCAATCTGCATATGTAAGCGGCAAAAGGTGCAGCCACAATTCCTCCCAAAATCAACCCCAGCACAGGGGCTAAACTGAGTTCTTTGACAAAAAACAAAAACGTCGAAGCACTGGCTAGCGAAACAAAAAACTCCACAAAGTTACCTGTGCCAATGGCATAACGAGCGATTTTTCCCTTACTCAACAAGGTACTGTTTACAATTGGTCCCCAACCTCCGCCGCCTACCGCATCGGCAAAACCTCCAGCCGAGGCCAATACAGGAATTGATTTGCTTTCACGATCAAACTTTGGCACTTGCTTCTTTTTGACTTTTCTAAGAATGACAATCCCCATGACAAAAAGGTAAACGGCAATTACCGGTTTAACCAAATCAGGATCTAAACTGGATAGGATATACGCTCCTATAATTGATCCCAAAACCCCGGGAATCAAGAGTTTTTTGGCCAATTTCCAGTCCACATTACCCATTTTCCAGTGAGAAATTCCAGAAGCCAAACTAGTAAACACCTGGGCAAAATGAACCCAAGCGGATGCAGTAGCCGGAGGAATTCCAATACCCAATAAGATCGAATTGGAACTCACTCCATAAGCCATTCCTAATGCCCCATCGATACTCTGTGCTATAAATCCTACTAACAAAAACCAAAGAAACATCTCCATATCTATCTCCCAGGATTTGATGGATTCGGTGAGAGTCTGCGTCACCAATAGGACAAACATCACACCTGCGAAGGCAAAAAACATGGACCAAAATGGCTCTGTTCGTAGTCGGATAATTAGCTTTTCCATCTAAGGTTTGGAATCTGATTAGGTTTGAGATTCCAAATGTAACGGAAAATTTTATTTCCCTATTAATAAGGTAGGGTATATAGAAATAATATTGTTAAAATTTATTTCCTCAATAAATGATGCTTTTCAATCCTTTGAGGCGATTTAAAGCCTCCATCAATTCGCGTTCTTCTTTGGCAAAACAAAAACGAATGATTTTATCGTCTCTCCTGTCTGAGTAGAAAACTGAAATCGGGATACATGCAACTTTCAATTCTTTGGTCATTCGTTCCGCCAATACTCGGTCAGGTAATTGAGACAAATGCCCATAGGATACCAATTGAAAAAAACTGCCGGTGGAAGGCACAAACTCGAGCTCAGTTTGGGCTAAGCCCTCAGCAAAAAGATCTCGTTTCTTTTGATAAAAATCCGGAATACTCATGTAACGCTCTGGTTCCTCTAAGTATTCTGCCAAAGCATACTGAATCGGAGTCACTGTACTAAAGGTGACATATTGGTGGATCTTTCGAAATTCCCCGGACAGGACTTCAGGGGCGATGCAATAGCCGATTTTCCAGCCTGTCACGTGAAAAGTCTTTCCAAAAGAACCACACACGAATGTTTGATCTCTAAGAATGGGATGTGAACCGATGGAAATATGTTGCCAATTATCAAATGTAATATGTTCATAAACCTCATCACTGATCACATAAATTCCTGTATTCTCCACCAATTCGGCCAGTTGATTGACATCTTCAACCGACCATACATACCCACTCGGATTATGCGGCGAGTTGACCATAATGGCTCTGGTTTTCGAAGTAATTGCCGTCTTGACCCGCTCCCAATCGACTGAAAAATCACCTTGATTCAAGGGTACATATACCGGAACACCACCATTTAAGGTGATAGCTGGCTCATAACTATCATAGGCAGGCTCCAAAACAATCACCTCATCTCCCGATCTTACTACCGAGGTTACGGCACAGAAAATGGCCTCTGTAGCACCAGAAACTATCGTGACTTCCTGGTCAGGATTAGGAAAATAACCTTGTGTCAGTTGGGTTTTCTTCGCCAAAATATTCCTCAATGCAGGTATTCCCGACATGGGAGAATATTGATTATATCCTGCTTGGGTGTATTTGGCCACCATTTCCAACAAAATCGGATCAGACCCAAACCCGGGAAAGCCTTGAGATAGATTGATGGCTCCTTCATCAGTGGCCATTTTGGACATGATGGTAAAAATGGTGGTCTCGATATGTGGTAGCTTTGAAATTAAAGTCATTGTAAAAGAGGATTTCTTGTCTTGAAGAAAAGGATTTTTTCTCAAACCTCTAAAATGAAAAAAGCCGCAGAACAACTTTCTACGGCTTTAAGCTTTATTGAAAACGTTGGTTTAGTTTACTTTTTCAGCATTGGATTGAGTCAATGCTTTTCCTCTTTCGAGTGTTTCAAGTCCGGCAACTTTGACTTTTTTACCTAACTCTTCTCCAGCTTTTTGAAGTTGGACCAAGATCTTTGAAAGCTTTTCCTTTTGTGGGCCTAGCTTTTCACGATTGCGATAGACCAAAGCACCAGCTACGACTCCGGCAGCTAGACCTCCTATCCATAAGGCAAGTTTTGTTTTTGAAGTTTTCATTTGGGTAGTTTTATGGTGGTTAAATCAGTGAATAATAACCTGAAAGTTTCCGGTATTTAAACCGTTCCATGCAAAATTGATTTGGCTGCTGTTAAGTGCACGGATGTATACACTTGAGGTTGTGTATTTCGAGGAATATTTTGTCAAATTCTGTTAATTTCAGTGTAATTATCAGGATTTTAGAAGGTTAAAGATCTGATTTGAATCCTTTTGATTCGTATTTATTGATTTTCTAAAAGTATGTCGACCTACAATTTTCAATCTCAATTGAGCAAATTTGATTTCAACCACTGGCATTTCCATATCCCAGTTCCGGATGAAATTGCCACAGCTTTGATGGATGATTCCCACCGAAGAGTATTGGTGTGGCTCGCTGAGGATGGCCCTTATCATATGGCATTGCTCAAGGCTAAATCATGCTGGTACCTATTGATCAATCAAGACCTTAGAAAAAAACATCAATTAGAAGTAGGGGCTCCTGTCTTCCTAAGGTTAGAAAGAGATTTTAGCGAGTTTGGGCATGAGGTACCGGAGGAATTCCAAGTGCTTTTGGATCAGGATGAAGAAGGAAATGCTTTTTTTAGAAAATTGACACCGGGAAAACAAAGAAGCCTGATCTACTTAGTATCTCAGGTCAAAAATTCGGATTCCAGGATGAAAAGATCTCTGGCTATTTTGCATCATCTCAAGGTAGCCGGAGGAAAATTAGACTTCAAACAACTCAATAGCTGGATCAAACATTACAATAATCTGTAGCGTTTTTTACCTTAGCATTGTCTATTACGATAAGAAGACATTTAAACAATTTCCAAATGAAATTAAATCACTTAATCCTATTGATTTTCAGCCTATTATTGGTTTCCTGTTCGCTGGATTCTGCAGAAGATCCATTGGAGGTTTTTCGTGAAATTGCCTATAATTCTTTGTCATCAACTGAAAAGTCCACTATCGTGGGTGACTGGAAAAAAGCTGAGGTCTCGGCTTGGGTTGACGGCAATTACTTGGTCATATTTCAAACCACGGATAGTGCCACAAGAGGCCCAATTCGCGTAGTAGTGGATCCGGATACAGGCCGTGTAGTAGAAAAATTACCAAGATGACAATAAAAAAGAGGGCGAAAGCCCTCTTACTTTTTACTACTTGTCGAGTTTCAGTTTGATTTTTCTTGCCAGCTTGTTCTGTTTTTTCTTAGGTCGGCTGGCTCCAAATGATCCACTGTTGATTTTACCTTTTTTGGATTTAATGTCTCCTTTTCCCATGGTTTTTCAGATTTAAGTTAACAATGCACCAAGTTAAAAAAGAGGAAAAAATGAGTCAATTCAATCTTTACTTAAGCACACTTTTATGGATTGACTTTTCTATTTTAGCCCAAAGAATATGAAAAAATTACCTCATTCTCTTCCTGAAATCAACTGTGACCTGGGAGAAGGCATCTCCGGGGAGGAATTTATTTTCCCCCTGATCGATGCAGCCAGCGTCGCCTGCGGGGGGCATTTCGGATCGGAAGAATCGATCCGGGCCACACTGGAGCTCGCTAAAAAATTTCAGAAAAAAGCAGGTGCACACCCCTCCTATCCCGATCTGGAAAACTTTGGCCGAATTTCCCTGAACATCAATCAAACTGAATTGAAAAATAGCCTTGAAAAGCAAATTCATGCTTTCAATAAGGTCGCTGACTCTCTCGGAATCTCCATGGATCATATCAAGTTTCATGGTGCGCTGTACAACGATGCCGCGAAGGATCCTATTTTGGCTGATTTCCTGACAGATTTCATAAAGTCAACTTGGCCAGGTATTCCTGTATTGGTTCCTCCTCATTCCTTTATGGAAGAATATTCCCTCAAGAAAGGATTACCTTATCGACTCGAAATCTTCGGAGATCGAACCTATTTAGATACCTATCAACTCGCACCCAGGAGTATGCAAGGTTCTCTTTTGACTGAAAAAGCGCAAGTAGAAAAGCACCTCAAATCCATTTTCTTCGAAAACGGTATCCGATCCGTTGACGGTACGCTACTTCCCATTCAAGCTGATACGCTTTGCTTCCACGGAGATAATCCGGGGATACAAAGTTTTTTACCTAATCTGCGAAAAACCTATTGGACTTGAAGCCCCGCTATCTGCAACTCACACCTCAGATTGGAGAACTGGTGTGGCAGCAATCTCCGACAGATGATTTGCTGGCTATGCAGCTTGCCTACATTCAGCTGCTGGAGCATCATTTTGGTGATAAGCTGATTGAGTTCAGACAAGGTTTTACCCGAATCAGTTTGAGGTGGAAAGAAGAAACAGACCACCTAAATTTTCAAAAAATTCTATCTGATCTCAATCCTGTACCTGTGGTACTACCTGAAAAAACCTGGGAAATACCGGTTTGCTATCACGAATCATTGGCTTTTGATTTGGAGGCATTCTGTAAAACCAAAGGATTGACGCTTGACCAACTCATGGCGATCCACACGGGATCAACTTATAGAATCCACTTTTTTGGCTTTCTACCTGGATTTTTCTACTTAAATGGACTCCCTGAAATGCTCCATTCGCCAAGAAAAGCAACCCCTTCCCTTTCTGTCCCAGCAGGATCCGTAGCGATTGGCGGTGCTCAGACAGGAATTTATCCTTGTCAAAGTCCAGGGGGATGGCATTGCATTGGCCAGACGCCAATTCCTCTGTTTGACCCAAAGTCTAATCCACCCGTGTGGGCAAAATCCGGCGAACAAATCCAGTTTAGATCCATCACCTTGGAAGAATTTAACAACTGGTCGGATGCTAATTCATTTTTCAAAAAACCATGAACAAGGAAAAAGGATCAGCTCTCATTTTGCGAACCGGACCGGGAAGCAGCATTCAAGATCAAGGAAGATTTCTTGGATCACACTATGGCATACCTTCTTCGGGTGTGATGGATCAGAAAAGCTTGAGGTGGGTCAATCATGTCCTGCAAAATTCCCCCAACGATGCAGTGCTTGAGATTTCATCTCCAGGATTTACGATTCAGTTTGATTGCTCTACCCTGATTTCAATTGCCGGGGCCACTTCGGTTGTCAAGGTTAATTCCAAAGAGGAAGGAAATCCCAGTTTGATTGGGATTCAAGCGGGAGAAATATTAGAAATCGGAGGTTTTATTACGGGAAGCCGAATTTATCTTGGCATCAAAGGAGGATTTCTAACTCCGCTTTTTCTCGGATCTAGAAGCTTCTTTTTACCCGTCACCGGACAATCCATGCTCAAAAAAGGTGATATCCTGGAATATGATAGCTTCATACCCTTTTCCAAATCTCCGGCTCAAGCTAAACCTCGCTGGAGTTCTTCTTGGCTAGAAGAATTTGAAGTAAAAGCTTTTCCGGGACCCGACTGGAATTTACTTTCTCCTGATCAGCAAGAAAAAATCAGGAAAACAGAATTTCACCTTTCCAAGCTATCCAACCGAATGGGCATTCAGCTGGAAGAACTCGTGGAAAATACCTTACCCGAAATGCCGACCAATCCCGTTTTTCCGGGCACAATTCAATTGACATCAGGCGGTAAGCTCCTCCTATTGATGCGGGATGCAGGAGTTACTGGGGGGTACCCGAGAATCCTCCAACTCCCAGATGAATCTGTTTCATTGCTTTCTCAAAAAAGTCCCGGCCAGTCCATTCGATTTATTATAAAGGATTTTTAAGCTCATTTTCAGCAGTTTGGAAAGAATTAGGCATGGATCATTTGAGGATTAAGTTTAGCCGATTAACTTGAAGAAAACCATTTTCAACTACTATAGACATGGACGCTGTTATTTTCGAAAAAGTCAAAAATCAGGGCATGAACCCTGAAACCGTAGCCCAGCAAATTGAAAACTTTAAAAACGGATTTCCTTTTCTCAAAATCCTTGGACCTGCCACTCCAGATCATGGCATCAAGGTTCTCAATTCGGACGAGCTGACTCATTTTCTACACATTTACCCAAGTAAAGCGGCTTCCAAGGAAGTGGTAAAATTTGTGCCTGCATCAGGAGCTGCCTCGCGCATGTTCAAAGATCTGTTTTCATTTTTGGAGGGTGATGGAGATTTGGAAAAAAGCAGTTTCACCAAGAAGTTCATTCAAAACATTGAAAAATTCGCATTTTTCGAAGATTTAGACCTTTATCTCCAATCACAAGGAAGCGGGATAGCAGCCTGCTTAGCTAGCGGTGACTATAAAAAAATCGTTGCGGGATTGCTTTCTGAAGAGGGTTTGGGGTATGGATCCCTGCCCAAAGGCCTGCTTCGCTTTCATAAATATCTCAGCGAAAACCGTACGCCAGCCCACGAGCACCTGATCGAAGGAGTACAATATGCGGTAGGCAAAGGAAACACAGTGAAAATCCACTTCACCGTTTCCCCCGAACACGAAGCAAAATTCAAAGCTGAAGTAGAATCGGTACTTCCAGAGCTAAAGGCCGCAACAGGCTTGGCATTTGAGATTTCATACTCCCAGCAAAAAAAATCCACCGACACCATCGCGGTAACAATGGACAATGTGCCATTTGAAGAGGAAGATGGCAGCTTGCTCTTTCGCCCTGCCGGACATGGAGCGCTTTTGGAAAATCTAAATGACATCAAAGCCGACTTGATCTTCATCAAAAACATCGATAACGTCGTACCTGACCGACTTAAATCCACTACCAAGGAGTACAAAATGGCCATTGGTGGATTGCTTTTGGAAGCTCAGGAAAGAATCTTCGATGCCATTCGAGCCTTGGACCAAGAAATCACGCATGCATCGGTTGCCCAAGCAGCACAAGTTTATCATGAGGTCTTGGGTGGAAAAATCCCAACCACCGAATCCGGGCAATCTTTGGAAGAATTGGCGAGATACATCAAGGACAAATTGAATCGTCCTATCCGAGTATGTGGAATGGTAAAAAATACCGGAGAACCGGGAGGCGGACCTTTCTGGGTTGAGGAAAAAGACGGCTCACAGTCTCTCCAAATCCTAGAAACTGCTCAAATCGACCTAAATGACCCAAGTTCAAAAGCACACATGATGGCCTCAACCCACTTTAACCCGGTGGATTTGGTCTGTGGTACCAAAGATTACCAAGGTCGTTCTTTTGATCTTTTGGAGTTTAGAGATATGCAGACTGGTTTTATTACCGAAAAGTCAAAAAGCGGCAGAGATCTGAAAGCTTTGGAATTGCCTGGACTTTGGAATGGCGCCATGGCAGGCTGGAATACCCTGTTTGTGGAAGTTCCCCTCATTACGTTCAATCCGGTAAAAACTGTGAATGACCTCTTACGAGACGAACATCAGGGATAAAATTTTCAATGACCAAACTCAATGATCAATTTTCACGGGTATTTTACGTCCATTGAAAATTGATCATTGCTAATTGCTAATTGTTATTTGATCATTGTTAATTGTTAATTGACCCTTTTAATAGCTTCCTCTTTCCAATTGCTCTTTTAGGTACCCTTTCATTTCCTCTCCTTCTTCCACTTTGACTTCACCGGGTAAGCCAAGGATAAACCTCGCCAAACCGGGTAGATGTGGGATTTCGCCCTGGAAATAATATTGATTACGATTCTTTATCTGCATAAAAGGTCGGGCATTGGGATGCTCCTCGAGCATGAGTTGATAGGCTTTTTTACTCAGCTTGAGCTTGACGGAGTATTTTCCTTTGCCAGTAAATCCAAATAGCGCTTGTTCGGGAAGTTGGTGTTTCGATTCATGTTTCCAAGATTCAGAAGCAAGGATGACTTCACCTATCCGCTCAATTTTGAACATTTTCATCGTCTTGCTCTCCACCTCCAAAGCATGGATATGCTCATAATCCGAGGTAAAACCGACTGGTTCCACCAATCGATCAGAAACCGTATCGCTGCTGAGTGAATAATATTCCTTTAACCAAATCTGCTTTTTCCCTGCAATACCCTGACCAATCAAGTCTACTTGACGTCCCAAGTTGGCCCGGAATAGTTGTTCGGATCCTTGTTTCACCTCTGATTTGAGTTGGAGTTTTTGCAAAACAGAATCCTTTAACAGATTGCCCTTGCCTTGACTTTCAATCAGACCTTTGAGCCATTGATTCTCTTCCGATGAAAAAGTGCTGTATGTCGATGCGCTTGGAAGATATTCGGGACGCTCCTGGATTTTGTATTTGCTAAATTCCTTAACGACAACAAACCCAAGCGCTTCCAATAGCTTGAAATAGCGGTAAATCGTGCGTTCATCGGTCTCAAGTAACTCTGCAAGTCGGTGCACCGGCTTCCCGATTGTGCCTTGAAGTAGGTTGATCAACTTGAAAACGCGAAGAATCTTTTGCTGTTCGATTTGTCCTGATTGTGCCATAGGTAGTGACGATAAGTGTCTAAAAGTAGAACCTTCAGGCTAATCTAACGAATAGTTTGACGCATATTGTCGGGGAATAAAGAAGGAAGGTTCGTGGCATAAATCATACATTGACTTGAACCAACCACTCTTTCCCCTATTTTTACTTCATGGCCACATTTTTAAGCAACAGAAATCCCAAATCTTTGGCGCTCTTGGCTGGATCAACTTTTTTATTTCTGTATTGGCTGATTGGATTTGACGGGATTACCTTCTCGGATGACGTGTATTATTTGCTGGCGGGGAAGAAATTTTGGGAAGGTACCATGGAGGCCAATGCCTATCACTTTTCCACCCGCTGGGGAGCGTATGTGCCTTCGGGCCTAATTGGTTGGCTTCTGGGTTTTGAACCACATCTCATTTCCTTCATTTCTTTACTTAGTTATCTAGCTTCTCTGGCACTTTTACTCAAAGTCTTACCACATAAATCCAATCCTTGGATCCTGGTGTTGTGGTTTTCGACCCAAGTTTACTTCCTCCATTTTCTCACCAAAGTCTATCCAGATTCCTTACTGGTTTTCTGGGTGGCACTAATTCCCTTCTCGGCAGTTTACCGACATGAAAAACCCTTTCTGGCTGCTTTAGGGTTGGTTTCAGGCTTATTTTTTGGTTTTTTGACCAAAGAGACCATCGTGCTTTTAGGCCCCTTGCCTTTCCTACTGTATTATTTTGACCGAAGAAACAAAACAGTTAAAACCTCCTTTTACCTCTCGATCTTGGGTATCGGGCTATTCTTCGCTGCCAGCTACTTGGGCTACTTTTGGGTTGAGTTTGGTGATCCTTTCTATCGAATTACCTCCATCAATGCAGGCCATTACATCTCTGAGTTTACCTATGCCGACAAAGGGATTTGGTCCATCCTGCGGAGAATCAGTTACCTACCGATCCTCACCTTTGTGGAGCGTGGCTATTGGCTTTGGATAATCCTGGCTTTTCCTGCACTAAGTTGGCAATGGAAAAAACAGACAACCCCGTTTCTTGAATTTTCCATCGCAGCAATCCTCCTACTCATCGGGTTTTGGCTGATGACTTCTACTTTGGAGTTTTACAATCCCATCTATTTGAATCCCCGACACCTAATCATTGTAGTTCCCATTTTAGGCTTTTTGATCGCCTCTGGATGGGAGAATTGGCAGGCAAATCCAAAAATGCGAAGGATGATTTTGGCCTTGATTCTACTGGGTGTTGGCATCAGTTTTTTCCAAGGTGACTTCAAAATGGCTGGATTTCAAGCCGCCTTTTTTCTACTGATTCTTCCTCAGAAATTGCCTTTTCGTTCACTTCTCATCGTGCTGATTTTAGCTATTCCTGCACTGTACTCCATATTCTATCAGCACAAGCTAAAGAGCTATCCAACTTTACTCAGTACCTTCAAAGAAGAGGTTATAAACTCAGAAAATCAGGAAGTTATTTTGGTCAATAATTTCATTGATTTCAGTAAGGAAGTCCTTCTTGAGGGGGATAGCATAACCCAATCTAAACTGGCAGGCATCGAGAAAATCGATTCGATCCAACAGCTGAATCCCTCTCGAATCCTTGTGATCATCTATCGCTATTACCAGCACGCCTATCCCAAAGAACAGGTGGATGTGGATGCCTTGGAAAATTGGCTTTCAACAGAATTTGTACTTCTAGAGGAAAAAGAAAAGGACCAGATTTGGGTCCGGTCCTTTGAAAGAAAGTCAACTCAATAACTCCGTTTTTTCTGCCCCATGGCGAAGATTCGATTGACATTGAAACCCAAGCGAAATTCCTCCCCCGGTACGCCATTTCCTCCTGCCAACAGGTATTGCTCATTGAGTGCCTGAGAAGTCAGAAAGTACATCTGAAACACATGCCCTCCGGCTTCCACATCCCAACCGATCCCGAAATTACTTCGGAGCTCAGAGTTGAGGTTGGGAATGTACTGTAGCGTCAGTGAAGATCGGTCAGTCACCTTGATCTTACCGCTCATGCCGAGTGCCAAGTACAGGTTTTGATCTCCTTCAATCTGATAGATTTCAAGCGGATTCACAAAATAGCTTAGCATGGGACTGAGTTGGAAACTGATCTTGGGAGAAAATCTTCTCGCCAACATCACCTGCGCAGAATAGGCCAATCGATCCGAGAAATCAGGACGCTCCAAAGGTCCCAAAAAACGGTAGGGATTGCTTACCGCACCCATTCCACCAGCCACACTGACAGATAGAGGAATCTTATCATTCTGAGTTTGTTCCAGCAAGTGATACCTTCCATACAAGTTGTAAAATTTATCCCTGCTGCTCCGGGCAAATCCAAGTGACAATTTTTCACTCAACCCAAATTCAAAGCTAAACTGGATATTTGCCCCATTGTCCAAGCCCCAGAGATTTTCAACACCACCATCCAGAGTGCCAAAGGTGTGCATGATGGCAAAGTGCATGGATTTCTTCTCCAAAGGCTCTACCGTCAGCAAATTGATATGCCTGGGTGCATGAAAGATCAAATCCACCGGTAGATTTTCATCCTCCAGTTTGCGCTCCAGCTGTGCGAAAAGTGAACCGCTCCAGCCCAAGGCCAATAAAAGTGTGATCAGTTTCTTCATTTTTTGGGATTCAAGATTGCTTCGATAGATACCTGCTGCTCGGCAGCCAATTCGTAAAAGACCAATTTGGGAATGTCGATCTTGTAATCGTTCAAGGCCACGACCCAGGCTGCTTTCAGTTCGAGACTGCCGTTGGTCAGCTTTTTCAGATTTCCTGTGACGGTGATCTCGCGCTCCACACCATGGATTTTGAATTTCCCTCTCACGGTCACTTTCTCAGAAGCTCCGTTGAGTTTGGGTAGCGTTTCAAACTTGCCTGTAAACTCCGCAAACGGATACTTTTCCGTCTCCAAGTAATTCTCCCTCATGTGCTTGTCCCGGAGTGTAATTCCCGTCTTGAGGGTATTGAGGTCCAGAAAAAAATCCACCAGGTTTTTATCCAAATCGATCAAGCCTTTTAGCGTTTTGGATTCACCGGTAAACTCGCTGAGTGAAGCTTTCGAAAGGAACGTAGCTTTTCCATTGGCAGTCTGGTATTCTTGTGCATGGACCGAGAAACTCCAAAGAAAAGACAAGATACAAACCAGTCGGATCATTTGGTTACGGTTAGCGTGGTTCCATTTACGCTTGCAGTAAATAACGCCAAGGGCGCATTCGCTGGACCTTGAAGAACTTTACCAGCTGAGTCAAACACCGAACCATGGCAAGTACAGGTAAAGCGACTGTTGGCAAAAGACCAACTGTCCGAGCATCCTGAGTGGGTACACACCGAAGTCATCGCAACATAGGAACCATTAATATTAGCGACCAGGGCGCGGGCATCTTGAATCAACAGCCAACCACCCGAACTGGCTAGTCGAGTTTGGATGGTTAAGTCTATTCGGATGGTATTTCCCGAAACTGTGATTCCTCCGGATTGACCGGGGTTTCCGGTATTATTCCCATTTCCGGGATCTGCATCATCGGTCGAGGAACAGGAAGTAAAAAAGGCAACTCCGAAGGTGCCCATGACAGCGGCAAGACCCGCCTTTTCAATAAATTTTCTTCGGGAATCAGTAAGCTTTCCTGAGGTAGTTGGGATTGACTTTTCCATAAAAGATTGATTGTTAGGTTTTGTGATAGCACTTACGAACAATCAATCAATTCGGATCAAAAAGGTTTTGATCGGTCTTAAAAATGTTTGGGCCTCAAGATCTCACTCACGATGATGGCTTCTTTTACCGTCTTTGGGTTTTTCAAAAGCTCAGCATATTTATTCACTTTTGGAGCTGCGATTTCCTGCGATTTGAAGCGCTTAAACTCAGGTTCGACGAAAGTCTTATTGGCTAAAGCTTGGTAGGGATTTTTTTTCACCGAAGATTCAAAAGCTCCCTCGTAAAATTTAGCCTCATCATCCACTTCTTCCACAGGTTCAAAGCGTCGTTTAGGCTGAGTTTTTGGTTCCTGAAAAGTAGTTGGAGCGGGTGCAGTAAAGACAGGTTGAGGCTTTGGAGCAGGAGGCGCTTCCGGGGCCGGAGGATTCTGGGCATTTCGGATCTCCTTAAGCAATTCTTCAAAAGTCAACCCCTTTGGTGGTGCTTCAGGCTGATTTTCATCGGAATCCATAGGTTCTGCCGACTTCTTCTTTTTGGAAGCATTGTAAATAAAATACGCCACAATCGCGATGATGTAGATGATCTGTCCTAAGTCCATGAAGGTAAGATAAGGGAAAAAAGATTTCGATGGGAATATAAATACGATTTACGATTTACGAATGACGACACCCAAGATTGCTCCCTACAGTTACGAGATAATCGGAAGTAAGGACGAGTTACGATTTACGAATGACGACATTCTAAGGAACTTCAATCATTAAACTTCTAGGAAACATTCAAATGGTTCAAGTCTGCAGAAGTGCCTGCTGCTAAATTGGTTCAAGTCTTCAGACCTGCCTGCTGAAGGCAGGCTTGGACCCTTTTGGATGCAGTCTTCAGACCGCTTTACTGTTCATCATTCGGCCTTCTTTATTCGTTATTCGACATTTACTTAAACTTTCGAATGTTAAAATTTCGAATACTGAACATCGAATGATGAATAGCGAAGAAAAGTCAAGTCTACTCTAGATGTCGTAAATCGTAAATCGTCATTCGTAAATCCCACAAGCATATCTCATCAAATTATTGTCAAATCCATCCTTTCCCCCTATTTTGAAACCTTAATCGCGAGGAAAAAAGAGTATGCTGCTTAGCAAACTGGAAATCAAAGGATTCAAAAGTTTTGGGGATAAAATGGTCATCCACTTCGACAAGGGTATCACCGGTGTCGTGGGTCCAAATGGCTGTGGCAAATCCAACGTGGTCGATGCCATCCGTTGGGTGCTCGGCGAGCAAAAATCCCGAATGCTGCGCTCCGACAAGATGGAAAATGTCATCTTCAACGGAACCAAAAACCGTAAGCCTACCAACATGGCCGAGGTTTCCCTGACTTTTGAAAACACCAAAAACCTCCTTCCTACCGAATACACCCACGTCACCATCACCCGACGCTACTACCGCACCGGGGAAAGTGAATACCAAATCAACGGCGTCACCTGTCGCCTGAAGGACATCACCAACCTATTCATGGACACGGGGATCACGTCCAACTCCTACGCGATCATCGAACTCAAGATGATTGAAGAGTTACTCAATGACAAAAACAACTCCCGACGGGAACTCTTCGAAGAAGCTGCCGGTATCTCCAAGTTCAAAAACCGCAAGCGGGAAACGCTCCGAAAACTCGAAGATACCGATGCCGATTTGGCAAGGGTTGAGGACTTGCTGTTTGAGATTGATAAGAATTTAAAATCGCTGGAAAAGCAAGCCAAGCAGGCTGCCAAGTACTTTGAGATCAAAGCCGATTACCGATTGGCGAGTATCAACTTGGCTAAGAAGTCCATCGAGCAATACGCTCAGGCTCTGATTGAAGCCAATTCAAAAATCACACAGGAATCCGACCGTAAGCTTCAGGTTCAAACCCAAATCGCTGACCTGGAGGCCCAACTCAGCGAACTCAAAGCCGAGTTGATCCATAAGGAAAAGCTCCTTTCCTCCCGACAAAAAACACTCAACGAGCACGTCAATAAAATCCGAGCCTTCGAGTCGGAAAAGAAAATCAAAAACGAACGGCTACGATTTCTCGAGGACCGCTCCCAAGCTTTACGCGAGCAAATCGATAATGACCGAAAGTCAAATGACCGTGCAGGCTTTTCTATCCGCTCCTTGCAGCAGGAAAAAGAGTCTGCCGAAAAAATCCTCGCAGAAAAAGAATTTGTCGTGTCCTCGCTTCGTCAGGAATACGATTCCCAAAAGTTGGTGACTTCCGAAAAGCAACAGTCCCAAAAGGAAGTTGCCCTGCGTTTCGAAAGTCTCAAAGAACGGGTTTACCAACTCGGCAAAGAAGTCGAAATCAAGCAAATCCAACTCAGCACCCTCAAGCAGGAACTCGAGCGCACGTCCTCAGATGACAGTTCGCAGGAAGCCAATTTGGTGGAGTTTGAGGATAAAATGGCGGAACTGAAAGCACAGCTCGATGCCGCCCAATCCTCCTACGCCACCCTTAAATCCAAGCAGGAAGATCAGGATCAGAAGATCGAAGAGACCAACCGCGTGATCGAAATGATCCGAGAAGAGTTGACCACATCTTCCCGCAAGTTGGACTCCAAGACCAACGAATTCAACCTGACCAAATCACTGGTCGAAAACCTCGAAGGCTTCCCGGAAGCCATCAAATTCCTCAAGAAAAACGACTCTTGGGGTAAGGACATTCCCCTCCTCTCCGACTTGCTCACCACCGATGAAAAGTATCGTGTGACGATAGAAAACTACCTCGAGTCCTACATGAACTATTACGTGGTGGACACCGAGGCGCAAGCGATAGCAGCGATCCAATTGCTCAGTGATGCCGCAAGAGGTAAGGCCAATTTCTTTGTATTGGAGCATTTTGAGCGCTTCAAGCCCAGCCAAAGCAAGCTTTTCGCCAATGCCATTGCCGCCACGGAGATCATCGAGTTTGATGTCAAGTACGGTCGTCTGATCAACTTTATCCTAGACAATGTCTACCTCGTGCAGGGAGATTACAAGGATTTCCCGACGGATCCGGAATGTGTGTTTCTCTCCGAAACGGGCAAATACACCAAACGTAAGTTTTCCATCTCGGGGGGTTCCGTGGGGCTTTTCGAAGGAAAACGAATCGGCCGTGCCAAAAACCTGGAAAAGCTCGACAAGGAAATCAAAGAACTGGGCAAAAAGGTCAGCACAACCCGCAGCAACCTGGACCAAAAACTCAGCGACCTGCTCAAGCTCAAGGAAGTCAGCTACAAAAAAGCACTGGAAGAAAGCCAAGTTGCCATCAACGAGCTCAATTCGGCCTATGTTTCCATCCGAACCAAAAAGGAGCAATTGGCTGAGCTACTCAGCTCCAATGCCAACAAGCGGGAAGATATCCTCGACCGCATCGCGACCTTGGAAGAAAGCCTGACCGCGATTCAGCCCCGATTGGCGGAAGAAAAGGAGCAGTTTGACGGTTTGGCGGAGCAGGTGGCGCTCCTAACAGAGGAAGTGGAAGCCGAAAACAAGCGCTTGGCCGAAAAGTCCCAAACCTTCAATCAGGAAAACATCACCTACATCCAGCAAGTCAATCGGGTGAACAACCTGGAACAGGAGATTGAATTCAAGCAGAATGCTTTCGAAAGCTCCAAAGAGCGGATTGAAAAGTCCCAAGCCGAACTCGCCCAACTCGATGCTGAGATCAAAAGTCTACTGGACAACAATGAAGTCAAAGACGACGAACTGATCGAGCTTTATTCCGAAAAAGAAAGCATCGAACAGGGCGTGACCGAAGCCGAAAAGGACTACTACGGCGCCCGAGGCCTGATCGATGAAACCGACACGCGCATCCGCAGCCTGCAGAAATCCAAGGAAGGATTTGACCACCTGCTCAGCGAGCTTCAAAATGCCATCAACGAGATCAAGCTCAAGATGAGCGGGATGAAGGAGCGACTGAGTGTAGAGTTTGAGCTCGACCTCGATCAGCTGATGGAAGAAAATCCGAACCTCGATCCGGAATTTGCAGACTTTGCCGAGGAAGAACTTCGAGACCTGGTGCGCAAGCAAAAAGAGCGACTGGAAAAAATCGGTCCGATCAATCCGATGGCGATGGAAGCCTACGACGAGATCAAGATCCGTTTCGACTTTATCACCGGACAGAAGGCCGATTTGGTCAAGGCCAAGGAATCTCTATTATCCACCATTTCCGAGATCGATCAGGTGGCCAAGGAGACATTTTTGGATGCCTTTGGCAAGATCAAAGAGAACTTTGTGAAGGTCTTCCGCTCCCTCTTTACCGAGCAGGACGACTGCGATCTGACCTTGGTCGATCCGGACAATCCTCTGGAATCGCCCATCGAGATCATGGCCAAGCCCAAGGGCAAGCGTCCCCTGACCATCAACCAGCTGAGCGGTGGGGAAAAGACCCTGACGGCCACTTCCCTACTCTTCTCCATCTACCTGCTGAAGCCGGCCCCCTTCTGTATCTTCGACGAGGTGGATGCCCCGCTGGACGATGCGAACATCGACAAGTTCAACCAGATCATCCAGAAGTTTAGCTCCGAGAGCCAGTTTATCATCGTGACGCACAACAAGCGCACCATGGCCAGCACGGATATTATGTATGGAGTAACCATGATTGAGGCGGGGGTATCGAGAGTGGTTCCGGTGGATTTGAGGGAGTTGGCTTGATTTGATAAAATTTCGGCTAAAGCCCAAGCGATTGTTTGAATCCATGTTGCCTCCAGCTGAAGCAGGAGGCAATTCAACCAATCGTATTGTTCGATAGGATTTTTGAATTGGAATGGTGAATAGACATGGCCTTTAGGCCATTCCATTTGAATCATAATCGTATTTAATCGGGCTTTATCCCAAATTCTTCATCTTCAATTTTTCAAGTATGCCATTCGTAAAAATTTACATCCACCTCGTCTGGAGTACCAAAAACAGGGTGCCGTACTTGAACTCAAAAGAACTCAGAGTAAAAGTCTGGAATCATATCCGTGAAAACGCACAGAAAAAAGAAATTTTCGTGGATTTCATCAATGGATACTCAGATCATTGCCATTGTTTGATTTCTCTAGGAGTGGATCAAACCATCGAAAAGACAGTCCAGCTTCTAAAAGGTGAGTCTTCTTTTTGGATCAATAAAAATGGTTTGACCTCTGAGAAATTCGAATGGCAGGATGAATATTTTGCTGTTTCTGTATCAGAATCTCAGATAGATAGGGTTCGAGACTATATTAAAAAACAAGAAGAGCATCATCTGAAAAAGACTTTTAAGGAAGAATATGAAGAATTTATATCCAAATATGGCTTTCAGAAATTGAAGGGTTGATTGGGCTAAAGCCCAGCATGATTTTTCATCCATTTCAATGCCTCCAGCTGAAGCAGGAGGCAAATCAATTCAAGAGACAAATCAAATTTTCTGCACTATCAATAATTATGATGTTTCGACCATTATTGAATAGGAATGTGCCTTTAGGCCATTCCAAAATTTGGATTCCCATTCCCTCTGGGCTTTAGCCCAATTAAATCCCATAAGCCTATTTCGCATCAACCAACTCGCGATCACTCAAATGACTTCTTTGGTTCGTCACCGAAATGATTTGACTGAATTAAGAAGTTGAAAATTGGAAATGAGCCTTATTTAAGTAATGCAATAAGCGCAATTTAACCAGCTCCGAGAGCCAGTTTATCATCGTGACACACAACAAGCGCACCATGGCCAGCACGGATATTATGTATGGAGTAACCATGATTGAGGCAGGCGTGTCAAGAGTAGTTCCGGTGGATTTGAGGGAGTTGGCGTAACGTCTTTGCGAGGAGGAGGTACGATGACGAAGCAAACTCATTCCTGTAGTAGGTTCAGAGTTCGTTGTTCTTGGTTTAGCCTTTAGCATTCCACGAGTTGGCATCTTTGTTTCTTTTAGGCTTGAGGCTCAATCCTTATATTTAGCTATTAATCAACTTTTTATACCAAATACACTTTTATGGCAAAAGGAAAGAAAATATCGGTTCAGGGTACAGAGATTACCCTTCTAATTGAAAAATCTGGTGAATTTATTTCACTAACTGACATGCTAAAGGCTAAGGATGGGGAATTCTTCATCTCCGATTGGTTAAGGAACAGAAATACTTTAGAGTTTTTGGGAATTTGGGAGTCAGTAAACAACCCAGATTTTAATTATGGCGAATTCGCCACAATTAAAAGTCAAGCTGGATTAAACAGCTTTAAAATCAGTGTTAAAGAGTGGGTTGAAAAAACAAAAGCTATTGGATTAAAAGCAACTGCAGGGCGATATGGAGGCACTTATGCACATATAGATATTGCCTTTGAATTTGGCATGTGGATTAGTCCTGGTTTTAAAATTTACCTGATTAAAGAATATAAACGACTCAAAGAAGACGAAAACAACCGACTAAAGCTGGAATGGAACTTCCAACGAACCCTAGCCAAAGTCAACTACTATATCCATACCGATGCGATCAAAGAAAATCTCATCCCTACTGCAATCTCCAAAACTCAAGCCGCTATCATCTATGCCAATGAAGCCGATGTACTGAACATGGCCTTGTTTGGAAAAACAGCCAAGCAGTGGAGAGATCAGAATCCCGAAAAATCCGGAAACATCAGAGACTATGCTACTATTGAGCAACTCGTGGTTCTATCCAACATGGAAAGTACCAATGCCCTGCTGATTCATCAAGGTCTCTCCCAACCCGATCGGTTAATCCACCTCAACCAACTCGCGATCACTCAAATGACTTCTTTGATTAGGCACAGAAGGAATTTGGAAGATTAAATTTTTAATCAAAAAGCTTTATTTTGAGCTTCTAATCGCACTTTTATACCTCATTTTTCCCTTATGACACCAAGCTCAATGATCTCCCAAGAGGAAATAGAAAATCGAATTTTTACCATAAGAGGCCAACAAGTAATGATTGACAGGGATTTGGGTGAAGTTTATTGTGTAGACACCAAAGTTCTGAACCAAGCTGTAAAAAGAAATTTGGAAAGATTTCCGGATTCTTTCAGATTCCAACTTTCTGAGGAAGAAAAAAATGAACTGGTCACAAATTGTGACCAGTTTAATAAACTCAAACACTCCACTTCCAATCCCTTTGCTTTCACCGAGCAAGGTGTAGCCATGTTATCAGCGGTCTTGAGGAGCGAAACTGCGATTCGTGTAAGTATCCAAATCATAAAGACATTTGTTGCCCTTCGAAAAATTACTGCCGAAAATCAACTTCTGTTCAAAAGATTGGAAAAGGTTGAACTCAAACAACTGGAAACCGACCAAAAATTTGACAGAATATTTAAGGCCTTGGAAAGCAAGGAGCATATCCCTAATCAAGGTGTATTTTTTGAAGGAGAGGTATTTGACGCGTACGAGTTGACATCCCGCATCATTCGATCTGCTAAGTCTAGCATTATCTTGATTGACAATTACATCAATGAAACTACCTTAACTCACCTATCAAAGAAGAATCAAGGAGTCAAAACCATTTTGTTTACCAAAACCATCTCCAAACAAATCGACTTGGATATTCTAAAGGCCAATGAACAATATGGAGGATTTGAAGCCAAAGTATTTGAAAAAAGCCATGATCGGTTTTTGATCATTGATCAGGAAGAAATCTACCATCTCGGTGCTTCTTTAAAGGATTTGGGTAAAAAATGGTTCGCTTTCTCAAGATTGGAAAAAAAGTCAGTGAAAAGTTTAATAGACTCACTTCCTTTCTAAACTGGGATAGGTCAACAGCTTTTTCTTCCACCTGCAGATAAGCTTAATTGCCAGATAGTAAAGGAATTTACCACAACCTGTGCAATTAAATCAACCCGAACGCTTACTCCACCTCAACCAACTCGCGATCACTCAAATGACTTCTTTGGTTCGTCACCGAAATAATTTGGCTGAATTAAGAAGTTGAAAATCGAAAATCAGCCTTATTTTAGCAAAGCCACAAGCACAATCGAAGCGGCTCCGAAAGCCAGTTTATCATCGTGACACACAACAAGCGCACCATGGCCAGCACGGATATTATGTATGGAGTAACCATGATTGAGGCAGGTGTATTGAGGGTAGTTCCGGTGGATTTGAGGGAGTTGGCCTAAGTATCGACTATCGCCTTTTCCTTATTAATTGTTGATTGGCAAGGAGACAAAAAATATTGAACGTGTGGTTGCATGGGCAATAATTAAACTTATGGGAATCAATTTACTCCGGAATTTATATCTTTTTAGAAAGATGGATTTAAGGAATGACTTGATTTGGATATTTACCTTCTCTCTTACCTCGGGGCTGCAATGCAAGGTTCGGCCGAATTTTGGGAAACTAGCCTCTCATTACAAACCGAACAGGAATAATATTTTAGGTTTCCGTACCAATCTGTACTCAACTCATGAATAAATTTAAGTTTACTGTAGCAATAAGGACAATGAACTTCGGAGGCTTTTATTTTTTTCTTTTCTTTCATAAAAGGTAATTTAATACACTTTCTTCTCCGGAATCACACCTCTCACTCCTCCTCTTGGATTTTCCATATCTCCCGCGTACCTCGGAATCAGATGGATATGAACATGGAAAACTGTCTGTCCAGCTTTTTCTCCGACATTTATTCCAATGTTGAAGCCATCAGGATTGAAACGCTTTTGGATTTCCTTTTTCACCTTATTAAGCATAAACAGGCAGGAAGCCTGTTCTTTGAAATTCAATTCAAAGTAATCCGAAACATGCCTTTTGGGAATGATTAAGGCGTGTCCTGGATTTACAGGGAATTTATCCAAAATGGAATAAGCTTGAGCTGATTCAAAAATCAATTCCGCTTTGGATTCTGGATTACAAAACGGACAATCTGAGAGTAATTTTTCAACCTGATTGTAATGTCTGTATTCGTAAATTTCGCAAGTATCATTCTTAAAAATGGACCGAAAAGGCAAAATGACATTAGTTTGAAATGTCGGTTTTTGGTGAATTTTATGCATTCGGAACCCTTCATAGACCAAATCCCTTCTGATCGCGAAATATGCTTTTCCCGAAGGCTTTAGTAAAGAGGAAATCTCCATTAAAACCAAAGCTTGTTCATCTGGCAGGAGAACATTCAGCACATAAAAGCAAATGATGGTATCAAAATTTTGCTCAGGAAATTTGGGAAAATAATGCTTATCATAGCCTTTGATGTCTACTCCATGATTGGCTAAGATCTCAACGTCTTTTCCAAGTCCGCATCCAAAATCCAAAACTTCACCCAACAAAAGACCTCTTTCCTTCACAATTCTTGCAGGAAAAGAAAGAGAATCCCGATCCTTGGCTGTCAGGTGAGAAAATTGGTTTTCATTCTTGCCCATAATATTCAAAACCATTATTGTGAGCGATGGTAATCAATGGTTGAAGTGTTTCCTTAAACCTCAACTTTCCCAAGGTTTCGTCAAGAAGACCATCAATAGTTGGAAAAATAGTAAGGTATTCCTCAATGACCCATGATTTTGGTGCTTTCTTAAAAACGATCTCAAAGCTTCTCTTTTGAATATCAAAAAAAGGTTCGAATAATTGTTCAAGCCTTGGGAGCTTATCACTTTTTGATGAATTGGTAGAAGAATGAGCAGGAACTAAATTCCAGTTTAAATTATGAGACACAAAGTTATAGGGCACAAAATGATCTAAAACATAATTTTCTTTAGTAAGCGGTATATTGGAATAGATACACCTATGCTCATTTACCTCATCAAAATAGAGATTCCAAAACTCCAATTTGTTTTTGTTGAGATTACTCCTATTGATAGGCTTTATAAGCTTATTTGGAATATCAGGAACATTAGGATTATGCTTTTGTAAAAAGAGACTCAAATTCCAGTAGCAAAAGCTTTTTAGAATGGCTGAGTTTTTTAATAGATATTGAAACCATTCTGGATTAATCTCTATGTGATGTTGATCCAAAAAGTATAGACTTTTTCTTTTTGGATCACGTGAGTAAAAATAGATTTGATTTTTATTCAAGTTAGGAAACCAAGGCGAAAGGAACCAATGAGGCACTTGATTATCGAAATGGGACAGTGCAGATATCGATTTTAAATCATTTAAGGAAAGAATTTGATTCCAAACCTGATTCTGATTTAAGTCTACTGGAATTCCTCTTTCGCGATGGAAAAAAGAAATTGTCTCCTGAATCTTGTCCTGTTTACCAAAAGAGACTTTGAAGTAATTAACAGTATACCATGCATTCGACAACATCCGAGAAAAAATTCTTCTTTTCTCAATTCTCAATCCTTCTTCTTCCAACAATTGAAGAAATGAGAGAAACCAATAATACTTATAGGTAGCTGAAGTCTTTTTAAATGTTGCAGATAAAAATTGAATAGGGAGTAAATTATCCTCAGGTAAATTGACCATATTTTTTTAAAAACTTTAGTTCAATTTAGCAAAAACCCACAAAAAACCATTTCAGAGTAGAATAATTGCCTAAGTGGAGATTGCAACTCCCCTTTCATATTCCAAAAAATTTGAATTTCCTCCATTACCCACTTGCCAAGTCCCTCTACCCCTTCCCAAGTCCCCCAGTTCACCTTTTTTCCGAACCTTTTCGCTTCGGAATCAAACCGGTTTGAAGGATTGGCGAAAAGGTTTGTCGGTTTTGTAAACAAGTTTGCGAATCTGGGAAACAGGTTTGCTGTTTTGCTCGCTCATTTCGCCGAATCCGTAAAAAAGATCGGCAAATCCTCGAAGTGGTTTACCGAATCGGGAAGAAGTTTCGACACTTTGTCGAAAAAGTTTGTTTCCGAGGCAAATTACTTGCTTTTTCAAGCGAATGAAGTCACCCATTTTATGATCTACTGGACCTTTCTTCTTACCCACCCTAACACTTTAGCACTGTACTTCACAAAAAAGCCGGAGAGGTTCGTCTCCGGCTAGTGTCAAGTCATGCATCAGGTCCTCTTTAGTCCTGAGGAGGGAGATTTTGCCGTTTGCCCTGACCTTCAAACCGCTTGCGCAGGTCGTCATAAATGGCCTTGGCATCGGGAACATTCATTTTGGCCGCCTGCTTCACCGAATTGTAATAACTCAGGGCACTGACATACGCTTCAGACCCGGCCAGCATGGTGGTGTCACTCAGCGTATCCTCAATCTGTGTGCATTGCCTTAGCAGAGGCAAGAGCTTGCTCACCGCTTCCCAGTCCTTGTCAAATTCTTCTTTTGGGACAAAAGGGGGCATAAACTGAGGATTACTACCGGCATACTCTGCCACCTTTCCGACGAAAGGTTCCGTGCCATCACTCATCTTCGGAATGGTCTTCCGCTGTTCGGGCGTGAGGGCAATCACATAAGGTGCAAGAATCTGTTGCACTTGGTCTAGGGCTGTTTTGACAGCCTGTAGATCCGCATCAGGGATCTGAATGGAAATTTTGTTTTCCATGGTAAAAATGAGGTTTAGTGAAAAATTAAATTAAAACGGTAAGCTTAAGTTAAGTTCTTTAGTTGGAAAAACAAAAGAAAAGATTGGGCAGGATTCTAAAACCTACCAGGTCTTTCCTTAAAGGGATTTGAACTGAGTTCACCAGGCATTCAGCCTTGACTTTCTGTTTACTTCAGCCTAAAGGCTTTACTTCGCAAATAAGGGTGGATGCTTTTCTTCAAAATCCGTCGCCTGCTGATAGGCTCGGGCAAGGGCTAAAATACTTCCCTCGTCATACAGGTTGCCCAAAAGCGTTAAACTGGTGGGCCTGCCCTTTTTGTCGAAGCCATTGGGCACACTGACCGCAGGATGCCCGGTCAGGTTGGTGATCAAGAGCTGCCTGCCCCGGTTGGAGGGAGCGATGATGACCTCATAGTCTTTGAAAAGCGCATGCATGGCCTCGATCAGCAGGCTGCGCTGCCGGTTGGCCTGAAGGTACTCGACCGCAGGGATAAATCGGGACTGCCTCAGGGAATTGGCTCGAGAGGCTTCGTCCTGCTCGGTCAGCAAGTCTACGGCTCCACTCCGTACCAAGTCGTCAAAGAAAGCGCCCGCTTCGGCTCGGAGAATAATATCAAAGACAGCATAGGGAAAGTTGGCTGGCAATTCAATCGGAGTAGGCTCCACGCCCATCGTTTTCAATACTTCCAAGGTGGCTTTCAGATTGGCACCCCACTCCGTCGTGTCGGATTCAATGTCTTTTTTCAGGTAGGCCACTTTCAGTTGCGCAGGTGATTTTGTCACCCTATTGAATGGGGCCTCATTGGTACTTGGGTCCTGGGGATCTTTGCCATAGAGTAGGCTGAAGATCAGTTCGCAATCCTCGGCAGAGCGGGCAAGTGGGCCGATTTTGTCCATGGACCAGCTGAGGCTCATGGCGCCCTGACGGCTGATTCGGCCATAAGTTGGGCGAAGGCCGGTGACTCCTGATCTAGAGGCGGGTGCTGTGATGGAGCCGAGGGTCTCTGTCCCGATGGCAAAGGCCACCAACCCTGCGGAGGTGGCTGCACCGGAACCGGCAGAGGAACCGCTCGCACCCTGGGTGAGGTCCCATGGATTTTTGGTTTTGCCCCCAAACCAGACATCACCACGTGCGAGTTCACCCGAAACGAGTTTTCCTAGCAATACGGCTCCCACCTCTTCCAAGCGCCTGACCACATAGGCCGTCGCATCAATTACTTGGTTGGAATACGGCGCAGCGCCCCAGGTGGTTGGATATCCGGGAACAGCCAAGAGGTCCTTCACGCCATAGGGAATCCCATGCAAAATGCCCCGATACTTACCCGCGGCGAGCTCCTGATCTGCCCGCTTTGCCTGTTTGAGGGCCAGATCTTCCGTCAGCGTGATCACACTTTGGAGTTGGCCGTCGTAGCGCTTGATCCGATCCAGGTAGAGTCGAGTTAAAGCTTCGGAAGTGATTTTACGTTTTTTGATCAGCGAAGCCAACTGCGGAATCGTGTAAAAAGCGACCTCCTGAAGATCAGCAGGCAGACTTACCTCATCCGGGATCAGGAAAGGGGGATTGTCTTTTTTCTCAGGAAATTGAAACCCCATGGGGCGTGGATCAAACTGGACTGCAGGTAGGGTCTCGTAGGGAACAGGATAGGCACGAAGGCTATCATACCCTGATTTGTTTTCCTTGAGGTAGTTGTATGCCACGTCAATTCGCTCATTTTCAAACTCCAGACCGATTAATTTTTGGCTGTGTCGGATGTCTTTTTTGGTAAAGCCAGCTTCGTTGGTTTTGCAGGAAAATAAGCCCAAAGCAAAAGCGAGCAGCGCGAAGAAAACGGATGGTTTCACAGGTGGTGGAGTTGATCAAGGAAAGAAAGATTCACCAAAATGGGTTCGATGAGTAAGATAAGGGAAAATCAAAAAATGCAGCAAGGTAATCGTGCTGACCGGAAAAATGGAAGGTCAAGGGAGGGGTAAATCTGGAGGAATAGGAACCTGAAAAATCTGATTACCTAATCAATAAAACTTGAGGTAATCGATCCATAGCTGAAAGCTTCCCTCCTGCTTGTCTGCTAGTATAAATCCTATCCGTTGGATGTCTTTGAGTTGGTTGGGATCGATCCCCTGGCTGATGGTAACTCCCATTCTGCTGATTTCAAGATCTTTCAAGGGAATGGTGAGCGTGACCCAATTTTGGGTTTTGGAACCGAACTTTGCCCGAAACTTGGGAAGGTAAAAGGGGGTGTCTTTTTCGATCAAAATCTCAAACTTCCGATCGGTGTCTGATTTGTACCGGATCTCGCAAAAGCGATACCCCGAAAGGTCGTAATCGCCCAGGGCACCACGGAGCGAGACAAATCCTCCGTTGTTACGGAGCGAAACCACCCCGGTAAAGAGCAGCGCATCTTGGTCCAGTTTGGCTTGGGACTGAGACATCCCACCCATCACTCCGTCATTGATGATGGACCAGCGACCGAAGTTTTTTCCTTCTCCGAAATCAAAAATCAAGGGTTCCTTCATCGTATCTGAGTTGAGTTGAGCGTATAAATACAGGCCAAGAATTACAGTCCACATGTAACCTAAAGGGCTTTGGGTGTGGGATTGTTTCAAAGTCAGGGAAAAATAGGGAAGTACTCTTTTTTACTAGTTGGCTTTCTGCCGATGACCCACCCTGCCTTGCCACCGCAAAAGTGTTAAGGAGCCTGAGAAGTTTTCCTTCTTAGATGTCCTCAATTTCTCAGGAGAAATAAGGCATCCCAAGCCAATCTCACACAACACCTTTACCCCTCTCTTTCCTCCGACCTGAAGTAAAAAAATAAACACACGTACATCAGGCAAGTCAACAAATGCCAGATGGCATGACCTTGAATAAGGTAATCCGGCCCATTAAACCGATCTGCGATATCCAAATCCCGGATATAGGAACCCAACACCAACGTAACGATTCCCGCCACAAACCAGCGGATTTGGAGGTATTTACCCGGCGTAAACGCACTTACCCCTGCAAAGACAAAGAGCAGGCCACTGAGGTAGCCAGACACTTTTGAAAAGGAATACTCCCATTTGTAATAAGTAAAGTAGATGGAAGCAAAAACCACAACCACAGACAATAGCGGCCAACTAGACAGAGTTCGTCGGGTTCTGGGTATCCGGAGCTTTGGCAGCCAACTGCCCAAGGCCAGACCAGCCAGGCAAAGCAAGGTGGCATACATCCCGCCCACATCGCACTGTTGTCCATAGCGGGTCAGAGAAGCATGGAAAAATCCACTGCCCAACCCGAGGTAAATCCCTGCCAGTCCAAAAAGAAAAGTTTGGACCGGTGCAGCACACAAGTACCCTCGCTCTAGCGACCAGCTTCGCTTCCAGTCATAGACCGCCAACCCAATCACGTAAAACCCGAAGCAGACGTAGAAGATATTGGACCAGGTATTGATCCGAGTGCGAAAAACGCTGTCGGGATAGATCCGCTCTCCGTATTCCGAATGGAGAAACTCCTCAGCGGGCACCCAATCCGCCCAAACGGGTTGATTTTTGAACATCAGGAAAACCAAAAGAGAAAGCAACAAGACGATAAATGTCCCTCCTAAACCCGTCCAATGAACCCAGTTGGGGAGTTGATCGAGCTTCAATCGCTCCTTGATCGATAGGGTCGTTGGCTGATGGTGAGAGTCAATGGGTTCAGGCATTTGGTTTTGGAGAAATAGAAATCCGTGATTGGTTAGGAAAGGGACGTTTCTTAAAGATTACTATCCTTGCGGTGGATTCAGTAATCGGTATCCTAATTTGCCAAAACTTTTCACAAACCTTAGAAAACCTATTTTGTATTTTATGATTATCCGCTTTTCTACGAGTACCCAACTAAGAAAAGGTTTGAAGTACGATTAGAGATGCTTTAGACTGTCGTCTGTGGTCAATCAACGAATATCCGCAATCTTTAGAACCGATGACCTGCTTAGCGGTAAGCTTGCGGATATTCATAGTGTAGGCTCATTTGCCCCCTTCATGGGACAGTTGATCTGCATACGGTCGCACAGTCTCCACCAACTCCAATAAAAACTTTCCTTGCTCTTCCAGAAAAGGCATATGTCCACTGTAATCAAAGGAAATCAGCTTTTTTTGTGGAGCTTGGATGGTTTCAAAATAGGCAGCAGCCGAAGAAAACGGGGTGTGAAGATCATGCCGCCCCATCATGAAAATAACGGGAAGTTGAAGTTCGGTTGGAAAAGGTGCCTGAGCTCCCCGAGGCAGGAGTTTCCGGGTAATCCAAGAAGTACTCTGCTCCAGACTCTCCACATCCGCTTTGCTGTAGTCCGGAGAGAGCAAAGGCAAGTCAAAATACAGATTCATATCCGGCTTGCCATACCAACCCCCATTAAATACTCGGGACCATTTACGCACGGCAAGCATTTTTCGGATCGGAGTCGAACCATCAGGATTGGGGTAAGGCGCAAGAGATTTCAATTCATCAATTGCAGGTTGATTTCCTGACGATTCAGCTAATTGGATTACCGTATCATAAATCACTTTTTCAGGACTTCCGGGGGACATCTGCCCTACACCAAGGTAGGCATGGAGCTTTTGAGGAATCCGGGAAGCCATGCGAACGCCCAAGGAAGAACCATAAGAGTAGCCCATGAGGAAGATCTTTTCTTTATCCAATCGCTCCCTGAGGTGGTCAACAAGGAGGTAAGCGTCCTGGATAAGAGTCTGGAAACTCAGCTGCTCTGCCAACAAGGTAGTATCTGAAGACACCCAGTTTTTGCCGGCTCCTCGTTGATCCCAATGGACTACCGTAAAAAACTCCTCCCAAGGGGTCTGGAATGCCCAACTCACTGGCAATAAGGGACTGGCTGGGCCACCATGGAGAATCAACAATACCGGATTTGCCTTATCTCTTCCCCGTATGCTGATCCACTGTTTGGCGCCATTGAGGTCAATTTGCTCCAGGATATCAATTCCTTGAGGCGTGTGAATCTCCCTCAATTCTCCCAAGAGAGATTGGACTTCGTTTGCGGAACTGTGATTGGTTTGAGCTGCGAGCTGAATGCATGCTAGTGAAAAGAGGAAAACAAAAAGAGTCTTCATAGGGAGATCTGTCTTGAATTTCAAATAAATCGAAGACAATCCATTTTTAAAAATAAGATCGATGGGATAGCCTGTCATTTAGGCAAAAGTCTGTAAGCCTTATCCCGGGACATGGATTTGAAGAGGATGTGTTGACGCTTATGGGCAGGCGATGCACAGGATTTCCCTGTTCCGAACAAATATTGAGTATCTTGAACCCAATACCCAAAATTGACCATGAGCCCATTGGATTTGCTTTACCGCTACATGCATGCGAGGACAGGTCTTTCCGAACAGGAATTTGAACCGATCGCGGCATGCTTTCAGCCATGCTCCTACAAAACCAACCAGTACCTCCTCCGGGAAGGTGAAGTGTGTCAGCACAATTATTTTGTCACTAAGGGAAGTTTCCGAATGTTTCAGGTGAATGCAGAGGGCATGGAACTGACCCGTTACTTCGCTTTTGAGAATAAGTTTGGCACCAACCTCACCAGCCTGATCGAAGCTTCACCTTCTATTGAAAATCTCCAAGCCATCGAGCCATTGGAGGTGCTTAAGATCTCCAAAAAGGACTTTTTTGACTTGGTAGATAGCATTCCAGCGATCAATAAGATCTATCGAAACATCCTTGAAAATGCCTACATCACGTCTCAAAAGCGGATTTATGACTTACAGGGAATGGCTGCTTTGGATCGCTTACGCTGGCTCTTGGAGCAGTATCCGATGATTTTGACACGAATTCCCAGTCGGATGATTGCCTCCTATCTGGGCATTACGCCCTACACCTTGAGTCGGCTCAAGGCACAATTGTAGGCGGAAAGTCTTGCCCTAGAGCAAGTTTCGATAAAGCTTGCTGTACTACTTTTGAGGTATTATCTCCCAAACCAATGAGCCCAATATTTACAAACCGTACCATTTGCTTTCTTCTGCCTGTTTTCAGCCTTCTGGGCTTATTTTCACAACCAGTAAAAGCGCAAGGACCTCCTACTCCACCTACCCCTGTGGAATTGATGTTTGGCCATGAGCGATTGGATTTTCAGCTGGTTTTCAAACGGAATTTTGCCCCTCAAAGCAAATTCAGTCTCTTGACCATAGCGGTTTTTTCTGAGAATTATGCCAAAGAAAAGCGCATCGGAGATTCCATGGTGATTCCATTTCAGGTCAATTATGCATTAGGCAAAAAGGGTTTCTCCTTGGCAGCAGGAGCGGAAGCCAACTCGGTGGCTGGCTTCGGGACCACCTTGGGATTGACCCATGGATATGCCAGCAAAAAGTGGCTAGCCATCTCCGTGCTCAACTACCAGCTGGGCGAATCCAAAGACGTGAAGCTTTTTGGACTCTACGAATACAAGCCACAGCTCAATGAGACCTGGTCTTTTTATTCCAGGCTACAGGTCGTGTATAATTATTCCTTAGCCGAATCTCAGCACAACAGAAGCTTTCTTTACTTGAGAGCAGGGTTGAAAAAGGGCCCGCTGGGCTTTGGTCTGGGCGCCAACTTTGATCAGTATGGCCCAGACAAAATCGCCAGAGACAACTACGGGGTATTCACCCGATGGGAATTTTGACCAAAAGTCACAAAAAGGAAAAACCTGAATCAAAATCGGACACTGTTGTACACTTTGATACAATCTGAAGGAATTCAAAATATTAAAGCCTTGAATATCTTGCACTTTCAAAATTAGCACGGATATTTCTACTTTATATTTTGTAAACAAAACTCAACTCACCATGAAATCAGGATTTTTCCTTTACCTATTTGCAGGCCTAGCTTTAATCTCTTGCCGCCCGAATGAAAGTGGTTCCGACAACCGATTCAGTGAAGAAAAAAATATAGAAGGGGTTTCCAGACTCCAGATCAATGGCGTTTTCAACCTACAGCTTACCCAATCCGACCAGGAAAGTCTTACCATAGATGGAAGTCCGGAACTTGCTGAAAAACTCAAAGTCACTCAAGAGGGAGATTTGTTGATCCTGGAAATGGAAGAATTCAACACCGGTTTTTTTGACAAAAAAGAGCTAAAAGTTAACCTCGCCATCTCCAATCTGGAAGAATTCCAGTTTGACGGAGTAGGCAATATTCAAACCACCGGAACCTTCATCGTGGATAGAGTGAAGATCCTTGGCGAAGGTGTCGGCAACATTGAGATGGATTTCCAAACTGAAAATTTGGATGCTGATCTCAATATGGTGGGAAAGATGACTCTCAGAGGTAAATCCACTAAAGTGACTCTTCAAAATGAAGGGATAGGAAATATCGACGCCTCACAGTTGATCGCTCAAGAAATGGAGGTAAAAAGCTCCGGCATCGGTAAAATGGATGTGCACTGCGAAGGCAATCTCTCCATGGTGGTCGAAGGAATCGGAAAAGTCACTTACAGTGGCAACCCAAAGGTGATCAAGAAAGAGATATCCGGAATCGGAAAGGTGGAAGCAAAAGAATAAACTCAACCCAACAACTGACCAAAAGTCAGTAGCGTGTGATTGGGATCCAAAATGGCAAATTCTCTCATTCCCCAAGGCTTGTTTTCCAAGGAACCATTGGGGTGAATCGGTACCTCTCGCTGGAGAAAATCCTCATATAAGGAATCGATACCCTCAACCATTCGAAGGTAAATCATCGCATAGTTGCTCAACGGATCCAGATCAGGAAAATGAAAAAAGTGGAGCTCTACCTCTGCTTTTTTCATGACCAAGTAATCCGGATACCGACTTTGAGTAGAAAACAATAGGTGTTTTTCAAAGAACTCACGGGTCTGATCAAGATCCCTGGCAGGCAGGCGTGGAATGACTTTCATGGGTAATTTTCAACTTGGTGTTTTGAAAAGTACAACAAAACCTACCCTTTCAAAAAAATGAAGCTGATTAGACCCGTTCAAAGGGTATCATTCAACCTTACAGGGCTTTGTTTAATGAAAAATAATGCCTCCCTTTTTCGTAGCGATAGGAAAGATTCATCCCGATAGATTCTGCAATCTCTTTACTGAGCGAAAGCCCCAATCCAGAGCCTTTCTCTTTTTGAGTACCATAGCCTGGCTCGACCATCAAGGTAAAGAGGTCTCTTTGGGTCTTTTCGGTAAGGACTTCGCCGGGATTAGATACTTCCCAAGCCAAAAAATCCAATGAAGCAGATAGGGCTAAAGTGACCTCTTCTCCTTCTTTCGAAAATTTAATAGCATTGTCCAACAGGTTTTTTAGGATGATCTTGACAGGATTGGGATCAAGGTCGAGAATAAGGTTTTCGCCTTGCTGTTGGTAGGTAAGATTCAGATTTTTGGCTGAAGCGGTCACTTCCATGGTATCAAAAATCTCCTTAGTCAAGCCTTGGATGTGAGTGGTCTCCTTTTTCTCATCCTTTTCACCCAATTCTATCATCACCCAATTCAAGGTATTGTTAAGGACATTGCTCAGGTGAATATTTTGCCTCTTTAAGTTTTTGAGCAGGGTTTCCATATTGCCATGATCCAAAATCCCCATCTCAAAAAGCTCCAAAGTAAGTTGGAGAGAAGCCATTGGACTTTTTAAATCATGTGATAGCAGCGCAAGGAGCTTGGTTTTCTTTTGATTGAGAAGCTCAAGTTTTTCATTGGCTTCCTCCTTTTCATTTTTGGTCTGTACAAGAAGGTTGTATTGGGCATTGTAGTTTTTAAGCAAAATCCAAAGTCCCATGACCCAAAAAACCAGAATCCAAAAGAACCCTAGTACATTATCCCAAAAAGCCCCAAAAGGGGTAGAATATTCGGTATTGATGGCTATCCAGCCATTTACCTCGGCAAAATACAAACCCGCAAATGTGAAAAACACCAAGGTGAGCCAAATCCATTTCAATACTCCATTGACCAAGGCTGTAATGACAATCGTAAATAGGAAAATGGTGTAATCCGTAGGTCCATTCGATCCTTGATTGTAAAAGAAGTTAATGACGATACCGATGTAGCAAAAAACCAAGATGGCATTGAGCATCCATTGATGGGGTAGCTTTTTGATGATCAAAAAATAGGCGATGAAAAATGGGATGGATAAACCCAGTTTCATCAGAACAATAAAAAGTGGAACCTCAGTAAACAGGTTGGTAAATCCGAAAATCAACATCAAAATCCCTCCAAGCAACATGGTGTACAACGTAAGTTTGCGCTGTAAATCCACCAAACTATGTGGTTTTTTAGTGGTAATAATCGATTCAGCCATGTTGGGTTGATGCGTGCTTTCGGGGTTTTGAAGGAAAAAAAAAGACCTAAAACTTATCAAGTTTGGTCTTTTTGATTCTTACGTTCCAATTTTATAATGATTTAGTTATATAAAATATGGAATTCTGCCTCCTACTCCCAAACCATGTTTAAATTGAAACAAATGGCTAAGATTTGTATACCATTAGTTTTTTAAAGTGTGAAGCAATTTGGAATCTTTTGACGGAGCAGGACCTGCGCATTAAGGAAGAATTTTGATTTTTCAGCAATTCCTTTGATTTTCGGAGAATGTCCCAAAATCCCCTCGACACAGTAAGGCTGAATTTCTCTCAAGGAGATCTCCTTTTACTCAATTTGGCCTTGGCGCTGATTATGTACGGAGTGTCATTGGATCTAAGGTGGGCCGATTTTAAATACTTGCTCCAGCATCCCAAAGCATCCTTTTTGGGCGTTTTTTCTCAGTTTTTTGTACTTCCATTATTAACATGGGTGATCATTTCACTACTTAATCCACCGCCAAGTGTGGCATTGGGTATGTTTCTCGTGGCCGCTTGCCCTGGAGGAAATGTTTCCAATTTTCTAACTAATCTAGCCAAAGGAAATACAGCGCTCTCCGTAAGCTTGACTGCTTTTTCCAGTGTTTCGGCCATATTTCTTACTCCTTTGAATTTTGCGATTTGGGCAGGTTTCTATGCCCCAACCTCGCTACTTCTTAAGGAAATCAGTCTTGATATCAGTGAGGTCTTTTTCACTGTCGGAATCATCCTGGGAATTCCTTTGATCTTGGGTATCCTCACCCATTAAAAACTTCCTGATTTTGCAGCAAAAGCCTCCAAAATCCTCAAACCCCTAAGCATTCTGATTTTTGCTGCATTCGTGATTATTGCTTTTTCCGGCAATTTTGACCTATTCACCCAATACATTGGGATGATATTTTTCTGGGTGTTGATGCATAATTTCGCAGCACTTGGAGCTGGCTTCCTAACCGCAAAAGTGGGAAAACTACCTCTAGCAGACATCAAAACCATCACCATCGAAACTGGCATTCAAAATTCCGGGTTGGGCCTCGTGCTAATTTTCACCTATTTTGAGGGCCTTGGAGGGATGGCTATCATTACGGCTTGGTGGGGAATCTGGCACTTGATTTCAGGTATGACTGTAGCAAGTCTTTGGAAAAATAGGAAATGAAAAACGCATTCAATGCCATTCTGAGGCTTTTGGTCAAAGTGGCACTCCATGGTTATTTCAAAAAAATCATCGTCGAGGGCAAAGAAAATATACCCGAGAATCGTCCCGTGATTTTGGTGGCAAATCATCAAAATGCCTTGCTCGATCCACTCTTATTGGCCACCCACACTCATTTGAAACCTTGGTTCCTCACTCGGGCGGCGGTTTTTGTCAATCCCTTCATTTCCAAAGTCTTGAATTACATCCGTATGCTTCCCGTCTATCGGGTGAAGGATGGATTCTCGACCATTCAGCAAAACCACCAGACTTTTGAAGCCACCTTTGAGGTATTACGTGCAAATGGGACGGTGGTGATTTTTGCAGAAGGCAGCCATAGTCTGACTAGAAACCTTAGGCCACTGAGTAAAGGATTTACCCGGATGGCCTTTGGACTCAAGGAAAAATTCCCCCAACTGGAACCGGTTATTTTCCCCGTCAGTATTGGATTTAGTGCGCATAAACGATCAGGAAGTACCGTTAGGATTACTTTTGGAAAAGCCATTCCCGTGGATATGCCTCACAGCCAATCCGGCAAGTTGACCAAATCCGTGGAGAAAGCTTTGAAATCCATGATGGTAGATTTGCCTGACGAGGGCTATCCCGAAACTTTGCAAACACTGTTCGATCATCGAGTTGACCTCACCTCAAAATCGGAAGTTGAAGGCTTTTTAACTCATGGCAAGGTCAACCACCCGATCAAGGAATCTTCCTCTCTGATCAATAAAATGATGAAGATTTTTCATTTTCCTCTCTACTGGATCTGGCTTTGGATCAGACCAAAAGTGGAGGATGAAGTATTTACAGGGACCTGGAAGTTTTTGATTGGATTTGGGCTGGCTTTGGTTTGGTATTTAATTTTAATCCTGCTAGCCGTATGCACCAGTTTGGGCAGCTGGGCCTTAGCCTTTTTGATCATGGCTTGGCTTACGCTATGGAAAAATACGAATTCCCAAGAGTAACCTGTTTACATGAAGTATTAGGTCGTATACCACTGTAAAACAATAAGTTGAACAGATTGATGTTTTTACTTTTCATCAATCTGGTTCAGGTATTTTTTTTAAAAGAAGTTGAAAAAAGAATATTTAAAACCAAATAATATTTGGCTTTGTTTTTACCTTTGATCCAGATTTAAACCCAAACATAACGATCATGACTGAAGACTTTCTGCCCATCAATGGGACGGATTATGTAGAACTCTATGTGGGCAATGCCAAGCAGAGTGCGCTTTTTTACCAATATGCTTTTGGTTTTGAGTTGATTGCCTATGCAGGACCTGAGACCGGCGTAAAGGATCGGGCTTCTTATGTATTGAAGCAGGATAAAATCCGATTGGTCCTCACCTCTCCCCTTTCCGCTGATCATCCTATCAATCACCACATCCAAACCCATGGTGATGGAGTAAAAGTATTGGCGCTGTGGGTCGATGATGCCGAAAAATCCTGGAAAGAAACTACTTCAAGAGGTGCTGAATCAGCCGGAGAACCAACCATTCTGAGCGATGCGCATGGTGAGGTTAAGGTGGCCAGCATTAGAACCTACGGTGACACCATTCACACCTTTGTGGAGCGTAAAAACTACCATGGTATTTTCTTGCCGGGCTTTAAACCCAGAAAAAGCACATACCAATCCACTTCCATCGGATTGAAATACATTGACCACTGTGTGGGAAATGTAAACTTGGGTGAGATGAATCGTTGGGTAGAGTTTTATGAAAATGTGATGGGTTTTAAGCTGCTGATCACCTTTGATGACAAAGACATCTCCACAGAGTATTCTGCCCTGATGTCGAAAGTCGTTTCCAATGGAAATGGTTACATCAAATTCCCAATCAATGAACCTGCCGAAGGAAAGAAGAAATCACAGATTGAAGAGTATTTGGATTTCTACGGGGGCGCGGGAGTGCAGCATATGGCTATCGCTACAGATAATATCATTCACACCGTGAGTGAATTAAGAAAAAGAGGTGTGGAATTTCTTGAAGTTCCTTCTACTTATTACGACGACCTGTTGGATCGCGTAGGTCAAATCGATGAGGACCTGCAGCCGCTTAAGGAGCTGAATATCCTGGTGGATCGAGACGAAGAAGGATATCTTTTACAAATATTTACCAAGCCTGTCCAAGATCGCCCAACGCTCTTCTTTGAAATCATCCAGCGAAAAGGAGCTACCTCTTTTGGAAAAGGCAATTTCAAAGCGCTATTCGAAGCGATTGAAAGAGAGCAAGAGTTGAGAGGGAATCTGTAAAAATAGATGTAAGATTTTAGACACAAGATGTAAGACAGAAGAATTTAGAGGTCTAGTTAGAGTTTGCTCCCAGGTCTATGAAAATGAAAAATGCCGGGTAACAAGCCCGGCTTTTTAATTTCAAATTTTTAAGGTATGGAGGACAATCCCAACTTTTCCAAAGTTTGAAACTCTGGAAATTTCTAATTTCAAAGATCTCTAGTGTTAACCATCCAGTATCTAGACTCTTATGTCTTATGTCTAAAGTCTAATGTCAACTCTCTACTTATACAGCTTCTCATGCATTTTCTTCAACTCCTCAAGGGCTATCTTGATCACTTGACGGTCATAGGTCATGAGTCCGTTGGTTTCGATCTCCACATCGGTTGTTTGGGTATACACCGCCGCAGCCAATCCTCTAGGAATGTATTTTGCCAAATCATCGATTAAAGCAGAATACCTGGCCTTTAGATCTTCGGCAGTAGAAAAACTCTGATAACCCCAATTGTCCTTTTGCTGCCAAGTATGACCTTCCAAAGGCAATCCCAAGCCTCCAAATTCTCCCAATACCATGATTGATTTATCTCCAAAAATCTTTGGGTCTGGCATTACCGGATCGGGGTAATTATGGAGATCGAGGATATCTCCCACTACTGTGGAGCCTTCCATTTCAAAATTGCCCCCTGAAGCAGAATTGATCAATCTGGTTGCATCCAAGTCTCTAGTCATTTGAGTGATTTCACCCGTTTTGAATTGTCCCCATGCTTCATTGAAAGGAACCCAAACCACAATGGATGGGAAAAATCTAAATTCATTGATGATCTCTTTCCACTCTGTTTTGAAGATTGCTTCCGACTCTGGAGTTCTGACTTTTTCCACACCTTCACGAATGACACCAGGGCGTACTTCCCATCTATTGCCCATGTCACCACTAGGCATATCTTGCCATACCAGCATGCCCAAACGATCCGCGTGGTAATACCAGCGAGCCGGCTCTACTTTGACGTGCTTACGGATCATGTTGAAACCCATTTCTTTGGTTTTCTCGATGTCAAAAAGTAGAGCTTCATCAGTCGGGGCAGTATACAAACCATCTGGCCACCAGCCTTGATCCAAAGGTCCGTAATGAAACAGCGGTTTGCCATTCAAAAACATCCGCTGATATCCATCTGCTGTTTTAGCCATTCGGATGTCTCGATAAGCCGCATAGGACTTCACTTCCTCGATGAGCTTTTTTCCTTCCCAGACTTTGATTGACACATCGTACAAAGTCGGTGAGTCAGGAGACCAAGCTTTTGGAGCATTGAGTTTTACAGGAAGTGGCGCATTGCTTTTTCCTCGAAAAGAACCCGCTACGGTAGCACCGTCTTTCAAGGTAACCTCTACCTCTAATCCCTCTTTACTGGAAGTGACTTGGGGATAAAAGACTTGTGTCCCATTTTCCCAATCTGTGTTGGAATAAACAGAGGCCAAATAGCTTTCCGGTACCGTTTCTAACCAAACCGTTTGCCAGATTCCGGTCACAGGAGTATACCAAATCCCTTTTGGATCTTTTACTTGCTTACCTCGGGGCTGAGGGCCTGAATCACTTGGGTCCCACACACGAACCCGGATTTTTTGGGTTTTGGTTTTTGCCAATTGGTCAGTGATGTCAAAAGAGAAGCTGTCAAATCCACCGAAATGCTTACCTATGGAAGTACCGTTTACCCACACTTCGGTCTCCCAATCAGAAGCACCGAAATGCAGCAAAACCCTCTTGCCTTTTCGGTCTAGGGTAAGATCAACTGTTTTTTCGTACCAAAGCTCATTCTCAGGACCGACTGCTTTCTGGACGCCTGACAGATAAGATTCTACCGGAAAAGGGACAGTGATCTTTCCTGCAAAACCAATTTCAGGAAGGCTGCCTTTGGGTAAAATGGCATAATCCCATGGGCCATTGAGGTTTTGCCAGGAAGACCTGACCAATTGGGGACGTGGATATTCCGAATGTGGCGCCTCCTTGGAAACCTGATCGGTCCAGGGAGTTTTCAACCTAGCAGTCTGTGAAAAGCTCACCTGACTGACAAAAACAAAAAGTAAAAGAAGAATCTTTTTCATAGTGCTTGGAATTTTGGGTTGATCGAAAATTAATGAAAATCAAACCAGAGAATCATGGCACTTAATTCCAATGGTTTGTAAAGGTTATTATTGGAATCACCAGAGGGTGTCTCAATTTCAGTGGAGGAATTTCCTTGACTTGGGGCTTGGAAAAGAAAACTCAGATCTGACTGTAAAAGCCCACTTTGATGATTTTTCAGGTCTGCTACTTTTAAAATCAAATTGGGGGTATCCGAGCTGATGGACAAGGCTACCGATTCAAAAGCCAGATTGACTTTTTCTATGCCCTGCAGAAAAAATGGCTTTGAAGGTTCATTTTCTGTTTGGTGGTCCATCCAAGTCCCCGTGCCTAGCCCTTTGGCACTCCAATTTAAATTTTTAAGCTCATAATTAGGAAGATCAAAACCTAAACCCAGCGTCGAAGAAGCCTGAAAATCAAACGTACCTCGCGCTTCCATTTTGAGCCGTCCCGAGGCGAGTACTGTCCAGGTAAGCGTAGCCGGCCAAGGAGAGTAAGAAGATTGAATTTGAATCGATCCGTCTTTTAGTTTTTTCCAAGTCACAGCTTTGAAGCCACTTTCCAGGCCTTCTGTACCCGCCACTTGTGCAAAGGTTAACACATGCATTCCGATTTTCACTTTTTCCAAAGTGCCTTTTGATTTACCAAACACAAAAAGCCGCTCTCCTACTTGGATATGAAGCTCAGTGGTGGATTCCCTTACCTTGATGGGATCAAGACTTTCTGTAGCGGAAACCGAGGTAGTAGTCAAACCTTTTGAAAATTGAATTGGAGTGGCCAATACAACTACACAAAAGGAAATCAAAGCAAAGGTGAATTTTGCTGCGATGGGGAAATTCATGCGATTGAACAAGGGTAATTGATCGAACAAAATAGATTTAATCCATCTGAATAAAAATTAAAACCTCTTTAAATAGATAGATTTGGCCGTTTTCAATTAAAAAAAGATCATTTACGGGTCTTGGTTAGCATATTTTGACATTTTATCTAACTTAGAACCGTACAGTAATTTTTATAAAAAAATGAGTTCTATCGACCCTGCAATCTTAAGCAAAGCCCAAAGTTGGCTAGATGGCAATGTGGACAGCGAAACCAAAGCGTCCATTCAAAAACTAATCAAGGAAAACCCTACGGAATTGGTTGATTCCTTTTATCAGGACTTGGAGTTTGGCACAGGCGGACTTCGCGGATTGATGGGGGTTGGCACCAATCGGATGAATGTCTACACAGTAGGCATGGCTACTCAAGGCTTGGCCAATTATTTATTGCAATGCTTTCCCGGAGAAGTCATCAAAGTGGCTATCACCCACGACTCACGGATCAACAATACGCTTTTCGCAAAAACCACTGCCGATGTATTGACTGCAAACGGTATACAAGTGATGTATTTCAGAGAGATGCGGCCTACTCCCATGCTTTCTTTCGCGGTAAGGCATTTTGGTTGCAAATCCGGCGTAATGATTACCGCTTCACACAATCCTAAAGAATATAACGGTTACAAAGCCTATTGGGAAGACGGTGCACAAGTAGTGGCCCCTCACGATAACAACATCATCAAGGAAGTCCAAAAAATCACCTCCTTTGACCTCGTCAACTGGAATAAAAATGATGACCTGATCCATTACATCGAAGAGGACTTTGATGCCATCTATATGGAAAAGGTAAAAGGACTGAGCTTGGCAAAAGCTGAAATCCAAGCTCAAAAATCCATGCCGATTGTTTTCTCACCTATTCATGGCGCCTCCGGCAAAATGGTTCCTGCCGCATTAAGGGCTTTTGGTTTTGAAAATATCCACGTGGTGAAAGAGCAAATTGAACCGGATGGCACTTTCCCTACAGTCATTTATCCAAACCCCGAGGAAGCAGAAGCTTTGACGCTATCGATCGAATTAGGAAAAAAAGTAGGCGCTGAGTTGGTACTCGCCTGCGATCCGGACGGAGACCGCTATGCAGCTGTGGTACCCAATGAAAAGGGAGAATTTGAACTCCTCAATGGTAACCAAACCGGTACTCTCCTGTCCTATTACTTGCTCTCTCGTTGGAAGGAAGCCGGCAAATTGGACGGTAAACAGTTTATGGTAAATACCATTGTGACCACTGAATTGATCAATGAGATTGCAGCTGGTTTTGGCGTGAAATGCTTCAATGTATTGACAGGGTTTAAAAACATTGCAGCCATCATCCGTGATTTGGAAGGAAAAGAAACCTACATCGGGGGTGGTGAAGAATCTTATGGCTATCTCGTGGGAGATTTTGTGAGAGACAAAGATGGGGTCAGCGCCTGCGCAATGGTTGCAGAAGTCATCGCCTACTACAAAACTCAAGGGAAAAACGTGTTTCAGGTATTGGCAGAGATTTACAGCCAATTTGGTTTTTACAAAGAGTCACTTATTTCCGTGACCAAAAAAGGAAAAGACGGAGCCGAGCAAATTCAGAAGCTGATGGCAGACTTCAGAACCAATCCTCCCAAAGAAATGAATGGCTCGGCGGTGGTGAAAATCGTGGATGTAAAAAACTCTACTGTAACACACGTCCAAACTGGTCAAGTAGAAAAATTGGATATGGACAAATCCAATGTGATGCAGTTTTACTTGGCTGATGGAAGCAAAATATCCGCAAGACCATCAGGTACCGAGCCAAAAATCAAATACTATTTCTCCGTGAATACACCGATTACCGACCCGAAAGCGTATCGAGAGGTTGAGGCCAAATTGGTAGAAAAACTGGATGGTTTAAGAGCGTATTTTAGCTAAACTGAACCTTATTCAAATGGAAAAGCACCGGAGTGATTCGGTGCTTTTTCATTAGTATTCCATGACATAGTTCAACTCATTCTTTCCCCAAATGGATCAATGCATCTCCCACATTGATCACCGGATTATTGTTTACTCCGATCACATGTCCATTGGTCGTTGCTTTTACGGGTACGATCACTTGTCCATAAGGATCAGAAATATGCGCTAGCAATTCTCCTTTTCTCACAAAGTCTCCCAGCTTGACCAAGCAGGAAAATATCCCGGAAGCTTTGGCTCGGGTCCATTCACTTTCCTTAAGAATAATTGTTGACTGTGGAAGTTGTGGTGAATTGATCATTTCCAGGTGATGAAGCAGCCGTTTGGTTCCAGAAATTCCTTCTTCAATGGAATAATTATCCAATCGCATCGACTCACCACCTTCATAGACCAAGAGGTGTTTCCGACTTTTATAGGCTGTTTTCCGAAATGATTTTTCGATATGCTTGGAGTGGACTACATAGTGAGTTCCAAATGCCTTAGCAAGCTCCAAACCCACTTTATCCTTGAAATCCACCCGGATTTGTGGATGATTGGAAAGCATCCTTCCTCCTGTATGAAAGTCAATTCCAAAATCAATCAATGGGATCACTTCTTCGCTCAATATAAATGCGATCCTCGATGCCAAGGATCCCTTTTTACTACCCGGAAAACTTCGATTCAAGTCCCTACCATCCGGAAAAGTCCTACTATTGGAAAGAAAACCATAGATGTTGACTAAGGGAATAATGATCAGTGTCCCACGCTTCAACTCTAAATTATCATCGAATTCTTGCAGGAGCTTTTTCGCTGTGACTACCCCGTTGATTTCGTCCCCATGCACCCCCCCGCTGATCAATACGACAGGACCTTCATTTTTAGAAGATCTAATAAAAATCGGGAGATCAATTACCGTATGCGTGGGTAGTTTGGCAATAGGCAATTCAATATTAACTGATTGACCGGGTTTGACCCGAATACCGTTGATTTGGATTTCTTTCATGTACAGCGCTCAGAGATCAAATTATCCATTTCGCAATGGCATAAAATCTTGTTTATTTCGCAGGACAAGCCTTGGCCCATGAAGATACAAGAAAACCTTTCGCTGAAACCCTTCAATACTTTTGGAATTGATAAAAAAGCACAATTCTTTACAGCAGCTCACACGATAAATGAGTTGAAAGAGGCGCTTATTTGGGCAAAAGAAAGAGATTTACCCATCTTTATTTTGGGAGGAGGAAGCAATATTCTCCTGACTAAAGACATCCTTGGATTGGTGATCAAGGTGGAACTGCAAGGAATTGAAGTCATCCACGAGGATGAAAATCAGGTGTTGGTAGAGGTCGGTGCCGGGGTAGTTTGGCACGAATGGGTGTTATACTCACTCGAAAAGAATTGGGCAGGAATTGAAAACCTCTCTTTAATTCCAGGCACCGTGGGGGCCTCACCTATGCAGAATATCGGAGCTTACGGAGTTGAAATCAAGGATGTCTTTCACAGTCTAAAGGCTTTAAATAGGAATACCCTAGCAATAGAAACCTTTGATGCGGTTGACTGCAAATTTGGATACAGAGAAAGCGTATTTAAGCACGAATCGAAGGATCAATACATCATCACCTCAGTTTGTTTTAAACTTTTAAAGATCCCTGAATTCCACGTAGAATATGGTGCTATCCAAGATGTTCTCAAAGAAAAAGGCGTTTCAGAATTAAGTATTAAGGCAGTAAGTGAAGCCGTAATTGCGATCCGTCAATCCAAACTACCTGATCCGAAGCAACTTGGAAATGCAGGTTCATTCTTTAAGAATCCTACGATTCCAGTCAGCCAATTCGAAAATTTAAAAAACAAGTATCCTACTATTCCAGGATATATGGTACCGGAAGGCATCAAAATACCCGCTGGATGGCTTATCGAACAATCAGGTTGGAAAGGAAAGCGATTGGGTGAAGTAGGGGTTCATGCCAAGCAGGCATTGGTTTTAGTAAATTATGGGGAAGGTACAGGTGAGCAAATAAAAAACTTATCAGAGCAAGTCAGGGCTACCGTAAGGGATCAATTCGGAATAGAGTTAAACCCAGAAGTAAACTTCATTTAAATAAGTGGGTCTATCACTTCCAAGTTTTTGGAATATCGATCTACGGTAACCCCAAATTTTTTCAAAAAATCTACTCCCTCATCTGATCCTATTCCTTTGTACTCAGCATAGGAAAACAGGTAAACTACCTTTGAAATTCCCATTGAAAAGATAATTCTGGCACAAGCTAAGCATGGAGCAAGGGTAACATATAGTGTAGAACCTTCCACAGCAGTATTGTTTTTTACGGCATACAAGATCGCGTTCTGCTCTGCATGCAGGGCTAAAGAACAACTCCCTTTGGAATCACGGGCACAGCCATGTTCGGGAAACTCTACATCACAGTTGTGCGTGCCTGCGGGAGGTCCATTATACCCTATCGAGATGATCCTGGTGTCTTTAGTCAAAACGGCTCCTACGTGCTTTTTAATACAATGGGAACGCTTGGCAAGATTAACCGCCAATTCCATAAAAATATCGTCAAAATCAGGTCTACTCATCAGGAAGTTTTTTTCAAAAGTAAGAATCTCAAAACTAGACTGGAAGTCATATTGACTAAACTGGTTTGTTTTTTCGTTAAGAAAGAAAAATTAACTTCAAACTGTTCAAAACATTTGAACCCAAATTACATTTTCCCATGAAGATGAACTTAAGACTTCCTATATGCTTGGTTGCGGGATTAATACTGTTTTCATGCAGTTCTATAGAAGTTTTCAAAGAGAATACCGAGATCCCGATTCGCAAAAGTTACAAAAGCTTTGTGATCGTCAATAAAGAATTGGGAATGCAGGGATTTTCAGATCAAAAAATCGATGAAATGATCAAGTCAGAACTTCAAACCCAACTGGAGTTAGCTGGAATGATTTACGACCCTAAGCAGCCCGATTTGGTAATTCGGTACCATTCGAATGAAGATCCAAGACAAAAGGAGATAGTGAATAACATGAATCCCTATCCATTTTGGGGCTATCGAATCTACGATCCTTGGTTTTTCAATCCCTATAATTTCAACAATCGCCCAAGAGTAAGTACCTCAAACTATGAACTGCTTCAGGTCATTCTTGATTTTCTTGATCCTGTTCAGGATAAGTATTTGATGACCCTTACAGCAGTGACAGAAGTCACTAATCCCAAGTCCAAACCAAAACTTGCCCTAAAATCCTTAAAAAGTGCAACAGAAACATTTGTAAATCTCAATCATCCCACCCAAAATTAATCATGGAAAAAAGATACACCTCCATTCAAGAATTTTATCCTTATTACCTATCAGAACACCAAAACCCTATTTCGAGAATCCTTCATTTTGTCGGAACCGGATTGGTAATTGCCATTGTAATTATCTCCCTGATTGTCAATAAGTATTACTGGATTTCAAGCATTCCTTTGGTAGGTTATGGATTTGCATGGGTGGGTCATTTCTTTTTTGAGAAGAACAAACCTGCTACATTCAAATACCCTCTGTATAGCCTGGGTTCAGATTTCATATTATTCTTTGATCTATTGACCGGAAAGCAGCGATTCAACCCCAAATGACCTTCTTCTTGAAATTTTACAATTTTTAATCAAAACTATTTGCTTTTTAAGATTTAGGCCTTACTTTTGTATAGGTTATAATGTATTTCAGTAGCACATATTTGCACTTTGATGTTAACAATTGTTCTTATAGACGACGATCCAATCAGTACTTTCGTAACTGAAAAACTGATTTCAAAAAACGTAAAGGAGCCGTGCGAGTTCTATAAGTATCAAAGTGCAAAACGAGCACTTGAAGAAATTCAGTCAATCAAGCCCCACTATTTATTTTTAGATTTGAATATGCCTGAAATGACAGGATGGGATTTTTTGGACAGGTTTAACCCTAATCACGAAGAAGCACAAATTTACATCTTGAGTAGTTCGGTAGATGAAAGAGATATCACAAAGGCCAGTCAATACGCTATCGTCAAAGACTACTTATCAAAGCCTTTGATAAAAAAATACATCAAAAATATCTTCAACTGATCTAAAAAAGGTCAGTTTTTTTTTGTTTCAACAAAACCTAGGTTTCTGTATTTTGGTTATTTACAAAAAACCAGAGAAATGGCTACACCTAATCCTGAATTGATCGCTGCCATCGAGCGGACCATCTCTAACTTACAGTCAGGTGCATCTTACCAATGGGGACATATGGGTGCATGTAACTGTGGAAACCTAGCACAAGAATTAACCAAATTTTCCAAAGCAGAAATTCACCAATTTGCCATGCAGCGTCATGGAGACTGGAATGAACAACTGATTGACTATTGCCCGACCAGTGGATATCCCATGGATTTGATGGTGAACAAAATGCTTGAATTTGGTTTGACAATTGACGATTTGAGCCACCTTGAGAGGCTTTCGGATCCAGCCATACTCTCTAGAATTGAAAAAGAAAAAAGAGATCAGTTAAACAAAAACCGAAGAGAAGATGTCATTTTTTATCTTCAAGTGTGGGCTAATCTGCTGAGAGAAAAGTGGCTAGGAGAACAAGATATTTTGGACGAAATTATTTCTGAAAAAAAATTAAAGTTACCTGCATTGGTGTAAATGAATTTTTGCCTTATTTCGTACTATTCAATCATTAAAACCCCTTTAAACGACAGCTATGGAGGATTTTGAAGAAGAATTCGATGAATTTGACGATCTCGAGGAAGAGGATGAATTTGAGGACGAGTTCGAAGATGAATATGATCTCGATGAGGAAAACGAATTAATTGACGACAATTTCGTGGACTTCGATGAAGAAGAGGAAGAAGACTTTGACGACTTCGAAGATGAAGAAGAATTTGACGATGATTTAGATTAATCTGTGGATGTTCAACTCTTAATTAGTCTTTGCTATTTAGGATGATGGACATTATCTTCGTCCATTAATCTAAAAAACCTCATTTATCATGATACTACTAGATGTATTCAGTTCACCACTCATGTTTGGAGCACAATTGTTCCTATTGATTGTGTGTATTCTTGTTGGTCTTGGTGCTGGTCTATCTGCAGTAGATGCCAAAAACACCTTCAACAAAAAGAAAGCTGATCATTGATCTTTAATTATAAAATTTTAAAAGGAGGCTATAGCCTCCTTTTTTTTTACCTAGGATACACTGAATACTTCTACCGCTTAATGAAATCGAACAATTCAGTTTGATTTCATTTCAAGTTCTCTAAATCACTGATTTTACTTCATTTAATCCACTAAATATGACTCCACAGAATTACAAAAATCACGCTCGATATTATCCTTTTCATCATTTCATCGTTACTCCTCTTACCTTAATTCTCCTAGGTTGGACGATAGCTCGTACAAATTTCACCACATCGGAAAGTAGCGCTGAAAGTTTATACCAATTACTTATTGCTCTTATTTTGGCTCTGTTGCCATTATTGGCAAGAATTTATGCGCTAAAACTCCAAAATCGGATGATCTTAAATGAGATGAGGATTCGCTATTTCCATCTGACGGGGAAACCTTTTTATGACAAGGAAAATCAATTGAAATTGGGTCAAATCATTTCATTAAGGTTTGCAAGTGATGAGGAACTATTAGTATTAATGGAAAAATCAATCGAGAAAGGGCTTTCGCCAAAAGAAATCAAACTTCAAATCAAAAACTGGAAAGGTGATTACCGACGGGTGTAATCATTGAAAAAACCCTCCTTTAATGAAGAATTTATAAGCCTTTGAAGATTTTCAGAGGCTTTCTTTTTCAACAAAAGGTCAGAAAAATCCAGATCAGGTAGTTTTAAAACCAGGTCAAATCCTGCATTCTCTGCCTCAGATCCGGAGGAGATCAATGCAATCTTTTTACCTTTATATTTTGCCATCTGAAGAAGTTCATAACAGGCTTTCCCTTCGGAACTCTGATCATCATACCTACCCTCTCCTGTAATTATCCAGTCCGCTGATTCTATCTTTTCTTTCAACTTTACTTTTTCAAAAAAATAGTTGGCACCATATGCCAGCTTAGTTTCAAAAAAGAAATCAAGCCCTAAAGCGATTCCACCTGCAGCACCAAAACCCGATCGGTCTTCCCAAGGTTTCCCGGTTTTTTTAATCAGAAGATCAACCAGCCGTCGATGCTGTAATTCAAAATCAAGAAGTTCATCCTTGTCGAGCCCTTTTTGAGGACCAAAGACCCTAACAGCCCCCCTTTCTCCAAAGAAGGTGTTTTTCACATCACAAAGGCAGGTGAATTTTACTTTCGGTTTATTAATTGGTAGTTGGATAAACTTGGTTTTTGGGATCAAATCAGTTGAAAACATGGGCAATTCCCTTCCCTTTTGATCCAAAAAATGAAATCCCAATGCTCTTAAAATACCTGTTCCGAAATCAATTGTAGCACTCCCTCCTAAACCTAAAACAATCTCCTCAGCCCCTAGCAGCAGTGCTTGTTGAATGGCTAGTCCTGTTCCAAAGGTTGAAGCTGTTCGTGGCTCCTTTTGGAAGTCTTGCAATATTCCCAAACCGGAAAATGTAGAAACATCCAAATAGGAAACTTTGGATATTTCATCCCATCCAAAATGTCCTTGGATTGGTTGGCCAACTGCATTAAGGGACCAAACATTCACTTTTTCAAGTCCCAGATGATCTATCAATAATTCACACGTTCCATCTCCTCCGTCGGCAATAGGTAATAATTCAATTCCCGAATCCGGCAAAATTTCCCTAATTGATTTTTCAATCAAAATAGAGGCTTCACTTGCAGTCAAAGTCCCTTTGAATGCATTTGGAGAAACAAGGAACTTCATTTTTTCTGCATTCTCGAAAAGTAATCTTTGGTAGCTGCCCGAACTTTAGGAGCTAAATAAAGCGCTGCAATCATGTTTGGAAATGCCATGACCGCATACATTCCATCCACCAAGCTCACGACCACATCCAATGAAGCCACAGCACCTACTACAATCGTGATCAAATAGAAATAATTGTAATAATCTGCCTTATCAGCCCCAAAAAGATAATTGGCACACTTATGACCATAATAGGAATAAGTAAACATAGTGGAAAGAGCAAAAACCAAAACCGATACCATCAATAAATACTTACCCACCACAGGAATTCCCATTTCGAAAGCTGCTAATGTCAACTTAACTCCATCATTTTCTGTCGTTTGCCATACGCCTGTCAGTAATATCGCCAAAGCAGTCAACGTACATACGATCACCGTATCAATGAAAGGACCTAACATGGCAATCAATCCTTCACGAATTGGCTCCTTATTTTTGGATTGACCGTGTACCATCGGTGCTGTGCCGATACCGGCTTCATTGGAAAATGCCGCTCTTCTGGCTCCCACTATAATTACTGATCCTACAGCACCACCCATGACTGCATTTCCGGTAAAGGCATCCACAAGGATAAGTTTGAACATCTCAGGAATTCCTTCATAATACTTAAATACAATCAGCAAAACTGTAAAAAAGTAAATCCCCACCATAAATGGGACCATCTTCGAAGCTACAGCTGCTATTCGTTGAATCCCTCCCAGAATCACCACAGCTGTCAAAGACATCATAATTATTCCGATAATCCACCTGTTTCTTACAGTTTCGTCCATGGTATCAGGTTCGATTAATACCGCTTGGATTACTGCAGTTAATTGATTGGCCTGAAAAATTGCCAAAAGCCCAATCACACCCGCAATACAAAATACATAGGAAAGGAATTTCCATTTCTTCCCCATTCCATGGTCAATTACATACATTGGACCTCCCTGAATCACTCCGGCAGAGTCTGTTCCTCTATACATTATAGCCAAACTACAGGTGTAAAATTTGGTAGCCATTCCCACAAAAGCAGCAATCCACATCCAAAAAATAGCCCCAGGACCACCCATATTCAATGCAATAGCTACCCCTGAGATATTTCCAAGCCCCACCGTAGATGCAATTGCAGAATACAAGGCTTGACGGGAGGTGATTTGACCAGGAGCCAAATCGTCATCGTATTTACCACGGAGAAGTCCTATGGCATGGCCCATTTTAGTAAACGGAATAAATCCAGAGTGAATGAAAAAAAAGGTGCCACCTCCAAGAAGAAGTACTAAAATCGGAGGTCCCCAAATCCAGTTACTAAAGGCAATAATTAATTCTCCCATGAGACTTGATTGATTGTAGTGCTTTTATAATTGAATTCGATAATAGGCCCATTTTCTCCTAAAACCAAGAATTCAATTAACTGAATAAGATTATGAAGAAAAGAATGTTGCCTGATAATCATAAAAAATGAAAAACCCGATAGGTTTCAGCTATCGGGTTTTTATACTTACCACTTGATTTTGGGAGACTTATAAAATTCTACTCCTTGAGCATCCCAACGTTTTCCCTGAACAGGAATTCGCTTCGAAAATCCCTCCCAACTTCGTTTTTCCTGCGAAGTCCATGAAATTTCTGCTGAGGCGGCTAACCTTGGAAAAGCCAAATAGCTGATATCCCCTCTGTTGGTCACTGTTTCGGTCCAGAGTGGAGCTTCAATTCCCAAAATATTTTCCTTGGCAATCCCTTGAGCATACTCAGATGGCTCCCATAGGTAGGCGGAATCTAACTCTACATAAGCAGCCCAATGAAGACCAATTCGTGTGGTGCTATCATATTGCATGTCCAAGTAGATCTTTTTGGCTGGGGACATCAGCACTTTGTTGCCTTGATCTTTTGCCAACTTGGCGTTTTCTTCTTTTGCCCAAAACTGCGCAACATTACCTGGAAGCAGCTTTGCAGTCGCCACTTCATCCCAACCAATGCTGGTCTTTCCATATTTGGATACGATATCCTGCACACGCTCCACAAAATAGATATAGTCCTCTTTTTCAGTCACATGAGATTCATCACCACCGATGTGGAAATAAGGACCTGGTGTGATTTCTGAAATTTCTCTCACCACACTGTCCACAAAAGCATAAGTAAGTTCCAACTTGGGTGCAAAGGTACTCCAGCCTACCTCTATACCGGTGTAAAGCTCGGAGGCTTGTGGATTTTTAAGCGGCATGGTGTAGTCAAGAGGAGCTTTATTGACAGAGTCCAGTTTTCCATTTGGAAGATTTACCCCGGGATTCAATTCAGCATAAGAAGCCAGCGCAGCATTAGTATGACCAGGCATGTCCACTTCGGGAACTATCGTAATAAATCTTTCAGCTGCATAGGCGACAATTTCTTTGTACTCCTCTTGGGTGTAGAAACCACCATCCCCACCTCCTACTTCCGTACTTCCGCCGATTTCCGTCAGTTTAGGCCAAGATTTAATTTCAATTCTCCAGCCTTGATCATCGGTTAAGTGCAAATGCAGGTAGTTTAATTTTAGCTGAGCCATTTGATCGATGTAGAATTTTACATCTTCGACTGAAATAAAATGTCTGGCTACATCCAGCATCGATCCTCTGTATGCGTACGCCGGAGCATCTTTGATGTTACCTTGTGGAATTGACCAATCCACCTGCTGAACTGATGCTTGATTAATCTCTACTGGCAACAGCTGAAGGAGAGTTTGAATCCCGTAGAAAAGGCCTGCTTCTCCAGAGGAAGAAATTTTTATTCCGTCTTCACTTACCTGAAGTTCATAGGATTCCGAAGCATCAGATCCGGTTAATTCTAAGGTGATATCTCCACCATCAAAAGAAACCGGCAATTCAAATCCTGTAGAAGGTCTAAGCTTACCAGCCAAGAATTCACCTAACTGGGTCAATTTTTCACTTGAGCCAATGAGTTTGATTCCGGATGAAGTGCTCAAATCATAGGTTCCGGAACCATCAGTGATTTCCTGTGGAAGCGGTACCAATCCTGATTCGGTCAATTTGGGAGATTTTTGGCAAGAAGCTAATGCCAACAAACTTCCGATTAGCAGAGTCCAAAGTGTTTTTTTCATGGGTGCGATTTTGACCAAACTTAATCTAAAATTTTATAAAAGTCTTTGCCGCCAGTAAATTTTAAAAACCTGATCAATCCAACATATTTCTGAAAAAAAAGTATGAAGGAGCTTATCCCCATTCAAAGGAAATGATGAGGTTTAATTCTAAAACCCATTCTTTTTTCAAAAAAATTGCCATTACTTACTGATTCAAATATTGTACTACATCTCATAGATCAATAACCCATGGAGAACAACAAACCAAATGAGAAAGAAAACTCAAGAAGAAGTTTTTTGAAAGGCTCAGCCTTGGCAGTAGCTGGATTTTATATTGTGCCTAGACATGTATTGGGAGGACCGGGATTCATTGCTCCTAGCGACAAATTAAGAGTAGCTTCAATTGGTGTTGGAGGCATGGGATATGGTGACGTAAGTGGAGTATTCAGAAGCGGAAAAGCAGACATTGTAGCCCTCTGTGATGTTGATGACACACGTGCTGCCAAAGCAAGACAAGACCATGCAAAAGCAGCTTACTACAAGGACTATAGAGTCATGCTCGAAAAAGAGGGCAAAAATATAGATGCAGTGACTGTATCTACACCAGATCACATGCATGCCGTGCAAGCCATGATGGCCATGAAAATGGGGAAGCATGTCTATGTACAAAAACCGATGTCACATGATATTTACGAAGCACGTGTTCTAACTGAAGCAGCGGAAAAGTATAAAGTAGTCACCCAAATGGGAAATCAGGGTTCATCAGGTGATGGAGTCCGACAAATGGTTGAATGGTATAATGCAGGATTGATTGGTGAAGCAACCAAAGTCTGGTCTTGGACCAACAGACCTGTTTGGCCTCAAGGAATCCAATGGCCTAGCACTCCAGCCACACCTCCGGCAGATTTGGATTGGGATCTTTGGTTGGGTACTGCCCCTTACAAAGACTTTGTTGGCAACCTGGTTCCATTTAACTGGAGAGGCTGGTGGGATTACGGTACTGGCGCTTTGGGGGATATGGCCTGTCATATTATGGAGCCACCGTTTCGAGTATTAGGATTGGGGTATCCTAAATCGGCTGAATGCTCCGTAGGTTCTGTGTATGTAGGCGAATTTCAGAGAGGATATTTCCCTGAAAGCTGCCCTCCTTCCTCACATATTACCCTCAGATTTGATCGTCCAGGCAAGGAAGATTTGGTATTTCACTGGATGGACGGAGGGATACAGCCTACACGACCAGAGGAACTTGGACCTAATGAAATCATGGGTGACGGTGGAAATGGCGTCATCATCGAAGGAACCAAAGGAAAAATGATGTGCTCCACCTATGGTGCAAATCCTCAGCTTTTACCTACTACCCGAACCAAAGAAGTTTCAGTTCCAAAAACGGAGTACCGAGTACCGGAGGGGGATAGAGGCCATTACAACAACTGGGTCGAGGCTTGCATTGCTGGTTATGGTTCTAAAGAATTCAATCAATTGAGTTCTCCTTTCTCAGTAGCAGGCCCGTTGACAGAGTCCGTGTTAATGGGAAATCTTGCCATTCGAAGCTATGATTACCGAGTGCCAAGAGCTGGTTCACAAAATCAATTTGACTATCCGGGAAGAGGAATCAAATTGGTGTGGGATGGTCCGAATATGAAGATCACTAATTTCGATCCGGCCAACCAGTTTGTAAGAAGACAATACCGAGAAGGATACTCTCTTTAACCAAGAACGGGCTTTCAGAATTTGAAAGCCCGTTTTATTTCATCAATTTTCGACTACGAGCTCAACCCTACGGTTTTTTGCTCTTCCTGCTTCCGTAGCATTTGAGGCAATCGGTTTGGAGCCACCCCAACCCGAAATTCGAAGTTTTTCAAAATTTACCCCATTTGATACCAAGTAATTTCTCACTGCAGTAGCCCGCTGAAGCGACAACTCTTTACTTAATGTTGGATCTCCAAGGTTGTCTGTATGTCCATTGATTCTGACTACCAAGTTTGGCTGATTGAGAAGAAAATCTGCTATTTCTTTAAGTGTGTTTTGGGTTACTTCACCTTCCAGTTCAGCGGTGCCCACTTTGAAGTTTACATCTTTAAGAATAACCGAACTGCCTGCTTCTGCTTTCGTCAAAAGAACCACCGTTTTTCCTTTTCTCATTAGATCAGATAAAGAAAGTACAGACGGAAAGTATCCTTTCGAAGAGATTTTAGCGCTGGATACCCCAGCTTTTTCCAAATCAGAAATTTTACTTTCAGAAGGTAAACTGATGGTCTGATTTCCTTTTTGCCAAACCAAAGAAAAAGGTACCTCAATTTTCAACTTGCCGTCCATTACTAACCACGAAACAGGAATTTCTGCTTCATCGGTCACGGAGGACTCTGATTTCAGAGGTACTTGTTTAGGTGCCGGTGAACTAATTGCCTGAACAGAAGATTCTGGCTTCGATTGTATTGAAGGTGTGGCTTTCACTAGACCACCACTTGGCTGTGCAGCAGGTACTTGAAAATCAGAAGGAATTACCAAAGGGACGGGCTGGGAAAAAGTCATCAAATCAGCATACCCATCACTGTTTTGAGTACTTGTCCATACTACTTCCTCTTTAGATAAAAAAGTAATGGATGCCTCTGAACCCTTGGTACTGATCTGCTCCCATTTTTCAGGTTTACTCCAGGTATCCCAAGCTTCACCCATTTTCTTGGCGATCAGAATATCCTTTCCCGTAGCACCTAGATGCGAACTGGAAGAATAGAAAAGTAAATTTGATTCAGGATCAAAATAAGGCCCCATCTCTTGAGCAGAACCGTTAATTACCATCCCCAGATTAACCGGACTTGACCAATCTATAACTCCTGTCTTTTCGCTGAGGTAGATGTCTTCATTTCCATAGCCTCCTGGCTTTTTCCCAGCCAAAAAAAGAAGTTTTCCGCCATGTGCTACTCTTCCAGAAATCAATTCTTCAAACTCATTGAGTCCCGGCAGGTTGACCATACGAAGGAAATTCCATTCCTGACCAAATTTTGAATATTGCTGAATTGTTTTGCTGTTGTTTTCAATTCGGAGTACCAATAGAGTGAGTACGTCCTCCAATCCTAAAACCAAATCATATCCTGCCGAACTCAAGTCTGGACGATGTGTTGCTTCGGTCCAAGTTCCATTCTGGTCCTTTTTGGTCATCCAGATATCGCCAGGATCTGTCTTTCCGCCTATGTTTTTAGGATGAAAAGCTCTTGTGAAAAGCAAGGTATTGTTTCCAATCCAAACCGGGTTGGTATCATCATTTGGGCTATTCGCACCAGATAGTGATTTGAGCTGCTGAGCCTCAGTAGTAGAAATGCAAAAAGCAAGCAACATGGCGCTGCTTGCTTTTAAAATAATATGATTCAATTTTTTCATTCTTATTGATCCAACACGATGGCAAACACGAGTGGTGCCACGATGGTTGCATCAGATTCGATGATAAACTTTGGAGTTTCTTTCCCTAGCTTGCCCCAAGTGATTTTTTCATTTGGAACAGCTCCTGAATAAGATCCATAAGAAGTCGTCGAATCAGAGATTTGACAGAAATAACCCCAAAGTGGAACGCTATCACGTTGTAAATCTTGATGTAGCATCGGTACCACACAGATAGGGAAATCACCTGCAATTCCCCCGCCAATCTGGAAAAATCCGACTTTACTTTCTTCGGTGGCATTGACAGTGTACCAATCTGCTAGAAAAATCATGTATTCAATTCCGCTTCTTACGGTATGAACATTTTTCACATCGCCAGAGATCACGTGACCTGCATACATGTTTCCAAGGGTTGAATCTTCCCAACCCGGCACAATGATCGGAAGGTTTTTCTTGGCAGCTTCCAAAAGCCAGCTATTCTTAGGATCAATTTGGAAGGACTGATCCAATTTTCCGGAAAGAAGAATTTTGTAGAAAAACTCATGAGGAAAATAGCGTTCTCCTGCAGCATCTGCTTTCATCCATTCTTCCAGAATCACATTCTCAATACGACGCATAGCTTCCATTTCTGGAATACAAGTATCGGTTACTCGGTTCATGTGTCTTTCCAAAAGCTCTTGCTCTTGCTCAGGAGACAATTCTCTGTAATTTGGCACTCGCTCATAATAATCGTGCGCCACGAGATTAAACACATCTTCTTCCAAATTGGCCCCAGTACAGGAAATGATTTGAACTTTGTCCTGACGGATCATTTCCGCAAGGGAGATTCCCAACTCAGCAGTTGACATGGCGCCTGCAAGGGTTACCATCATTTTTCCACCTTCGTTGAGATGTGTTTTATAGCCCTCTGCTGCATCTATCAAGGCAGCTGCATTGAAATGTCTGTAATTGTGTTTTAAAAATTCAGTGATTTTCATGAGTTTATATTTGTTTTTATACCCTATTGCATCCCAAAAGACTCGCTAAAGCTTTGGGATTCGTTCAACATTTTTATTTATGAGAATTGCTTTGTGATGATTAATCGATGTCTAGCCAAAAGGATACATCTCAATTAGCTTTTTCTCTTTCACCACCTCTGTCATCAAAATTCAACCAGCTTTCTGATAATAGAGCCGCAAAATTATCCATTTTTCACCCATAAAAAAACCCAGATAAAATCTGGGTTTTAATGATGAAATAGATCAGAAATTATTTTTTGGCTGTACTATCTGCTGCGGCTGGAGTAGTTACAGCATTAGGATTAGCGTTGTATTTTTTATTCAATCCTTCGATCACAGATTGGGTGACGTCAATGGCATCTGTAGCATACCACATGGCTCCGCCACGGGTGTAGCTTAGAATGATGTCAATACCGTTTTCCTTAGCATATTCTTGCATGTAGGTTTGAACTTGCTCATAAACATCATTTAAAAGCTTTTGCTCATCTACTGAAAGTTCCTGCATTAGGTTATTTCTGTAAGTCATCAGGTTTTGCTCTTTCTGAACCAATTCATCCTGTTTTGCACGAATTTGATTCTGAGTCATATTACCTCCTGTTTGCTGGAAAGTAGCTACTTCCTGTTCAAAACCTCTTGCTCTAGATTGAAGATCTGCATCAAATTTTTTACCCTTTTCGGTGATTTCTTCAGATTTCTTTTTGAAGAACTCATACTTATTGATGACGGAATCAGTATAAACGAAGGCTACTTTCATATCGCCAGCCGCAACTCGCTCTTCAGATGTAGAATCAGAAGCAACAGATTCGGTCTTTTGACCGCAAGAGTAGAAAAGCACTGAAGCCAAACCCAGTACTCCGATAAATTTCAATCCTTTTTTCACTTTTTTTTGATTATAGTTGACAGGTCGCAAATATAGATAAAGTATTCATTTTGCAAGAATCACCTTTATTTTGATCTATCTGATTAAAAATTGGTCTCAGAAATAGAGGTCTTGCGCTAATCTATAAACCTGCGCATGAGCATCAATAATATCTTTAATGTGCTTGCTATACCCACCTCCCATACAACACATGACAGGTGCTTTGATTTCTCGGGCCAAAGTCAAGACCATTTTATCCCTTTTATGTACCCCGTCTATTGTCATGGACAATCTCCCAAGTTGATCTGAATCCAAGACATCTACTCCGCATTGATAAATGATAAAGTCAGGCGAAAAACGATTCAATATGTTATTCAACTCTTTTTCCAAAACTTTCAAATACGCATTATCCTCCGTTCCATCTGGAAGTCCAATATCCAAATGTGAGGTCTCTTTGCGATGGGGATAGTTTTTTTCCCCATGCATACTGAAAGTAAATACATCGACGCTATCCTGAAAAAGCTCTGCTGTGCCATTTCCCTGATGTACGTCCAAATCAACCACCAAAACTTTTTTAACCAATTGATTTTGAATCAAATAGTTGGTTGTGATTGCAATATCGTTTAGCAAGCAAAAACCCTCTCCCCGATTAGAAAAAGCATGATGGGTGCCGCCGGCTATATTCATGCCTATACCAAATTCTAAAGCAAAAAGAGCTGCCTGCACTGAGCCACCCGCAATTTGTATTTCTCTTTCGACCAATTCTTGACTCAATGGAAACCCTGTCGCTCTTATTTCTGATTTTGAAAGTTGAAGAGATTGCAGTTTCTCAACATAAAAGGAGTCATGCGTATTCAAGATCCACTTTGTGTCGATTGGCTTTGGTTCAAAAAAATTAGAGTCAACCACTGTACCCTCATACCGAAGCTGATCCGGAAGTAGAAGGTACTTTTCCATAGGAAATCGATGTCCTACGGGTAATGGATGCGAGTAAGTAGGTGACCAGGCGATTTTGAGCATAAAAAAGGCGTCAGTAAAACCGACGCCGCAAAGGTATGTTTTCAATAAATTTAGAAAATATCAAATTTCATCTTCCTCGGTTTGGAATGAATATAAAGTTTCATCAAGAACTAACGTGTCATCGTTGAATTCTTGAATAAATTTAGCAACCACCTTCTCATTGATTTCTTCCACATTCAAAGCTGCATCCAAACCTATCCCAAAATCATGATTGGTATCCAAGTCAACAAATTCTTGAACCTTAACAGCCTCTTCTTCCTCCAAATCCATGATAATCTCTGTTATGAACCATCCTATTTCTTCTTCCTCGCTGGAAAGGGGCTTCATATTTCCGTTTTCATCTTCCTCGTAATTGATTCCTTTAAAATTGGGAAACTTTTTAGCGGCTTCATGCTCAGCAAGCTCATAAATCTCACTCGCATGATGCAGCCTCAACGTGTACAATGCTGCGTCATAAATCACTTCTTTTCCTTCATACTTTCCAATGAAATAGAAGTTTACAAATTCCTCAGAATTTTCGTCATCCGGAATAATTTTGAAATTTTTACCGGATTTTTTCAATTCGGCCCTGAGGTTTTCAATATGAGTTGGATCAAATCCAGGATTAGTAAAAGGCATGTCTTAAAAATTTAATTCAACAAGAAATCTCTACAGTCAGTTTGATAGGGTATAAAGCTGACTTAATATAGTCCTAGAAAGTAAAGTAATAAAATGTTTTCAAAAAAATTTGATCATGAATTTGTTAATAAACTGCTAAAGCAGAAAGAAGGCAAGTCCTTGGAGTTCAAGCTAAAGATTACTTCTAAAGAAAAAATTGCAAAAACTATTTCGGCATTGGCAAATTCAGAAGGTGGATTTATCCTGATTGGTACTTCTGACCAAGGCAAGATCATAGGTATAGATCCTGAAGAAGAAATGTACATGATCTCAGCTGCCAATGAAGAATTCTGTATTCCAAAAGCATCAATCTCTCTCCATGAAGTAAAAATCGACGATGAAGATCTTGAAAAAGAGGAAAAGTCTGTTTTGATAGTAGAAGTTAATCCTACTCAAGGGCCCGTTATTTATGTAAATCACAAAATTGGAAAACCCAAAGCCTATCGAAGGGAGAAAGATAAAACCTTAGCTATCTGAATCAAGACTATTTCCGAATATTCCATTTATTAGACTCAAAACAATCGAAAAAACAAAAGCCCACCCAAATCCATCGACTGTAAATCCTGAAAGTAACTCTGCTGCTAAAAGAATCACAAGTGCATTGATCACCAATAGAAATAGGCCAAATGAGATTAAGGTGATGGGAAAAGTTAAAATCACCATCAATGGTTTGAGAGTGAGGTTTATCAAAATTATGACCGCAGCCAGAAGGAAACTTGTCAGCCAAGAATCCACCTTAATCCCGGTCAATAAATAATCGGCCAGAAGAACTGAAATCCCCCCCACTAATATCTTGGACACTATTGATTTAACTTTTCTTTTTTGCTCCATAACGCCAACTTTTATGAACAACTGTAAAAATGACTTAAATCATATTTTAAGTGTTTTATACCTTAGATGGAAATTAGGAAAATATTGGATCTCAAAACCTATCTTTGTATCTAAATTCAAACCATTACCCGAGTGATTATCATTATCTTCTTCTTACTTCACTGGTATTTCTCCCTGTTTTGCCAGAGTTTCTTCCTTCATCGTTATGCTGCTCACCAAATGTTTGTGATGAGCAAGTTTTGGGAAAAATTCTTCTATTTCTTCACTTGGATATGGCAAGGTAGCTCCTACCTCTCCCCAAGAGCCTATGCAATTCTTCATCGAATGCATCATGCTTACTCGGATACACCAAAGGATCCCCATTCCCCGCATCATACCGAGAACCTCTTTACTATGATGTGGAAGACCAAGAATATTTACAATGACTACTTCAGCTTCAAATTGAAACCTGAGGAGCGTTTTTCTAAAGACATCCCTGACTGGAATAAGTTTGACAAGTTTGCAGATAATATGGCCATAAGACTTGGATGGGGAGTTTTTTATGTAACTCTTTACGTGGTATGCATTTCGGTTTTTGAATTACCTGGCACACATTGGTGGATGTATTTTCTTTTGCCGATTCATTTCCTGATGGGACCTGTTCATGGCGCGATCGTTAATTGGAGTGGTCATAAATACGGCTATTCTAACTTTGACAACAATGATCAGTCTAAAAACTCACTTCTCTTGGATGTATTGATGCTCGGTGAGTTGTTTCAAAATAATCACCATAAGCTCCCAAATAGACCTAATTTCGCTGTAAAGTGGTATGAATTTGATCCAACTTATCCGGTTGTAAAACTTTTACACGCCACCGGAATAATTAAATTAAGGACTGCCTAACTCTTAGGTGAAATAAAAAAAGAAAGCTTCTCGAATGAGGAGCTTTCTTTTTTTGACTGTTTATCAAGAGGTTAGTAAATAAAATCAACTAAAAGGTAAAAATATTTTTGAGTATTTTTTGAAAAAAAGAAACTAAACGAATAATTTACTATCGAATTAAAACTTAACACCTTATGAAACCATTAACCAGAGCAGAGGAAGAAATAATGCAGATCCTCTGGGATATCGAGCGAGGCTTCGTGAAAGATATCCTAACACCAATGACTGAACCAAAACCTGCTTACAATACGGTGTCCACCATTGTAAGAATTCTAGAAAGAAAAGGCTTTGTAAGTCATAAATCTTATGGCAAAAGCCACGAATATTTTCCAATAGTTTCCAAGGATGAATACAGAACGTTCATCATTAAGAGAATGCTAGAAGGCTATTTCGAAAGCTCTTTTGCTAAGATGACTCAGTTTTTCAAAAACGATGAATCACTGAACACCAAACAATACCAGTAATTTACTTTAAGTGGATAAGCATTAAGAAACCCCGGCCTTTTGGACCGGGGTTTCTTTTTTTATTTGATATCCTTAAGCAGTTCTTCCACTGCTTTTTGGAGTTGTTGATCTATGCCTTTATCTATATTTCCAGGCATATTTTTCACCTCAAACTGAGGACGGGTTTCATTATTTTCGAGCCATTCACCTGCTTTATTTTTTGCAGAAATCGGCACAGCGCCCCAACGGGTTCCATCCGGAAGACTTTCCCATCCTGCAAAAGAACAGGTTCCAGGTGTCGGCATTCCCACAGTCTTACCAATCTTCAAATCTGTGTAGCCACAGGCAAAGCAATGACCATCAGAGTAGTTGGCTTCGTTAAACATCGCCAATGTGGGCTTAGTCCATCTGGCTGTAGGCTCTCCTCCCACTACTTTGTCTGCTGTGGCATAGGTCAAAAACGACTCACCTGTGAAAAACATGGCCAAATCAGCCACCAAGTCACCCCCTCCATTGAATCGGGTATCAACCACTATGCCTTCCTTTTCATAATACTTACCCAGCATGTCTTCGTAAACGTTTCGGTAGGGTCCGTCACTCATTCCAGGTATATGCACGTAACCCAACTTACCACCACTTAGCTTTTCTACCTCATCTTGATTCTTTTTCACCCAACGCTTGTAGAGCAATTGATTTTCAGCTCCCAGTGATATAGGTTTTACCGTGTATTGGGTTCTGACACTTGTCTTTGGGTCCAAGACTTCAATCAAGGTAAATTTGTCTGCCTTTCTATTTAGCAGCCTCGCAAAATCCAAATCTGGTGTAATTAATTCCCCATCGATTCGCTCGATAATCATTCCTGCAGAAACTTTGATATCAGACTTATCCAATGGACCACCGGGTATGATTTCTGTAATCTTAATGCCATTACCAGTATGCTTGTAGTCAAAGAATACTCCCAAAGCCCCTGTGGCATCGGCCATAGAAACCGACCGGCTAAATCTCGCGCCTGCATGAGACACATTCAGCTCACCAATCATTTCAGAGAGTAGCTCGGCAAATTCATAGCTATTGCCGATATGAGGCAAATACTTTTGGTAAGCCGGTTTGATCGCATTCCAGTCAATTCCGTGCATATCCGGTGTGTAAAAAATACCCTTTGTCCTCAACCATACATGCTCAAAAAGATGCGCTGTCTCGGCATTTTTATCAAACGTCATTTCGCCAGCAATCTTGATTGCCTCCCGTTTCATTCCTTCCGGGTTGATTTTGGCTATACTTCCATCAGCAAGTAGGAATAGATTCTTTTGGTCCTTATCCCATACCAATCGGCCGGAATTTGCATCTAACGCAATTTCCTGCTTTGTCTCTTTGGTTCTCAGGTTGGTTGACCAAAGGTTCATTCCTTTTTCAAATCGGGCAAGGTAGTAGAGTTTCTCCCCGTCCTTGGAAAGTACCGCATCTCCCATGTTAGACGAGTGAATGGTCAATCTGGCCTTTCGATCCTCAATTCCTTCCCAATCGAAAACCAGTGTTTCAACCTTTTTATCATCGGCTTTTACATCTGATTTGGATTTATCTTCGGTCGAAGCAGGCTTTTTGGCCTTTTCAATCTCCTTCACTAATTCAAATTCATCTTTGGTCAATCGAAACTTGTCCCAAGCAGCCTGATCAAAAAACAACGCATAAACATCCTCTTCCATCCTTCCACTGGTAGCATAGCTTCTCAGGCCATCCCGATTGGAAAACCAGATCATCTGCTTGCCACCGTTTACCCACTTGGCATTGTCATCGGAATAGCCGCTTTGGGTGAGTTTTCGCATTTTCTCTTTTCCGGAAGCATCCAAAAGCACTACTTCAGAATTGGTCATGGTCGGTCGATAGCTTGCAAGGAGCCACTTGCTATCCGGACTCCAAGTGAAATACTGATCGCCGTCACTCATGTGAAAAAGCAAGTCAGGCCCCATCAAGGTCACAGTCGATTTGGTAGCCAAATCCATGACTTTCAGGCTTCTTCTTCCTTCTACATAAGCTAATTTCTTCCCGTCAGGAGAAAATTTAGGCAAATACGCATCGGTTGACAGACTTACCATTGGCTCTTCTTTCAGCAGAGTAGCCGCAAAGAAAAACGGCTCCTCTGACCTTACTTTGGAACTTTTATAAATCTGCCATTTACCTTCACGCTCAGAAGCATAGACCACCGACTTTCCATCCGAAGCAAATTCCACAAAACGTTCTTGCTCAGGTGTATTCGTGATTCGTTTAGTTAGCGAACCATCCACTGAAGTGACAAAAACCTCTCCTCTCGCAATGAAGGCAATTTCTTTTCCATCAGGAGAAATAGACATTTCCCTCACTCCACCATTGATGGAGATGTAATTATCCGGATTTGAAATAGCTTGAGTAGCGATGGATACTTGTACCTTTTTAGGTTCACTACCTTTTCTCATCGTGTACAATTCCCCGTCGTAGCTGAAACTCATCATTCCGTCTTTTGCTATAGACAAAAACCGAACAGGGAAATTTTTAAATGAAGTCAATGCCTGAGTTTGGCTAGGGTTCCCTATAGGCATGCTATAGATATTAAAGCTGCCATTAGCCTCGCTGAGGTAGAAGATTTCTGATTCGTCAGGTGAAAAAACCGGATTACGGTCTTCCCCATAAAATTTGGTCAGCATCACATGCTCATTTTTAGGAGCATCATACATCCAAATGTCACGGGCAATACCTGACTGATGATGCTTTCTCCATTCGTTTTCACCGCCTTTTTTATCATGATAGATCATCTTGGAGCCATCCTTGGAGCTTTGGACATACTCCGCAGGAATAGTCCAAACTTGGTCTACTCTACCACCCTTTCTATTTACTTGATACAATTCCGGCTGAGATCCAGTCGGGTACTGACGATGCTCAGCCAAGTCAATTCGGGCTGCTCCAAAGATCACTTTCTGATCATCTGAACTGAAGTCAAAAGGCATCTCATCGGTCGAATGATAGGTCAGTCGAGTTGCTTCTCCCCCACCGGCACTCATGACAAACACGTCAAAATTGCCATAGCGATCGGAAGCAAAGGCGATTTGCTGACCGTCACGTGACCAAACAGGCTTAAAGTCATGCGCTTCGTGATAAGTCAGTTGAGTAGCTTTACCACCTGCACTTGGAACAAGGTAAAGGTCGCCCTTGTAGGTAAAAACAATCTGGCTTCCGTCTGGAGATATGGATGGATAGCGAAGCCAATTAGGAGCTGTTTGGGCTTGCGTAGCGTTTCCTAAAAGAAGAGAAGCACTTAAAGCCAGAGTTAGGAATCGTTTTATCATAAACATTAAAAGGATTTGTGCGAAAGTAAGCAAAATAATCAGCCACTATCATGCGGCTTTCTGAAGAGTGGTAATGCAATAATGTTGCGCAACATAAGCAAAAATTCAATCCAAATTGAAATTTCCATACTCCCCCGATAACCCTATATTTGCGGGCAATTAAATAAGACCTTTTCCCAATGAATTCATTTATACAAGAGCTGAAATGGAGAGGAATGCTCCAGGACATGACCCCAGAGATCGAGGAGCACCTTGCCAAAGGAATGGCTTCCGCCTATTTGGGTTTTGATCCTACGGCAGATTCCCTTCACATCGGCCATTTGGTGGGTGTGATGACTTTGCTCCATTTTCAAAGAGCAGGTCATAAGCCATTCGCTTTGGTAGGTGGCGCTACCGGTATGATTGGTGACCCGTCTTTCAAATCTGCTGAGCGAAATCTCTTGGACAAAGCCACGTTGGATCACAATGTGGCCTGTATCCAGGGTCAGCTTTCCAAGTTTTTGGATTTTTCTGGCGCCACTTCCAACAAAGCAGAATTGGTCAACAACTACGACTGGATGTCTCAGTTTTCTTTTCTGGATTTCATTCGGGATGTTGGAAAGCACATCACAGTCAACTACATGATGTCCAAAGACAGTGTAAAAAGAAGACTGGAAGACGGAAACGGGCTCTCCTTTACTGAATTCAGCTACCAACTGATTCAAGGCTATGACTTCTACCATCTTTGGAAAAATAACAATTGCACCATCCAATTGGGCGGCTCGGATCAGTGGGGAAATATCGTCACAGGTACCGAATTGATCCGCAGAATGGGCGGAGGAAGTGCTTTTGCCCTTACAGTTCCCCTGATTACCAAAGCAGATGGTACTAAATTCGGTAAAACCGAAAGTGGTTCTGTTTGGCTTGATCCGGAGAAGACTTCTCCTTATGCTTTCTATCAGTTTTGGCTGAACGTCTCTGATGAAGATGCCTCCAAATACATTCGCATTTTTACCGTTTTGGATCAGCAAACCATCGAAAACCTGGAAGCTGAACATGCCCAAGCGCCTCACTTGAGAACACTCCAAAAGGAAATCGCCAAGCAAGTGACCATCATGGTCCACAGTCAGGAAGACTACGATATGGCGGTAAAAGCTTCCGAGATTCTTTTTGGGAAATCCTCTACAGAGGACTTAGCTTCCTTGGACGAGCGAACATTCTTAGCTGTATTTGAAGGTGTTCCTCAGGTGCAATTGAGTAAAGAAGAATACGCCTCGATTGAGAATGTATTGGATCTTTTCGGTGAAAAAACCCAAGCTCAAATTTTCCCATCCAAAGGAGAAGCCCGCAAAATGATTCAAGGTGGTGGCGTTAGTATCAACAAGGAAAAAATTGCTGATCCCAATGCTCCATTGACCTTCAGTCTATTACAGAACAAGTTTCTTTTGATCCAAAAAGGAAAGAAAAACTATTACATTCTGGAAGTAAAATAAATCTCCTGACTATCAGTAAAAAGGCCTCAATCACAAAATTTGAGGCCTTTTTTTATTGAACACGATTCGAAAAACACTGCTTTTTTGACCTTGATTTAATATCTTTGAGTTCACTTTTCAACCAAGATTATCAAACCCATGGCAGGAGAAAAAAACAAGGAAAAACTCATTCTAGATTCAGCAGTAGCCCTGTTCACTACCAAAGGATATAATGCCACTCGCATGGAAGATGTGGCCAAGCGGGCAGGAATCAGCAAAGGTTTGACCTATTTCTATTATAAAAACAAGGAGGATTTGTTCATGGCATTGACCAAAAAGGCCTTTGATCAGTTTAAGGAAGAATTTCGTGAATCCTTCCGCTCCAAAGGAAAAAACGGGTTGGAAATGATCACCGATTTGGTGCAACGAATTTGGGTTTTTGCCAAAGAGCAACCGGTTTATTATCAAGCCATCCTTCACTTTTTGGACGTGATGAAAAAGTACACCAATCCAAAGCTGAGACATGAGATAGATCCCTTGATCCTGGATTCTACCCATTTCCACAAGCTATTGGAACTCCACCACGAACCTGCTAGAATAGGAATTCAGATGGTATCTCAGGGAATCAAGGATGGAAGCATCCGTCCAGAACTACAGCCTGAAATCACCTTTTACACCATTTGGAGTATGATTATCGGTTTCGAAAAAATGAGCGGACCTATAGAATTCGAAGGGAAGGAAACCAAAATCAGTCCTGAATCTTGGCAACCCGGTTTCATTAAATTAATGCAGGATATGCTGAAAGGAACCGTGCAGGCTAGCAAACCGCAAATTGTGCAAGCAAGTTTATTCTAAAACAAGAAAGGCTGTCAATAGACAGCCTCTCTTATTTATCTGCTTTTCCAAAGCTCTTTGAGTTGCATTCCATTGACCAATAATACAAATCGGGCGGGATTAGGGACAAGGACAATTCGCATGTCTACCTTGCCCAGTTGATCAGACTCAATCGGCACACCTTGATTACCGCTCACTTCATAGGTGATGATACCTTTTGCATCAGGCAGCATTTCCTTGTACTGATTGGCCAAATAGGCAGTTGGAAGTAAAATATCCGTATCAGATTTCAGTTTAGCATAAATTTTCTCCAACTGGGGTTCGAGTACTTCTTCATACGCATCGTTGAAGTCGTCCTCCAGATCATGTAATTCTTCTTCCAGATCATCATAGCTATCATCACTATAGTCCATTTGACTAAGCTCATTTCGTTTTTTGACAATTTCGGTAAGCTGCTGATCTAACTTTTCCCAGTTCATGGAGTAAAATTTGTTTTGTTAAAGTGCAAAGATGGCTAATCCTGAAGTTTTCGCCGAACAAATGAACGATTATTCACTGAGCAAAAGGATTTTTCCGTTTCTGCCAGGCCTTTCATAGGCCTCGATAGCGGCTTTAAAGTCCGAAAGCGGAAACTTGGCTTCAATATCCACCTGAGAATTTTCATTCATCAAAAAGCCAAAAACGGTCTGAAAAGCCTTCATCCGAGCATCTGCCGCCATTTCTTCCATCCATGTACTCAACCAAAATCCCTCAATTTTCAGGTTTTTGAAAATCAGCAAACCACTGTTTACGGGCATATTTTCCAAAGCCAAAGCGCCAAAAACCATCATTTTGCCTTTGGGTCTCAGGCATGCCAACGCTTTTGCGCCTAGCATACCTCCTACGGCATCAAAAATCACATGAACTCCGCCTTCGGTTTTTTCAGGAACCACTCTCTGGATTTTTTCTGTTTCAGTATTGATCACTAGGTCAGCACCAAGTTTTTCTAAAACTTCTTTTTGAGCATCATGTCTGACTGTGGCAGCCACTTTAATTCCTTTGGCTTTTGCCATTTGAATAGCAAATTTTCCAAAAGCGGAAGCACCTGCCGTGATCAATAACCAATCTCCTGCTTGAAGTCCTGACTCCTCGATCATGCCGTATGCGGTCATCGGATTGACAAAAGCCTGACAGGCCACTTCATCCGGCATTTGAGGAGGTATAGGAATTACTAAAGCTGCTGGAACACAGACAAATTCTTTCCAAGTCCCGATGGCTGTAAACATCACTCGGGTTCCGGCTTTTACTTTACCGGTTTCATCACCCTGCTCCACAATTCCACTAGCCTCAAATCCTGCGCTGCTAGGCAATTTTGGTGTGATGCCATACATCCCCCGCACAAACATGATATCAGAGGGATTAATATTTCTCGCTTTTACTCGGATCAAGACTTCGTGAGGCTTAGGATTAGGCACTGCACTTTCTCTAAGTTGGAGCACTTCTAATGGGTGCCCAGTTTGATCAAAAATCAGTTCTTTCATTTGGAGTTTATTTGGTCTATTTGGGTAAAATCAATGGGTAATTGCATGTTTCTCTGGCTTAATTTTCCCTATCTTTTGGAAGTAATATAACCCAAAACTCATGGATTTATCTTCAGTTTTTTCTTTGGAAGGAAAAGTTGCCCTCATCACAGGTGCAAGCAAAGGAATTGGTTTTGCAATCGCTGAAATTTTTGCAGCAGCAGGTGCAAAAGTAGTCATCAGCAGCAGAAAACAGGACGCTTTGGACGAAATGGCCAAACAGCTTTCATCCAAAGGATATGAAGCTACAGGCATAGCCTGTAATGTCGGCAACATGGCTGAATTACCCATTTTAGTCGAAAAGACAGTTGAAAAATACGGAACCATCGACATTCTCGTCAACAATGCGGCTACCAATCCGGTATTTGGTCCAGTCCATGAAACCAGTCTTGAAGCATTTGATAAAATCATGAATGTCAATGTAAAAGCAGCTTTTGAACTTTGCAGGCTTTGCTACCCCCACCTTAGAAAGTCATCTGGAGCCTCGGTCATCAATATTTCGAGTATAGGTGGAATCTCTCCCGAGCATGGTTTGGGGATTTATTCTGTATCCAAAGCTGCCTTAATTTCTCTTACCAAAGTCTTCGCCAAAGAATGGGGCGACTCCAAAATCCGTGTCAATGCCATTTGTCCCGGCTTGATTCAAACCAAGTTCTCGGAAGCACTTTGGACCAATGAAAAAATCATGTCCATGATTATGAAACAGCTTGCGATCAAACGCGCCGGCACATCTGAAGAAATCGGTGCCATGGCTCTTTTCTTGGCTTCAGCAGCTTCTTCTTACACCACCGGAGGAGTCTTTACCGCCGATGGAGGCTTTACCATCTAATTTACCCTAATGCATCCAGCCCAAAATATACCTCAAGAAGCTTTACCCCAACTTCTTGAAAAATACCGTGAGTTTGTCAAGGAAGAGCTTTTTCCGATTGATCTGAAAGTCGTTCAGGGGCCTTTTAAAAGTTTCCTTCCAATCTTACATGAACTTAGAGCGAAAGCAAAAGAGCTTGGTCTATTTGCTCCTCACCTATCCACACAGGATGAAGGCGTCGGATTGAATCTGGTTCAGTTTGCTCAGGTTTCTGAGATTTTGGGCCAAAGTCCGATTGGCCACTACGTATTCAATTGTGCTGCTCCTGATATCGGAAACATGGAGTTGCTCCATCTTTTCGGCACCGAAGAGCAACAATCAACCTGGCTGAAACCTCTTCAAAAAGGTGAAATCCGGTCATGCTTTGCCATGACCGAACCCGAAATGCCAGGAAGTAATCCGGTTCATTTGGGTACCACTGCTCACCGCGAAGGAAATGACTATGTGATCAACGGACACAAATGGTTTACTACCGCTGCCGATGGGGCCAAATTCACCATTGTGATGGCTCTAACCAATCCCGAGGCCGAAAACCCTTATCAGCGGGCAAGTATGCTATTGGTTCCTTTGGATAATCCAGGCTATCAACTGATCCGAAACATTCCGATTATGGGTGAAGCGGGAGAGGATTACCTTTCTCACGGAGAGGTGAAATTTGAAAACTGCCGGGTACCAGTATCCAACCTGATCGGAAAAGAAGGACAAGGATTTGCATTGGCACAAGAACGACTTGGACCCGGTCGAATTCACCACTGCATGCGTTGGATTGGGATCTGTGAGCGGGTTTTTGATCTGATGTGTAAAAGAGCCATTTCACGTCAACTAGATCCCGGAAAAGCACTTGCTGAAAAACAGACAATCCAAAATTGGATCGCAGAAAGTCGTGCAGAAATCAAGGCCAGCCGACTGATGGTGATGGATACTGCACAGAAAATGCAGGAATTGGGAGCCAAAGCGGTAAAGGAGGATATTTCCACCATTAAATTCTTTGTCGCAGACGTCCTCATGAAAGTGATCGACCGTGCCATTCAAGTCCATGGAGCTTTGGGAATCACGGACGATACATTGCTTTCGTTTTGGTACCGACACGAGCGTGGCGCAAGAATCTATGATGGTCCGGACGAAGTGCATAAATCAGCCTTGGCTAGAAGTATTTTGAAAAATTACTCGGGAAAATGAATACTGACTTAAACTTCGATTCCCTCAACTCTTATTTGGCAACTGCCTTTTCATGTCACGCATCCCAAATCACGATTACCCAAATTTCTAGTGGCTATTCTAATTTGACTTTTTGGGTGGAAACACCCGAACAAAAACTGATCTTAAGAAGACCTCCTTTCGGAGAAAAAATAGCCAAAGCCCATGACATGGGCCGAGAGTTTCGGATTTTGGAAAGCCTAGAAAATGCTGGCTATTCCAAAAGTCCAAAACCTATCTTGTTTTGCGAAGACGAATCTGTTTTTGGCGCTCCGTTTTTTCTGATGGAGTTTGTTGACGGATTTATCCTTCGAAATAAACTCCCAATAGGTATCGATTTTAAAGAAGAGGATTTCAAAACGCTGTCTAAAAATGCACTAGACTGCTTGATTGAACTGCACAGTTTGGAACTTGAGGACTCAGGCTTGATTCAGCTTGGAAAACCGGAGGGGTACACCCATCGTCAAGTAGAAGGATGGTCAGAACGTTATTTTAAAGCCAAAACCCATGAACTTGCCGACATGGAGCTGACAGTTGCTTGGCTAAAGAACAATTTACCTGAACAGGAAATCGTTTCTTTCATCCACAATGACTTTAAGTATGATAATCTGGTCTTAGGCCGAGATTGTAAAACTGACATTCAAGCTGTTTTGGATTGGGAAATGGCAACCGTAGGAAATCCACTGATGGACTTAGGAACAACCTTAGCCTATTGGGCTCAGGATAATGATCCACAAATTCTGAAAATGTTTAATCTGAGCCACCTTCCCGGAAATTTCACTCGACAGGAAGTCATCAACTACTATCACAAAAAAACAGGTCTATCCATGGATCAGATGACTTTTTACTATGCCTTTGGATTGTTTAAAGTAGCGGTGATTGCTCAACAAATATTCAAACGTTATTCACAGGGCTTTGCCCAAGATCCACGATTTGCAGCTTTAATCCATGTAGTAGAGGCAGCTGGAAAAATGGCTCAAAACTCTATCCATACCCAAAAAATCTAACAATATGCCTATTCATAAAATCTGTATCCTTGGCGCAGGTACTCTTGGTTCACGAGTTGCTCTCCAATCTGCTATTTCAGGCTTTGAAGTCCGTGTCTATGACATCCATCAAAAAGCCTTGGATTTCGGCCAAAAAACTATGGAAAAGATCCTTCGCCAACTGGTCAAAGCGGGACAATTGAATGAAAGCCAAGTCCCGGAGATTTTTTCCAGAATCCAATTTACACTTGATCCTTCTGAGGCAGTGAAGGACGCTGATTTCATCAATGAAAGCGTAACCGAAGAAGTGGATATCAAGAAAAAAGTCTGGAAGCAGTTTGGTGAGATCGCTCCTGAAAAGACCTGGTTTACTACCAATACTTCTTATTTGCTCCCTTCCATGTTTGCGGAGGAAAGCGGCCGTCCTGATAAATTTTGTGCATTTCACTTTCACGATGTGTTCTATTCCCGAATAGTAGACATCATGCCACATCCGGGCACAGATCCAGTTATGATTCCGATGCTCGAAGAGTTGGGAAGAAAACTAAATCAAGTTCCAGTATTTGTCAAAAAAGAAAACCCCGGCTACATCTTTAACACCATGCTGATGGCTTTAATCGGAGCTGCTGGAAAGCTATTAACCCGCGAAGTAGGAAGTATCGAGGATATTGACCGCTCTTGGATGGTCAATTTTCATATGCCGATGGGACCTTTCGGAATATTGGATTCGATAGGGTTGGATACAGCTTGGCATGTCACTCACAAGATGCCGGATGCTGCTTCTCAGGCATTTGCTTCACTTTTGAAAACTTATATTGATCAGGGAAAACTTGGTGAGAAAACCGGAGAAGGATTTTATTCCTATCCCAATCCTATTTATAGAAATCCTGATTTTGTGAAGTAAACTTGAATTCCTCTTTTACCCTGCTTCTCCAGAAGCAGGATCCCTTTAAACACAAAGTCCTGCTTTCGGAAAAGCAGGACAACGGATCACCTAAATCTGAACTTCAGATATTTGATTTTTTCTCCCTTATCAGAAAAAATCTTTTCATATCGAGTCTTGATACCATGATGGTCATCTCGCATCTCGCTTTGGTAGAAATCATGGGTAAAAGCCAACACTTCGATGTCAGCTCGGCTTTGAACCAATTCCAAGGTGTAATCAAAAAGTCCGGTATTGTCTGTTTTAAAATGTACCAAGCCGCCACTCTTTATCATTGGCTTGTACATGTCCAGAAACTTAGGAGAAGTCAATCGGCGCTTTTCATCTCCATCACGAGGAAAAGGATCCGGAAAGGTGATCCAAAGCTCGGAGATCTCGCCTTCGGCAAAAAACTGATCCAAATTTTGGATTTGAGTTCTCAGAAAGGCCACGTTAGTTAAACCTTCTGCTGTGGCGGTCGAACTCCCCTTCCAAATTCGGCTGCCTTTGATATCCACGCCGATGAAGTTTTGATCTCGGTATTCTCTACCTAAACCAACGGTAAATTCACCTCTGCCACAGGCGAGTTCGACGACAAGTGGCTGTTGATTTTGGAACTGCACCTCGTGCCAGTTGCCTTTGATGGTTTCAAAAAGTGGCTTTCCAGCCTGAATGACATTGGGATTGGCTTCATTTTGGGCGAAGCGAACCAGCTTTTTTCTGCTCATTTAGAGGTCTTCGATTTCTGCGACCACAAAAGTACTTCCTCCCACAAATATCAGGTCATCTGCACCTGCATTTTTTCGGGCAAATTGAAGCGCTTGGTTCACCTCGGATATCACTTCTCCTTTCAGACCATACTCAGCCGCCTTTTCAGCAAGCAATTCAGCTGGCATGGCACGAGGTAAATCCGCCTGACAGAATACATACTGGGCATCCTTGGGAAGCAATGCCAAAATCTTGGAGATATCCTTGTCCTGTACCATCCCCAAGACCATCCAGAGTTGATCAAAAGAATAACTTTTCAACTGACTCAAAATGGCCCGAATTCCGGGTTCGTTATGGCCTGTGTCTGCAATGACAGTTGGTTTTTCTACCAAAATCTGCCATCTGCCTTTTAAGCCGGTAAGCTGGGCAACTTCTTTCAATCCTTTTCGAAGAGCATTTTCGGAAATCGTCCAACTCATCCGTCGAAGTTGGTCGACTGCTTCCAAAATCCCAGGAAGATTATAAAGTTGATAATCACCTTGCAGTCCATACTCCAAGGTGTATGTTTTTCCATTTTCAGAAACAGCATACTTGGCAAGACCATTATCTGAAGTTAATTTTTGAAGCTGGATTTTTTGGTCAGCGAAGGTTATCTGAGCATGATTTTCAATTGCTTTTTTGAGAAATACAGAGGTAGTTTCCTCTTGTGTTTGGCTGATTATCACAGGGACATCAGGCTTGATGATTCCTGCCTTTTCTCCGGCAATCAGAGGAAGTGTATCCCCCAAAAACTGCATGTGATCCCAACCGATATTAGTGATGACCGAAAGCTCAGGAGTAATCACATTGGTACTATCCAGTCTTCCTCCCATTCCCACTTCGATGATGGCAATATCGACCTCCTCTTTGGCAAAATACCAAAAAGCCAAGGCTACCGTCATTTCAAAAAAGCTGGGCTTTAATTCTTCTAGAAAAGACTTATTGACTTCTACAAAATCAACTACTGCCTGCTCTGTGATCTCCTGACCGTTTATTCTTACCCGCTCGGTAAAGGATTTAAGATGAGGAGACGTGTAAAGTCCGGTTTTATACCCTGCAGACTGCAAAATAGCAGCTAAGGTATGTGAAGTACTACCTTTGCCATTAGTGCCAGCAACATGGATCGATTTGAATTTTTTCTCAGGATTACCTAAATGGGAACAAAGCGCAAGGGTATTGTTCAGATCTTTCTTAAAAGCTGATGCGCCAACCCGCTGAAACATGGGGAGGGCATTAAATAAGTAATCGAGCGTTTCTTGGTAATTCATTCCTAAAACCAATTGAATTTGTCAGCTTTTCCAAAAATCATTAGGTGATTCCGATAAAAAAAATGTTTAACCTCAGATTTCTTCGGTCTTCGGTCATCGGTCTTCCAGCCCACTAGATTGAAATTAAATTACCAATTGGATTATTTTTAAGAAGTCTGATTAATCAACCTTGATCACAAAGGTGATTCTTCCGGTAGAAAAGTCAGGGGCTGCGCCACCGGATTTTTTGAAGTTAATCTGATTGACTACCTGCCTGTAATAAGCCAAAACATCATTGGAAACATTGTATTCCAAAGGAACCGCCTGCACAACTCGTCCTGAATCATCCACGGTAATTTTGAAAACTATGCGTCCATTTCTGGTAGAAACGCGATCATTGATAGTAGGTCTGGAGGCAAAATCCCAACCCGCCATATCCAAGCTGTATCCTGCTCCTGAATTAGTACCCTTTCCACTTCCCTCTCCCATGATCGCTCTTCCGTCTACGGTCCCGGTGGGACGGCCTTCATCGCCTTTGGCATTGGAAGAACCTTGTGCACCACCGGAAGCTGGAGTCGAGCTTTTTCCCGAAGTACCACCTGCTCCAAAAATCGCTCTTTGATCAATTTTAGGCTGTTCGGGAGCTTTTTGGGTAGTTTGTTCGGCTTCAGATTTGGCTGGGGTGGTTACTGACTTGGTAGGTTCAGTTTTGACTGGTTCGGGCTTTTTGGTTTCCACCGCTGCTTTTTCCACTCCCTTGATTGGGGATGGTTTGGTAGTAACTGCTTGATTGGCTGCTGGTTTCGAGGCGGTTTTTGGCTTGGCTGTCTCAGTTTTAGGTGCGGGAGCGGGAGTGGCCGGCTGAGTTACAGCTTGGGCAACTTCACCTGGAGCTGCTTGTTCTACACTTTCTGATGGGGTCTCAGAAGGTGCATTGGGGCTATTTCGATTACCAGAGCCCACATCAGTAAAACCCAAATTAAGTTCTAATCCGTAGGTTGGCAAAGGTGGAATTTGTGGTCGCCAAACCACGATAAAATAGAAAGCAAGCAAAAGCAAGACATTCACAATCACAGTAATGATTGCTGACTTTTTCTTACTGTCTTTTTCTATTTGATCGGCATTCCAGGATTGCATGATTAGTAGGGTTTGGTAGCGATGGACACATTGGCCTCAAGACCAGCCGCGATTCCGCCGATTTCCACTAAGTATTCTACGGGAACTTCCTTGTCAATGTGCAAAACAACTTGACCTTTTTTACCCTCAAGTAGGATGGCAAGTTCGGACTTGATCTGATCCCTGCTCACGACTTTGTCATTCACCGAAAAGCGAAGATCTTTTGTCACAGATACAGTCACCTCCTGCATTACTATGTCCGATGCTTCGCTGGATGGTAAGTTTACCGGCAAGCCAGAAGGAGTAATAAATGAGGAAGTAAGCATGAAGAAAATCAGGAGCAAGAAGATGATGTCCGTCATGGAGGACATGCTAAAACTTGCATCGATCTTATTTTTTGATTGAAGACCCATGATTATTTATCCTGAAGAAGGTCGATAAACTCAATGGTTGTATACTCCATGTTATGAACCAGCTTAGAAACTTGCGCTACCAAGTAGTTATATCCCAAGTATGCGATAATACCGACCACCAGACCCGCAGCTGTGGTAATCATTGCTTCATAGATACCCATGGAAAGTAATTTAGGAGACACATTACCTTCTTCTTGGGCAATAGAAATAAAAGCCTGAATCATCCCGGTTACCGTTCCCAAAAATCCAATCATGGGGGCAGCACCTGAAACTGTGGCCAAAAGGCCAAGATTTTTCTCAAGCTTATAGAGTTCTATTTTCCCTACGTTTTCGATAGACACTTCAATATTCTTCAAAGGAGAACCAATGCGTTCAATACCTTTAGCGATCATATTGGCAACAGGTGTATTTTCTCCAACGCAGAGCATTTTGGCTTTATCAATCTGCCCGCTTTGAACCAAAACTTTCACCTGATCCATTAGATGGCTGGGTGTTTTTGCAGCTTTGTTGAGTGTGATGAGCTTCTGGATAAAGATGAAAATCGCTAGCACAAACAATAAATAAAGCGGAATCATCATATAGCCTCCTTTGAGCAGGAGGTCCAAAAGACCGATGTTTTGTTTGGTGGCTTCAGTAGCCATGGTGTCCGCAGTGGACAGGGAATCAATTGTCAGGGTTTGGAGAAGGATCATATTAATAGTTCAAAATCCACAAATCTTCAGAATACTGAGATTTAATTCGAGCGACTTCGTCAGCTGCGGCTTTCCAAGTGTCAAACTTACCAATGGCAACCCTGAAATTGGGACTGGATTCATACGGAGAGATCAGATAAACCTCCGGTGATTTACCGGTAAATTTTGCTGCAATCTCTGAAGCCAATTGCTCATTTGGTAAACTTGAAACGACAATGAAATACCTCACTTTTTCAGCTTTGGATTCGATTCGAATCAAATTACCTGAAACCGTATTGGCAATTGTTGTACCAGTTTCAGCGGGTTTAGAAAGATTAGGATTTGAATTATTTATGGATGTTATAGAGTCTTGATTTACAGGACTTGGAGAAACTTCAGTTTGTGTAGATGCTGATGGAGTTACAGACTTTTGAACAGCTGCATTCTCTTCTAGCTTTTCAGCTAAAACTTCACCCTGAACCTCTTTACTGCTAATCATTTGCAGCTGCCAACTAATCACTCCTAAAATTACAACAGCCAACAACACTACCACCCAAGCCCATGCATTCGATTTAGGCTTTTCTTGAGACTTGGATACTGCTTTTGCTGCTTCTACTTTGGGCTTAACTTCATCAACAGAGATTGACTCCTTGGTCGGTTTTTCTGTCTTAATTCTTGAAGAAATAGCAGCTTCTTCTCTTGCCTCTGTCTTTGTTTTGAAAGAATCAGGTGGAGATTTAAGAGGAGTAATTTCTACAAAAGGCAGCCCATAATCCTTAGGATCTGACCATTCACGGGTATCGGTATCTTTTGCTGACATCTTGATGCTGGGAAAGCTACGAAACTAACCTAAATGAATGGAAAGCCCAACCTCAAACCCTGAATAATCAGAATTTGAAGCTGGCGCCACCGATCAGCTGAACGCCACGAACAGGATAATTCAACCAACGCATATTTTTTCCATTGGTCAGGTTATTGCCCTCTGCGAAAATGGAGATTCGGTCTGTGACCTTAAAATCAGCCTTTAACTGCAAGTCGGCGATGGTTTTCAGATTGACTACTTCGATGTCCGGAGGAAAAATAGCAGCCGCGCTCACATCCCCTCTTGCCTTGATTCCCCCCATGAAATTCAGATTGGCCTGAAGTAAAAGCTTCTCGAATGGCTTCACCTGATTGTTGATCGAAAGTGCCCAAACGGGTCTATGCCACGCTTCGGTCTGTGTGCTTAAGTCATATTGGTACAAGTCCAATCGAGAACCCAAGGTGTACACATCAGAAAACTTCATTCCCAATTCTGCATTGAGATTGACTACGGTAGTCTTATCATCATAAACCAATTCAAATCGTGCAGAGTCAGCAATCGAATTCACGAAGAAATGCAGGTTATTAAATCGGCTCACATCTACGCCGGCGCGGTAATGAAAAACTTCCTGAAACTGCCCCTCTATCCCACCGGCAATTTTGTAATTGTTCACCGTGTTTAGTAATTGGGTGCTTGGCCCAAGGAATGGATTCTCACGAACAAAGCTGAAATAGGTATTTCGATTTACATCACCGGAAAACTCTCCGTAAAAACCAAACTCATCCGCAAATTGGTAGCTGGCTTTTAGCACCGGGAAGATTCGAAAATCACTCTCTTTCTCAGGTAAGGAATCATTTTCAGAGACAATATTCAATCCTGCCGTAAATCGGAAAGCTTCATAGTTGTAGGAAACCTCTGGTCGGATGGCAAAATAAGTACGGGTCAGATCATAGTTCAAATCCTCCGTAGCGGTAGAGGAATAGTTGAGTCCAACTTTTCCTGACCAGTCATCGGATGGTCTAAACTTACTCACACCTTGTACCCCAACTTCATTCTCCCTGACTAAATAACTGTCTTTGAAGCTTCTAAATCCAAATTTCGCTTCGTAACCAAATGGCCCAACTTTCTCAATGTCGCGGATTCCGGCGGAGAACTGCACGTTGTTTTGGACGTTGTTTTCAACGATAGGCCCGATAAAATCCACATTGTCTGGAATTCTAAAATTAGGATCTTCTCCATAAAACGAGTACTTATCCTGTCCCCAACTCAATCCACCAAATACTTCTGCCTTGTCCAGAAAATAACTGACATCACCGCCAAGGTTGGTATGGGCCTCCTTGGCTAGGTCCGCATAAGTTCCTGCCGGCCCTTTTCCAAAACCCTGGTGCTTGAATCTTACCGCATAGTTCAGCGGATCAGCAGTCGTGGACATGTAGCGCGCTTCCAATAAAGGCGAAGCAAAATTGCCATAACCTGCGCGCACAAAACCCGGATACAAATCCAACTTGGGTTGCCGGTAGTCTTTCTGAACAGGCGTAGGCTGAAGCTTCAATGCCGGAATAGAAAGGAAATAAGGCGTAATGGCATAATTAAAATCCTCCATGCCCTTGGGCTGTGGCAACACAGGCAGACGCTCAAAAGATCGAGGCTGAGTCGGCACGGTTAACACCCGATCTTTTCGGATCACAAATTCCTGATCCTGTACGGCACCTCTTTGTGGATTTTGTGCCAAAGCTGATGTCAGGCCTCCCAAAAAAGCGCCTGAAAACAATAAGGATATCGCTAATCTATTCATTGGTTTAGTTCAGGTTTTTGAGTTTGGACTGGGCTTCCGCCTTGATTTCAGCATTGGTAGATCGCTCTACAATGGACTCGAGTGTTGCCTTTGCTTGGAAAGTTTCTCCTGTCTTTTGGAAGTTGTCCGCCAATAGCAAAAACATTTTCCCATACCAGAAATCGTAATCTGCAAACGGACCGGAGAAATCAAAAATGGCATCATTTGACTTTGGTACATCTCCTCTTTCCTGATAAGAGAAGGCCAACAAATACAAGCCTTCTGCTCCTTGTATGGTCTTATGATCTCTGACCAAGTTCTGCAAAGTAATTTCAGCCTGAGGCTTTTGATTCATTTCTCGCTGGGCCTTGGCTTTTGTCAAAAGAGCGGTTGGGGTGGACTCCGGAATGATTCCATCTAAAGTCATCAGACGATCTGCATAAGTGATCGATTGCTGATATTTGCGAGTAGCAAAATTGGCTACCATCAATCCTTGCACCGCTTCAGCTTCTTCCACCTTGTTTCGGGCATTTTGCGAAGCGGTCTCCAAATAAGGAATTGCCGCCGGATAATTTTTTCTCTCCAACTCGATCATACCCAACTTCTGCATGGCTCTCACACGCTGAGGAGAAGCAGGTTCCCGCTCCAGCTGCTTGAAATAGCCGATAGCCCGTTCGGTATCACCAGCCTGAAGGAAAGCATCGCCTGCAAAGAACAAGGCCTCGGCTTTCTGTGCAGATTGAGGATAGCTTCTCAGGTAATTTTCAAAAGCTCTAGCTGCTTGAGGGTAGTTTTTATCGATGTACAAACTCTTGGCAGACTCAAATTCCAAGCCTTGAACATTTCCAGAGCCTGGATTTTTGCTTTTGTATTTTGCCACATAATCCCCAAACTCAGCTGATCTACCCTGAAGCGCGAGGGTTTCTTGAAGACCTTTCAGTGCCGTTTCAGCATTTTGCGCATTGGGATGATTGTCCAAAATCGACTTGTAATCCGAAATCGTCTGATCGTATCGCTGCATGGAGAAGTTGGCCACTGCCCTGCCTTCCAAAGCGAAAGGAACAAACGGTGAGCTTGGTCTTCCTGTAATCAAATCCGAAAAAGCACGGGATGCTTCGGCATAGCGGACCTCTTCCAGGTAGATTTGGCCTCGCTGAAACATCGCATCTTCCAAATACAAACTGCTTGAAAATCCACTGATCAGGCGATCCAACTGAGCTAGCGCTTCATCATTTCTATTTTGGAAGTTTTGGACCACCGCCAATCGGTAATAAGCATAGTCAATTCCTGAGTTGCGCTCAGTGATAGCTCTTTGGAAAGTAGCAGAAGCGTCGCCAAACTTCTTTTGCACATACTGACAATCTCCAAGTCTAAGCAAGGCATCGTCATAGTTTTGCTTCTCATCTCGACCTCTGAGTTTTTCAGTATATAAGCGAAATTGCTCTTCGGCCTTTGAATATTGTTGCGTATTAAAGTAGGCATAGCCAAGACCAAAGTGGGTTTTGATTAAGAAAGGATGACTACTGGCAGGATTCATTGCCTTGGCAGCTTCATAAGATCGAATTGCCTGAGGCAAATTGCCATCAGCGGTGTGCACCTCTCCCTTCCAGAAATGAGTTTCCAGCAGGAGGTCCTTGTCTGAAGGAAATCCCTGAGACTTATCCAAGTAAGAAATGGCCTGCTTATACTTTTGATCCCGGTAGTACACCATCGCCTGATAGAAAGCCACTTTTTGGTAGGCTGACTGGATTCTTGGCGACTTCGTGCGGATCTTATCCATCTGCTCAATGGCCCGCAAGTAATCATTGGTATTGATTAATGCTTCAGAAAGAAGTGTCTCCGCTTCCGTGCGATGCCTGCCCGATGGATAGGTATCCAAATATTCATCTAAGGTGCTGATCGCAATCTGAAAACTGCCTCTTTGCAAGTTGGTCTTTGCAAAATTGAACAAGGCCTCTTCTTGAATTTGCTTGTTGAAAGACACCTTGGAAGCGGCCTGGAAGCTGGTAGAAGCAAAAGCGAAATTGTCCAGCTTGATGTAAGAATGCCCCAAATAATAACTTGAGGACTGAGCGATTTCATCATTTCCAGTGGCAGAGACTTTCAGGTAATCTGTAGCTCTCTGGTAATTTTTGATTTCAAAAAATGAAATGCCAGCCTTGTAAACCTCTTCTCGGGAAAGCGTCCCTTTTTTGGCATTGATAAAAGCATCGTAATTCTTGGCCGCGTTGGCAAAATCTTTCTTGGCGTAATAGGCTTCGGCCAAATACAAATGGATGGTTTCCCTTCGATCTAAGTTTTGACTCGAAGCCAACAATGGCTCTGCGTAGGTAATCGCCTGATCGTAAGCCCCCTGCTGGTAATAAAGCGCGGTCAAGAGATAGGGAACTTTGGTAGCATAGAAGGAAGACTTCCCTGCCGCCTGCAAATCAGCTACAGCTTTGGAAGTATTTCCCTGCTCCATCGCAATAAATCCACTGTAGTAATAGGCATCCGGACTGACAGGCTGATTCAAGGTCTTGGCTTGATCAAAGAATCCGGCTGCCTGCCCATAGTTTTTCAATTGGAAATAAGCATAGCCTTGCTTGAATAGGACATCAGCTTTGGTTTCTTCATTCAGTCCTTTGGTATTAACCAAACCAAATGCTTCAATCGATTCCTTGTAGTTTCTTTTATAGAAAAAATGATTACCTAGGTAAAGCCCGGCAGTGGCCACGGTCGGATGATTACCATGATCGAAAATGTAAGCCTTCATCAAACCGGGACCGTCCGGGCTCTCCAACTGAAGGGCCGACATGGCACGATTGAGTTGGGCATTCTTCCGCTGCTCTTCGGTGAGTGATTCAGACAAAAGGCGTGCATTGTCATAGAGACTGGCTGAAAAAAGCTGCTTATCGAAAAGCTCAAAATGGTAATCCAACGCTTGCTGTTGGCCGGTTTGATACAGCGTAGATTGAGAAAAAGATTCTACGCTCAAACCTAGGCCTGCAAGCAGCACCAGGTAGTATTTCATGTAGATTAAATTGGTTTAGGGTAATCAGTGTAAAATCTTGTACACTAACTCTCGGAGGATTTCACCTTCGTCCATACTGCCGGAGTCTACTCCTTTGAAACGAAGATCTGCCTCTTTGATGTATCCGAATACATCAATTACCTTGCCCAATTTGTAGTTTCTGGCAGCGGTAATGTATTCTTTTACCCCGTAAGGATTAATACCCAATGCACTCGCCAGCTGATTTTCGGGCAAAGGTCCCGCGCGATGTATCAAGGCGATTTTACTGAAATAATTATAAAGCAAGGTAAAAATCGGAATGACCGGATGAGCCTTGGGATTCTGTATAAAATAATGAATGATCTGATTGGCCTTGACCACATCTTTGAATCCGATGGCTTTGGACAACTCAAAATTGTTGTAGTCCTTATTGATTCCGATGAATTTGGAAATATGATCAGGCGTAAACTTGGTGGGTTCGGGGAAGTTGATCAACATCTTACCTACCTCATTGGTCAGGACTTCCAGATTATTACCGATCGAATCAGCCAATAACTGATTGGCCTTTGGCTCAATATGATGGCCCAATTCTCTAAAATAGCCATCTACCCACTCGGTTAATTTCCAATCTTTGACTTTCTCAGACTCTACAAAAACCGATTTTTTCTCCAGTTCTTTTTTCAAAGAACTTCTCCCGTCCAGCTTTTTATGTTTGTAAGCAAGTACTAAAATGGTACTCGGAAGTGGATTGGTTAAGTAGCTAATAAGCAGTTTTTGAGCCTCCTCTTTTCCCCAATCCGGAATGCTCTGCGCTTCTTTTACCACCACCAATTGTCGCTCGGCCATCATTGGAAATTTTCGGGCATTATTCAGGATAGTGCTGATAGAAGAATCTTTTCCATAAAGCACCAACTGATTGAATCCCCGCTCGAATTCGGGAATGGCATTTTTCTCAATAAAGTCGGTAATCAAGTCAATGAAATAGGGTTCATCTCCCTGCAAAAAGTAGATGGGAGCAAACTTCTTCGCTTTGAGGTCTTTGAGAACTGCTTCGGGACTGACTGCCATAAGGGGAATTACTCTTGGCTTTAAAGATAACAGCCGAAGGGATTTTGAAGCAAAAAGAGGGAAAATAAACTTTGGTTTGAGAAACGGGGTTTACCTTTGTGTACTCGTTTAGACAGCGGGCTAGACAGGTAAATTACGATTGACGAAGTACGATTTACGACATCATTACCTATTCTAAATCCAAATTCCGAAATCCGAAATTTTCAGTCTTGCATCTTATGTCTAGCGTCTTAAGTCTTTTAGAAAATGGATTTCAATACTGGTTACCAACTCTATCAAGAAGGAAAATTTGAAGAAGCGCTCGCTGTTTTCGATCACTTGATTATCAGAGAAAAGGGCAAAAGTGAGCTACACCTCTATCGCGGCAGAATCCTAACCAGATTAGGAAAAGGCGAATTGGCCTTGGCCGATTTCGATCTTTTGACCGAATTGGAACCCTATAACACTGATTTTATCAGTGATCGGGCTGTGGTTTTGCACTTGATGGGGCGAAATGAAGAAGCGCTTTCCGAGCTTGACCGTGCTGCTAATCTGGATCCCCGCAATCCTTACCGCTATTCAAGTAGGGCATTTTTAAAAGATCGATTGGGAGATTTTCAAGGCGCCATCGAAGACTATGAAAAGGCCATCGAACTTGACCCTGAAGATGCGGTTGCTTTTAATAACAAAGGATTGGTTGAGGAAAAATTGGGTCAAAAGGAACGGGCTAAACGAAGCTTTGAAAAGGCAGATGAACTTGTAGGCTATAAGCCAGCTCAAAAGAAGGATGATCTTCCTGCGATTGGAGAAAAGAAATCCACTGAAATACCCCAGCCAAAGTTCACTCCCATGAATGAACCTAAGAAGCTGACTGTAGGACACGTTTGGAAAACGCTGAAGTCTGTACTTGGTAATGAAGAGGCAAGAAAAGAGTTTTCCGGTTTTGTGAAGGGATTGCTAAGCGGAAAAAAGCCTAAAAACTCTTAATCACCCAAAGGGGCTTATTGATAAAATAGGACATCTTTTTGGAAAGGTTTTTAGAGAAAATCTGGTCAAAAAAGCTCTTCTTTCTACTCAGCGTCACGAGTATGTCACCTTTGGCCACTTGAAGGTAATTTTCCAAGCCTAGGGCAAGATCATCTCTGAATGATTTCAGCACGAAATTGATTTTCTCATACCTGACAAAAGGTTTGATCTCATCGATCATGGTCTGATGCAGGGCTTTTTCAATCGCTTTTTGGGAAGAAGAAATATGCACTAGGTCAATTTCGGCATCAAAAAAAGTCGCCCATTCTACCACTTTTTGGATGGCCAACTTATCCTCTTCTAAGTAATCTGAGGCAAAGACCAATTTCCTGGGATTTTTGAAGAAAACTCTTCTGGGCACCACCAAAATATCTCTGTCTGAAAGTTCCACCAATCGACTGGATCGGCTTCCAATGATATTTTCTCTCAGTTCGTTCATCCCTTCTGTACCTACCACGATCAATCCTGCCTTGATTTCATCTGCAAAGTCCAGGGCACCTTGGACAATTTTACCCTCCTTCAATGCGACTTGACAATCCTTTAATCCTTTGGCAAGACTTTCTTCCAAAACAGTTTTTTGAAGATTCTTAAGTTTTTGAAGAACAAACTCTTCCTGATACTTACCTTCAGTATCACTTGGAGAAAGTTTCAGGTAATCTTCCCGATTGAGCACGTGAAAAAGCACCAAATTGGCCTGGTACTTCTCACCAATCCTGCATGCGTATTCGATCGCATTCAAGGAGCATTCCGAAAAATCAGTCGGGCAAAGAATCGTGAAAGTCTGTTCCATAACTAAAAATCAATACCCTCTCTCTCGATTTACAAGATTTTGAAGAGGCCGGTTAGAATTAATTCTATTAAAGTTATCAATTATTTGGGGAGAAGCAGCCAAAGGATTGGTGACACTGGCAATGTGGGGAGTCAGTTGAATTCTGGATTCTTCCCAAAACGGGTGCGCTTGTGGCAAAGGCTCTACCCGATAGACATCTAACATGGCACCTGAAAGAAAACCTTGATTCAAAGCAGGAATCAGATCCTCTTCCACCAAATGCTTGCCTCGGGCAACATTGATCAAGTAAGTTCCCTTGGTGCATTGCTTAAATAGCTCAAGATTCAAAATTCCTTCTGTCTCTGGAGTCAGTGGTAGAAGGCAAACCAAGACATTGATTTGAGATAGAAATTCTCCCAATTGATTTTTGGAATAGTAGGGATAAGGAAAATCCGTTTTTTCCGAAAAGCCAAATCCAGACACTTGAAATCCGAGATAATTCAGTTTATCTATGACATCGCCACCTAAGGCCCCTACTCCCATCACTCCTACTCGAACAGGGATTTCAGGATTGGACATGTCCCACACTTTTTTCTTTTGATCAGCTTGGTAGCGAGTGATCTGACGGTGAAAATTCAAAACGCCCATGACCACATAATTGGTCATAGACCATGTAAGCTTTTCATCCACAATCCTGACAATAGGCATAGACTCAGGCACTGCGGGATCAGAAAGAATATGATCTACGCCTGCCCCCAAAGAACTTATCAGTTTGAGATTGGGAAACGAATTGAGATAACCGGGAGGATGCTGCCATACCAGGGCCATTTCTACATCCTCAGGTCGATGAATTTCAGGATAGACTTGAATGTCTATGTCAGGCTGATGGTGACGAAGTGCATCGATCCATACTTTAGGATTTCTTCCGGGACTGATAATAGCAAGACTCATTTTTTAATTTAAAGAGATAGGTGAGTAAAATTAACTCAATCTCTTTTTTGAGAAAGTCCACTGATAAAATATGCATAAAAACCTGTCAAAATGAGCGAATAAACTGTCAAATTGCAGACCATTCCAAAAATTGGAGTAGGATTTGCGATAGTCCATTCAATAAACAAAAATTATTTACCCTATATGCAAAACAAATTCAAACTCGTTTTTCTGGCTCTTCTTTTTGCCGGGTTTAGCAGCTTTGCGCAACAAATCCAAATGCCACAAGCCAGTCCAAGTGCCAAAATATCCCAAAAAGTCGGGTTGACGGATGTCACCGCGGACTTTAGCAGACCAAGTACCAAAGGAAGAAAAATCTTTGGTGAACTGGTACCTTATGGCGAAGTATGGAGAACAGGTGCCAACGGTGCTACTATTTTGACTTTCTCAACAGAAGTAATTGTTGGGGGGCAAAAAGTACCCGCAGGTTCTTATGCGTTGTACTCGATTCCTGGAAAATCCTCTTGGACGATTATCCTTAGCAAAAACACCAAACTTTGGGGAGCGATCGGGTATAATCAGGCGGAGGATCAGGTCCGATTCAATGTTACCCCTTCTAAAACCAGCAAAAAATATGAGTCCTTCGAACTGAGCTTCAACAACCTGACGGACAACAGCGCTGACCTTTCGATCAAATGGGAACAAACCCGAGTAGATTTCACGATCGCTACAGAAGTAGATCCGATCGTCATGGCAGATATCAAAAAGCAGGTGATCGATGCCAATAGCACCAATCCTGCACTACTGTATCAAGCAGCAAACTACTACTTCATCAACAACAAGGACATGAACCAAGCCTATACTTGGATCAAGCAGTCTACCGACAACGATCCTAAGTATTGGACCATTCACCTCAGAGCCAAAATTGAACTGGCACTAGGTATGAAAACGGAAGCACTCGAGTCTGCCAATAAGTCTAAAAAGCTGGCAATCGAAGCTAAAAACCCAGACTATGTCGGTTTGAATGACAGGCTAATGAAAACGATAAAATAAAGGAAATTGAAACCGGGTCGAGAGATCCGGTTTTTTTTGAACATTGCCACTAAGCTAGCAAGGCAGGAAGTTTAATAATTGGTAATTACTTAGACTTAACTCGTGGCTTTATTCATTCCCCCATCCGGGATTAAACTCTTTATTAGCCATGAGTTTTCCGCGAGCGAATTGAAACAAAACCCTTGGAAAAGAAAGTGGAAACCAATGGCTTAAACGAGCTGGAAGAACGTAGAACTTTTTCCCGTTGCAATCCCACAAATGGAAGTTAACTCCTACTTTCTCGGCAGCATCAATTGAATAATTACCGCAAAAACCATCACAGCCATACACCCTAAGGCATTGTACCAAAGAAATCCGATATCCCAATGGAAGCCTAGAATACCTTCCCCATTTTTGAAATGAACAAGTAAGATCAGAGCTTGTGACATCAAGGCACCAATAAACACAGCCTGTCCTTTGACCCATTTTACAAAAAAGCCAACCATGAAAATGCCTAGGATCGTCCCGTAAAATAAGGAGCCCAACAAGTTGACAGCCTGAATCAGATTTTCAAACAACGAGGCATAAGTAGCAAACAAAATTGCGCCCAATCCCCAAAATGCAGTGAATACTTTTGAGGAAAGCAAATAGTGTCTGTCAGTTCCTTCTTTCTTAATTGATCGCTTGTACAAATCAATTGTAGTCGTGGATCCTAGCGCATTGAGTTCAGAAGAAGAAGAAGACATCGCAGCAGAAAAAATCACAGCAAACAACAAACCCACAATGCCAGGAGGCAAATAATCCATCACAAACCGCATGAAAATGTAATCTGTGTCACGGGTCTCGGCAGTAGGATCATTTTTTACGATTAGTGATTTGACTTCTTCTCGAATAGAATTTTGTTCCGATTTGATGGACTGGACCTTTGATTTAAGTTCATTTGCTTTTTCTTCTTTTCCTTGGTCAATAGCAGCCAACATTTCCTGGTAAGTAGCTCGTCCGGATTCGAAGCTTTCCGAATATTTTTTCTCCAGCATCTCCAATTCTGGAGCGTATTCACTGTTTCGTAGCTGTTCGGTTTGCACCTGATTGAAAATCACCGGTGGCTGCACGTATTGATAAAACACAAACACCATCACTCCGATGAACAAAATGATGAATTGCATGGGGATCTTGAGGAATCCGTTCATGATCAAGCCCATTCTACTTTGAGTAAGCGTCTGACCGGATAGGTAACGCTGAACTTGACTTTGATCTGTACCAAAATAACTCAGAAATAGAAATACCGCAGCAGTCATTCCTGACCAGATATTGTAACGATCAGCCAGGTCAAATTCAAAACTGACCACATTGAGTTTATCCATCTTTCCAGCCACATGCATAGCCTCTCCAAAGGAGATTGGCAACAATTGGATCACGATAATTCCTGCCAGAATCATCCCTCCCATCATCACAGCCATTTGTTGCTTTTGGGTAATGGATACAGCTTTAGTCCCACCTGAGACGGTATAGATGATGACCAAAACACCGATGAAGATGTTGGTCCAAGTCAGATTCCAACCTAAAAGTGTGGAAAGGATGATGGCAGGAGCGTAAATCGTGATTCCTGCTGCCAATCCTCTTTGAATGATAAAAAGTAAAGAGGTGAGGGTTCGGGTTTTCAGGTCGAATCGATTCTCCAGATACTCATAAGCCGTGTAAACTTTTAGCTTGTAATAAATCGGGATGAAACTGACTGAGATTATGATCATCGCCAAAGGCAGGCCAAAATAGAACTGGATAAATCTCATCCCATCTTCGTAGGCTTGTCCAGGAGTACTCAGAAAGGTAATTGCAGAAGCCTGAGTCGCCATGATGGACAGACCAATCGTCCACCAATTGTCTTTATTTCCTTTGAGGTAAGATTCCAGGCTCTTTTGACCTCGGGTTTTATAAATCCCAAAAACCGCGATGGAAACCAGCGTGAAGAATAAAACCGACCAATCCAGCGTACTCATGCGAAGGCTACAGATAACCAGTAAAACAATCCAATCATGACCACGAGACTAGCCATTAGCCCTAGATATATTCTTGACCACTTCATCTGCCTTTCTTCCATTTTACTGTTCAATCAGATTTATAAATAATTTGATAGCACCTGGTACCCCGGAAGGCAATTGTCTGAAGAAAGAGATTCCTGTGTAGACATAATTACCTCGCTCAATTTGGGCATGAATCAAAGCTCCTTGGGATGGATTCTCTCCAGGATCTTGCATGGTAAACGGCTGCTGATAGTGTGCATCTGGGTTGGAAGCAAAATACAAGCCTCGCTCCTGCACCCAACCTTTGAAATCTTCTTGATTGATCTGATTTGGCCCTTTAACAATCGGGCTGTCTGAAGAAATTTCAACAGGTGACTCTTGCACTGTCACCCGATCACGACCAATGGTAAATGGATAAGGCCCAAGTTGATTGGTCAAAAGCGGAGAACTGGTGTTGTATTGGACAATCAGATTTCCTCCAGCTCGAACATAGCCCATCAAGATTTGTTGATTAGCAGCTAGCTCAGAATTGGTATTGTAAGCTCGAATGCCTACTACGATTGCTTTAAACTGGCTCAAATAGTCCACCGAATAATCCTCTGCACCAATCATAGTTACCTTGTAACCCAGTGCAGAAAGTACCCCAGGCACATCGTCCCCTGCTCCAGGAATGTAGCCAATCTTTTCACCGGAAACCTTCCAATCTGCCTGGATCAAATTGATGTGGGCAGGACTGAAATAAGTCAGGTTAGGGATGTGCTTATAGGAAATCTGTTTAGTCACCTGAGTATAGGACTTCCCGAATGAGGTCGTAAATCTGGCAGTGATCACCTTTTTACCATTGGTTTTTGGTAGAAAAGCGACCTTGAACACCCTCTTTTTTTGGAAAGCAATGTCCTCGATACTTAGGATTCTATATTGAGTGGAATCAAGTCCTTCAAAATCCAGGTTTCCATCCAAGATTTGATTTCTAAAATTCACTGTGACAGTAACTGTTGGATCTGCACCTGAAAGCAAAAAGACATTTTCCTTGGAAACAGTGAGATCCACCTCTGGCACTATGGTGAAGGGTTGTTTGATTTCCCCATCCACTTGATCATTGTATTTGTAAAACAACTGAACAGGCGACTTGAATTGCTGATCTGCAATCGAAAAGGCAAGGTTACCTCCAATGTTTTGGGAAGAAAATGGAACCCCGATTCTTTGTTGATCAGACACGGAAAATAGCGCACCATCTAATGGATTCTCCAGCCAATAGGGCTGTGAAAATGGGCTGTTTTCAGGAATAATGAATTCAATAGGGAGAGTAATGCTCAAATTTTCTTTGGCTGATTTTATAACTTGAGAAGATTCCATTACCTGGAAAGAGACATTACCTATTTCAATCTTTGATGGGTTGGTAAGGACTAGTTCGGTTTTGATTTTCTCCCCAGGAAAACCCACTTCTTTTCTTGCGATATATTCGTATTCTAATCCCAACGCATTGAAAATTACCTGATCTAATTTCTCGAGTTTTTCCTTTACCCAAGACTCTTGGGAGTTCAAACTCAAAATAGCCTTTCGCAAAGAAAGCAAAGCAGGCACATTTTGATCAGGCTGAACGAAATTAAAGTTTTTCAAAAGCTGATCGACCTGAGATAGAATTGCTTTCCCACCAGGTAGCTGTTCCCAACGATTGGCAACACCGTCAAAAGGAGTATTGGAATAAGCCTCACCTCCTACCTGTTCAATGTAGTCTTTAGCATTTCCAGCGCCGGCCGTCGAACCAAAACCTTGAGATTTATGCATCGTTCGGCTATCCGCAGCGATCTGATGATAAGTTTTTCCCAAAAGAGGATCGTATCCACCCACTTCAAAAGCATGGTATTTTTTCCCTTCTTCAGGTTCGAATTCACCTCGGAAATTATAGGCATTGAAAAAAATCCTCTTGGGCTGCCAAGGTTTCACATAAGAAAGTTGCTGGGGATAAGCTGTTGTTTTACCAGCTAAATCAAAGGCTTCACCTGCAAGAATGGCAGAAGTGGTATGATGACCATGAGTCACCCCTGGAATGGTATTGAATCGGGTGATGATGATATCTGGTTGAAATTTCCGGATTGCCCAGACCACATCTGCTAGAACTTTTTCCTTTTCCCAATTTTGAAGCGTTTCAGTGGGATCTTTGCTGTACCCGAAATCTAGCGCTCTCGTAAAATATTGCCTTCCACCATCAGTTTGTCTGGCTTTGAGCAATTCTTGAGTTCGTATCTGCCCAAGCTCGATTCCCAATTCCTTTCCGATAAGATTCTGTCCCCCATCTCCTCTAGTCAAGCTGAGGTAAGCCACTTCAGCATGCTCACCATTGGCTAAATAAGCGATGAGTCTGGTATTTTCATCATCCGGATGAGCGGCTACATAGAGCACTCGCTTGGTTTCTCTCAGTTGAAGAATGGAATGATAGATTTGAGAAGAAGGAAGCGATTGACCAAAAGCAGAAAAACTCATGAACCACACACAAATGGTCCATGAAAATGGGTGAAACTTCAATTTGATCATATTGGGTTTGATTGGATGCGAAAACTATTTCAATCCTACTCGAAATAAAAAGCTTTTTTTATCAATGGAAGTGAGATTTACTCAAATTAAATTACTGAAGATGACAAGTGAAGTAGCTATACAAAGAGTGATTATCACCAGACTAATTCCTCCCCTATTCCAATTCTGAGTATAGAACCAGTGATTCATTTACCGCCACTAGGGCATAAAAAAAGGCCGGCTAGACCGGCCTTTTCAAAGGTATTGATTCAATTAATTATCCTGCCAGTTAGCTCCAAGGATAGCGGAGATTTTTTTGTTCATAGCATCCATCTCTGCAGTTTTCTTCAGCCTGGAATACACTTGGAATAGGATGATCATGATATCCGTATTATCCGGCTTGATCTCTAGTGCTTTGGTGAAAAATGCAATTGATTCATTGTAATTTGCATCTGCTTTCTTTCCTACTATCGGAGACTGCTTTTCCCATTCAGCATCTGAAAGGTCATTGAGGGAATTAAGTTCTTTTTGGGCTTGCTCCAAAAGTAATGCACCGGTGTAGTAATTTCCTTCAAAGAAATTAGGATCCACTGCGACTGATTTTTTATAGTCTTGCATGGCTCCTTCAAGATCACCAGCCTGCTCTTTTAGGTAACCGGATCTTAGCAGAAGACCTGCGTTATTTGGATCATTGGCCAAGGCGTCTTTGATTTGAGCCATAGCTTCATCCATTTTGTTCAACTGTAGCAAAAGCTGGATTTCATACTCAGCAAGTACTCTGTCGTTTGGATATTCTTTCCTTGCCTTTGTCACGATGTCAAAAGCAGCTTCAGGATTTTTCTCTTCCGTGCTAAGAATCTGCACCATGAAGTAGTAAGCATTTGTTTTGTTATAACCTGGGATTTCGAAGAGGTAGTTGAAATGTCTCTTTGCATCTTCAAATCTTCCTAGGTCATTGGCAAGAAATCCTGCATTGTAATGAATGGTAGAGTCTGCCTTATCGATTTCACCAGCTAGATTGAAAAACTCATAAGACATTTCCAGATTCTCCTCTTCATACATCTTAAGCGCCTTATCGAAAGAAATATTTTTAAGGCTTAAGAGAGAATATGGCTTTAGGTTTTCTGGGATACCTGGCAATTCTTCAGCATAGACCGCTTTTCCAACCGGAGATGTTTTATTGCTTCCTGCCATCTCAAAAGCTTTTGAGAAGGTGGATATTGCCTGATTTCCGATCTCTACTGTTTCCATGGTGTTTGAAGAATCTCTTGCAAACATCTTGGTTTGAATTTGAGCCTTTAACAAAAAGGTTGCAGGATCACCACTGGTCTCAGGATTGGTAGTAGCACCCTCGATTGCGGTAAGAGCAGCGTCAAGCGTCCCTTGTTTGAAACCTTTCTCGGCTTCTTTTACTACCTTCTTTTGTCCAAAAGCCACAGAAGCTACTGCCACCATAGCCATTGAGAGAATTAGCTTTTTCATTAGCGTTTTTTTCTTTATTGTTTGGTTTAATCAGTTAATTCTACGTCAGATTCGGTTGAATCATTTGTAGGATCCGAGGAATCAGTCGCAAGATCGGAAGATTCGGTACTTTCTACTTCTTCTCTTGATATTTTTTCCACTGAGGAAATTTCGTCACCCTCTCCTACTTTAATCAATCTTACTCCTTGAGTGGCTCGTCCCATGATACGAAGCTGCTCCATGGATATTCTAATGGTAATTCCAGATTTATTAATGATCATCAAATCATCTGAATCTACCACTTCTTTTATAGCTACCAATGTCCCTGTTTTATCAGTTACATTCATAGCTCTTACCCCTTTACCACCTCTGTTTGTGATACGGTATTCTTCAAGATCGGATCGTTTTCCGTATCCTTTTTCAGATACTACAAGTAGTGTCGCATTTTCCTTGGAGGCACATACCATGCCAATGACAAAGTCATTAACATCCGTTAACGTGATAGCTTTTACACCCGTAGCAGTTCGCCCCATTGGTCTGACTGCTGACTCATGAAAATGAACAGCTCTTCCTGATTTTGCTGCAATCACAATGTGCTGATCTCCATTGGTCATCGCCACATGAACCAGCTGATCATCTTCCCTAAAGTTTAGCGCAATGATGCCATTGGATCTTGGACGAGAATATTGCTCAAGTGTGGTTTTTTTAATCACACCTTGCTTGGTCACCATTACTAAGAAGTGATTATTGATATAATCCTGATCTTCCAGATTCTCTACTTGAATGATAGATCTGATCTTATCATCCGACTCAATATTGATCAAATTCTGGATCGGTCTTCCCTTAGAAGTCTTTGAACCTTCCGGAATTGCGTAAGTCTTCAGCCAGAACAATTTCCCTTTATCAGTAAAGATCAAGAGATAATTGTGGGTGGAGGCAGTAAAGATGTATTCTGTCCAGTCGTCCTCTTTGGTGCTGACACCTTTGGATCCCACTCCTCCTCTGCCTTGAGTTCGGTATTCGGTCAATGCAGTCCTCTTCACATAACCTTGGTGAGAAACGGTGATTACCACTTCCTCATTAGGAATCATGTCTTCGTAGCTGAAGTCTTCTGCATTATGCTCAATCTCGGTACGACGGTCATCAGCATAGCGATCCTTCATTTCTCGAAGTTCGGTTTTGATGATTTCCATTCGTTTGTCTTCATTGGCAAGAATCTCTTTCAACTCCTCGATCAATGCCATGATCTCCTTGTATTCTTGGATGATCTTATCACGCTCCATTCCGGTGAGTCTCTGGAGACGCATGTCAAGAATTGCTCTTGCTTGAATTTCACTTAAGTTAAACCGCTCCATCAACCCATTTCTTGCGGTTTCCGGATCTGCAGAATTTCTGATCAAAGCAATCACTTCGTCTAGGTGATCCAATGCAATCAGGTACCCTTCTAAAATGTGTGCTCTCTTCTCTGCTTCTTTCAGTTCAAATTCTGTCCGTCTAACTACTACCTCATGTCGATGGCTAACGTAATGAACGATCAGATCCTTAAGGTTCAGTGTGTAAGGACGACCTTTGACTAGAGCAACATTATTTACTGAGAAAGAAGTTTGTAGCGCTGTTTGCTTATAAAGGTTATTCAAAACCACGCTGGCTACAGCATCTCTTTTGAGTTCATAAACCACACGCATACCTGACCGGTCAGACTCATCACGAATGGCAGAGATACCTTCTATCTTTTTCTCATTAATCAATTGAGCGGTCTTTTCGACCATGTTGGCTTTATTGACCATGTAGGGAATCTCGGTGATGACAATCATCTCTCTGTTTCCTCCGTCCTTGACCTCCACATTGGCTTTACCTCTGACTACAATTCTACCTCGACCTGTTTCAAATGCAGCTTTAACCCCATTGTAACCATAAATAATACCACCTGTAGGAAAGTCTGGCGCAATGATGTATTTCATCAATTCGGCTACGGTAATATCTCTGTTCTCAATGTAGGCGATAATGCCGTCAATGACTTCTCCTAGGTTGTGAGGAGCCATATTTGTAGCCATACCTACTGCAATTCCCGAAGCTCCGTTCAAAAGAAGGGCTGGTACTTTTGCGGGTAAAACGGTTGGCTCTTTTAATGAATCGTCAAAGTTAAACTGGAAGTCAACGGTATCTTTATTGATATCAACCAGAAGCTCCTCAGCGATCCTCTTCAATCGGGCTTCAGTATATCGCATCGCAGCAGCATTGTCTCCATCGATGGAGCCAAAGTTACCCTGACCATCTACGAGTGTATATCTAAGAGACCAATCTTGGGCCATTCTGACCATGGTCTCGTATACAGCAGAATCTCCATGAGGGTGGTACTTACCCAATACTTCACCTACAATTCTGGCAGATTTCTTATAAGGTTTGTTGTGTAATACACCGAGTTCCTGCATCCCGTAAAGGATACGTCTATGAACTGGCTTGAGTCCGTCACGGACATCCGGAAGTGCTCTGGAAACAATAACCGACATCGAATAATCGATGTAGGCACCACGCATTTCCTCTTCAATGTTAATTGGAATGATGTGCTCGTTTTCTCCTTGGGCCATAAAATGCTTTTTCTCGCGTCAAATTTAAGGCTGCAAGATAGTAAAAAGCACAAGGTTAAAAAACCCTGAATTCACATCAAAAAGGCCGATTTTGAGGGATTAATACCATTGTCCCACTTTTCGGTTTTGAAACCTGAAAACTGAACTTCCCCGGTATTCAACTCCATTATGCATGTGCTTCATTACTACTCCGCAGCCTGGTATTTTACAGCGTTTGGTACCGGGTATTTTCATAGCGAAGCCTGCTTGAAGCCCATAAACCATTTGTTCAATGTTCTGAAATTCAGAAAAGTCACTCGATGCAAAGGTGAACTTTCTGAGCTCTCCTCCACCTTTTAAAAACACTTTTGCATATTCTGAAAAATCATATTCCATTCTCAATGATGCTCCAAAATAAGGGTCTTCTGAAACCGCCAATCTCGGAGTATAAGGTGCGCCTGGCAAATCTAATGCAGGATCATAAGCCTTAGTAAGCTTCATATTTCCAAACTCTCCTTCCAAAATAAACCTCCAAGGATAGTTAGCTCTTGCTCTCTGCTTAAGTTCAGACTGCATGTAAAGGTTATTGGTACTATATTTTCTATACTGCCATTTCAAAATGGATTGTCTGCGTTTGGCATCAAAAAGAACCAGCCCAACTGTTCCGTAGGTCTTTGAGATCTGATAAGTGGCACCTTCAAATTTAAACTCGTGGTCATTTCCACGCATGGGTGCAAGATTTCCCCATTCTCTTCCAAAGCCTCCGCCGATAGTAAGCAGGTTGAACAAATTAATTCTTACACCTCCGTTGACTACGGGCAACACCCAATCACCACCTCTCAAACTCAGGGTATCAGACAGCGAAAAAGAAGAACTTTCTAAATTCTGAAACTTTGAAATGGGATAACGATTTGGGAATTCTGAGTAAAATGTGGTACCCATTTGTTGGTAGGCTGCCCCAGTGGAGAACTCCAAAGAAAACATCTCCAAGACATTCCGGTAAGCATTGCCGATTCCCGATTCACTTTTTGGATTTTTTGCTTTGGAAGAAATTCCAAAAATATCATCATCCTGACCAAAGCCAGAAACACTGACAGCGGATAAGAGAAAAAGAGCAATGCAAACGGATTTTCTGATCATGATTGGGTAACGAATTCAGACTTATTTTGGTGTGAAAATAAAAAAAGAAGCCTCTTTTTAAGGAGACTTCTTCAAATCTTTTGCCAGTATGCTTTTGGGTCAATTTTTAATTTCCTTCAGATTTTTTTTCCTTCATAGAAAGGATCATTTGATCCAATTTTTCTTTCAAAACAGGATTTGCTTTGATAGCTGTATTGACTTTGTTGTATATACTTACTCCCAAAACCTCCTCATTTTTAATCAATTCTGTTTTATATTCTACCACAGATTGTTGTAATGAATCCTGAAAATCTTTGATGGCTTTGTAGGCACCACGCTCCTCCTCGGTCAATTTAATTTCTTCTTCTTTGGCTGAATTGCCCCAAGCAGCTTTGATTTCATTGTACCTAGCCCCGCCGGCAATTACCTCGTTGTTTAAAATCATGTTTTTAAGCTCCTCAGTCTTATTTTCCACATACTCCACGGTCAGGACCTCCACATTGGCAAATTTTTTAAGATCCTCATCTGTCACTTCATTTTGAGCTGATTCTTCCTGAGCAAAAGCCGCTATACTCAACCCTCCAAATAGCATCAAAAACATCAAAATTTTTCTCATAACTAATAAACTTTTAAAATGAAACATGAATCAATAAAGACCTTAACGTCTTTAAAGACAAGTTAAAAAGTCTAAAGGAAAATAATTTTTGATAAATGGTAAGGCTAAAAAATCAAAGAGACTTAAGCTCAGCGATGGTAGCAATAGGGTCTGAAGAAGTAAAGACAAAGCTACCTGCAACAAGAATATCAGCTCCTGCTTCAAGCAGTAAAGGCGCATTTTGAAGGTTGACTCCTCCATCGATTTCAATCAATGCTTTAGCGTCTTTTGAAGTCAACAAATCCTTTAGCCTCAATACCTTGGAATAGGTGTTTTCAATAAAACGCTGACCTCCAAAACCCGGGTTAACAGACATCACACATACCAAATCCAATTCATCAATCACATCACGAAGAAATTCTACTGGAGTATGCGGATTGATCGCCACTCCCGCTTTTGCTCCTAGTTTTTTGATGGCCTGGAGGGTTCTATGGAGGTGGGTGCAAGCTTCATAGTGAACAGTTATGATCTCTGCTCCAGCATTTCTGAAAGTCTCTAAATACAAATCAGGTTGCTGAATCATCAGATGCACATCCAATGGCTTTTGGGCGTGACGATGAATCGCTTCGGTCACTGGCACTCCAAAAGAAATGTTTGGGACAAAGATCCCATCCATAATGTCAACATGGATGTAATCCGCCTGAGACGCATTGAGCATCGCTACTTCCTGCTGAATATTACCAAAATCAGCTGCTAATATGGAAGGTGCTATTCGAGGAGCCATAGGAATTATACTTTGAGATGAAGATCAAGGTGCTTGACCTTGGTGGTTATTTTTTGATGAGTTTGGTACGAGATACATGAAGCCCATCTGTCAACTGAATTATATAAAGACCGGGTTGAAGTTTAGCTAAATCAACTTGATAGGGTACTTCCTTGGATTCTCTAAGCAAAATTTGTTTTACTACCACTCTTCCCGAAACGTCAAACACTTTGAAATCCAATTCCTTGTTAGCTCCATAACCAATGGTTAACAGATCATCGGTTAAAGGATTGGGGTAAATTCCAATTGCCTGTTTTTCCTCAGAATCAATATTCAAAATTTCCCCCAAATAGGCTTTGGAAAAATTAGGAATGCCATAACCAAGATTATTATCAGGCTTTTCGTATTGAGATGCACTTCTGAGCAGATTCAAAATAAGCTGGTCTTTTTTCCATTCAGGTCTGGCTTGCCAAAGTCCAGCAGCCAACGCCGCAACTTGTGGAGCAGAAAATGAGGTTCCTTGACCTGTACCTACTGCACCATTTTCTCTAATGAGCACTGCGGATTGACCAAATGCCACCAGCTCTGGCTTGATACGACCATCTGCAGTTGGACCTCTTGAACTAAAGCTGGAAACCGTAGAGGTAGTTGTCACAGAACCCACGGAAATAATACCCTCTGCGTCAGCAGGCGCAATGAGGCTAGAAACTCCAGCCCCACCATAATTACCTACACTGTTCACTACCAAAATTCCCTTTTTGGCAGCGATGGTTGCTCCTCGAGTGATGTAAGTCGTCTTGCCATCCAATTGCTGTTTGGTGTAAGTCGTGGCAGGATCGTCAAAATCGATGTATCCTACCGAACTATTGATGACATCCACCCCAAGACTATCGGCATATTCGGCAGCCCTCACCCAGTTGAATTCCTCAATGCGGTATTCAGTGGCCACCTCTTCTGTAATGACAAAAATAAAATTGGCATCATAGGCACCTGCCACCAATTTAGCCTGCTCATTGGAAGCGATCAGGGAAGCCACATTTACCCCATGGGGATGTTCTCCAAAGACTTCAGTCCTCCAAGGTCTGACAAAATCCTTCTGACCTATAACTTGATTTTTGGAAAACAAATGCGCAAACGAACTGGCTGTTTTCATACCGGGAAACCCGGCATCAAACACAGCCACAGTTACTCCTTTTCCGGTAAATCCTGACTGGTGCATTTTGTCAATTCCAATGAGTTGATTTTGAAAATCGTAGGCATTGGATTGAACCTCAGATTGCCTGAGATGCCACTTAGGATGGATTTTTGTTGAATCAAAAGTCTGTGCAGCCTCACCAGGAAGCAACCTTGCACCCGGTCTTAGTAAAAAGCCTTTAGCCACCATTTCGACTCGGTCCACAAATGGCAAAGCTTGAATAGTTTTTGCCTTTGCCTCATCTGTCACCACAATGGCCGCATTTAGCCATTTGGAGGTATAGAGTAAATCTCTGGTCAATGGCAAAACCTGCGCTACATACTTCTCAGGTACAGGCAAATCCAAACTGTCTGCTTGCAGGTTTTCACGGGTTCTTCTATCAAGTGCTTTCTGAGTCAAAAAGACCTTAGGATTGGACAATGACAGGGAAGTCTGCGGCTTAAATTTGAAAAAAACCGCATATCGATCTTGTGAAAAAAGATCATGACTAGTTCCCAATAAAAATACAAGCAAAACTAAAAGCCTATCGCACCTCATAATCCACCAATTTCATTTTTACCCGATATCCACCATTTATTAATTGCAAACCGAGACAATTGTTCCTTGAACAATAGGTTAGGACCTCATCGTATTTTTCCACCAAACCTATCCCTTTTTGGTAAATCTCATATCGGTTGTCTCGCTGGGTGACTTTATCGTCTAATTTTTCCTGATTTACCCTGGCAAGTTGGATTTGGGTCTTCCCTTCAAGAGTTCCAATTCCTACTGAATCTATTTCAAATTCATCTGCTGCAAAGGCCCGAAAGGCATTTCCATTCCATTTTTTACCCAACTCAGGCGGAAAATTCATAGCAACCACTGGTTGGTTATTTATCGTTCTGACCAAGGCATTATTCTTCACCTGAAGCGAATATTCAAGTACTTTGTTCCAAGAAGTTCGGTTTGTGGACTTGGATCTCTCCACTACAAACACAATTTCACGCTCGGCATTCAAGTAACTTGATCTCAGTCGATCTCTGTAGAAAAACTTGGAAGATTCAGCATCATTTTCTCCAAAGTAAATGGTCTCATCGACTTCATAGATCCAAAAATTTCCCAAAACAAGAGGCTGAAAATCTTTTCCATTGTCTAATTGTATCGGTTCGATTTCTTGGTTGCAAGAAATCAAGGTTACACAAGAAAAAAACAGAAGTAGGTGAAGATAGCTCCTCATAAGATCGATCAATGCCTAAAAATACAAGGAATTTCCAGCTTAAGCACATCCAAAATCCCAATTCCTCAAACCCAAAATTTACTTTTCTCGCAAAAAATGCATGCTTACCTTAGCGCAACCAAACTTGGATAGCGGATATGTCTTTAAAAACTTTTGTAAAAATAAACCGAATCACCAATCTCACCGATGCCAGGTATTGTGCTGGAATGTATGCAAACGTGATCGGTTTCAGTCTGGAAGCTGATTCCCCTCATTTTGTCTCCCCCTCTCATTTTGGAGAAATTACAGGTTGGATTTCAGGAATTGAATTTGCCGCTGAGTTTAAGGATGCTTCTCCGGAAGAAATAATGGCAACATTAGAACAGTATCAGGGAATCACCTGGGTGGAATCAGAGCAACTTGATTCACTCCTTGATTTGCAAGTGGAGGGATTAAATTTGATCTACAAACTTCAGTTTGAAAACCTCGGTAACCTTGATGATTTAGCTGAAAAGGTAAAAAATCATTCCTTTTCTTTTCATCTAACTTCCAAAGAAGATACCCTCACTCCTGCTCATTTTGACGTTATCCATTCCCTTTCCTCAATCGGTAAAGTCATTTTAGGATTTGGAATTTCGGCGGAAAATGTGGCCCAGCTAAGTGCCAATCCATTCATCAGCGGATTGGCATTGGATAGCGGAGATGAGATCAAGCCGGGTTTAAGGGACTTTGATTTATTGGCGGATATCTTAGAAGCCCTGAAAATAGAAGACTAAACAAAGAGCCCCGAACTTTTCAATTCGGGGCTCTTTGTTATTTATACTTCCATTTTTAGCTATCCCACAAATCTGAAAGCTTGTAAGGACTTTGAGGACCGGTGAAGAAGCTTCCGTCAACGAATCGGTGAGACACTCCAATATGGGCTAGCTGAGACAAATCCTCTTGGTCTAGCGTCAACTCAGCTGCTTTTAAATTATCCTTGATCCGATCCTTATTGATTGACTTAGGAATGACGGCAATCGATCTGGCAATTGACCACGCGATCAATACTTGACCTACGCCTACTTGATGCTTCTCTGCAATTTTTTTAACTACTGGATTATCCAACAGCGTAGGATCATCCTTGTGTCGCTCAGCTCTGGAATCAGGTGAACCTAATGGTGAATACGCTGTAAGCAGTACTTCATTTTCCCTACAAAAATCAACAAGCGCTTGTTGGGGCAGAAATGGATGAAGTTCGATCTGATTCATTTCCGGTTTTTCACCATTTAAGGCCAACAACTCATTCAATTTGGCTTGATTGAAGTTGGATACTCCAATATGTTTGGTCAAGCCTAAAGCTTTGATATCCTGCATGGCTTCCCAGGTTTGTGCCAAAGGAACATCCTGATAGGTGTAGAACTCCTCTCTCAACTTCGCAAAACCTACCCCAGGCTTGAAAGCGATGGGCCAGTGGATGAGGTAAAGATCCAAATAATCCAAGCGAAGATCATTGAGTGTCTTATCCAAGGCAGGCTTCACATCCTCGTGTCGATGGGAATCATTCCACAACTTGGAAGTCACAAAAAGGTCTCGTCTTTTTACCAATCCTTCAGCTATGGCATCGTGAATTCCTTGCCCTACTTCACGCTCATTTTGATAAATCGCAGCACAATCGATATGTCTGTATCCTGCCTCAATTGCCCAAAATACAGCCTGACGGACTTCTCCGGGCTTACTTTTCCATGTTCCTAAGCCTAAAATTGGAAGTTGGTCTCCGTTTTTAAATGAAAGGGTTTTCATCTGGTAGATTCTTAATAGTGTGGTTAAATTTAAATTTCTTGAAGTGTATTCGATTCAAGTATTTTTCAAAGGGCAGCTTTTTTTTCTAAGTAATGCTTAAATCTATTCATGACCCAAAGGTGAAGTTTCGCTTGGGTGTGGATATAAACGAACCACGGCAATCGTGGCACAAATTCATGAATGGCGGATATGATGTATTTGCTGTCAAGCACTTCTCTAAATTCAAGCCAACCATAATCAAAACGCTTTACCAGCCAGCCACCCGTAATGTAGAACAGCTGCCTCTGACTATCACTACGATCGGGTATCTGAGTCAGTTGCAGCATGGGTTCTTTTCCCCATAGCAAATGAAAACCCAAATCACCTCTAGCGCTTACTTTTCCCCGAATAATAAATCTGAAAAAAATTGGAAGCCAAATGGCATACCGATTGGCTACCCAAAGGGCAGAATTTTGACCCTTGTTTGGCATCCGTTGAATAGATCGAACTGTATTTTTCACCCCTTCTGAACGGACAAAGACAGGCATTTTAGGACGTTCAACAGTTTCCAAAGCCACTTTTACCGACTCTTCATAACTGAGGTAATCCATGTTTTTTTGCTTGAATTTATAGCTGGGATTAACCAAAAGGGTGTGGCGTAAACTTTCAACTAAAGGAGAAACCAACTGAGGCGGACTATCACCAAATAAGCCCACCCAGAACTTGGAAAGACCTAAAGAAAAAACAGGTACTGAAAATACAAATCGTTTTTTCTCCATCACTTGGGCTGTCCGCTCAAGCATTTCCCGATAGCTCATCACCTCTGGACTTCCGATTTCGATGATTTGATCATACACCTTAGGATTGCCGATGCAGGCATCCAATATTACTAGTGTATCATGGAGGGAAATGGGCTGAGTCAAAGACTCTGTCCATTGGGGACACATCAGGACAGGCAGTTTTTTGACCAGATTTTTGATCATGTCAAAACTTGACCCACCTGGACCTACTATGATCGAAGCACGAATTGCAGTCAATTTGGACTTTCGAGAGCGCAACGTCTGCTCAACTTCAAGCCGGCTTTTGAGATGTCGTGAGAGTTTTTCCTCGGGTTCGTCCGGAAGCAAACCTCCGATATAGATGATCTGCTTGACCTCATTGAGCGCTGCTGCTCTGCTAAAATTATCTGCAAGTAGCAGGTCTGTGTCTTCAAAACTCCCTTGGTTCAACCTGGTCGATGCACTCATGGAATGAACCAAATAAATAGCTACATCCACACCTCTTAATGCTTCTACCGTAGAAGTAATCGAATACAACTCCACTTGCCTCCATTCTACCTCAGGATAGGGATTGAACTGAACCTGTCTTCTGCTAAGTCCGATGAAATGATACCGGTCTTTGTATTGGTCAATGAACCAACTTCCGATGTACCCTCCTGCCCCTGCAATCGCAACGGTCAGTTTTTTGGAAGGAAGTTCGGAGGATGGATTCATAAAAAAAGGGCTGAATACAAGTTTAACCTGCTCAGCCCTTTTAAAGTTTTTATTAACCCTTATTTCATTGCCATTTCGTAGGCTTTGGTTGTGGTGTAGTACTTGGTGATCATGTTGGGTACTTCCCAAGCTGGCATAGTTCCAAATTTGTAATACTCCAAAAACTTCTCCGTAACCTGTGCAAAATGTGCTTCGTGCCCATTATGATAGCTATCCGGGATGATCACTTGGTATTCTCCTGAAGGCATCAATTGCAGATCAATTCCAGGATATTTAGCTTGAAGAGTCTGTTTGACTGCCTTTTCCAAATCAGACTGAGCCGAACCAATGAGTTTCACATAAAGCGCAGGTCGGTAATTTTCTTCTTTGCCTTGACGGATGATCAGATTGGCTTTAGTGCCTCTCATCATGCTGTAATGGGTATCTCCTGTCCCCTCGGGAGCTTGATAGTTCCACACCACACTTACTTTCGCATGCTTGCCTTTGAGCGTGTAGTTCATTTCTCCGTTGCTGAGGACTTCTAGGTTTCCATTTTTGACATTCTTAGCCAAAAAGTCAGAGAAAGCTGATTTCCCTGTCACTTGGGTAAACTCTTTCAAAGTCATCGTGGTAGGCCAAAGCTTGGCTGTATTCATCTTTACATCGGCAGTATCCAAAACCTGATCGGGAAACGCTTCCCATTGAATCAAATCCACCAAGTGAGTAGTCACGTCGACGATTCCGGTTCCCTCTGTTTCCACATCAAAAAACCAATCTGGTCTCACCAAAGGTACACCCGACACATATTTGAAAAAGTGATGTACCGAAACCTTTGAAATGGCAGGATCCTCTGGGGTCCCATCTTCCAAGGTTCCAAATACTTCAGGAATCATCGAAAGCTCACGCTGAAGCAAGGTGGTGATCTCAAATCGCTCCGTCATGATGTCGTAGAGCAAGAGATTTTTGTTTTTGGCAGTTTGAAACGCGATGAGCAGTTTTTTGAACCCAGCCGGATTGATGACCAATGGCTTGTCTGCATAAACATGGATTCCATTTTCGACCGCGGATAGGATGTAATCGATTTTAACATCGTTCTTTCCTGCTACCATCATGACGTTTCCCGGCTTTTGGGAGATCATCTTTTGGAGGTAATCTGCTCCGGAATAAACTTCCAAATTCCAAGCAGTGGGATTCTCAGGTCTCCCATTGTAGGAAGCGAGGCGATTGAGGTGATCTTTGAGCTCCGCACCCTCAGGAGCAAAAATGTACACCGTCGAATCCACATCAGCATACATGGATTTGTGAATCAAACCCGCATGAAAATGTCCCGGATCCAAAGTCATAATGCGTACTCTTGAATCTGATTCAGCGTTATCGGTTTTCATTTCTTTTGGTGCACAACCTGCGAGAAAAAGGGCCAAAAAGGCCCCGGAAATATAGTTTTTGAATATCATGTTATCGGTAAATGGTACTGGTTTAATCTGATTTTAAAAGATTGATTTTCAAGCTAAAAGCAGGTAAAACAAAGCTTCTTTTTTTCAACTTTCTGTCTTCAGCTTTCTGATTTTAACTTTCAGACTTTCACATAATCTGTCCCCCATGGCTTTCGCTGCGGTCGGCTGAGATGGGAGTTTGCCTCGGCATCATTGACAAACTGTTCTTTGGCAGGATCCCATTCCAGCTTTCTGTTGACCTTCATTGCCACATGACTTATGAGACAAACCGAGCACGCACGATGACCGATTTCTACAGGAGAAAGCAGTTCTGCTTTACCTTGAATGGCATCAAGCCAGTTGCCGTGATGCTCTGTACTTCGGATTAGTCGGATTTCATTTTCTCCAATGACCGATTGAAGGATTTTAGGATCAGAAGCATCCAAAGCTTTGGCATTATTTCCTTGAGCCACCGGATCAGAGGAAGATGCCACATAATTCCCTCTTGACACCCAAATCCAACCTTCAGTACCCTCGTATCGGATGCCGTTTGGATAGCCTCCCGAAGTCAGCATGACCACGCCATTGTCATATTCTGCCTTGACCATGAAGTCTCCATGGACATTCCACAAACCGGATCTTGGAAATTCTGCCACGGCCTCAATGTACCGAGGACCTGTCAACTCGGTATCAATCCCCCAAGAAGCGGAATCAAAATGATGCTGTCCCCAGCCTGTGATCATTCCTGCTCCATAATTTTCATGTCTTAGCCATCCCGGCCGACTGTAGTCATGTTGCGGATGCACCCCAATCTCTGTGTAGGGAACCTCAGGAGTGGACCCAAGCCACATGTCAAAATTCAGATTGGAAGGAATCGGCATGGCAGGTGCCTCCGGACCAGAAGGATCCCCAGGTAGTCCGATTCGAACGGTATGCACTTTTCCGATTCGGCCATTTCTCACCAATTCAGCTGCTATTCTGAATTGCTCGCTCGAGCGCTGTTGAGTACCCAATTGAAGTACCACCCCTGTTTTATTGACGACATTGACGAGTTGGCGTCCCTCCTTGATGGTAAGAGAAGTCGGCTTTTGCACATAAATATGCTTACCGGCCAATGCCGCCTCCATCGCAGGCTGAGAATGCCAATGGTCAGGAGTAGAAATAATCACCGCATCGATATCCTTATTGAGGAGCATTTCACGGTAGTCACCATACTGCTTGACATCGAGGTAAGGACTCCCCATTTTTTTGGTATAGTAACTTTCTACCAGTTTCTTACCATCTGCCATTCGCTTGCTGTCCACATCGGATACAGCTACAATTCTGGCGACCTCGTGCTGCCACGTACCTGGCAAATCATGCTCTCTGGCAATGCGGCCACAGCCGATCTGTCCGATGTTGATTTTATTAGATGGGGCATTTTTGCCAAAAACTGAGGCAGGAACAATGGTAGGAATACCAAAAGCCGCTGTTGCAAGGGCTGTTTTCTTCATAAAGTCTCTTCTTTCCATAAGTATTAAGAGGTAGGTTGTTCGGGTTATTATTTGACGAATGCTCTCCAGTAAGCTTCTGCTTCTTCTGGGCTCAATTCCCCATCAAAGACAATCATTCTATATTTCAGACTGTATCGGTTATTGGGCTGAAGATCCCAAGACTCATGTCGGATCGGGCAAAACTCGATAAACACATTTCCTTTTCCATTGTACTGTCCCACTGGCCAAACTCGTAAGGGTTCCGGATGTGCTTTATTAGTGTTGTGACTCAAGAATAAAATCCCGCTTTGGCCTGAGGCATCACCGGTTCTTCCTTTGACGATGATCCATTTGGCGTTGGAACCATCGGCAGTTTTTCGGTCTTTTCCTTCGGATGTCAAAATGGTACTATTGTCATCACCCCAGAGTTCGGTGGCACGAAACCCTATTCCTCCTCCATATCGGTAATCATCCAATAAGATTCCACCGGGGATTTTGGTGGAAATGGTGGTCGTATAGTCTACCATGTAACGTCCCTTATCGGCAGGCTTTACTTTGATTCTCAGATCTTCTTCGATCGCAATTCGCTCCGCGTCGGGAGCTTTGAGATCGATGTGATTTTGACGGACATTCAGTTCAGCGGCTCCCCCTGCGATCTTCTTGGAAAGTACATGAGAAAAATCAACCCGTCCTTTTTCATCCCCCAAATTCCAAAAATCCACTTCCCTCCCGCTGATCGTTGCTCGTGTCCAAGGTCCCCAAATCCCGTAATGATGGTAATGATCTGCAGGTTGGATTCGACTCAGGACTTGACCGCTTGGAGAAGTGATCGGATGAATAAAACCCGATTTGCTGAAGGCTTCTTTGACTCCAGCAGGCACAGGTTCTTTCTTAGTTTGATAGGTTAATACGCTTTGATTATCAATGAGAAAATCTATACCAGTTGAAGTTTCTTTTAAATCAATCTTTTGCGAAAACGATCGCGTAAAAAAACCTAGAAATACGAGCAGTAGAAGTAAATTTCTTTTGAAAGGCATGGAAAATTCAGGTTATTGGGCTACGAGTTTGAAGATATCAAATTCTCAAAGAAAGAATCCAAACTAACCCACCTAAGTCCTATGATGAGGAATATTTTCTACGGAATCGTTTTCTTGCTTTCCGCCCAAATTTCACTAGCGCAAGGCCTACCCGAGGTCACCTTAGACGAGCAATGGAAAGCCAAAATCCAATCTCTTGCTCCGCAGAAAACCCGATTTCCCAGCAATAAAAAGAAGCATGTCCTGGTATTTTCTCTGCATACAGGCTTCAAACATTGGGTGATCCCACACACCGAAGAAATGATTAAAATCATCGGGGAAAAAAGCGGATCCTTCACGGTGACAGGCAGTAAAGATATCCTCGAGTTTGAAGCCAAAAACCTCAAAAAATATGATGCAATAATCCTAAACAATACCTGTTCGATCGGTGATCATCGCAACCTCTTTTGGGATAAGCTCAAAGAAAATACGGCGGTCGATTCTGCCACATCTATGAAAAAGGCCATCGAATTGGAAAATAACCTTCTTGCTTACGTGAAAAAAGGAGGAGGATTGTTTGTGCTGCACGGCGGTGTGACTACCCTGAATAATTCTTGGGATTTCAGTCGCTTGCTTGGAGCGAGTTTTGACTACCATCCTGTCCAGCAAAACTTTCAGGTAAGACTAGAGGATGCTAATCATCCACTCGTTCAAGCTTTTCCTGCTGAGGGATTCAACCATGTAGACGAACCCTATTTCTATAAAAATGCCTACGATGAGTTGGATTTCAAACCCTTGCTATATTTCAATAATGCTGAAATCAAAAATCAGCGTAATGGTCAAGAACGTACCGAAGGCAAAACTTACGTGGCTTGGATCAGAGCAGAGGGAAAAGGGAAAGTCATGTATGCTTCTCCTTCACACAATGCCCAAAGCTTCGAAAATCCACAACTGTTGCAGTTTTTCCTAGATGGCATGCAATACGTCGTGGGAGATGTGGATTGCGATGAAACTCCGATTAAGAAGTAAAAAAAATCACTGGTCTTTCATATAGTTAAAGCGCATCACGGTTGGAGTGAATGCGCTTTTTTTATCTAGTTGGAATTCAATTTTTTTCGCCATTTCACTCAAAAACCCACGCGAATAGTTCAGTGCTTTTTTGCCATCAGGCATTTTTTAGCCAATTTCCCATCATGGAAAATGACAATCTGGAAAATCTCAAATCGTTTTTGGAAGAAGAGCTTTTTCTGATTCCTGAGGATCTCAAAAAACTGGAAGAGGAACTTTCCGGAAGTGGATCAGGAATAAATTTGAACGGGATGCCTAAGGCAATTGTGGCCTCACCGCCCAGCTCCTCACCTCCTGTTCGTTCTGAAACATCCGAACTTGAAAAAGTGAAGGAAGAGGTCAAAGCCGAACCGATTCCGTTAAAAGGGAATTTCACCAAAGGGATCCTCATTCTGCATGAAGAATCTGAACTGAGTGCAGAAGTAATGGACATGCTGGTCAAAATGATCAATGCATGTGGTCACTCCATGAATGAGGTTGGTATGGTATCATCTGAGGTTTTGGAAAATCGAAGCATGGAAGACTTCCAAGCTCTCAATGCCCACGTGGTTCTGAAATTTGGAAGAATTAAACATCCGATCAATGCCATCTCAGCTCCACCTTATGAGATCTATGCAGAAGAGGAAACCGAATATTTGTTTGCCGATGCACTAACCTCCATTTCTGAAGACAAAAATCTCAAGAGAAAGCTATGGAGTTCTCTCCAAGTTTTATTCAACTTATCTACCGGAACAAAATGAACGCTGAACAAACCAAATGGGCACGAAGATTCAAATGGATCAGTTTGATCGAAGGACTATCCTTTCTGATTCTTCTGGGAATTGCCATGCCTTTGAAATACATGTTTGATATGCCTTTGGCTGTTACTTACGTAGGCTGGGCGCATGGGCTTCTATTCATTGTATACATCTACCTCGTGTTTCCCACAGCTCAAAGTCTAAAATGGGAATTTGGCAGAACCTTCTTTGCTTTGCTCGCATCCATCCTTCCGTTTGGACCTTTTATTTTTGATCGAAACATCAAAAAGAGCCAGCAAACCAAATTTTAATCCATGGCTTTGATCAGTAAAAAAAAGCTCATTTACCCCATCGGCCCGGGCTTGCGTCGTTACCTGATCAAGTATGGAAGAGAAGTGGATATCCCGATTCATTACCATGAATTGTTAAGGTATTCCAATTCGATTGCACTCTATGATTCCAAAGATCAGGACACCCTATGGGAAACAGTTTTTTATGACCAAAGTGATCGGGAGGAAATTCACCAAAACGTAAAAAAGATCTACGCTCAGCTCAAAGCAGGTGGAGATATGTCGGTCATGGAGCATTTATACATAGACCGAATAGATTTGTGCATTTACGGAAATACACAGCCCTTTCGGGTGAGAATTGTCAATCGGATCAACGATAACTTTGACTATTTCTACATTAAAAATGCCGATGCATCACGGGTTTATGGGCTGGAACTGGAGGATCTACTTTCCCCAAACAGGATAAGTTATTTGGTACACAAAAACACCCTGATCGAGGAACATGTAGCAGGAATCCCCGGGGAGAAATTTATGCGTCAGCACATGGATGACCCTAATCTCAACCCCATCCGACTGGCCAAAGAGTTTGTTAAATTCAACGAGCGTTGCTTTGTCAGGCTGCTGGGAGACATGCACTCTTCCAATTTTGTGGTGGATGTGACCCCAGACTTTGAGGAGACGCACTACCGTATTCGGGCCATTGACTTTGATCAACAATCTTATGAGGGAAAAAAGTCCATTTACCTGCCTCAGTATTTCAAAGAAAATAATGCGCTGATCAAGCTGGGAATGGATTTCATCACGCCTGAATCAATGAGGCAGTACCAACGCGAAGAAAGAGCATTGATCGCTACCAGACTCAAGTCATCGCATAAGGAAATTGAGGACATCCTCCATACAATGGAAAAGGACAAAATCTCTCCCTCAGAAAACGTGGAATCTTTGAAAAAAGAATTGGCTAAGCATTATAAAAATGAACGATTCCTTCAATGTTCCAATATGGGTGGAATATTAAGGACGAGTCTCGAACAAGTGCTTGGTTAATGCCCTTGCGAAAAGGGTTAAATTTTTATTCAAAGATTTCTGTTATCTAAATCATGCATTTCATTTATTCTTTCGCTTTTCAATAATCATTCTATCTAAATTGAGGCAGATCACCTAATTCCATGACAAGAAACCCAAAGCTATTTCCTATACTTGTCGTTTGAAAAACTGCAAGAATTAATTCTGTCTCCTTTTCAATCATTCCAATACCCCACAAACCATGAGTAAATTCAATTTTGGAGATGTTTTTATAATCGATGATGATATCGTGGTGAGGATTCTTGTCATGAAAATCCTCAAGAATATCGGTTATCAGGGAAATATTCACCAATTCGAAAATGGGGAATTGGCATTGAATGAAATTACTGAACCTACAAAAGATGTCACCAAATCAGGATTTAACCTGGTTTTATTGGATATAAATATGCCAACCCTGGATGGTTGGGGATTCTTGGATGGTTTTACTGCCTTGGCTGATGACCAGAAAAAAGGCCACTACATCACCATGATCACCAGCTCCATTGATCTTTCAGATAAGGAGAAAGCATTTAGCTACCCGGATGTAAAAGACTTTATCCAAAAACCAGTTTCAGTTCAATTATTAAAAGATTTTTTGATTCAACATAAGCTGTTGGAAGAGTAAAAATGAACCGTATTCCTAGATAGAGCCGAACGAGATCAAGCCAAAAAAAAGGGGGAAAAGCTAAGCTTCTCCCCTTTTTTGATTACTTGACTAACCGTCTTAAATAAGTGCCGTATCCGCTCTTTCCAAGCTTATCGGCAGCTTTCAACAACTCTTCATTACCAATAAATCCATTGCGGTAGGCGATCTCCTCTATACATCCGATCTTCAATCCCTGTCTCTCTTCGATTACTTCCACAAACTGTGCCGCCTGAAGAAGTGACTGATGGGTTCCGGTATCTAACCATGCAGTCCCTCGATTCAGGATGGCTACTTGGAGTTGCCCCATTTTGAGGTATTCATTGTTGATATCTGTGATTTCCAACTCACCTCTAGGGCTGGGCTTGATGTTTTTAGCTATTTCTACCACTTGATTGTCGTAGAAATACAAACCTGGAACGGCAAAATTGGACTTCGGATTTAAAGGTTTTTCTTCGATGGAAATTGCCTTTTGATTGTCATCAAATTCAACTACTCCATATCGCTCAGGATCATTTACATGATAAGCAAAAACTACCCCCCCTTCCGGATTCGTATTTTCCAGCAAGGTTTTGTGTAATCCTGAACCATAAAAGATGTTGTCACCAAGCACCAAAGCTACCTTGTCATCACCGATAAAATCTGCGCCAATAATAAATGCCTGTGCCAGACCATCCGGACTCGGTTGTACAGCATACTCAAAACGACAACCGACTTGAGACCCATCACCCAAAAGCTTCTGAAATGCAGCTGAATCTTCAGGGGTGGTAATGATCAAAATTTCCCTAATCCCAGCCATCATCAAGACTGACAGCGGATAATAAATCATGGGTTTGTCGTAGACAGGCATCAGCTGTTTGCTGACCGCAATGGTGAGTGGATAAAGTCTCGTACCGGATCCTCCGGCTAAAATGATTCCTTTCATTAGTTCAACAAATTTTTAATTATCAATTGAAACCAAGCCTTAAAGAATGTCGATCGCTGATCTAATTCTTACCTATTGGTTTCAAAGGAAAAAGAATGAATTAAGCGCAAAGCTAAAATCCTTGGAAGATATTTAAACAGAAAATTTCATTACTGGAGAATTTAATCCAGCTCAACTGAAGAAGAAAGAATAGATTTGAGGTAAAAAAGAATACGAATCATGGTAAAATCGCCTCTTTTGATCTTTATTCTGTCTCTGCTCACTTGGTCTTGTACTACACCACAGGCCACTTTTGAACCTAGCCAATTGGAGCAGTTTCGTCCCGAATACCATTTTTCCCCCGCAAAGGGCTGGATGAACGATCCAAACGGATTAATTTACATCGATGGAGAGTATCATCTGTTTTTTCAGCATTATCCAGATACCACGGTTTGGGGGCCCATGCATTGGGGACATGCAGTTTCCAAAGATTTGATCAATTGGGAAGAACTTCCTATTGCTATTTATCCGGATAGTTTGGGATACATTTTCTCAGGAAGTGCGGTCTATGATGAAGCTAACTCCAGTGGATTGGGCACTTCAGAAAATCCCCCATTCGTAGCCATTTACACCTATCATGACATGGCGGGTGAAAAGTCAGGAGCCGGCGATTACCAAAAACAAGCCATTGCCTACTCTTTGGACAAAGGTCGGACTTGGATCAAATTTGAAGGAAATCCTGTACTTCCAAATCAGGGAATCAAGGACTTTCGAGATCCCAAGGTATCTCAGGTCATCCAAGCGAATGGACAAAGACTTTGGGTGATGACCTTGGCTGTGAAAGATCGCATTCAGTTTTATGGATCTCCCAATTTGAAAGAATGGAGTCTTTTAGGTGAATTTGGACAGGAAATCGGTGCCCACGGTGGGGTGTGGGAATGTCCGGATTTACTACCCTTTACTGCTCCGGATGGCAGCCAAAAATGGGTACTCCTAGTGAGCATTAATCCAGGTGGACCTCAAAAAGGATCAGCAACCCAGTACTTTATAGGAACCTTCGAAAATGGAAAATTCACTCCAGATGATACCATGATTCGTTGGCTGGACTATGGTCCTGACAACTACGCCGGTGTGACTTGGTCTAATTTGCCAAAGGAACAAAACCGGACCCTATTTATAGGTTGGATGAGTAATTGGCTGTATGCCCAGGTAGTACCCACTTCCACCTGGAGATCTGCCACCACCTTACCAAGAGAATTGAGTCTATTTGATGTAGATGGCACGCTTTTGCTCAAGTCATCACCAGCAAAAGAACTTGCATCTCTCAGGTCTGCCTCTTTCGAGGGTTCACATGAAGAAACTAACCTACCCTCTCAAGCAGTAGAAATCCTTGCTGAAGTTGATAATCCTGAAACTTTTTCCATCACCTTTAGCAATGAAGTGGGTGAAGAAGTAACAGTTTCCAAAGAAATGGGCTTGGTAAGTGTGGATCGAAGCAATGCCGGAAAATCTGATTTCCATGAGGATTTTGCCGCTCTTCACTCTGCTCCAATGAGTTGGGAAGCCAAAGAAATCCGAATTTTTCTGGATGGTTCTTCCATAGAAGTCTTTGTCAATGAAGGTGAGCTGGTCATGACTTCGTTACTTTTCCCAAGTTCCCCTTGGAAAAAAGTCAAAGTCAACGGCGGCCTAGATCAAATCCAAATCTTTCAGCTCAAAAAACCCTAATCGGTCGCTAGAATAATTGAAATCTTTTCGACTACATTTGAGGTCAATTGGTTTCTAAAGAAATGAAAAAACGGCTTTCTGCTTTCTTTATCTCGCTCTGCTGGGTGGTAGGCATGATGGCCGTTTTTTCATTTCCTCCAAAGATAGACCTGTATGAAGCCAATCCTGCTGGCAAAACAGTTTTAAAAGAACTGTCAAGTCCGGATTTGCATATCAGAACCTCATTCGAAGAGCTCAAAACACCTCCTTTTGAAATCGATTGGAGGTTAAGTGCGAAACTCAATTCAGAATGGATTCCGGGTTTTCTATCGACGGAGATTGCACATATTTCTTCTTCATTTTTTCAGAAATCAAGATCACTTCTTGACATCCGACAATTTTTTATCCAGTATTTCTATAGTTGGTAGGTGAAATTTTCTTTCAAGGCTATATAGCCAATTAAGATTTATTTCTCACCTCATTCTCATCAACTCATGTTTTCAATCGATCCCGTGACAGCTATCCTGTCATTCGTGCTGTTTTGCGCATTCTCAGTACCATTCATTTATCATATTCAAAAAAACAAGGCCAAGGAAAAACTCCTTCTCCAAAAAATCAAAGCTGAAGGTCAATCTCAGGGAGTTCAAGCCACCGAACTGGAAACTTGGAGAAATCAATATGCTATTGGCCTCGATCCTTCCAAGAAAGTTCTACTCTACACCTTCCTAGGAGAACTTGAAATTTCGTGCTCAATTCCCCTTTCTGATGTAAAAAAAGTGAGTATCTCCAGGAGAACCAGAGAGGCAGGAAATGAAGAGGCCAAAAGAACCCTTATCGATAAAGTCGGACTGGAGTTCACACATGCTTCAGCCAAGAAAAACACTTACCTCGAATTTTATGATTCTGAGCTGTTTTCAGATTTGGCAGGCGAGACACTTCTGGCTGAAAAATGGGCTGAACTCATTCAAAAACATCTTTGATTCAAGCACGGGATGGACAGGAATCTGTCCATCCTTTCAATTCATCTAGTTTACCTAACCCAATCATCTATGAAAAAAGAATCCTGGGGGTCAAGAACGGGTCTAATCCTGGCAATGGCAGGCAATGCGGTTGGCTTAGGAAATTTCCTGAGATTTCCTGTTCAGGCAGTTCAAAATGGCGGCGGAGCTTTCATTTTGCCCTACCTTATTTGTTTCCTTTTAATGGGAATTCCTCTCCTGTTTACCGAGTGGAGTATCGGCCGATTTGGTGGCAAACTTGGCAATCATAGTACCCCTTACATTTTGGACTCGATGAGCTCTAAGTGGTATTGGAAATACATTGGGGTGTTTGGAATCTTTACCAACATTGCGGTGATGGCCTATTATACCTACATCGAATCCTGGACATTCATGTATGTAATCCACAGTGTAATTGGGACCTTTTCAGGTTTGGGCAAAGAGGAGATCAGTCAGTTTTTTGATCAGTATGTACTTTTTCAAGGAGCTGATTTCGGCATTCCTCTATTTCCGGTTTTGGTCTATGTAGGAGTTTTGGGACTCAATGTTTACATCCTCTCCACGGGTTTGGGAGGAATTGAAAAAGTGGCAAAAATCGGGATGCCGTTGCTGATTCTTTTTGGAGTTATACTGGCAGTGAGAGGCTGGACCATGGGAAGTGATTTTGCTTCAGAGGCTTTTCCGGATGCCAATGCGTGGGATGGAATTAATTTTCTTTGGACTCCACAATATAGCTCGCTTGCCGATCCTAAAGTTTGGCTGGCTGCGGCGGGACAGATCTTCTTCACACTCTCGGTGGGCATGGGTTCGATCCAATGTTATGCCTCCTATCTCAAAGAAAATGAGGATATCGCGCTCAATTCTGTTACGGCGGGATTTACCAATGAATTGGTAGAAGTACTGCTTGGGAGTGCTATCGTTATCCCGATTGCAGCGGGGTTTTTAGGGTTGGATTGGGTATTGCAAAATGCAGGTTTTGGAATGGCATTTCAGACCATGCCGTACCTGTTCCAACAATGGGGTCCAATGATCGGCGCTATTGCCGGAGTGTGCTGGTTTGGTCTGTTGTTCTTTGCCGGCATCACTTCTTCTCTGGCCATGGGTACGCCCTGGATGGGTTTTATGAAAGATGAATTTGGATGGGGAAAAGTCAAAGGAGCAGTTTCCTTTGGCCTTGTTTCCTTAGTTATGGGTTTGCCTACGGTGCTGTTTTTCCAATATGGCTATTTCGATGAATATGATTATTGGGCAGGAACAGTCAGTTTGGTGATTTTTGCTTTCCTTGAAACTTTGCTTTTTACCTGGATATTCGGAATGAATCGGGGTTGGGAAGAGCTCAATCGAGGAGCGGACATCAAGATTCCAAGTGCATACAAGTGGATCATGAAATATGTAACTCCGGTACTTTTATTCCTGGTTTTGATCGCAGCATTTGCCACTCCTCAGGGCAACGATTGGAATACTGCCATTTCGGGACTCTTAAGTGGTGATGGATGGACACTGGACAACAGTTCCTTGATCTCCAAACTGACTTTTGCAGACCTTCAAGCCCAAGTCGCAGCGGATCCAAACCAAACAGCCTATTTGGAAGCTAAAATGTGGTACTCGGGTCTAGCCCGAACCCAGCTTGCAATGTTATTCCTGGTCATAACAGGCATCGTGTGGTATTCTTCTCTCAACCGAAAAAAATCAACTTTATGAACACTTCAGCTTTCATCCTATCCGTCATTACCCAAGGATTGATACTTGGAGTGACGCTCTATTGCTTTTACCTGGTTTTGAAAAAACCTAACACTGAAAACTAACTCTGCCTAAAGCCTTGATTTTTAATCAAGGCTTTTTTTATCCATTTCGGGCATTTTTCCACCATAGGAAGCTGAATTTGAATTCCTATTTTCTAATTTGTTTGATCCAAAGCACCCATTCCACTTCTTTTGATTATTTCTTCATGAGAAAAGTCCTTATACTCTTTGCTCATCCCAAATTTGAACAATCGGATGTCAATTTTGAGCTCATCCAATCGATTAGAAACTTAGAAAATGTCCAAGTCCGAGATCTTTATGAACTCTATCCTGATTTTAACATTGACATTCAGGCAGAGCAAGAAATCTTATTTGAATACGAAGTGATTATTTGGCATCATCCAATCTATTGGTACTCCTGCCCGCCACTGCTCAAACAATGGATTGATTTGGTGCTCGAATTTGGTTGGGCCTATGGACCGGGAGGAGTTTTCCTGAAAAATAAGTATGTGATGAATGTGGTGACTTCGGGAGGTTCGAAAGAGGTGTACTCAGAAGAAGGAAAAAACCGATACAGCATGGAAGATTTCCTGAGACCCTTTGAAGCCACTGCCTATCTGTGCCTGATGAGGTATATGCCTCACTTTCACATCGGAGGAACTCACCGAATGAGTCCTGATGAAATCAAAGGTAAAGCCGAGGTTTATCGCAATCTGATTTTGACCCTTAGAGATTCGGAAACGATTGATTTTCCCTATATCCAAAAAGGCTAAACCATGGAAAGTTTTTTTGCACAAGCCATCATCTACATAGTTGCAGCGATCATTTGCGTATCGCTTGCCAAAAAACTGGGAATGAGCTCAGTATTGGGCTATCTTCTTGCAGGTATTCTGATCGGACCTTATGTATTTAAGTTCATTTCCAATGAAAGCGAAGGTCAAGATATCATGCATGGAACCGAATTTGGAGTGGTGATGATGCTGTTTTTGATCGGGTTGGAACTGGAACCCAAAAATCTCTGGAGAATGAGAGATTTGATCCTAAAAGTAGGACTCGCCCAAGTATTGCTGACCACCTTGGCTATTTTCGGATTGGGTTTGGCATTTGGTGTGGCCTGGAATATTTCTCTCACGGCTGCGCTTTCGATTTCGCTTTCATCCACTGCTATCGTACTCCAATCGCTCAAAGAAAAAAATCAGCTGGATAGCATAGAAGGCAAGATGTCCTTTGGCGTGCTCCTGCTTCAGGACATTGCGGTCATCCCAATCTTGGCCATCTTACCTTTGCTCGCTTTAACTGCACCTGAAATGATCGCTCAAGGGGATCACAGTGGATTTTTCGAGCAATTCCCCGGTTGGATTCAAACCTTAGCCATTTTTGCAGCCATCGGACTGGTGATCCTTTTGGGAAGGTATGGTTTTGGACCGCTGTTAAAATTGGTAGTAAAAACACATCTCCGCGAGCTATTCGTAGCCACTGCCCTACTCATCGTGGTTGGAATTGCCTATCTGATGATATTGGTAGGATTGAGCCCTGCATTGGGTGCTTTTCTCGCGGGTGTGGTCTTAGCCAATTCACCATACAAGCATGCGCTCGAGAGTGACCTGGATCCCTTCAAGGGAATTTTACTTGGTTTGTTCTTTATCGCAGTTGGATCTACCATCAATTTCTCCCTGATCCTATCAGACCCCACATTGGTAATCGGACTTACTTTGGGAGTGATTTTGGTCAAAGCCTTCATTTTAGTCGGGATAGGAAAATTCAGGAAACTAAGTGTACCTGAAAACCTCAATTTCTCCTTTGGATTGGCCCAAGCCAGTGAGTTCTCTTTTGTCACTTATTCGTTTGCTTTCCAGCTTTCGATCCTAGACCGAGTCACAGCTGATACCCTCATGGCTGTCACCGCCTTGAGTATGGGTTTGAGTCCTATTTTGATGCTCATTCTTGACAAAACCATCATCCAAAAAGAGGGGAAAAATGGAAAGAAAGCCACCGGCGAATCAGATGTGGTCAATGAAAAAAATCAGGTAATCCTTTTGGGGTTTGGCAATTTTGGTTCAACTGTGGGGAGATTTCTCCGCGCAAATGGCGTAGAAGCCACCATCATGGACTCAGACCCTGACCAAGTGGATTTTCTGAGGCAGATGGGATTCAAGGTGTATTTTGGAGATGGCACGAGGCTGGACCTGCTGCATGCCGCAGGTGCTGAACATGCCAAAATCCTCATCTCAGCCATCGATAGTACCGAACACAGCATCAAGATTGTGAAGCTTTGCAAAGAACATTTTCCGCATTTAGAGGTAATGATCCGCGCCAGAAACAGATTTGACGCCTATGAACTCATGGATGTAGGAGTGGAAAATATCTACCGTGAGCACTTGGATACCTCCATCCGAATGGGAGAAGATGCTTTGCGAAAACTGGGATTCCGAGCACATACCGTCCACCGATTGGGTAAGCAGTTTAGAGAATATGACGAAAAAGCGCTAAGTGTCCTGGTGCAGTTTAAAAACAACAGGCAAGAGTATATTTCCAAAGTGAGAAAGCAAATCGAAATGCAGGAGACCCTTCTCTCCGGAGAATTGAGTAAAAAATTCTCGCTCAATGACCATGCATGGGATAGTGAGCAAATGAAAAATTCGACAGATCAAACCAACAATTCCCCAGAATCCAGTGCTAACCACTAATACTCAAATTTCCATTAAAGTCACCTTGCCCAGAACTAGGGTTTCTTGGAAATTTCAACAGGTATACCTCTTGACAACCATTTTCCTGTTGGTTTTTGGAATCGGAAAAGTAAAGGCTCAAGGTTACTATGATTCCCTTGAAAAAGCTCGATTCTATCTGAATGAGGGGAATTTTAAAGAAGCCTTTTTGTTTTTGGATGCATTGGAAAAAGCAAATCCCGGTGAGGAAAACATGATCCGCCTCAAAGGTCAAGCCTTCTACTGGTCAAAGGACTTCGAGCAAACCAACGTCTTTTTCAGAAAAAAAATCTCCGAATACCCTGAGTTGCAATGGATCAAACTCGATTATGGAAGGATCTTATACGAATTGAATCAATTCAAGGAGTCACAAGAAATAGTTTCTTTATTTCTTAAAGATCAACCTGAACATCCTGAAGCCAACCAAATGATGGCCGCGATGAATTATTGGACGGGAGGTGACCCAAAAGTTTCCTATCGATACCTTGACAAGATTCTTACACCCTATCCAGAAAATCCAGCGGCAAATGACTTAAAGTCTTCCATTCGGCTAGCCACTGCACCCTATATCATCGGCAAATCAGAATTTTCCACAGATACCCAACCCCTTCAATTTTTCAGATTTTCTACGTCAGGATCTTTCTACCAAAACACCTACTTGCAGCCTGGATATTCGCTGGATGCACGATCCTATACTATCGGTTCAGGAATTTTCTGGGGCCAATTTTGGAATAAATCCACTTTGCCGGCTACGGGTACTTCTTTAATGTTTCGGGCAGGATTAGCCAATTCTTCAACTTGGAGTGCTTCCGTCGTAACCTATGGGATAGCTGTCAGCCAAAAACTACCCGGCTCAATGACTTTAAGCGCATCCCTGGATAAGGAAGCTTATTTTTACACCTTAGCCAGCTTGAGTGAACAAGTATTGCCCATGAGCTACAGACTGGAAATCGGAAGAGATCAAGCTGAATCTTGGACTGGGAAAGCCATGGTCCAAAGAGCTGAATTTGAGGATTCGAATTGGGTTCAGACTATTTCTGTTTGGGCATTGTATCCTGTACTAAAAATCTCCACCATCCGAATGGATTTGGGATATGCATTTAATCAATCCAACTCAAAGGAAGTCCGCTTTGAACCGAATCGCCCCATTCTGAATAGGCAAAATTCCACACCCATCGGAGCCATTATTCCAGGGGCATACACGCCATATTTCACTCCTATCAACCAGCAGATTCATGCTGCACTTGCCAAAGCCCAAATTCAGTTATCGGAAAAAATCGGGTTAAAGATTTCAGGAAACGTAGGCGTAAAAGCTCAAATCGACAATCCTAACACGGTATTTTACGGGAATCCGGGAAATGGAAATGCGCCTATCAAAGAAAGTGATATCGTGCTGGAACTCTACCCTACTACCTACACTCCAGTTGAACTTTCTACCGAGTTTAACTTTAAACTCACCAGCAAAGCAAATCTGGTAATTCAGCATGCCTATCAACGCACGATTTTCTTCGAAAGCAATACAATGGGAGCCGGTATTAATCTTAGAATCTGGAATGATTAACCCTTCTTTTCAAAAGCTCTGGAAATTTACCCAAGCTAAGTCGGTTTCGCGATGGGAAAAACTTGGCTTGGGAATCCTAGTCATTGCAGGGATTGGATCCATCCTGCGTATGGCGGAATGGTGGTTTCGGGCCCAACATGTAGGCAATCTATGGCTTTACCTTATCCTATCCTTTGTATTTTGGTATAGTATGGCCCGATTGATCATTAGTTGGGTCAATTATTTGGGAATAAAAAAACCGGTCAAACCTGAAACTCCAAGAGGTTTAAAAGTGGCTATTTTCACCACCAGCTCTCCGGGTGAGCCACTGTCCATGTTTGAAAAGACCTTGGAAGCATGTGCTCAAATCAACTACCCTCATACTACCTATCTTCTGGATGACACCCGAGATCCTGAATTTAGAAAAGTAGCTGAAAAACATGGAGCCGTCTGGCTCGAACTGGTAGGAATTCCGGGTGCAAAAGCAGGGAAAATCAATGCAGCACTTTCCAAAACTGAGGAGGATTTTATACTGGTTTTAGATCCCGATCATATTCCTTTTCCCAATTTCCTGGATGAGGTACTGGGATTTTTCAATGACCCTCAGGTAGGTTATGTTCAAGTTTCACAGGGGTATTACAATCAATATCGATCCTTTACAGCATTGGCTGCTGCAGAGCAGACCTATACGTTTTATGGCCCAACCCAAATGGGTATGCACGGGTACAATTGTGCAGTGGCCATTGGTGCCAACTGCACCTTCAGAAGAAAGGCCTTGGAAACTGCAGGTGGTCATGGCGTAGGATTGGCTGAGGATCTCGTCACTGCTATTCGCATTCACGCAGAAGGTTGGAAATCTATTTATCATCCCGTGATTGTCGCGCGGGGATTGGTGCCTGAGGACTTTGGCTCCTTTTGCAAGCAACAACTGAAATGGGCTCGTGGAGTCCATGAAGTCTTGTTTGATGAAGTCCCACGACTTTTCTCCAAGCTTAGCTTTTGGCAAAAACTTTCCTATCTCACGATTGGCACCTATTATCTGGAAGGATTTACGACGCTGATCTATTTATTGATCCCATTTTTATACTTCTGGACAGGTTTGCTCCCTGCTCAAATGTCATTTTTGGAATTTATTACCTATGGATTTCCTGTTGTAATTTTCTCCTCAGCGATTTACCTCTATGTCCAAAAGTGGCTTTGTGATCCTGATACAGAAAAGGGAATCCATTGGAGGGGAATGATCATGAAATTTGCTTGTTGGCCGGTATTTTTTCTGGGTTTTATTCTTTCACTTTTGAATAAAAAAATCCCCTATATCCCCACAGCCAAGCAAGCTGTCATTGGAAGTATCTCTCCATTTGCAAAACCATTACTAATTCAAATGGCACTTTTCATCTTGACATTAGGGATAGTTTTGTACCAGAGAATCGGAGTACTCAGTGATGTTCAACTCCTCAGCACAGCCGAAATAACTTATGGAATGTTATTTTTCGCCCTGATTCCATTCTTGATGGCATCAGCTGCAATGTATGCAGTTTGGGAATCGGGTAGATTAGACATTGCATCACCTTGGGAGAAAGTAGACATCCTAAACCTATTGAAGACAAAGGAGAATAAGGAAAAATGAAAAAGATCCTCACCCGATTTGCTGTTGTATTTACTGCCATCGTTTTGGGCTTGACCTTGGTCTACCTATTGGCTTTTCTTGGAGATAAATCATCTGGACCAGCGGAAAATTTTCTGAAATCGCTCAATCAGTCGGTTTTCGAATGGGAGGAAGAATATATTCTAAAAAACAAATCCCAGACAAGGGCACAACGATTGGAATGGTTAAGTGCCTCCCTGAGGAATAAGGACTCCCTGCAGCAGCTTGATCAATTTTTATTGGGTGCCTATGACAATCAGGTAGACATTTCCTTTCAGCCAATTATTGATTTGGAAGATTCACTCAGAACTACATTTTCTCTTTTGCATGTTTACACAGCTTGGGGAAGCAAAAAAGAACAAAGGTTTCCCATCGAAAAAGTAAGAACCATCGCTGCCTTGGGATCTATTCCCATGATTACCTGGGAACCTTGGCTCAATGATTTTACCGGAGGTGAAAATGAGGGGATTGCTGCCAATCAGGACCCAAACAAAGGTGGACTTAAGCGAATTACTGAAGGGAAATATGATGCCTACCTGTCTCAGTGGGCCGAAGATGCGAAAAACTCCGGCGTTACCATTTTCCTGAGATTGGGACATGAAATGAACGATCCCTACCGCTACCCTTGGGGACCGCAAAACAACAAGCCCGAGGACTTCATTGCGGCATGGAAACATGTGGTGAGCCTGTTCAGGAGCGCTAAAGCAGAAAATGTGATTTGGGTTTGGGCGCCACATTTGGCTTATGGAGAGTTGAATTCCTTTTATCCCGGAAGTGAATGGGTGGATTGGATTTCTACCGGCACGCTCAATTATGGTACCGTAGCACCCTGGAGCCAATGGTGGAGTTTTGAAGATATTTTCGGAAAGCACTACCCGGAACTTTCACTTTACAAAAAGCCTATTCTAATTGCCGAATTTGGATCATTGGCAGTGGGAGGAAATCGAGCGAATTGGTATGCACAAGCATTGAGAAATTTCAAAACCAACTATCCTCTTGTCAAATCCCTGATCATCTTTCATCATGGAAATGACAATAGCACTACTTACCAAAGCTTGGATTGGAAAATCTCCTCTGATCCAGTTGTCTTGGACTCCATTCGTCCTTTAATCCAACTTATTCAAAAATAATTTTCTAAGGTTTTGGAAAATTAAACAGTGTTTAATTACATTTGAACGTTCAATAGAAAAATGGGGATCAGCGATCGTAAAGAAAGAGAAAAAGAAGAGCTACGCGAGAGAATCCTCGTGGCAGCCAAATCCTTGTTTCTCCAAAAGGGAATCGATAAGACTTCCATCAGAAATATCGCTGATCTGATCGAATACAGTCCTGGGATCATTTACCATTATTTCAGAGATAAGAACGAGATCTTTCATGCGCTGCATCAAGGAGGATTCAGCCAGTTGATGAGCAAAATGAGCGTGCTATCCTCGGTGAGAAATCCATTGGAAAGACTCAAAGCAATGGGAAGTATTTATGTAAGATTTGCAATGGAAAATCCTGACATGTACGATCTTATGTTTATCAAAGAAGCCCCCATCGATCACGTCGCCAACTCCGAGCATGACGATTGGAAAGAAGGCGGCGGCACGTTTAATTACCTCCGATCCACCATTGCAGAATGCATGAGCCAAGGGTATTTCCAGGGTCACGATACGGAGGCACTTTCCTACATGATATGGTCTACTGTCCATGGAATGGTCTCTCTAAACATCAGAAAACGCTGCGAAGTCATTCTGCCTGAGCGGCAGCATACCATCGTGGAGGAAGGATTGGAAGAGTTCTTTAAAATGCTGGATCGAATCTAAAAAAAATTTACCCCATTATTAAACACTGTTTAATTTAAAAACACTGAATAATCATCTATGAAAAAATCCTTGCTAATTCTTTTGGGATACTTGGCTTTTTATCCTTCGACGAGTTACTCTCAGTCTATCTTGGACGGTTACCTCGAAGAAGGAATCAAAAACAATCTGGTCCTCAAGGAAAAAAATCTTGACTTGGAACGAAGTCTCCTCGATCTGAAAGATGCTAAAAGCTACTTTCTGCCTTCCTTGGATTTCAATGGCAATTACACCCTGGCAAGTGGCGGACGAACCATTGATATTCCGATAGGTAATCTGTTGAATCCAGTTTACACTACACTCAACCAACTGACCGGCTCCAGTGCCTTTCCACAGCTGGAAAATGTCTCTGAACAGTTTCTGCCGGATAACTTTTATGATGCTCGATTTCGGGTTTCGATGCCTTTGTATAACCGCGACCTGATGGCTCAAAAGCAAATCCGGGCAAATCAGACCTTGCTTTCCGAATACGAGCTGGCCATCTATCGCGCAAATCTGATTCAGGATATCAAAACCGCCTACTACAACTACTGCATGGCAAGCACCGCGGTGGAAGTAATTGAAAGCAGTAAAAGCTTGGTGGAGCAAAACTTAAAAGTAAATCAATCGCTCCAGGCCAACGGCAAAGCACTTCCGGCTGCTGTTCTTCGTGCAGAAAGTGAAGTAGAAAGCATCGAAGCCATGCTCATCGAGGCCAAAAACCAACAGAAAAACGCGGCCAACTATTTCAATTTCCTGCTCAACCGACCTATGAATACCGAAATCAACAAAGAGGATTTGTCCCAATTCCCTTTGGAGTTGATGAGTGAATCTGGTGAATTTTCCATTCAAGGAAGACCGGAAAGTCTGAGAGTGCAAACGGCCACCTTGATTCAGCAGACTGCCTTGAAAGCAAATCAGAACTTTTGGGTACCGAAGATCAACACCTTTGCTGACTTAGGGTCGCAGGCTTTTGATTGGAGATTTGACAGCCAGTCCAGGTACTTGATTTGGGGGCTAAATCTGAGTGTACCCATCTTCCAAGGCAATCGAAACAGAACCCAGATCCAACGTGCTCAGCTTGGCATTCAATCCCTCCAAAACCAACAGCAACTCCTCGATCAAAAGTTGGAAATGGAATTACAGCTGGCAAAAAATGAATTAATCAGTCAAAAAGCCGCCTTGGAATCTGCCACCAAGAAACTCAGCTCAGCCACTGCGTATTTCAGACTGGTGGAGCGAGGCTACCGAGAAGGAGTCAATTCCCTGATCGAATTCATTGATGCCCGCAATCAACTGACCACCGCATCTCTCCAAAAAAACCTCAGCACCTACAAACTGCTCAAAGCAAACGTCCAACTAGAAAGACAACTCCACTCTGTAACTCCTAAGCCATGAACCATTTTTCAAAAGTAATCTTACTCCTAGTCACAGGCCTAAGTGTAGCCTGCGGCAAAACTGAAACGGAATCTTCACTTCCCCAAAAAGGAGCTGCCATTCCTGTAGAGGTGATTTCCTTGCAACCGGGTTCCTTTTCCTCCGAAATCACCGCCAGCGGCACGTTTACTACCAAAGATGAAACGTTACTTTCCTTCAAAATCGGAGGAGTCATTTCCAAAATTCTTGTAAACGAAGGGGATGCAGTAAAAGCAGGACAAGTCCTTGCCACCCTAGATTTGACTGAAATTCAGGCCGGCCTGACTCAAGCCAAACTAGCCTACGAAAAGGCTCTTAGAGATCAGCAGCGCGTAGAGCGATTATTCAAGGACAGCGTGGCCACCTTGGAGCAGCTGGAAAATTCAAAAACAGGATTGGATATCGCTGCTCAGCAAGTAAAAACAGCCGAGTTTAACCTGAACTATTCACAAATCCGAGCCTCAAAAAGCGGCTTCGTTCTCCGAAAATTCGCTAACGCTGGACAATTGATTGCCTCGGGAGCACCAGTCCTGCAAGTCAATGGGGCACAGGACGATAATTGGATCCTTCAGGCTACAGTGACTGACCAGCAATGGAACCAACTTTCTTTGGGAGACTCTGCCACCATTTATCCAGCTACCAGTGAAACCGGAGTAAGTGGCACCCTCATCCGAAAGAGTCAAGCTGCAGATCCTCAAACAGGCACCTACTGGATCGAAGTCAGTCCTATTTCGAAAAACGGACTTAAACTAGCCGCAGGAATGTTTGGAAAAGTCACCCTCTCTCCTTCTGCCCAAAAAGACGGATGGCAAATCCCTTACCAAGCACTCTTGGATGCTCAGGGGGAAACAGGTTACGTGTTTGTGACTGCAGACGGAAAAACCTGCAAGAAAATCCAAATCAAACTGGGTAAGATCTCTCAAAATACCGTGCAAGTGATTTCTGGCCTGGAAGGCTATACTCAGCTCATCGTGACAGGCAGTGCATATTTGGCAGATGGTTCTACAATCGAAATCAAGAACAAATGAAAATCTCAGATTTTGCTGTAAAGAACTATCAGTTTACACTGGTCATCTTCCTGATGACGGTGGCGGTGGGATTGACCACCTTTCTGAACATGCCGAGAAGCGAGGATCCCGTGATCGATTCTCCGCAGTTTCCCGTGATTGTAATTTATCCCGGTGCCAGCCCCGAAGACATGGAAGAGCTCGTGGTCGATCCATTGGAAGAGGCCATCTATGCACTGGAAAGCATCAAGCGGATCAAAACCGAAATCAAAGACGGGGTAGCCGTAATGGTAGTAGAATACAACTACAATGAAGATGTAGACGAAAAGTATCAAGAACTCGTCAGAGAAGTCAACGCGGTACGCCCTGAGCTACCTGAGAATATCTTCTCCATCAAAATCAACAGGGTCCGACCATCCGATGTGAATGTGCTCCAGATTGCCCTAATCAGCGAAAATGCATCCCGAGAAAGCCTGAAAAAATCAGGGGAATTGCTGCAGGATGAATTGGAAAAAATCACAGAACTGAAAAAGGTGGATTTATTCGGCCTACCTGATCAGCTCGTTCGAGTAGATCTTCGGCTGGAAAAAATTGCTGAAATGAATATTCCGCTCAATGCCATTTTGGGAAGTATCCAAAGCGAACTGAGCAACATTCCCGGTGGGCAGGTAGAAGCAGGCAGCAAATCTTTTAATGTCAAAACCAGCGGTAACTATACTACTAACGAGGAGATTGCCGAAACCATCATTTACAGCTTTCAGGGAAAAAACGTCAAGCTAAAAGATGTAGCAGCTGTTTACGAGGATTTTGAGGAGTCCAAGCATTTGACAAGGTTGAATGGCTATCGGTCGGTTTTTGTGACTGCAGCACTCAAAGAGGGAAATAACATTTCCAAAGTGCAGGAAACCTATCGATCAGCGATTGAAAAAGTTGAGAAACAGCTTCCCGAAAACATCGATTTGGTCGTGGCCTTTGATCAGGCTGACTATGTCAACAGACGCCTGAGTGGTTTGGGAATGGATTTCTTGATCGCCATCGCCTTGGTTTTCATCACCTTGCTCCCGCTAGGTAACAGAGCCTCCATCATTGTGATGATTTCCATTCCCCTTTCCCTAGCAATCGGATTGGTCTTGCTCAATGCATTGGGCTATGGACTGAATCAGCTGAGCATTGTGGGCTTGGTAGTGGCCTTGGGGCTTTTGGTAGATGACAGTATTGTGGTGGTGGAAAACATCGAACGCTGGATTCGCGAGGGATACTCCAAAAAAGAAGCCGCCCTAAAAGCAACCAAGCAAATTTCACTTTCGGTGGTAGGCTGTACCGTGACCCTGATCATTGCCTTCTTGCCTTTGGTTTTCCTTCCTGAGGGTTCGGGCGACTTTGTCCGCAGTTTGCCGATGGCAGTCATCATGAGTGTGTTGGCCTCGATGTTGGTCTCGCTGACCATCATTCCATTCCTTTCTACCTGGATGCTCAAAGACAAAGGTCCGGATCATACCAACAAAGTATATGACTGGTTTCAAAAAGGAATCCAACTCAGCTATGCTCCGCTATTGGAGAAAGCACTCCGGAAACCGGTGGCAACATTGGTAATTGCTGCAACTGTCTTTCTTGGATCCTTAAGCCTATTTCCGGTGATCGGATTCAGCTTATTCCCGCCTTCGGAAAAACCGCAGTTCCTGGTCAACATCACCACCTCTTTGCAATCCAACTTGACCACTACGGATGAGATCACCCGAAAAGTAGAAAGTGAATTATCAGGTATACCGGAGTTATTGAATTTTGCCACCAACGTGGGGAAAGGAAATCCAAGAATCTACTACAACGAGATTCCTGAAAATGAGCGAACCGACTACGGGCAGATTTTTGTCCAGCTCAAGCCGGAAACCTCCCCTCCCCGAAAAATGGAAATCATCGAAGAGCTCAAAACCAAGTTCTCCCAAATTGTCGGTGCAAAAGTGGAAGTAAAAAACTTTGAGCAAGGACCGCCGGTGACCGCGCCTGTGGAAGTAAGACTATCAGGTGAAAACTTGGATACGCTGAGAAATCTTGCACTAAAAGTCGAATCCATGCTCAAGCAAACAGCTGGTACGATTTACGTCAACAACCCCGTAGCTAATTTAAAAACAGACATCAAAGTCGACATCAACAAGGACAAAGCCCGTCAACTCGGCATCAATACCGCCGACATTGACCGAACTGTCCGGTTGGCCTTGGCAGGACTCAATTTGGGTTCATTTACAGATCAAAATGACATCGAGCGAAGCATCTTGGTGACTTCTCCTCGACCGGAAAAAGCCACGCTAACATCTTTTGACAACTTGTATGTCAATAATTTTCAAGGGGTAGGAATCCCACTTTCTCAGGTAGCCAACTTGACCTTTGAAAGTAGCACCTTGTCTATTGACCACTTCAATAAAGAGCGATCGGTTTCTGTGTCATCCTTTGTGAATCAGGGAGTCCTTGCCGATCGAGTTATAGAAGATGTGATTGCGAAAATGGATGAAATGAAGCTTCCGGATGGGTATTCCTACAAAATGGGAGGAGAATACGAAACACGACAGGAGTCCTTTGCAGGCTTCAACACGGTAATTATTGTCACTGTCTTCCTATTTATCGCTGTTTTAATTTTACTTTTTAAAACTTTCAAGAGCACGATCATCGTTTTATCCGTGATTCCACTCGGTATGGTTGGGGCGTTGATTGCACTTTGGATTACCGGGAACTCTTTGTCCTTTGTAGCGATTATTGGCCTGATTGCGTTAGCTGGAATTGAGGTAAAAACCTCCATCCTCTTGGTAGATTTTACCAATCAACTGAGACAGGAAGGCAAGCCACTGGATGAAGCCATCCGTGAGGCAGGTGAAGTGAGGTTTTTACCAATCGTGCTTACCACCATTACCGCTATTGGAGGATTGATTCCGATAGCACTCAGTACTAATCCGTTGATCTCTCCGTTAGCTATCGTGCTGATCGGAGGATTGATCAGTTCAACCGTATTATCCAGAGTAGTCACCCCTGTGATGTATAAATTATTACCTCCAAAAATCTGAAAACTATGAACCAACAATTCTCACAATTGAAAAAAGCGGTGGAGGTTTTTCACTCCTACGGCATCACGTTAGCAGGTCCGAGAAAGCACGATCATTTTATAAAACAGCTCAATATGGATCCGGTCTTTGTCAATGGGCTCATTTTTGAATTGGAATACAACCTGAAAGTATTTCTACAAGATGAACTTTTGGGTAAGGCCTGCACACCAAAAGAAGTCATTCAGCTTTTGCTGAATATCCCTCAGGACAACTGACAAACCAAAGCCTCTCCATACGAGAGGCTTTTTTTTGGAAAAGATTTTATCCATGTCAAAAAATAATTGGCTCCTCCTTTCGTCATTTGGTAGGCATGAAAAAAGCACTTTCAATTTTACTCCTCCTGATCACCTCGAATGGATTTACCCAAACCCAATCAGTCCGTAATTTTTTTGAATTATCCACTTCCGAGTTTTTAAATCTTACTTCACTCAACGAGCCCATAGTCTTTCAAAAAGTCGATTATCCCCTACTCCATGCAGCTATTTTTCACCTGACTAATGCCGAAAGAGTCCAACAAAATTTACCTCCCCTTTCCTTTTCCAAAGAAGCCCAGCTAGCCGCCGAAAGTCATGCGCAAGACATGGTGACCCATCGATTTTATTCCCATACCAGCCCGATCAAGTTCAAAAGAACACTCAGAGATCGGCTCAATAAACAAGGGATCAATCCCAGGTACATCGGCGAAAACATCAGCAGTACATTTGGAATACAGTATGAGGAAGGTAAAAAAGTAGCCAAACCGAGGATTCCAGGAGAATTCACCTACTTAGCGGCATCGTATTCTGCACCGATTCCACCCCATACCTATTTGTCTTTTGCCAAGACGGTAGTCAGACTTTGGATGAACTCACCCGGTCACCGGCAAAACATCCTAAACCCCATTTTCACGCATCTCGGATGCGGTACACAAGTGTATTTTGATCAGAATTTCTACCAAATGCCCTACTTCATGTCGGTGCAAAACTTCATTAAGAAGTAGCATTGAAGTCACAAAAATCAGAAATCAGATGAATCTATACCCCATTAAACTTTCCAAGAAAAATGGCTGTTAATGACTTCATCAACACAATTATGAAAAGAAGAACTTTTCTTACAGGCCTAGCCGGAATCGTACCTGCCAGTGCCCTGATGTATTACCTCAGCCCCGAAGAAGAAATCACTGTGAGCCATACCTCCAATCCCAAACTGCCCTACCTTAAAAAGCCAAGCGACTGGAAAGGCACCCCGCTCCGCAGCGATGGAACCTTCCAAAACCTTCATCATCCCTTCAGCTCGAGCATGTATGAAGTACTGAAATGGAAGCTTGGAGGCAATCCCCAGGAAGAGGAAAAGAAAAAGGACACCAAAAGACTCTCAGTTGAAAAGATAAATGGACTTCCCCCAGATGGCAAAGACCAGCTCATTTGGCTTGGACATGCCAGCTACCTGATCCGAATCGGTGGAGTTACGCTACTGACTGACCCCGTTTGGCTGGACAATTGGGTGCTGAAACGCTATTCTGAACTGCCCATCGATCCTCAACAGTTGCGGGATGTGAATTACATTCTCATCTCACATGATCATCGGGACCATTGCGACGAAGCTACGCTGAAGCTACTCGGAACGATTCTGCCCAATGCCGAAGTCCTGACAGGGCTGAGCATGACCTCTCTGCTACAACCCTGGCTACCCAAAAATCAGATTCAGGAAGCCGGTTGGTTTCAATCCTATGACTTAAAAGAATCGCTCCGAATCACCTTTGTGCCGACTCGGCACTGGTCTAGACGAGGCTTGCTCGATACCAATCAGCGGCTTTGGGGTGGATTTTTTATAGAAAGTGATGACAAAAGCTTCTACTTCATGAGCGACTCAGGATATGGTGAGCATTTCCAACTGATTTCCGATACGATGGGATTTCCCGATTTTGCCATGATGGGTGTGGGTGCATTTAAGCCGGAGTGGTTTATGCATCCTGTGCACGTGAGTCCGATGGATGCAGCCAAAGCCTTTCGGGAGATGGGAGGAAAACACTTCGTGCCCATGCACTTTGGCACCTTTGACCTCTCCGACGAGCTGCTGCTAGAGCCCTTGGATTGGTTGAAAGCAAATCCAGGCGAAGTGAACCATGCCCTAATCGAGCCTATCGTAGGTAGAAACCTTTTGGTATAAGAGAAAAAAATTCTTGCTATAAAAACCTCAAAAAGGCTTCAGGATTATTGAGAAAGCTTTTCATGATCGTGAAGTGCTCAGTGTCTTCCACGGCGACTTTTTTCACCTGATCCTCAAACTGAAAAATCTGCGCATTCGGTAGGCACATCAGGATCGGCGAGTGCGTGGCAATGATAAACTGACAGCCTTCATTAGCCGCCAGATTTTTGATCAGAGAAAAAAGCGCGAGTTGCCGCTGAGGAGAAAGCGCCGCTTCAGGTTCGTCAATGAGGTAAATCCCTTCCGGCTGGATCCGAGATTGCAGTACTTTCAAAAATCCCTCTCCATGCGACACTTGAGTGAGGTCTCCGTATTTGCGCTGCAAGGCATCCTTCTGCCCATGCATCGCGCCTACCGCCACTTTGAGCCCGTAGCCACTCAGATTTTTTTCAAAATCCACGATATCACCCTTTAGCTCTTGATCAATGCTTCTCAGCCTTTTCACAAAACCAAAGTAATCCTCTGCTCTGAAGAAGAAGCCCCGATAGGCTTTATTTTTCCAGAGAGATTTTATTCCATCACTGAACGCTCTGAAATTATTCAGTGTATCATCCAGCTCGAGTTCCAGGCTCCCGATCGCTGGCAGATTGATTTTCAGAGCAAGGGCCTTGAGTAAGGTAGATTTACCGGATCCATTTTCTCCCACAAATACCGTAATCGCTTTTTCAAACCGGAGTTGATCCAAAGACTGTAAAGCAGGAATGCTAAACGGAAACCGGCTTGGATCGCCTTGAGGTAGCTGTATGGAGTCGAGGTAGTACATGCCTGCGGGAAAAGATCATGGGTGAGTTACCACTTTTTCAGCTGCTGATAGACCAAATGCTGCGGAAATCCCATGACGGTGAAATAGGACCCTTCAATACTGCTGACTCCCATGAATCCAATCCACTCTTGAATGCCATACGATCCCGCCTTGTCAAAAGGTCGATACCTTCTCACATAGTGCCAAATCTCATCTTCTTCCAAAAACCGAAAGGTCACTTTGGCCTCATCTTCCAAGGTGATTCGTTTTTTCGCACTCTTCATGGTCACCGCTGTCATGACGGAATGTGTGGTACCTGATAGGCTTTTGATCATGTCAAAAGCTTCCCGTTCCGAATTGGGTTTTCCTAAAATCCGACCCTTTTCGATCACTACGGTATCAGCGGTAATCAGAAGCTCATTGTCTTTCAACTCATGGGGAAAGCTATCTGCCTTTAATTTGGCAAGGTAGGCAGCCGCAAATTCGGCAGGAAGCTCAGCGGGTACAGTTTCATCCACAGGATGTACCATGACCTCAAAATCAACTTCCAGACCTCTGAGAAGTTCTTGTCTCCTGGGAGAATTGGAGGCTAAAATGATGCGAATATCCTTCAGTTTACTTAAAAAAGGCTCCATAGTCATAGTCAAATTCATCTTGCTTTATACTGGCAAACAACAATCCACCAAGGGCTTTTGGATAAAAGTAGGTGGATTTTTGCGGCATCACCTGTCCGGACTTACAGACTTCAAGCACTTGCTCGAGTTCAAGTTCACGGGTGATAATTGCGAAAGTAGCCTTTCCTCCCCTGACCTCACGGACACATCGGGAAAAATTTCTTTCAAAGGCCAGTTGATCCGAGCTTCGTTGCTTTTCCTCAGTCAATCCCAAGATCTTTTCAAATAAAATATGGTGTAAAATCACCAGGTCAAGATTTCTCAGCACCTCAGGGAGGTCAGGCCTCACTTGCTCAAATTTCTCAGACTTGAATTTTATCACAAAAGCTTCATCCTCCCAAATCAGTCCAAAGGACCACTTCCTTTGAAAAGAATAATTGGCCAATTCCTCTGCTTCTCCGATCGATCTTACTTCAAACCAGTCTTGAATTTTGACTAGAAACTCTGCTTTAGAAACCTCCAACCCATAAAACAAACGATGGGTGGGCAAAATCGTCACGTGATTGCCGTGTACATTGGTCAGGTACATCAGATGATAGTCATACCCTTTCCAGGTCGCTTCGGAAAATCTCCCCGCTTGGGATTTTCGATAGGCAATTGCTCCCTCCAAGCGATGATGCCCATCCGCCAGAATGATAGTTTTGTCTTTCAGCTTATCAAGAAATCTGGAAATAGTCTGCACATCAGTAATGACCGCTAACACCTCCCTCACGCCCTGATAATCCTCCAATTCGTAAAGCGGTTGAGCGATGGCCTTATCCATCAATCGCTCGAGCTCATTACTTTCATCTTCATACAGTCCATGCGTAGGACTAGCCTGTATTTCTGTCGCTTGCAAAAGAGCTGTTCGGTCATTGACCGCTGAGACAATGGTGTTTTCATGTCTATGGATGACACCTTCGGTCCAGTCTGTCGCTTTGATATGCACCATAAAGCCCTTGCGGCAACGCTCCTCGTGCTCACCCGGTAGTCGGAAATACTGGTAATACACATAGATTCCAGGCACAGGATCCTGCTGAATAACTCCTTCAGCTTTCCATTTTTCCAGGATGACTCGAGCTTCTTGAGCAGGATTTTCTCCTTGGGGGACAGAGAGATGAATGCTGTTTAAAGGATTTTGATAAAGCGTTTCTCGCTGTTTGGCAGATACCACATCAAAAAGAGGAGCAGTCAGCTCCTCCAGATTTTTGCCCAATTCCTTGTTGTATCTCCAAGCTCTGAATGGTAATAGTTCAGCCATCAGATCAGGCGGTTTTTCCAGTTGGTCGAGGGCAGGGATTTCACTGCCTCCCGAGGATTGATTTTATGGTCGTGTTTATCAAAAAACTCCACTGCCAGAGCGGCCAGCATTTCTTTTTCCTGATCAGTGAAAACCGGTTCTAGTTTATCGGGAGTAAAATAGCGCTCAACAAACTTGGTATCAAATTGCCCTGAGACAAAAGCCTCGTGTTGCAAAGCAAATCGGCAGAAATCCAAGGTGGTCTGAATGCCTGTGATTCGGTAATCATTGATCGCTCGAATCATTTTATCGATCGCTTCCTGACGATTGGCACCGTGAGTGATCAGTTTGGCGATCATCGGATCGTAGTAGATTGGAATATCCATCCCCTCTTCAAAGCCATCGTCGACTCGGATCCCAGGACCCTGAGGTCTTCGATAGGTGATCAATTTTCCGATATCCGGAAGAAAGTTGTTTTTGGGATCTTCGGCATAGACCCGGATCTCTACCGCATGACCATAGATTTCCAAATCTTCCTGTGCAAAAGACAGTGGGTTACCTTCTGCAATCAAAATCTGCTCGCGAACCAAGTCTTTGCCTGTAATCATTTCCGTCACAGGATGCTCCACCTGAAGTCGGGTATTCATTTCCAAAAAGTAGAAATTAAGCTTATCGTCCACGATAAACTCCACGGTACCTGCACCATAATAAGTACAAGCTTTCGCAACTCCAACAGCAGCTTCACCCATGGCTTTTCTCATCTCAGGTGACACAACCGCAGAAGGCGCTTCTTCGATCACTTTTTGGTGGCGGCGCTGAATGGAGCATTCTCTCTCAAAGAGGTACACCGTATTGCCGTGCTGATCTCCCAAAATCTGAATCTCGATATGTCTGGGAGAAGTGATGAATTTTTCGATAAAAACCGCTCCATCTCCAAAGGCAGACTGCGCTTCGGACACTGCCCGCTGCATTTGCTCTTCAAATTCAGCTTCTGATTCGACGATTCGCATCCCCTTTCCGCCGCCGCCTGCAGAGGCTTTGATCAGGATAGGATAGCCAATTTCGGAGGCTTTTGCCTTTGCGGCAGCAAGGTCTGAGATGGCTTCTTCCGTACCCGGAACCAAGGGAATGTTGTATTGGGCGACAGCTTGCTTGGCTGCGAGTTTAGAGCCCATCACCTCGATAGACTCAGGGGAAGGACCTACGAAAATAATCCCTGCATCGGCCACCTTTTGTGCAAAAGCAGCATTTTCGGAAAGAAAACCATAGCCTGGATGGATGGCGTCCACTCCAAGGTCTTTGCAGGCTTGGATAATTTTATCTGCAACCAAATAGGACTGATTGGAAGGAGGAGGACCTAGGCAGACTGCTTCATCCGCAAATTTGACATGCGGAGAAAGGCGATCTGCTTCTGAATAGACAGCGACGGTAGCGATTCCCATTTCACGGGCTGTTCGCATGACTCGGAGGGCAATTTCTCCGCGATTAGCAACCAAAAGTTTCTTGATTTTTGCCATGTTTTTCTAAAGTTTTTTTGGGTTGGCTCCACAGCCTGAGACGAAATAAGGAAATAAATCTGAGCTTTTTGGAGTCCGTTTTTTCATAAAAACAGTTTTTTGCTTCAAAGGTAGAATAGTCTTATTTTTGGCCGTTTTTAAAGAAAAGTCTTATTTCCCCACTATTCTAAATTCAAACTGCTTTGGATCTATTTGCAAAATTAAAAACGAACATGGGCCCATTGGGCAAACACTCTGAGTTTGCTGACGGCTATTGGTCATTCCCAAAACTCGAAGGTGAGATTGCTCCAAGAATGAAATTCAAAGGTAAGGAAGTGCTTACCTGGAGTTTGAACAACTACCTGGGCCTTGCTAACCATCCAGAAGTCCGCAAAGCGGATGCAGATGCAGCAGCCAAATGGGGAGCAGCTTATCCGATGGGCGCTCGTATGATGTCTGGTCAAACGATGATTCACGAGCAGTTGGAAGACGAGTTGGCAGCGTTCGTTGGCAAAGAAAAATCCTACCTTTTGAATTATGGGTACCAGGGAATCATGTCTGTCATCGATGCGATCTTGGACAGAAAAGACGTGGTCGTCTACGATTCAGAGTGTCATGCCTGTATCATCGACGCACTCAGAATGCACTTAGGCAAGCGCTACGTATTCCCTCACAATGACATCGAAAGCTGTGAAAAGCAACTCGAAAGAGCTACCAAACTCGCTGCTGAAACCGGCGGAGGCATATTGGTAATCACTGAAGGGGTTTTCGGAATGACGGGTGACCAAGGAAAGCTGAAAGAAATCTGTGAACTGAAGAAGAAATTTGAGTTCAGACTTTTGGTAGATGATGCTCACGGTTTTGGCACTTTGGGTGAAACAGGTGCTGGTGCTGGACAAGAGCAAGGTGTACAAGATCAGATTGACCTCTACTTCTCTACATTTGCCAAGTCCATGGCATCCATCGGAGCATTTATTGCGGGTGACGCAGACGTGATTTTATTCCTGAGATACAATATGCGTTCTCAGATTTTTGCAAAATCCCTTCCAATGATCCTCGTAGAAGGTGCGTTGAAGCGTCTTGAATTGATCAGAACTCAGCCACAGTTAAAGGATAACCTTTGGAAAATTGTCCACGCTTTGAGAAAAGGCCTTCATGAAAATGGATTCAGCACTGGTAAATCCAATTCTCCTGTAACTCCTGTCGTGCTAAATGGCACCGTTGGTGAAGCGGCGGCACTTTCTATGGACTTGAGAGAGAACTACGGTATTTTCTGTTCAGTAGTAATTTACCCTGTCGTACCTAAAGGAATGATTATCTTGAGATTAATTCCAACGGCTGTTCATACCCTAGAAGATGTAGAAGAAACTGTGAAAGCTTTTGCAGCAGTAAAAGATAAACTCACATCGGGTATCTATAAAAATTCTGAGTTGGCTCTTTCTTTTGGAGAATAAAAAAAAAATCAAAAAAAAAGGCCTCTGGATTGAAATAGAAAGTATTTGGGCTATATTGGTTCTCAATAAACTTATCATCAACCTAAAAAATAAACTTTTACTATGAGCAGATTTAGTGAAGTAAAAAATCTTGTAATGAGCTTGGAAGCTGATTTCGAAAAGTTCTACGACAAAGGAAATCAGGCAGCTGGTACCCGAGTTCGTAAAGGAATGCAAGAATTGAAAAACCTGGCGCAAGAAATCCGTACTGAAGTACAAGACAAGAAAAACGCTGGTTGATCCGGAAAATAAAAAAAGGTGGTCATAAGCCACCTTTTTTTATTTGATCAAAACAATAAAGTGGAGCCTTAAAACTCCACTTTATTGTTTTCAGGCTGTAGGTCAGCCAATCGCTTACTCGGATCAATTTCCACTGATTTGACTTCAGCAAATGGTTTGGCAAGTTGAATGGTTTTGGTAGGATTAGTCCAAGGCCATGCTTCAGTCAGGACTCTTTTTGGCATTCCTGCTTCTTCTGATTTTTCCCCTCTCATCATCACAAGTGGGAGGTAAACCATTTCTTTACTTCCATTTTTGTAGGTGACGACCAAGTCGATAGGCATAGGCATTAAGCCAATTCGCTCTAACGTAATCTCAGTTCCTACGCTTGAAGCTTTGACCTCTTTGACTCCATAGTCAATTGTTTTGGTAGAATTGACAAAGTATTCTTTATACCAATCCAATTCAAGGCTACTTTCTTTTTCCATCACCCGGATGAAATCATTCACATTCGGATGCTTAAACTGCCAGGTATTCCAATAGCGGTGCATGCCTCTGTCTCTTACTTCAGATCCGATGACATAGCCCAACTGCTCCAAAAACACTGCCCCTTTGGAATAAGCCGCCGAACTGTAGGCAGAGTTGGTATGGTAATGATCGGAATGGGTAGACATGGGTTCTTCGAGGCCCGACTTAGCCAACCGGAAATAACCGGCATAAGATCCTCGATGAGGACTTGTAGATGGCTGAAATATAGAAGCCATCGTCAAGCCAGATGCATACGAAGTGAATCCCTCATCCATCCATGGATATAGCGATTCGTTCGTTGCCAGTACTCCATGAAACCAACTGTGAGCCAACTCATGAACCATCACTCCCACCAAACTATTCAAAGGGCGCTGCCCTGTAATCAAGGTAGACATCGCATATTCCATCCCTCCATCTCCGCCTTGTACCACCGAAAACTGCTTGTATGGATATTGACCAAACATTTTTGACATATACTCGATGGCTTTGGGTGTGTATGACTTCAGCTTTTCCCAATTTTCAGAAGTCTTTTCTCCTGGAATGTAGAAATGATGAACCGTGATACCATTGGCCATCTGGATTTTATCATGCTTGTATTTAGGGTCAGCAGCCCACATAAAGTCGTGCACTTTTGGCGCCACAAAATGCCAGGTTAAGGTATTTCCTTTCGGGGAAGCCACTTTTACTCCGGCATCTTCATAGCCATGTCCGATCTCATTCGGGTTTTGCAAGTAGCCAGTTCCGCCGATGACATAAGTCTTGTCGATGGTGATCTTCACATCAAAATCCCCCCAAATCCCATAAAACTCTCGTGCTACATAGGGATTGGCATGCCAGCCTTGTTCGTCATAGTTCGCCATTTTGGGATACCATTGTGACATGGAATAGCGCACACCTTCTTCACTGTCACGACCAGATCGTCGCACCTGCAGCGGTACTTGCCCATCAAATTCCATTTCAAAAGTTACGGTAGAATTTGGCAAAATCGGCTCAGGCAAATCCACTTCAAGAATGGTTTCAACCTCCTTAAATTTGACGGATTTACCGTTCATTTTCAGACTTTTGGTATGAAGGTATCCGATTTCATCAGGCTTGAGTTTGGAAATTCGATCCTTAACCCGTGCGTCAGGATCTGCAATGGTCCTGGATCGCACATCCATCATACTTCCAGGCTGGAAAGCATTGTAATAGAGGTGGTAGAACACCCGTGACAGCGTGTCAAGGGAATTGTTGGTGTACTTGAGGGTTTGTATTCCGGTGTATTGGTTGGTTTTGACATCCATCTTGACGTCCATTTTGTAATCCACCGCCTGCTGGAATCGGCCATTTTGAGCCGAAACCGAAGTGATTCCTACAAAAAGAAAAAGCCCAACCGCAGGCTTCATCCAATTTTTGATCATATGACTGTTTTTTCTTTAAAGAAAATCAAAAGTCAAAGTCTGCCCAAACCAACCGTAAAATTAGAATCGCATTTTATCTCTTATCCATTTTCCTTTGGAATAAATCGAGCTTCCCATTCCAAAACTTTTCCTTTAATTGAGGACAAATTTGAAAACCACCTTAGTCAAATGAACAAAATCTACCTTTTGATTGTGGCGGCTATGCTGAGCTTTGCAGTTCAGGCTCAGCAAGTCAACATGGATGTATTTAAATCCATGAAAGCCAGAAGCATCGGTCCAGGCGCCATGAGTGGGCGTATCACGGCAATCGATGCAGTCCATGAAAACCCGAATATCATCTACGCAGGATCTGCCTCAGGCGGTCTTTGGAAATCTACCTCAGGTGGGATCACTTGGGAGCCGATTTTCGACAATGAGCGGGTGCATTCCATCGGGGCCATTTCCATTTATCAGAAAAACCCAAATGTCATCTGGGTAGGTACCGGAGAAGGCAATCCAAGAAACTCACTCAACATGGGTTATGGTGTCTATCGCTCTCTCGATGCCGGAAAAACTTGGCAGCTGATGGGGTTGGAAAAAACCCGTGCCATTCACCGAATCATCGTTCATCCGGATGATCCCAATACCGTTTTCGTAGGAGCAATCGGTTCACCTTGGGGCACTCAGGAGGATCGTGGGGTTTACAAAACCACAGACGGTGGAAAGACTTGGAAGAAAATCCTTTACGTGGACTCCAAAACCGGTGTAGGCGAAATGATCATGGATCCAAATAATCCGAATAAGATTTTTGTGAACATGTGGGAGCATCGCAGATACCCTTGGTTTTTTGAATCAGGTGGAGAATCATCCGGTCTCTATGTGACTCAGGATGGTGGCGAAAACTGGAAAAAACTCACCGCCGAAGAAAATGGAATTCCAAAAGGTAAATTGGGAAGAATGGGCTTGGCAATCTCCAAAGCCAACAGCAATAAGGTGTATGCCTTGATCGAATCTTCCAAAAATGCATTATATGTTTCTGAAGACGGAGGCCAAAAATTCAGTATGATCAATGACAAACCTGAAATTGGCGATCGACCTTTCTACTACTTTGAAATCTATGCAGATCCAAAGAACGAGAATCGTCTTTACACACTATATTCCAGAGTAGGTATTTCTGAAGACGGTGGTAAAAGTTTCCGCGAACTACTTTCTTACGAAGGGGTGCACCCGGATCACCACGCTTGGTACATCAATCCAAACGATCCTTCCTTATTGATCAATGGAAACGACGGAGGTCTCAACATCTCTCGTGACATGGGTAAGACTTGGTTTTTTGCCGAAGGCATCACAGTAGGACAGTTTTACCACATCAATGTAGACAATGAACTTCCATACAATGTCTATGGTGGCATGCAGGACAACGGGTCTTGGACAGGACCTGCTTACCTTTGGAGATTAGAAGGCATCAGAAACACTTACTGGCAGGAAGTATCTTTCGGAGACGGTTTTGATGTAGTATCACATCCTTCCAACTCACGCTATGGCTACACCATGTCGCAAGGAGGAAATGTAAGCCGATTTGACAAGTTAACTGGTCACAACCGTACGATCCGTCCTACCCATCCGGATAAAGATGTGTTCTTGAGATTCAACTGGAATGCAGCCATTGCACAAGATCCGCATGATGCGAATACGGTGTATTATGCATCTCAATTCCTTCACAAGTCCACTGATTCAGGCGAAACTTGGGAGATCATCTCACCGGATTTGACCACGAATGATTCCACCAAGCAGCGTCAGCAAATGACAGGTGGCTTGACCTTTGACATCACCGGTGCTGAAAATCACACCACCATCATTGCCATCGCACCTTCTCCGGTAGACAAGAATGTCATTTGGGTGGGTACAGATGATGGCAATCTCCAAGTGACAACAGACGGAGGCAAGACCTGGACTAATGTTGCAGCAAAATTGACTGGCCTACCAAAAGCGTCATGGATTCCTCAGGTTCAGGCTTCCAAATACAATGCCGGTGAAGTATGGGTAGTAGCAAACAACTACCGAAACAATGACTTTGCGGCCTATGCTTACCACAGCTCGGATTTTGGAAAGACCTTTACCAGAATTGCAGATGACTCTAAGGTTTGGGGATATACCCTTTCTATCAAGCAAGACACCGAGGAACCTAACTTGGTATTCCTAGGTACTGAATTCGGATTGTACGTTTCATTCGACAAAGCCAAAACCTGGAACAAATGGGAACACGGCTATCCTAAGGCTGTTTCTACCTACGACATGACCATTCAAGAAAGAGAAGCTGACTTGGTGATTGGTACCTTTGGTCGTGCGATCTATGTCTTGGATGACATTCGTCCATTGAGAGCTTTTGCTAAAAACGCTGGAAAAGCACCTGCAGGAAAAGTAACTGCATTTGCTACTCCTGATGCCTATCAGGCTGAAATCCAGCAACCACATGGAGAGCGCTTCATGGCTTCTGCCAAGTATGCTGGAGAAAACAGACCATTTGGTGGCCGATTGAGCTTCTATATCAATGACGATAAAGAAAAATTGGATACAGTAACTGTCAAAATCTTCAACGCTGCCGGTGAACAAATCAGAACCTTGAAGTCGGTTCCTACCAAAGGAGTCAACCGTATGATTTGGAACCTAGACCGCAAGTCTACCGCTGAAATGACCGGTGGATTTGGTGGTGGTGGCCAAGGCGGCGGAAGAAGCAGAGGTTTCTTCGAACCAAGCGGTGGCGATGCACTTCCAGGTACTTACAAAGTAGTCTTTGAATACGGTGGAGAATCTTCTGAAACTTCGATCAAGGTTCATGCAGATCCTAGAATTGATCCAAAATTGGCTGATCTCCAAGCCAGAGAAGTCTTCGTCAAAAAAGTCGAGGCACTTTCTTCTGAAGTCACCGCAGCTACCAGAAAACTGGACGATGCTCAAAAGGTAATCGACAAGGTGAACGCAATGATCAAAGATGTCAAAACCGATGAAGCAAAAGCATTGGAAACCGCAGCTAAAGACATCAAGAAAAAGTTGGATACCACAAGAGAAGCATTCAACGGTCCAAAAATAGAAGGCCAAGGAATCGTGAGAAGCCTCTACCCTACTACCATGACGCGTCTCTTTGCACCACGCAGCTATGCTAACTCCAGCTATGGCGCTCCGGGTGCTACCGAAGAGCGATTATTAGCTCAGGCAAAACAAGCCGCTGAAGAGGCAATTGCCAAGGTAAACGCGTTCATGAACGGAGATTGGAAAGCTTTCGAAGAGAAAGTAAAGGCCACCCCAATTGACCTGTTTGAAGCAGTAAAAAACTAAGTTTCTACTCAAATCCATTTAATAAAGCATCCCGAAAATCGGGATGCTTTTTTTTGTGTTCACCTTTCTTCTAATTTGAGTTCAAATGCAACCTACCTCAAAAATCTCCTGGAAAACCGCCGCAGGCCTGGTCATTGCCAACATGATCGGAACGGGTGTCTTCACCAGCCTCGGCTTTCAGCTTGCTGTGGTTCAAAATACCTGGACCATTCTTATTCTTTGGACACTGGGAGGAGGAATGGCTTTGATTGGGGCTTTGGTCTATGCCGAATTGGGTACTCACTTCCGACGAACCAGCGGGGATTACATTTTTTTATCAGAAACTATCCATCCCTCCATCGGGTATCTTTATGCATGGGTATCTTTAGTCGTGGGTTTTTCAGCCCCGATAGCCATTGCTGCCATGGCAATGAATGATTACCTGAGTCCGCTTTTTGGAGACACTAACCTGCCCGGCTTGTTTTTTCTGCTAGTTGTACCCATCGCGCATATGTTTTCAGTAAGTCGATCCGCTCAATTCCAAGACTTAATGACCTTGGTCAAGATTCTGTTTGTGCTCGTTTTGATAGTGCTTGGGATTGTTTATGCCAGTGACGTGGAGCTTCCGGCTTTAGATTTCTCCGGTTCATGGAAAAATGAAGTCCTTATGCCAGGATTTGCAGTGTCTTTGATCTATGTGTTTTATGCTTATACCGGTTGGAACTCTGCTGCCTACATCATCGAAGAAGTAGATCAGCCTCAAAAAAACCTGCCAAAGGCTTTGATTTGGGCTACCGTATCGGTGATGGTTATCTATATTCTGCTTCAATTGGTCCTACTTAAGCATGCCTCAGTGGATCAACTATCAGGCAAAGTACAGGTGGCAGACATTGCCTTTGGAAATCTTTTTGGTCCTAAGGGGGCCCTTTGGGTAAGCTTTTTTATAGGGATTCAACTTATCGCTACGATTTCGGGCTATTCATGGGTAGGTCCTCGAGTGACCTATGCGATGGCCAAAGACTTCAAGCTCTGGAAGCCACTTTCGAAAGTCAATGTCCATGGTATTCCCACTCGAGCCATTATGCTTAATACCTTCATCAGTTTGGTACTTTTTTCTACGGGATCTTTTGAGCAAGTGATGTTGTATGCAGGATTTGTACTTCAGTTGATGGGAACTGTGACTGTATACTCCTCTTTAAGGATCAAAAAAGAACTAGGCTTCAGGACACCCTATAAGCCAGTGCTGCAGGTGATTTATTTGATCTTCAGTACCGCAGTAATGGGATATTTGGTTTATGACCGCCCTATGGAAAGCTTAGCAGGATTAGGGATTTTGGGATTGGGTGGACTGATTTATGCTTTAGACAAGCGGGAAGTTTCGCATTAACCCTTGTTCATACGAAGCTGACCCAGAATAATCATGGTGGCAAAAAACGTCCACACTACAATGGGAAAAACTAAGTAAGAAAGGTTTGCAGACAGGTCTGACACCATACGACCTACCCAAAGGGCAGCCAAAATCACCACGATATTTCCTGCCAGGCCAAATTTCAAAGCTGAGATGCCGGTTAACTTTTCCAACCCTAAGGTATAATAAGCATAACTCGCACAGATAAATGCCAATACCAATGTCATACTTGATAAGTCTTCCGCCTGAATCTGCTCTAGCTTAAATCGCAACAAGGCCAATAGAAAAAAGAGAATCACCCAAACAATCGGAATGACAAAGCCTGGCGGCTCAAACCACAATCGCTTGCGAGCTTCATTTCCTTCAAACTTAAGTCCCAAAAAGTAAGCTGGTACATTGGTCAGAAAAAGAATGGCATAAAACAATAAAAGGTTTAGGAGGAAACTTTGCATAATCTAAAGTAAACTAAAAAGCTGACGTTCGTTTCGAAAATCAGCTTTTTCATGTCACTTTAACAAAATTTGATACCTCATTCAATCATCCTTCGATGATAGTTGATCTGTCCCAGATGGTAGTTGAAATGACCATACAAGTGAATCAAGAAATATCCTATACTCATGGGATAGCCAAAAAAGGCATGAAGAGAGGTATCGCTTAATCGCTCTTCCGGAAAATTCAAAAGCGACATTTCCACTATTCTTTTCACCTCCTGCAATTCTTGAAGGATTCCTTCTCTTGGTTCACCTTTGGCACCAAACTCCCGTTCGCGATTTCGCTCATAGGGAAATCCACCCAAATCCAAGCCTACAAAGTGCCTGAGATTACCAATCAGATGAAGGGCAAGATTTCCAGATGAATTAGCAATCTGATGATCTACAAGCCAAATAGAATGTTCACTGGAGTAGCTCAAAAGCTCTTGTTCAAGCTTAGTTAAATCTCTCTGAAACAAGAGATTGAGTTCTTCTAATTTCATGGTCGGTTGAGGTGTTTTCGATAAGCAGCTTCAAGCTTGGTATCGTACTTGTTTTGGGCGAAAAGGGGCCCGTTATAGCAATTGGCAAACTTTGCCCAGTTTTTTGTCTTCAAATGGGTAATACAGCCAAAGGCATTAATGTATCTACCAAAGGCCTCCAACTGATTTCGTTCGTGGATGTACATCTGATCCACAAACTCTTTAATGGATGCATATCCAAGCTTTTTAAAATGAAAACCCATAATTTGATAACTTCCCCAGGAAGCTGAAGCTAATGCAGCTTCACGCACTTTTGGGTCAGGAAGAAGATTTGCGGCTTTTTCAAGTCGGTCGTATTCTCTTGGGCCACCTACGTAGTGGGTCTTGGTCCATTTTGGATAGAGTACGTCTGCATTGGAAGGATTTGAGATCAAACTCGGGTTGATCCCTCTTTCTTTGAGCTGATTCCAGAAAATGTGACCTTCAAAAAGGATCTTAGGCTTTCCATCCATCAAAAATCCCTTTCCACTGCTTTCGACTTCATTGACTGCTTTGACAGCTGCAAGCTGGAGTTGATGTTTTTGAGCAAAGTCCATGAGATCCTGCTCACCGAGAAACTTGTCTCCCAAAACCTGGGCTGGCTTGGTTTTCTCATTGAGCAAGGTCCAGGTTTTAACTCCTACTTCCCCATCAACGACCAATCCGTTTTTTTGCTGAAAGTCCCTTACCGCATTTTCTGTGATTGTCCCAAAGTAACCTGTAGCTGGGATTGGGTAGCCGAGTTTTCCCAAAAGTTCCTGAAGGTACGAGACAAAAGAACCACTTGATTTAAGCTTTAAATTTTGCATAATGTGCTGGTTTTAAAAATGAAAAGTACTTCAAGATACCTGAAGTACTTTTTAAAAACCAATAGCTACATTCTATTTTTAAGGCTCGATCACATTCTTTCTTTGGCTGTATTTGCTCGGCTTTGATTCTGGCCTTGAAGCTGAATTTTCCACCGACTGATCCGATTTTGGAGCTCTTGTTTCAGGTCTTGGCTTTTGATGCTCTCGAGGGGTTTCTGAAGCCAGACCGCTTGGCTTTTTCTTCTTTTTCTTTTTCTTGTTTCGATCCGGAGCAGCAGAAGAAAAATCCTTTTTAGGCTTATCTCCAGCATATTCGGGGCCTTTTTCCATGGATTCGGGAAGTGGATTTTGAGTCACACTCATTCCGATCAACTTCTCTATCCGGACAAACTTGTGTTGGTCTTTTGGATTGACAAAAGTGATGGCCTCTCCTTCTTTGTCAGCCCGGGCTGTTCTTCCTACGCGATGCACATAGTCTTCAGGATCACTTGGCGTGTCGTAATTGATCACCAACTCGATTCCAACCACATCAATACCTCTGGAAATGATATCTGTACCAATCAAAATTTTAACAGCCTTATTTTTAAAGGCTGACATGATCTTTTCGCGTTCCATCTGCTCGAGGTCTGAGTGAAATGCTTCCACGTCAAATCCTTTTTTCAGCACTTTGTACAATGCCTTGACCTTATCCTTGGTCGAGCAGAAAATGATTACTGCCTCATATTGCTTTTGGGATAGGATGTGACGAACCAATTCTTCTTTTTGCGTGTCGTAAACCGAATACATGGATTGAGTCACACCCTCTGCCGTCTTTCCGATTGCAATAGAAATCTCCTCCGGTTTATTGAGGATCTTCATGCTAAACTGACGGATTTTTGGAGGCATCGTAGCCGAAAACAAAATCGTTTGACGCTTTTGTGGTAGGTAATTGACGATTTTCAGGATGTCATCGGAAAAGCCCATATCCATCATGCGGTCCGCCTCATCAAGCACCAAATGCTCTAAAGTGCTGAGATCCATTTTTCCTCCTGCTAGCAAGGCAATAAGGCGACCTGGAGTAGCCACTACGATTTCTGCACCTGTTTCAAGAGCCTTTTTCTGCTGCTCCCAAATGACCCCGTCACCACCACCGTAGATAGGAACAGAACTTACTCCCAAAAAATAGGAAAAACCCTGGATCTGCTGATCAATTTGAATAGCGAGCTCGCGGGTAGGTGCCAAAATCAGGGTATTCAGCGTACTCGAACCTGATTTGGATATTTTGTTGAGGATCGGAAGGACAAAAGCTGCTGTTTTGCCGGTACCCGTTTGAGCACAGGCAATGAGATCTTTACCTTCAAGAATGACCGGAATGGCCATTTGCTGTATCGGGGTGGGTTGATCAAAACCCATGGCATCGAGTCCTTCCTGGAGAGAGGACTCAAAATTAAAGGACTGAAAATTCAATTTAAGGTGATTTTATTAGGTAAAAAGGAATCGGCAAAACACCGATCGATCAAATATACAGGATTTTAGCTGAAGTTAAGCGGGAAGTATTTCTTGAAAGATGCCTCGATAGGTAAGCATCTATTCGCATCAGAAAGGATAACTTGAAGGATATTTTTCATTTTTTCTCCTCCACACAAATCCATTAGCATACCGGGAGAGTTTGGTTTATATTAAAGTTCTGTAAAACCAACCATGAAAGCTGACTTGTTTTTCAATCGCCAATTAATTGCCTTTCTTCTTTTTCTATTCTCTTACTTGGGTGCCTATTCTCAAACCTTTACTATCCAAGGAAGAGTCTTAGATGCCGACACGCAAGAATTTATCGAAGGGGCGACAATAACCTTGAGAAACACTCAATTCGGAGACTTAAGTGGGGCCACCGGCAACTTTTCACTTAAAGGAATCACAGCAGAAAAATACACCTTAGCCATTACCATGTCGGGGTATAATCTCTATGAAAAGGTTGTCAGAATCAGCAGTGACCTCAACTTGGGCAATTTGTATTTAGTCAAATTCGGCAGCGAAGGAACAGGCGCTGCTTTGCAAAAAACCATCCGAAGCACGAATGTAAGCCGCTTGCTCGTGGAGAGGCCCAATTTTATAGGAGGGAATATGTTTTACGGAATCCCTCCCGAACCCAAAAAAGTGGAAGGCAATTTTTACCTCGATAAAAAATGGAATCTAGCCTCTATCCTTCTTTACAAAGATCAGCAAGTACTCGAAAATTACAGAGTACGATATAACATCAACGCCAACCAATTTGAACTGCTGGAACCCGAAACCCTTCAAGTGACAACGCTGCAAGGGTTGCGAGTTCAAAACATAGTGTGGATGGACAGCAGCTATAAAGTCCCTCGCTACTTTGTGAATGGGATGGATTTCAGAGATGAGGGCGCTCCTATTTTGGGATTTTTTGAAGTGCTTGTCGAAGGGGAATTACCATTGATGCGAAGAACACTTGCGGTTTTCAAGGAATCCAACTACAATGTGGCTCTGATGGTGGGCAACCGGAACGATCAGATTGTGAAGCGAAATGTGTATTACTTCTTGAGAGGAAAGGACATGTTTGAAGTACCCAAAAAACGGAAGGAGTTTTTCCTGATTTTTGGGGACAAAGCAGCCGAAATGGAAGCCTTCGCAGAAGAAAATCAAATTGACCTCAAAGTAGCAGGATCTATCTTTCAGGTCTTCACCTACTACAATTCCCAATTTCCCGGATTTGTGCCCATCATGAGTCAACTCATGGACGAAAAATAAACCCCAATCTTCACCCACATGAAATGCCCATAAGAAGGGCTTCTCACACAGGGAAATGATTAATCAGGGCATTCCATGTGGCATATTAAAATCAAATTATAAACACATGAAATGCCCTTAAGAATGGCTTCTCACACAGGGAAATGATTAATCAGGCATTCCATGTGGCATATTAAAATCAAATTATAAACACATGAAAAAGATTTACTTCCTGGCATTCCTGCTTATTTCTTGGAATGCTTTTGCTCAAGGATTGCCCGGACTCGGTGCAGGTACCACACCCAACAATCGACCCATTCTTCATGGAAAAAACTGGGTAGCAATCACCGGAAAACCTCTTGCAGCGACTGCAGGCTCCATGATTTTCCAGCAAGGTGGAAATGCCGTGGATGCTGCCTGCGCCATGATTGCCGCTACATCCACCATGTGGGACGTGCTCTCTTGGGGAGGAGAAACCCAAGCCTTGATCTACAATCCAAAGACCAAAAAAGTCATCGGAATCAATGCCATGGGCGTTGCTCCAACCGGTGCCACCGTAGATTTTTACAAGTCCCAAGGAATGGCTTATCCTCCCCAATTTGGTCCTTTGGCGGCTACTACTCCGGGTACTCCAGGTGGAATCATGACTATGTTGGCAGAGTTTGGTACCATGAGTCTAGAGCAAGTGCTCAAGCCGGCGATGGATTTGGCCAAAGGCTACCCGATCGAAGCCCAAACTGCCAATGCCATCGAAAACAACAAAGCCAGAATCAAAGAATGGCCCTATTCTAAAAAGGTGTTTTTACCACACTTGGGAGAACAAAGAGAAGCACCATCCGCGGGTGAAATCTTTGTGCAGGAAGACCTTTACCAAACCCTTCTCAAACTGGTAGAAGCAGAACGAGCGGCATTGAAAGCCAAGAAAAGCCGAAAAGAAGCCATCTATGCGGCCTATGATCGATTTTACAAAGGTGATATCGCCAAAGAAATCGTAAGAGGTACGAGAGAGCAAGGCGGGCTGTTCACCGAATCAGATTTGGCCAACTGGAAAGTGAAAATCGAAGAACCCCTTCAGGTCAACTACCGAGGCGTAGACGTGTACAAACTTCAGGAGTGGACCCAAGGTCCCGCATTGCTTCAGTCTTTGAATATCCTGGAAAACTTTGACCTGAAGTCGATGGGTTACAACTCAGCCAACTACATCAATACTGTCTATCAGGCGATGAGTTTGGCCTTTGCAGACCGGGATTTTTACTACGGTGATCCGGCATTTGTGAAGTCCCCGATGAAAGGACTCCTGTCCAAAGAATATGCAAAAGAACGAGCCAAGCTGATCGGAGAGATCAATGATCCGAAAATCACCGCAGGTGACCCCTACCCTTTCCAAGGGGAAAGCAATCCTTACCTTCACTTGTTAAACAAAAACAAACAAACCCTCGCCACCCTTTCTCCTGAAGATCTCAAAGCAGGTTTGGATGAAAAATTCCTAGCAGATTTCCAAAGCGGCACCACCTCAGTACAAACTGCAGATGCGGAAGGCTGGGTCGTGTCGGTAACACCATCTGGTGGCTGGATCCCGGCAGTCATTGCCGGAAATACCGGTGTAGGCCTCTCTCAACGGATGCAGAGTTTTGTCCTAGATGAAAACCTGAATCCTTACAACCTACCCGAACCTGGCAAGCGTCCGAGAGTGACTTTGACTCCAAGCCTAGCGATGAAAGACGGAAAGCCCTACTTAGCCTTCTCTGTGCAAGGAGGAGACTCACAAGATCAGAACCTCCTGCAGTTTTTCCTGAATGTGGTCGAGTTTGACATGAATGTGCAGGAAGCTGTCGAGGCTCCCAACTTCAACTCTTACCAAATGCAAAGCAGCTTTGGCGACCATGAAATCCGTCCCGGAGCCATTACGCTTAGAGAAGACACTCCGGAATGGATCCGAAGAGATTTACTCCGCAAAGGTTACATCATGGACTTTTGGAATAAAACCTCGGGACCTATCACCGCCATCTGGATTGATTGGAAGCATGGCACCTTCTGGGGTGGTGCGAGTAATTATGGAGATGATTATGGGATAGCGTGGTAAAATTCAAATTTGGGATTTGGGATTTCGGATCTCAGATTTCGGATTAAAAGGAAAGGAATGGACGGAGGTCTGTTCCTTTTTCCTTTTCAAAGCGATTGAGAAAATGAAATCATAAGAGATTTTGTAGAAATGAGGGTCATGATTTAAAAATTAGGTTAGTTTAGCTTACAAAAAAATCAACTACCATGGGACTATTTTCAGCCTTATTAGGCAATGCAGGGGCGGTAAGCCAGGAGGAACTTTCAAAAAAATACGGACAGCTTTTGGCCGAGGGAGAGTCCTTTGAACTGGGATTCAAACTGGTCAGAGACACCTTTATTTTTACCAGCAAGCGCCTGATTCTAGTCGATGTGCAGGGCATTACGGGAAGCAAGACGGAATACATCTCCATCAGCTACAAAAGCATCTCTCGATTCAGCGTGGAGACTTCGGGTACGTTTGACTTGGATGCGGAACTCAAAATCTGGATTTCCAGTGAGCAGCAACCCAGCATCCGCAAGCAGTTTAACAAATCGGTCAATGTCTACGATGTGCAGCGAGTACTGGCACATCACGTTTGCAAATAACAAAAATGGCTCTCCGCGTTGAGAGCCATTTTTGCTTTTATCCATTAGGATCGAACCATTTCCACATGAGGAATATCGTCTTCCAGATACTCCTCCCCTTCTGCGACGAAACCCAATGCCTCATAGAATGGCTTGGCATACACTTGGGCACCGATTCGGATAGGTCCTGCGCCAAATAGCTCCTCGCAATAGCGGATACCGAGTTGCATGACGATTTTCCCCATGCCGGTGCCTCTGTAGGAAGGCGCAGATATGACCCGACCAATGGAAATTTCCTCATAGGAAACTCCAGAAGGAAGCAGTCGACAATATGCTGCCAAAATATCCCCGTCATAGACCATCAGGTGGAAGCATTTTTGGTCTTTGTAATCCATGTCCTGATAGGGACAGTTTTGCTCTACGACAAACACCTCCGACCGAAGCTTCAAAATGGCATAAAGCTCGTCAGTACTCAGCTCTTGAAATGATTTGAGGGTATGGGAAAGGTTCATGGAAATGACCGAATTTAGCAAGGTGTGATTTAAACGCACAAGTTGCTTCAGATTCAAAGATTCTCCAAGAAGCACATGACTCTTTAATTCTCCACTTCGAAAAAACTTTTCATCACCAAAATTTCAGACCAAAACCATACATTAATTATAAAAAAACACCGCCTTTTTGATGAATAAGCGGTGTGTTTTTTGAATTTAAGAAAGCTTAAATCTTCTTGGAATAGACATTTCCAAATCGGTCCTTTACTTCCACTGTTAAGTTTTCCTTGCTTTCAGGTTTGAAGAAAAACATGTGATCATTTAGCTGTGGCTCCACCCAAGTGCGTCGGGTGGGTAGATTTGGCCCTGTATGTAATTCGACACTCCAAGGATCTACCGCAAGAATCTTTTCAGGGGTACCTTTTTTCATGCCATTCTCAAACCAAGAGATTTCCCACTCCGGATCATAATTCCAACAATTAATGGAAATGTGATCGGGAAAATCCTTGTGATAACCTACCGAATAGACTCTAAACTGCTCATTGATGTCCAATCCTGTACCCTTGTACTTCCATCTGAGTTCGGAGCCTTTGGCTTCGTAAACTGCGTAGCCACTCGGAGTACCATCGTGACAAATCGGTCCTGACCACCATGCGCCACATACGGTTCCATGGCAATGTTCGTAGACATGACCATTGATCATATTGTCATTGAAATGGGTGTGGCCAGAGAGAATGTGAACTTGGTAGCCCTCCAGCATTCGATAGAGATGTTCCCGATTACTCACTGTTCCTCCAAGCGTATCATTTTGAGGGTATCGCTTGACTGCGCCTGTGAGTGTAGGAATATGTAGGGAGACTACGACTGTTTTTCCTTTTTCCACCGTCTTCAAATCCTGTTCAAGCCAAGCCAGTTGCTCTTCGGGCAAGTGACCAATGTAGCGGGAACCTGTGCCTAGATAAAACACATCATCCAACACTACATAATGAATATCCCCTCTATTCCAGGAATAATAGGTTGGTCCAAAGTGGCCCTTGAAGGTGCTCGCCGTCCAGGCATCGGATCGCACTCCAAAATCCATATCATGGTTACCGATCACCTGGAAAAAGGGAATGTTGTACATCTGCACGGATTGATTGTACTCTTTGAAAAGCTCCAACTTATCAAATACCAAATCACCACAGCCTATTCCAAATGCATTCGGATCGTTAAGGGAGGCAAGGGTTTTCATCACATCCGGAGCTGCTACAGTGAGAAGCTGATTTGCTTCATACTCATCTTGGATTTGGGTATCAGACAGCAATAGAAAATGGTGATTGGAATCTGATGCTGATGATTTTTTCAATTCAAAACTCAGGGATTGCTCGGTTTTGCTTTTGTCAATCCGTTGGAAAAAGGAAGCCGAACCATTGGAAAGCTTCTGAATTTCAAATCCGGAAGGAAGGGAGACAAATACAAAATCCCGATCTGAACCTGAAATCAAGTCAAATTCTCCGGAAGCATTCGTCTTAACGACAAGTCGTCCATCGGATACAGATACACCAGCTATTCCTTTTCCTGAGGCACTTACCTTTCCCTTAATCCTTATCGGATAAAACAACAAGGGTTGGTTCTGGATTGGAATTTCGCGCTGAATATCAGCCAAAACGCTGTCCCCTAAACTCAGCCATGCGGCTGAAGTCAATCCTAGGCTTTTGATAAAATCTCTTCTGTTGAACATGGTTGGTTTGGGTTATGAGTGTTATAGTTATTGGTCATTGAGAATTGCTCATTGCTCCAGCTTGATCACCTGACTTGCATAGACTTCCCCATTTTCTCCTTTCACCTGAAAGTTGATTTCCCCTTTATTCCAATCGATCGTCGCCAATCCATAATTCAGTTTAGCGATCAATTCACTGACCCGGAATGAGTTGGTTTCCTCTGCAACTCCGCTCCAGGTATGGGTGAGTCCGCTGGATGTGATTTCATAAAGTCCCTTTGGAAACCGAGCATCCTGGAGCTTCATGATCTCTGCAATATGTCGGTCACCGCTGAGTAAAATCGGTGTTTTAGCCCCCGAACTTGCAATCAAGGATAGGAGCTTTTCACGTTCCTGAGGGAAATTAGCCCATTTCTCATAGGCATGTTCGGTGGGAAGCATCTGGATACCCGAAATGATCAGGTTGATTTTTGCTTTACTTGACTTGAGTTCATTTTCAAACCATTTCCATTGATCTGCCCCTAATACTTCTCCCGATTTATTGATTTGATAGACTCGATTGATCCGCTCCAGTGTATCGCGGAAATATCGGGCGTCCAACAGAATGACTTTTACCAGATTTTCTCCCTCTCCAAAAGTATGAGAAGCATACGCGCCTTCTCTGGACCTTTCCGGAGCACCTGCAGGCACACCTAAGAATTCAAACATGAGATCACGTGATTCTTTCTTTTGAGCGAAATACTTTCCCCCGTCATTGATTCCATAGTCGTGATCATCCCAAATTCCTATGATCGGAGTACTCGATTTTAAAGCCTGATAGTCCGGATTGGCATTTTGTCGCGCATACTTGGCTCTTAGCGTATCCATTACCGGCGAATCCCCATAAATATTATCTCCCATCCACATCCAAAGATCTGGTTGATCAGCTACAATAGATTTCCAAAGCGGCTGGGGAGCATCCTGACGATTACAAGAGCCAAAGGCGATCACCTGAATGGATTCCTTTTGCTGCGCTTTGACATCATCCTTACTGGCGAAAAGCAAAAAGAGACAGAAGAAAAAGGATAGCGGATGGATTGGATTTTTCATGGGCAAAGATTTAAGATCAAAATGCAAAAGTGAATGGAAAAGACCTTCGCCTCTGATCAAATTTCTCAATTTATTCACATGGAAAGCAGGATCATTTAGCTTCAACTCTTGGAATTATTAGCTGAATTTTTGACCTTAAATCCTGTTTTAAAGGCAGTTGAAGTTATTGAATTCAGGATTGAATGAGCTTCAATTCAACTCAGATTTCCACTTTTATCCACCAATTTTTAAAAAATCATGAAGAGAAAATTTTCAGACCTGCATTGCCACAACCACATGAGGGCGCATTTCCAGATGCAGGAAAAGCAAAAGAAATTTACCCGTAAAGGCGAATTCAGCCCCTGGACCGTCATTGCCTCCAATTCTAAAGCAATCGAAGATGGAAAAATGGGTGCCAGCTACAGTCAGATCGATCTCGTAAAGTGCTGGAATGCCAACCTTCGACTCACATTCAACTCTCTGTACCCGCTTGAACGAGAATTTGTTCAGGGCATGGACCCTAAGATCAAAGAAGATAAATGGTACCACTTTTTGGCAAGTGTCCTACTGGGAGATAAAGGTATGAGAAGGGATTTACTCCAGACTGCTTACATGCGAATCCCGGACAAGGTCGTGGATTACTTCCAATCTCCTGATTACGATTACTGGGAATCCCTAACTCGGGAGAAAAATTTTGTCATCAAAGATTCCGGTATTCGAATCCCAAAGAATGAAATACATGTTCCTGGAGCAATTTTGGGAGAAAGAAAAGCGGCAGAAAAAAGAGCAAAAGAAGATCCCGCCTCTTATGTCGCAGAAAATGCCTGTTACCGAATCCCAAAAAACAGAGCTGAATTACAAACCTCCTTGGCTGACGATACCGAAATCACCATGATTCTCACCATTGAAGGGGCACACGCATTGGGTACTGACCGAGTCAAGACCGTGCAGGACATCTCTGACCGCGTTCAGTTCATCAAGAAGATGTGGGAGGTTCCTGTCTTTTTCATCACGTTTGCCCATCACTTTGACAATCGACTCTGTGGGCATGCCCACTCGATTCCCGGAATGGGAAAAATCCTGATGAAGCAGCGTCCGCATATGAATGAGGGATTTCGCAGAAATGGGCATCGCATCATACGAGAAATCTTAGGGCTCAATCTAGCGGGCGAACCTGACTCATCCTTGGGTTACCGCATTCTCATTGATGTCAAACACATGGCTGCTAGGTCACGCGTAGAATATTATGACTTGGTGAAAATGCGTCTGGCAAAAGGTGACCGAATTCCGGTGATTGCTTCCCATTGCGGTTATTCGGGTATAAAAACGCTTCAGGACCATATCACTTTTAAGAAAAAAGAAAAAGACGACTACACCGACCCTTCGGGAAAATTCAATGCCTGGAACATCAACCTTTGCGATGAGGACATTGAGGTGATCGTCAAGACACGAGGTTTGATTGGGCTTTCATTTGACCAACGAATCTTGGGACTCACCTCAGACGATATCAAGAAGGATAAGACAAGGGAGAAAAAACGAAACAGCATTCAGCTGATTTGGGAAAATCTGGAAGGTTTCGTGAAAAGTGCCTATTCCAATCCGAATCTATCGGCCGCTGAAAAAACTTCCATTTGGAAATGCCTCACCATCGGCACTGATTTCGAAGGGTTGATTGATCCGGTCAATCCATTCCCCACCGTGCTAAGCTTCGATTCCTTGGCCAATCAATTAGTGGAGGTAATTGACCTTGCGAGAAAAGATCCAAAAGCAACTCACCTTGCTCATTTCAAATCCAGCGCAGACGTGGAGAAATGGGTGGATGATTTTTGCTTTGGCAATGCGGAGGCATTTGTCTTGGAGAATTATCCTGAGTAAGGGCTCAATAAGAAAGCAGGGTCATTTTCTGATAAACTCAACCACACTTTTAACCAAGTCGGTTTTTAGTGGCAGATCAGCCATGGAATAGGTTGCAATGTTTTTTGCTCGATCTAATTCAGCTTCTTTCAAAATATGATTCATCCCTTCTAGGATGCGCAGTTCGGCCCTTTTTGTTGCGTTAGCCAATTTTTCAGCATCCGCAACTCCCACTTGAAGGTCGGTGGTGCCTTGAATGATCAAAACAGGCTTGTTTAGCTTAGCAAGTTCCTGTCGAGGATCGTACCTAAACCATGAAATAAGGTAAGGCTGAACACTGGGACGGAAAAGCGAAAAAAGCATGGGAGGGACTTCAGCCACTGTCTCTCCCTTTTCCAATTTCTCTAGAATAGGAAGGGATTGCTCCAATACAAAGGGTGGTTGAGGCTTTAATTGCTCGCGGATAATTTCACCTGCCGGAGTACCCACTCCCGCCAAAGAAATGAATTTGTCTACTTCGGAATTTTGAGCTGCAATCATCCCAATCAATGAACCTTCACTATGTCCAAGGACAATAATCTCGGAAAACCTGCTGTCCTTACTTAAAAAATCCACCCAAGCTTGGGCGTCTTGGACATAATGCTCAAATCGTAACTCACTTTCGCTTACGCCTGCATTTTTGCTTTCTCCAATTCCTCGCTTATCATACCTTACAGAGGCAATCCCATTTTCCACCAAGCCTTCGGCCAACATTTTCAAGGAGTTATTTTTCATCACCGGGTTATTCCCATCTCGATCAGTTGGACCCGAACCGGCAATGATCAACACTAACGGAACCTTATTCTTACTTTCAGGAACAAGCAGAGTACCTTCTATATTGCCTGTTTCGGTCTGCAAGGTGATCGGTAAATCCGCCACTTGTGCTGATAAATTGGTCCAGAAGAATAGTAGCGCGAGGAATGAAATCATTTGCTTCAAATGCATAGCGAAGGATTTTGAATTAATTCTAGTTTTAACCCGGAATATGCATTAGAATTCCTATTACGAGGTCAAAATGCTTTAAAATCAATCGCTTCGCTGCATTTAACTCATTCACCATAGCGATGCTATGCTGCATTCGTTAAATCCTTGATTTTCTTGCATTTTCCCCTCTCACTACGGACCCTAATGCAAAATCCGGGTTGAATATCCGCAATCTAAGTATTAAGTAGGTCAACGGCTCTAAAGATCGCGGACATTCGTCGACTGACCACCGACGACAGTCCATAGCACCTCTAATCGGACTTAAAACCTTACCTTATTTGGTTACCGGTAGAAAAGCGGAAAATCATCAATTCTAAAAACAGAAAACACTCCGGATTAACCTGTGAAAGATTGGGGTAATAAGCTCATACTCTCAGGGCTTCTTCCAATTTGAAATTTGGAGGTCATATCCTAGGATTTCAAATTCATAGAAAATTTCATTTGGTCACAAACCTCGAGAAACAAAGTTTCAGAAAGGAAATCGAGATTTTTTCCATAACCTGCCTAATAATTCTTTATATTTTCAATAAGCTAAAACCACGCGATTTCCTACACCATGAAAACCCTGTCTTTTTTGTTTTTACTTTCCTTTCTTATAGGCTCAGCGGGATGTGTACCTGAGGAGGAAGAACTCTTTTATGAATCCTGCGAGGGTTTTGATTTTACTATTCCGGCAAGGGATTGGATGCTATTGACTCCCGGCCCCAATTATACCTTCAGAAATGGTGACAAAGTCAGAAAAATCATCTCTACCTATACGATTTCAGAGCCATTTACAATAGCATCTGACCCTGAGTTAGTGAAGCTTGGCCAAAGTAAATGCTATGGCTTATACCAATCGAATTACCGCACGGAAGACGGATCGGTCTCTTTTTCTAATAAAGTAGGCTATGGAAAAACCTCAGGCTTGGGATTTATGGATGTCTATTTTTTGCAAATGGGCTTCCGGCTTGATATCGTCAATGATACTTTGGTAGGCAAAAGAATCAACTCCACAGTGGATGATACGCAGGATTACCTTTACCAGAATTTTAAAAGTTTGCTGATCTCCGGAAAGCAATACAACAATGTCTTCAAAATAAGCCAGTCCAGTCCAGGTGCAAGGCCGCAAGAAATCTATTTGGTCAGGCGACTAGGCCTGGTGGCCTATACTATGAGAGATAGCCTATGGGTGGTGGAGTGAGGACTCGCTCTTCCAAATTTGAAATGAAGGGATACGATTCAAGGTTTTCTAATCCAATAGAAAAAGAAGCTAAATCACGATCCTGAAGAGCAGACATTTTCAATGTCAAGCCACCACATCCTGATACAAATACTGCTGAAACTCGATAAAAAGCTTTCTTACCTCTCCTGCATTTCCTAACACGCTGAGTCCGTCTGGCAAACTCTGGTACTTGTTCTCAATCAGAGTTTTGAGTTTGGAATCATCCAATTCATCAATGCCAGCTTCCACATATTTTTCCAATACAAAATCGATAAAGTCCTTTTGATTGGCAGAAAGCAAAGGAATGATGGTTTGTTGAGCCAATTTGGCTCGTTCTTCCCGTGACTTAGCAATGTAATCTCCATTAAAAACATACTCCAAGACGTCAAAAAGATCACTCTTTTCCATGTTGACCAGCTTTTGTAACGTGATCAAATCACTCTTTGGAAAGCCCAATTCATCCAGTTTTTCCAATAAGGTCCTACGGGTCACGGGATTTCCCCAAATCGATCGCAATTCTTCCTCATTGTGAAAAAGCTTTGGCAATTCCCCGAACAAGTCATTCAAAAATTCCTCCGCCGAGATAGGTTTGCCATCTGCACTCCAAAAAGAGGTGGCTATCATGTGTTGGATTTCCCGAGCTTTTCCTCTTGCCAGTTTGATTTTGACTTTTTTAGGTTTCTTCTCACAGACACAAGGAGATTCTCCACAAACGATACAAGGTGCTGGCGGTTCTTTAACACATAGGCAATCCAACTCACCACAAGCTGTGCAAGGTACTGGTGGCTGAGGGTCACCAATTACCTCATCAGGTGCAGCAGGTTCTCCATCCCACTCTGGGTCGGCAAAATGATGGTAGGCATTCACATAATCGTAGATGGTAAAAAACTCTTTTCCATCATAAACTCTTGTTCCTCGACCCACAATCTGCTTAAACTCTATCATCGAATTGACGGGACGAAGCAAGACGATATTCCGCACGTTTCGGGCATCGACTCCCGTAGAAAGCTTCTGTGAGGTAGTCAATATCGTAGGGATAGTCTTTTCATTATCCTGAAATTCCCGCAACTGCCGCTCCCCTTCTTCTCCATCATTGGCCGTCACCCGAACGCAATAGAACGGGTCTTTGGTTTTGCTTTCCTGATTGATCAGATCCCGAACCAATGCCGCGTGTGCCTGATTGGCGCAAAAGACGATGGCTTTTTCTTTTGGTCCACAGTCAGCAAGAAAAATTTGGACTCTCTTCCGCTCCCGCTCTACGATCTCGATGGTCCGATTAAAATCCTTTTCCTCGTATCGCTTTCCCTGAGTAACTTCTCCTTCTACTACTTCATCATCAGAGGTGTAGATGTAATCATCTAGCGTGGTCTGAATCCGCTTCACTTTGAATGGAGTCAAAAAGCCATCGTTTATTCCCTCCTTGAGTGAGTAGACGTAAACAGGATCACCAAAATACCGATACGTATCTACGTTGTCTTTTCGCTTAGGAGTAGCTGTCAATCCCAATTGGACCGCAGGAGCAAAGTATTCCAGAATAGCCCTCCAATTACTCTCATCCTGAGCTCCGCCTCGGTGACACTCATCAATGATGATCAGGTCAAAATAATCAGGCGGATAGGCGCCAAAGTTCGGAGCAGGTTTGCCATCCGCATCCGTTCCAGACATGAAGGTCTGGAAAATGGTAAAGAATAAACTCCCATTTGTCGGTACTCTCCCACTTTTCTTGATGGCATCGGGCTTGATTCTTACTAAGGCATCTTCCGGAAAAGCCGAAAAGGAATTATACGCCTGATTGGCCAAAATATTCCGATCTGCCAAAAACAAGACGCGTGGCCTTCGACTGGCCTCTTCCGGAGTTTTATTTCTGTCCTGGAGATTCCAGCGAGTTTGAAACAGTTTCCAAGCAATCTGAAAAGAGATGGCTGTTTTCCCTGTTCCCGTGGCTAAAGTCAACAGGATTCTGTCCTTTTGCTTGGCGATAGATTCCAGTGTTTTGGCCACTGAGATTTCCTGATAATAGCGAAGCTCCCAAGTGCCCGATTTATCTTCGAAAGGAACTGAGGCAAATCGCTCTCGCCATTCTTCTGAATATACTTCAACAGTTTCTACATCCTGTATCGGAAAAGTCTTTTCCCAAAGCTGATCTGGACTCAAAAAATTATCCACCAAACCCTCTGTTCCAGTTTCTAGACAGATTTGATAAATCTGCTTTCCATTGGTGGAATAGGTGGTTGCCAGTTTCAATTTATCCGCATACTGTTTGGCTTGCATCACGCCTTCTCCGACTTCTAGGTCAGCAGACTTGGCTTCTATGACTGCTAGCTTGGTTCCTTTGTAGACCAGGACGTAGTCTGCGATTTGTTTTTTGCCTCGCCCGCCCACCTGGATTTTTCCTGCGGTGATCTTGTACTCACGCAGGACCTTGGAGCCCTCGACCAGGCCCCAGCCAGCTTCTCTAAGCTTGGGGTCGATGAGTTCGGCGCGGGTTTCGGATTCGTTCATTGAAAAACTACTTACACGATTTAAAGAATTGAATCATGTAAATCCATTTGGTAACAGATCTCTTTAGCTAATCGCTCTGCATCTGATTCTAAAGCTAATTCAACATGAATTACTCTATTTTCTATTTGCAAACTCTTCTTTACAAATTTTAATAAGGGTTCATGTTTTTTAGGAATTGATGTTAAGAAAGTTATATGAACAGCCTCATTGGAATGACTCAATTCATTAATTTTTCCAGCCCACCTATATACTTTTTCTTTAACTGTTTCTTCTCTTTTTAAGTCAAATGAAAGTGGTTCATAACAGTGCCAAATATCATTCTTCCAAGCTTTTTCAAAGGGAAAAACATCATTTGCTGTTGTTATCGTATGGGAGGTAAGCCGGGGAGAGACATTATATTTATCAAAATAAGCTTTGTACTTTTTCCTCCATACATCATCATCATTAAGCCTTTTTAAAGAGCCTTCTTCAGGAAGATATTTATTGATCAGGAACTCAAATAAATATTCCAAAGCAATATCCAAATCGATGTCTATTGCCTTTGAAACTTCAGAAAATTGCAAAGCACTGTCATCCCGTTTTAGGATAATTGATGTGATCTGCTCTAGGTTGGCAGATGGATGAAACAGTTCTTTTAATTGGATTGCAATTTTATTATTAATCCGGTTTTCAAGATATTTTGCCGAATCCATTATAAACTTTCCCTTTGCCTCCGGAAAAAGAGAAGTGATACGAGTAAACCGATTAGTCACCTTTGCCTTTAAAAAATCATGTTCTGGGGAATAGACAACCACCCCCAAATTGACAAATTCGCCTGTAAACTGATCGTGTACATAGCGAAGTACTTGATAGTAATAGGGTTTCATAATAAGGATTGGGTCAATTGGTCTGCAAATTCATCTCGATGATTTACTATCTCCGTGAGATAGGCCCTAATTTCACCAACTTCGGAGGTATTCCAAGCCGTTGGTAAAAGAGTCTCCACTTTTTGCCAGAAAGCGTCATCTATTCGCTGCAAATCTGATGCAAAAGTAGAAAAGTCTTGTACTTTACCTTTTAAGTAAGGATAAAACACATGTTTTTGATACAAAGTTTTCTCGTGATCTAGGACAATCCATGGCGTTTTTGTCCTTAGAAATGGCAGTATAGTAACATGCGAAAAACTCAATTCGTGATCAAAAATCAAGAATTCCTCACCGTTGGTGTTCACATTGTTTTTTTGATGCCCTCTGTCAGAATTGGTTACAAACAAATCAAATCCAAAGATCCTCAAGGCATCAGTCTCCATTTTTCCGCTGAACTTTTGACCGGCAAGGAGTTCTTCAAAGCCTGCCTTGTATCGAGAACCATAATTTTCCCCTAAACTCTGCGATGCATGAATAAAACCATCATAGCCTCGCATGGATTCTACAAATGGCTGTGAAATATGGATAATTACAGGATCCACGACAGGCAAATCCAGTTCCATAGCCACCCAAGCAGCAATAAGTTCTTTTGCAGATGAAGCAGGACTCATTCGCGGTGATTTCACAAACTTTACAACAAATTGATCCCGAACACCCGTCACTCGATCCACTCCCTCAAGAGACATAGGCAGTGTAGTGCCAGATGACATTACTCGATTTGCTCGAAGGGCCTCGATTTGAGGGAGATAGTATTGGGAATCAGAAAAACGCATTACTAGGATCAGTATAAAAGCTTATTTAAAACTAAGAATAAATTTAAGCTTTTGTGAACAAGTTCTCCACAATACCTCATACCCCTACCTCCCTTCCTATCAACTCCCCCGCAAAGGCCTTCTGCAGGATACTCTTCTTCAACTCCTCCAAGTCAGTGATCTTCTTCTCATACAGCACTTCCAGCTTCTGCGTCTCGGCGCGCAGGGCATCCAATTGGCGGACGATGGTTTGTTGTTCTTTAAGTTTTGGTAATGGAATTATTATACTTCTAACATTATCCTTTGTAATTGTTTTTGTTGTAGCGCCTTGAAGCCGTGATTTTATCTGAAATTCTCCACTATAAGATTTCAAGTATTGAAATACAAATTCGGTTGATGCTTTTTTTTCGTTTAATCTTATTAAGAAGAGGTTCATTGCCAATGAACAAGGCCTATCAATTCTTGGCATCAAATAAACATTACCAGCATTACCTATTTTACTCATAATTATTTCACCACCAAACACCTTGCTTTTACTTAGGAAGTTGTAAGCGTTCTCATCAATAAATCTAAATTCGTTTTCAAAATTATTTTCAAAGTCTGTACTTCTCACCATCCAAGCAAAATCTTCTGTTTCTTTTAGCTCTACATATTGTTTAAGGATTTGATAGCTTCCATTAGCGTGATAATCGGTAAGTACTGTTATTATTTCACCAAATTCAATTTTTTCCCAATCCCCATTCTCAAACACCCCCTGCAAATAGCTTTCAAAGAGTTCTTTGGCGTTTTGGAGGTTTTTTTCGGCATTGGCTTTGGCCTTGGCTATTGCAGCAAAAGCCTCATCCAAGATGGAAACTATGCGTTGCTGTTCGGGGAGAGGGGGAAGGGGAACGGATACTAAACCTAAATTTTTCCTACTTATTCGTTGTCGTGTTGCTCCTGTTACTTGCTTTTGAATTTCCTTTTGATAATCATTTGATAACGAGTAATAAAGGAACCAATTAGGTATAAGTTGTTTCCTGTCAAATCGGACAATTGTGCAATCAACAGCTGTTATCATTTTTTCGCCTGTATTTGGTAAAACACAAGCTCTTCCAACTGGATCGGGTAATCGTGAAACTAAACAGTCACCTTCAAAAATTTCAGTGCAACGTAATCTTTTAAAAGTATCCTCTGAAATGTACCGTGCTTTTTCACCTCGGTCTTTAAAAAACCCGTTTCCAACATTACCTGTTTGAATAAGGCGTATTCCTTCTTCAGATTGATCTTTGCTTTCAATCCAATCGCCATCTTCAAAGTCAGTGCTTATTTCAACTATTTTTTTTCTGCCCCAATTTTTCATAGCAACTCCAAAATTGAGTTCAAAATCTCCGCACTTTCCTCGTCCAAGGCTTTCATTTCTTCCAGAATCTCGTTGGGTGAGCGCAGGGCGGTTTCTTCTTTTTTGTTCGGGTTTTTGACGCTGAGATCCACTTCGGCTCCGCTCAGTGATCGTACGTCTACACTCCATGAATTGGGGCTATCGGCGAAAGTCTTTTGCAGTTCTATGAACTCTGCCAGATCGTTTTCATTGAGCGGATTGGTCTTGCCGAGGTTGCGGTCGAGGTTGAGTTGGTAGAACCATACTTTTTGGGTGGGTTTGCCTTTTTCGAAGAAGAGTACGACGGTCTTGACCCCCGCACCGGTGAAGGTGCCCCCAGGCAGGTCGAGGACGGTATGCAGGTTGCAGGTCTGGAGCAGTTGCTTTCTCAGGGCGACGGTGGCATTGTCTGTATTGCTTAGGAAGGTGTTTTTGATCACGATCCCGGCCCGACCTCCTGCCCGCAGGATTTTGATAAAGTGCTGCAGGAAGAGCGAGGCCGTCTCGCCCGTGCGGATGGGGAAGTTTTCCTGCACCTCGGCGCGTTCCTTTCCCCCAAAAGGCGGATTGGCCAACACCACGTCGTAGCGGTCTTTTTCCTGAATATCGGCCAGATTATCCGCCAGCGTGTTGGTATGGATGATATTGGGCGCCTCGACCCCGTGCAGGATCATGTTCATGATCCCGATGATGTAGGCCAGGGATTTCTTTTCCTTGCCATAGAAGGTGCGCTTTTGGAGGATTTCGGACTCCTTGGTGGACAATCCTGACCCTGAGCCTGCCGAAGGGCGAGATCTCATGTAGTCAAATGCCTCGCAGAGGAAGCCCGCAGACCCGGCAGCCCCGTCATAGACCGTCTCCCCGATCTGAGGATTAACCACTTTGATGATGGAGGTGATCAGGGGACGGGGCGTATAATATTCTCCCCCATTCCGACCTGCATTACCCATGTTTTTGATCTTTCCCTCGTAGAGATGGGACATTTCGTGCTTTTCGGCATAGGTCCGGAAGCGCAGGGAATCGATCAGATTGATTACTTCCCGCAGGTTGTAGCCGCTTTGAATGCGGTTTTTCAGTTCACTGAAGATCTCCCCGATTTTGTATTCGATGGTGTCGGGACTTTGGGCCGAGAGCTTGAAGCTGCGGAGGTACGGCCAGAGTTTGTTGTTGACAAAATGATTGAGATCATCCCCGGATTGGGCCCGATGATGGTCGAGTTCGCCCGAGGGGAGTTTGGGTGCTGCCCAAATAGTCCACTGATACTCTTTTCCGATGATCGGTGTGTATTCTTTGCCTTCAAGTTCGGCGGCCGTAGCACGATCCTGCTCCAGATCGTCGAGGTATTTGAGAAAAAGAATCCAGGAAGTCTGCTCCACGTAATCCAGTTCCGAGCCACAGCCCGCATCCTTGTGGAGTATATCGTCTACGTTTTTAAAAGTTTGTTCGAACATGTTGGTTTATAATTAATCTTCCCAAGAAAAGGTATCTCTTAGGTATCTAAGTGTTTCTCGTTCTTGTGTTGAAAATTTTTTGAAGGCATTCCCTGTATGATAGTTTCGATGAGGAAAATAATCCATGGATGCTCCAGTGTAGAGTTGATTCAATGAACCATAAATTTTCTGTTGAAATGGGGATAAAGGCCTTCCTCCTGAATCATCTGCTCCAAGCAATTTACAACTGCAGGATGATAGTTTGGCTGTTCGATTTCCAACTTGAACCAGATAAAGATCATCTTCCAATTCGCAATAGAAGGAAAGGTGGTCTATAGCAAAGTAAAGAATCGTGCTTTTCTCCAAGAACAATTTCTTCTTTCTATTGCAATGGAACTTTTGATCTTCTGGATGAAGCGAAAATAAGGGAACAAGTAGTTTTAAATGAATTCCATCTGGAAAAAGTAGAGAATTGTATTCAAGGATAATTTCCTTTTTGGTTATCGCATCAAAAAATTTCCCCTCCTTGTAAATCACATCCAAGTGTGCGTCGGGTGTGTCAAATTCAGGAAAATCGGAGAAAAAGGCAGAATCGTTCATTATGGATGAATTAAAAATTAATTTCTAAATATAATTTTTTGGGGGTTAGTTGAGAAAGCAGATTTATTCTAATGACAGAACATGTCTCAATTTCTTAAGACAAATCGATGAATTGCTTTCAACTGAATACCGCTAGCGCTCTTGTATTAGGTAGGATTTGAAATTTTCAAGTTTGATTCTTGGATTTGAAATCCTTAATCTGAAAGAAAAAGAATAAAAAACATAAAGAGGCTCCCCGGAAGTGGCACAAATTACAATCTTGTATCCCGAGGAGCTTCCAATGAAAAATTACCCCAAACTCTTCTGCCAGTTCCAGCTGTCTCGCATGGAGTCTTCCAGCGAAAACTTAGGATACCAGCCCAGGACTTGGTTGATTTTAGTGGTGTCTGCCCAGGTTTTCACCACATCTCCGGGACGGCGTGGGCCGATGACGTAGTTGAGCTTTTCACCACTTACTTTTTCAAAAGCATGGATCACCTCCAGTACGGTATTGCCATTTCCTGTACCCACATTGAAGACATCATAAAAATCTGCTCCTTTTTCAGCTAGGTACTGAAAAGCCTTCACATGCGCATCAGCCAAGTCCACCACGTGAATGTAATCCCTCACACAGCTTCCGTCTGATGTGTCGTAGTCATTGCCAAAGACGGTTAATTTATCCCGGATACCTGCTGCCGTTTGAGTGATAAAGGGCACGAGGTTTTGAGGTGTACCGATGGGCAATTCCCCTATTTTACTGCTTGGATGTGCGCCCACCGGATTGAAATAACGCAACGCAATCACCCGGATTCCCGGCTTGCTTTTCACATAATCCACCAAAATATCTTCACAGATTTTCTTGGTATTTCCGTAAGGGCTTTCGGCATCTTTTCTCGGGGTAGCCTCAGTAACAGGCAACACATCCGGCTGACCATAAACCGTACAAGAAGAAGAAAATACCAGGTCATGGATTCCATTTTCCTTCATTACTTGGAGAAGTACAAGCAGCGATCCCACGTTATTCTGATAATATTTCAAAGGGAATTGGGTGCTCTCTCCTACCGCTTTGAAAGCGGCAAAGTGAATGACGCCCTCGATCTGATGAGCTGCACAAATCTTTTCTAAAAGGGATTTATCATTACAGTCACCTTTGTAAAACACAAACTGTTTTCCTGTAATTTCTTTGAGCCGATCCAGTACATCCTCATTGGTATTGGATAGGTCATCCAGGATGATCGGCTCCATTCCGGCATTCCAAAGCTCCACCGCCGTATGAGAACCAATGTAACCGGCACCGCCTGTAATCAATATTTTCTTCATGAATTGGGAAAAATTAGCTTTAGCAAAGCTATTCAAATCCTCGGATTAGGAGCCTTAAAAACCTATCGAATCAAGGTAAAAATGCCGGATTTTTCAGAGGTGGTTGCGACACCCTCGAGCAGATACGTGTATCGAATCAAATAGGAATAGGTGGAGATCGGTGCATTTTGCCCTTTGACCCGGCCGTCCCAGCCTTCCGAACCGACAAAAACCAAATCTCCCCAACGATCCCAAATCATGAGTTCAAATGACACACTGCAATTGGAAACAGGCTGAAAAACACCATCTCTTGGATCAAAGCCCGTTGGCATTCTCAGCTGTGGCTCGGCTTGATTGACAACTGCCAATCCCACCAGAGCACAGCCCTTGGCATCAGTGACTGTATAAGTAAACTCTCCAGGAGGTAATTTGTCGAGGACTGTTCCGGTTTTTCCATTATCCCAAACCACCTGATAAGGAGCTACTCCACCGCTGATTTGCAAAGAAAGCGCACCATCCAAACTTCCCGCACAACCGGGCTTGAGTACCTCCACTTCGACCTTGATTTCTTCAGGGCCCACGAGTTCGGCCTCCACAGGAAGTGTGCAGCCTTTGCTATCCAGCACGGTAAGTTGATACTTCCCCTGTCCTACTCCTTGTACTCCAAGGAAAGTTCCATCCCAAGTAGTAGTGAATCCCACTGCAGAAAAGGGCGGTGTACCACCCACCAATTTTAGTCTAAACACCCCATCAGTTCCTCCAAAACACGAATTATCCTCAGCAATCACTGGTCCATCCAATCGAATGGGCTGGGGATCTTTAAGCGTTATGATTTGGCTGATCGCTGCACAACCTGAAGCGTCTTTCACGGTGACGGTGTAGCTTCCAGCCTCCAGCCCAGTAGCCATGTTTGTCTGAAGTTTGGCATCATGAGACCAGGTATAGGTGTATTTTCCCGATCCGCCCGACGGCACTAGCTGGATGCTTCCGTTGGATTGTCCCGGACACAGCGGATCAATTGCAGTGGATGTAGCCAGCTTCAGTTCGGGGTATATTTTCACTTCAAGCACCTCAGACACACCTGAGCAAGCTCCGTTGATGTTACTATTCTCCTCATAAAAAACAGACCTAATCGGGGCATTGATATCCCATAGGATTTCAACCTTGGGCGTATTCTGTCCTGAGATCAGCGTACCTCCTACCGGGGTCCAAGTGTAGGTTCGGTCCGGAGATGGAAAAGGCACTTCATAAATCAAAGGCAAATTGGGACCGCAAATACCGCTACTTCCTTTAGGCAAATTGGGTTCAAGCGTTTCGGTGATGAGAATGGAAAGCTCCACTTCTTTACCCGGGCATCCCGCCGCTGTAAATGGCATGGCTTTTACTTTCGCAGGCTGCATAGCTGCACCCCATTTTACTTTGACCTGATTATCCTTTTCTTCTAACACCGTACCTCCTACCACTTCCCACTTCAAACGACCAACTGGTTGGTAGCTGACAAACGTGTACACAAACTCATCAATCAAAGGGCATACTGACTCGGGACCTTCAAGTGTACCAGAAACCTCCAATACCTCCACTTCAAAACGAAAAGTCTCCTCGCTGTCGCACTTTCCTTCCCCGGTAGAGGCCAAAACAGAGACTTCATATTTTCCGGGTTTTTGGAACGTATGAGTCACTTTTTTACCGTCCTTCACCGAACTTCCATCTCCAAAACTCCAAGTAAAGTCCTTGAAACCAGGAAAATCAGGAAAAATCTCCCAAGTCCCTTCCTCACCCAAACAAGCCACTTTATCACCCTCCACATTAAACTTGTACGTAGTCTCCGTTTCAAATTGAATAGCTTCCAAGGTAGCTCCCACGGGATAGGCATAAGACTCTACCGAACCGGAACCGTAGGCATAGGCTATAAATCCTTCTGGATTTTGAAGCCGATTGGCTCCTTCGTTGACAGAGATTCTGGCATACTCATAAGCGGTGTTGGTAGGAACCGGTTTGAATTGATTGCCGATTGGTAAACCATTAAGTATCGTTTGATTGGCAGTTCCTTTTTTGACAATGATATTGACGAGATGAGTTCGGACCCAATTGATTTTCACCGAGGAGAATATCATGTCTTTCATCAGTTGATTGACCGGGCTAAGGGCTACCAAGGAAGGATCTCCATAGCGGGAGTAGGTATCGTTTTGGTCGTTACAGTTTCCGCTTTTGGCGATCATCGAAACTGAAGAAGGTTTGCTTGTCTCTATGGAGACGATGTCATTTCTCCCAAACTCAAAAGTCAAAAATTTACCCTGATTGATTGTTCCTCGTACCTGTCCATTGATACGGACTTGAGTATTGTCTTGGGAAGCGACTACTTTGATGATCTCTCCCGAGGTCCTGTCTGCCAGGGGAATATGGATATACGACTTTCCCCAGGAATTTACCGGATAGGATTGTTGAAATAAATGATCTCCTGAGGTAGCACAATTTTCACCCGCACTTGTCATTTTATTGCCTCCAAAGACTGCCAGATTTTTGCAATCTCCATTTGAGGAATTGACTACTCTCACACGAGTACCGGTAAGGTCTCCGGTGATCGCTTTCAGCTGAAAGGTTTCCCCTGCATCCAAGGTAATCTGAATCGGCGCCACAGCGGGCACTGGGTTGCCATTCAAATCCACTCGGGTAGTCGGATTGATTTCCACATCGGTGTCATCTTCCACAGCGACGATCAAGAGCGTGCTTTCAAAGTTTCTATTGGTAGGTGATACATCCAGACCTGGCTCAAACTCATCGTAATGCGAGGTGATGTAGTAATCCTTTCCCAAAGCGGTCAAGGGCAAAATCACTGAACCGTCGGCACTGGCCTGACGCTTATTAAATGCATGCACTGCCACCAAGCCCATGGAATTGATGTAAATGGATTTTTTCTCCACCACACCCGAATTCCGATGAAGGATGAAATCCCGGTTTTCCTCGTAGTCTTTTACAAATTGCTGGCCTGCCTCAAGGGTAAAAAACGTCTTTTGGTTATTATACTCGATGTAACCAGTAGTTTTTTCTTTGGCTGTGACAATGACTGAGCCAGTCACCGGCAAAAAAGAGGTGGCGTGATTTTCTATAAAACCAAAATAAAACTCCTTGCCAAGCGTATTGAGCTGGGCAAATAAGGAAGAAGATTGTCCAAAAAAAATCAGGACAAATAGAAACTTAGCAAGCTTTTTTGGAAAAGAAATCATCATTCTGCCCCGCTATCATTCGTCTCAAGTTACCGGATTAAGGTGAAAACTCCTCGCGTTGAAATCTGTTCAACCTTTCCTTCAATAGAATATTCGTAGGTCAACTGGTAAGTATAGGCACCAATGACGGCATCCTTTCCCTTGATTGAACCATCCCAACCCTGATTTCCCAAATAAACCACCTGGCCCCAGCTATCCCAAATCTGTAAGGTGTAAGAAATCGAACAATTGGAAACAGGTGCAAAAAGTCCATCTGCAGGAATAAAACCGGTGGGTACTCTTACTAATGGAGGTACTTCAGAAATTCTTCCAGTTGCCACCACCTCACACCCATTGGCATCTGTTACTGTGGCTGTGTAAAACCCTGAAGGTAATCCGCTGATTGATGGCCCTGAGAAAGGTAAAGTTTTGGTGGTAGAATTTGATAGAGGATCAATCTGGGCTCCATGTGACCATGAGATCTGGTAGGGAGTTTTTCCTCCAGAAATTGACATGTTCAACCCGCCGGAAGCCCCACCCGGGCAACCCGGAGCCACCTCTGTAAAGGAAATCGAAAGAGGCTTATTCTCTGGAATGCTGGCTGAAATAGGTAGTGAACATCCTTTTGAATCTAATATATAGAGAGAGAAATTTCCGGATGCGAGGTTCCTGACCTCCAAAAATTCACCATTCCAAGCTGAAGAAATTCCTTCGACCGAATACGGAGGGGTACCCCCTTTTACTTTAGCCCTGAATCCTCCATCTGAGACACCAGCACAGGTAGTGGGGATCAATTCCAATCCACCAACCAGTCCCACAGGCTCGGGATTGGAAATCGTAACTTCCTTTTTCAAACTTCCACAGCCACTTTTATCTGCTATTGTTACGACATAAGTTCCTGCTTTCAGTCCGGTGGCAAGCGGAGAATTCACCTTAGAATCATGACTCCATGAAAAAGTATACGCTCCAGTTCCTCCTGTGATTGTTAATTCTATTGCTCCATTTGATTCCCCAGGGCAATCGGGTGTAGTCAAAATCAATTTTTCAATCTCAATCGGCACCAACTTAGACAATTTCAAAATCTTTGACTCTTTGGAACACGAGTTAGTCGCTGAAGGATCTGTAACGGCGTAAGAGATTTCTTTTTCTGCAGCATTCGCATCCCAGTTTACTTTTACCTCTGAGGAAGACCCACCGGAGACAATCTGACCTCCTTTGACCAACCAGAGGTAAGTTGCAGAAGCTGAAGGTTGAGGAACTTTGTAGGTAATGGGCTCCAAAAAATCTCCACAACAAGTTGAAATTCCTTCAGGTGCTTCAAGAAGCTCGCCTTTCCCTATGACCACTTTTAATTCGATCGGATCTCCCAGACAGGCCGGATGTAAATACGGTTGAGCCTTTATGATTCCTTCTGTCGCAGTTGAGTTCCATTTGATCGTAATGGTTTTTTCAGTTTTGGAGAGGATTACACCACCTGTCACTGTACCCCATTCCGCTTTGACTGCAGCGTTTTGACTTTCAATTGTATAAGTTACTTCTTGATCCGGACAGGTTTCCACCGAGCCCTTAATGGTGGCTATAGCCTCTTCGATGACCTCAATCTCAAATTCGTATTCGGCAGAAATATCACAGGAACCTTGACCTGAACTGGCAAGAACTAACACCTTGTATTTTCCCGGATTGGAAAATGTATGGGAAACAACCTTTCCGTCTGCTATGGGAGAACCGTCTCTGAAATCCCATTTAAAGAATGTAAAACGATCGTCTTTGGGAAGAATCTCCCAAGTCCCTTCTTTATTTTCGCACGCAATAGGTTCACCTTTGGTAGAAAATTCGTATTGGACACCGTTTGAATTGGTAGTATTTCCACTCAAATTAAATCCTGCTGAATACCCATAAGAAGACCTCTGACCTGCTCCATAAACATAAATAATCGCTCCATCAGGGCTGGTAAATGTGTTTTTGCCATCAGGAAGAGTCGCTTGAGCATAAGAAAACTCAGGCTTACCGGGCACCGGACTAAACTGACCGGTGATAGCCACTCCATTGAGCCTGATTTGTGACAGAGAAGCTGTTGGGGCTATGATGTTGGCGTTATTGAAAAATTCATTGACAGAATAAAATTCAATGTCTTTAACAGTTTGGTCGTTACTCTGGTAGGTGAGTAAAAAAGGATCGCCGATATTATTGGGCGTAGTATTGCAATCTTGGCTTTTTGCAAGTAGAGTAACTGCAGATGGTTTGGATGTTTCAATGACAGCAACTTCAGAAACCCCAAACTCAAGCGTCAAAAACTCCCCTGTATTCAGGGTGCCTTCTAGTTGTCCATCTACAGTCACTTGAGTGCCATTTTCAGAAGCTAAAACCTTTACCAATTCTCCCGAGGTTCTATTTTTCAAGGGAACGTGGATGTAGGATTTACCCCAGAATTCTACCGGAATAGCTTGCTGAAATAAGTGGTCACCTGTTTTTCCGCAATTTCCTGCACTGGTCATCTTATTTCCACCAAATACCGCTACTTTTTTACAATTGCCCTGATTAGCGTTAAGGACTTTCACATGGGTACCAGTCAAGTCCCCATTTGCTTTGACTTGATAGGTCTGGCCTTGATTAAGCGTAATTAAAAAAGGCACACCTGCAGGATTTCCTTTAAAGGTTGATTGGGTGGGCGTGATCTGAACCTGAGTATTATCCTCAGTAGCTATTACCAGCATGGTGCTCTCCGAATTGTCAGGACCGGCAGCCAGTGGGCTAAAATGAGCGGTCACAAAATATTCATCCCCGAGTGCATTAAGAGGCAAAACCAAGGTCGCATCCGAACTATTTTGTCTGGAATTATAAGCGTAGACCGAAACATTGCCGCTGGAAGAAATCGATATTGACTTGGATTCCACCACTTCAGAATCCCGATGAATGACATCCTGGGACGTCGAAACAAATTCTTGAACAATAGATTGCCCCTTGGTAAGAGTAAATGGAATAGTTTGTCCCTGGTAAGAGATTGCACCGGACGCGGCTTCATTGGCCGTGATGACGATCACCGCTTTGTCAGGCTGATTAGCTTTACGGTTATTTTCCATAAAGCCAACAATAAATTCTTTTCCAATGGTGCTTTGAGCTGATAACGAATGGCTCAATAAAAATAAAACGCACACAAAAAACAGGGTGAATCTTTTGTGTTGTTTCATTTTAATGCTTCGGGTCTCGCAAAGTAGTTAGGTTTTAGTTTTTTATCTGATTAGGGCAAAAGAACCCTTTAAATTTTGTCGGATGGATTTCCCTTCCAACTGATAATAGTAATTCACTGAATAGGAGTAGGTTCCCTGCGGGGCGAAGTCTCCAGAAATCATGCCATCCCAACCTTCAGAACCAAAATAAATCAATTGGCCCCAACGATTATAGATGGATAACTCAAATCGGGTGTCACAGTTTGAAACACCTGCATAAAATCCGGTAGGTTGGGTGGGTGCAAAACCATTCGGCATTCGGATTTGGGGAGCTTCCTCGTTCACAATCCCTTTACCGAGCGACACACAGCCCTGATTGTCTTCCACCTCCAACTCATATTCACCTTTGGCCAAGCCTACCACGTACTGCCCACTCAATGTCGGATTGCTCCAGCGGTAGATAAAAGGACCAGAACCTCCTCCAGGAGTGACAAAAAGTTCTCCATTGCTACCTCCGGGACAGGCAGGCTTTTCCAATCTCACATCTACCACCAAGGCTGGAGGTGAAGTAATTTGAAAAGTAACCGGAATCACGCAACCATTGGAATCAATGACTTTCCAATCGTATTGGCCTGCTCCTAGATTTGATAGTTCGATCTGAGAAGAAAATTGATTTTGCCCAGGAGTGTTGACAGAATATGGCGGTACTCCACCTTGGACCTGAATTGAAATGAGCCCATCTTTTTTCCCATAACAAGAAGTGCCTTGAGGGACAGCTTTTGCCAATACTAAAGGCAAGGGTTCCGTGACTTGAATTGCACTGATGGACTTTTCACACCCTAACTTATCGGTGATTTTCACACTATAAACACCAGCAGGCAACTTTTCTGCAAATGGCTGATTGAGCTTGGAATCATGTGACCAAGAATAAGTATAAGGTGGTTCGCCTCCCGTCACTTTCAATCGAATAGCGCCTGTAGATTCTCCCGAACAAAGTATGGTAGTGAGTGTCTCAATCTCCGGTGTAAATTCTTTGGACACTTTCACCGAGATAGCAGGAGCTGTGCCTTCACAAGAATTATCCACTAGACTAAAAGCTGTGTACACTACAGTTCCTACTACATCAGGCTGATCCCAGCGGACTTCAATTTTAGATTGGTTTTGGCCATTCACAATAACCCCTCCAGTTACTGTCCAGGCATAGCCTCGTCCCTGACCCGGATTTGGTGCTGAGTAAGTAAAAGTAACAGACGGATCAAAACAAACCTCATTAGGTCCCACTGCCTCGGTAACTATAATCCGTTGATTGATAACGACCGGATATTCAATCGGAGCCCCAGGGCAACCCGAAGGGGTATAGGGAATCAATCGAACCAATGCATTTGAGTTTGCAGGCCCCCACTTCACAAGAACAGAATCTCCAAAGGATTGCATAATCTCCCCTCCCACCACTTCAAACTTGGTCTCTCCTATATTCTCTTTGTTTTTGATTCGGTACATCACCTCCTCCACATCGGGACACACGGACTGTTCGCCAATAAATACCGCTTTGGTCTCCAACACCTGGACTTCAAATGAAATCTCCTCTTGGTTGTCACAAGAATTGGGACTCAATGAAGCTACGACTCTTACCTCATAAGACCCTGGGGCAGTAAACTTATGGGTTACCTCCTTCCCCACTTTGGTAGTTGAACCATCCCCAAAATCCCAGACAAAATAGGTGAAGTTCGGATTATCCGGATTGATACTCCAGTCCGCATCCTGATTAAGACAAGCCACCTTTTCGCCCGTGACCTCAAATTCATACTTCGTATCCGTTTGAAAATTCAGGTTGTTCAAAGCGGCACCGGCAGCATAGCCATAAGATTCAATTTCCCCAAATCCATACACGTAGGCCGCAAATCCTGAAGGATTGGATAGCTGATGAACCCCCTGAAAAATGGGTATCTGAGCAATCTGAAAATTGGGATCACCGGGCAGCGGAGAAAAATTGGATCCGATGTTTTGACCATCCAGTCGAGTTTGATTTTGATCTCCAGTCTTCACTACAATATTCACGTAATGGTTGACGATAGAAGGCAAATTGATCGCATTAAAAGTAAGCTGGGTCAGAAACTGCTCTACAGGACTGTATGAGATCATAAATGGATCTCCAAAATCCGAGTTGGGAGCATTAGGCTGATTGCAGGAAACACTCTTTGCAAAAACAGTGACGGAAGATGGCTTGGAAGTTTCAATTTTGGCAGATTCATCCACTCCAAATTCCAGCGGAATCCACTGTCCACGGTTGATGGTACCTTTTGAAGCCCCATTCACCCGTACTTCAGTCCCATCTTCAGAAGCTAAAACCTTTACCAGTTCTCCGGAGCTTCTGCCTGCGAGCGCGGTGTGAATAAATGAGGTGCCCCAGGTATTGATGGGATAGGTCTGCTGAAAAAGGTGATCATTGGCATTGCCACAGGATCCCACAGAAGTCCATTTGTTTCCTCCAAAAACAGCTATTTTCTTGCATTCATCTGCATTGTCGCCTACCACCCGTACTCGGGAACCGGTCAGGTCACCACGGGATTTGATCTGATAGCTTTGACCTTGATTTAGAGTAATTTCATAAGGAACACCTTTGGTATTTCCTGAAATAGAATTTTCCGTCAGAGTGATTTCAACCCGAGTATTATCCTCCGAACCTACCACCAACAGGGTGCTTTCGTTATTGACGTTAAGGTTAGATTGGGGATTTAATTCAAAATGAGAAGTAATGTAATGATCTTTTCCCAAGGCTCCGATGGGAAGAACGACTGTTCCGTCCGCACTTCGATACCGTTCATTGAATGCATGCACTGCTATTTTACCGGACGAAGTGATATGAATTCCTTTATTTTCAATTATTCCTGAGCTCCTATGGAGCATGTCAATATCCAGCGAGGAAACTCGCAACGTGTACTGCTGCCCTTGACCAAGTGTAAATGCGGTGGAATTTCCTGCGTACTCAATGGCTCCGGTGGTATTTTCATTGGCTGTGATTAAAATAATCCAATAATCCAACGCACCGGCATTGTTAGGACCGCTGGGAAGTATTCGGTTGTTTTCCATAAAACCTACCCAAAACTCCTTCCCAATCGTGGACATTTGCGCAAAAGATACCAAGGGACTGGTCATCAAGACAGTCAGAAAAATAAGGCCCCTAAGAAATCTTTTGAGGAAATGTTCGCGCATTTGATACCAATCAACCTGTCAATATAAAAAACACTTCAAACTTATCTGTTGAAAATTCTTTAAGGGTGAAATTAAGCTAGGCCAAAGCTTGATTTTACCAAGCCGAAAAAATATTATTCTCTATCTTTGCGCCTCTCAAAAACAGAAAATATCCATGATTTCAGTAGATAATTTATCACTCAAGTTTGGCAAAAGGACACTATTCGAAGAGGTCAACCTCAAGTTCACACCCGGCAACTGTTACGGGGTGATCGGAGCCAACGGAGCTGGAAAATCCACTTTTTTGAAAATCCTATCCGGGGAAATTGAATCTACTTCAGGAGCGATCAATATCACTCCAGGTCAGCGAATGGCCGTATTGAAGCAAAATCACTTTGAATTCGACGAGGTAGAAGTACTCAAAACCGTCTTGATGGGGCATAAGAAGCTGTATGCCATCATGAGTGAAAAAGATGCCATCTACCTGAAGGAAGATTTTACAGAGGCAGACGGTATTCGTGCTTCTGAGTTGGAAGCTGAATTTGCGGAAATGGACGGCTGGAATGCCGAATCCGATGCAGCGGCGCTACTTTCAGGTTTGGGTATTTCAGAAGATATCCACTACAGCCAAATGAAAGACTTGGCCGGTAACCAAAAAGTACGGGTCCTTTTGGCGCAGGCTCTTTTTGGTAATCCGGATATCCTGATTCTTGACGAACCTACCAACGACCTCGATGCAGAAACCATCGTATGGTTGGAAGACTTCTTGATTGATTTCAAGAACCTCGTGATTGTGGTATCTCACGACCGTCACTTCCTGGATACTGTTTCTACGCACATCGTGGATATTGACTTTGGAAAAATCAAAATCTACTCCGGTAATTACACCTTCTGGTACGAATCTTCTCAGCTTGCCCTCAAGCAGCGTTCCGATCAAAACAAGAAGGCTGATGAAAAGCGAAAAGAACTTCAGGACTTCATCGCCAGATTCTCTGCCAACGTAGCCAAATCCCGTCAGGCTACCGCACGAAAGAAAATGCTCGAAAAACTCAATGTGGACGAAATCGAGCCTTCCAGCAGAAAATATCCGGGCATCATTTTCAAGCCTGAGCGTGAGGCAGGTGATCAGATCTTTATGACTGAAAACCTCGAACTGAAAGCGGATGGAGTGACCTATTTCACCGACGTCAACTTGATGGTGGACAAAGGCGACAAAATTGCCTTCATCTCCAAGACCAAGCAGGCTGTCAATAAATTTTTCCAAACCATCACCGAAGAAATCAAACCTACCAAAGGAAACCTGAAGTGGGGAGTAACGATCAACAAGGCCTATTTGCCAAATGATAACTCTACCTATTTCCAAACTGATTTGAATCTGATCGACTGGCTGAGACAATACTCCACTAATCAGGAAGAGGCCTATGTAAGAACCTTCCTGGGCCGAATGTTATTTACCGGTGAGGAAACCCTGAAGAAATGTACCGTACTTTCCGGAGGAGAGAAGGTTCGCTGCATGATCTCCAAAATGATGCTTCAAAACCCAAACCTCTTGGTCATGGACGAACCGACCAACCACCTGGATTTGGAGTCCATTACAGCCTTCAACAACGCCATCATCGAATTCAACGGGACGGTATTGATGTCATCCTATGACCACACCTTTGTACAGTCCTCTTGTAATCGCATCGTGGAATTCACTCCAAACGGGACCATTGACCGAAGAATGCCTTACGATGACTACTTGGTAAGTGCCGAAATCAAGGCGCTTCGTGAAAAAATGTACGGTAAAAGCTAAGCACTAAGGCCTTGCTGCTCACTGCGATCATCATTTATCTAGCATTGACTGTAGCTGTAGGAGCTTGGTCTTCCAAATTGGTCAAAAACTCCAACGACTTTGTATTGGCAGGGCGATCCCTGCCTCTTTTTCTTTCTGCTTCTGCCCTTTTTGCCACTTGGTTTGGTTCGGAGACGATCTTCGGAGCTTCCTCTGTTTATTTGGAGGAAGGGCTATTGGGAGTGATCGAAGATCCTTTTGGAGGAGCGCTATGTTTAGTTCTGTTTGGCATGTTTTACCTACGTCCCATGTACCGGATGAATGTGCTCACAATCGGTGACGTTTTCAAAAAAATTTTCGGAAAGCGGATCGAGTTTTTCGCTTCGGTATTTATGATACCTGCCTACTTTGGCTATGTAGCGGCTCAATTGATAGCTTTGAGCTTGGTATTAGGAGCAGTGACTGACCTCAGTTTGACCCAGGGTGTTTTGATTTCTGCTGGAATTGTCGTGTTCTACACCTTTTTGGGAGGAATGTGGGCGATATCCATCACTGATTTTATTCAAACCACCATGATTGTGGTGGGATTACTTTGGGTGGCAATGATGGTAGCCAGTGAAGCCGGAGGAGTTGGAGAGATATTCGCACAGGCACCTCCTGAGAGTTTTCAATTTTTTCCTGAAGCTACCCTTTCAGGCTGGACCAAATACCTCGGAGCTTGGATTATCTTGGGATTGGGAAGTATTCCCTCACAGGACATATACCAGCGCGTGATGTCTTCCAAATCAGAGAAAGTAGCGGTTCGTTCAACCTATTTGGCTGGAGCTTTTTACCTCAGTTTTGGATTACTTCCCCTATTTATTGCCTTGGGAGCCAAAGTCCTATATCCTGAACTATACCTCGAAAACAAACAAATGCTGTTGCCCTCCATGGTCCTGAAGCACGGAGGAATGCCCGTACAGATCGTATTTTTTGGTGCATTGATTTCCGCAATCATGAGTACGACAAGTTCGGGCTTGCTGGCTCCTGCTGCAATTATATCCGAAAACCTAATCCGCCCTTATTTTGGTAAAAAACTAAAGGAAAGCCATTTTCTGTGGATTCTCCGATTCAACGTAGTGGCTGTTGCCTTGATTGCTATTTTAATGGCGTCCTGGAAATCCAACATCTACGAATTGGTAGCCGGTGCTTCCATCCTGATGCTGGTCTCCTTATTTGTCCCGCTGACTGCAGGACTTTATTGGAACAAAGCATCCAAAATGGGTGCCTTGATGTCTATGGTATTCGGAATGATCGTATACCTCGCCTCAGAAAATTACCTTCAAACCGACGAATCACACCTCATTGGCCTCTTAGGCAGTGGGCTATCTATGATAATAGGAAGCTTGCTTTTCCCTGACCAAACCAACACCTCTTATGAACTACCCTAAGCTGATCTTACAAAAAGGAAAAGAAGTCTCTTTGCTGAGAAGACACCATTGGGTTTTCTCGGGAGCGATCGCCAAGACAGATCCCGGAGTGGAAAATGGGGACTTGGTTGCGGTGTATTCTTCAAAAAATGAGTTTCTCGGAATCGGCCATTTTTCTCAAGGATCGATTATGGTCAGGATCATTTCCTTCGAAGAAAGAACCATCGATCAACACTTTTGGAAAGAAAAAATAGCTTCAGCTTTTGCAGTAAGAAACGCATTAGGACTAACTGATAATCAAGACACTAATGTCTATCGCTTGATTCATGGGGAAGGTGACGGTCTACCTGGATTGATCATCGATTATTACAACGGGACAGCCGTCATACAAGCCCATCATGTGGGAATGCACCGTCACACTCAGGAGGTTGCGGAAGCATTGAAAAGCGTCTATGGAAAGAGCCTAAAAGGAGTCTACGACAAAAGTGCTGAAACTCTTCCCAAAAATTTGGGTATCGAGTCCAACGAGTGGATTTGGGGGAAAGCGGAAACTGACTTGGTCAAGGAGTACGGCGCAACATACCGAATCGATTGGGAAAAGGGCCAAAAGACCGGCTTTTTCATCGATCAGAGAGAAAATAGAAAGTTGGTTTCCACCTATTCCAAAGGGAAAAAAGTACTGAACACGTTCTGCTATTCAGGCGGTTTTTCTGTTTTGGCGCTTCAAGAAGGTGCTTCAGAAGTCCATTCAGTGGACATTTCTGCCAAAGCCATTGAGCTGACTGAAGAAAATGTACGTCTGAATGCCGGATTCTCCGGAAAGCACGAGTCGATTGTAGCCGACGTAGTCAAATACATCCGGGAGATCGGAGACGATTTCGATTTGATCATTTTGGACCCGCCCGCTTTTGCCAAAAACATCAAGGCTCGACATAATGCGGTCCAAGCCTACAAGCGACTGAATGCCGAAGCGCTTCGCAAAATTAAGCCTGGCGGAATTCTTTTCACTTTCTCCTGTAGTCAGGTGGTAGACAAAAGTCTTTTCTCGCACACCATCACTGCGGCTGCTATGGAGAGTAAGCGAAAAGTAAGAATCCTGCACCAACTTTCTCAACCTGCAGACCACCCGATTAATATTTTCCATCCGGAAACTGAGTACCTAAAAGGTCTTGTCCTGTTTGTTGAATAAGTTTCAAACAATTTGATCACTTCTCTTATTTCTTTTGTACTAATTTCACTTCAATAAATACGCAACATATGTATACAGGACTTCAGCACGCACATTCAGGATTAGCCTATTTGGCCCTCCTTGGTTTGGTCATTGTAATCTTTTGGGCCTTGGTCGGCTCACTTTCCGGAAGAGAATTTCAGGAACGTGACCGCAAGATCGCTATGATCACTTTCATCATTTGCCATATCCAACTCCTTTTGGGTCTGATCCTTTATTTTGTGAGTCCGCTTGGATTGGCTCTATTGACAGGTGGCGGTGCGATGTCAGACGCAGCCGCAAGACTTACGGCTTTGGAACACCCATTAATCAATATCGTGGCCATTGCCATCATCTCCATTGGGTATATCCGCGCTAAAAAAATAGAAGCTTCCCGTGCTAAATTCAGAAGCATCTACATGCTATATGCAGTAGGTTTTGTACTAATCATCAGCCGAATCCCTTGGTCTGCATGGTTGGGATAACCCACTCATGACTACTCATCACAATCCGGCCCGAAAGCCGGATTTTTTTATTTAAATCGATCTTGACTTATCCCAAGAAGCCATTGAGCTATGCTAAAAATGCGATTAAAAAAACTTTCTGCAACTTTGTTTCAAAACCTTTGGTTTAATTCCTGTTCTCCTCCTACTTTTGCAACAATGATTCAAAAAGGGATATTCACACTAAGTCTATTCGTATTCGCCTTAACGCATGTTTCGGCTCAGAAATGCGATTTGGTACTAAGAGGAAAGATCCTTCATCAGGAAAATGATCAACCCATTGAGGCAGCCTATGTTTGGATTTTGGAGACCAGAACCGGAGGCACCACAGATCAAAACGGAAACTTTGTAGTTCGAGAACTTTGTCCGGGAACTTACACAGTTACCGTCCAATATTTGGGTCATAAAGAAATTAGACAAACCATCAACCTAAGCGGAAGTACCACCAACCAGACATTCAAAATGCAGGAAGAATCGGTAGCTCTTTCAGGCGTGGAAGTCCATGGTCATCGGGAGGCAGTACAGACGACCACTGCTGTGAGTTCGCTTTATGGGGAGGCACTGCTTCAATCTCGAGGTGAAAACCTAGGAGAAAGTCTGAAAAGGGTAGCTGGTGTGACGACATTTTCTACAGGAAATACCATCTCAAAACCTGTGATTCATGGATTGCATAGCAATAGAATCATGATTCTAAATAATGGGATCCGTCTGGAAGGTCAACAATGGGGAGCCGAACACGCTCCTGAGATCGATCCTTTTCTAGCTGATGAAATTACCGTAATCAAAGGTGCCGAAACAGTAAGATTCGGTCCTGAAGCCATGGGAGGTGTAATTCTGGTCAATCCTCCCACGCTACCGACCAGTAAAAACCATCTAACTGAAATCAATCTGCTTGGTGCATCAAACAGCAGAATGGGAAACCTGGCTGCTTCGCATACAGGAGGTTCTGAAAAAATCCAAGGACTAGGCTATAGAGTACAAGGTTCAGTAAAAAAAGCAGGGAATGTGAGAACTCCCGGCTATTTCCAAGCCAATACCGGCATGGCAGAGTACAACTTCTCCGGTTCGGTAGGCTACAGCTCCAAAAAACTTGGAATAGAAGGCTATTACAGCTTTTTCAATACTGAAATTGGGATTTTGAGGGATTCCCATACCGGCAATTTATCCGATCTGATTGAGATCATCGAAAATGGTGAACCCTTTCTTAAACCCAACTTTACTTATCAAATTAACAATCCAAAGCAGGTGGTATCTCACCATTTGGCCAAAGTAAAAACACATTACCATCTTAATCCTGAACTCAAACTCAACTTCCAATATGGGTTTCAACTGAACCAACGACAGGAATTTGATCGAAGAAGAGGTGATTTGAATGCGCGTCCTAGTCTGGATTTAGAACTTTTTACCAATACCATAGATCTATTTCTTGATCACAGCAGAAACTCAAATTGGAGTGGATCTTTTGGAATCAATCTAATCCAACAAGCCAACAGTAATGTACCCGGTACAGGAGTGACACCCTTGATTCCAAATTATGACATGATCAATGGCGGGATCTATTTGATGGAAAAATACCTAAAAGGGCCTTTGGAACTAGAAGGCGGCATAAGATATGATTACAGAACTGTAAGTGCGGCAAGGTTTGTAGGAAATGACCTGCAAGAAGCTGATTTGGAATACCAAAACTTCTCCGCTTTTATGGGTGGATTATATCAGTTGAGTCCCCATTTCGCATTTACAACCAATTTGGGAACAGCCTGGAGACCACCCAATGTAAATGAACTATTCAGTCAGGGGCTTCACCATGGAGCTGCTGCTGTGGAAATTGGTGATGCAAATCTAAATTCCGAAAAGTCAGTCAAATGGGTAAATGGTCTTGAATATGAAGGTAAGCGAGGTACCGCAGAGCTTACGGCCTACGTCAACCAAATCAATGAATACATTTATCTAAATCCTACCGGTGGCACCTTTGTCAGTCTGAGAGGCACCTTCAATGTCTATGAATATCTGCAGGCCAATGCATTGTTTTACGGCGTGGATCTTTCAGGAACTTACCAGTTCTCTGATCGTCTCAATGGATACCTGAAAGGTTCCGTTATCAGAGCAAAGAATACCGAGACTCAAACCTATTTTCCATTTATCCCTTCTGACAGGATGGACTGGGGATTGGCCTATTCTTTTGGAAAGGAATCCAACCGAATTACCCTCAGTAACCTCGTGGTAGCAAGACAAACCCGAGAGCCCGAATTTGATCTTTCGCCTGCTCCTCCGGCGTACACATTAATCAATCTGGGCTATAACAGAAAAATAAAACTATCTGATAATCAGTTAAATGTAGGTTTACAGATTAATAACCTACTCAATACGGAATATCGAGAATACATGAATCGGTTCAGGTACTTTACGGCCGATATGGGACGCAACATTTTACTTAAACTCAATTACCAATTCTAACTATCAATTATTATGAAAAACCTACAAAAACTACCCCTCTACCTGTTTGCTGCCCTTACCATGGGATTTGCATCTTGCGAAAGCGAAGATCCGGAGAAAGAAAACGAAGGTGAAGTAATCACAGATGTAACCTTGAAATTTCAGGAAGTAGATGCTTCAAATAATCCTATAGGTTCAGCTGTATCTTTCAAGGCAAGCGATCCCCAAGGTATAGAAGTAGGCAAAACACCTACCATTCAAACGATCAACCTTACCAAAGGCAAAAAGTATCTCATGACAATTGAAGTGCGAAATGCCATTGAAAATGAAGATATCACCAAGGAAATTCTTGAAGAAGCAGCAGAGCATCAGTTTTACTTCTTGGGATCAGCGTTCACCAGCAACATTTTGACGATCGCCTATGCCGACGCAGGAGGAATCGCTTTAGGTCTAAGAAATTTGGTCACAGTATCTTCTTCTCCTGGAACCAACAATACCTCAATGAGAGTGGTATTAAGACATGATTTAAACAAAAGCTTCGCAGGAGCAAACAATCCAAACTTTGAAAACTTTGTTCAAGCTGGTGGAGAAACAGATTTAGACATCACCTTCCCAATTGTTTTGAATTAATTCCAAAAATAGAAAAGGGCGGATTTGATCGAAATCCGCCCTTTTTTCATGTACTTATACGATTAACCACTACCACTAAAAATCAAAAAAGGCCGGAATATAACTCCGACCTTTTCCTGCTCTCAAACCTATTAAACCTATTGTAGATATTCAATTCATGAATACACTCGAAAAGTAGAGAATGTTTTTTTTCTGTCCAAACAATCGATTGCGAAAAATTTTCAAAATTTTATTCGGCAGGACCCAAACCCATTTAATTATCAGAAAATCAAGACTTTTAATTCAAATATTTTTTATCATAACCTTCAAATAATCCTTTTTTACCTTTATTGCCAAATTTCCTATGCCGACTAGAGCTCATCCCCTCGCCTCCAAAATATTTGAAGGATTTCTTACCTACATCGAGACCTTCAATACCTATACGCGTCTGGCGCCGCTTTACTTTGCTCAACGAAACTGGCAAGCCACTCAACTCAATCATCGGCAGCGACTTAGGCTGTATAAAGATCTCTTGTTTCAGCTTTCCTCGGTTTTCCAAGAAATCCTTGGCGAAGACAACACCAATAGACAAATCTGGCAACTCATAAAAAGTGAATACCAGAAAATGATCAGCAAACGTCCTGATGTGGAGCTTGCAGAGACTTTTTTCAATTCCGTATTCAGAAAAACCTTCCCAAACAATGCCCTCGATGAAGAACTCATGTATGTCATGGAAGGGTACAATACCTGCGAAATCCGAGAAAATTCAGACCTACTCCTCACTTATCCCGCTTCCATGGGATTGGAGCAAATCATTCGTCAGATTCTTGAGGATTTTGATTTTGGAGTTCCGTTCATGAATAAGGAGCAGGATGTTGAATTTTTGATCAGAGGAGTCAAAGATGTGATTCTGACTAGATATCAAGTAGAAGTCGGTACCAAAACCCAATTACTCAAGCCTGTTTTCTATCGAAATAAAGCAGCCTACCTAATCGGGAGAACTTATGTGGGCAAAAAATGGATGCCCTTTATCATCCCGGTTTTGAATGGTCCGAAAGGGATTTATGTGGACACGCTGATTTTTGATCCCAACATCATGAGTCATCTTTTTAGCTTCACCAGATCCTACTTTATGGTGGAGGCAGAGGTACCTTCTCAGATCGTCGGGTTCTTAAGTTCCGTGATTCCCCACAAAAAAATCCATGAACTCTACAATGCCATCGGATTCAACAAACATGGGAAAACGATCTTTTACCGTGATTTTTTGCACCATTTGGAGCGAAGCACCGATCAGTTTGTAGTCGCCCCCGGGATCAAAGGAATGGTGATGACAGTGTTTACTTTGCCTTCTCTCAACATTGTCTTTAAACTGATCAAGGACCATTTTGAACCGCCAAAAAATATGACCCGACAGGAGGTGAGAGAAAAATACAAGCTTGTCTCCTTGCACGATCGGGTGGGCCGGATGGCTGATACACATGAATTTGAACACTTCCGAATTCCCATGGATAGAGTCAGTCCAGAGTTGATCAAAGAGTTGAGAAATACAGCCAATTCCCTTTTACGAATTGAAAACAATACCCTGATCATCAAGCATCTTTATACCGAGCGGAAGATGGTTCCCTTGAATATATTCCTAGAAAGCTGCTCTGTCAAAGAAGGCCAAAAAGCAGTAGAGGACTATGGTCGGGCCATTTTACAATTAGCCCAAGCCAACATTTTCCCTGGCGACATGATGACCAAAAACTTTGGACTGACTCGTCAGAAACGGGTCATTTTCTACGACTACGATGAGATTGAGTTTTTGGAGGATATGAATTTCAGAGAAAAGCCAAGGCCGGAGACTTACGAACAGATTTATGCTTCCGAGCCTTGGTACGAGATCAAAAAGAATGATGTATTTCCGGAGGATTTCAAACGGTGGATGATCGGAAGAGCGGATTTAAAACCCCATTTTCTAGCTTATCATAGAGATTTATTTGATCCGGCATTTTGGCAGGGGTTACAGCAAAGAATACAAAACGGAGAATTAATTCATGCCATCCCTTATCCTGAGGAGATTAGATTCCGTCCCGGAGAGCCTGATTAAGCGAGTTTAATTTCTTTCTTCCTTTGTTAAAACTTATTTTTGGCGACTCGGGTTAATCCTACCACCTACTCCAACATGGTTATAGAAACTTCAGTAGCACCTTCTACCCGAACCCAAACCAAAAAAATCATCCTTCATACCGAAGAGGACGATAGCAGACCGGTTTACCTTTCGGGCAATTTCAACAATTGGGCAACTCAGGATTTTCGATTTAAAATGCAGAAAATCAAAGAGGGAGTCTATGAATTTGCTTTTCCGAATACTCCTGAATTTGAAGGCGAACTTATCTATAAATTTACCAAAGGGGACTGGTCAGAAGTGGAAATTGACCATCACGGAAACCGGACTCCCAACAGGCATTGGAAGGATGACAGGTCAATCAAAGTGGAAAAAGTAGCCAAATGGCGAAAAAACTGGCTGCCCTATCGTCCATCTCAATTGCCCCAAATCCATTTGATTTCGGAGGAATTTGAAATCCCTCAACTTAACAAAACCCGGAAGATCTGGGCCCTGCTCCCACACGATTACGACACGAGCATAGATCATTATCCCGTCCTATACCTACAGGATGCACAAAATCTTTTTAATGAAAATGCCGAGTTTGGCAATTGGCAAATCGACAAAAAACTCGCAGTGATGTCAGATTACGGCATTGGAAAAGTGATCATCATTGCCGTGGAGCATGGGGAGAAAGAGCGCCTTCTGGAATACAATGTGGGTAAAACCGTGCTCGGAAAAGGCCAAGGCAAAGAATACATCCGCTTTATCACAGATACCCTCAAGCCTTTTGTAGACAGAACCTACCGCACCAAACCCGAGAGGGAGTTTACAGGAATCGGTGGCAGCTCGATGGGCGGACTGGTGAGTATTTTTTCCGGCTTGATGTATCCGGAGGTATTTGGCAAGCTGATGATCTTTTCGCCTTCACTTTGGGTGATTCCTAAGATTAAACTTGGATTCTTGGACATCTTCGAACCCATGGATACGCGCATTTACCTCTATGCAGGTGGTGAAGAAAGCGAGACTATGGTCGAGCATGTGACCAAATTCAGAAAGCGCCTTCTCAAGCGTGAAAGCCTTCAGGGAAAAATGAAAGTCAGACTTTCCATCAACGAACACGGCAAGCACAACGAATCTTATTGGAGCGACGAGTTCCCGAAAGCCATCGAATGGCTTTTCTTTAGTGATAAACCGGAGTAATCTCCCAACTACCCTACCATGCAGTTCAAACTTAATCCCAAAACCCCTTCTTCCTCAGGACTAAGGGTCATCCCTGTTTTTGAAAATCAGGTGCTCGATACCCTTGCGGCTAAAAACATCAAAATTTCCGTTCCCGCCTCACTTTTCTCAGGAAAAAAAGACAGTCAATACAGTTTTGATAGTCATGGACAAGTGATCCTTCTTTTGGGTTTGGGAGAAAATCCCGATTACAAAACCATTGAAAACAGTTTCCGGCGCGTGCTTTCCAAACATGCTTCCTTGGTCGAAAAAGAAGTGGTTTTGGATCTTCCAAGCAACATGGAATCTAGTCAAGTGGAAGCTGCCTTGGTGGGTTTTCAGCTGGGCGCTTATTCCATAGGTTTTTATAAAAAAGAGAAACCAAAAGAATACAGCAAGCTCAAAGTGGAGGTGCTCAACGAGCTGAAAAAGTCCAAAGACTTGGCAGAAAGAGCCGAAAAAATCGCCTCTGCAAAAATGGAAGCTTTTAAGCTCGTAGACCTTCCTCCCAATAAGATCACTCCTGAACACTTGGGCGACTGGGCAAAGAACCTTGGCGAAAAGCTAGACCTGAATGTTAAAGTTTGGGATTCCAAAAAAGCCAAATCCGAGAAACTTGAAGCCTTTTTGGCAGTAGGCAGAGGCTCTGCCAAAGATCCACGATTCATCATCCTCGAATACCGTCATCCTAAAGCTTCCAAACACGTGGGATTGGTTGGAAAAGGAGTCACCTTTGATACCGGTGGACTCAATGTCAAAACCCAAGGCATGCACCACATGAAATCAGACATGGGCGGTGCGGCAGCTGTTTTGGCTACTACCCAATTGGTAGCAGACCTTGGATTGCCTATCAACCTGACGACCATAGTACCTGCAGTGGAAAATGCCATTGATAAGGATGCCTATTTGCCATCTGAGGTTATTGGAAGCCATGCAGGATTGAGCATTGAGGTAATCGATACGGACGCAGAAGGCCGCCTGATCTTGGCTGATGGGCTTTCGTATTTGATCAAAAACTATTCTCCGGACCAAGTCATCGATTTGGCCACACTCACGGGAAGCGCCATTGGCACCTTTGGTTATGAATGCGCGGCCCTTTTCACCAACGATGGCAGTATCTCCCACGGACTGCAAGCTGCAGGAGAAGAAATCGGCGAAAAATCCTGGCCACTTCCGATTTGGGACAGCTACGCAAAAGAGATGGATTCCGAAATCGCAGATATCAAAAACTACCATGGTAAACCTTTTGCAGGTGCCATTACCGCCGCAAAATTCCTGCAGGCATTTACTCATGAGCATCCTGCCTGGGCACATTTGGATATCGCCGGTGTTGCATTTTCAGATACAGAATTTGCCAAAACCAAAACCGGGACAGCATACGGCGTTAGCTTGTTACTCCGCTACTTTGAAAGCATCCTTTAAAAATTATCCGGCAGTCTTCTGATTTGCCGGATTTTTTTTGACCTTAAGCTGTAAATAGATTTCTACCTATGAGTGATTCCAAGACTTTTCTCTGCATCTCCAATTACTTCAAAGGCAACGCCTTTTTGACCTCCCTAAAAAAACAAGGAAATCGTGTATACTTGGTAACCACCGAACAGCTTCGTGACAAACCTTGGGCTGAGGAATACATCGATGAAATCTTTTACATGCCTGGACAGGATCTGGATTGGGATATGGACTTGTTGCTCAAAGGTGTAGGAGGATTGATGAAGGAGCATAAAGTCGATGCCATTGTCGCACTGGATGATTATGACGTGGAAAAAGCGGCATTTTTAAGAGAAAACTTCAGAATTCCCGGAATGGGTCAAACTACCGGCCGCTACTTCCGTGACAAACTCGCCATGCGAATCAAGGCTAAAGACTCGGGAATCCGCGTACCGGCATTTTCCTCTCTTTTTCATAATGCCGATATCAATCACTTTGCAGATACGGTAGACGCACCTTGGGTTCTCAAGCCTCGCTCGGAAGCTTCTGCCCATGGCATCATCAAAGTGTATGACAAAGAATCCCTTTGGAGGCATTTGGATGAATTGGGCGACAACCGGATTTATTACCTCATCGAGCAATTCAAACCCGGCGATGTCTACCATGCCGATGGGCTACAGTTGGAGGGGAAGACATTGTTTCTGACCGTTTCCAAATACTTGGCCACCCCCATGGAGATTTCACAAGGCGGAGGCATCTTCCGTTCTGCGAATATTCCTTACGGCTCGGATGACGACAAAAAAATCAAGAAGGTCAATGAGGCAATCATGAAAGCCTTTGGGCTGAGAAATGGCGCCTCACACACGGAATTCATCAAGTCCAGAGAAGATGGAGAAATCTACTTTTTGGAGACTGCATCCCGTGTTGGCGGAGCACATTTGGCTGAGATGGTGGAAGCAGCCACTGACATTAATCTTTGGGTTGAATGGGCCAAAATCGAGGATGCCGTGGCAAAAAACAAAAAATACGAGCTACCAAAGGTGGCTAAAAACTATGCAGGCATTGTACTTACCCTTTCCAAATATGAGCATCCTGACCTCAGCAGCTATGACGATTCGGAAGTTTGTTTTCGAGTGCCTTTGGAATACCATGCAGGCTTGATCGTAAAATCACCCAAGCAGGAGCGCATCATGCAGCTCCTCGATCAGTATGCAGAGCGCTTTGCTTCGGAGCTATCTGCCACTGCCGAGGCCCCTGAAGTGAAGAAGTTTCATTAATTCTTTTTGTCAACGGTCCACGGTACACAGTCGACTGTGGTCTGTGGACTGTGGACTTTTCAAAACTTCTCCTCTACTCCCAAGCCAAACAAGGCAAAATCATACTTCACGGGATCATTCGGATCAAACTCACGTAGCCTTTCCGTCAGCTCCAAAGCTGTTTGCCAGTCGGTTTGCTTTCGGGTAATCAATCCCAGTTTTCTTCCTACCCGATCTACATGCAGATCGCATGGACAGATGAGTTGAGCAGGTTTTATCCTTTTCCACAGTCCAAAATCCACCCCATTGTCATCGTCTCTCACCATCCAGCGGAGGTACATGTTGATCCGCTTGCAAGCTGCTTTTCTTACCGGAGTGGCGATGTGCTTTTTGGTTCTGGAAGGGGCATCAGGAAGACTGAAAAAATACTCATGAAAATGAGTCAAAATGGACTCCATACTGTCTGCTTGCCCTGTTTGACCGATCAAAAAGGCATCCTCCAGACTCGCAAATCTCCTGTAATACCAAGAAAGGAAGTGTACAAAATAAAGCGTGTCCACTTCATTGAAGGTTCGGTGCTTGAAGTTCAGCAGGGATCTTAAATCCTCTTCCCGATGATGAAGGAGAAAATCATGAGGAGCATTATCCATCAGAGTAAAAAGTTCCAAGCACTTATTGATGATGGTTTTGCGCTGACCCCAAGCCAGGATGGCTGCGAAAAAACCTGAGATTTCAATATCCTGCTTTTTGGAAAACCGATGAGGTATGGAAATGGGGTCTAGTGTGATAAACCCCGGTTGATTGTATTGGATGACTTTTTCATCCAAAAAATCCTTGATTGCATTCATCACAAAGCCACTTTCACCTCTCCGCCTTGTGTTCCGTCAAACCATTTGAAGGAAAGTTCCTGATCGGTTTTTTCCGACACATGCCAATCAAAACACTTGATATTGGTCAACGAGCGAAGGCTATCTTCGTCCGGATTGTAAAGACAAATATCAAAATCCGGCATTTGCTTGGAATCAAGTGTATTCCATTTTTCTAAAATGAAGCCTTCCTCGATCACCCTTACTTTTTTCCCAAACACATAATCACTCAATACCGAAGGTACTCCATCTTTTCTCCTCAACTGAAAACCTGCCGGTCCAAATATGATTTGTTTAATCAGTTTGGCTTCCAGCAACTCATTGGAATAAGGCAAGGTCTCCCAGTCCGATTCTTTAAACACCACTTTGTTTCCTTCAGGCCTGATTCTGGTCAGAAGTTGAGAAAGTTTTGAGAAAAGAAAAGTCAAGCCGATAAAAATCAGTCCGAAACTAGCCAGAATAGGATAGGAAATGATTAAGATGGCATTCCAAATAAACCTAAACAGGTGATGGAAGAATAGTTGGAATTTATTCATGGTAGCTTACTCAGATCACAAAGGTACCCTCCTCCTTTAAGAATCCCAAGGAAGGGATTTTCAGCTTGATCTCTAAAAAAGAAAAAGCAAAAAAAAGACCTCTAAAGAGGCCTTTCTTAGCTGTTTCGATGGAGATTAGTAAAGAATCTCTACCGGAAATCTTTGATTGACTGCTTTGAGTTGGTCAAATGCTGCTTGGGAAAGTTTGATAACCAGTTTGGAATTATCACCAGTATCTGGAAGTGTACCCACTACCCTGGCAAATATGGTCAGGTCATTTTCTTCATTTTTCACCCGAATCACACTGCCTACAGGCGCAGTTCTATGAAGGACGAGGTACTTTTTATGCCCGCCAGTTCCCTCTATCAATTCTGCCTGACCCGTTTCTTTGATATTTTTAAAACCTCCCGAAGTGTTTTCCGGGGTAGGTTCTACGTTCATTTCCGCAGTGGATGAAGCGACTTTTGGAGTGCCTACAATAGGAACGGTGCTCGGTCCCTCAGGAGCTCTTCCGACTTTGATGACTTGACCTGCTCTGAGGTTGTTGGAAGTAAGCGCATTCCATTGAATTAGGTTTTCTACACTGCTTCCATATTCAGAAGAAAGCGAAAAAAGTGTCTCCCCAGATTTGACTGTATGTGAAATCCAGTCTCCAGGTGCAATAGGTGCCGAAGTTGCAACAGGTGAAGAAGCAGCCTTTACCGGTTCCGGTTTTGATTTTACAGTTTCCGATTTTGCTTTAGGAGCTTCCACTTTTTTCTCTTCTACCTTTGGCTGTTCTCTCACAGTAACAGGTTCAGAAGGTTTGGTAGCAGAGGCAACTTGAGTTTGGGTGGAACCAGCTTCATTGATTGTGAGCACTTGACCCACTTTTACTCCATTTCCTGAGAGCTTATTCCATTCTTTCAGCGATTCAATAGTCACTCCGTATTTTTTGGAAATGGAAAAAAGTGTTTCACCCGAGGTAACTTTGTGTGTGATTGATTTTGGTGTGGTAGCAACAGGAGTGGAAGCTACAGGCGCCGAATTCACGGGATTGGAAGCAGGTGGAGTTGAAGTAATTTTCCCTTCGTAAGGAATACGAATGGTTTGACCAATTTTCAAACCTTGCTTCAGCACTTCATTGGCATTTTGGATATCACTTACAGAAACTTGATATTTTCTTGAGATACCAAAAAGGGTTTCTTGAGGAGATACTTTGTGCAAAATGAACATTTTATCACCTACCCGCTCTACTCCAATAGAATCACCTGGAATCGGAACCGAAGCCTCTAATTTTGGAAGCGCGGCCAAAAAAAGTAGAAGAGAAAGGAAAGCAATTTTGGGTCTTAAAATCATAAACGTTACTGTGAGTTAGTGGTCAAAGGCTGGATACTTTTTAATATTTCAGAATTTAGCAATAATAGTGCTAAAAAGAGCCTATGAGGGGAATCTGAACCTTCTTATCAGCATCAAGATTTTCATTTTTTCAAAAACCACCAAAAGGAGACAGATCAAATTCAAAAAGGTATTTCCGGACAAATCTTTTCAATTTGCTATCTTTTCAAGCACAATTGCTATTCATGAAAAACATTCTGATCCTCTTTTTCTCCATCAGCCTTTTGATTCCTTCGGTCTTGCTTGGACAGGAAGCTGATAAAAAGGTCTACGTCTTCAAGATTGACAAAGACATTGATCCAGCGATGAATCGCAGGGTAAAAATCGCCATGGAAGAAGCCGAAAAGCTAAAGGCTGATCTCATTCTGATCGAGATGGATACCTATGGAGGTGCCGTAACTGATGCGGATGAGATCCGAACACGGATTTTAGAATCAGAAATTCCAGTCTATGTATTTATCAATAAGGATGCTGCCTCCGCGGGAGCTTTGATTTCTATTGCTTCGGATAGCATCTATATGGCGCCGGGTGCCAGTATAGGCGCTGCCACTGTGGTGAATGGCGTAGATGGAGCCGCCGCACCGGACAAATACCAATCTTACATGCGATCCATGATGCGCAGTACAGCCGAGGCCACAGGTAGAGACCCCAAAATTGCTGAAGCCATGGTGGATGAGAAAATAGAAATCGAGGGCATCTCTGAGGCCGGATCGGTAATTACTTTTTCTGTTTCAGAAGCAATTCAATATGGATTTTGTGAAGGCGAGTTTGATTCAGTGGATGAAATTCTTGCTGCTAAAGGCTTTGCAAATGCAGAAATTACCAACTATGAGGAAGATTCCGTCGATCAGATCATCGCATTTTTCCTTAGTCCTGCGATCAGCGGTGTATTGATTTTGATCATCATAGGTGGGATTTATTTTGAATTACAGACTCCGGGTGTAGGTTTCCCGCTACTGGCAGCCATCGTGGCGACCTTACTCTATTTCATTCCCTATTACCTAAATGGCTTGGCCGACAATTGGGAAATCCTGGTGTTTTTTATCGGGGTGATCTTATTGGCGGTAGAGCTGTTTGTCATTCCGGGATTTGGGATTTTTGGTGTAGTGGGAATCGTGATGATCTTGGGGGGATTGGTATTGGGTATGCTTCCCAACCAAGATTTTAATTTTGACTTTGTTCCTGCCTCTCAATTGTTTGGTGCCTTGCTCACGGTAATTTTAGCAGCTTTGGGATCAGTAGGATTGGTATTTTGGCTCACGCCAAAAGTGAATGAGTGGGGAGCATTTAAACATATCACACTTGCTACTACCCAAGATCGAGCTCAGGGTTATACTTCCAGCATTCACTCCGAAGAGTTGAAGGGAAAAATTGGTACGGTCCATTCCAGACTGCGTCCAAGCGGTAAAATAGAAATAGAGGGTGAAATCTACGATGCATACACCAGGGGAGAGTTTTTGGAAAAAGATGAAAAAATTACGGTCATCTCCACCGAAGGCACTTCACTCCGTGTCAAAAAATTAGAATCCTGATCCCAAGATTTGGCTAGTTTTGCGGCATGAATCCATTTCAGTCCATATACGAACTGATCGGTGAGGAGAAAATTAGGCATCTGGTGAAATATTTTTATCAAGAAGTAGAAAAGACACCCGAGCTCAGAAAATTATATCCTGAAGATCTGGAACCGGCAGAGCGAAGGCTTTTCCTTTTTCTTTTACAGGTTTTTGGCGGACCTCAAACCTACTCTGAGGAAAGAGGACATCCGAGATTGAGGATGAGACACTTTGAGTGGCAAATCGACCCTTCATTGAGGGATCATTGGCTGAATGCCATGCTTATTGCATTGGATCAAATCAACCCCGACCAAGAAGTAAAAGAACTTATGATGGGATATTTTATCAAAGTAGCCAATCACATGATTAACCATGACTAAACTGGGCAGACAACTGTACACCTACTATTCCGGGGTAATGTTTGTCTTTACCTTCTTGGCAATATTCCCTTTTTTTCTAGTCTGCATCTGGGTACCCGGATGGCAGAGATTTGGAAGAAAGATCAACCAATATTGGGCGAAGACTTATTTCACATTGATTTTCTTGCCTGTAGAAGTTGAGAATAGAGCTCAGTTGGAAAAAGGCAAACCCTATATCTTCTTGGCAAATCACTTCAGCTATATCGATGTGGCTATGATGGGTTTTGTACCCGGCGATGTACTTTTTGTGGGAAAAGCTTCGATTCGGAAAGCACCACTTTTTGGATACTATTTTAAAAAACTCCACATCGCTGTGGATAGAAGCAGAGTGAAAAGTCGAGCCGAGACCATGCGCAGAGCAGGTTTAGCCATTGATAATGGAAGTGGGATCGTTCTTTTTCCGGAAGGAGGAATCTACACCCCACATCCACCTAAGATGGTACCCTTCAAGAACGGGGCATTTAGACTGGCATTGGACAAACAAATCCAAGTCATCCCTGTCACCTTATCTTATAATCATCTAATTTTACCGGACGACGGTCAATTGCTTTTGCATCGCAAAGCGGCCAAAATGGTTCTTCATGAGCCCTTAAAACCCGAAGACTTTGATTCAGACGAGGCCATGAAAGAAAAATGTTTCGAAGTAATCCAACAACAACTTGATCTAGATAACCAATTGATCGGTGAGATTAGACTTCAACCGGAGATTTAATTGTTCTGGAACATGTGGTCCAAAATTTTATAAAAAAATGAAAATAGATAAAGACTCCATCAAAAAAATCGCACATCTGGCCAGGTTGGAATTCGATGAGAATTCCGCAGAAAAAATGTCCAAAGACATGTCCCAAATCCTGGATTGGGTGGAGCAGCTCGGCGAAGTGGACACGACAGGCGTGGAGCCACTGACCACCATGTCCTCTGAAGTCAATGTGATGAGAGAAGACAAAGTAGGTACACACATGCCCCACGATTCAGCCTTAAAAAACGCCCCAAAAAGCGATTCAGACTACTTTAGAGTACCGAAAGTCCTAGAATAACATGATCCAAAAAACAGCAAAATCAACAGGATTTGCACCACTTTCTGCCCTCCTGCTCTTAGTGACTGGAGGGCTTTTTGCGCTCTATTCCTTGGTTTTTTCACCTTTAGCCTTTCCCAATATTCAGGCGGCTGCATTCTTGGACACCGTGGCTATTCCTTTTTCTTCAGAAAAGATCGGCGAGTTGACCATCCCCATCAAACTGGATAACTACTTGGTTTTTCAAGATTTCCACTCCCTTCCGGCCAAATACACCCTTTGGGAAAGTTACCTTTTTGGAGGAATAGTGCTATTGATTGCTACCTCCGCTTTGGCGCTCTTTAGCCAGTTCAAAAAATTCCCCTTCCTTGGTGCAGGGGTAGGATGGATTTTTCTACTTACCCTGTCCAATGTCAATGGCCTGAATATCGGCGGACAAAGTGCGAATGTTCCTTTAATCATACTTCTGGCAGGAACCGTGTTGCCCCTTGTCTTTTTCCATATCTGGGGTACTCAAGTCAGATTTTGGATCAGATGGGTGGTTATTTTCCTTGGCTTTGGCACTTCAGTTTTCATACTACTTCAGCTCAGTCCCATCCCAAATCCCGCACTTTATTTAGCTGAGCAAAGTTTAATCATTGGCTTAGGTTTGGGAATTTCATGGCTTTTCTGGCAAGGTCACGGCATGCTGTCGGGTGTATTTGTGCTATTGTCTAAAGCAAATCAAAACCTAGCGACCAAAGTCTCCATTCAGGTATTTGTATTAGCCCTGATTTATTTTTTGATGCTTTTGTTTTTGATTTTGGACTTAGGAGGCGAGGTCAATCTACCCTTTCCTACCTTTTCTCCGATCTACCTGATCTTCCCTCTTGGGATTTTAGGCTGGTTCTCGATCCAAGAAAAAATCAATCAAATCGATGAATTAGCTGGGCCTAAATCCACAATAAAGGCCCTCCATTTGATCGGTTTTGCCATGATGCTTTGGTTGATCTGGAAATTGGAGGTTTCAGCAAATCAACCTGCTGAGGAGCTGATCAAGCATCTCTTGGTCTATTCACAAACAGGCTTTACCCTGTTCTTTTTCATTTACCTGATGAGCAATTTCCTAGGATTGATGAATTCGGGAAAAGCCGTGCATCGAATTATGTACAAGCCTCATTCTCTCCCCTATTATCATTTGAGGATAGGAGGAGTGATTTCCATTTTGGTAATTACCATCTATTTGGAGGCAATCGTAGCAGCTCAGGCTAACTCCCTGACCAACAATATTCTTGGTGATTATTACTACCAGACGGAGCAAAAGCTGGAAGCAAGTATCCTTTATGAAAACAGTTGGGATCGGTACAGGTATAATCCAAAAGCAAAAAATCTGACTGCGCATATCCTTTTCCAACTCAATCAACCCACCTTGGCCAAAGAGCATTTGGAACAAAGCTTTGCCGAAGCTCCTCAAGTGGATAATATCCTGTTGGTCAGCGAGCGGCTACAGCGGGAAAACAAACTTTTTGAAGCGATCTATTACTTGGAAAATGGACTCAAGCGCTTTTCCGGCAATCCTTATTTGGTCAATAATCTGGCACTATTTTACACATTGACCCAGCGTTATGAGGAAGCTGCCTTGCTATTGAAAGAGCATTCAGGAGCCTCAGATGTCACTTCTTCCAACTGGACGGCACTTCAAACCAAACTTGGTCTCGAACCAACTTCTCAGGAGATTGGAACCGATTTGATCAGCCAAATCAATCAGATTGCAGCAATAAGGAAAAAAGGAGAAAAGCCAGAATCCAACGATTTGGAATCCCTTCGAAACTCACTCCAACAGGAAACTTCTCCCATGTTGATTCACGCAGGATACCGTAATCTCGTAACCGAAATCAACACTTCAGATCCCACCAAAGAAATTAAGCAGTTAGACTCTTTGGCCCAAAGTGAGGCCTTTCTAGACTACACCATGCAGCTCCAGGAAACAGCCATATTGAGAAGTCTTGGCGCAGGCAGAATCAATGAAGCTGTGAAAAACCTAAATGGATTGGCATTCAGAAATCCCGGAGATGCGGCCTATTACCTGAATCTGACCGGATTGATTCAAGCCCAACAGCTTGACTTCCAAAAGGCTTCAAAAGATTTCATTTTGGCAGAAGAAAAAGGATTCAAAGCCATAGAGTCTCAGCACTTGGCGATATTGGAATTGGGTGGTTTTGCAGACAAAGCTGCTGAATTGACCCTTAAATTCCCTGAGAAAGCCAATCTCAAAATCTCAGAGGACCTAATCCTTTTTGGGAAATTCAACCAACAACTTCCAGAGAAGCTTTTCGAAACCTGGAAAACCATTTCGAATCAAGATTACAAAACAGTCTTTGCCCTCAAACTTCTCAGTCATAAGGCGCATGGATTGACCAAAGGCCAACTTGCAGAACTGGGTAATGCACTTGCAGGAAAAGTACCTGCAGAAGATGATCTTCAAACCTTCCTCAAAAACCCGGATTGGTCGGATGCTAATTCTCTTGGTGCATTTACACGGTTTTTGGGTTTGAAGGAAGAATTGACTGCCAATCCCTACTTCACTCCTTTAGTGTTGAGTGCAGCAGACCGGGCAGGAGATCCTTTATTGGCCTATGAGATCATTAATTCTGCCAGTGACTTTAACCAGGACCCTTTGCTTTGGATTCGAAAAGTCCAAGCAGCCAAAAGAATTGGCCTGGACAACTACGCCACCGCGGCTATTCAAGAGATGAGCACCTGGCTGACTTGGGATGAAATTGAAAAATTACAAATGACTAACTATTGACAGTTTTTCACGTATTTTGACACATTGGTAATCCAAATAAAAAAGCTAAACCACTATCTTAATCAAAATTTTCTACCATGAGCCGAGTCATTGAAACCCACGAAATCAACAAAACCTATAAAATGGGATCTGAAATCATTCAGGCCCTCAAATCTGTCAGTATCACGGTAGATCGTGGAGAATACGTCGCCTTTATGGGGCCTTCAGGTTCGGGTAAATCAACCCTCATGAACATCATCGGATGCCTCGACTCTCCTACTGCCGGCACTTATATTTTAGCAGGTAAAGATGTCAGCGACATGAGTGAAAATGAGCTAGCCGAAATCAGAAACAAAGAAATCGGCTTTGTTTTCCAGACTTTTAACTTACTTCCTAGAGCTACCTGCTTGGATAATGTGGCACTTCCATTAGTCTATGCAGGCTATTCCAAAGCAGAACGCGAAGAAATGGCATTCAAAGCTTTGGAAAACGTGGGACTTGGCGAAAGAACCAAACATAAGCCCAACGAGCTTTCAGGTGGTCAGCGTCAGCGAGTGGCAATTGCCAGAGCCTTGGTCAACAACCCAAGTATCATCCTCGCTGATGAACCTACAGGTAACCTCGACTCTAAAACTTCCTATGGAATCATGGAGCTTTTTCACGAGTTGCATGCCAAAGGAAACACCATCATTATGGTAACACACGAGGACGACATCGCACATTATGCGCATCGAATCGTACGATTGAGAGATGGATTGGTAGAAACAGATAAAATCAATCCAAACCCGACTCGAGGTGCCGCAATGCTCGTCTGATTTATCCCAATCTTTTCGAAATAGATTCTTATTTTTGCCCCTGAAAGAAACGAGGCAGAGATGAAAATCTATACCAAAACAGGAGACCAGGGAATTACCTCACTTTTGGGGGGTGTTCGTGTGCCAAAATCAGATTTGAGGATCGATGCTTACGGTACTATCGACGAACTAAATTCCTACTTGGGCTTACTGAGAGATCAAGAGGTCAACAAATCCAGGGCTGATTTTCTTAAAGAAATTCAAGACCGATTGTTTACCATTGGGGCAGATTTGGCTACTGTGCCGGGGAAAGACAAGGTCAAAAAACCCGATCTCCATGTGGAAGACGTCGAGCAACTCGAACAGGAAATGGACATCATGGATGCCAAGCTTCCGTTGCTGACGGCTTTCATTCTTCCTGGAGGACATCAATCGGTATCCTTCTGCCATTTAGCCAGGACAGTTTGCCGCAGGTCAGAACGGATTGTGGTAGAGTTGGCCTCTCTCGAACCCGTTTCAGAATTGGTCATCCAATATCTCAATCGCCTCTCAGATTACCTTTTTGTCCTTGGGCGAAAAATGGCCCAAGAACTCGAAGTCGAAGAGGTAACTTGGAAACCTCGACTTTAAATGAAAACATGGCAAGAAAATTTTCCTGCCTTCCAATAATAAGAACACAGGCATTGCCTAAAAAGAAAAGAGTATGAAGACCTCTCTTGCCATCCCGGTTACCAAAACCACTCATTCAAAACTTGCTGAAACCGATTTTTCAAACTTAGTCTTTGGCAAAGTCATCTCTGACCACATGTTTGTGGCAGACTACAAAAATGGAGAATGGACCGACCTTCGAATTGAGCCTTATGCTCCGATGGAAATTCACCCAGCCAATGCTGCTTTGCACTATGGACAGTCCATTTTTGAAGGGATGAAAGCCTACAAGAGCGAGAGTGGTGAAATTTTGATTTTCAGAGGTGATGCCAACGCCCGTAGAATGAATGAATCTGCGGAAAGAATGTGCATGCCTGCTATCCCGGAAGAAATCTTCCTGGAAGGTCTCACACAATTGATCGAATTGGATAGGGATTGGGTCCCTTCCGGAAAAGGTTCTAGTCTTTACATCCGTCCATTTATGTTTGCGATGGACAACTACATCGGCGTGAAGCCTTCTGAGAGCTATCGCTTTATGATTTTCACCTGTCCGGTAGGCGCCTATTACAACAAACCCGTGTCAGTCAAGGTAGAGACAAACTTTACCCGAGCTACCGAAGGCGGTACCGGAGCTGCAAAAACAGCCGGTAATTATGCTGCTTCTCTTTACCCCGCCCTCCAAGCCCAAAAAGCCGGCTATGATCAATTGCTTTGGACTGATGGTAAGTCTCATAGTAAAATCGAGGAAAGCGGCACCATGAACGTGATGTTCAAAGTCAATGGAACCCTCATCACGGCTCCTGTCAATACAGGTACAATTTTGAAAGGAATCACCAGAGATTCTGTCATCCAACTGGCTAAAGACTGGAATGAACCGCTTGAGGAGCGATTTCTGACAGTAGGTGAACTCCAAGAAGCACTTGAAAGTGGAAACCTACAAGAAGCCTTTGGCGTTGGAACGGCAGCTACTATCGCATTTATAAATAAAATCCAGGTCAACGGAAAAGATTATCACTTACCGGAAAGCGCTGAGGATAGCTTTGCAAAGAGAATCCTCAAAGAACTCGACGGAATCAAATACGGTGAAATCGCCGATCCACATCACTGGATCATTAAAATCTGATCATTAGCGGGAAGGAAACTTCCCGTTTTTGTTATTTTCAACTGATGAAAACACTCTTTCTCTCTTTGCTCTTTGGGTTTTGGATTACCTCTTCCTTTGCTCAAACCCAGCCAAAAGATTTTGTTTTACTCAAGAGAGGCGGAAATCAAAAATCTCAGATAAGATTTTACCCTGGTGAGATGATCACCTACAAAAGCAAAAAACTAGGCTATTTCATCACAGACCAAATAGTCAAGCTGGATACAGATTACATCTACTTGACAGAAAACATTTTGAGTCCTTCGGATATCTTAGAATTGGATGTACGCCATAAAGATCCCCGAAACCGAACATTGACCAATCTCACCGGGCTTTTTTTAGGAGCAGGCTCTTTATTGTTTGCCGTAGATGCTGTAAACAGTCTATATCAGACAGGAGAACTTTCTATTTCCTCCGGTGTAGCCACAACATCAGGAATATTGGTGGGTACGGGCCTGGCGTTACTTCCCATCAGGTATAAAACTTTCAGACAAAAAGGATCCAACCGTATTCAGATTATTATCATGCGGATCGATTAGTAAATCACCACTGGTAAAAGCGGGATTTTTTTCAGACTTTTGCAGCTTAAATTTTCACTTAGACAGATGACTTCAGAACAACTGAAAGACTTGAAAGCCCGCACTTCGGCTTTGAGGAGGTATCTTTGACTACGATCGTAAGAAAGTAGAAATCCAAGACTTTGAGGCCGTCTCGGCCCAGCCCGACTTCTGGAACAATCCGGAAGAGGCAGAAAAAACAATGAAACAAATCCAGGCCAGAAAAGGCTGGACTACCGCCTATGAAAATCTGGATCAAAAAATCCAGGATTTGGAGGTATTGTATGAATTTTTCTCCGCAGGAGAAGTATCAGAAGATGAACTCAAGGCAGATTACCTTAAAGCAAAAGAAGCTGTAGAAGAACTAGAGCTGAAAAAAATGCTTTCTGCTGAAGAGGATCAACTCAATGCCGTTCTGGAAATCAATCCGGGTGCAGGAGGAACAGAAAGTAACGACTGGGCTTCCATCCTGATGCGTATGTATATCATGTGGGGAGAAAAAAACGGCTACAAAGTAAAAGAGGTAGACGTACAGCCCGGTGAAGTAGCAGGGATCAAATCAGCTACGCTGGAATTTGAAGGTCCTTTGGCCTATGGATTCTTGAAATCCGAAACAGGTGTACACCGCTTGGTCAGAATCTCACCCTTTGACTCAGGGGGAAGAAGACATACCTCATTTGCCTCCGTTTATGCCTATCCGGAAGTGGACGATTCGATCGAAATCGAAATCAACCCAGCTGATGTGGAACTTCATACTTCCCGTTCGGGTGGTGCAGGTGGACAGAACGTAAACAAGGTCGAAACCAAAGTCCAGTTGACCCATAAGCCAACGGGCATCGTGGTAGTCTGCCAAGTAGAACGCTCCCAGCTTGCAAACCGGGAAAAGGCGATGCAGATGCTAAAATCAAGACTCTATCAAATGGAGTTGGAAAAGCGAAATGCAGAGATCGCCAAAATCGAATCTTCCAAACTGCGCGTGGACTTTGGTTCTCAAATTCGAAACTACGTCCTACACCCTTACAAACTGGTAAAAGACAACCGAACCGGTCATGAAACTTCGGATGCTCAAGGCGTATTGGATGGAGGCTTGAATGAATTCATGAAGGCCTTCCTGCTTGCGCAAAGCGAAGAGGAAGCCAATAAAGACAACTGAAAAAAAAATTAAGGCCGGATATTTTTCCGGCCTTTTACTTTAAAGACTTGACCCGGAGAATGCGACTGTTGCCGTCTTTTTTTACACTGAATTTCTTCTTGCTCTGCATGAGCAGCTTTTTGTTTTTCTCCAGCTTCAACATGATCATTCCTGAGCTTCCCGCTTACTTGACCTCATTGGGCGGAGAAGATTACAAAGGATTGATTATTGCCCTTTTTACGCTTTCGGCTGGACTTTCCAGACCTTTCAGCGGAAAGCTTGCTGATAAAGTAGGTAGGATTCCTGTGATGATGTTTGGGGCAAGTGTTTGCTTTGTAGTGGGCTTGTTGTATCCCCTGCTGAGCTTTGTGGGAGGCTTTTTGTTTCTCCGGTTTGCCCATGGATTTTCGGCCGGGTTTACTCCTACAGGAGCTTCAGCCTACGTGGCAGACATTGTTCCTTTTCAGAAAAGAGGCGAAGCTATGGGCATTCAGTCCCTTTTTGGTTCCTTGGGAATGGCCGCAGGACCCGCTATTGGAGGCTGGATTGCCAGCATTTGGCCAATCGAGATTTTGTTTTACTGCGCCGCATTTACTGCGATTTTCTCCATTTTGATTTTGACTAGGTTGAAAGAAACTTTGGAAGAAAAAGAATCGCTCAGACTGAGTCTTTTCAAACTCGATCGAACAGAAATCATCGAAAAGCGAGTTCTCCTTCCTTCTATCATCCTTTTTCTTTCGGTGTTCTCCTTTGGAGTGGTGCTGACCATAGTTCCTGACCTTTCTGCACACCTTGGAATCAAAAACAAAGGATTGTTTTTCGCAGTCTTTACCCTTTCTTCTTTGGGAATCAGACTGCTCGCCGGACGCACTTCTGACCGTCATGGGCGTGTTGCTGTGATGCGTGTAGCCAGTGCCGTGATGGTATTGGCGATGTGTTCCGTAGCATTTGCAGAAAGTAAGGCCGTTTTGCTAGGCTCAGGTGTGCTTTTTGGAGCAGCAGTTGGGATGTATAGTCCGACTACCACGGCATGGGTAGTGGACCGCTCCCTCGACCGATTTCGAGGGAGGGCCTTGGCTACCATGTATATTTTCTTGGAAAGCGGGATCGGTGTAGGCGCGGTGGTTTCAGGATGGCTTTATGCAAATAATCCTGAAAACTTCCGATTGGTATTTCTTTCCTCAGGTTCAATTGCCTTTTTGGGCTTTTTAATCCTGATTTTCATTAAGCGAGACCGAAAGAGCTACCATTCGCATCATCAATAGCCCAAGTAATTGCTTACTCGGGGGATCGCTAAGATGGACTTTTGACGACCGTTGTAATAAGTCACTTTTTTACCGTCAAAGAAAGCTCCTTCCTCCAGCATGACTCTCACATCCTTGTTCCACTCTTTGACAAATACTACTGCATTGAGTTCGATCGCATAGCCGGTATTGGCATGAAGTGGAAAATCACCTGCTCCGGGCGTGTCACCCTGATTGTCCCACATGCCGATGGTCGGTCCTGCGGAGTGACCATAAAAACCAAGCGGGTGGGTGTAAATGCTTCCACGGATCCCTTCTTTTTGCATCTGCTGACGAGAGGCTCTCAAAATTTCATTTCCGGTTCGTCCTGCGACATAGTTAGAAGTCAAAATATCCTGAAGGCGGTTGCCCACTGCCAAGGCATCCTGAAGATACTTAGGCACTTCAGTTTCCCCTGCTTTCAGAACATAAGCCAATTCCTGGGTATCTGTATTTAGTCTGAGGTAAGTGATTCCAAAATCAATATGCAGTAAGTCGCCAGGCATGATCACTTCTTCACTTGGCCTCACGGCAAAAGAACGGGAAGCTTCCTGAGAATAAGGGTCAGGTCTTTGAATATCGACGGTAGGATGAAACCAAGTATCCAGCTTCATTTCCTTAATTTTCTCTCTGTAAAACCACACCACATCCTCCGTAGTCGTCACTCCGGGGGTAATGACACGATCTGAAAGTCCTTCGGAAATGATGTAATGCGCCAATTCTTGAATGTGCTTGTAAGCGGCCATTTCAGAGGCAGTTCGAGTCTCCAGCCAGCGAACAGCCAAAGTCTGAGCAGAAATTACTTTGGATTGATGCGCTTGAGGCAGATTTTTCATAAACTCCTCATAGTCAAAATGTGTCAAACCATCAGCATGGCCATAATCTTTGGCATAGTTAAGTCCGATTTTCTTGGGATTTTTAGCCTGGATGATTTCCATGAGTGCTTTCCATTGATCAGGCTGAGCTTCTGGGTTCCAGGCTTTTTTGAATGATTTTCCTACATCATACCGAGCCACCGCAAATGATTCCACCTTTGAATTCGGACTGGGCTGATACATTACCAGAATGGTTCGACGACGGGCCGCATGCCAAGTGGCCGGCAGTAGTGTGCGGATGACCGGATCTTCATTGTATTCTCTCGACATCACGATCCACATGTCAATCCCTGTCTCTGTCATCAAGCCGGGAAGGAGATTCTGCATCCGATCCTCCAACCATGAGTCAATCACCTCGGCTTGTTTCCTCACCGAAAGGACGGCAGGTTCCTGAGCAAAAGAGGTGGAAATAAGGAAGGCAAGAGAGAAAGCGAGTAAAAGTCGTTTCATGGGTTTCTGATTGATTTGAAACCAAGATACTCCTTCACTCCGAATTCCGGATGATCTTTCTTTGGAAATTAATCGTGAGTGATCTGAATGGACTGCTGTTTGATTTTCTTTTTACTCAATTGATGGAATCGGTAAAAGAGCATCACCGCCGTAATCGTCAATCCGGTCAACAGACCTATCCAAACGCCCTTTTCTCCCCATCCAAACTCAAAAGCCATCACATAACCTAAGGGTAATCCCAACACCCAATAAGCCATTAGAGTCACTAGTGTAGGTACCTTGACATCTTCCAATCCCCGCAAAACTCCCAATCCTACTACTTGAACCCCATCAGACAATTGGAAAAATCCGGCAATAATCAACAAGGAAGCAGAAAGTGCAATCACTTCAGGATCATCGATGTAGAGAGTAGGTAAGAAAAATCGAAACACAAAGAACAACAATGCACAGACAAACATAAAGGCAATGACCATCCCAAAGACCACCATTCCTGCTTCACGCATGCCTTTGAGATTACCTTTTCCTATTTGATTACTTACCCGGATCATTCCTGCTGTAGACAATCCTGTAGCCATCATATAGCTGATCGAAGCCAGATTCAAGGCTATTTGATGCCCGGCCAAAGCATTGACGCCAATCCACCCCATCATGATCGCTGCAGTGCTGAATGCAGACACTTCAAAAATGAACTGGAAACCAGTCGGTATCCCAATTTTCAAAATTCGGCTGACCATGGGAAAGCTGGCCTTTACAATGGCCAAACGGAGATGAAAGACCTTATATCGCTGAGAATACAAGATGTACCCGCCCATCATGACCATCATCAATATTCTGGAAATCAGCGTCGCCCAACCCGCCCCATTCAAACCTAATTCTGGAAATCCCCAAACTCCCCAGATCAAAACCCAGTTCAAAAAGACATTGACTAGGTTGGCAAAAATGGTGATATACATTGCCTGCCTCGTCTGTGAAAGACCCTCTGCCAACTGCTTGAACGTCTGAAAGATCATCAGAGGAATCAAAGAGGCTGTAATGATTAGTAAATAAGGCACAGCAAGCACTACGACTTCTTCCGGCTGATTCAAAAAATGTAAGCCTTGCGATAGGCCCAACACAATCAGAGTCAAAACCAAACCTGTAGCCAAATTGATCCATAGTCCGTGGCTGAATAATCTTGAGATTCTTTTGGGTTTGCCTTTGCCATCCGCAGCAGAAACTAAGGGAGTGATACCCATGGAAACCCCTATTCCAAACATCATGATGACGAAAAAAATACTGTTTCCCAAAGAAGCAGCAGCGAGAGGCAATGCACCGAGCCTGCCTACCATCATACTATCCGCTACCCCCACAGACACCTGCCCGAGCTGACTGAGCATCACCGGATAAGCTAAATGAAAAGTAGTTTTAAAATGTTCGCGTAGTGTCATGAGTTAATAACCTAGTATCCGTGCTGCTTTAAGGATTCCGGCCACACTGATTGAATCTGTAATTCTTCCATCCATCACCCATTGAAGGACTTCGGAAAAAGGAAGTTTTCTAATCTGAAGTACTTCGGTTTCTTCGAACTCCGTCTCGCCTTGGGTGAGATTTTCAGCCAAGTAAATGTAACCCACTTCGTCCGTCACTGAGTTTGAGGTATGAATTCTCATAATCTCAGTCCACTTTTCAGCAGTCAAACCAGTTTCTTCTTTCAATTCTCTTTTGACTGCTTCCAATCTGTCCAATTCAATAGGTCCTCCTCCCATTGGAATCTCCCAGGAGTATTCTTCCAAGGTATACCTGTATTGACCCACAAGCCAGGTATTACCTTCCTCATCAATTGGAATTACCGCCATAGCCCGGTTTTTAAAATGAGCCTTTCCGTAAATTCCATCTTTTCCGGCAGGATTGATTACTTCATGGTGTTCTACCCGGATCCATGGATTTTCATAGATCGTTTGAATGCTTTTAGTTTTCCAAGGATTTTCAGTCATGGTAATTCAAAAAAAAAGGGTGGACATGCCACCCTTCAACTAGCTAGATTTAATGATTAAGCAGGAATAGGGAGCACTTTTGAGTCCTTAAAGGTAGATAGAATTACCATGGACTGCATCGAATCTACTTCCTTGATTTCAGATACTTTCTCCAGCATTAATTTTTGATAAGCGGTGATATCCTTAGCAATGATCTTGAGAATAAAATCACCTGTACCGGTGATGTGGTGACATTCTATGACCTCCTGAATTTCATTGATCTCTTTCATGAAAGCGTCAATGTTGCCTTTATTATGACCAATCAAACTAACCAATACAAAAGTACTTACTCCCAATCCGATTTTCTCAGGATCAAGCTTAGCGTGGTAGCTTTTGATGATTCCAGACTGCTCGAGTTTTTTTACTCGCTCCAAGGTCGGAGCAGGAGACAATCCAATATCTTTTGAAAGCTGTGCATTAGTTATTTTGGCATTGCCCTGAAGGATTTCAAGAATTCTTCGGTCTATTTTATCAAATTTAATTCTAACGCTATTATCCATGATGATCCTTATTACAAAATTTTATGTTGCGCAAAGTTAATATAATTGATGAATGTTTTAAATCGTGTGAAATGTTTTTGATGAGTGGATTTCAAAATATTGTTAAAGATTCTAGGGCTTAAAGCGAAGAATTCACACTATTTGAAACTCAACATCAAAAAAATTCAAATTATCTCCTGTCATGTGGGTTAAAAACGGGAGTATTTGGATTAAAGTTTATTCTTTTTGATAAAATCTCTGGCTTCTTTATGAGCGGGGTGACTTCGCTTGGCATAACGCTTTACCATGTCAAAATAACCCTTCGCTTGACGCTTGTTTTTCTCAGCTGTGGCAATCTTTCCTAATTGGATCAGCGCATGTAAGTAGTAGCCACTTTCTTGTGATTCGGACTCTTCTCCGTAAGCGACCGTCTTTAGGTAGTATCTTTTGGCTTCTGCCCTATCTCCTACTCTGTAGAAATACTCTCCGAGATAGAACGCTGCAAATCTTCCGCTATTTGCCTCATATCCATACTGCTTTTGGTCAATTCTATCGAGGATTTGGTAAGACTGTTCAACAGATTCGGCCCATCTACCCACGGTATAGAGGTGTCGGGCATAAGATCGATGGAAGTAGGGATTGTTTGGAAATTTGCCATGTAAGTATTCGGAAATTCTCAAAGCATCATGAGGACGCTTTTCTTCTGAGGCATAAAGCCTAAACAAGAAATATTGCGCCTCAACCCGTGTATAAAACGCGTTGGAGGCAACAGTTTCCAGTTGTTGAAGGCCAAGCTGCTTATTTCCCTTGGGAAAAAGAGCTACCACAGGCTTCAGCAAAGGATAATTTTCAGGTATCCACACCGAAAAATAATTGAACAGCGCATCACCAAGTAGAAGTTCTGGGTTAAATTCGGCTTCTCCCCTACTCATTTCCATGTATTTCAGGGCATTTCGGCCTGCAAAGGTCGCTTTCGCCCAGCTTTTTCGCTCGCTATACAGCCTTCCCTGAAATCCATATCCGGCCGCCAAAAAGAAGGCCGCCTCTTTGTTTTTCGGATCCTCATCCAGCATTTTCTCAGCCTTTTCATTGGCTCGGTCAAGGTATTGGATAAAGATGTTGTCAAAGCGCGTATTGGTCACATCCACTTCTATTCTCCACCAATAACCTAAAGCCATCAAAAAATCAGGAAGTGGATGGTTGGGGTATTGGTACATGATCACTGCAAAATCCCGCTCTGCTGTTGCAAAATCGAAATTGTACATGCTGTTAATCGACTTGGTGATCCGATACTGAAGCCCTTTGTCCAAGAGCAAATAAGGTGAATTGGAAGGTGGCAAAGGTGGTGCTGGAGCTTGGGCCAAGACCGAATAGAAAAATCCCATCCACATGGATAAAATCAACACCAATTTGACTCCTTTACTCATTACTTTCATTTCGTTTCGACTACAAAGCTACGGCGAATTCCAAACAATCGGCTAGATTTACCAACTTTAACAACCGAAAATGGCTAAACCTGCTTCTCCTCTTGCCCAACGAATAAACGAGGCAATAGATTTCGATAAACGCATCTTTTTTCTTGTTTTACTTTTTACCTTTTTGCTAATCAGGTATTTCACCAATGCGCTGATTTTAGAATCCATTCCTGACTCTGATCGATTGGATGGACAAGGGGACCTGCTGTTTTTCCATATTTTCAACACCTTGAATTACTTATGGACACCGTTTGCCCTTCTTTGGAAATTCACGGTGATCGCATTTCTGTTTTGGTCAATCGGGTTGATGGTTGGGTTTAAGGCAAACTTTAAAGACCTCTGGAAATTTGCCCTGGTGGCGGAAATAGTATTCATTTTCCCCGAGTTGTTAAGACTGTTGGTTTACATGAACCCCTCAGGAAATGTCAGCTACCTCGAAATTCAAAATTTTGAGCCACTTTCCCTGTTGTGGGTTATCGGACCGGATCACGTTGCAGAAAAATACCACTACCCCCTTTCTGTGCTCAATATTTTCGAGATCATTTATGGAGTACTTTGGGTCTTGGGATACCACGCCATCAGCAGAAGGACCTTGGAAGAAAGCACTTTGGTGGTGCTTTTTGCCTACTTCCTTCCATTGCTGATCTGGTTGGGATTTTATATCGGAGCTTACCGCTAAGATTTCTTGGTTTTCTTGGCATCTCCACGACACCGATCCGAGCAGTATTTTACTTCTTCCCAATTCTTTTCCCACTTCTTTCTCCAAGTGAATGGCCTGTTGCATACCGGACACATCTTGGTAGGTAAATGTTGTTTTTTCATCTTAAGCCCATCTTTTAGATAAGGTATGTCTTGCCAAAACGCGCTCAGCGTCTTTTACTACCTCAGGTAGTTTTTGAGCGGACCAAATTCGGTCTCTGGCAGCTGCTCCGGATTTTTCTGCATCTACCAATGGAAAGGGATAATCTTTCCCTAACTCAAAGTCCAATTCCTGCTGCTCGAATGGAGTGAGTTCCCATGGGGTATGGATGAGCGAATCAGGTAATTTGGCCAATTCAGGCACCCATTTTCGGATGAACACCCCTTCCGAATCATGATCTTGCGACTGCTTGACGGGATTGTAAATCCTTACTGTATTGATTCCGGTGACACCTGCTTGCATTTGGAGCTGGGGATAATGAATCCCGGGCTCAAAATCCAAAAACATCCTGGCCAGATGATTGGATCCTGACTTCCAGTTTTGTCCCAGATGATGAGTCAAAAACGAAACTACCATCGCTCTCATTCTAAAGTTAAGATAGCCCGTTGCCGAAAGACAACGCATGCAGGCGTCCACGAGTGGAAAGCCTGTCCTTCCCTCTTCCCAAGCTTTGATCCAGTCTGGATTTGCCGTGTACGTGAACCCTAAAAATCCCCGATTGATGGGTTCAAATTCCATCCGGGACTCCATTTCAAACTTTTGGATAAAGTGACAATGCCACTTGAGTCGAGATTGGAAGTTAGTGATGTTACGGGGTTGAAATCCACCATTTGCTTTTTCGGAAGAAAGCTGAAACACCTCCCGCAGTGAAATACAACCCCAAGCCAAATACGGCGAAAGCCGACTGCAGCCTTTTCGGCTCTGTTCAGGCTTACTGATATGCTTGTTATAGTTTTTTACCCGCTCTTCCAAAAAGCTCTTCAGGTATTTACGCCCATTGGTCTCTCCTCCCGGCTGCATAAGCAGATGGGGTGTTTTCCATTCTTCTGGAATTGGATTTTGAGGAAATTTTTCCCAAAACCCTTTGGAAAGACTCACCCATTTTGCTGTTCTCAAATCAGGCTGTTTCAAGGGTGAATTCATCAACCCAAACCAGAGATTGTTCCATCTGTGGCGGTTTTTGCGTCTTCGCTCTACGCCTTGTTGCAGGTACTCTTTCCAAACAATCCCTTTTTCCTTAAGAAAATCAGCGATTCGAAGGTCTCGGTCAAACGTGATTTTTATACCTGTCTCTTGGTGAGAATAGACGGCCTGAACCTCAAACTCGGAAAAAACAGCTTCAAAAACCTGCTCCACTTCCTGATGAAAAACCATCACTTGAGCCTGAAATGGCTTCAGTTGTGTTTGAAGATCTTGGATACTTTCCCACACAAAACGCCAATGCCGGTCACTGCTTTGTGGTGCTGCCACCAAACTTGGTTCAAAACAATACATCATCAGAACCGGATATCCTGCCTTGATTGCCTCTGCCAAAGGCTCGTGATCCTGAAGTCTCAGATCCCGCTTCAACCACACTATTGAAATTTTCATCAGGAAAGAAAACTTTACAAGCCAATCAAAGTTTGAAGGGCATGAAGAAAATTAAGGAACTGACCGAGCAGGAAATAGATCGAATTATTGAAATGGCATGGGAAGACCGGACTCCTTTTGATGCCATCACGGCTCAATTTGGCGTAAGTGAAGGTGAGACCATTGAGCTCATGCGCAGAAATATGAAGCGAAGCTCCTTTAAAATGTGGCGAGCGAGAGTGCAAGGCAGGGCTACCAAACATACCCAAAAAAGTCCAGAGGATATGACCACTTTTCGATCCAGAATGCAGCGGGGTATTGCGCATAATAAAATCTCGAAAAGATAAAAAAAAGGCTTCAACGTCTAGGACGAAGAAGCCTTTTGCATTTAGGGTAAGCTCAACTTATACTGTTTCAAAAGGCCATCTCATGATGCCTCCTGCTAGATTTTTTAGATTTTCAAATCCCAAATCTGCCATGATTTCACAAGCCTGACCGCTTCTGTTTCCGCTTCGGCAGTACACCAAATACGTCTTGTCTTTGGGCAAATTCTTCACTTGACTGTAAAAGGAAGGTGACATGATATCCAAGTTTCTTGCTCCACGGATTTTCCCTCCGGCGAATTCACCGGCAGTTCTGACATCGAGAATGACAGTATTGGGCTGAAGCGTTAGGTCATGGAATGGACCTGCAGGAATGTCTTCGTAATTTTTTGGTTTGGTACTGAAGAAGTTAAACATGGTTGCTTTGTTTTTAATGACCCAAAATTAGTCTACTTAATACCCTTGGGTCAGTAATAAAAGTCACCTGAGATAAATCAGGTATTCGATGGTTTCAATCTGTTTTTGACTTCTATGACAGCCAGTCTGACCAAAAGCACCCAAGGCGCCCCGTGCATGAGGAAATCTCCCCAATCGATCAATTTCATACCTACCGCACCACCTGCAATCCAGCGGATTTTTCCCCAGAGATGAGGCTCACTCATCAGCGGAGCCAATCCTAGCGCAATAGTCAAGACAATGACAAAACTCCAGCTATTGTAGGGCATTCGCCTGTTTAGTTCTTTTTGTTCCATGGATAGGTGATTTGTTGCCAAAAGGTCTTGGGGAATTCTTCGATATGATCAAAACCCAGCGGCTCGTTTTCATTTTCGTTTGGAATGTAAGCTGTTCCAAACAGGTAATCCCAAAGACTCAGCGAAATCCCGTAGTTGACGCCATGACTGCCTTCTGGAAGGTATTTGGCATGGTGCCAAAGGTGCATGACGGGATTGTTGAGAATATACTTCAGCGGTCCATAAGTGATTTTCACATTAGCATGATTAAGGTGTCCAATCACAATGGTGATCATATGAAGAATGAAAAAATCATCCAATCCAAACCCAATCATCGCTAGGGGAAGGTATTGAACCGACTTGTAGACGACTGTTTCCATCCAGTGATACCTCAAATGCGCGGCAAACCCCATCTGCTCCACCGAGTGGTGGACCTTATGAAACTCCCACAGCCAAGGACTATGATGCAGCCAACGATGGACATTCCATTGGATAAAATCCGCCACCAAAAACATCAAAAGAAACTGCGCCCAACCAGGCCAGCTTGCCACTTGAATGGCTACCAAATTTTCGATTCCAAATAGCCCTAAAAAATCCTTGAATGCCTCCACAGCCACGTTGGACACGGAGTTATAAACGATCAGGGAGAAAAGAAAGAAGTTGAAAAACATGTAAAATCCATCCAGCCAAAAATCTTCACGGATAGCGGCCTGATTTTTTCTCCAAGGAAAAGCCAACTCCAGCATCCAAACCACCACGGAGATACCGATTAGCCACCAGAAGTAATTGTGCCAGGATGGATAAAGGATCTCTGAAGTCAGGTAATTCCAATAGCCATAATACCCATCGAGGAAGATTTTGAAATATTCCTGAATCATAGTTTAAAGCGACATTAATTCTTTGCCAATGATATAAATACCCATAATCAACACAAACCAGCCAAACCCTGTTTTTAGGATTTTTTCGTTGATCTTTTTGGATAGTGCACTTCCGATAAATATACCTACAATAGAAAGTCCTGTAAAGATCAACAGCATCTGCCAGTCGATCGTCTGGGTGGAGACATCGCCCAAAAATCCGATCAAAGATTTAGCTGCTATGATCAAGAGGGAGGTGCCCACAGCCATTTTCATTGGAAGGCGTGCCAATAATACCAAAGCTGGTATAATCAAAAACCCTCCACCTGCTCCCACAATACCGGTGATTACACCTACTACAGACCCTTCCAAAGCAATCATAGGAAAGTTAAATTTCACAGGTTCATTTTCATCACAGTCCACACACTTCTTGTTCCTTATCATGGAAAAAGAAGCCGCCAACATGATGATGGCGAAAAAGACCATGATGCCAATATTTTTGGTAACAATGGCCTGCCCAACTGTAAATAATGGATCAGGAAGTGCCGGTACTAGAAATTTCCTTGTCAGAAAAACGGCTATAAATGACGGAATAGCAAAAACCAAAGCAGTCTTATAATTTACCAAGCCCTTTTTCATGTAGGTTCCTGCGCCTACCAATGAAGTACTTCCCACCACAAACAAGGAATAAGCAGTAGCCAAAACAGGATCTACCCCAAGAATGTAAACCAATACAGGAACAGTCAGAATAGACCCTCCTCCACCGATCAAACCCAAACTTACTCCTATTAAAATTGCCGCTGCAAAACCTATAAGGACGACTATATCCATTTTGTCTGATAGTTAAAATTTCGTTCCCCAAAATTAGTGGGTGTAACTAGGGCAAAGCGGTGACTAATGTTACATGGGAAAAGACAAGTCATCTGGCTAAAAGTAAGCTTTCCCATTAATTTTCTGGCCATTTTCACCTAACTTCCTGTCATAAATATCGACTCCATGAAACTTGTTGTTCCTTTAGATTTTTCTGAAAACTCCCTCAAAGCCTTGGAATTTGCCATGGGATTGGCCGATAAGAAACATGGGAAAATCTTACTTGTCCATGTAGTCGAATTGGTCTATGACTTTGCTTCTCAGTCTGCCTTGGCTTTGGACTCCATGTTTAAAGACGCCGAAAACCTGATGAAGAAAATAATCAAAACCTATGAAGGAAGCGGTGTACCCATGGAGTTTCAGGTAGTAGAAGGAACCGCTTCTGTGTCGATTGCGAGAATTGCTGAGGAACAAGGTGCCGCACTTATCGTCATGGGTACTCAAGGCGCAAGCGGAATCAAGAAAGCTTTAATGGGAACTGTCACCGTCAATGTAGTGAAAGAAGCGAGTTGTCCGGTTTTGGTGGTACCGGCCAAGGCAAAAGTGAGCGAAATCAGAAAAGTGACTTTGGCTTTAGAATTTGCCAATCATGAGGAGGAATTTTTGGATTGGATGGTCAATATGGCCAAGAAATGGAGCTTTGGATTCGAAATCCTTCACATTCAGACTAGCCAGGGATTTTTGGAAGACCTCTCCGTATTGGGTATCGAGAGTTACTTAGCCAAAAAATATGCTGGCTTAGCCACTCGCATCCATACGTTCTATGCTGAGAGCACCATGGATGGACTTGATTTATACCTCGATGAACACGAAGATATGATCCTGGTCATGTGCCATGAGCATCGCAACCTATGGGAACAGATCATAAAAAAAAGCCATTCTATTCAAATGGCTTATCACACGCATATTCCGTTGTTAATCTTGATGTAATCACTTACTGATCAACTCTTCAAAATCATCCCGAATGTAAATCACGTTTCTGCCTAACTCTATCCATTTCTTTTTCTCGAGTTGCTTCAGCAATCTGGAAATCACTTCTCGCGAAGTACCCAATTCATTGGCAATCTCCTGATGGGTAGTGTGAAGTTCGTTGGCTTTAAGCTGCTTCATCTTGGTCACAATATACCGCATCAATCGCTCGTCCATTCGTTTGAAAGCTACTGCATCTAGCGCCACAAGCATCTCATGAAAACGCTGCTGGTAGGTGCTGGACACAAAATCTTTCCACTGCTTAAACTCATCCACCCACTGCTCATGAAATTGGATAGGAATAAAGACTAAAGAAGCGGTTTCCTCCACTACTGCTTTGATTTCACTGGGTCTAGCCGCTGAGCAGCAGGTCAAGGATAAAGCACAAGTTTCCCCTTGTTCCAGGTAATAAAGAAAAAGCTCCTTGCCATCGTCATCCATTCTCATGATTTTGATCGATCCTTCCAAAACCAAGGGAACAGCTTTGATAAATTGTCCGGGTTCCATCAAAATTTTGCCAGACTCAAAAACGAGAAATTGCCCCTTTTCCATAATCAGCTGCAGGAGCTTGGGGTCAGTGATATTGGGTAATGCTTGCTTGAGTTTTTCTATTGTCATCTTTTAAATCTATCAAACAAAAATGAAAAATAACACCTTCGCAGTTCGGTGACTAAGATCACAGTATCAATTCTGGTCTATTCCGGTGCTTTAATTTTTACCCAAAAAAGGACTTACCGTGACAAAAATCACCATAAATTAAAAACAACCCATCTACCTTAAGGCCTCGAAATAACCCTCAATATGAAACATTATCAGATTCTTATCATCGGCGGGGGAACTGCCGGGATTACCATAGCCGCTCAACTCAAAAGAAAAAAATCGTCCTTACAAATCGGCATTATTGAACCGTCTGAAAAACATTATTACCAACCCGCGTGGACTTTGGTCGGTGCAGGTGCTTTTGATTTTAAAGAGACGGAACGCAATGAAGGCGACTACATCCCTGAAGGAGTAGATTGGATTAAGGACAAAGCCAGCAGTATCGATCCTGATAAAAATGAAGTCGTCACCGCAACATCAGGGATCTATACCTATGATTTCTTGATACCTGTTCCGGGATTGGTCATGGCCCCTGAGTTACTTCCTGGATTGAAAGAATCTCTTGACAAAGGAGTCGTTTGTTCCAACTATACTAATCCGGAACACACTTGGGAAGTACTTCAAAACTTCAAAGGAGGAAATGCGGTTTTCACCCAACCTACTACTCCAATCAAATGCGGTGGAGCTCCTCAAAAAATCATGTACATGGCGGAGGATTACTTACGAAAGCAAGGTATCCGAGAAAAGACCAATGTACTCTATGCTACTCCGGGTACAGTTATTTTTGGAGTTCCTGAATTTGCCAAGACACTCAATAAAATTATTCACGACCGAGGAATCATTTTCAAGCCTTTTTATGCGCCTGTTGCTATCGATGCAGAAAAACAGGAAATCACATTTCGCTATTCCAAACCCGGTGAAAGCAATTGTACCATCATGGAGGGCAATCCATTAGGTGAAGAACTGGTTGGCGCATTGGACATCAAAGTCCATTTTGATATGCTCCACTTGGCACCACCACAGATGGCGCCTCAGTTCATCCAAGATTCCAAGATTTCCATTCAGGAGGGACCAGGCAAGGGTTGGGTAGATGTAGACATCCATACCATGCAGCACAAACGCTATCCGAACATTTTCTCTATCGGGGATGTAGCTCACTTGCCTACAGCAAAAACAGGTGCTGCCATTCGAAAGCAAGCTCCGGTTTTGGTTGAAAACCTCATCACCCTTATTGAGGCAGGCACAGTGGGCAAAAAGTCCTATGAAGGATATTCCTCTTGCCCGATCGTCACCGGATACGGTAAAATGCTACTCTGCGAGTTTAAATATGACAATGTGAAGGACAGCGATCCTTTAATTTCCACCTTTGTGGATACCACCAAAGAACAGTACAGCATGTGGCTACTCAAAAAATATGGTTTGCCATTTATGTATTGGAATCTGATGCTGAGAGGCAAGGCGTAAAAACAAGTTGTTTAATTCCCAAATCTAAGCCCGGTAGAATCCCGGGCTTTTTTCGTTCATAAACAACCTAATTTCCTTACAATTCATCCCCAAACCTTTTCCGGTTGTAAATACTCAGACTTTACACCATTCATCCTAATCTCCCACTCCACCTGCCAAAGCAAATCCTTATTTTGCGCGACTTATTTCGAAATGGAAGGCAAGAATCATTTACTCTTAGTAATACTTTTCTTTTGGGCATTGAGGCTCAATGCCCAAGAATTGCTCGTACGAGATTCAGAATCCCGACAAGCATTGCCGGGTGTATTGATTTATTCCATTAGTCCGGGAATTTCTTTTACTACCAATACGGGAGGCAAAGTAGATATTAGCGCACTTTCAGGCAGCAAGAATTTGATGGTTCAGCTACTGGGATATCAATCTCTTAACCTTTCATGGCAAGATTTGAAATCAAAGGACTTTGTATTGGAATTATCCCCTAGCCCCATCACCCTGGACATTGCCGTGATCTCAGCTTCGCGATGGAACCAAAGCTCCCAAGATGTAGCAGGAAAAGTCCGCTTCTTGGATCCAAAGCTCACCAACCTGCGCAACCCCGCCAACTCTGCCGATTGGTTGGGAAGCTCCGGGGAAGTCTTTGTCCAAAAAAGTCAATTGGGTGGAGGAAGCCCGATGATCAGGGGATTTTCAGCCAATCGATTGCTCTATGCAGTGGATGGAGTGCGAATGAATACGGCTATTTTCCGAAGTGGAAACCTCCAAAATGTCATTTCACTGGATCCTTTTGCCATCAGTAAAACTGAAGTGCTTTTTGGTCCGGGGTCCGTGATGTACGGCTCTGATGCCATAGGTGGGGCTATGGTTTTTGAAACCCTCAGCCCCGAAACAGGTGACCAATCTCTTCGCGGAAATGTACTCACCCGATATTCATCGGCTTATTCCGAACGAACAATTCATGGAGATTTTTCCTACGGAAAAGGGAAATGGGGATTCCTGAGCAGTGTTTCCTACTTTGATTTTGGAGACCTAAAAATGGGTTCAGTCAATGGTCAACCCAACTACCTGAGACCTGACTATGTGCAGCGAATTTCTGATTCGGATCAAATCATCACCAACCCCAACCCAAAAATCCAAGTAGGCACGGGCTACCATCAGCTCAATTTGATGCAAAAAATAAAACTCCGCTCCAACCAATACACGACTTGGGAATATGGCTTCCATTATTCTACCACAGGAAATATCCCTCGCTATGATCGCTTGATTGAAAGAAGAGACGGAAAACTACGTTTTGCACGATGGGACTATGGCCCACAAACCTGGGCAATGAATAGCCTTAAATGGAGCCATAATAAACCCACACGCTTTTTTGATCAAGTCAAAATTGTTGGTGCCTATCAGTATTTTCAGGAAAGCCGAATCGATCGGAGAGTAGGAAATAACACCGAATTTGACAGGAAGGAAGAAGTAAATGCCTACTCGATCAACGCAGATTTTCTTAAAAATTATGGGGAAGAGCGTTTTCTGACCTATGGAGTCGAAGGTGTCATCAATGCAGTCAATTCTACCGGCTTGGCTAGAAATGTGACCAACCAAAGCGTTTCCAATGCCTCGTCACGGTATCCCAATGCCAACTGGAGTTCTTTGGCAACTTATGGAAGCTACCATCAGCGGCTCAACCAAAAGCTGAAATTTCAGTCAGCCTTGCGATATAACCTCAATGGACTCACTGCTGACTTTACCAACAATCGGGAGTTTTACCCACTGCCTTTTGAAAACAGCCGAAACACCTACCACTCAGTCACCGGAAATGTAGGCTTAATCTATCTTCCGGAACCCAGTTTTTCGGTTGGACCATTGATTTCCACCGGTTTCAGAGCACCCAATGTGGATGATGTGGGGAAGATCTTCGACTCTGAGCCAGGTGCTGTGATGGTACCCAATCCCAACCTCAGGCCTGAATACGCTTACAACGCGGAAATCAACCTAAACAAGCATTTTCAAAACTGGCTCAAGATCGATTTTACAGGATATTACACCCTGTTGGACCAGGCCATGGTCCGTCGGCCTTTCTTACTCAATGGTTCACCGGAAATCATCTATGATGGCGAGCTCAGTCAGGTTTTGGCTATACAAAATGCGGCTTTTGCTGAAATAAAAGGTGTACAAGCCGGAGTGGAAATTGCATTTACCAAGAGGCTGCTTTTGACCTCCAAATACAACTGGCAACGCGGCATAGAGGAGCTGGATGATGAGAGCACAAGTCCTTCCAGGCATGCGGCACCGGCTTTTGGGATGACCCGATTAAGCTACCTCACCCAAAAGTTCAAAGTGGAATTGACTTCTCAATACAGTGCAGCTGTTTCTTTTGAGCGGATGCCTATGGAGGAAAGAAACAAACCTGCTCTCTACGCCACAGATGCCAAGGGCAATCCATTTTCTCCTTCTTGGCTAATCTTTAATCTTCAATCAAGCTTTCAGCTTACCTCATTTTTACAGCTAAATGCCGGTATCGAAAACATTACCGATCAACAATATCGTGGCTACAGCTCCGGAATTGTAGCACCCGGGAGAAATTTCACGTTGAGCATCAAAGGGAGCTTTTGATAAGCTGTTTACCACTAACCATTTTTCCCATGAGACTGACAGCAAAACGGATTGGACTGACTATTAGCCTTTTTTCATTTCTGGCACTTATTCCTATGAGTTGCGGGATTTTTTGTCAGGACTCCTGCGGATGCGGACCTTCGGCACCACCTCAGGATTTGATCATTAAATCCATGCAGTTGCTAACCTTGGGTCCTATGGGTCAGACTGTAAATCCCTTGGACACTTTATCCTACAACCAGGTTTTCAAATCACTGGAGGTAAAAGAATTTGAAATCAAGCTCCTTTCAGAAAACTTCTCGCCGGGTCCTTCCTTTGGCTTGGCGTATGCATGCAGCCCCTTGCCAGTCTATTCCAGAGATGAAATAATTGACATTCGAATTCGAAACAAAACTGCCTTGACATTGGCAGACGGTACTACGCTAAACCCACAGCAGGACATTTCCTCCTATTTCGGGATGGCCTTTTTTTATACCGATAAGCTAGCGACCATACAGGAGTTTATCGGCACTGGCAGGTATTTCTTTTGGGGGGAAAATTTCAAACTAGGTTTCAAGCAATCTCCCGGAAAAGCCCTCAAGCTTGAATTTGATGTCGAGGTAACCTTCAAAAGTGGGAAAGCTTTTCTTTTAGAAAATCAAGTCCTCAGTATTCGGGGATAGCTGACAAAAATCTTCTTTATTTTTCATTAGATTCATTCCAAATACACCTACTTTTGCGTACTGGTGATCAAAAAACCCATGACCGCAGACCAACTCCCTCTCAACAGATCAGGTAAAATTCTGGAAATCGCATCCTCCCCACTGAAAATCAACCTGATGGAACTTGGCTTTCTTCCCGGTAAATACATCACCCTACAGCATAAAGCGCCTTCAGGCGGACCTTTGGCATTTCAGATGGAAGAGACGCTTCTGGCACTCAGAAAAAGCGAAGCCGAATTGATCAGAATTGAACTAGTTTGAATTTCATGTCAGAAGCCACGATTTCGAAAACCCACAAAGTAGCCATCATCGGTAATCCCAATGTCGGCAAATCGACCATTTTCAATTACCTGACAGGACTCAACCAAAAAATAGGAAACTATCCCGGAGTCACCGTTGACAAAAAAACAGGTGGGCTTCAGATCAACGGGGAGAATTTCGAAATCCTGGACTTACCGGGTACCTACAGCCTTTTCCCCAATTCGGAAGACGAAATCATAGCTCACCGCGTCCTTAACAATACCCATCTCGAGACTCGCCCTGAATACGTATTGATGGTGATTGATTCCACTCAGCTTTCCAGAGGCTTGTTTTTGGCTACTCAGCTGATCGATTTGGGTGTTAATCTGGCCATCATCTTAAATATGACTGATGTGGCTGAAAAGAAAAGTCTGGAAATCCGTCCCTTTGAGCTATTCAAAAATCTAGGAGTACCGATTCTGCAAACAGACGCCCGCAATCAAAAGGGCCTGGATCAAATCAAAAACCTGATCAGCGAACGGAATTTTTCCCAAGCTTCCAAGTTTATTGATATTCTCGAGGCCATCCCGGCAGAAATCATCCGACAGGTCAAGGAGAAATTCAGACTTGACAACGATTACCAAGCTTACCAGATGATTCGCTTTGGCACCAAAGACAAGGCCGTACAAGAATCAGATCGTCAGTGGCTTAAGGAGCTTATCTCCAACGAAAAATTCAACCTCGAAGAAGCTCAACTGGAAGAGACAAAAATTCGGTACAAAAAGATCACCGATTTGGTCAACAGATCTCTTTTCAAAAAATCAGAACCAAAACCTAAATCCAGTCTGGATAAAGTATTCCTTCATCCTGTTTTTGGCTATGTGGTATTTATTGCCATCCTTCTGCTGATTTTCCAAACTATATTTTCCTGGGCCTCCTACCCCATGGATTTGATTGATGGAGTTTTTGCAGACTTGGGAGCTTGGATTCAGGGAGCACTGCCTGACGGCCCACTTACCCGATTACTTGCCGAAGGGGTCATCCCAGGTATTGGCGGGGTGGTGATTTTTATACCTCAGATTGCCTTGCTGTTTGGCTTTTTGGCCATTTTGGAAGATACGGGTTACATGTCACGCGTGGTCTTTTTGCTGGATCGTTGGATGAGACCTTTTGGACTCCATGGTAAAAGTATCGTGCCCTTGGTTTCCGGCGTAGCCTGTGCGATTCCAGGGGTAATGGCTGCTAGAAATATCTCGAACTGGAAGGAAAAAATGATTACCATTTTGGTCACTCCCTTGATGAGTTGCTCGGCGAGACTACCGGTTTATATCATTTTGATAGGTCTGACTGTACCCGACGAGGTAATTCTTGGCTTCGTCAATCTTCAAGCCCTTGCGCTTTTGGGACTTTACCTTCTGGGAATCATTGGGGTCCTTTTGACTGCATTCGTTCTGAAAACTGTCTTAAAGACAGAAGAAAAGAGCTTTCTCATGACCGAACTTCCTTCCTATAAGATCCCGAGATGGGGAGATGTGGGAATTACGATGTTTGAAAAAGCCAAGACCTTTGTTTTCGAAGCTGGAAAGGTCATTTTGGCCATCTCTATTGTATTGTGGGTACTTGCCTCCTATGGTCCTCCCGCAGCAATGGATCAAATCAGACAAGAAGGTGAAGCCCGATTGGAAAATGTCTCTGACGAAGAGCAAATCGCGGCGATTGAAGCGGAAACCAACTCTTTACTACTGGAAAATTCCTTCATTGGCATCATGGGACGAGCCATCGAGCCCGTCATCAAGCCTTTAGGATATGATTGGAAAATAGGCATCGCCCTGATCACGTCTTTTGCCGCAAGAGAAGTCTTCATTTCAACCATGGCCACCATCTATAGTATTGGAGGTGATGTGGAGGATGACCTTACCATTCGGCAAAAATTAGATCAGCAAATCAACGCCAATACAGGAGAAAAGACGTTTAATAAAGCAACGTCTTTCTCCCTGATGGTTTTCTATGTCTTTGCGATGCAGTGTATGAGTACCTTAGCAGTCGTCAAAAGAGAAACCAAGGGATGGAAATGGCCAATCATTCAGACAGTCTACATGAGTGCCTTGGCCTATTTGGCGGCATTGATTACTTACCAACTCTTTTCCTGATATGTGGCAGCAACTGATCGTCGCTTTATTGGTAGCCGGAGCAGGATATTTTCTGGTCAGGAAGTTTTTCTTTGCTCCAAAGACCAAACCAGGTTGCGATAAGTGCGCCAAAGGATAAACACCAATTCGGGGATTCATTGAATTCCCGATTTTTTTGATGAATATTCGTCCATGAGTAAAGTAGCCAAGCAGAGCATACAGACCACGTTTTTTTCCTACATCGGGGTGGTACTTGGCTATATCAACGTCCTTTGGCTCTATCCCTATGCACTGGATACCACCGAACTGGGCACTTTCCGAACCATTCAGGATCTTGGTCTTTTGTTTGTACCATTTGCCCAACTGGGTGTTGGACACGGGATTACCCGCTATTTTCCAAAGTTGGAAAATCATCAATCTGCTTTCCTTACCTATAGCTTAGGGCTTTCATTCTTGGGATTTGCGGGGGTTTCCATGCTGTTTTTTGGCTTTAAAGATGAGTTGATCGGACTCTTCGCGGCTAACTCTCCCGAGGTAGTCAATTTCTTAGGGGTGGTTTTGTTGATCACCTTATTTTCTCTCCTAAGCAGTGTCTTGGATGCTTATGCTCGATCCTATGTCAAAGTCGCCATTCCCACTTTTTTCAGAGAAGTCTTCCTGCGCCTTTTGACATCCGTGTTAGTAGCCATTTATCTACTGAAATGGATCAATTTTGAGCAGGTGATGCAGGGATTGATCGGAGTATATGGCTTTTCGCTTTTGGGGGTTTGGGTCTATTTGATTTGGCTGAAAGTATTCAAACTGGATTTTCATTGGGGCCATTTCCCAAAGGGTTTCCGCACTTCATTTATCCGATTTAGTCTGATTACCTTTTTGGCTACTGCGGCTTCTACCCTGATCATGAAAATCGACTCCATCATGGTGAGTTCGATGATCAGCTTGGAAGCCAATGCGATATACTCCATCGCTTTTTACATGGCTTTGGTCATTGAATTACCGCGGAGAGCTATTTCTCAGGTAGCTATGCCGGTCATTGCTGACCATTTTGCAAAAAATAGACTCAACGAAATCAACCTCCTCTACAAGCAAATTTCCAACAGGCAACTCTACATCTGCCTGCTTTTATTCGCCTTGATTTGGAGTAGTATTGATGAGATTTACCACTTTGTACCTAATCGGGAAATCTATCAGGCAGGCAAGTGGGTCGTGTTTTACATCGCTTTGGGAAAGCTTTTCGATGTGGCTTTCTCGGTTAACAGTGAGATTCTGGTTTTCTCAAAGTTTTATCGGTCCAACCTAATTCTTACAGTTGCGATGAGCATTTTGATCATCGGGGTGAATTATTGGCTGATTCCCATTTTTGGAATCGAAGGTGCGGCCATCGGCTCGGCGGGAGTCATGTTGCTGTTTAATCTGATCAAGTATGGCTACCTGAAGGCAAAAATCCAGTTAGATCCTTTTAGTCTGGAAACAGTAAAAATCAGTGCAGTAGGATTGCTCTCACTTTCAGGGATGTTTTTAAGTTTCGAGGGTTTGCACCCGTTTTTGGGTATTATGATCAAATCTACTGCTGTCCTACTTTTGTTTTTGATCGGATCAATAGGATTTGGTGTGGGAAAAGAAGAGTGGGAATGGATCAAAAATAAGGTGAAAAAATCCGGGCCTTAGAGTGTTACGAAACCTCTTTTATTGACAAGATTTGAGCTGCTTGGATGCCGCAAACTTCCACTGTTATCCTGCGTTTTGTGCGAGGTCCCGATAGCTATCGGGATGAGGCCTGTTTTTGGTAAAAGCTTCACTCGGGATTGTAATTAAATTGTGAAGTTCGAACAAGTCGGCAGCCCGGACTCTGCAAATATACGGCAGGCATTCGAGAGCGTTGTCGGAATTGAAAATTAATCTTGGCCAATGGGCCTAGAATTAACACTGAAAAAACATCACCAAATATTATTTTTCCAAAAACCTGGCAAAATCAGCCATTCTGAGCCAGAAATAACACCTTCCATAAAGATTCAGAATTTTATTTTGAGAATCCTTTCAGAGATTGTTATCCTAGGATTACCTTTGTATGGACAAATCCAAGTCGCTATGTATCTGATTAAAAAATTGATTGTTTGTCTTGACCAGACCCCCTTAGATCAGACCCTTATTGAGTACGCCGCTTTTATCGCGAGGGTTAATCAGACCAAAAAGATCTACTTCGCCAATGTGATCAAGAATCTTTCGATCCCAAAGGAAGTCCTCGAAGAGTTTCCAAATCTGATCGAAAACATGATCAACGAGCGAACAGAAGCCATGGAAAAAATGGTATCCCGGCATTTTCCGGATATCAAGGGATTAGCAATAAGCTACGTAGTAAAGGAGGGAAACCTTTCGAAGAAAATTTTAAAGCTCGCCGAAGAAAAATCAGCCGATATGATCATGATCGGCCGCAAGGTGGATCTCCCAGGTACGGGTGTGGCTTCCCAGCGTTTGGCAAGAAGAGCTTCCTGTTCCCTCTTGATTGTGCCTGAAGGTGCCAAACCCAAACTTAATCGACTGTTGGTTCCGAGCGACTTCTCTGAATATTCGAAAGATGCTCTTGAGGAAGCCGTGATGATCGTAGAAAAACACGGGGGAACGGCAGAAATCGTCTGCCAAAATGTGTTTACTGTGCCTTCGGGTTATCATTTTACGGGAAAAAGCTATGAGGAATTTACTGACATCATGAAAATGCATGCGGAAATCAACTACAAGAAGTTTATCCGTAAAATCGATACCAAAGGCGTTAAAATCACGCCGATTTATACCAAAGATGACGACGATGATCCTGTGCAGGAAATCGTATCCAAGGCCTTGGAGATCGAAGCCGACGGCATCATCATCGGCGCTAAAGGAAGAACAGCCGCTACAGCTTTATTTATTGGAAGCATGGCCGAGCGATTGATTCAGTTCAATGATAGCCTTCCCCTATTGGTTACTAGACCGAAAGGAAAAAATGCCGGAATTTTGGATTACATCCTGGAGATTTAAAGTTGCCTCACCCTACCCATTTTTTCCAAAATAGCACTTCTGTGGACAGAAGTGCTATTTTCTTTTTGAAAGTACTTTTTCTCTTCCTGTATATTCATTTCCTATTGAGATCTTTTCCAAAGTTTGACTCTTTGGAAGAGTTAGACTTCCGTCTCCAGTCTACAAACTTCTGTCTCCCGTCTCCCCTCTTCGGTCTTCCGTCTTCCGTCTTCCGTCTCCCCTCTTTTTCTCACCCATTTTTCATGTAACTTAAACCCTACGCCCTACAGCAGGTCTAATCGCGAAACATGAAAGAAAACGATCAGCATATTCTCCGGCTTATCCAGTCTCCGTTTACCAAGGAGATAGGATACAGGCAGCTGATCGAAGCCTATCAAAAGAGAGTTTACCACGTGATTCGGCGCATGGTGATCATTCACGAAGATGCCGATGACCTCACCCAAAACACTTTCATCAGGGCTTTTCGAAGCCTGGACAAGTTTGAAGGAAATTCCTCCCTGTTCACTTGGCTGTATCGGATAGCGACAAATGAGGCCTTGACCTTTCTGGAAAAGAAGAAAAAGCGTTTTTTCTTTTCCCTGGAAGACCATCAGGAGAAAATGGAATCCTACCTCGACCAACCCGGTATTTTAACTGGGGAAGAAATCCAAAAGAAACTGGAAAAAGCCCTTCTTAAGCTTCCTGACAAGCAACGATTAGTCTTTCACCTGAAATATCAGGAAGAACTGAGCTATGAAGAAATGTCCGAAGTGACAGGTACAAGTATAGGAGCTCTGAAGGCCAGTTATCATCATGCCGTGAAAAAAATCGAACAATCCTTATTGAATCAATAAACCAATTGATTGATACTAAGTCTAAATGCTAATGGAAAAGTTACCCAAGTTACAGGAATTCAAGGCCCCCGAGGGATACTTTGAAGGACTTCCTGATCGGATCATTCAAAAATCAAAACGAGAACGCTCGAGTATCTACATCAGATATGCTGCTGCCGCTTCTGTTTTGGTCACCTTGGGTATTTGGCAGTTTGGACTGATTAACGCACCCACGGCACCTCTAACATTAGAAGAAGAAGCATTACTTTACATAGAAAGCAACCAGTGGTCATCAGAAGATGTGCTAGGACTGTCTGAAAATCCAAATGAAATCCTGGATCAAATCATCGAGGATCAATTTGGTCCAGACGATCTCCCTCTAGAAGTCGAAGATGAAAATTGGTACTAATCCCATCGTCATGAAAAAAATCACTCCATACCTTCTCCTACTTTTCTTGCTTTTGGCAGGAAACGTCATGGCGCAAAGGCCAAATCAGAATATTGATCCCGAAAAGCTACAAGCAGCAAGAATCGCATTCATCACTTCCCGAATTGATCTGAAACCGGAACAAGCGGAACGTTTTTGGCCAATCTTCAACAAATACACTGAGCAACGAGAAGCATCGATGAAGTCTATCTCGCAGCTCAATCGTGGCGGTGAGGCTATCACGGAAGAAGAAGCAAAAATCCGAATTCAAAAGCGGTTACAACTTCAGCAGAAATTGATTGATGAGGAAAAAGCCTTTGTAGCAGAGGTTTCCAAAGTCATCACTTCAAAGCAAGTCCTGATGCTTCATGACATAGCGAGGGATTTTAACCGCTACATCTACCAGCGGCAGCGTGGACAAGGAAATTGAAAAAAGGCCCGAAATGATCAATTTCGGGCCTTTTCTATTATTTCTTAAGCAAGTCTCTTATCTCTTCCAAGAGCTTTTCGCTTGGGGTCGGTGCAGGAGGTGCCTGCGGTGCTGCAGGAGCCTCTTCTTTTTTCTTGTTAAACTTATTGATCCCCTTGATCGCCAAGAATATCACAAAAGCAATAATGGTGAAATCCACCACATTTTGAATAAACATCCCGTAATTCAGCGTCACAGCAGCCACCGCCTCACCAGCTTCATTGGTAGAGGATTCTTTTAAAATAATTGCCAAATCCTTGAAATCCACTCCGCCGATCAACAACCCCAATGGTGGCATCACGACGTCGTTGACGAATGAAGATACAATTTTCCCAAAAGCGCCACCGATGATCACACCGACAGCCAAGTCTACGACGTTCCCTTTGACCGCAAACTCTTTAAATTCTTGAAGTAATCCCATAAAATGAAAGGTTGGTTGAAAATTTTGATTGTTTGTTTTATTTGAAAGGAAGTAATCAGTCTTTAAAATAAACAGATATCAAGCTTTTGCCTAATTCTCAGCTCTTTTTCCTGAAATTGGAATCAAATCAATTGCTAAATCCTACCAAATCCGACTTTCTCACGAACCAAGCTGCTCCAAATTTGATTAACCTTGCAGCAAACTTACGAGTACATGCAGACACCCCTCGCACCTAAGAAGCCACAGATTTTAGAAATACACGGTCATCAGCGCACCGATGACTACTATTGGATGAATGACCGGGAAAATCCTGAAGTCATCGACTACCTGAATCAAGAAAATGAATACCTCCAACAGGTCATGAAACCGACCGAGGAGTTTCAAAATAGCCTTTTCGAAGAAATGAAAGGCCGAATCAAAGAGGATGATCAGAGTGTCCCCTACTTCAAATCCGGCTATCATTGGTATGTCCGGTACGAAAAGGGAGAAGAATACCCTATCTATTGCCGAAAAAAAGGCTCGCTAGAGGCTGAGGAAGAAATCACCCTCAACGTGAACGAGCTCGCCAGAGGAAAATCCTACTACCAAGTGGGTGGCACCGCGACCACGCCTAATCAAAAAATCCTCGGCTTTGCCGCAGATGAAGTGGGTAGAAGAATATACACGATCTATTTCAAAAACCTGGAAACTGGGGAAATCTATCCTGAAAGCATCCCCGAAATCACCGGGAACTTCGTGTGGGCTGCCGACAACCAAACGATTTTCTACTCCAAACAAGATCCGGAAACACTTCGGTCATACCGAATCTACAAACACGTACTTGGAACAGACTGTGCTACCGACGAACTGATTTTCGAAGAAGCGGATGAGGAATTTAGCTGCGTTGTGCATAAAACCAAGTCCGAGCGATTCATCCTGATTCATTCGGAAAGTACCATTTCTTCCGAAGTGAGATTTATTGAGGCAAACAACCCAACTTCCGCTTTTCAAGTACTCCAAGAGCGAATCCCCTATTTGGAATATGCTTCGGATCACTATGGAGAACATTTTTACATCCGCACCAATGACCAAGCACAAAACTTCAAATTAGTCAAAGCACCTGTCACTAATCCGGGTAAAGCCAATTGGGAGGATGTGATTCCCCATCGGGCTGCCGTTCTTTTGGAAGACTTTGACCTGTTTGCAAAGTACCTAGTTACCCAAGAGCGCTCCAATGGCTTAACCCAAATTCAGATCCTGCCTTGGGAAGGGGAAGGACATTCCCTTCAGTTTGATGACGAAACCTACACCGCTTGGATCTCTACAAATCCTGAATTTGAAACCGACATCCTGAGATTTGGATACAATTCCTTGACCACTCCAAGTTCTGTCTATGATTATCACCTGATTTCCAGAGAAAAAACCCTCCTCAAACAGCAGGAAGTGGTCGGTGGCTACGATTCATCAGAATTTTATTCCGAACGAATTTGGGCCAAAGCTGAAGACGGCGTGATGGTTCCGATTTCACTGGTGTATAAAAAATCCCTTTTCTCCCAAAACGGAAAAAATCCCCTGCTTCTCTACTCCTATGGCTCCTATGGCTACAGCATGGACGCCTACTTTTCCTCCAATCGACTCAGCCTCCTCAACCGGGGTTTTGTCTTTGCCATCGCCCACATTCGCGGCGGGGAGGACTTAGGCAGACATTGGTACGAAGACGGGAAAATGCTCCGAAAGAGAAATACGTTTACCGACTTCATCGCTTGTGCGGAACATCTGATTCACGAAAACTACGCCTCACCTAAGCACTTGTATGCCATGGGAGGCAGTGCGGGAGGACTACTGATGGGAGCGGTAATCAACATGAGACCCGAGCTTTTCAGAGGCGTCATCGCCAATGTGCCTTTCGTAGATGTAGTCACCACCATGCTTGATGAAAGCATTCCCTTGACCACCGGGGAGTTTCAGGAATGGGGCAATCCCAAGCATCAGGAATATTACGAATACATGCTCTCCTACTCTCCATACGATAATGTAGAGGAAAAAGCCTATCCCAACCTTTTGGTTACCTCTGGCTTGCACGATTCCCAGGTGCAATATTGGGAACCCACCAAATGGGTGGCCAAACTTCGGGACAAGAAAACCGATTCCAACCTCCTACTCTTGCACACCAATATGGAAGCCGGGCACGGAGGGGCATCAGGACGGTTCAATGCCTTGAAAGAACTCGCCTTGGAATACGCCTTTCTTTTGATGCTGGAAGAAAAGACGAGTTGACCCAATCTCCAGTCTCTTAAACTCTACTATCCATTCTCAAATTCTCTTAATCTCCTAATCTCTTATTCTCCCAATCACTTCTTCCCAACAAAATAATTTTCTTGCGTGCAATCGGTTTCCTTGCCTCAAGTTTCTACAGCTCATTGACAATAAACTTCCGCCAATAAGTGAAAAATCAAAATTTCCCTAACTTTGGCGCCAAACCTAGTTAAACCCAATCGATGAAAATCGCCTTAATCGCCCATGATGGTAAAAAAGCCGACATGGTTCACTTTTTAAGCGGATTCCGCGATGCCTTACACCGCGTAGATATTGATCTCGTAGCCACTGGCACCACGGGTTCACATATCGAAAAAGCCGGATTCCAAGTAGAAAGATTACTCTCTGGACCTTTGGGTGGTGACGCCCAAATTGCTGCCTTGGCCGCTGAGAAAAAACTTGCAGCAGTGATCTTCTTCCGTGATCCATTAGATAAGCACCCCCACGAACCGGACGTTCAGATGCTCATGAGAATCTGTGACGTGCATAATATCCCCTTGGCCACCAACCCCGCTTCGGCCGAGCTCATGTTTAAAGCCTTGACACAAACCTATGGAACCTAAGAATATCAAAAAAATCGGTGTACTCACCTCCGGTGGTGACTCACCCGGAATGAATGCAGCCATTCGTGCAGCCGTACGAGCCGGATTTTATTACGGACTTGAAATGTATGGAATCTACCGTGGCTACGAAGGGATGATCCAAAATGACATCAAAAAGCTCGATTCCAAAAACATTACGCACGTACTCGAACGAGGAGGCACCTTCCTCAAATCTGCACGAAGCGACGAATTCAGAACACCCGAAGGAAGACAGAAAGCCTACAATAACCTCAAAAGTCACGGTATCGATGCCCTGGTGGTAATCGGAGGCGACGGTTCGCTTACAGGCGCTCATCTCTTCTATCAAGAATATGGCATCCCTGCCATTGGACTTCCCGGTACGATTGACAATGATCTTTCAGGCACAGACCTGACCATCGGATTTGATACCGCTTGCAATACAGCCATCGAAGCCATTGACAAGATCCGTGATACCGCCACTTCCCACGACCGTCTGTTTTTCGTGGAAGTAATGGGCCGTGATGCAGGATTTATCGCCATCAATGCGGGAATCGGTAGTGCTGCAGCTGCGATTTTGATCCCTGAGCGCAAGACACCAATCGAAACGCTCGTAGAAAAGCTTAAGTCCCGTACCAAAGCCAAAAAATCATCCAACATCGTGATTGTAGCAGAAGGTGGAAAAAGCGGTTCGGCACAGGAAATCGCAGATAAAGTGAAAAAATTCCTTCCCTACTACGACATCAAGGTTACCATCCTCGGACACTTGCAGCGTGGCGGGGCTCCCACTTCATTTGACAGACTCCTAGCTTCCAAGCTTGGCGTGGCAGCGGTAGAAGGACTCATGCAAGGAAAATACGATGTAATGGCCGGCACGATCAACAATAAGATCGTCTACACTCCGATCGTCAAAGCCATCGTAGATGACAAGGAAGTCGATGACGAAGACCTCAGAATCGCCAATATTCTTTCTACCTGAGAACGATCAGGAATTTAGATCACAAAAGAGGCCCGAATTTTTCGGGCCTCTTTTGTTTTTACTTACTCAACACCACACTGGAATTAGCTCCCAGAGTCAGTTTCCCGGATTGGATTTCTCCTTTACCCAAGGTGAAAAGAGCAGTATCAAATCCCTCGGGAAGGTCGATTACAGACTCTGTCCCTCCGACGTTGTGAACGATGAAGAGTTCCTGCTCGGCGGTTTTTCGGTGATAAGCCATGATCTCCTTGGGATAGGCTGTCTTACTCAGTTCTAAACTTCCTACCGCCAAGGCTGGATAGGAATTTCGTAAGGCGATCAGATTTTTGTAATGATTGAAATAGCTGGTTGGATCCTTTCGCTGAGCTTCAAGTGGAGTCACCGTCGCATCGGTACTGTACTTGGCAGCAATCCAAGTAGGCCGAGCTGAATCTTTGGCTTGAGCGTCCCAAAGGAAAGGCTCGCGAATATTCTCGTCCGGCTTCAGTCCTAGCATGCCGATTTCCTCACCATAATAGAGGTAAGGCGCTCCAGGCATGGTCAGCAGGATCGCACTTGCCTGCTTGTACTTGGCAGGATCTTCCTTCAAGTCATTTAGCAATCGAGGCTGATCGTGATTGGAAGAGAAAATCGCATCGATAAAGTTGGGCGTGATGCCTTGGTAAAAGTCCAAAACCTCTTTTTGCTTTTGCAACAGCAATTGGCCATCACCGGAATTCAGCGATTCGATCAGGGTGTAATGAAAGTCAAAATTGAACAAGGCCGGTAGTCCGGGCAGGTAAGGCGCCACGATTTCCTTTTTGTCATACACCTCTCCTACCAAATACACATCCGGCTTGATGGCTTCCATCTTGGCGCGGAACTCCTTCCAAAAGGCGTGATTGTCCAACGGTCTATCATCCGGAAAAATATGCTTGGCGGCATCCAGTCGGAAACCGTCCACGCCTACTTCCTCCAGCCAAAAACGTCCGATATCATAGATTTCTTCCCTCACTTTAGGATGGTCAAAGTTCAAATCAGGCATTCCTCCCCAGAAAAATCCGTAGTAGTAATCCTCCCCCTGTCCCGGGTCATGCCACTGACGAATATTGTCTGAGTCGAGGGTGATGACTTTTTTGTCCAAAAATGCCGCAATGGTATCCTTTTGAGCCCAAACATAGTAATCCCGAAACTCATTGTCTCGACCGGATTTGGAGGCTTGAAACCAAGGATGCTCAGTAGAAGTGTGATTGATGATCATGTCGATCACGATCTTGATGTCACGCTTGTGAGCTTCCTCGAGTAGTTTTTTGAAATCATCCATCGTGCCATAGTCCGGATGCACGGCCTTGTAATCAGTCACATCGTACTTGTGGTAAGTCGGCGAAGGCATGATAGGCATAAACCAGATCGCATTGGCGCCGAGATCTTTGATGTAATCCAGCTTTTGGGTCACGCCATTGAAGTCACCGATTCCGTCGCCATTGGAGTCATGGAAAGATTGGACAAAAATCTCGTAGGTGACGCCTGCTTGAGGCCAGTAGTTTTTGACTTCGGGAGTGGTTTTGGACTGGCAGGAAGCCAAAATTGTTAGTGCTGCCAAACTGCTTGCGATCAGGATATTTTTCATAGGTAAATAAGTAAAAGAAAAAGTCACTCATGACAAGTGACTTTTTCAGAAGGGTAAGGGTAAGCAACTTAGTTTCTTCCCACCGCATTGAGCATATCAAAGGCCAATTCCAATCTTTTCACAAACTGTTCTTCGCCTTTTCTCAACCAAACGCGTGGATCGTAATATTTTTTATTTGGACTATCCGGACCTTCTGGGTTACCCAATTGTCCTTGCAGATAGGCTTCGTTTTTCTTGTAGTAGTTTAGGATTCCTTCCCACATCGCCCACTGCATGTCGGTGTCGATGTTCATCTTGATTGATCCGTAGCTGTTTGCCTCGCGGATTTCCTCTACCGAAGAACCAGAACCACCGTGGAACACAAAGTTCAAAGGCTTACCTGTCGTACCGTGCTTTTTGTTGATGTAGTCTTGAGAGTTTTTCAAAATGATCGGCTTCAAGCTCACGTTGCCCGGCTTGTACACCCCGTGCACGTTACCGAAAGCAGCTGCGATGGTAAACAAGTCACTGATTTCTTTCAGATGCTCGTACGCATAAGCTACTTCCTCAGGCTGCGTATAAAGCTTGGAAGAATCCACGTCAGAATTATCTACCCCGTCTTCTTCTCCACCTGTTACCCCAAGTTCGATTTCGATCGCCATGTCCAGCTTGGCAAACTCGGTGAAGTACTTCGCTGAAATCTCAATATTCTCATGAAGTGGCTCTTCGGAAAGATCAAGCATGTGTGAGCTAAACAACGGTCGCTTGTAAGCAGCATGGTACGCTTTTCCCGCCTCAAGAAGGCCATCGATCCAAGGAAGTAATTTCAAAGCTGCGTGGTCGGTGTGCAAAATCACAGGAACTCCGTAGGCTTCTGCCATCTGATGCACGTGGTGCGCACCGGAAATACCACCTGCGATGGACGCCTGCTGCTTGTCATTAGGAAGGCTTTTGCCTGCAAAAAACTGAGCTCCACCGTTGGAAAACTGAACGATCACCGGAGAATTCATCTTTTTGGCTGTCTCAAGCACTGCATTCACTGAATTCGTACCGATCACATTCACTGCCGGAAAAGCAAATTCATTCTCCTTTGCGTACGCATAAAGGTCTCTGAGTTCTTCCCCGTACTTTACTCCAGGTTTAAATTTCATAGTTTGAGTTAGGTTTGGTTATTTTTTAATAAAGCGCTGATGCAGCACCCGCTTGTTGTCAAACGCCTCAAAGATATAAATCCCTGCCTGAATTTCACTTAGATCAAATCCTAAAATCTGATCGGGCGTCCTGCGCTGTCCGTCAAAAACCAGTCTTCCTGCCATATCCACTACACGGAAAGTAGCTTCTGTCATGTCTTTAGGCAGCTCCACGTTGAGGGTTTGAGAGGCTGGATTGGGATATACTTTAAAGCCATTGGTATTGACTTCCTCAGGAATTACTGTGACAAAGTCTTCTTGCAAAATCCCCTTTTCTGGAGTGGGGAGCTTTTTGCTGGTATAGACCACAAATTCACTTGGGCGGAAACTGACCGTCCTCGAGGTGCCTGAAAGCGTGATTTCTTCTCCGGTGAAGTAATTGTACCATTTTCCTGCCTTTGGAAAATCGATGGAGATGTTGGTGACTGTATTGAGCCCAAAATTACCGTGAATCACCACATCCATGTCAGGATGCTCCAATTGAATGGATTTGATGGAAGCACTTAGGTTAAGGGTGGCTTTTGCAGGTGCTGAGAAGACTTTGTGTTCACTTTTCAACTTGATCATTTGCTGATATAGCTTAAACAAGCGGAGCCGCTGTGCATCCTGTAAATATTCCCATCGGGTAGGTTTGATTCCCAATCGATCATTGTTGAGCTCCAAATCGTAGCCAAATTCACCAAACTGCCAAAGCATCTTAGGCCCCGGAATGCCGAAGTAAAACGCCGTAAGCAACTGATTGCGATTGACAGCATTCTCCAAACCTCTCAAATCAATCGGGGAGGTCAGGCCAAAATTTCTGGTCTCCCACATCACCCGCTCCTCGTCATGGGATTCCTGATAGGCAATCAGGTGATTTTTACTCCACTGCCTGTTTTTATAATAAGCCCAATCAAGGTTGTCATTATTTCCTTTCGCCATGTTTCGGAAAGCACCATTCATATTTCCCCAAAACATCAGCCCATAATTGGCCAACTCGGTTTCTTCCAGATTTTCGGACAAATGCTCCAAAATCACATAAGCATCCGGATGATTCGCTTTGATGCGGTCGTAGATATGCTTCCAGATTTTAATTCTGGAAGCATCGTATTGGGACCATTGCCCTACGTTGTCTCCTGAATTTACCTGAGTAAATCCTTTGGAAAGGTCAAATCGGAAGCCATCAACTTTGTATTCCGTCAACCAATAATTATTGACCGAATCGACAAAAGCGCGTGTGTATTTGCTCTCGTGGTTAAAATCATACCCCACATTGAAAGGGTGCTTGGCCACTCGGTTAAACCAAGGATTATCTTCGGTCGGGGCTCCATAATCCCCGTCATTATACAGACGCACCATGGGATTTTGACCAAAAGCATGATTAAGCACCATGTCCAAAATGACCACCATTCCTTTGCCATGCGCTTCATCGATTAGGCGTTTGAGGTCATTTTTGGTTCCGTAATATTTATCAGGAGCAAAGAAAAAGGATGGATTGTAGCCCCAAGAAAGATTCCCTTCAAACTCCCCAACCGGCATCAGCTCAATTGCGTTGATGCCAAGACTTTTCAGGTAATCCAGCCGATCAATCACAGCTTGATAGGTTCTTTTCGAATCAAAATCCCTTACCAATAACTCATACACCACCAATTCCTCAGGCTTAGGTTTGGCATAAGAAAGGTTTTTCCAAGCAAATGGAGTTTGACCTGTTTGTAGGTAAGTCGCTTGAAACTCGGTCTTTCCTGATGGATATGGTCTGAGACCAGGGTGTCGGTTTTGGGTAATGATCTCTTGGTCGTTAAAAGGATCCGAGGTCTTGTCGGCATAAGGATCTCCGATGCGGATATCTCCATCGACCAGGTATTGGAAAATGTATTCCTGCTGGGGCACCAATCCTGATAGCTTTAGCCAAAAGACTTCCCCATCGGGTGTTTTTTTCATTTGATACTCCGGCAGAACCTTCCAGTCATTGAAATCCCCAATGACATGAGCAATGCTCTTTTTAGGGGCTTGGAGGGCCAAAATCACTTCGGTATCTGAAAGGTAATTGATCCCCAATTTGGCTCCCGCTGGAAGCGCAGCAGTCTCTGAAGCTGCAAAAACCACCAAATTCAGCGATTGAGAATCATTCAACGAGCCACTCACTCCTTTCGCAGTCAGCAGAAAATTACCTGCCTGTGTGGCTGTGAAATTGTAAACGAGTTCTTGGGCATTCTTAGCCTCGGCTACTTTTACCCCATCGAGTTCCATGCTCAGGTCAGCAGCTTGGGAGGCAGCGGCTTTGAATTCGAAGGATTTGCCCACTTCCAGCGAAACCGATGTAGCGGATTGGGGTGAAGTAAAACTCACATCAAAACCCTGCGCAAGGTTGATGAAAAAGTCAGAGTTGGTAGAAGTCTTTCCTTCTTTGGTTCCGTCAGCATTTCTGAAAACCATCCCCAATCTAAAAATCGTCAGGTTATTGGGATTGGCAAAAAAGGTGTTGGGAACCAGCTCAAAGGTGTAAATATTTGGCTGACCGGTCACTTTGGTCATTTTTGCGGCTGCAGTGGTCGTACCCCATTGGAAAGGCACAATGGTCCATGTGGTGGAAGTAGGTCCTCCGGTAACCGCCCCTATGTGGATGTACACGTCGCAATTGCAATCCTTCAGTCCGGTGGTACCTTTCGAAGCATCGTAGATAATCTTTACAGTGCTGCCCGCATTTGGAATTGCGGGTTCGGTGGTGACTTGCGCAAATGTTGAGGCTAGAGTGCCAAAAAACGCTGAAAGAACTAGAAAATATCTGGCTATCGGGTTCATGGAAAGGGTACATGATTTCGTTTTGACTTTCTGGCCAATCACAAGTTGGAGAGGACCGTGACCTGATTTTTTTTGCAAAAAAACTAACCACGCTAGTTCTTGCATCCTTAAAATCCTGATCCAGGCGCAGAAAGAACCTGTAAACTACTTTCGACAAAGGGAACCTGCAAGCGTTTGGAATTCAAAACCACGGAGAAGCTTTATGCACACGTTTGCGGTGACGATTGCATCAAAAACTTTTTTCCACCTTTGATCCCAAGATTTTTAAACTCTGAAAAAATGATCTAAAATCAGCCCAACAAAAACCATCCGACTGTAGGTAATCGTCTTATCTTTAAAGAAAAGTAACCGAAGATTTTTAATGAAGCTCGAGCAATCCACCATCAAAGACATCGCCAGAGAACTAAACGTATCCTCTTCCACCGTCTCCAGAGCTTTGAAAGACTATCCCGGAATCAGCGATGAAACCAAGCGCAAAGTCAAAGAAATGGCCGATAAGCTCAACTACCGGCCTAATGCGATTGCACTTTCTCTCCGAAAAAGCCGATCCTTCACCATAGGGGTAATCATCCCCGAGGTGGTCCATTTTTTCTTTTCTACTGTAATCAGCGGAATAGAAGAAGTGGCATTTTCCAGAGGGTACAATGTGATTTTGACCCAAACGAATGAGAAAATCGCCCGTGAAAAGTCCAGTATCGACACCATGCTTTCCAATCAAATTGATGGTTTTTTGGTGAGTTATTCCAAAGAAACCACGGATTTCGAACACTTTTCGAGACTCTTGGACAAAGGCTATCCGATCGTGTTTTTTGACAGAGTTCCCGATATCGAGGGGGCAATACATGTCATCGTGGATGACTACTCGGGAGCCTACGAGGCAACCAAACACCTGATTCTTCAAGGATATTCCAGAATAGTCCACTTAGCAGGGCCTTCTAATTTGAAGATATCCAAGGAACGGATTCGTGGCTATCAAGATGCCTTGAGAGATTTTGGAATTGAGACTAACCCGGATTACATCGTCGAAACGCGTACCGATGACGAAGCCCAGAAAATAACAGCGCATCTTCTGAATACATTGTCACCTCGACCTGATGCCTTTTTTGGAAACAATGACATGGCTGCAGTAGGAGCAATGATGGCCTGCAAAGCCGCCGGCCTCACAGTGCCCGATCAAATTGGCATCGTGGGATTTAGCAATTGGCAGTTTTGCTCCATGATCGATCCAAGCTTGACATCTGTGGCACAGCCGGGTTCAAGAATCGGCGCAAAAGCAACGGAGATTTTACTGGACCTGATCGAAAAGAAAATCAATCTCGAGGACTTTGAACCATCTGTGGTATTAGAAACCGAATTATTGATCAGGAAATCCTCTGTTAGGATAGAAAAATGATGATTTTCTTGAAAAAATATTTCCTTCCAATTGCAATCGTTTGAATAGGGCAAATTTTTAAATGGAAGGGGATTTCAGAATATAAAAAAGCCTTCTGCAGTGCACTGAGGCCTGATTTCTGATTTTTATCCTTCACTTTCGTTTCTAATTTAGCATACCACCTACCCTAGTGGTCAACTAGACAAGAAATGAACGCTACTTCTACTGCCGCAAAAACTTCCAAAAACTCGGCTCGAAACTCCACTTTCGGTGAAATCCTCGAATGGAAATCCAATCGAACAGGGCTCGAAGGAAGGAGCAAACGGTCGATTTTTAAAATCACGGTCTATCAAGACGGGATTATCCGAGTTCAGGCGAGTCGAATGGAAAACTTCGAGCCCAATCCCTATTCCGTGGTCTCATCCCCTGAGCAAACAGCCTTCAAACTCGAAGAGTCTCAGGAGAAGCTAATCTTAAAGACCAACTTGCTTAAACTGGAGATAGATTTAGCCTCTTTCAGACTCTCCTTTTACGATCAGTCCGGAAAATTGCTCAACCAGGACGATAGCCTTGGCATCTCATGGATTGGCACGGAAGTAAGCAACTACAAGGAAGTTCAGCTTAATGAGAAGTTTCTCGGTTTGGGAGAAAAGACCGGTAATCTCAACCGATTTGGCAAAGCCTACACCAACTGGAATACGGACTACTTCGCATACGGAGTCGGTGACGATCCGCTGTACATGAGTATTCCCTTTTATCTTGGCGTTCACGACCAGGGAGCTTATGGAATTTTCTTTGACAATACCCATAAGACAGTTTTCAACTTTGGTGCCTCCACCAACCGATTTATCTATTACAGTGCCGAGGATGGTGACATGGATTACTACTTTATCCATCAGCCCTCCATGGCGGAGATTATTTCAGCCTATACTTGGCTGACCGGACGTATGCAAATGCCACCCAAATGGGCGCTTGGCTTTCAGCAATGCCGCTATTCCTACTATCCGGAGTCAGAAGTCTATGCGGTGGCTCAGGGATTTCGGGACAAAAAAATGCCGGCTGATGTGATCTACCTCGACATCCACCACATGGAAGCTTACAAGGTATTCACCTTTGACGGGGAAAAATTCCCCAATCCCAAAGCCATGATTGCAAGGCTCAAGGAAAAAGGGTTTAAGGTGGTAGTGATCATGGACCCGGGTATCAAAACACAAAAAGGATACAGACCTTATGAAGAAGGTTTGGAAAATGGTCTTTTCGTAAACTATCCGGATGGAAAAACCTATGAGGCCCAAGTATGGCCGGGTTGGTGCGCCTTCCCTGACTTCACCAAAGCTGAAACCCGGACTTGGTGGGCGGAGAAAATGGCCTTTTACACCGAAGCTGGGGTGGATGGCTTCTGGACAGATATGAATGAACCTGCTTCTTGGGGTCAGTTTACTCCCAATCTGATCGAGTTTGACTACGAAGGTGAAGGAGCATCGCACCGAAAAGCACGAAATATCTACGGCATGCAGATGGCGCGAAGTGCGCAGGAAGGTTCAGCCTTTCAAAATCCAGAGAAAAGGCCTTTTGTCCTGACCCGATCCGGATTTGCAGGGATACAGCGCTATGCGGCTGCTTGGACAGGTGACAATGTGGCTTCCGAAGAGCACATGCTGGCAGGAATTCGATTAGTGAATTCACTGGGTTTGAGTGGAGTTTCTTTCGCAGGGTATGACGTGGGAGGATTTGCAGGTGAGGCCAGTAAAAGCCTATTTGCCCGCTGGATGAGCATTGGCGCTTTTGCGCCTTTCTATCGTGCTCACTCCATGATCAACACCAATGACTCGGAGCCATGGGCTTTTGGAGAGGAAGTAGAGGAAATCAGCAGAAACTATATGAAGCTGAGATATAAACTTTTACCTACGATCTACAGCAAGTTTTACTCTAGCTCAATTACCGGTCTTCCAATCTCAGCTTCCTTAGCAGTAGCCTATTCTCAGGATGAAATGATCTACCAAAGTGCCTACCAAAACGAATACCTGTTTTGCGATGCTTTCTTGGTAGCCCCAGTGGAAAGCCACAAGGAAATCACCAAAGTCTACCTCCCGCAGGGAGAATGGTATTACCTCTATTCGGATCAAAAGCACCAAGGCAATCAGGTGATTTACCAAGATTGCCCGCTCAATTACCTTCCCATCTATGTAAAAGGAGGTCAGGTTTTCACTATGCAATCTGACATCACGCATACCGAAGAGAATACTGACGGAATCCTAAGTATCGACGTGTATCAAGGTGAGACTGGCTCTGAATTTATCCATTATGAAGATGCTGGTGAAGGTTTGAACTACCTCGAAGGAGACTTTCACCAGCGCAAAATTCACTACAAACCCGAGCAGCAATCACTAATTTTAGAGGAAGCGACTGGTTCTAGAAAAAGTGATTTCCACACCATTCGATTGTTTCTCCATAGTTTTGAATCTGACTCCATTGAGGTGAATGGGGAGAAAGAAGCGCTCCAAACCAGGAACTATGCATTTTTGGAGAGGCTGACCGAGTTTGATCCGCTTCCTGAGCATAATCATCCTTATTTCGAAATCACAAATCTTAAGATTCTTGAGTTACCTTATACCTCAGAAGAGATCGTCATTACTAGCCTGATTTAAACCTCTTCCCTACCCCACTAACCCACCCAAAATGACCCAAGAAAAAAAACAGCTGAGTTTCTGGCAGATCTGGAATATGAGTTTCGGATTTCTGGGAATTCAATTTGGATTTGCCCTGCAGGGCGGATTCATGTCCAGAATCTTTCAGACCCTCGGAGCAGACAAGGATGCAATCCCCTTTTTATGGATTGCAGCCCCACTTACGGGTTTGCTCGTACAGCCTATTGTAGGCTACTTGAGTGATCGAACTTGGCATCCGAGGTTTGGAAGGAGAAAACCTTTCTTCTTTATCGGTGCTGTCCTGAGTACGGTGGCTTTGTTTTTTGCCCCTTACTCTTCGGCTCTTTGGATGGCTGCCGGAGCACTCTGGATTTTGGACGCCTCGATCAATATCTCCATGGAACCCTTCCGAGCTTTGGTCGCTGATAAGCTTCCGGACTCACAGCGTTCTTACGGGTTTGTGGTACAAACGCTAATCATCGGGATTGGTACCTGGGTAGCCTCCAATCTGCCTTGGATGATGACACAATTGGGCGTACCCAATACCGCTGCGGAGGGCGTAGTACCGGATTCTGTGAAATATGCGTTTGGCATCGGTGCCTTGGTCCTGTTCACTTCGATCCTCTACACAATCCTAACCACTGATGAATATCCTCCTGAGGACTTGGAAGAATTTGAGCGGGAAAAAGCGGCAAAAAAGGGATTTTTAAGTGGTTTTGAAGAGATCTTGAAAAATATTTCCTCTATGCCAAAGGTGATGATGCAATTGGGATTAGTGCAGTTTTTCTCCTGGTTTGCCTTTTTTACCATGTGGAGTTTTGCGACCCCAGCCATCACAGAGCATATTTTCGGAGCGACAGACACTACTTCAGAAGCTTACAACAATGCCGCTGATAGTGTAGGAAATTACTTAGGCACTTATGGATTGGTTTCGATGATCTACGCGTTGGTTCTTTCCTTTGTCGCATCCAAAATCAAGATCAACAGAAGATTACTCCACCTAGTCAGCCTGATTGCCGGAGGATTTGGCTTTATCCTGATCTACTTTATCACTGATCCTTGGATGCTACACCTTTGTTTTTCTCTAGTGGGTATTGCTTGGGCAAGTATTCTTTCGATGCCTTATGCCATGCTATCGGGTTCGGTAGAGCCCAAAAAGATGGGGGTTTACATGGGGATTTTCAACATGTTTATCGTTATTCCACAGATCGTAGCTGCACTAGGCGGGGTCAATTTCTTATATAAACTCCTTTTTGGTGAAGCTGTGATCAATACCATGCTGCTTGCCGGGACCTTGTTGATCTTGGCCGGTCTGTCCAATCTACTGATCACAGACAAAAAAGCCACTCACGACTGATTTGACCTATTTCTTACCAAAAGCCGGAATGATTTCATTTCGGCTTTTTACTTTTAGGGAAAATCCATCTCGATGAAAACCCTTCGTATCACCGGAGTACCTGAGCATTTCAATTATCCGTTTCGCTTGCTTTTCGAGCAACAACCATTTTTAAAACGTGGAATCACGATCGATTGGAAAGAGGAATCTCGAGGCTCAGGACAGATGAATCTGGACCTGCGAAATGGAGATACTGACGTCGCAATCTTACTCACAGAGAGTTTCTTGAAAGATTTTGAAGCAGGAAATCCGTCCAAAATGATTGGATTTCATGTGACCTCTCCTTTGATTTGGGGAATTCATGTAGGTCAAACCAGTGGAGTTTCTTCACTTTCAGAGTTGGAGGAAAAGAAAGTCTTGATCAGTCGAATGGGTTCAGGATCGCATCTGATGGCAATGGTTTTGGCCAAAAGAGAAAACTGGGATACTTCGTCCCTTACTTTTGAACTAGTGGGCAATATGGAAGGAGCCGAAAAAGCGATGGATGCAGGGAGTAAGGGGATTTTTCTTTGGGAGAAATATACCACTGCACCGATGGTGGAAAAAGGCAAGATGAAACGAATTGGAGAAATTCCAAGTCCTTGGCCTTGCTTTGTAATGGTTGCTTCAGCAGCTGCACTTACCGAATTTGGAGAAGTGATTTTTGATCTGAGAAATGAGATATATCGACTTTCTCACGTCCTGTCACCATCGGAAAACCTCGCCGATCTTCTGGCTATTGAATATCAGCTCAATCCTGAAGATGTGAAACAATGGCTCAAACAGACCGTTTGGTGCACCGAACCGGTAATTTCCAAGTCTGTTTTAGAGAATTCGATACAGATAATGAAAGACCTGAAAATCCTAAGCGGTGACTTGGACTTGGGAAGATTTTTGGATTTGAGTCATCTCCGAGTCGAGGATTAATGGAGTACAAGGCAGCTGAATACAAAACTTAGTGCCAACACCTATTTGACTGTCGATAAATACTTCGCCTCCATTTTTCCGAACAAATTCTTTGGTGAGTTGTAGACCCAACCCCGAGCCCTTTTCTTTTTGGGTACCGGGTTTTGACTTTGTAATCGTATACGAATCAGATAAGATTGCCTTGATTCGCTCCTCTGACATTCCAACACCCTGATCCTGAATGCACATTCTTATGAAGTCCGTATTTTTTTCAGAAAAAATAAAAATAGAACCACCATTGTTAGAAAATTTTGCAGCATTATTCAGGACATTTCTGACCGCCACTTCAATTGAATTGGGATCAGCAAATGCCATTACCTCATCCTCCATCTGATTGCAGATTTGAAGATTTTTCTCTTTGAATGAGGACTCCAAAAGGGATAAAGAATGATCTACTGTATTCCTGAGATTAAATTCAGCTGCATTGATTTTGAAACCACCCATTTGTGACATAGACCATTGAAGGGTGTTATTCAGTGTAAAATTGACTGAGTCAATGTCTTTTTTGAGCGTAGAAATCAAGGATTCAAATTCTCTCTGATCCAATTGATTTCCAGTCAAAAGGTCAACCACAGCTTTAACCTGACCTACCGGTCCGCGCAAATCGTGGCCTAGAATGGAAAACAGCTTGTTTTTAGTCTCATTGATCACCGAAAGTTCAGCAGATTGTGACTCCAATGCCTGATTTTGTTCCTCAATTCTCTTTTGCTTGGAAACCAGATCTTGATTGGTTTTAGACACACTTACATTTAAAAAATACATCCGGATCAAAAGGACAGCAATCACCGCCAACCCCAAAGAAAGGATAAGGATGTTTCTTTTTGAACTTGCTAATCGAAAAGCCTGATTTTCATTTTGAGCCTTCAAAAGCTCGAGTTCAGATTTTTCAAGATTTTCTTCAAACATGCCTTGGAGCAAGTTCAACCGATCCCTATTGGATTTATTTACAAGTGAATCATTGTAAATCTGATGACTTTGGAGGTGGGCAAAAGCCTTTTGGATATTCCCTTCTTTTTCATAAACCTGGGCTAAGTATTTATGACTTTTTGAAAGCTCATCCAAAAATCCTTCCTGCTCGCAAAATCCCACAGAAAAAGAAAGAACCTCTTTAGCCTCCTTCAATTTGCCTCCCAGAAGAAAAGCATTTCCTAATCGATGGAGGACTCCAGCTTCGAAAGACTTCACTTTTTGAGCCCTCGCCAAATCCAGAGACTTAGAAAAAATAACCTGAGCTGTATCGTAATTTCCTTTTGCTAAAAATACATCTCCAACTACTCGATGTGCGAAAGAGGTCAAATAAGGAGATCCTGCATCTTCATTTAATTTGATGGAAGTTTGAGCAAAATAAAGAGCAGAATCCTGATTACCGGATTGAGTAAAGTTAAGGGCTACATTGTTCAAACTTCTAATACGAGTGTATAAATCATCTACTTCAGTAGCAAGCTCATATCCTCTTCTAAAGTGCTCAATTGCTTTTTCATAATTCATCTGCTCATAATAGAGAGCTCCCAAATTATTCATCAGTCTTGCGGCCTGAAGCTTATCCCCTACTGCTAATGCCATTCGATAAGCTTCGCTAGAATACTCAAATGACTTTTGCCAATTGCCTTGTCGGTAATATATCCAACCGATATTTTCCAAAGCTCTGCTTTTAGCAGAAGTATCTTTTAAACTTGAAGCTAAAGAATCAGCTTCCTTGGAGAAGGAAAAAGCAATTTTCTGGTTTGATTCTCTTACTTGGGTTGCTACCTCATTGAGAATCTCAAGCCTCTCTTTACCTTTTTTACCTGAAAGCAATACCACCAAACTATCCTGATCGACTTGTTCCGGATTGGCAAGGGTGACCAAGGGCATCAAGTAAAAAAGCAATATCAGAAAGCGTGATAACACAGATGATTTTTTAAATAATATGAAATGCAAAATAAACACAATAAATCAACCTTGATAGATCAATTTGTTTCAAAATAACACCATTGTTATCAATTTTTTAGAAAATTTAGGTGCATTACCTAATTCACCTATTGTTACCAAAAAAAAGAGATTAGAGAAACTTACCCTCATGTCCGGTTTAGATCCAAAATCTAAGTCAAAATCCATCCAATCATCAATAAATGAAGAAATTAAAGGGTATTCTGACTTATTGAATGAATAAACACGGTGCTTTATCCTAACTGATCCCAATCCCACTCTTTGTTGATTTGTGAAATCGCATGATAAGCCGTGAGGTCATATTGGCAAGGGACAATAGAGATGTAGTTATTCGCGATAGCCCACTCGTCATTGTCCTCCCCTTTGTCAAAATTCACAAAGTTTCCTGCCATCCAAAAGTATTTTCTTCCAGTAGGGTCATATCGCTCAGCAAACTCCTCCTGCCATTTTGCATCGGCCTGCCGGCAGATTTTAATTCCTTTAATAGGTTCGTTTCTTTTGGGAGGAAAATTCACATTCAAGGCTACCCCTTTGGCAATTCCTCTTTCAAGCACTTGTCTGGCTATTTTTTCCACCCATTCTTCAACATGAGAGAAATCGGCTTTAGAAGAAAAATCACACAGACTGAATCCGATAGAAGGATATCCCTCCAATGCACCCTCGATCGCAGCGGACATAGTACCGGAATAAAGCACAGAGATCGAAGTATTCGAACCATGATTGATCCCACTTACCACAAGGTCGGGAGTACGGTCTTTCAGGACATAGTGCTTAGCCAATTTGACGCAATCGGCCGGAGTACCACTGGACTTGTAGGCCAATACATCCTCAAAAATATCTTCTTCGTATAGGCGTAGGGTCTCGCCAATGGTTATCGCATGCCCCATTCCAGATTGCGGGCTATCCGGCGCAACCACCACGACATCACCCAGTTTTTTCATAACGGATACCAATACTCGAATACCTTTGGAGGTAATGCCGTCGTCATTGGAGACGAGGATCAATGGTCTGGACATGGGATATTAATTCTGCAATTCGTTGTAATAAGCAGTGATTCGCAACAAATCACCACGCTTGTCATGCTCCAATCGATTTTTTCTCATGAAAAGATCGATTTCGTCATCGTGTCCGGGAAGCATGGAAAACAAGTCTTTCTTTTTTAGACTGTATTTTTCAAGCCGTCCGTTTTTTAGAAAATAATAATTAAATGCCAATCGGTACCCTGTAAAATTGGGTGGCCCCCAAAACGGATTCATGCCCATACCCATTGCTCCCCAATTATTCATCCCACGGGTATCTGTGGCAATGTACTCTCTGCAAAGCAAGGCAATGTTTTCACCCTGGGTGAGCACTTCAAAAAAAATCGGAGTTTCATAGTCTCCATTTAAAGAATAAGGAAGACTGTAAAATTTTCTTATTCCTCCATAGGTCTCATCATAAATCTCAAAACTCACCACATTGGAAGCAGTAAATGTGGTAACTGCCTCAGCTTGGAGCTGTACAAGGTTATTGTCCATGTCATACTTCAGCTGACCACTGAAAGTAGCTCCATCAGCGAGGAAAATATTCCCTTTATGCCAAATCTGAGATGGAAACTGTTGATTTTGAGCAATGACTGACACCAAGCTCAAAAAGGTAAGAAGGATACTAAGCCAGGCTTTTTTCATAAGAGTCAAATAAGGTACTTCATATACGGCCTTAACGCCTCCGAGTTAATTCTTGCTACGTTATTGATTCAAAATTTCAGCACAGATTATTTCAAAATGTTGTGCCCCATTTTGTCACGTTTGGTTTTGAGGTAGTTTTCATTGTGAGGATTAGGCTGAATCTCAATTCCCACCTGCTCTACGATCTCCAGCCCATAGCCGAGGAGGCCTACCCTTTTTTGAGGATTATTGGAAATAAGACGGATTTTGGAAATTTCAAGATCCCGCAAAATCTGAGCACCCACACCATAATCTCTACCATCCATAGGCAAGCCTAAAGCCAAATTGGCCTGAACGGTATCCATGCCCTGCTCCTGAAGTTTGTAGGCTTTCAGCTTATTGATTAAGCCTATGCCTCTGCCTTCTTGATTCATATAGAGCACCACCCCTTTTCCTTCTTTTTCAACCATCTGCATCGCAGCGTGTAGTTGAGGGCCACAATCACAACGACATGATCCGAAAATATCCCCTGTCACGCAAGAGGAATGTACCCGTACCAATACCGGCTCATCTTTTTCCCAAGTACCTTTGATCAAAGCCATGTGGATTTCTTGGGTGTTTGTTTGTCTGAAAGCGATCAGATCGAAACTCCCCCAAGTAGTAGGCATTTCCACACCGATTTCACGCTTGATCAGTGATTCATTTTTTAGTCGGTAAGCGATGAGGTCTTTGATAGATACAAGCTTGAGATTGAAACGTTCACGAACCTTGAACAAATCATCCAATCTAGCCATGCTACCATCCTCATTCATGATTTCCACCAAAACCCCAGCGGGCTGTAAACCAGCCAACCTGGAAAAATCTATTGCGGCTTCGGTGTGACCAGCTCTTCGGATTACACCTCCCCGTTTGGCTTTCAGGGGGAAAATATGTCCAGGTTTACCTAATTCACTGGGATGGATCGAATCATCCACCAAGGCCTTGATGGTCTTGGCACGGTCTGAAGCAGAAATCCCTGTAGTACATCCATGGCCGATTAAGTCCACAGACACTGTAAATGGGGTCTCAAAAGCTGCCGTATTATTGCCTACCATTAATTCAAGCCCTAGCTGATCACAACGGTCTTCAATAAGCGGGGCACAAATGAGCCCCCTACCGTGTGTCGCCATAAAATTGATGATCTCAGGTGTCACCTTCTCCGCTGCACACACGAAATCCCCTTCATTTTCACGGTCTTCATCATCGACTACGATAATTACCTCCCCGTTTTTAATGGCTTCAATGGCGTCTTCGATGGGATCTAACTGATAATTTTCCACAGGAATTGAGTTGAGTAAGGGATGTAACGAAGCAAAGTTAGCTTCTTTAAGGTGTAAAACAGGAAGTCACCAAAGAAAGTTTGGTTTTTAACCAATGACAATTCCAAGCTCTTTGTCTATTTCAAGTTGGACTTTTTTGAGCTCGAAATAAACTTGCTGAAGCTCAAATACTTTATCCACTTCGAGTTTCTCTAATTCAGCTGATTTGATTTTTTGCTTAGCCTCCTCCATCATTTTTTGAACCAGTCTCCTTTTCAGCCTAAGAATCGACTTAAAAGCAGTCTGAGCCAAATCATCAGCCTCCGTGGTTATGAAGATCTGATGGCGCTCGTGCCAATGAGTAGAAATCTCGTGTCTGGGGGTGATCAAATCAATGACCACTTGCTTAACCTCAGCGTCTCTTTGCCCAATAAAAAAATCATGCGTAGGAATTTCTCCTTGACTCAACGCATTGCGATAGAGCATCATTATTTTCTGATAGATAGGGGTTTGAAAAGTTATGCCTTCCGTTTCGGCCAGTAGGTATTGACAAAGGTGTAAGTCTTCGTGATCGAGCTTTTGCCAACCATAGTTGATCAGCAGACGGATAGTCTCCTTTTCCTGAATGCTTAGCGTCTCTTCAGCTGAAATCTCAACTTTTGTAGGAATTAATTCCTCCAATTGCTCTTCCGCTTCCTTTTCCTCTTTTGCTTTCTGAAACTGATCTTTCTGTGTCTTGACCAGATTTTTGTTCAATTCCGAAAGCAGGATCCCTTCTTCGATCTCCAATAATCCTGAGGCTTCTTTGGTATAAACCGATCGGATTATCGGATCAGGAATCTTTCCGATGCTCTGCACCACTTCACGGATTACCTCTGCCTTTCGAATGGGATCTTTAGCGATTTCATCCCGATATAGGCTAATTTTGAAACCTATAAAATCACGGCTGTTTGCCTTCAAATAATCTTGGAATGCTTGAGATCCTACTTTCCTTGAAAAGCTATCCGGATCCTCGCCATCCGGAAACACCACCGCTTTCACATTAAGCCCTCCCTCTAGAAGTAAATCAATCCCCCTCAAAGAAGCTTTGATTCCGGCATTGTCTCCGTCATAGAGGACGGTCACCTGATTGGTAAAGCGCTTGATCAGTTTGATTTGACCTTCCGTAAGCGAAGTTCCAGAAGAGGCCACCACGTTTTCGATTCCCGATAGGTGCATGGAAATGACATCCGTATAGCCTTCGACCAAGAAACAGTTGTCAAAATCCCGAATAGCCTTTTTGGCCTGAAACATCCCATAAAGCACATCGCTTTTGTGATAAATTGGCGTCTCCGGAGAATTGATGTATTTAGGTTGATTCTTATCCTTTGTTAGAATTCGGGCACCAAAGCCAATAGGCTTTCCGCTGATGTTGTGGATGGTAAATGTGACCCGATTCCGAAAGCGGTCATACATCCTTTCGGGCTCCCCTTCTTTTTGGAGGATCAATCCTGCCTTAAGCAAAATTTCTTCCTGGAATCCAGCGGATTTTGCAGCTTTCAACAAATGATCCCATCCATCCAGGGCGTACCCCAAGTCGAATTTTTGGATGATCTGAGGGGTAAATCCCCGCTCTTTAAAATAGCTGACCCCAATCGAACGTCCTTCGGGGGTTTCCAGATTTTTTACAAAAAAGTCCTTGGCAAAATTCAATGCAATGAAAAGACTTTCCCGCTCATTTTGCTCCAAATTCTGTTCCGGAGTGCGGGTCTCTTCCTCTTCGACCTCTATCCCGTATTTTCCGGCGAGATGTCGGATTGCTTCCTGAAATCCAATCCCTTCAATATCCATGACAAACTGGATGGGATCACCTGCTTTGCCACAACCAAAGCACTTGTAGATTTGCTTCGCAGGAGAAATGGAAAAAGACGGAGTTTTTTCACCATGGAAAGGGCAGCAGGCCCACATGTTTTGCCCTTTCTTTTTCAACTGCACATAGTCCCCCACCACTTCGACAATGTCTGCGCGTTCTTTTACTTTATCACTTGTCAGCTTGCTTACACTCATAGGAAGGGTGAAAGAAACAAAGTTAAGCTCAGAATTGACAATTGGAAGAAGAAGGTTTTCCAGAACTATTTGACATTTTAGGAAGTTTCACATTTGTATTTGCCGTGGGTTTTTCAAAGCGGCAATCTTGACCTACCTTGCGAAAAATTTAATCCACCCATGCAATTGACTGAGGAATTAATAAAAAAATCACTCTCACGCGTTCAGGACCCTGATATCAAAAGGGATTTGGTCTCATTGGGAATGATTCAATCCATTCATATCGAAGGCAAGACTGTAAGCTTCAAAGTTGTTTTGACCACCCCGGCTTGTCCACTAAAAGAGGTGATCAAAAACAACTGTATTGAGGCACTGGAAGAAGATTTTGGAAAAGACTGGAAGTGGGACATTTTTATGACTTCTCAAGTCACCACTGTACGTGATGCTGCGCCTATTCTTCCTGAGGTGAAAAATATTGTAGCGATTGCCTCCGGCAAAGGCGGGGTGGGAAAATCTACCACTTCGGTAAATCTTGCCGTTGCCCTTGCCCAACTTGGAGCAAAAGTGGGGTTGATCGATGCGGATATTTCAGGTCCCTCTATCCCCACTATGTTTAATGTGGAAGGCGAACAGCCCGCTGTGAAAAAAGTAGGTGAAAAGAATGTAATCATACCTGTCACTCAATACGGAGTGAAAATGATGTCTATTGGCTTTTTGACTCCTACAGACAGTGCTGTGGTTTGGAGAGGCCCAATGGCAAGTTCTGCATTGAGACAATTTATTTCAGATGTAGAATGGGGGGAACTGGATTATTTATTGATCGACCTTCCGCCAGGCACATCGGATATTCATTTGACCATGGTACAAACTGTCCCCGTGACCGGTGCTGTGATAGTAACTACACCACAAAAAGTGGCTTTAGCGGATGCCAATAAAGGATTGTCCATGTTTAGACAGCCTCAAATTAATGTCCCCATCTTAGGTGTTATAGAAAATATGGCTTATTTTACGCCTGAAGAGCTACCTGAAAACAAATATTATTTATTTGGCAAAGAAGGCGGAAGAAAATTGGCTGAAAAGTACCAAGTTCCGTTTTTAGGTGAAGTTCCGATTATCCAGAGCATCAGAGAAAGTGGTGATACCGGATATCCGGCAGTATTGAAAAATGGACTGACTAAAGAGGCATACATGAACCTGGCTGAAGAAGTAGCCAGACAAATAGCTATCCGAAACGCGTCAATTGAAAAAACAGAAATAGTAGAAATAAAAGCATAAGACAACTCATGGAATCGGGATTGAGAGAGAAAATAGAATTTGCCTTAGACACCATCAGACCTTATTTGGAGGCGGACGGAGGCAATGTTCGAATAGTGGAACTAACTGATGATTATGTCCTGAAAATTGAAATGATGGGTAATTGTAGTTCATGTCCCATGTCTTCTATGACACTAAAAGCTGGTGTAGAAGAGGCAATCAAAAGAGCTATCCCGGAAATCACCCGAGTGGAAGCCGTGAATCTTTCCATGGCTTGATCAATTCAACTAGATGAAAAAAGGATTGAAAATTTTTAAAATATTCCCCCTTCTCGTAGGGGGAATATTTTATTGTTTGGGTGCATTTGGCCAATCAGTTAAACTTCAAGAGCTGGATAGTTCATTTGGAAATATTTCGGGCCACTCGCATCATGAAAAATGTGCGCACACCGTACTGGAATCCCAATTGGAAAAAGAATTGGGAGTATTTGGCACAAAAGCATTTTTTGAAGACTGGATGACTCGAAAGATTGAGTCGAAAAGAAGTATTCCACAGATTGCAAAAATTCAAGAAGGACCTCGGCTAATTCCTGTGGTCATCCATGTGATTCATACAGGAACGGCAGTCGGTGTAGGCACAAACATTCCCGATTCTCAGATACAAGAGCAAATCAGAATTCTGAATGAAGATTTCAGAAGAAAAAATGCAGACGCTAATCGGACACCTGCAGAATTTCTCCCGGTAGCTGCTGATGCAAATATTGAATTCGTCCTAGCGAAACAAGACCCAAACGGATTGCCAACTTCTGGTATAATACGACTCCAAGGTCCTAAGACAATTTATTCACCGGATGACGCCACTTTGATCGGGCAATTGTCCCAGTGGAATCCGGAAGAGTACATGAACATTTGGGTGGTTCCTTTGACCTCTCCATTCATTGGATATGCTTCCTTTCCTGTTTCAAACCTACCCGGTCTTAACTTCACCCCTTTTCCGGTCATTACGGATGGTGTAACCATCGATTATAGATTTTTTGGAATGGGAGGAAGTGCTACCACTGCTTCAAGGGGAAGAACCGCAACCCATGAGGTAGGTCACTACCTTGGTTTGAGACACATTTGGGGCGATGGAGGTTGTGGGGTGGATGATTTTGTGTTGGACACACCCGAGCAAGACGCCTCCAATACCATCTGTAATACCAATCCTACCAAATTCTCCTGCGGGAATAACAACATGATCCAAAATTACATGGACTATACTCCCGATCCATGTATGAATATTTTCACAAAAGGGCAGGTTGAACGATTTGACGTGGTACTAGCCAATAGCCCAAGAAGAGCAAGTTTGGTAAACAATAGGGCAACAAAAGAACCCGTTTTGGCTGACAGGGATTTATCTTTGAGAAGAATTATTCAGCCTAGTGATGCCATCTGCGACCAGAACATTACCCCTTCGGTGGAAGTGCAAAACACGGGTACTTCACCAATTACTTCCACTAGAATTGAGTTTAAGAGAAATGGACAATTGGTTGAAAGCAAAAGATTTGGGTTGAATCTCCAGACTGGCCAAACCGCTACGTTGTCTTTCTCTTCTATACTGGCCTCAGGAGACACCAATGAATTTCAGTTTACCATTGTACAGGTAAATGACGCGTCAGATCTCAATGCGGTAAACAATACCCAAATTTCAAAACCTATTCAGCAAGGTCAACTTTCGATTCCATTCACTTACAACCTTGCAACTTTCCCAGCCCAATGGATTGTCAGTAATCCTGACCAATCGCTCACATGGGAAAAGACTTCGATTACTGTAGACGGCGTAGCTCAATCCGCCCTATACATGAGACATTATGAATACGAAGCTCAGGGCCAACTCGATTATTTGATTTCTCCTCAAATAGACCTTACTCAATTTCCCAATGCACAATTGGTATTCGAAGTAGCTCACGGACCATATAATCAGAATGGATTCCAGGATGAGTTGATGATTGCAGTGGCTCCGGAATGTTCGGCAGACTTTAACGTGGTATCTCCTCCTTATCAAAAAAGCGGTACCAGACTCCAAACTTCAACACCGACCTTGGATGAATTTATTCCTACCAGTGCATCTCAATTCCGTACCGAATTGGTTAACCTGAATAAATTCAAAGACCTCGGCAAAATCAGAATAGCTTTCATTTCAAAGAATGCCTACGGAAATAACTTCTACATCAAAAACATTCGAATCCTGCCTCAGGAACAATTCAAATATGAATTGAAAGTAGAAGGAGTCATTTCACCTACTCCAATCAGTACCGGAACCCATACAGAAGAAGTAGTACGAATTATCAATACAGGAAATCTTCCGGTAACTCGATTCCTATTTACCAGAAACACAAATAATTCAGGAAATAGGGTGTTTATAGGTTCTGGATCTTCCATAGCCCCTGGTGATACTGTGGATTTGAGCATCAATAAATCTACAGGCGAAGGCAAAAACAGCCTTCAGTTCGGCGTTTCTGAACCAAATTTTGATCAGAATGCACCCGCTGCACCTTTGCTCAGGAACTTCAATATTGAGAACCCAGGTAGAACAGAAGTTCCGTGGAGGCAACAGTTTAATTCCAGTACGGACCTCTCTCCTTGGCTCACAATCAATCCTGAAAGCGACCAAACAGCTTGGCAAGTGACTCCGGTATCCTCCGCAACAGGAACAAACAATGTAGTCCGATTACAAGGAGGACAAAATGGTAATTCTTATTGGTTGGGAACCCCATCATTTGATCTGTCAGTCAGCAGACAGGCCAGTGTTTTCTTTGATGTTGCAGCGGGCGTAATGAACCCATCTACAACCCTCTATCTTTTGGCAAGTGCCAATGGAGGCACAGATTATGCTGTGGTATGGTCAGCTTCAGGTGCAAATTTGTCTACTGTAAATACGGGTGAAGCCAATCCAAATAATGCAGGGGATTACGAAAGAAAGTATGTCAATCTGACTGAATTTGCCGGCCAGGGAAAATCAACCATAAGATTAGCATTTGCATTGGATGTGGTAGGAACTCCCAATCCACCGGTGTACTTGGATAATCTCGAATTGTTCCTTAGTGCCAATCCCGAACCAGTGATTCCTGCTGAAGGCAATACGATTGTTTATCCAAATCCTGCTGCGGATTATTTCAATGTAGCCTTCAACCTGCCTAGAAGGGAAACGGTCACGATGCAAGTCATTTCATCCACAGGTGCACTCGTCCAGGAGTTGACTTTTCCAAATACCTTAAACCAAACCTACACATTCACCAGAGAGATGTTTAGCCCTGGCCTGTACATCTTAAAAATCAACAGTTCAACGCTTCAGGAAATCAAACGATTGGTGATCAATTAACCAAAATTAAAGCCGAGGCGCATGCTTCGGCTTATTTTTTGTCAAGGGTTTGTTCGGTTTTTGCCAACTTTGCAGCGGTTTGATAAAAATTACGGCTTATCTTAGCTTGAATCATTTTACTCGATGAATCCACTCTCTTACAATCTGAAAAAGATCTTAATCAACCTAGCCATCATCTTTGGGATTTCTATTTTCCTTGGATTTTTATTTTTGAAAGTTTACCTCCCTCTTTACACTAATCACGGCGAAACCGTATCCGTTCCTGATTTATCAGGATATACCTACGAAGAAGCAGTTGATCTTTTGGAATCCTCCAGCTTACAATATGAGGTCTCGCCAGATTCAGGATTCAGCACTGAACAACCAGCCTTGGGCATTTTAAAGCAAATACCCGCCGCCAATTCTCAGGTAAAAAGTGGCAGAAAAGTATACCTGACGCTCAATGCCAGAAACGCACCCATCATCAAAATGCCAAATATGGAGAATATGCTCTTGAAAAATGCCCAAGAGATGCTGTCTAACTTAGGCTTGGAGCGTGGCGACATCATTTATGTACCGGATATCGGGATCAATGTGGTGTTGGAACAACGGTACAAAGGAGTAACCATCCGAGAAGGATTTGAAGTGCCCAAAGGCTCAAAGATCGATCTGGTGGTCGGCGATGGCATGGGAAATCAAATGCTTTTGGTACCAAGCTTAATCGGTATGGATGAAGAGGATGCGGAATTTCTCATTTTGGGCTCAGGATTGAGAGTAGGCAGAAAAAACTACAACCGCACCGATTCTGCCTCTACAGGTAAAGTTTACCTCCAATCCCCTGCCTCCGGAGTAGAAGTCCGAACAGGTGAAGCAATTGATCTTTGGGTTGCTAAAAACTAATGATTTGAAAAGGCACTTTTTAATACTTGGCTGCTTACTTCTAACCTTGCTTGTGCAAAGTCAACAAGGCTTTGCTCAATTTGTAGAGTTTGGGCAAGTACATCGTGTACCTCAACCCAAATCAACTGAACAAGGATCCTCGGCACGAACCTCATTTATTCCAACAATCCCATTTTGGGATGATTTTTCTCAAGGGTTGGATACCCTAAAATGGAATGTTGAAGGAGTATCCTATACCGAAACCATTGGAATTCGTCCTCCTTCCTTAGGAATGGTTCTCTTTAATGGTGTGGATCAAAATGGCCGAGCTTATTCTCAACAAGTCAGGGATCAAGGAGAAAGTGATTACCTCAGCAGCAAGAAATTTGATCTCAGTTCCATTCCTTCCTCGGAAAGAAATTCTCTTTTTTTAAGCTTCTATTGGCAGGCTGGAGGAAATGCAGAACTGCCTGATGAAAATGACCGCCTTACGCTTCAAATCCTCGATCCGCAGGGTAATTGGTTGAACATCTGGTCAAAAAGTGGCGGAGATAATTTGGATCGCAACACATTCGTTCAGGAAATAATCCAAATCAAGCCCGAATGGCAGCATCAAGCATTTCAGTTTAGATTCTTTTCCAATGGCCGACAAAGCGGCCCCTTTGATTCCTGGCTTTTGGATTACGTGTACCTCAATACCAAAAGATCCCAGTCTAATCTGAGCTATCCTGATCGTTCCATCACCAAACCTAATGCTGTTCGCTTAGACGGATTTGGAGCTTATCCTTGGGAGTTGCTAGCCAAAAAACAGTCCGGTAAGTGGTCTACGGTACAAAATGAATTTTTGAATCTGGAAAACCGGTTCCGGGCAATGGAATATTCCATTACTGCAAAGGACAGTTCAGGCACAGTGTTGCTTTCAATAAATGCTAATACCCCTTTCAATCCAGTCCCGAATGCGTTGGAGCGCAGAACATTTTTAAGCAGGACTTTTTCAGAAATTAATCTTCCCAGCACTCCGTCCGACATTCTATTTGAGACCAAACTCACGACTGGAGACGGAATCTTATTTGAAGCCAATCAAGGTGATACCATTCGTTACACTTCAGTGGACTATCGTACCAATGATCAGGTAATCTCCAAATTCCCGATCAGAGATTTCTTTGCCTATGACCATGGATCTGCAGACTATGCTGCCGGAATCAATCAAAGATCAGGTCAATTGGCGGTGGCTTACACGACTCCAGAGCAGGTTTTTCTAAAAGGTGTTTCCATTTATTTCACCAATGCTATTCAGGCAAATCAAGCCATCGACTTGGTAGTGTGGTCCAAACTTGACCAAAAACCGATTTACTCCCAAGAAACCGTAATCCCTGCCAGAAACCCCGGAGAGGAATGGGTCTATTTCCCTTTGGAAAAACCAATTCAAGTCACAGGAGAATTTTTCGTGGGATTTACCCAGTTTACCAATGATTTTGTCCATATCGGTTTAGATAAAATCAATAACAAAGGCGAAAAAATCCACTACAACGTCGGTGGCGGTTGGGTACAAAACAAAGAGGTCAAAGGCTCTTTGATGATTCGTCCGCATGTGACCCAATCCCTCCAAGGTGGAAACAATAGCCTTCCTGAAAGTTCCTACCGCTTATTTCCTAATCCAGTCACAGACGAACTCCAAGTTCATGGAGAGTTTAGTGATCTGACGGTAGTGGATTCATTTGGCAGAGAGATTTTATTACCCAGGGAACAAACCAAGCAAGGGGAAATCGTTAATTTTAGAGGCCAAAGACCGGGAGTCTATGTAGTGAATCTACTTACCCCATCCGGTCTCAAATCACTCAGAATTCTTGTAAAAAACTAATATGGAAGATATCACTGTAAGCGAACTGAAAGAAAGACTAGAGCGTGGAGAGAAGTTTCACTTCCTCGATGTACGTGAAGAATGGGAATACGAAGAAGACAACCTGGGTGCAGACAATATCCCGCTAGGCGAACTTCCCCATCGTCTTGCCGAATTGGAAACCATGAAGGAAGAAGAAATCGTGATTCATTGCCGTTCAGGTGCCAGAAGTGGGAATGCCAAAAAGTTTATGGAAACCAAAGGCTTTACCAAAGTCAGAAACGTACTAGGTGGGATCATGGCCTACCGAGCTCTTTAAATCACTCCAAGCCGGACTTCATTACTGGAGTCCGGTTTTTTTTATTTGAAAATAAACGGCTGGGGAGAGAAGCAGAGCACAAAAATTAAAATTGCTAGCCAGCCTAATACTTTTCGCTTCGTATCCAGCGAACGGGTATCCCCTACTTCGGGATGTTTTAAGCCCATGACTCTTCCCAACAAGAATCCAAAAAACAACCATCCTTCATAACCTTGCCAATTGGGTTGCCAAAAAACCAAGGCATATTGCGAGGCAGCCAAAGTCAAGGCTATGGCAAGCTTACTCTGCGATGAAAGGCCCGACTTGGCATAGCAGATGTATAAAAATCCCACATAGAGCGGAATTCGAATCATGGATTCTTCCACGGGTTGATCAGGGCTGATTATCCCCAATCCTGCGTAGCCTAGAAAGGCAGTAAAGGCAATCAGCGAAATCTGCTGATTCCATTTTGGAAACAAGCCAAATATCACATGCCCACCATCCAGCTGACCGATGGGAAGCAAATTGAGTGCAGTGAAAAACAAAGCCAAATATCCCGCAAAAAGAAAAGGATAATGAATCACTTCTGACATGGCAGGAAGTCGTTCTGGATCAGCAAAAACCTCTCCCAGAACCCAAAATAGCATATTCCCTCCCAACTCAAAATCCAACACATCCTCTCCATACCCCTGAAAATTGGGATCGGCATATTCAGGATGAATCTGATAGATATACTCAGCAGGTGGTAAATGGGTAAATCCATAAATCAATACGCCCAAGGCGACCACAAACCCTGCCAGAGGACCTGCAATGCCGATATCAAAAAACTTAATTCGGCTATTGACAAAGCCTTTCATCCGGATAATCGCACCAAATGTCCCAATCGATGGTGCTCCAATAAATCCCAGCCAAGCTGGAATAAAGAAAGGAAGGGTACACCGAACCTTGTGATAGAGTGAGGTAAAAAAATGCCCCAACTCATGAACCAACAAAATTCCGATAAATGGGATCGAAAAGGCCATCGATTTGAAGAAGTACTCCCAAGTCAAGGCCGACTCACCGCTTGCCAAAACATGTTTGCCATATACCCACTCCCCGCCTGCCAGCGTGCTGGTAAGGATGGTAAGGACAAAAAGAAGAAAATGGATCGCGTATTCCTTTGGCTTATACATGGCTAAAAAAGTCAAGCAAAACCTGTGGACTTGTCACCTGAATAGCATGGATTCCCACTTTTCTAGCTCCCTCCACATTGGCCAAAAGGTCATCAAAAAAGAGTACACGGTCAGGTTTTGTCCCCAATTCGGCCACCATAGTCTCATAAATGGCTACATCGGGTTTGGCCAATCCCATCTCATGGCTGTAAAAGATTCGGTCAAAAAAAGGATCAAAACTATCCGCTTGGAATTCATTTCTTAAAAGTTCATATACACCTTCAATATGAATTTCATTCGTATTGCTGAGGACACCTACCTGATGGGTTTGCCGTAATTTTTTCACCAAATCCAATCGGTAAGGAGGAATTTTTCCAAGCAGGCTATTCCATAATTCATCCACTTCGGCATCACTCCATTCCTGCTCAAAGTAGCTTCTCACTTCATTTCGAAAAGTGGGAGAATCGATCCATCCTTTCTCATAAGCTTTATGAAAATCAGTCACATAAAATTGATCCACTCGGGAATGAAGTGGATCGGGCACCTTAGACTTGATCAGCCGGAAGGTATGTTGATAGTCTATATCAATAATCACGTTACCCAGATCAAAGATCAAAAAGTCAACATCGGATAGATTTTTCATTCGCAACGCAGGTTGTGTATATGAACTCAAATATGTAACATTGCAGTCCCAAAACCAAGGTAAAAGGCTCCCAAAGCCTCAAATTAAGGTTTTTCGGGCCCATAGCTCAGTCGGTTAGAGCATTTGACTCATAATCAAAGGGTCGCTGGTTCGAGCCCAGCTGGGCCCACTACTTCAAAGCCTTCAGATTGATTTCTGAGGGCTTTTTTGTTTTTTCAAGAGACGATCAAAAGCCTCATTTCTGTTTTGGATTTCATCCAATCTACTCCGACCTTTCGCACAGATCTAGTTGCTAATCCTTTTCCTATGAGGCATTTTCTATTCCTACTTTTTTTCTTGGTTGGGGTACCTGCTTTTGCCCAAGTCACCAATTCCGGATTGATGAATACCAGTACCGGAGAGCAACTGGGCAATCTGAGTATTGGTGCTTACATCGACGCTTATTTTGGCTATGACTTTAGCCGCCCGGCTTCTGGCGATGTACCCTATTTTGTTTCGTCCAATAGGCATCATGAAGCCAACATCAATTTGGCTTTTTTGGATGTGAGATACACCTCAGATCGGGTTAGGGGGAGATTTGTACCCGGATTTGGCACTTACATGAATGCCAATTATGCCCATGAGAAAGGTTCTCTGAAAAATCTGGTAGAAGCATCCGTTGGCTATCGAATCAGCAAAACCAAAGACATTTGGATAGATTTTGGTGTACTTGGATCACCCTATACCAATGAAAGCGCCATCAGTCGGGACCACCTGATGTACACCCGGAGCTTTGCTCCGGAATATGTCCCGTATTACCTCGCAGGAGCCAAGGTATCATTTCCTCTTTCTGAAAAGCTCAGCGCTTACTTGTATTTGCTCAATGGATGGCAGCAGATCCATGATCAAAATGCAGGGAAAGCCATCGGTACCCAATTGGAATTCAGACCGGACAGCAAAAACCTACTGAATTGGAATACCTACTTTGGAGACGAGAGATCAACCAACAAACCCAACGACCGCCTGAGGGCTTTTAGTGATATCTATTGGATTCACGACAGTGGAAGTTGGGATTTTACCAGCTGCCTCTATGGTGGGTATCAGAATAACCTGATCCATAATTTTAATAAGGAGGTATTTTGGTGGCAGGCCAACTTTATTGCGAGGTATGCCTTTACAGAAAAAATCTCCCTCTCCGGGCGTATGGAATATTTTTCCGATCCCAATGCCATTCAGATCTCGCCGGAAACCTTCCTCCCTAATTTCAGTGCGTTCAGCAACGGGCTTTGCCTCAACTTTTCCCCTACAACCAACCTACTATGGAGGATGGAAGGCAGGTATTTTTATTCAAGTGATGCAGTCTTTACAGATGCTAATCAAACCGCCAGTTCCAGAAAATTATGGATAGTCGGCAATGTTACCTTCTCTTTCTAAACTTTACCAAGTAGGATCCTTAGCCCAAGGGATTTACTGCTTTATTTAATTAATCACCGAAACTTAGAATCTCTTTTTCAGAAATTTCTCGAGGTCATTATTGGAGCCAAAAAGCACCAAAATCTCATTTTCCTTGAGGACCATTTCAGGTGTGGCAATCCCATGAACCCGTTCCATGGTTTCACTTTTTCCTAACACACTTTTCACTTCCTCTTTTTTGATGGTAGTCAAGACGAGCAGGTTGAATTTTTGCCTAAAGCCTATTTCCTTAATCGATTTACCCACATACTCCTCTGGCACATTGGCCTCTATGATGCTAAACTCCTCGCTGAGCTCGAAAGAATCCACCACATTTTTGATGCAGAGCTTCTTTGCCATTCTTTCAGCAGTTTCTTCCTCCGGGTGAACGATTTCGTCTACGCCTAAAGCATGGAGAACTCGCTCATGAAGCGGATTGATCGCCCGGCTGATGAGTCGCTTGACTTGCTGGTTCTTAAATAATGCTGTAGCCATGATGTTAGCCCCCTGATCTTCTCCAATGGCTACGATTACCACATCGGTATCTTTTAAGGGAAGTCCAGTGACGGTAAACTCATCCATGGCGTTCATGCAGATCGTATGGGATATTTTCTCCTTATACTGATCCACTTTTTCCATACGGGAATCAATTCCAATTACTTCATTGCCTGAAGCAGTCAGTTTCATGGCTAGTGAGGAACCAAAATTTCCCAATCCTACAATGATATATTTCATGTGTTTATAATTTGATTTTTAAGGGCCACATGGAATCTCGCAAATCTTATAATCATTCCAGTGTGTGACTTTATAGTCATGCTCGATTTCATGTGTTTATAATTTGATTTTCATTTGCCACATAGCCTGTCCCGATTTTTATCGGGAGAATGCCCGCTATAATCATCCCCCTCCCGAAACCAGTTCGGGACAAGTTGTGTGAAAAGCAATTATCATGGGCATTTCATAAGTTCTTTAAGTTTTCCCGATCAGTTAATGACTATCTCCTCTGCAGGATATCTGTAATTTTTATAACGCACCTTTTTGAATACGGCAATCAACAGCGAAAGCATACTGACTCGACCGATAAACATGACTACAGTCAGGATAAGCTTACTCATATCAGACAGGCCGGCTGTAATCCCCAAGCTCAGACCGACGGTACTGAAGGCTGAAAAACATTCAAATCCGATCTGAATCAAACTTTTATCCTCGTCAAAAACCGAAATCAGCACGATCCCAAACCCGATCACAATCAGAGACAAGGATATCGTTGCAAAAGCCCTTCTCACTGAGATATCTGCAATTTCCCTTCGATACAATTCGATTTTGCTTTTCCCTCTGGCCAGGCTGATGATGTTCAACGTCGCAATAGCAAAGGTACTTGTCTTAATACCGCCCCCTGTGGAAGCCGGAGAAGCCCCAATCCACATCAAGAGAAAAATGATCATCGTCGTCGGAAAAAGCATGGCCGACATATCGATCGTGTTAAACCCGGCCGTCCTCGGCGTAGTTGCACCAAACAAAGCAGTCACGACTTTGCCAAAACCTCGGTGCTCAGCCATCGTATTGTGGTACTCCAAGGCAAAAAAAGCCAAAAAGCCTACCACAGTGATGCTGATCGTAGTAATCAGGGTAATGCGGCTATTTAGGTTGAGTACCCAAGGACGATAAGGAGCTCTAAATCTTCCAAAGGAAAGCAAGGTCCTCAATTTGTATCGAAGGAAGCGAATGATATTGTCCACGATTGGAAAACCAAGGCCTCCCAGCACAAAGGTCAAGATGATTACGATTTGCAGAAAATAATTAAATCGAAAGTCAAGTTCGTAGAGTCCATTGGGAAGTGTAGAGAAGCCCGCATTGCAAAAGGCAGATATGGCATGAAACACCGCGAAGAAAATCTTCCTCGACTCAGAAGGAAAAAAGGCCGAATCCAAACTGGAATAAATAAGAATTGCCGACACCAGCTCGATTCCAAAGGTGATCAAAAGGATGGACTTGATGGTGGAAAAAACCTCTCCCAACTTATTGGAATTGGTCATGTCACTGAGCGCTAATTGGTTTTCATAGGTGGAACCTCCCTTGAAAAAATAGCTGAAATAGCTGGCAAAAGTCAGAATACCCAAGCCGCCAATTTGGATAAGCAGCAAGATTACCACCTGCCCAAAATCAGTAAAGTAACTCCCCGTATCCACTACAATCAGTCCGGTCACACAGACTGCACTCGTCGAGGTAAACAAAGCATCCACAAACGAAAGACCTCCCACGGTTGCTCTCGGAGTCATCAACAAAAAAGCTCCGAGCAAAATGATGAGGATAAAACTGGAAACGAACAGTTGCGCAGGATTCAAAACTGCTCTCTTGTAATTAAACCGAACTTCAGAGACCTCCCTGATAAAGGTGGTCAACACGGCCAATTGCACCCAAATGGGGTTTTCCAAGATCAAATCTGTCTCAAAGGGCACACCTACAAACAGGTAAAGGTAAAACACCCACAGGGTAAAGGCGACCGACGCAAAATCAAAGATCAGCACGCTTCGTTTGGGTAAAATCTTCTTTGAAAAATACCTCAAGACAGTTGAAATCAACCCAAATCCCAATACCACGAAATAAAACCCGTCAAAAATATCCTGGTAGAAGGAGTTTTGGTTGAAACCAAAATCTGCGATCAACGCAAACAAACCAAGAATACTCATCCCTAGGGCCAATCGGCTAAGCCATTTCATACCTAAAATCATTGACCAAATGTTCACTATCTCAAAATCATTTGCAATAAAAAGCGAGATTATTTGAAAACATGAATACACGCCAGCTAACCTCTAGATAGGTCATTGGCTCTAAAGATTGCGAATATTCGTCGACTGACCACAGACGACAGTCCACAGCACCTCTAATCGGTCTTCAAACTTCATCTTATTGGGTAACTGGTAGAAAAGCGGATAATCATGAAAAGCTTAAACGGTAGAAAAAATTTATTCTTCAAAAGCCTCCTGAGGCAAAAATGCAGTTCGAATGCGAGTGGATTTTTCACCTACTTCTGTCCAGGCAAAATACACCGTTTCTCCATGGAGTTCCAATTGGGGAAAACCGCTCTTTCGACTTGGGTCTATTGCAGTGATGGACAAAGGAGTACCCATATTCCCGTCTCGATCCACTCGGGCAGCTCTCAAAAAGGTTTGTTCCCCTCTCGTCTCCATCCAAGAAACGATCCCGGAGCGATCGTCCAAAAGGGCCACATCTACCCTGCCGATAATCCCCGCAGAATCCAACGAAATGGGAGAAGAGAACGTAGCCCCTGCATCTCCTGAAAAGGCAAACTTAACCTTGGGAGCAGCACCTGCTGCAGTAAACCAACCCACCAATACCGTATTTCCCTTGGCAGCCACTCTGGGTCCATTGACAGGACAACCTGCAATCTCCCATCCATCGGGGTGGATCACGCTCGGCTCAGTCCATTTACCCTCGACGAGTCGCGTGATGGCGATATCCCGGATTTCCTTGTCTGATCGATTACGGTAGACGACTACAGGGCCCAACGCCGTCAAGGCACTGCTTGTCTGACAACAATCACAGGTTTTGGCGTCGAGCAACTCATCCCAAAGAACCCGACCATCTTGACTTACTTCAGCCGCACGAATACTCATGGCACCTGTGCCATGGCCCGAATGATCGTGGCTACTTCCGCCGGTATTGCGACCGTCCAGCCAGGAAACAAGGAAAGAGGAATCTGTATAAGCTATCGCAGACACAAAGCCATGCTCCGTTTGGGTTGCGTCTGTATGTAAGGGAAGGCCATTGATCCAGCCGGTTTGCCCTTTCGGCAATACACTAAGCTTGACATCGTAGGAAAAGGTCGCAGGTGCAGATTTTTGTAGAATATGACTCAGCAAACTCCCCTGGTTTTCTACGATAGTTGGAAAATCAGCCCAATTCACAAACCAATATTTACCTTGGGTGATCGGTTCGGGTTGGGTCCATGCCCCATCCTTCAGGCGTGCATAGGAGAGCACTGCCAGGGAATCAGAAGGCTTACTCACCCAGGAAATCAACAAGTCCGAACCCGAAAAAAGGACAGGAAGAGAGGCTCCCTCACCTGCGGCAAATTCCAATTCCTCCACTGCATAGACTTTCGGCTTTTCCTGAGCACAGGAAGCCAAAACAAGGGAAATCCAAACCATCAAAGCGACCTTTCTCATGGCTTTTCGGCGACAAGTTGATCGATGGAGGCAACTTCAGCCCACTTAAGCTGGCCCGCATGACGATAGACTTCCTTCCCGTCTTTGTCCAAAATAATCGTGGTCGGCAATGCATAAATTTCAAAATCGGCCAAAGCGCCCGACTTCATCCGGATCAAATCCAATCCGGTTTGATGCTTCTTTTGAAAGGCTTCGATCTGATCCAACTCCTCATCCGTAGCAAGTAAAAACTCCACCTTATCCGTGTCTAATCGAGGCAAGGCATTTTTCAATTCGGGAAATTCCGCCAGGCAGGGTTTGCACCAAGTCGCCCAAAAATGCAGCACCGTCCATTGATTATTTTGTGGATGGAGTGCAATTTCCTCACCCGCCACGTTTTCAAAAGATACCGCAGGTTGATTTCTGTTGCTGACAGATTCAGCAGAAAGTTCCGTCGCGGCAGGTTCAGTTGAAGGAGATTTGCAGGAAAAATGCAGGAATCCCAAACCCATCCAAAGAACAAGGGAAAAGGTAAACCTTTGGGAAAAGGGGAAATTTATAAGCGTAGGGGTAATCATTGGGTGTATAGTTGCGCTGAAAATAGCAGATTAAAGTCGATATGGCAAAAAAGGAAGGCTTTCTGTTCATCAAGAAGATTCCCTGATTAGGTATTTCGCCAAGCGTATACCTCAAATGCTATGAGAATTAACAGAAAATAGATTTTTAAATTAGAATGGAGTTCGACCCCGATAAGCGCATCGATTTCGGGAGATTGAACTTGAGGAAAAGGGAGTTACATCCCGACAGCTGCACGGGATCCAAGGGATAGAATTGGGCTAAAGCCACAAACCTATTCAAGGTAAGGCTCCGAAGGAGTCAGATTTTTCATAACCACGGGTGGCAGCCCGTGGTAGAGAGGGACTTCATTCATGAGCCACAGAGTGGTGATATTTTTTAATGGAAAATCACCCTTTCAGGGCTCTGGGGTGGATTTTGTACGTCCCCCCCGGCTCCCTACAGTCGCCGAGGGTTATGAAAATGGATGAACCTTCGGATCTTTTGCCAAAAAAAAATACACCTGAGAATACCTTTTCACATGCTTAGTCCACTGCCAACATCCTACTCCCACTTTGAACTTTAACATTGCATCCTTTTAGGAATGTGAACAAGATTCAACGTATTGAATTGGTAGGAAAGGGAATTACATCCCGGCAGCTGCACGGGATCCAAGGGATAGAATTGGGCTAAAGCCCCAAGACACAAAAATTCTAGGTGTGGAATGGGCTAACCCCACATTCCAATTCAAAATAGAAGCACCCTAGATTTGAATTGCCTCTTGCTTCAGATGGGTAAAAATTGATTGCCTCCTGCTTCAGATGGGGAAAAATTGAATTGCCTCCTGCTTTAGCTGGAGGCAAAGGATCAATCACCCTAGTTCCCGGGCTTTAGCCCAATCCTAAGGAAAGCTTTAGGAAAATGGAATTACATCTCGACAGCTGTACGGGATCCAGAAAAATAGAAAAGCGTAGATGCAATCTACGCTTAGTCAAACGCTTAGTCTACGCCCAGATAGGGATTTCGAGGTAAAAACTACAAAAGATATTTTTCATCAAATTCAATATCATGTTCTTTCAAAAGCGCCTTGTATTCATCCAAAAATAAAACTTTCCGATGATGCTCTTCTTGATTTTTGATATAATTGATCAATCGGCCTTTTTCCTTAATCGACTCTGAAAAAGCGCCATAACCATCCTGCCATCCCTTAAATTTTGGGAATAGGCTTTCGCTTTTTATAAAGTCATCAGCGGCCAACTTAATGTCTTTGATTAAAGAGGAGACGGAAATAGTGGGATGGAGATGGGTTAAAATATGCAAGTGATCTTCGACCCCATTGATGCGATAGAGATGGCAGTTTTTATTAATCAGAAGCTGGTGGAGGTAGGCAAAAAGACGTTTTTTTTGATCAGATACGATGGTTGGTTCCCGGTATTTGGTAGAGAAAACAAAATGATACAAAAGTTGGGTATGAGTGGCCATAACAGGTTGATTTTGTGCAAAAAATGATGGTTTAAAAATCGTGAATTAATTCAAAACTGGCAAGGATGAAATGAGTTCGACCCTTTCAGGGTCGGGAAATCCATTGACTATATATCATTTTTTCCACGGGTTGCACCCGCGGCTATTCAGAGGTTTGACCCCATTCGGGGTCAGAAATCGAAAAAATATCAATTTGGGATAAAGACCACGTAGTGGTCGAACCTCTGAATAGCCCTAGGTGGGGTCGGTGAGCGTAGCCGAACCGCAACCTAGGGAAAATGAATGATGATTTGTTTGGTTTTGGCAACCCCGAATGGGGTTGAACTTGTGTGTAAAGAAATTCCGGCAGCTGTTGGGGATCCAAGGGATAGAATTGGGCTAAAGCCACAAACCTATTCAAGGTAAGGCTCCGAAGGAGTCAGATTTTTCATAACCACGGGTGGCAGCCCGTGGTAGAGAGGGACTTCATTCATGAGCCACAGAGTGGTGATATTTTTTAATGGAAAATCACCCTTTCAGGGCTCTGGGGTGGATTTTGTACGTCCCCCCCGGCTCCCTACAGTCGCCGAGGGTTATGAAAATGGATGAACCTTCGGATCTTTTTCCAAAAAAAAATACACCTGAGAATACCTTTTCACATGCTTAGTCCGCTGCCAACATCCTACTCCCACTTGGAGCGATTCTTTTTGAAAACTATACGTTGCACCAATTCAGCCTCCTATATTGACTAAACTTTGCTTTTTCAGAATCTCCTTCTTATCTTTTACTACAGTTTTTTTACTGGTTTAATTTATTGTTTTACAAAACTCAAATTTTTATGGAAAACAGACTTTCCATCCAGATCCCGGCAGCGGATCTCGCCGCGGCAAAAGCCGCACTCCAGCAGGTGCAGACGATTTTGGCACCTTACGTGATCGCCCTCACTCCCGAGCAGCGGAAGACCATTCCGAAGATGAGTGACGGCACGGAACCTTTCGTCGCAAAGGTCATCGAGTACGCAGCAGATGCGCCCCAGTTTCTTCCTCCTTTTGTGGACAGGCAGGAGTTTGACAAGGACTGGCAGGCCATCAGCGGATTGCTACCCCTACTGAGACTGTGTACCCAGATCGAAGACACGCTGAGCGACACCACCATGATGGCGGGGTCTGAGGCCTATGTCAGCGCACTGAGCTACTACAACTCGGTCAAGCAAGCTGCCAAAGTCAATGCGCCGGATGCCAAGGCCATCTACGAAGACTTGCGAAAGCGGTTTGAGCGGAAGGCCCGATCCGGCAATGAGTCCCCTGAGTAGCGTACATGATTAAGTTGCTTACATCTCTCCTAGCTAAGCCGAACCTTTGGGTTCGGCTTTTTTATTGGAGGACAAGGTTAGCTAAGCGCGGAGCAAAAAGGTGCAAGCTTGGGCTAAAAAGAGCCAAGTTTCAACCATAAAGACGGAAGCTTGAAGCAAAAAGACGTAAGCGTCGAGCAAAAAGACTCAAGCTTCGAGCAAAACGACGGAAGCTTGAAGCAAAAAGACTCAAGTGTCGAGCAAAAGAGCGGAAGCTTGAAGCAAATAGACTCAAGCTTCAAGCAAAAAGGTGGAACCTCGGAGCAAAAAGATCCAAGTGTAAAGCAAAAAGATCCAAAGATGGGGTAATGAAGTGGAGGGGGGTACTTCGGAAGTACCCCCTTCCTTCTTGTAAACAAATGGACATGATAAAGTTGGACCCCGATGGGGTCGGGAAAACCACTATCTATCATTCACCTTTTCCACGGGTTCCACCCGCGGCTATTCAAAGGTTTGACCCCATTCGGGGTCTGGAATCGGAAGCCCATCGGTTTGGATAAATGACCACGTAGTGGTCGAATTTCTGAATAGCCCTAGGTGGGGTCGGTGAGCGTAGCCGAACCGCAACCTAGGGAAAAGGAATGATTAATTGTTTGGTTTTGGCAACCCCGAGAGGGGTTGAACTTCAGGGAAAAGGAATTTCATCCCGACAGCTGTACGGGATCCAGAAAAATATAAAAGCGTAGATGCAATCTACGCTTAGTCAAACGCTTAGTCTACGCCCAGACAGGAGAAACCTATTCAAGGTAAGGCTCCGAAGGAGTCAGATTTTTGATAACCACGGGTGGCAGCCCGTGGTAGAGAGGGACTTCATTCATGAGCCACGGAGTGGTGATTTTTTTAATGGAAATTCACCCTTTCAGGGCTCTGGAGTGGACTTTGTACGTTCCCCCGGCTCCCTACAGTCGCCGAGGGTTATGAAGATGGATGATCCTTCGGATCTTTTGCCAAAAATAAAATACACCTGAGATTACCTTTTCTCACGCTTAGTCCACAGCCAACATCCTACTGCCACTTGGGGGAAGAAGATTTTCAATCATCTTTCCCAGGTCTTCCATCAGTTGGCCTTCCTTTTCTTATTTCTTCATTTAATTTTTCTTGCCTCCTTTGGTCTTCCCTAATTTTTCGGAGTTCTTCATCTTGTCTCCTTCTTCTTTCTTCTTCAATTCTCCTTTTTAACTCTTCATTTTCATTGCTCATAACATATGAATTTAAATTTGGTTAGATATAAAATAAATCAATATAACAATTCCCGATACCAAACAAATCAAACTTAAAATATTTAAAATAATTGTGCAAAGGTTTAAGTTACTACAAATCTTCTCTAAAGACTCTTGATTTCCTTGAATATTTTTTCCTCTTTCAATTTTTATTAAATTTTTTGTGACTTTTATGTCATATTGATTTGAATAATAACCAGTAACCTGTGAAAATAAGTTTGAAATTAGAGAGACTACAAATAAAAGCCAAGAAGTCTTCAAACAAGAAGTGTCTATCAATCTCAAATCTGGAATTATCTTTTCAATAAATCCAATAGACAATATTAATGAAGATGTGGATAATGATATTAAAAGAATATCAAATCTATCAGAAGAATATCTTGCAGATTCTTTTGCAAGTGAAATGTGTTTTTCAAGATTATTAATATATCTATCATGTATTTCTTTTCTAGATTCCATTGATAAAAGTTTTTTTTAATTTCAATAAATTTCAACCTCCCTCCACAATCTTAATCTCCTCCTCCGTCAAGCCATACAACTCATACACCAAGGCGTCGATTTCGTGGTCGAGGCGGGTGATGTCGGCTTGGAGGGCGAGGGCCTTGGCTTTTTGTTCATTGAAATAGGCCATCCACTCGGCTTCTTCGGACAAACTCAACTTGACCTTGGCCTTGCTTAACTCTCCCAAAAACCCTTTGAAATCCAAATCAGGCCAGTTTTGGAGTTTACCACTAGGTTTATCTATTGAGAGTTTTGATGTAAGAAGATTTAAGAAGTTTGATTCAACCTTTTGCTTGGACGAGGTAGCTTCGATTATTAAATCCGCAAGTCTTTCAAACTGACCCTCATTCTTTAATTCAGGAATCGGAATTTGTTCAAAGTATTGTGGCTTAACTTCAATATATCCCCCACTTCTAACTACACAAATTGATTTTAAAAACATCCAAACAATTTTTGAATTCAAAATGCATAATAAAGTTTTCCTGTCCGATGGTAAAAATACAGCAGGAGCATTAACATAAACTCCTTGGTCATCAAATGAAAATTTATTGGAATTTTGAAGGTTTGGAAATATGATTTTGGGTTCTTCAAACAAATCATAGTATGCACAATTCCTAAGTTCCCACCAAAAATCACCTTTATCATATCTTTTCTTTGCAGCATCCTGAAACGGAAGAAGAATTTTCATTATTTCAGGAAAATCCCTTTTTAGATTTCCCAAAGCTAACTCTTCATTAATTTCAACTCCGTACTTCCCCTTTGTCCATCCACTTGGAAATAAAATTAATTTTTGATTAGGATCGGGAGTATTCCATTTCTTTATTTCTTTTCCTTCATAAATACTTTTTACATGAGTAGAATCCTTAAGCTGACTAGAATTAATTATAAATGCCTCGTTTAGCCCTGTTATTAATCCTCTATAGGATTTCCCATATTGTTCTTTAATCGTTTTAAACACACCTAATTTTTTGAATAAGGATATTGATTCAATAGATGAGAACGTCCAATTTCCTGAATTGAGAGAATTTTGCAAGACAATTGATTTTTCCTGCAATGCAATCTCTATCACATTTGATTGAGCTGATTTAGGAATTTTAATGAATTCAAATTCATTGATTTTGCTTTCTTTTTTATCTAATAATATGATTACAGGATAGGTAGTAGCTCCTTCAAAAATTTGAACTTCTGTAAAATCAACATATTTGTAAATTCTGGAATTCCCCTTCAAAAAGCTCCTTAAAGATTGTCCTGCTGTCGTTTTGTCAAAGGTGTTTGAAATAAAACCCATTAATCCTGAATCTGAATTAATTAAAGAAACCCCCAATTCATAGAAATAGGCAAATAGATCGCTAGCAGGATCAAAGACTTTATACTTTAATGAAAAATATGGTCTGAATTCTCCAAGTAGCTCAGCTCTAACATAAGGCGGATTACCCACCACCACATCAAATCCTCCTTTGGCAAAAACCTGCGGGAATTGGGCCTGCCAGTCAAAGGCCAAGTCTCCTGCCACAGCGGGGTCATCGATCAGGGAGTTACCTACTTTGATATTGGAATTGAGACTGCTGAGTTTGCGGCCTTTCTTGGCCGTGCGCAGCCATAGGGAGAGACGGGCGATCTCCACTGATTCCTCGTTGATATCGACTCCGAAGATGTTGTTTTCCAGAATGTGGTTTTCCACGTTGGGCAGGACGAGGGGCGTGTCGAAGAGTTGGGCTTCGAGTTCGTCCACGTAGCGATGCTCCGCGATGAGGAATTCCAGGACTTGGTTCAGGAAAGCCCCCGAGCCACAGGCGGGATCGCAGATGGTGAGTTGCAGGAGCCAGTTGCGGTAAGTATCGAGCTTGTGCTTGAGTTCGGCCTTTCGCTTTCGCTCCGCTTCCTTGGTTTTGTAGTGCAGGTATTTGGAATATTCCTCATCCACGAGCTCGAGTTCAGCTTTTTTCTCCGTACAGAGCCGACCGAGGGTATTGTCCACGATGTACTTGGTGATGTACTTGGGCGTGTAGAAGACCCCGTCCCGCTTGCGCTTGGTCTTGGACTTGTCCACCTCCTGCCCGGCAAGTTGGGCGCGGACATTCTCGATGTCATTCAGACTGTGCTCGAAGATGTGCCCGAGGATATTGGTATCTACCTCGGACTCGAAGTCATACTCAGTCAGCTTGCGGACATGCTTCTCCAGCACACTGTCCGAGATGGTGAGCGTGTCCAGGATCGGATCGGCTGCGAAAAGTCCCCCGTTGTAGGCGTGGATTTCGGCTTTACCGGGGACGACCCGACCGGTATTGAGGTAGCCGAAGTACTTTTTGAAACGATCGTAAATGGGACGGTACTCGTCGAGGTCTTTGAGCTTGACCCATTCATTTACTATTTGGATAATCGAATTGGGCGGCAGGAGTCCTTTGTCCTCGGCAAAGAAGATAAAGAGAAAGCGATCGAGGAGTTTTTGGCTTTTCTTGTAGAGGACGAGTTCGTCCTGCTCGGGATTTTGCGCCACGAGGTCTTGCCAGAGTTCCTGCTTAAAGTTGGAGTAATCCCGGTACAGCTGCTTGGTGATCTGCTCCTCGGCCAGAAGGGATTCTTCCTTGATCTTTTTGGGCAGTCCGCTGAGCAGGTTGTCCTTTTGCAGGAGCAGCCACATCAGCTTAAACTGATCGGACTCCATCGCCAGGATATTGAACTCCACATAGTCCACGGCATTGTCGATGTAGAAGCGGAGCTTTTCAAAGTTGCTCGTGATCACATAGACGCACTCGGGTTGGTTGTTTTTGTAGTTGAAGGCCTGATCACGGATTTTGTCCAGGTCCTTGGTGTCGGTGCCTTTGAGCTCGATCACGGCGAGGGCATTACCGTCTTTGAGGATGGCCCCGTCAGTCTTTTTGGAATCGCGGATGTTTTTGAGTTCCGTAGTGAGGTTGTAATCCGGCTCAGGATGGATGGTGTAGCCGAAGATTTTGACAAACAATTCCCGTAGGAAGCCTTCCTGAAACTGCTCTTCCTTGGATGCGCGGATATTGTCACGGATGCGGGGATTGTGGAAGTAGGTCAGGTAAGCTGCAAAGGCCTCATGCATGGGGCGGTGTTCCTGAGCGGCGAGGTATTTCTTAAGGACAGAACTTTGGAATAGAGCCATTGAAAAAAGGGATTTTGCTTGGAAGTGAGTGAGGACACTCACTTCGGCAACGGTTGGTCACTTCGGAGTCATTCACTCATTTCGGCAATTGAAAACTGATTCCTAAAGATATGGGATTGGAGGAAATGAAAAAGGAATTCAGAAGGTTTGAATGAAAAATGTACTAGCAATCAAGTTTTTCCATTTCAACCCAAAAAATACCCCCGAAGGAAACCTCCGGGGCTATTGATCAACCTTTACAAAACATCACTTAATTAAAAAGAAAATTGGTACTGAAGAACTAGCATCCCTTTTCTGGGATCTGAGGGATGGATAAGTAATTTTTCACCGGTTCCTTTGGCTAGTACTGGTCGGCTTTGATAATCTAGGGACAGCTTGGACCGATGACCGGATTGCAGCCAGTTGACACCCACATCATAGGTCGTAATCGGTGCCTCCACCCGGTCGTAGTCGGAAATCGTCAATTGCCCATAGGGCTGAAGGGTACCCAAGCTTCCCAAGAGATCCTTTTTCATCAGGTAACCCACCTGAGTAAAAAACACCTGACCGGTACCGATCAAGGGAATGTTATTACCAGGACCGTTAAACGAGGCAGGACCTGAAGTTCCATTGGCGGGGTTCATTGCCCCGGCATTTCTGAGGTAATTGGGTCCAAAATCATACTCAATCAATGCCGTATAGGCGGTCAAAGCCGTTCCTTTTTCCCGATTGATCGGCGCATCATAGAAGACATCCACTCCAAATTGACGGCTTGCCTGTTGGATCACCGGACCGGATTGGGTTTCTCTGAATTCGACTGCATGATCCTGCGAGGAGAAACCAAAACCAAGATTAAAGACTTTCTTTTTGCCCAAATAGGTACCTGTCATATAAGGAACCTGATTGGCTTCCTTATCCCAAAATTGCCAGAAGAAATACCCCTGATAATTCATCGCAGGAGCGGAAGTGCTGTAATAAGCGATTCCGGTGACATTCTCAGGCAAGGTAGGTACCGGACTCAGGGCCGTTTGGATGGGGAAAGGATTGGAAGCCGATATCCGGTAATCCAATCTCCCGAGTTGGCCTTTGGCAAACACCCCCATTTTTCTCACAAACTGATCCGTGATGTCATTGGTGGACTCCTCGATATAGGGCAAATCCAAACCAAGTATCGATCCCACGGAGGAGGAGGAATAGCGTACGGTACCATTCCACCCGTGGAGACCCGCCCCGAGGCTGAGTTTGTTTTTAATCACAGCATACTCCGCCGTGACATCGTGGAGAAACATTCCCGGTTTCCTGCCCGAAAGCGAGCCAAAGCTGTTGATCCCAAATTGCGTATAAATGAACACCTGATCGGTGAGCTGCCCCATGACTTGGTAGCGAACACGGCGAAGTCCCACGTCAAACACCTCCCCTTTGGGAGTACCATAAATCGTCGAGCCGGGATTAAGGTCGGTGTACCGCACCCAAATCTGACCCAAACCGGTCCCTTTTACCCAATGGGTCTGTGACTCATTGAGAAAAAGCTTGACTTCCTTGTCTCCTTGCCCATAGACGGTCAGGACTACGGCAAAAAAAATCAGGAAAGCCAACAGCAACAGTAAGCTTATTTTTTTCATAACCTGGAAAACAGTCATCCAAGGTGCCGCTGATGCGACACCCGGATTGCTGTCGGAATAGGTAATTGAACTGGCTGGGCTTAGGTATGAACCAGCTTTCTTGCTGCCAGGTGATGGTCAGATACAGGCTTGTGATTGTCCAGTCCGATGATGCTGACATGACCTCCGTTTTCCTCGTACTCATGTTGGAATCGGTGCAGATTTTCCATCACGGAGTGATCCACCAACTTGGTGTTTTTCAAGTCGATGGTGAGGTTAAATCCTGAAGGAATTTCTTCCAGTTTCTTTTTGATGGTGAGAAAATTGGAAAATACCGCTGCTTCCTCGATCTCCACGAGGTAGTCATTGCCATTGGAAGAGACAAGAACAGGAGCTCGGAAGAGGGTCTTTAGGGAAGCACCATTGATCAGGTGAAGGATTACTTTGAGTAAAATACCCGCAGCGATACCAATCAGCAAATCTTCCACCAGGGTAAAGACAATGGTCACCAGGAAGATCGCCAATTGCTCTTTGCCGATTTTGAAGGTATTGACAAACTCCTTAGGATGGGCCAATTTGATGCCCACGGTAATCAACATGGCAGCCAAAGCAGCATTGGGAATCATCTCGATCACAGGAGTCGCTACCAAAACAAACACCAGAATGAACATTCCATGGAAGAAATTGGCCCAGCGGGTTTTTGCACCCTGATTCACATTGGCCGAGCTACGTGCCACTTCTGAGATCATCGGTAAGCCTCCCAAGAAGGCACTTAGGGTATTACCCACCCCTACTGCGATGAGGTCTTTGTTGTTGTCTGATTTCCTGCGGAAAGGATCAGCCAGATCGATGGCTTTTACAGTCAAAAGAGATTCCAAAGAACCCACCAAGGCAAACATGATCACATACTTGATAAACACGCCAGACTGAGCAATACCAGAAAAGTCTGCATTGAAATTGAGATTATCAGTCAAGCTGCCAATGTGAAGCAAGGCGTAGGCGGGTTCGGTATGCGCAAAGTCCATGGCCAATTCGGAAGGAATCGCCACGATCAATACCATCAGAGGAGCTGGGATTTTTCCCAATTTGAAATCTTTGATGTAGGGCCATCCCAACATAATTGCCAAGCTGTAAACCCCGATCATCGTCGCTCTAGGATCAAAGTTGGCAAAGAACGTAGGAATCGAAGTGATCATGGATACAATGCTCAATCCCTTGTACAGCTCTGGATTCACATCCAGCAGCACGGGGATTTGCTTTACAATGATGATGATTCCAATCGCCGCCAGCATGCCGTGAATGGCAGACAGCGGGAAGATGTCGGCTAGTTTGCCCAGCTTCAAGAAGCCAAAACCCACCTGCACGATACCGGCCACCACCATCGCACCAAGTGCCAGCTTCCAGCCAATCTCCCCACCTCCGAAATCAGCTACTGCGCCTGCTACGACTACGATCAGTCCAGCTGCCGGACCCTTGATCGTCAGTTTAGAACCCGAAATCAAACTCACCACCATCCCACCGATGATGGCAGTAATCAATCCCATGATGGGAGGAAAATCAGAAGCTTTGGCAATACCCAAACTCAAAGGCATGGCAAGAAGGAATACCACAAAACCCGCAGTCATATCTGCAGCGAAGTTTTCTTTTAGTCCGGCCCAACCGTCTTTGGGCACTTGGATTTTTGATGTTGTTTTCATGTTTGAAATATGTTTATCGGGAGGAGCTCCCAAATGATCGACTTGAATTGATGATGAAATGAATTGCTGAAACTGGCAAAATGGATGATTTAGGTAGAAGTGGCCGGAATAGAATCTACTCGAGTTCTTTTAAAACCCAGGAATAGCCTTGCAAAGATTCTTACCGCAGCAATACCCTCCATTACAAATGCCAAGGCAGCAAATAATGCCAGCAGGTATTGATCTTCGTGAATGTGACTGAACAGTAAATCTTCCCCTATGAAGGTGGGGCTGATCGGAAATCCCATCAATCCCAACACGCTCAACAGAAACAGAAAAGCCAATACCGGGTATCGCTTTACATAGCCTTGGTAGTCAAAGAGACCGGATTGTCCGAGGTGACCTTTCATCCATGAGATGATGAACAGACCGGAAAGTCCAAAGACAATCACTCCACTGAGATACATGCCAATCTCTGTGTATGAGAAGTTTTCATTTTCAGCGATCGCCAAGACCATCCAGAAATGATTCATCAACAGCATAGTCCAAGCGAGTCGGGCAGATTTGCGCTCGGTAAAGGACTTGAGCACCATCATCAAAGCAATAAAGGCAAAGGCGGTAGGCAATACACTGTGCACAAAAACCGGCAACTTATACCCTGTCAATAGCAGGTATAACCCCAAGAGGTAGCTCGGGACAAAGTAGAGCAATACCGTGCGATAGCTCAGAAAGTCCAACTTATGTCCCAGCTTTTTCAGGGGATTAAAAACCACCTTGTTGATGAAACGGTCGAGGTTCCATTCTTTCAGACTCCAGACATAAAAGGAGATCCGAAGTCGATTCATCCAAGAGCTTTCGACCTGTTTTGCTTTTGGCTCAAACCCGTAAAACTGCTCTCTGATCAAGTAAGCCACTACTGAAGGCGAAACCAGCAACTGGTAGGTTCTCAGGAAGGCATTACCCATAAAGTGAACCAAAGCCAAGACTTCCAATCCCGCCGCCACTTCGATAAACATGATTCCGATTTGAGTCAGTGAAGCGTAGCCGATTTGGGTTTTGACGGAGGTTTGTACCCTGGCAATCATGGTAGAAACGATGGCAGTGGTCAATCCCATCAGACCAATCAATACCCGGACAGTCAGTTGATTTTCCCAAAAAGGGAAAGTCCGCAGCAAAAGGAAAACTCCCAAATGCACCGACAGCGAGCCATAGAAAATGGCCGAAGAAGGTGTCGGTCCTTCCATTGCCCGTGGCAACCAGGAAGAGAAGGGAAATTGCGCTGACTTGGCGGCTGCTGCAAGGAGGAGCATCAAGGCAATGAACAAACCGATGCCGGTATGCCCAACCAAATGCTCGGAAACCAATTCAGCATTACTCAGCTTTAGAAAGGTGACGTTTTCGTGCCAAAGGTGATGACTTGCCCACATGGCTAGGATCAATCCCACATCCCCAATCCGGTAGATGGAAAAGACCTTAATGGAGTTTCGGGTGGGAAGCAGATTTTCCCTGTAAAACGCCACTAGCAAGAACGAAGACAATCCCAAAATCTCCCATCCTACGAACAACGTTTCAAAATTTCCAGCCAAAACGGTGATATTGAAACCTACATAGAAGAAGAGTACCGTATTGAAGAATCGCTTGTAGCCGCTTTCACGGTGCAGGTAGTATCGGCTGTAAAAGGTGATCAGAAAGGTCAAAACCGCACCTACTACCACATACACCGCTCCTACCCGATCAAAGAAAAAGTCTATCAAAAACTCGAAATGATCGGTCTTGAAGAGGACAAATTCCTTGAGGTTGAGCGCCTGAAAGCCCACGCCTGCCCAGAAAACCAGGAACACCAGAATACTGGCCAAATTGATCCCGGCGGTATAAAATGCTACTCTAGAAAGCAGCTTTTCCTTTCGCTCCGGAACCAATAAACTTACTAAAAAGCCCACGAGAGGTATCCCTATCATGAACTGAATCCACAAGGCGAGTTCCATCAGAGTGAGTCGATTAGGTAAACAGGAAGATTTTCTTTGGTGCTCAGGAGCTTATCCTGTAAGTGATCGAGGTGATCGATGTGAGACTCGGGCGTGTATTCGACAAACCCTTCATCTTTGAAGCGGAGCAGGGTTCGAGTTTTGGGATCGATGACCACAAAGTGTACCCAGTAATTTTTCACCCACTCATAGGTCGCCGGATTGGATTTCAAGACCTCCAGCACCAGATCGGGATATTGCTCCACGATCATCATGAGTCGAATCGGATCATGGATTTCCACCATTTGGTAAGGCAAGCCAGTTCGTAAGTCCCCATCTGCTCCATTGGCTACACCGATCAAGCCCATCACATTGTGAGGCAGCTTAGTACCTGCGCCGAGTCGGTCGGGATCCATTCGGGAGAAATAATACTCCAGATTAATACCACCACAAACCGGTGCAGCAGCCCCGAGGATTTTGGCAAGTGCTTTTCCCTGCGGATCTTTTCTGTAATCGTACGAATTCAGAAATGCCCGGCGATCAAAGAAGAGCCCTTTGATGGTGGACTTTCGGGACACGATGCATAGCGCATTGGTCGCGTGATTGTATTCCGGACGTGGTTCAAAGAGGGAAAAGGCACGCTTTTTCACCGCTTCATGGAGTCCGGCAAGTGGCTTATTTTTCTTCAGCGTATCAAATCTCCTGGCACGTTCCAAAGAATTAATATCCAAAGCCTTGGCAAACTTCTGCTGGTGAGAGGTATGAAGTGACTGATTGGAAGCAGAAAGCACCTCTTCATCAAAAAAGACGATTTCATCCTTGGTCGTATCATGTAACCCTCCCAAAAACTGAGTGTCTTCCGGAATCACTATTCCCCGCTCGGCAAGTACTTTTCTTACCTCCGCATGATTGGCCATGTGTGCTGCCACTCGGGCATTGACCGATCCCGGTCTTCCACAACATGCCCCGCAATCGTAACCTGCGTAGTGCGTGTTATTGATACTTGATGCGCCATGACCTATCAGGTAAACCAGCGTAGAGAAATTTTCCAAAAGACCAATGCTTCTGAGTAAACCTTCCACCCGATCGGCCATTTCCTCCACTTTGAATCCTACCTGCAGTCCATTTTCTTCCAATCCCTGATACTCAATGGTCAAGGTGCCTTTGGGATCCATGTGTTTAAAACTGGATACTTCCAAAGCAGAAGAACTCGGACGCAAGACATTGCCCACTAGCTTGAGTGCCGACCAGAAACCCAGAGTCTGAGCGCTAAGCCAACCTCTCACCAGTGAATGGCTGTTTTGGTGAAAGTGGACATCCTTGGCCAGTTTTTTATGATTTGCCGATTCCTTGATCAGGTATTTAGGAGTGACAGGTGCAGGACAGGATTTGGTGTGAAACTTCCCGTATTCAGGTTGAAAGTAAAATTCCACATTGAAGAAGCCGGGTGTGCCATAGGTTGCACAGGCAGGATCGATGTATTCCAAGTGTCTCCGAGTACTACACTCTCTGTCATCAATGCAGAATAGGGCCTGAAAACTAGGAGCACTTGGCTTGGGTACCTGAGGCGATACCGCAGCAATTCCCGCCAAAACCTCATCGTAATAACTCCATTCAAAAGCCTCTTGCCAGCACTGCAAGACCAGATCGGCTTCTTCGAAAAGCGTGGCATCAAACAATTCTTGGGTAGGATGCGGAAAACGAACACCCAAGGGACTCCAGTTTTCACCGAATTTCTGATCCAAGGCATCGATCTCGAGCAGGCATTCAAATTTGATCACGTCCTCCAGGGTAATCGGCTTGGCATCCAAGAGAGATTCGGGTTGGGACTCCAAGACAGAGACCATTCCCGACCAACCCGGATGTGCAAACTGCTGGTCAAACAGGTACCAACCGTAAGAATCAGGATCTCCGACGAGGATTTCCAAGAGCTCGGTAAGTTCTAGCTGATCTTTCTCCAGTAGTGATTGTGCTCGTTTGGAACGTACTATAGGAGAAAGACTTTCCTTGTGGAGCCTACGAACAGAATCCAAAAACCCTTTGGCTTCCACCGGAAAGGACCAAATCGAAATCCCCTGGTCGAGGTAGGCTGCAATCATCCGAAACAAAAACGGATGGGTGACTTTATTGAGGTTGAAGTGATAATCCGATCTCCAATGGGCACGAAATTGGCCGATTTTAGGATCTGAATAGGATTCTACGGACTCATCGAGCAACTTGACCAGCCAATCGTTGGCAGACTTACCAAAGTGCTCCTCGAGTACTTTTTTGATAATTACTCCTTTAATCTTTCCTTCTCTGTAGAGTTGTCTATACTCTTCCAAAGAAAGAAATCCCTGATAGCCAAACTGGCTATTGGCTTGCTTTAGTGCCTGAAAAAAAGGCAAATGCTGAAATGCATGTAAGGTATTATGATGGACGAAGTCCTTCAGCGGGGCTTGTGCAGGAAGAAAATGCCTGAGTTCATGCAGGATTTCTTCCATACCCAAAGCATCCGGCTTGGTATGATGTTTCATAGAATGTCAATCTGAGTAAGTACAATGGCCCAGTTTATGGACCAAAATCCCGCGACAAGAAGTTTCGGGAAAAGCTTGACCAAATGGTCTTAGCTTAGCTCAGATGGATTTTCCAAGAATGAAAAATGTCGTAAAGAGGAGGAAGACTGCCCCGAATAGCTTTGGTGCCAAACTCTGAGTTTGGTACCAACTCATGGGCTGAAGAAAGAAAATCAGGTGTTAAATCGGAGCAAAAACCTAAAAAAGAATCGCTTTCAGCTTCTACCCGTTCTTCATTTTCAAGTTTTCTTATCAAGCTAATGTTTCCCTCAAACCAATTTGGATCTGAATAGAGGGATTCCTGAGTCGGAGTGCTTGATTGACAGTGAAGCTGATCTCCTGAATGATCCTGAATGGAATATCCGCCCCAACTTCCTTGGATAGCCAAGGAAAGCCGTAAAAAGAGGGTGATAAGACTCAGAAATGAAATCATGGATTCAAGAAAACTTCGAAATATAAATTTAATTTTTCAAAGTGATAAATATGTTTAATTTTTATTAACAAAAAATCAGCAATTGATTCAAACTCTGAACAATTTTGTAAATAAGTCACTGTAAATATGAACAGAAAGGTTGACCAACAACCATGAATGTGACTTTTTAATAGTTTTACTGACCAATCAAAATGAGTTCAATCACTCTAAAATCTATCATGAAAAACTTGGGAATTTTTGCCTTTAATGACATGGAGGTCCTTGACTTTGCCGGACCATTTGAAGTTTTCTCTGTAGCCAATCAACTTTCAGGCTACAAACTCCTGAAAATCCGTGTAGCCTCTGCCGATAAAAAAACGATCATTGCCAAAAACGGACTTGAAATCAAAGCTGACTTTAGATTAGCAGATTTGGAAAACTTGGACTATCTGGTAATTCCCGGGGGTGACGGCACCAAAAAGGTGATTCAGCGAAAGGAAGTCCTAAACCACATCAAAAGGCTTACTTCTCAATCTTCTTGGACCATGAGTGTGTGTTCGGGTTCTCGAATTCTAGGAAAAACAGGATTTTTGGATCACAAGCCCTATTGCACCCATCATGAGGTTTTTGACAGCATGCGTGAAATCGTACCTTCGGGAGTTCCCCAACGGGACCTTCGATTTGTACAAAGTGATCAGCATATCTGGACAGCGGCAGGGATTTCGGCGGGCATTGATTTGGCCTTACATCTTTCCGAATTGACTTTTGGAAAAGCGCTCGCAGAGCAAACCGCAGCGTACATGGAATATTACCCTTACCTAGCTAAAAAATGATAGCAGCTACTCCCTCTCCTCCCTATTATGCAGTCATTTTCACCAATCTCCGAACCGAAATAGACGAGGGCTATGGTGAGATGGCCGAGGAAATGGTACGGCTTGCAGAGCTGCAGCCTGGCTATCTCGGCCATGAAAGCGTGCGAAATGGATTAGGAATTACCATTTCCTATTGGGAAAGCCTCGAAGCCATCAAAAACTGGAAAGCACACACCGACCATCTGGTCGCTCAGAAGTATGGAAGGGAAAAATGGTATGTTTCCTTCAAAACCCGAATCGCCTTGGTAGAGCGAGATTATGGATTTGAAAGAGAATAGAAAATCGTTTGGATATTAATTCGAGATTACTCTTCATATCAGACCTGTCAGGTTTTGAAAACCTGACAGGTCTTTTTGGAGAATATTTCTACTTCCCCTTCTCCAGTTCACTTTTCAGCAGCTTGACCCGATCCCTGATCTCCATGGTAGTCAAATCCAAGTTAAGCGAAGTAGCTTTTAGAAAGTCTTGCACCGCACCGGAGTGATCCGTGGATTTGCCTTCAGCCAAAGTCACATAGCGCATAGTGGACCACAAGACGGTTTTCAGTTGGGTCTTAGAATCGTCCGTCATGTAGTATTCCACCACGATGGTATTGTGATTGTGCCAAAGAATACGACTCATGATCCGTACCCACTCACCCACCATGGCAGGCTTGACATAGCTGATGTTGTGATTGTACACTACCCAAGCTGCTTTGTACACTCGAATCAGATCAATGATTTCCAAGCCATACAATTTGGGAACCTGATCCTCGCGAGCGTTGAAGAAATAATCAAAGTACTTGGCATTATTCAGATGGCGGAGCGGATCACAATCCTGAAACCGGATGACCACTCGACTTTCAGTCTCTTTGGGATAATGCTTTTCGGAATTGTATTCAAACATGATTAAAGGTCTTTGCTGGTTAAAATATGTATGCCTGCGGCCGCCATTTCTTTGATGGCTTTTGCCCCATCTTCGGGATTTATGTTTACTGCACGGGTAGCATCCGTGATGAGAGAGGTTTCAAATCCCAGACTTTGCGCATCCAAAGCGGTAAACTTGACGCAGTAATCCAAAGCCAATCCGCAAACAAATACTTTTCGGATTCCTTTTTCCTTCAGGTAATCTCCCAAACCCGTGTCTCCCCTTCTGGCATTGTCAAAAAAACCAGAATAAGAATCCACTTCCGGGTTTTTCCCTTTTTGAAAAATCGCCTCCCAACGATCCTGATCGAGATCGGGATGAAATTCCGCCCCTTTAGTACCCTGCACACAGTGAACCGGCCACAAAGTCTGGTTTAGCCCAAACAAGTCGATTTGATCGTAGTTTTTTTTTCCAGCATGATTTGACGCAAAGCTTCCATGATCTGCCGGGTGAAAATCCTGAGTGGCAATGACATGCTCAAACTTTCCCTGAAAAGAATTGATCAAAGGAATGATTTGGTCACCTTCCTTTACCTCCAAGGCTCCTCCGGGAATAAAATCATGTTGCACATCCACCAAGATCAGTGCGGCATCCGAATAGTTATGCTTCATCTTCAAATTTATTTGCCTTTAACACCAACTCCATCCGCAAATGGTGCAGATTTTCTTCCAATCCTACGGGATACGTATGCGGATTGATGAGTCGCTTATGGGTTTTGTCAAATGCTTCCAACTGCAAATTAGATCGCTCTCGGATCGCAGCAAGACTAGGAAGTTGATAAACCAATTCACCTTGCTTGAAGATCGACTTGAGCAAGTCTTCTTCTTTATAAAATGCCGGCATGAGTCTCTTTCTCCGGGTCGCATCATTGGGATCGATGATCACGACTCCTTTTGGGTCGATCTCTTGACCTTCCAAATAGATCATATCCGCTACGGCTTTGCCGTTGCTGAAGTAGCGCTTGATCGTGTGAATTCCCGGAACGTTGATTTTCAGTGATTGCTGAGAGATTTTGACTTTGGGTTCCCACACACCTTCCGCGTTTTTCACAGCTGATAATTTATAGACTGCTCCTAGCGCAGGCTGATCAAAGGCAGTAACGAGCTTGGTCCCCACACCCCAGACATCGATGGCGGCATCTTGGGTTTTGAGAGAAGAAATGATATGCTCGTCGAGATCATTGGAAGCCACAATTTTGGCATTGGGGAACCCTGCCTCATCCAGTAGCTGACGTGCTTGCACGGAGTAGTAGGCCAAGTCGCCGGAATCAATACGAATGCCAACCATTTCCTTTCCTTTGCTGCGCAAAATCTCCCCCACTTTGATCGCGTTTTTCACCCCGTGAAGTGTCTCGTATGTATCCACCAAAAAGACACATTGATCCGGAAATGCTTCGGCATACGCCTCGAAAGCTTCTATTTCAGTTTCAAAAGACATGATCCAACTGTGGGCATGCGTTCCGGAAACAGGAATACCAAAAAGCTTTCCTGCCATCACGTTGCTGGTGGAAGTGCAGCCACCAATGTAAGAGGCCCTACTGGCAGCCAATGCCCCGTCGATCCCCTGTGCTCTTCTCAGACCAAACTCCAACACTGGTGCACCTTGAGCCGCCAAGTTGATGCGGGCCGCTTTGGTGGCAATCAGCGTTTGGAAGTTGATGATATTTAAAAGAGGGGTTTCCAGCAATTGACATTGAATCAAAGGGCCTTTGACCCGAATCAGCGGGGCATTGGGAAAAACCACCGTACCTTCCTCCACCGCATCGATGTCACAGGTAAATTTTAAACCCTTCAGATAGTCCAAAAAACCGGACTCAAACACCGGAGAGCCGTCCTTTTGCTTCATCTCTCGCAGGTAGCTCAGGTCCTCTGCTTCAAATTTGAAATTTTTACAAAAATCCACCACATAGTCCAATCCTGCCGCCAAGGTAAAGCCCCCCTCAAAAGGATTCTTTCGAAAGAACAGGTTAAACACCGCCTCCTGTTCTCCTTTTCCCGATTTCCAATACGCATACGCCATGGTAAGCTGGTAGAAATCAGTCAGAAGGACAAGGTTGCTTTGGTAGAGGTCTTTGGTGATTTTCATGGCTGGGTTCAAAAACTAAACTAAAGGTAAGCTGAACTGCTTATCTGACCAAGAAAACCTCATTTTGGAAAGCCAAGGTAAATTTTTAACTATGGAGGTTACATTTTCAAATTCATCTTCGACAAAGAAACGAACAAGCCGATGAAGCTTAGCCGAAACCTGACTGATCAGGAAATTTTGGAACAGATCAAATCCAAAACCGATCCTAATCAGGCCCTTAGTCAACTCTACAGTCAGCATTATGGGATGTTGGAACATTTGATCGTGACTAATTCAGGTTTGGCCGAAGATGCGGCGGATGTCATTCAGGAAGTCATGCTGGTATTTGTTAAAATGGTACGTGAGGAAAAATTCAGAGGAGAAGCCTCGATCAAATCCTTCTTGTACAGTATCTGCAAGAATGCCTGGATTACGGAATTGAGAAAAAGAAAAAGTACTCAGGCCCGCCATGAACGCTACGAGGGTGAAAAAGACCAAATCGATCTGGGCATCTCTGAGCAGATCAGCCGTAACGAAAGCCTCAAATTTGTCATGGACCTCTTCGAAAAGCTGGGAGAAAAATGCAAGCAGGTGCTGACCTTGTTTTACTACGAGGAACTGCCCATGAAAGAAATCTGCGAAAGGCTGGATTTCAGCTCCGAACAGGTCCTTCGAAATAAAAAATACAAGTGTCTCCAATCCCTGACCGAGCAAGTAAAATCTTCCGAATCCCTTTCCGAACAATTACAAAAAGCACTACGTCATGAATGAAAATTATTCCTTGGAAGAATTGGAAGCCTACCTTCACGGCGAGCTGCCCGCAGAAAGAGCTAAACAACTCGAAGAAGAAATCAAGACCGATCTGGCTCTTCAATCCGAACTGGAAGCCTTGAAAATCACAAGGGAAGCCATCGAATTGGCCGGCTGGAAAACGATGATTCAACAAGCTCAAGCTGAGTTTTTATCAGAAAGAGAACAGGAAACCAAAGTGAAGCCAATTAGTGGCGGTTCGAGCGATTTCTTTGTTTGGACCAAGAGAATTGCAGCCACTTTGACCATCCTATTGGTGGGATTGGGATCATTTATGCTGATCAGCGTGTCTCCGGAAAGCATCACCGCTAATCAATTGGACTACCAAATCCCGGTCATGCGATCATCTGAAAATACGCTTACCGTGATTCAGGAAGCTTACCTCCAAAAAGATTACCAAGGAGTAGTAACCCTTGGGGAAAAATCAGACACCAATAATCCAGAGGTAAGTTTGCTGGTAGGTTTGTCTCACTTGGAATTGAATGAGTTCCAAAAAGCGGAATCAACCCTTTTAAGTTTGGAAGCTTTCAACCAAAAAAATCAGACTTCAGACTTTGCCGATCAGATAGATTATTACTTGGTAAAAGTCTATCTCAATAGTAGTCAACTAGACCTCGCATCCGAGCGGATTCACAAAATACTGAATGATAAACAACATACTTATCATGATAATTTTGAAAAAATGGATTTGGTCAAACTCTCTATATTGAAATTAAAAAACTGATTTTCAACACACTATTAGATAAAAACCTTCTCATGAGAAGGTTTTTTTATTTTTTTTCAAACTGGCGGTTACATTTTTCCCGTTAGCTTCTACCAATGGAAAACAAATCCAAACAACAATGAAAACTACGCACAGATTTTACGCCTTGGCAATTGCCGCTTTTGGAATGGTAGCCTCATCATGCACTGATGAAAACAACCCAGATATTTTGGGAAGCGGTGAGGTAAAAATCGGTATGGGTGTCAAACTGAGATCCTCTGCAGGAAACAGTGGTGCCAGACTTGCCAATACCGGATTGGATATCAATTCGGGTTTTTTACAGGTGAAAAAAATTGAATTGGAAACCGAAGGGGTGGATGAAGCTGGAAGAGAATTCGAAAAAGAAATGGAATTCAAGTTTCCTGAGATCAAAAAAATAAACTTCGATGAGCTGGATTCCAATGCAGACTTCTTTATCGCAATCCCTGCTGGAAACTATGAGGAGGTAGAAGTGGAAATCGATTTGATTGATCATAAAAATCAGCCCTCCATCCAGTTGGAAGGAACTTACACCTACACGGATGGCCGATCAGTTCCTTTCCGATTTGAACTCTTTGGAGATGATGACGATGACATTGACTTTGAAGTAGAACTAGAAGGTGAAGATGATGACGATTTGTTCTTCCTGGACAAGGTAAATAATCCGCTTGCCCTACTTCAACTAGACGCAAAAGCCTGGTTTTCTTCCATCAGCACTTCCGCTTTGGACGCTGCCCAATTGACCAATGGCGTTCTTTTAATCAACCGAAACACCAACCGCACAATTTATAGAGTGGTAGAAGATAAAATCAAAGCTTCCAGCGAGATTGAATTGAAAATGAGGTAAGTAAAATGAATCACCCTACCCGAATAAAGGCGCCAAATTGGCGCCTTTTTTTTGCCTTATTCTTTTCGAAAAAAGATGAATAAATCATTGAAATTTTTCTCCTAAATCGATTACATCTGGGAAGGCAGCTTCGACCAAGAAGTATAAAAGCCAACCTTATGAAAATCGGATCACTTGCCTGTGTGCTTGTTTTAGTCTTTTTGCACACGGCACCTACGCCATCCTTTGGTCAATACGAAACCCGCCTGTGGAACAGCTATAGTATTGGGCTCCCTGTAGCCAAAGATTTGGGTTTGAGAGGTGCCTACATGAAATCCTTAGACCTTTCAGATTCACCTGTTTCCACCTCTTTCAATTGGTATACTCTTCGGCTCAATTATAAATACAGTAAGGATTGGAGCTTTGAAGTGGGATCCGCTTGGATGAATCTCCCTCAGGAAAATAAAACCACCTGGAGGATAATGGCAGAAGGTACACATCGAATGAACCTTGACAGGCGGTTGGTATTGCGAAACAGCATCCAACTGGAGTCACACAATCGCCAGGAAAACCGATTTGATTACCGAGTGATCTATTCCAGCAGATTAGGCTTTCGCAAAAGACTCGACTTCCTCAAAGTCGCCCCTTCGCTAACCTACGCCCTCTTTTACAACATCGGCGGAGCTCCCATTCGATATTTCAATGAGCAGAATGAAGAAATCGCCCGCAAAGCTTCCAACGGACTGCACAGAGGCCGAATCATGGCCAACTTCAACTTCAAAATCTCTGACCCCATTCGGCTTTCGATCTACTACATGAATCAGCATGAATTCAATCTGGTGCTCTCCCAAACCAACAAAATCAATGTCCTCAATCCGAATACAGGACGCATTCAACGGCCCTTTACTAACCAACATATCATCGGAGTATCCCTCTCCTACCAACTCAAAGGAAATGGAGGCGAAGGATTTTTACCCATCAATTTCTAAACACATTCTAAAAACATCAACTATCAATACCCATGGAAAATCGCATCAAAAAAGGAATGACCTGCGCTACGGTTGCTTTTGATCACTTGATCAGCCAAGAAGCTTTACCTCAAAATGATCCCTTTAAAGCTGGCGATGTAGCACTTTTTGAAGTCCTCGAAATCGGAAAACACACCCAAATCCAAAGCCTTGGCCGAAACTTGACCATCACTCCAGGAGATCGGGTGATGGGTGTATTCGGAGCCAGATATGCTACCAATCAGTTTGAAGGATATGTTCCTGACACCCTTCAAGAGGAATACCATATCCTCGGAGGAGGTGGGGTCATGGGAATCGTAGAGTCCAGCCATGCCAAGTTTGAGGAAGAGGGACCTACGCGCCTAAAATTGATCGGAATGGCGGCCGATGCCAATGGAAAAGTGATCAACACCATCGATGAAAATGCACACAAACTTCGTCGATTTGATGGAACCGCTGCTTCCAAGACCAAAGTGATTCTGTCACTGGGTTCATCCATGGACAGTGGTAAAACTACCACCGCAGCTTACCTCTGTCTTGGATTTGCACGACAAGGAATCAAATCCGCCTACATCAAGCTGACTGGAACTGCCTATCCCAAAGATAAAAACCTCGCGTATGACATGGGAGCCAATGTCGCCGTGGATTTCACCAAGTATGGTTATCCTTCCACCTACCTCCGATCGGAGATTGAGTTGCTGAATCTTTATGAGTCCCTTTTAGAAGATGTATTGCCTTACCAGCCGGAGTATGTGGTCATCGAGATTGCAGATGGACTTTTCCAGCGAGAAACCCGAATGCTGCTCAACAATTCGATCTTCATGAGTACCATTCACCAAGTCGTATTCTCTGCAGGAGACAGCTTGTCTGCTCTTCATGGGGTACAAACTTTACAGCGATGGGGTATGATGCCCACTGCCCTCTCGGGACTTTTCACTGCTAGTCCTCTGCTTATCAAAGAAGTAAATGAATTTCTTCTGGAGGAAATGAGCTTGCTCTACATGCCGATTTTGACCTTGGAAGACCTTGTACTAGGCAAATGGCCCATAGTCCAGTCCAACCATTCTCAACTTCAAGCCTGACTGACCTAACACTTACTCCAAATGACTAGCTGGATTAAAAACAGAACCCTCAAGAATTATTGGTTTGGCAAGTTTCCCAAAGCAGGAGTCTATCTTGCTTTGGGATGGCTTGGCAGCCTTTGTACTTTCTTTCTGAGCTTGATGGTTGGATGGTTTTTTGAACTTCATTTTCAAAGTGAACTGAGCAAAACCCTCCTATTGGAAAAATCCGGGTTGAAAATAACTAACCTGGATACCTTCTTTTGGGTAATGGGAGCTATAATCATTATGAAGTTTCTTCTTCAATTCTTCGAAAGAAGAGGAATCAATCAGGACGTGGACAGATTTATCCACTATTTATTGGCCAAAATGTACCGTAGGCAGCTTCGATGGAATCCAGCACTTTTCGAAAGCAGGCCTTTCAGCAAATACCTCCTACGATACAGCGGAGATTTGCAACCGGTTCGAAATCTCCTGGTCCAAGGCATCCATCGAGGGATCAGAGATCTGCTGTTTTTGGTTACTGGATTGGCACTGCTTTTTTGGCTTAATCCCGCTTGGACGATCCTTGTTTTGATTTTGGTTACTTTGTCATTTCCAATCTTTAGAGGATTGGATCATAAGCAAATGCAACTAGTCCCACAGCGTCGAAATAGAAAAAATGAGTTGTTGCATTTTGTCACGGAGACTTTTGGAAATCAAAGGAGCTTGCATGAAAGCCAAAAAGTGGAAAAATCCATCCGAAACTTTAAGCGAAAAAACGATGAAGTGCTCGAAAGTAACCTGATCTATCAGCACTTGGAATCTCTGCGACATGCCTTGGTCAATGTAATCGTTCCTATCCTGATAGCCTTTCTACTTTTCACTTCCTGGGTATATTCCCAACACTCCGGTCCCGGTGATCTGCTAGCCTACCTATTGGTGCTTGGAGCTTTGGTACCGGCTATCAGAAATGTGATTAAAGCCCCTGAAATCATCGAAAAAGGAATGCTATCCCTTAGAAAAATAGAAAGACTGATGAAAAAGCCTGCAGACGCTACCCCTGTGCTTTCCGTCGGTCGTAGCGAACCGCGAACCAGCTTCCGAGTATTGCCAAAAGAAGGATAGCTCCAATCCATAAGACTAGACGGTTTTTGCCAGTGGAATCTTCCGGTTGACCGATAATCCGATAATTGGTCCAATAAAAAGGATGATGAAATTGAGCCATCTTCGGATCGGCCAATAAGTCAAGTTTGGCTAATCTGAGGGAATTGGAATAGGTATTCCCTTCATCAGCATGGTGGTAAAATCGCGAAGAAAGATATCCAGACACCTGATCTTCACTCACCCATTGGGAAATCACCAGCTGATCCGCTCCTGCGATGGCAAAGCTTCTGGCCAAACTGATAAGCCCTTCACTGGAACTTTGCTTGCCACTTCCCGTCTCACAGGCACTCAGGTAGACGAGCTCTACGCCTTCCAGATTCTGAAAAGCCAGCTCAGGAGCAAACATCCGGAATTCATTCTCTTCCGGATAAAAAGCAATAAATGCTTCATTGGGATCCTCGGAAGAGGCCACCGCATGAGTCGCCAAATGAATCATTTTTGACTTCGATGCTTTTTCCAAAAACACCTGCTTGGTCCCCTTATTTCCCAAAAATTGTTCACCCTGTAGATTCTGAATTTCCTTTTCCGAACCCGGGAGCAGAGAAAATCCTTTTGCATTTTCCTTGGCAATTCCCGAAAAAGGAGCAAAAGCAAGCAAAGAGGCCTGATTCACCGTTTTCCAAACCGGCTTAATAAATCGACAGGAATACTGATAACCCACCGCTTTATCTTCTAAAAGCAGCTGGCCGGAATTTAATGGAAGCAATTCAAATGGTAAGGAATTGAAATCACCATGAGGAATGACCATCAGCTCTTCCACTTGATCCAGTTGCTTTGCAAAAGGCTCAAAAATCTGCTTGGAAAATCGGGAGGCCACCTCTTCAGTTTGGTAGCGGGAAGAAGAATTTGAAAATTGAATTCCTTCAGTCCATTTTTGGAGTAAGTCCCATTCAATTTCCTTTTTAGACAGTATCTCCCAATGAAACTCACCGCTACCAATCCAGAATAAAATCAGGTTCTCTTTCGAACTAAAAAGGGATAAAATCCCGTATTCAGCGGGTAGGTCCGCCTGCAATTTTTCCAAAGAAAACACCTGCTCCTCCTCCGAGATGTAGCCAGGATAGCTTCTAAACTTTTCCCTGAGTCGAGAAAGCTCCACCTTCAAGTCCACCAATTCATTTTCCAATTGCTCCTGCAGAAGAGCATCTCGAGAGTCCAGCTGCTTTTGGTAATTTCTGGAAATGGAAAAAAGAATGTTTTTTTCCGCCTGAATCAGATTTCGAGGAAGACCCAAGGATCTTTTTTTCGCCTCTTCCATCGCCCCGATTTTGAGCCCTTCTGATTTGCTTTCCTCAGCCCAAAGAAAGGCTTTTGTCATTAAGTCCTTATTTGAGGTCGATTCATAGTGGGCTATCAGCAAATCGATGGCATCCTGATAGGCCAACTGGACCTTATCTCCCAAAAAAACCCGAGCCTCCTCATTGTCATAATTGAGTGCAATGAATCGAGCTAAGGAAAAAGCTTTTTCCCAGGTATCAAGTCCTAATTGAAACCAAGATTCGGTTTGCTTTTTTTCATAAAGTTTCCAGGCAGTTTTGGCTTTTTTGGTTAGGGCTTGAAAAAGAGTCATAGCTCCCATGCCCAAAATCGATTGCTCCGGGTTAGCAAAAGGATCCAATTGATCGAAATCAGGATGGAGCTGGACCAAGGCTGATTGGTAAAAACTCAACGCCTTCTCCGGATTTTCTTTCAAAAGTTCCAGATCTCCCTGGAGAAGGTAAAAAATCCCTTTCTGCAAATTTTTACTCCCACTCGAATCAGCATCAATTAGTTTTTGGCCTAGGGAAAGTTGGTTTGTCAACTTGTCGATCTGTTTGAGTTGGAGAAAAACCTTGGACCTCAGATTGTGAAAAGACAGCGAACTCACGGCAAATTCGGAATCTATAGAATCCAATACGGCTAGGGCTTCAAGAGACTTTTCCTGTTCGATGTAGGTATTGGCCAAATTGATGCGAAGTGGGTCGGTATTGATTCCAAATTTTAGCAGTTCGCGATAAATCGCCTGTGCCTGCTCATATTCTTCGAGTCGATAGAGTGCGGAGGCTTTATTGCTACTAAAACTAAACTTGGCATAACGCTCTAGCTCGGGATTTTCGCCTTTGAGCAAGGACTCAGCCTTTGAAAAATAACTGACACTTTGATTGAAATTACCGGTTTCGTAGAAGTATACCCCGAGCGCATTGTACAGGCGTTCGGGCTCTGCGTTCTGCCTGATTTTTTGCTGAAGGATTTCGGCTTGCTGTAGGTGAAAAAGGGAACTGTCCAGCTGATTGAGTGCAAAAAAGGTTTCTCCCAAATAAAGATGGTGTGAATAAATTAAGGTGTCAGACACCTGAAAGGCCCTGGCCATCAGGATGCCTTGATCGTAGGTTTTTTTGGCCTCATTCACTTTTCCATAAGCCAAATAAAGATTACCCAAGCGCTCTGATGCCTGGACAAATCCAAACGCCTCGGACGGATTGGGAACTTCTGAAAGCACTTGCTCGAAGAGATCCATTGCCTCCAAGTCTTGAGCTTCGGTTGGATTATCCAAAAAATAAAGGTAATTGGCTCTTTCCAGTTTGAGATTGGGTTGCTGAGACGTGCCCGAATTGCCCACGGAAAAGACCAAAACTAAAGACAGCAAGCAGAACCGGATATTTTTTGACATAGCACGCCGAGTTTTCCGGCGTACAGTTTTATTCAAAACTGGCAACAATCACCACGTAGGGTGGTCGGGGTTTTCCTGCCGGACGAACAGTTTCTAACAGCCTAAAATTAGAAGAATTGGACAGAGGTCCCTCGTTTATCAACTTTCTTTTTTCCTCGATATCGTCCAAAACAGCCTTGGGCACATCCGATAGCTTATTGTAATAGAAGAAACGAAGAGGAATTTTATTTGCAGCTAGACCACTGAGGTCTGCCAATCTGTAGTTAAGATCCACGTCAATGATAGTACCATTTACCGGAGTGGATCCAAAAGTGCCATTTTCAACTGTTTTTTTCAGATCGAAGACTCCTTTGCTGGATATCTCAAAACCAAGGTCTTTTAATATATCCTCTTCATCAAATTTACAGCTGGAATCATCGTCATCATCATCGTCGTCATCGTCATCATCCGGACAAGGCAAGGGCAATCCCGGTACTCCATTGTAAACAGGAGCAACGGTAATTTCATTTCGGCTCAAAATGTAGATTCCATCCAGGTAGTTTACTCCGCTGATCGTCACAAAAAAGTCACAGACCTGCTCTGTACCTGTCGGAGTAAAGGACACCTTGTATTTTAAACCTGTCTCACTCGCATTGACATCAATTACGCCTGTGGTAGCGTTGATAGCCAGCCCATTTGGAGAAGACTTATAAGTACCTCTCAGTTCGTTAAGTGGGCTCACTAGGTTGGTTTGACCGGGCTTGATCACAAAAATGGTATCTGCGTAAGCAAAGGTAGAGCAGTCGATTTCCTTGTCTCTTCCATCTCCTCCTCCATTATCATCAAAGCAGGACGCCATAGTCCAAATGAATAAAACGGAAAAAGCTACTTTTAAAAGAGAGGAAGAAAGGTTGTCCATCGTTTTTTTTATTTAGTACTACCTGAATCGAAAAATGTAATCGAGACACAAAATTATTTCACTCTTAAATTCAAGAAAATCCCAATCAACACCAACCCCATACCCAAGTAAGAGGCAAAAGGGAAGGTTTCTCCAAAGAGAAAAAATCCAAATATCAAGGCATAAAGGACTCCCATGTAACTTAAGCTAGAGACCCGCGAGAGATTGCCCGTCTGGTATGCCACAGTCATAAAATATTGAGCGCTCTGGGTACAGATGCCAATCCAAAGTAAAATAAGCCAATCCCAACCCGAGGGCATAGCCCAGTCGAAATACATCAAAATCGAGGCTACCGGCATGGTTACCAATGGAAAATAGAACACGATGACCAAAGGATGCTCGGAAGTTTTCAGCTTGCGGATCATATTATAGGCAATTCCTGCAGCCAAGGCAGAAATAAGTCCCATTCCTGCACTCAGTGCATCCACTCTTGGGTCAAAGCCTTGAATGATGAGCACGCCGGCAAATGCCATGGCGAAGTAGATAAATTGTATGGGGCGGACTTTTTCCTTCAAAATAAAAATACCCAAAATCGTGGTGAATATCGGCGACAAGTATTGCATGGTCACCGCGCTAGCCAAAGGAATCCGCTGAAGGGTGTAAAAGAATAAGATCAAACTGATCGAACCCACAATCCCACGGGTAATCAAATTGGGTTTGTTGTTACCGAAGACGGGAATCCCTTTCTTTCCAAGAACGATCACGGTGAAAATCAGACTGAAAACCGATCTAAACCAAACAATCTCGATCGCTGGAATGTGAGGGATATATTTGACAGACACATTCATCATGGCAAAAAATATTCCTGCCAGAAGCATGGACTGAACGGGACTGATTTTCAAGGTTGGGTGGATTTATCAGGTACTTGGAGATACAAAGCTATTTCAAAGAGGGATAGTTCTAAGAAACAAAAATTTGTTTGGAAGAAACCTTACGCCGAGTGGTATGGTTTTGATGAAAAATAAATTCAATGGCACTCGAATTAGGCACAGCCGCTCCGGATTTCACTCTTCCTTCTACTTCAGATAAAAAAATTTCCCTTTCCAAAGACCTGAAAGGTAAAGCCCTGATTCTTTTCTTTTATCCCAAAGACTTCACTCGAGGTTGTACGGCCGAGGCATGTGAATTTAGAGATCAGTTTGCCGAGTTCAGAGATTTGGACATTCCCGTATTTGGCATCAGTAGAGACGACATTCCTACTCATGAAAAATTCAAAAAGGCTTATAAATTGCCATTTGACTTACTTTCGGACGAGTCGGGAAAAGTCTGTAAAGCCTATGATGCCCTGATTCCCCTGGTCAAAATGCCTAAGCGAGTCACCTACCTATTGGACAGTGAGCACAACATTGCAGGGATTTACGAAGGACTTTTCGAAAACAAATCCCATGTGGATGCCATGCTCCGCAAAGTGAAAAAGTAATCAGGAGGAAATAATCAGTCCGTCTTTCATCACCACCTTTCGGTCAGCCATCCCGGCGAGTTCTTCATTGTGCGTGACGATGACAAAGGAGAGTTTTAACTCATCTCTCAACCTAAAAAACAACTCATGCAATCCTCGGGCATTGTTAGTATCCAAGTTTCCGCTTGGCTCATCAGCAAAGACAACCTGAGGATGATTGATCAACGCCCTGGCCACGGCCACACGCTGCTGCTCGCCACCGGAAAGCTCAGAAGGTTTGTGGTCAAGTCGGTGGCTGATTCCCAAGATTTCTGATAATTCTCCAGCTCTTTTGGTAAGTTCTGATTCGGTTTTTCCTTGGATAAAACCGGGGATGAAGATGTTTTCTAAGGCTGTAAACTCAGGCAGCAGATTGTGGAATTGAAAAATAAACCCGATCGAATCATTTCTAAACTCAGCAAGACGATCCCCTTTGAGTTGGATCAGATTTTTGCCATTCATGGCTAGTTCGCCTTTGTCAGGCTGATCAAGCGTACCCAGAATATGGAGCAAGGTGCTTTTGCCTGCTCCGGACGAACCGACGATGGACACTATTTCGGAGGCGGAAATTTCCAAATCCACTCCTTTCAATACGTGTAAACTTCCGTAGGATTTATGAATCCCTTTGGCAATCAGCATGGTATCTTTTTTTGAGTTTTTAAAAGTAAAACAAATCCCTCAAATCCAGGAATTAAGAGGCTTTTTTGCCAAAAATTGAAAAAGGCTGGTTTGATTTATCCACCTCATCCGCTTATCTTCGGGCAAAAATTTAAGAAGCATGAACATTCACGAATATCAGGCTAAAGAAGTACTTAAAGGGTACGGTGTTAGAATTCAGGAAGGGATCGTGGCAGATTCTCCTGAGGCTGCACACGAAGCCGCTGTAAAACTCAACGCTCAGACAGGTACATCCTGGTACGTGATCAAAGCTCAAATTCATGCCGGTGGCCGTGGTAAAGGTGAGGTAAAAGAAACAGGCTCCAGAGGTGTAGTACTTGCCAAAAAACTGGAAGATGTGAAGGAAAAGGCAGCTGCTATCCTTGGTGGCACCTTGGTTACTATTCAAACAGGCGCTGAAGGCAAAAAAGTAAATAAAGTTTTGATCGCTGAGGACGTATACTATCCAGGCGCATCAGAACCAAAAGAATATTACATGTCTATCCTTTTGGACAGAGCTACGGGATCCAATGTGATCATGGCCTCTACCGAAGGCGGAATGGACATCGAGGAGGTTGCTGAGCACCATCCGGAAAAAATCATCAAAGAGTGGATCGATCCTAAAGTAGGTCTTCAGGGCTTCCAGGCTAGAAAAGTTGCTTTCAAATTGGGACTTTCTGGCACGGCTCATAAAGAAATGGTGAAATTCATCACATCTCTTTACAACGCTTACGTTGCAACTGACTCTTCTCAGTTTGAAATCAACCCGGTGCTAAAAACTTCTGACGACAAGATCTTGGCGGTTGACGCTAAAGTAAATCTGGATGATAATGCCTTATATCGTCAGCCAAAATTGGCTGAATTGAGAGATTTGGCAGAAGAAGATCCTTTGGAAGTAGAAGCTGGAAAATCTGGCCTGAACTATGTGAAACTTGACGGAAACGTAGGTTGTATGGTTAACGGAGCCGGCCTTGCCATGGCGACCATGGATATGATCAAGCTGTCAGGCGGCGAGCCTGCTAACTTCCTTGACGTAGGAGGAGGAGCAAATGCAACCACCGTAGAAGCAGGTTTCAGAATTATCCTTCAGGACCCAAATGTAAAGGCAATCTTAATCAACGTATTTGGAGGCATTGTACGTTGCGACAGAATCGCAAACGGTGTGGTAGAAGCTTACAAAACAATCGGAGACATCCGAGTGCCAATCATCGTGAGACTCCAGGGTACCAATGCGGAAGAAGGAGCAAAAATCATCGACGAATCTGGCTTGAAAGTATTTTCAGCAATTACCTTGAAAGAAGCTGCAGACAGAGTAAAAGCTGCTCTTGAAGCTTAAAATAGATTACGCACTCGTAGTTCAACTGGATAGAATATCGGATTTCGGCTCCGAGGGTTGAGGGTTCGAATCCTTCCGAGTGTACAAAAGCTCAGACGAAAGTCTGGGCTTTTTTTGTTTATGGGAGCAGAGCACGGTTAGGAATGAGCTATGATGATCTATGGATTTGCTGTCCATTTCAGGAAATCAACATTTTCCAAAATAATCTTTGCCAGCCCTCACCATTTCTAAATAATGAATTAATAAACAGCCTTACTTTTTTATCATTTTAAAATTGAGGATGGTAGCTAGGCCCAAGAATTTTTTCCAGCATAAAATTAACCGTAGGCCCCTTTAAAAAAGATTAAACCCTTGATTATGATCCCTTGGTTTTTGAATTGGGTAATTGGTGGAGCCAATAGAAAAAATTGAACTATTCCAAGACTTTAAAATAAAAAAGCAGGAGTAAAACCCCTGCCCTTTATTTGAAAACTAAACCAACTATTATTTAACTACCACAATGAATTCAAAAATAATACAAATCTGATTAATTCAAAATCCCAAATAAAAATTTGCATTTTTTTTATTTCTTTTCAGGAAAGTTGCCTCGCTTAAATGCTATTCCCAGTGCCAACCCTTGGCTAAATTGGATTTTTTCGTCCTGATCGATATCATACAAACTCAGACTTGTCAGACTGACATTGATCAAACTAGTTACCTTAGCAGTGAGGCCCAAATCCAATCGGTGGTCGATGGTTTTGAATGCTAAAGTTTCATAGTTGGAGTACATCTGGTATCTGACAAGCAGACCAAGATTTTCAGCAAGCTTTTTATTCCAGTCTGCCATCAGGCTAAATGCAAGCCATTCCTGTCTTACCTTTTTCCCGATTTCCACACCATAATTGGACGGAACCTCCCGATACAATTCTGTGTCGGTCACAAAGGTCCATCTGGGGGAAAAAGGAGACATCCTAAGTGAAAATTCAGAATTAGGCTTGTATTCAATTCCAAGTCCTGTAGTGAAGTATGCAGGATTAGCAAACTTGGAAATGAGTCTTTTTTCAGTCCCACCGAAATCATATCCGGGAGCAAATTGAGAAAGGAAATTGGAAGCGAAGAAGTAATTCCATTTCGAATTGATCTTGAAACCGACTTTTGAGTCTAGAAAAATTCGATCATTGGATTTTCGGGTTTCTTCCCCTTGGTTTTTCACGATGCCATAGATAAAATCCAAGGTATTGTCCCAAGTCCATTTTTCCTTGGCATAATTTGCTCTTCCTTGCAGGTAAATTCCCAAGGCAATCGAATTGACTCCACCCCCTTTCCAATTGCCGCTGAAGGAAGCCTGATTGAAATTTAATCCACCACCGATCTCCTTCAGCCAATAGCTCGTGTCTTTTTTGGTCAATGATGGATCCTCTTGAGCCCAAGATGTCCAGGAAAGAAGCATGAAAATGATAAGTAGACCTTTTCTCATAGTATTTAAATTGATGTAAGGTATCAAAAGTAAAAAAATGAACAGGGTAAAACAGGTGTTGAAGCAATCATCTGAAAAATTCCTGGGTAATTCGAAGATCTGTCTCTATCAATGAATCTCGAATAAATACTTTTCACTCTTAACCAAAAAGCCCAAAGAATCTATGGATTCTTTGGGCTTTTGAATAAATAACAGGTCTATTATTCCACCAATTTTACTTGCATGACTTCGGCTGCATCTACGGCGAAAAACTCCTTGTGCACATTGAAGTCTGGCTCTCCTTCTTGTGGAGATTTTGCCAAGTAAGTCCCATCCTCCTGCATGACGTAGGAGTTTACATTATCTTTTAAGTTAAAAGCAAGAATATTCATCAGTTGCCTTTCCAAAAGAGGAGATTCGACTTTGAATAATGATTCCAACCTTTTATCGAAACTTCTCACCATCATATCGGCGCTACCAGAATAAGTACGTGTCTCTCCGTTATTATGGAAATGGTAAATTCGGCTATGCTCCAAGAAATCTCCCACTATGGATAGGACCTCAATGTTTTCGCTTAAACCCATTCTTCCCGGACGAAGGCAGCAAATCCCTCTCACAATCAATTTTATCTTTACTCCAGATTGGGAGGCACGATACAGGGCGTAAATGATTTCGGAATCCTCTAGTGAATTGACTTTGATAAAAATACCACTGGGAAGTCCTTTTCGGGCATTTTCAGCCTCCTGCTCGATAAAGTGTATGAGCTGGTTACGCATGTCCCGAGGTGCTGTAATCAAATTACGGTAATCGCTCGGCACCGAATGGCCGGTGATTACATTAAAAAATTCCGAGACATCATTGGCCAGCACCTCATTGGTGGTAAGCAAACCTATATCGGTATACAGTCTTGCGGTGTCTTCATTGTAATTGCCCGAACCCAAATGCACGTAGCGTGTGATTTCCTGATCGTCTTTTTTGACAATTAGGAGAAGCTTGGTGTGTGTTTTCAGGTTTGAAATACCATAGATTACAAAGCATCCGGCTTTTTGAAGCTTTTTAGCTTCTCTGATGTTGTTTTCCTCATCAAATCTTGCCTTTACTTCAAAAAGAACTGAAACGTGCTTACCATTTTCTGCTGCCCTAAGCAAAGCCTTGGTAATCCGACTGTCTTTTGCCAAGCGATAAATGGTCATCTTGATAGCCATTACATCTGGATCATCTGCAGCTTTTTCAATCAGATCCAAAATCGAATCGATGTTATTGTAAGGATGGTGCAATAGAATATCCTTCTCTTTCAAGATATCAAAGATGTCCGCCCTCCCCTCCTCTGGATAGGACAGTGGCTTTACAGGCTCGGGGATCTGAGGTAATCGATCTCGGAATCTTTTATTGCCCACAATTTGCCAGAGTCCGGTAAAATCAATCATACTGGCCCTTCTGACCATAAAAACTGAATCGGGGTGGAGATTCCATCTTTCTAATAGTGAATTGAGCATCCACTTGGAGTAGCCTTCTTCGATTTCGATTTTTACCACGCGACCAGTCTTTCGCTCCATCAGCTTACGCTTTACTTCTTCCAAAAAGTTGGCATCCATATCCTCACTTTCTTCCAAAGTAAAATCTCCGTTTCGGGTGATTCTGAAAAGACTGACTGACTCGATTTCCACATTTCTGAATAGGGAAATCAAATTTTCACGGATAACTTCCTCGATAGGAATTAGCGTGAGGGAATTTTCTCGTTCAATCTCAAAAAATCTCGGAATGTTGGCTGGAATCTGAACAAAGCTCATTTTCCTCATATCCTTTCGCTCCCCGGGACTGGTTGTAACCACTCCAAAGACGAGCAGCTTATTCATCAAAATCGGGAACGTGCGATAGCCATCATAGACCATGGGAGTAAGCATGGGGTAAATAGCCTTGATGAAATATTGCCTTACCTTCTCTTGCTCTTCTTCATTCAGTTTAGATACATTCACCAATGAAATACCTTCCTGATGCAATTCAGGCAAAATCACTTGAGTAAAATGCTGATGCTGATCGAGATGAAATCGCTGACAGTCTTTCATCAGCTTTTCCTTGAATGGCTCCTCTCTCAAGCCTGAATAATCTACCCGCTCTTTGTCGTAATCAAGGTAATTGTATAGCGAACCCACCCTGATCATAAAAAACTCATCCAAATTGGAGGCGGTAATAGCCAAAAATTTCAGCTTTTCGAAAATTGTCCGAAAAGGCTTTTTGGATTGATCCAAAACGCGTTCATTGAATTTCACCCAACTCAAATCACGACTGATCAGGTCACTCTTCTGAATGATTGACTCGTATTTATCTCCTACAGCCAGTTTCATATCTATCTACTCGTAAGATCAATTTTTAAATTAAACCCAAATGGTATTTTCAGGATGGACTGTGCAAAAAAGGGGCTTAATCTAAGCCCCTGAATTTATTATGTATCGATTTTTGCATACTTGGCATTGCGCTCGATGAAGTCTCTTCTAGGGGCTACTTCATCTCCCATCAGCATGCTGAAGAGGTGGTCTGCTTCAATGGCCGATTCAATGGTTACTTGCTTGAGCGTTCGGGTATTCGGATCCATAGTAGTAGACCAAAGTTGCTCTGGGTTCATCTCACCCAAACCCTTATATCGCTGAATGCCCACGCTATCTTCTCTGCCATCTTTAGCCATCTCAGATACCAGTCTTTTGCGCTCTTCTTCTGTCCAGCAGTAGCGCTCGTCTTTTCCTTTTTTGAGCAAATACAACGGTGGAAGTGCGATGTAAACGTATCCCTTTTCGATCAAGGTCTTCATGTAACGGAAGAAAAGGGTCAAAATCAATGTCCGGATGTGCGAACCGTCAATGTCCGCATCCGTCATGATGATAATCTTATGGTATCGTAGGTGGGATAGGTCGAGTTCTTTGTCATCGTTGGCAGTACCAAACTTTACCCCTAACGCAGTGAGGATATTTTTGATCTCGTCGTTGTCATAGATCTTGTGCTCATGGGCTTTTTCCACGTTGAGAATTTTTCCTTTCAACGGTAAAATAGCCTGAAAGTCTCGATCCCGTCCTTGCTTGGCAGATCCACCTGCTGAGTCCCCTTCGACAAGGTACAATTCACATACTGTAGGATCTGAATTAGCACAGTCTGCTAGCTTGCCGGGCAATCCCCCCCCTCCTAATACGTTTTTACGCTGCACCATTTCGCGGGCTTTTCTTGCCGCATGTCTAGCCTGGGCTGCCAAAATCACTTTCCCCACGATGGTTTTTGCTTCACGAGGATGCTCTTCCAGCCAAGTTTGCAACACATCAGAAACTGCCGAATCTACAAAACCAACCACATCTGAGTTTCCTAGTTTGGTTTTGGTTTGTCCTTCAAACTGCGGTTCGGCTACTTTAACAGAAATGACGGCTGTCAATCCTTCACGGAAATCATCTCCTGAAACCTCAATCTTCAGCTTTTCCAACATGCCTGATTTGTCTGCATAGGCCTTGAGCGTACGAGTCAAAGCTCTTCTGAAACCGGTCACGTGAGATCCACCTTCGTAAGTATTGATTGTGTTCACGTAGGAAACCACATTCTCAGTATAAGAACTATTGTAGTTCATCGCCACTTGAACAGGCACTTCCTGATTGAGCGACTCGATGTAGATCGGTTCTTCAATAATTTTTTCTCTTGTCTCATCCAAGTATTTCACAAACTCTACCAATCCACCTTCAGAGTAAAATTCATCTGATTTTGGACTGCCGTCATCTTCGATCTCGCGCATATCCTTGAGGTGAATGCGGATGCCTGCATTGAGGTAGGCCATCTCTCGGAGACGATTGGCGATGGTTTCGTACTTGTACTCCGTTACTGTGAATATGCTTGCATCAGGCTTGAAATGGATAATGGTTCCTCTTTTATCCGTCTTGCCGATCTCTCTGGCAGGATATTGAGGCACCCCGATTTTAAATTCCTGCTCAGTAATAACACCATTTCGGTGAACTGTCGCTTTAAGGTCAGTGGAAAGTGCATTCACACAAGAAACACCCACCCCGTGAAGACCACCGGAAACCTTGTACGTATCCTTGTCAAATTTACCGCCAGCGTGTAACACTGTTAGTACAACCTCCAAAGCTGATTTCTTCTCCTTGGGGTGCATGTCAGTGGGAATACCTCTCCCATTATCCTCTACGGTTACTGAATTATCTTCATTGACCGTCACATGAATGGTATCACAATGACCTGCCAGAGCTTCATCTATAGAGTTATCTACAACTTCCCAAATAAGGTGATGAAGTCCTTTTATTCCCACATCACCGATATACATCGCGGGACGTTTTCTTACCGCTTCCAGGCCTTCTAATACCTGAATATTACCAGCGCCGTATTCTGCTGGGTTTTTAGCTTGTTCTTCACTCATAATTTTTGGAGAAAACCCTAAAAATGGGCCAAAAAGGTGATTTAGTGTTCGTTTTTAGACGAGGCAAGATAGGGAAAAAATGTGATTTTACATTTAGGAAAAATCCAATTGAACCAAGGATTGATTAGGAAATCAGGCTAAAAAACAAAAACAGTATGAAGACTCCTTTTAAAGAATTAAAGCAAGGATAAATAGGCCCAACAAACCAAATTTTATTCTGAGAAAATCAATACCCGTCAACCCTAAACACACATCTTCACCCTGAATTTCAGCGGGTTTAAAGATAAAATCAATCTAAATTCACACTCCTACAACCAAATATTATTCTGAATTTCAAGATACATTTAATTTTTTTTGAAATTTTGAACCAAATAAAACAACCATACATACCTTATTTATAACTGTTAATTAACATAATTGTAAATCATCAATTTCTCAATAAAACAAAATAATTGAGGATTGATTTTGTAATTCAAAGTCTTTAACAATTAACCAAAATTAATACTATGAATTACACCTTAATGGCAGATCTTGTCGGACTCGATAAGATCATCAATTCAGACCCTGTAGCTATCACCTTTTTTATTGGGTATATGGCTATGTTTGCATCCGCTGTTTTCTTCTTTGTAGAGAGAGGATCTGTGGAAGGTAAGTGGAAACTTTCACTTTTGGTTTCTGGTCTAATCACCGGAATCGCAGCAGTACATTACTATTATATGAGAGATTTTTATCTCCAAACAGGAACAAGCCCAACAGCATTTAGATATGTAGATTGGACTTTGACTGTACCCTTGATGTGCGTTGAGTTTTATCTCCTGACCAAACCTTTTGGAGCGAAAGGAACTACCTTATTTAAGCTAATCGTAGCTTCTTTGGTAATGCTGGTTACGGGTTATATTGGAGAAACTTCAGGTATTGACAACAATATCATGTGGGGAGTTTTATCTACTGTAGGTTATCTCTATATCGTATATGAAGTATTCGCAGGAGACGTAGCTAAGCTTGCTAAAGACTCAAACAGTCCTGCACTGGGAAGAGCAATGTTTCTATTGAAAATTTTCATCACACTGGGTTGGTCAATCTATCCTATTGGATACATGGTACTACCCGGCAACCTACTCTCAGGTGCATTTGAAGTAAGTTCGATTGACTTGTTCTACAACTTGGCAGATGCAATCAACAAAATTGGTTTTGGTCTAGTAATCTACTCCGTTGCAGTAGCAGAAACAGCCAAAGCTAAGTTAGCCTAATTTATACTAGCTGCCTGAGAAATACTCAGGCAGCTATTTTATATGGAAAGATATGACTACATATTATGCGGAGGAGGGTGTGCAGGATTGAGCCTACTTTACTATTTGCTGGAAAGCAAATGGAAGGAAGCTAACATCTTGATCATCGACCCTGCTCATAATGAAGAAGTCAACAAAACGTGGTGCTATTGGGCGACTGAGCCGTTACAAATCCACCCAAAAGAATCTATCATCTCTTGGAATACTTATTCCTTGAAATCAGGTCAAAAGAAGTTGAGAAAATCGTTCAAAAATCTAAACTATTACCATCTGAATTCAAGTGAGTTTTATGAAAGTATTTACACGAAAGCCAAAACCAGAAGCAATGTCGAATTTTTAAAAGATCGAGTAATTGAACTCAAGGAAGAGTCTGATTATGTGACCATTAAAACTGAAAAAACAGGATTAATTATCGGAAATCTGGTGTTTGATTCCAGAATAAGCTCCAGCCACGATGGCAATTCCAAGCTCAAACAACTGTTTGTAGGCTGGAAAATAAAGACTCAACTTGAGGCATTTGAACCTAAAAAAATGACTTTAATGGATTTCAGAACGGAATCCTCCATTCCTTTTGATTTCTTCTACATCTTACCTTTTTCTGAAAAAGAGGCACTGATTGAATATACGGCCTATAGCAAAAATTTAATTTCTTACGATTCCCTTGAATCACATCTTAAGAAGTACCTCAAGAAAAAATTTGAAGAAAATCCCTTTGAAATCACTTATGTTGAAAAAGGTACTATTCCGATGAGCACCAAACAAACAAGTTATTCGGAAAGCGACAAAATAATCCCAATTGGCACAAAGGCAGGATGGACTAAACCGTCCACCGGATACACATTTTATCAAATCCAAACCAACTGCCAATTCATTGTAAAAAGGCTAGAGGAAAATAAGATTGACAAACTAATTATTAATAGAAAGCCTCGATTTAAGTTTTATGACAATGTATTACTAAATATTGCCCATAGATGGCCTGAAAAATTAAAATATGTATTCTTAAATATGTTTGGCTCTTCATCCTCGGATCTTATATTTCGATTCTTATCAGAAGAAACAACCTTTTGGGAAGAGTTGAAAATTTTAAGCAGACTAAAGTTTAGTATTTTTTTAAAAAGTCTATTTTATTATGAATCACATTGAGAAAATAGGAAAAATACTTGGAATAGGTGTAAGTCTACTATTTATACTATTTCCTTCTATTCCGGAGATTTATCAATGGATAATATTTGGTATTATTTTGGTCCTTGTAGGTATTCCACACGGAGGAATAGATCACCTTATTCATAATCCTACTATTAAAAAATCAGAGTTGTTCAATTTCATAATTAAATACTTATTTTTAATAGTGATTTATTCAATTATTTGGTTGTTTTCACCCAAAATAGCATTACTTATTTTCATATTAATGTCATCTTATCATTTTGGTCAATCACACTTCATCCAACGAATATTGCCCAAAAAATTCACTTCATTAAGTATATCTTTAAGAGGTTTATTTTTTCTTCTTATCATTTTATTGGGTAGTTGGGAAAGGACTAAAACCATTCTCTCCCCTGTCATTATTTTAGAATTAGACATAAATTATAGACTCGGAATTTTAATCTGTTTGGCACTAGTGTCAATTGGACTTCAGCTGGCCCAACGAGTGAAAATGACAGTATCTGATTTCTTGGAATATTTGGTATTGGCCCCTATCCTTTATTTCAGTCCTCTGTTTATAAGTTTTATAGTCTACTTTGGATTTTGGCATGCCTTACCCAGTATGCTGGAAGAATATCGGATGCTTCGTACATTTACTGCCTACAATTCGGTAAAAAAGTTTGTTGTTCAGCTTTTGCCTTTTTCCTTCATCAGCCTTTTTGGAATAGGTCTCATCCTGTTTTTTGCCCTAAGCTATTTGGATGAAAACGAGGTTTTCATGCTGTTTTTCGCCCTGGTCTCGCTTATTTCATTTCCACACATCCTTTACATGGATGCTTTCTTGAAGAAAAACTATCAGTATTGACCTGTACTTAGCATGACCAGATTACAAGCCGGTAGGACTTCAATTCCAGCCTCCTTTGCTTTTCTAAAAAATTCCGGATTCTCAGTGCCCGGATTAAAAATGATTCGTTTTGGCTTCAATCCGATCAGGTAATCCATCCATTCGGATTGATTGGCTGGACCTAAGTAAAGCGTGATGGTATGAATGTCTTTTAAAGGAGGCTTTGCTTTGAGATCAAGAATCTCCTCGCCAAAAAGGACGCCTTTTTTGATTCCTATCGGGATAAACTCCATTCCAAGATTGGCAAACTGCTGAGCCACCAAAAATGCATATCGATCGGGATTGGTAGTTGCGCCTACGATAAGCGTGCGTTTAGGACTCGACTCGACGATTTCCATAGTGTTTGTCTCGCTCAAAAGTGTCCATGTGGCGGTGCTTTTTACTTTCGTAAATATCTGCCAGCGTGATCATGATTCCTGTCTCCTCTACTTCGCCAAACTCATCATTCAGGGCTGTTCCGAAGGTGCGCATAGTAGGCGATAGATTCATATACGTATTGATCAGCGGAGGAATATTCTCACCAAGGGATCGGATTTTCCCATTGAGCAACTTGTAACCTTCTTTGTAATCCAACCCTTCGAAAGGATTACCTGAAGCGATTATATCGGTTTCGTAATCGAGTTTGAGCTGCGGTTTAGGTTTTACCAAACTTTCTGAATCCGGGAAATAATGATTCATAAAGTAAAGGAGCAAATCTCTTCCTTCCCGATTGTAATGAGGGTACATGGTCACTTTTCCGAAAAGGTACTTTACATCCGGATTGAGCAAAACTACCGCTCCAAGCCCATCCCAGAGGTTATCCAAACTGAAAATCCCTTTGCGATTATCCAAACTTGGCTGGTATTGAGGCTGAACAAACGATCTCCCCAATTCGAGTGTGTAGGGAATGTAGTCTTTGATGAATTTTTCGGAGAAATCGAAAAGATGGGTGGTGGAAAGATTAATCGAACCATCCGGCTCGATGGCGTTCTTGCACATGATCAAGCGATAGCCTGCCACGATCTCACTGTCCTCAGGATTCCAGGTGATCAACTGATCATAACATTTTTCACAGGTATCATTGTCATCTAAGTCCAATGGCATTCCCGTGCCTCCACCCGCTGCCCTGAAAGTTAATTCTCTAAGGCGTCCGATTTCCCTGACTACATTGGGTGCATTGTGGTAATTGACCAAATAGACCAGATTATCTCCATTATTGGTATGTCTCAAAAAGCGGTCTTGAGTTAATTCCGACTTTAACAATTCCCGATCTACCGGAGCTATGATTTCCTCCACCTTATGCATGTGTACTTCCCAGTTTATATACCTCTGATTTTACAAAATCAGCCCAATACGCTTCACTTTTAGATTCCTCAAAGTATTCAGCAGGAATTGGTTTTCCTATTCTGATTTCAATTTTTTTTCCTCGCTGACGATACATCTCATCCACCAACCAAAACATTTCGATGTTGGCCTTGACACCCAGTTTTTTCCTCCAATTAGACAGATTATAGAAAAACTCAGAATTTCGTCCCCCGATATGACAGGGCAACACGTCCAGACCATACTTTTTTGACTTGGCAATAAAGCTCTTTCGCCAAAGTAAATCTTTGATTACTCCATCTTGTTTCCTCGACACCAATCCTGCAGGAAAAATCAACACGGCATGTCCATTCGCATATACTTCTTCGATACGCTGATTTGCCTCCTTCGAATTCCTACCGTGCTTATTGACAGGTACAAAAATCGGTTCAAAGTTATCGAAGGTCATCAGCAGGTCATTGACCAGAAAACGGATATCAGGCCTTATTCTACCTATGGCATGCATAAATGCGATACCGTCCATTCCTCCCAAAGGATGATTGGAAGCCAAAATTACACCGCCTGTTTTTGGAATTTGCTCCTCTCCGATCAATTGGACATCCATTTCAAACTCTTGTATCAACGCATCGGCAAAAGCCAATCCTTTTTTCTCCAAATGCTTATTCAGCACCGAATTGAGCCAGCCCTCATGGGTGACACGTTTGATGTAGTTGAGCAAAAATCCAGGCATCCATTTCAAAAGGGATGGATTCTTGGAAGCAATAGCTTTTTCTATGTCTATAAATTTCTGAGCCATCGGGACCTTGGCAGGTAATATTTCCCAAGTCAGGAAATAGGATTTAAGGGTTGGTGATTGGTTCAAAAGTATAAAAAATCAAGATATTTTGACTAATAGCCAATCCTGACCTTCCATAGGACTGAAAACCAATTGACTTAATTTTGTGTACTAGAAAAAAAGACTCCATGAATCTCGTACTTACAGGAAGCACCTCAGGAATAGGTTGGGAAACACTCAAAGCGCTCATGCCGCATGCGAACAGGATTTTTCTGCCCGTCAGAAATGTTAAGAAGGCTGAGAAAATGATCCAGCACCTTTTTCAAAAGGAAAAAATCATCCTCATCCCCATAGATCTGAGTATCATGTCCGAAGTCAAACAAGGTGCAATCCAAATTCTCGAGCAATGCCAAGAAATCCACCTGCTCATCAACAATGCCGGGGGAATGTTTCCTGCGGGAAAGAAGACTTCTGAAGGAATCGATTTTACCTTTGCCACCAATCATCTTGGACACTTTTTGCTTACACTCGAACTCATGCCTGCATTAATCCAAGGCAAAGCCAAAATCATCCATGTCAGCTCCATAGCCCATCAAATTGCCACCAATCCTAGTAAAGATTTGGGCTTGCTTAAAAGTGCAAATACAGGTACTGCCTATGGAAAAGTAAAACTTTATAATATTCTGTTTTCCAATGAATTGAAAAACAGATTTGAAAGTAAAGGAATATCTAGCTATGCACTACATCCCGGCGCGGTAAAGACTGCCTTTGGCTCAGAAACTTCCCTGTGGGCAAAAGTGATCATCGAGGTGAGTAAGCTCATTTTTATCAGTCCAAAAGCAGGTGCACAAACCACTATTTTTCTTGCTACCACTCCGAAAAACCAGCTTCGAAACGGAGGATATTACATTCGCAAAAAACCAAAAACTCCAAGCACTTTGGCAAGAAATCAAAAGCTTTCTGCCACCCTTTGGAACTACAGTGAGGAACTACTTAAAAACATGGGATTGATGTAGATTTTGTCTTAAATAATTGAATGTCAAGGTTCAAATACTTTTGAACCATTAAGGGAATTAAAAAAATTAAGATTAACAATCGAACCTCTTAATTCCCTCAATTTCTTAATGGTTTTAAGACAAGGAGTCTACCATTTCAAATTCACCTCCTTGTAATGGTAAAAGCTCTTAGGTATTCAATGGTTCAAACCTTGAATCAACCCAAGGGAATTGCCTATTTTTGCCCCAATGAACGAAACCATCTTATCCCTTTGTCCTGGACCCTGGAGTGATTACGAACTGATCGATACCGGGGGATTTGAAAAATTGGAGCGCTTCGGCAAGTTTATCCTTAGCCGTCCCGAGCCCCAAGCTATCTGGGACAAAAGTCTGCCCGAATCGGAATGGAGAAAATTGGCTCATGCACACTTTGCCAAGGAAAAAAACAACCCGGAGAAAGGGCAATGGCAGCAGCTCAAATCCATGCCGCACAATTGGCAAATCGGCTACGAAAATGCGGATGGACTTTCTATTAAACTCAATCTCGCCCAAACTTCTTTCAAGCACATCGGACTTTTTCCCGAGCAGGCAGTCAATTGGGATTACCTATATCGAAAACTGAAAGCCTTTCCAGGACCAAAACCTAAAGTCCTCAATCTCTTTGGTTACACGGGGGCGGCGAGTATTGCAGCCAGAGCAGCAGGAGCAGATGTTTCTCACTTGGATTCTGTCAAGCAGGTGGTTACGTGGACTAAACACAACATGGAATCCTCCGGCTTGGATGGAATTCGCTGGATCGTGGACGATGCGATGAAGTTTATCAAGCGCGAAGCGCGTAGAGGTAATGTGTATCAGGCAATCATTCTCGATCCACCTGCGTATGGAAGAGGGCCCGAAGGGGAAAAATGGATTCTCGAAGAGCAAATCAATGACATGCTCAAAACCTGCAAAGAAATCCTTGATCCCAAAAATCACCTCCTTTTGCTCAATATGTATTCCTTGAGCTTCTCTTCGATCATCGCAGCCAATCTCATCCAGTCCAACTTTGGAGCAGTGAAAAATGCGGAACATGGAGAATTGTTTCTCCAGGAAAAGCAAGGCAAAAAGCTTCCTTTGGGCATTTTCTTCAGATTCTCCAGTTTTTGACCGAAAGTTAGACCATGAATAACCGACAGCTTTTCTTAGCGCATTTGGCTCAAACGACGGACTTTCCATTGATGATCGAGGTGGAAAAAGCCGAGGGGATCTACCTTTTTGGCCTAAATGGAGAAAAGTACATCGACCTGATCTCAGGAATTGGGGTGAGTAACGTGGGCCACCGCCACCCAAAGGTTTTGAGCGCAATTCAAAGTCAGCTTGACAAATACCTCCACCTCATGGTATATGGAGAATATGTGCAGACACCTCAGACTCTTTTAGCCAAAGCCCTTTCCGACACGCTTCCCTCCCAATTGGACAATGTCTATCTGGTCAATAGTGGTTCGGAAGCAGTTGAAGGTGCATTAAAATTGGCCAAACGCTACACCAACCGACGAGAAATCCTCTCCTGTGTCAATGCGTACCATGGAAGTAGCCACGGTTCCCTGAGTGTGGGAGGTAATGAGATTTTCAAACGGGCTTATCGGCCACTGCTTCCCGGGATTTCCCACATTTTTTATGGAAGCTATTCCGATTTGGAGAAAATCACAGATCAGACGGCAGCGATCATCATCGAAACCATCCAAGGAGAGGCTGGGATTCGAGTAGCTTGCCGGGAATATTTTCAGGCTTTACGAAAAAAGTGTAACGAAACCGGAACGCTCCTGATCCTCGATGAAATTCAGGCGGGATTTGGACGAACAGGGAAAATGTGGGCTTTTGAGCACTTTGACATTGTGCCGGATATCTTGGTTTGTGCCAAAGGAATGGGTGGGGGCATGCCGATCGGGGCATTTATCGCCAATCGGGAAGTGATGGGTGTATTTAAAAACAATCCACTTTTGGGCCATATCACCACTTTTGGAGGACATCCGGTTTCAGCAGCGGCATCCTTGGCCACGATTCAGATTCTTCAGGAAGAAAACCTTATTGACCAAGTTGAATCAAAAGCCAACCTGTTTAAATCCTTGTTGGTCCACCCTAAGATCAAAGCAATCCGAAACAAAGGCTTGATGATGGCGGTGGAGTTTGAATCTTTTGAAATCTTGAAAAAGATCATCGATCGGGCGATTGAGTTGGGTGTAATTACCGATTGGTTTTTGTTTTGCGATGACTCCATGCGGATTGCACCGCCATTGATCATCACTGAAGAGGAAATCAGAGAAGCCTGCGCAGTTATACTTCAAGCAATTGAGGAATCTTAAGCCAATCAATTATGGGAGAAAAAAAATGCCCTAACTGCGGAAAATGGTCCCAATGGAAGCAACAACTTCAAGATGTCTGCGAACACTGTGGAGAAGGACTCAGCATCAAGGAGCAAGAAAACATCAAACGAATTGAAGACCATATTCAGGCACGAGAGGAAAACTGGATGTTTTACATCAAAGAAACCGATCCCAAGTGGCTGGTAAACCTGAAGAAAACAGGGAATTTTTTCTACACCATTTTCATGGCGATTGTCAGTTTCATCCTTTGGTTGGTAGCTGCTTTTCCGGGATGAGTGTTTTCAAAAACCCTTATTTTTTCATTCCAATACTACTTTTCGCAGGAAATCAGGTACTGGAAAAAGGATTTAAAATCTTTATTCCGTGGGTTCACGCCTATTTGGATGATCTCCTAGCGCTACCAGTCATTCTTGGAATTACCCTGCAGATTTACCACTGGATTCATCCCAAGCGGGAAAAATTCAGATTTAAGAAAGAACACATCTTGGTGGCTTTTCTCTATGTTTCTTTGGTATTCGAAGGATTTTTGCCTTGGTATTCAGAGGTATACATTCGGGATCTTTGGGATATAATTTGCTATGGATTGGGCTCCCTGATTTTTTATTTCAAAATCAATACATGAACAATTTGAATATCCGCAATTTTACCACCAAGTAAGTCATCGGTTTTAAAGACTGCGGATATTCGTGGACTGACCACAGACGACAATCCAAATCACCTCTACCAAGACTTCAAACCTTATCTTATTCTGTCAAGGGTAGAAAAGCGGATAATCAGCATGAACAAAAAGGTAATCCAAGCTCTTTATCAGCTACTGCTACTTGACTTCACCCAAACCTTCATTTCCCAAGTCGTCAGTTTGCATTAACTTTCAGCAAAATCACCCCTAAATGAAAAAACTCGCAAGTGTTTTTGGCGCACTCCTATTTGTGATAGTGCTCGGAATTCTAGGCTTTATCGTATGGCAAACTCCAAGCTATAAAGGCGAATTACAGCTTTCTGGATTGGAAAAAGAAGTTGAAGTCTATTTTGACAACTATGGCGTGCCGCATATTTATGCCCAAACTGAGACCGATGCTTACCGTGCTTTGGGTTATGTCCACGCAAAAGAGCGCCTATTCCAGTTGGAAATGATGCGAAGGGTGGGTTCGGGGACCTTGGCAGAATTTCTTGGACCTGACCTACTGGAAATTGACCAGTTTTTTCATACGCTAGGCATACCCAAGCACGCTAAAGAAAGCACTGAAGCCTTTTTAGCACAGGGAGATACTCAATGGAAAAGAGCCGCTGATGCTTATGTCGCAGGAGTCAATGAGTTTATTGAAAAAGGACAACTTCCAGTTGAATACTTGCTGTTAGGCGAAAAACCCAGAGTATATACCTTGGAAGACATGCATTCCATCCTCGGCTATATGTCTTTCACCTTTGCCATGGGTTTGAAAACTGATCCTCTTGTAACCAAAATGGCCCGTGAGCTTGGTCCTGACTATTTGGCTTCACTTTCGGTTCAGACCCTTCCTGAGCACCATGTCATCCCCAATCATTATCCTGATTCTCTGAAAACGGAAAACCTGCTGGTGACTTCCGAGCTGACTGCTCTTTTGGAAAAGCTGCCCGTGCCCCTTTTGGAAGGATCCAATGCTTGGGTGATCTCTGGAAGCAGAACAAAGTCTGGTCAGGTGCTTTTCAATAATGACACGCACATTGGTTTCAGCTCACCATCAGTTTGGTTTGAGGCGCATCTGGAATATCCGGGTTTCAGCTTTTATGGAAATCATTTGGCAGGAATTCCCTTTGGTCTGGTTGGGCACAGCCGCCATCATAGTGTAGGATTGACCATGTTTGAAAATGACGATCAGGACTTTTTTGAAGAAAAACTCAATCCGTCTAATCCCAATGAAATCTTGATTGGAAAGCAAGCTTTCCCGATCACTTCGCGAAAAGAAATCATCCAAGTAAAAGACCAAGAACCAGTGGAATTTGAAGTTCGTGAAACTGTCCACGGTCCCATCATGAATCCGGTCGTGAAAGAAATTGCGGCTTTGACTCAAAATCCAGTTTCCTCCTGGTGGGTATATATCCTGGAGCCTTCCAAGGCCATGGAAGCACTATATCAGATCAATCACGCCGAAACCATGCAGCAGGTCGCAGATGCAGCGGCATTGATCCATGCGCCAGGCTTGAATATCATGTACGGGGATAAAGCCGGAAATATCGCCTGGTGGGCAGCCGCCAAACTTCCGATTCGGGCGGAAAAAGTGCATTCGAAAATCTTTGCCGATGGTTCTGATCCAGATTCACAACCCAAAGGCTGGTATCCTTTTACCGAAAACCCACAAAGCATCAACCCTGCGTCAGGATTTGTGGCCTCTGCTAATAACCAGCCCGACACCACTCGAAGCGGGATCTTCTTCCCTGGCTATTACTACCCCGGAGAGCGCTGGAATCGAATCGCTAAAACGATCACTTCTCGGGAAGACTGGGATCTGGAATCGATTCAAGACCTTCAATTAGAATCACTCAATGAACTCGCTCCTCAAAACGCCAAGTTTTTGATTTCTCAAATCGATCGAAGGCAGTTTGATGGGAATTCAGAACTATTGGACGACTTGGCAAATTGGGATGGAACGCATCAAGTAAACCTTTCTGCACCGACACTTTACTATAAGTGGCTTTAACACACCCTGCGTTTGGCGATGGAGGATGAGTTGGGAAATGAAAGCTTTGAAGCCTATCTACAAACTTTCATGATGATCCGAAGTACCCGACATTTCTTAACCCATGAGGAAAACAGATGGTGGGACAATCGATCCACTGATCCCTTGGAATCCCGATCTGAAATCATTTCAGAAGCACTGAAAATCAGTTTGGAAGAATTGACCAAGCAGTTTGGGGATAACTCCAACGATTGGGAATGGGAAAAAGCGGTGACCATCGAGCATCCGCATCCACTCGGTGCGCAGAAGCCTTTGGACAAACTCTTCAACGTGCGAACAGAGGCCGTGGAAGCCAATGAAGAAGCAGTTAACAAACTGGCTTTCAAGCTAAATGGAGAAGGAATCTACAAAGTCACTTCCGGACCAGCAATGCGGATTATTCTGGACTTTGCCGATGTGGAAGGTTCCGTCTCCGTACTACCAACCGGCAATAGCGGTAACCGATTCAGCAAGCATTATGCTGATCAAAAAGAGCTATATGTCAAAGGTAAATACCGACCACAGCTGATGAATGAGGAGACGATCAAGGAGAAGTCAAAGAATAAACTGGTTCTTTTACCATAAAAATAAATTGATGTCCTCATTTATACAGGAAGAATTAGGAAAGCAATTCGGTGCCGGATTGGATATGTTGTCTGACTCAATCGGCACCTGTCCGGATGCTATTTGGCAGTCAGATGGGAGATTTTCGAAAATGGCTTACCATACCTTGTTTTTCCTTGATTATTACTTGACCAAAGAACCGGTTGGCTTTTCACCGCCTTCCCACTTCAGTTACTCTGAATTTGAAGAAGAACCAGAATTAGTCATTTTCTCAAAAGCTGAACTTCTCCACTATCTAAATAATTGCAGATCCAAAGCCAGAGATTTCGTCTTCTCGCTTGATGAAGCCCAACTTGAGAAAAGATGGATCAATGAATCCCGGACCATGAATTTCTCCATGCTTGAGATTTTGCTTTATAACCTAAGGCATGTCCAACATCATGTGGGCCAAATAAATCTTTTGCTTCGACAAGTGACCCTCCAAGCTCCAGAATGGATTTACAGAGCTGAAGTTTGAAAACTCCTAAGCGCATTTCAGAGTTGACGTAAGAAATTCCAAGAGATGAAAAGTAAAGCCAAAAAAGAATATCCCATTCAAAAAACTAGCGACGAGTGGCAAGAAATCCTTGATCCCCACTCCTATCATGTGTTGAGAGAAAAGGGAACGGAGCGTCCTTTTACAGGGCAATATTACCTGAACAAGGACACAGGCATCTACGAATGTAGAGCCTGTGGGAATGAGATTTTTCACTCCTCCAAAAAGTATGATAGCGGTTGCGGTTGGCCAAGTTTTACTGAACCGATACGTCCCGATGCCATCGACGTGCAGATGGACTACAGCCACTTCATGATCCGTGAAGAAATCCTCTGCTCCAACTGTGGTGGGCACTTGGGACATCGGTTCCCGGATGGTCCGAAAGATCAGGGCGGCATCAGGTACTGCATCAATTCGGTGAGTATGGACTTTAAAAAGGGAGAAAAATAAAGGCCTGATCACCTTTTTCAAGTTCTCAGAACTACCTTATTTCTAACCCAAACATTTTCAATTTTCAAGACCAATTTCAACTAAGCACAATGAATAAATAGGTGACTTTTTTCGGTAGGCAGGCATTAATTGTATATTTTGAAAAAGATAATGACCTGCCATGTACCGAACCCTGTTTTCTTTCCTGCTGCTATTGGCTTGTACCAAATTTACCTTTGCTCAAAGCGATAAAATTCCGGTAGGCCATATCCAAACTCCCCTAGGTGAGATCTGGATTGAACTCGATGACCGAACACCAAAACACAAAAAAAGCTTTATCCAACTCGCTGAGGCCGGCTATTGGGATTCATTGACTTTCAATCGAGTGATCCCAAACTTTGTTGCGCAAGGTGGATGTCCCGATACACCGGAAGGATTTAACGATCCGGAATATTTGATGGAGCCTGAATTTCATCCGGACCTCACGCACAGCTATGGCGCAGTAGGCGCAGGCAGGGACGACAATCCCGGTAAACTTTCGGCTAGGTGTCAGTTTTACATCATCCAAAATCCAAAAGGTGAACATCGCTTGGACGGTGATTATACCGTCTTTGGAAAAGTGATCAAAGGAATGGATGTAGTGGATAAAATTGTAAAAGTGAACCGAGATCAAAAGGATGAACCCCTTTCTCCTATTTCACTTCAAGTGGATATCCGATACCTGACCCACAAAGAAATAACCCAACTCTTGACCCAATAAAATCATGACCTCTCCGATCCGAATTCTCATTGTAGGCTGTGGAAATATGGGAGCTTCCCATGCCACTGCTTACCATCACATGCCTGAATTTGAAATATGCGGACTTGTGGCTCGTGGTGATTCCAAAGTCAGACTCAATAAAAACCTGGGAGCTGATTATCCCCTTTATGAGGACTATGGACAAGCACTGAGAGAAACAAAACCTGACGCAGTCTGTATATCGACCTATCCCGACACTCACGAGCAATTTGCCCTGATGGCTTTGGATGCAGGATGCCATATATTCATCGAAAAACCACTGGCAGACACGGTGGCAGGCTGTGAAAAAATCATTGCCAAAGCGAAAGAAACCGGAAAAAAAGTGGTGGTGGGCTATATCCTGAGACATCACCCTTCTTGGATGCGATTTATAGAGGAGGCTCAAAAGCTTGGAAAACCGCTGGTCATGCGCATGAACCTCAATCAGCAAAGCCATGGTTTCATGTGGGATGTGCACCGCAACTTGATGAAATCACTCAGTCCGATCGTCGATTGTGGGGTACACTACATCGATGTCATGTGCCAAATGACCCGCTCCAAACCCGTTTGGGTGTCAGCTATCGGGGCAAGACTCACCGAAGACATTTCCACGGACAATTACAATTACGGCCAATTACAAATTCGTTTTGAGGATGGATCTGTAGGCTGGTATGAGGCAGGTTGGGGCCCCATGGTCAGTGAGACTGCTTTTTTTGTCAAGGATGTGTTTGGTCCAAAAGGGGCAGTATCTATCGTAGCAAAAGACGCGGGGGCTTCCGGCAAATCCGATGATGTGGATTCTCATACCAAAACCGAATCCATTAAAGTCCATCATGCTGAACTGAACTCCAAGAATGAATTTGTCAAGCCTGACCAATGGATAGACATGACCGACGAACCCAACCATCAGCAACTTTGCGACCGAGAGCAGGCTTATTTTCTCAAAGCCATTCAGGAAAACCTCGACCTGACCGATCATCTGGCTGACGCACTTAACAGCTTGAAAATTGCATTTGCCTGCGACGAATCTGTCAAAACCGGTGAGGTCGTGCGGCTGTAGATTTACACCATGCGACAATTCATAGGGATTACCTTAGCCAAACCCTACCTTTAAACTTTTTATATCCACAGACCTAATCAGCCAACTATCTCAAATGAAGGATCAAGCAAATCTCCATTACAGTCGAACTACTCCGAGTAGTTTCGATTCTGTTTTTCGCAGAATGGCGGCGGCTTCCAAGATAGGATATTGGATAAGTGACCCCTATTTGTCAGACCTGTTTTGGTCAGACATCTTATTCCAACTTTTGGGTTTGATTCCAGCTGAAAAACCAAGCTTTGAAAAACTCCAATCTATTCTTGAACCCTCTAGCCAAGATCTTTTCAAAACTCGATTAACAGCCTTGAAAGAGGAGGGCGTTTCATTTTCAGTACCCCTCCTGGTTACACTTCCATCAGGCGAAAAACGCAGCTTGAGTTTAGATGCTTGGGCTGATCGGGACTCTTCGGGAGCGATCATTCAACTTGCCGGAATCGTCAAAGAACAAACCGGAATCCTGGAGGAAAAAATCGAGCTATTGCTCAATCATTCCCATGAAACAATCTGGTGTGTGGATAAAAATCTCTGCCTAATCAAGGGGAATGAAAACTTTCACAAAACCTTTGGATGGGAAAAAGGAAAAACCCTACGGGTGGGGGATTATATTCTGGATGAAAAAAATATGTCTCCGGAAGAAATCAAATTCTGGAAACCCAATTTCGAAAAGGCACTGCGTGGAGAAGAATCCTCTTGGGTAATCAAGCGATTTTTCAATGGGAAAAATGGTTTTTTCCAAATCAGAATCGTGCCTATCAAAGATTCTGACAAAATAGTAGCTCTGGCATGTTATGCCGATGATGTCACCAACCGAATCGAAGAAGAGCTCAAAACCAAGGAACTGGTAGAGAAATTGAATCTCTCGCAGAAGATTGCAAAGATTGGCTACTGGGAATTTGACACGATTACCGAAGAGATTTTTTGGACAGATGAAGTATTTCAAATTTGGGGACTGGAAAAGGGATCTTTGATTCCAAATTTTCAACAGTTCATCCAGTCATTTCATCCGGATGACATTCAAGATTTCCTTCCCAAGCATTATGCAGCTTTGAGAGGAGAAGCCCCATTGGATGCAGTACATCGGATAATTACTTCTGATGGTAAAGTAAAATATGTCCATGAAAAAGGCTGGCTGGAAAAAAACAGTCTGGCTGGAAAAGACATTTTCAAGGGGACAGTTCAGGATATCTCTTATGAGAAAGAAATCGAAAAGCGGTTAAAGGAAAGAAACTCATTTATCGAATCGACCCTGATCAATCTCCCGATGGGAATCGCAGTGAGCAGTCTTTCAACAGGGCAAACTACTTTCATTAATCCTGCATTTTCTAAAGCTTATGGATGGCCCGAAGATGAACTTCGAGATGTAGATGCCTTTTTTCAAAAAATATATCCTGATCCGGAATTTAGGAAACAGATTTCTGAAAGAATCATGAAGGACATTCAATCAGGTAATCCTGACCAAATGTACTGGAATGATATTCCAATTACCACTCAAACTGGAGAAACTCGGTACGTATCCGCTAAAAACATCCTATTGCATGAGCTGGATTTGATGATTTCCACTGTTCAGGATGTTACAGACCGGTTTGAAGCAGAGCAAGCGCTTAAAACCAGCAATGAACGATTTCTTCTGGCCACTCAAGCAGTTTCGGATGCTATTTGGGATTGGGATGTCAGCACCAAAACTATTTTATGGGGACCGGGATTCTACCGTTTGTTCGGATACCCGGAAGACCTCACCGAAGTTTCCACTACTTTTTGGGATTCAAAAGTCCATCCTGATGATCTAGAACAAATAAACAAACTGCTGGAAGCAACCAAAAAAGATTCCCTCCAGTCCAAATGGTCTGGAGAATACCGCTTCCAGAAAGCAGATGGATCCTACGCTCATGTCAAAGAGACAGCTGTAATCATACGCGACTCCTCCGGGAAACCTATACGAATGGTTGGGGCACTGCAGGATGTGACTGAAGAGAAAGAAAATCAACTTCTGATCTCGCAAAAAACCAAGTACATCGAGACCACCGCTGAAATCATCGAGCTGTTTTTGGAAACAGATGATTGGGAAAGCCAAGTGCCCAACATGCTAAAGATGATGGGAGAAACAGTGGGTACTGACCGTGCTTACATCATTCAGATGTATGAAAAAGAGGGTAAGAAATTTGGTGATTTGACTCATGAGTGGGCCAATGAATTCACCCCATCTTTTATAGAAGAACCAGAATTCAGGGAGATTCCCGCCGATGCACATCCGGAGATTTATGAAAAAGCTAAGCAGCGAAAACCCTTTGTAGTCCATACCAGAGAGGCACTCCCTGCAACCAAAAGAATCTTGGAAGCTCAGGGGATCAAGTCGATTCTGAATATTCCGATCATCCAAGACAATGAGCTATTTGGCTATTTGGGATTTGACAGCTGCCAAGAAGAGCATAATTGGACAGAGGATGAAAAGAACTTTATCCAAACGGTTGCTACCAACTTATCCTTTGCCATCGGCAGAAAGAAACAATTGGATCAGATCCAGGAAGCATTCGAAAACCATAATGCTCTTCTGGAAAGTATTGGAGATTCTTTTTATGCTTTTGACAAGGAATACAAGGTCACCTACTGGAATCCAACAGTAGAGAAACTAACGGGGGTGAAGCGGGAAGAGATCCTTGGCAAAAGCATTTGGGATTTTATTCCCGAGGTGAACGAAGAGTTTGTAGAAGCCTACAAAATTGCACTGGACGATAAAAAGAAAGTCAACTTTGAGACTTATGATCCTTGGGTAAATGCCTGGCTGGAAGTAACCATCTATCCTACGCACCAGGGCGTTTCTGTCGTAATTCGGGATATTTCTTCCAAAAAAGCATCAGAACAGCAAATTCAAGAATTCAATGAACGCTTCTCTCTCATTACCAAGGCTTCTCATGACGCTATTTGGGATTGGAATATCCTGACAGGTGAGCACTATTGGGGAGAAGGCTTCAATATGATCTTCGATGAAGAGGTAGCAGGAGTTCACATGGACCATAATCGATGGAAAAACCGAATCCATCCGGAGGATCGGGAGAGAATATCCCAACTATTGCTTGATATTCTGAGTGATCCAAATAGAAATTCATTTGAAGCAGAGTATAGATTTATCAAAACAAACGGAACAGAAATCTATCTGGTAGATAAAGGCACCGTAGTGAGAGATATGAATGGAAAACCTACCCGAATGGTCGGTGCCATTCAAAATATCACTCGAAGAAAAGCCTACGAGCAATCACTCAAAATCCTCAATACCGAACTCGCCAAATCCATCCGAGATCTGGAAATCTCCAATAAAGAACTGGAGCAGTTCGCTTTTGTGGCCTCCCATGACCTTCAGGAGCCACTCCGGATGATCACAAGTTTTCTCACTCTGATCGAAAAGCGCTATGCAGATACCATCGATGAGCGAGGGCAGCAATACATTCGCTTTGCGGTAGACGGCGCTAAACGAATGCGGGAGATCATCTTGGATTTGTTGGAATTTTCCAGAATTGGGAATGTCACCGAGGAGAAGAAATTGGTGAGTGCTGCAGACCTTGTTAATGAGGTTTTGATCGTACACAAGAAGACCATCCGTGAAAAACAGGCGGTAGTTCATGTCGCCGAACTTCCTGAAATTCTGTGCCACCCAAATTCCATCATGCAGGTATTTCAAAATTTGATTTCCAATGCACTCAAATACCATGAAGGGAATCATCGACCAGAAATTTCGATTGAATGCTTGGAGAAAAAAGACAGTTGGCAGTTTAGCGTCAGTGATAATGGAATCGGGATTGAAAAAGAATATTTGGAAAAAATATTTGTGATTTTTCAACGCCTGCATCAAAAAGAACAATACTCGGGTACAGGTATCGGCCTCGCGATATGTAAAAAGATCGTGGAGTTTCACGGAGGCAAAATCTGGGCACAATCAGAAGTTGGCAAAGGCAGTACATTTTTCTTCACAGTTAAAAAACAATGAAGATGAACCTGTCAAAATTGAAAGATTCAGTTTTGGATTTTCTGTCTGCCTATCCAAAAATCACAGGACTGGGAGTCTTTTTGGGAGTCTTATCACTCTCGCTTTACCTTTCCTATACAGAATACCAAGTCCGCATCTCCAATGAAGAACAGCGGGTCAAAGCTCGACTCAACGAACTTCAAAACTCAGTTTTGTTTTCCATAAGAGATGGTATTTCCGCCACAAAAACCCTCGGATACCTCGCGCAGAATTTAAATGTGGTCGAAAATTTTGATTCGATTGGAAGGCAATTGATCGAAAATAACCCCCACATCGACGCCATTCAATACCTCGATTCAGCCACAATAGTCGCTGTTTTTCCTTTGGAAGGAAATGAACCTGCTATCGGCTACAACATTGCCGAGGATCAATTAAGAAAAGATGAAATTGAAGAAGCTTTTCGCAGAAAAGAAACTTATTTCTCAGGACCTTTAAATCTAAGGCAAGGTGGAGTCGGAATCGTGGGAAGATACCCGATCCTCAAAAAGTCAGGGGAATTGCAGGGGTTTTCCGCCGCAATCATCCGGTTGGAAACACTTATCCAAAATGCCGGATTGATCAATTCTGAAGAAAATCCCATTGCCATTCAATTTTCAAAAGTCGATTTAAAGACTGGAATTCTTACCCCATTTTTACCCGAACCGGGAAAATCGGCTTACACAGGATCCAAAGCGAGCTTACTCATTCCTGAAGGTAATTGGGAATTATCAGTCCAGCTCAAAGAGAGTCGAGCCTTAATAGAAACACTACCCGGAATCATTCTGAGGTGTATTTCTGCGTTATTCTTTGGGATAATTGCCTGGAGTTTTGCATTGATTCCTAGCGTACTCCGCAAAAAAGTAGCCGACCAATCCAAAGACCTTCAGTTAGCCAATGAGCGTTTTGAGTTAGCAACAAAGGCGACCTCTGATATCATTTGGGATTGGGACCTGACCAGCAATCGTACTTTTCGATCAAGTAATTTCTTTCAGATATTCGGTTACACCCAAGACCAAAACTTAGGCAATAATGACTTTTGGGACAGCATCATACATCCAGAGGATGTAGACCTGGTAAGGAGCAATCTCAAGGAAGCATTGATCGGCTCAGGATCTTATTGGTCACAGGAGTTTAGGGTCAAAAAACAATCAGGAAGCTATTCCTATGTCTTGGATAAAGGATACATCATCCGAGACCCATCAGGAAAAGCCATCCGGATGATCGGTGCCACTCAGGATATCACAGACAGAAAACTTGCAGAACTGGAGATCATCCATACCAATGCCAAACTCACCTCTGCCAATGAAGAGCTAAAGGCATTTGCAGCCCTTGCTTCCCATGACTTGCGCGAACCGCTACGAATGATCAGTTCATTCATGGACTTGCTGGATAAGCGCTATGGGCAAAATTTGGATGACAAGGCCAAACAATACATTCACTACGCCAAAGATGGGGCAAAACGGCTCACACTGATGATCAATGACCTTCTGGATTATTCCAAGGCAGGTTTTGACCTCAGTCAATTGGAAAAAGTTGACCTCATGGAATTGATCCGGGAAGTAGTTGAGCTAAAATCAGATATCGTGAGAAGCACACACGCCACGATCACCTACGAAAACCTACCTCAGGTAATGGGAATAAAAGTTCCCCTGAAGACCCTATTTCAAAACCTGATTGGAAATGCCCTCAAGTACCGATCTATCGAAAGACATCCGGAAATCATCATCCGATCAGAAGAAAGCAAAGACTTCTGGAAATTCAGTATTGAGGACAATGGAATCGGAATTGAATCTGGATCCTTGGAAGATATTTTTGGAATTATGAAACGACTTCATTCCTCCGAAAAATATCCGGGTACAGGAATGGGATTGGCTACCTGTCGAAAAATCGTCAGCCAATTCCATGGGAAAATCTGGGCAGAGTCTACCCCTGGACAAGGAAGTAAAATGATATTTACCTTAAAAAAATTATGAGTCAGCACCCTTTTAAAATCCTTTTGGTGGAAGATAATCTTGGAGATATTTTACTCACCGAGGAGGCACTTCGTGAATGTAAATTTCCGACTGAATTAATCGTAAAAAAGGATGGAAATGAGGCACTTATATATCTGATTCGACAACAGAAAAAAGATCCATCCGAACTCCCCAACCTCATCCTTCTGGATATCAACCTGCCCAAAAAAAATGGGCATGAAGTACTCGAAAGCGTCAAGAATCACCCAGATTTAAAACATATTCCAATAATCATCCTGACTACCTCTTCATCAGAATGGGATATTTTGCAAGCCTACCGCGAACACTGTAATTCTTACATAGTTAAACCGGTGGACGCGCAGGAATTTTTCAAAATCACTTCTGTCCTGGAAGATTTTTGGATACATACTGCGTCCATTCCCAACAAAAAATCATCTTCGTGAACAGCACAATTCAACCGTATCGTTTTTTATTGATTGAGGATAATTTTGGTGACTTTTTTCTCATCGAAGAATATCTAAGTGAACATTTTAAAAATCAGGATCTGATTCATGTATCCACTTTTTTGGAAGCCAAATCAGTGCTCGATCAGGAAAAGGTATTTGATGTAATTCTTTTGGATCTTTCTCTTCCTGATCACTCAGGGGAACAGTTGATCGTGGAGATCATCCAACTGGCTGGTGAAACTCCCGTAATCGCCTTGACTGGGTTCACCGACCTGGAATTCAGCGTCAAATCACTTTCACTAGGGATTTCAGATTACTTGTTGAAAGATGACATCTCTGCCGGGTTGCTATACAAAACCTTGATCTATGCCATCGAGCGAAAAAAGTTTATCGAAGAACTTCAAAAATCAGAGCGGAAATACAGCAACCTTTTCCATCTCAGTCCACTTCCCATGTTTGTATGTGACCGTTCTACCTTTGATATTCTTGATGTAAACGAAGCTGCGATCGGGCATTATGGACTTTCCAAAGACGAGTTTATCGAATTGGGATTTCTTGACCTTTTTGTGGATGAGCCACCTATTTTGCAAAATGAAACATTGGAGGGAAAATTTTGTGACCGGTCTTCAGTAGCCAAACATGTGAAAAAAGGGGGAGAAATCTTTGAAGTCGAGCTGGAGTCTTCCATGATTCAATACAATGAAGTGAGTGCCTGCCTGATTTTGATCAATGATGTGACTGAGAAAAACCAACATCTTGCCACCATAGAAAAGCAAAACGCAGCATTTTTGGAAATTGCTTGGATTCAATCACATGTCGTAAGGGCACCCCTTGCCCGACTAATGGGCCTGGTGAATCTTTTGATCGAAGAAGAAAAAATCCAAGATGAAGAGTCTGTAGGATTTTTACAGCTTATCCAGAAATCGGCCGAAGAACTCGACCAAATTGTGAGAGAGATCAGTAAAAAGACTGAATCCATTACCAGACCTGAGCTCTGAAATACAAGGGGAATTAGAAATATCAAACCTAATTACATTGATTATCAACTCGCCTAAAAGTATTTTTTAATTCACTTAGCTAAAAAATTGATTTGGGATAGTTTGTTTTCGTATTTTGAAAATCAAGTTTTCAAACCCGAAATCAAATCATGACCGGAAAAACCGTTCTAATCACAGGTGGGGCCAGCGGCATTGGACTTGCCATGGTTAAAAAATTCGCCTCAGAAGGCTGCATCGTATTTTTCATCGATACCAATCATCAGGAAGGTACCAAAGTCCAATTGGAAGAGCACGAAAAAGGCTATCGTGTAAAATTTTTGGAAGGCAGCATCACGGATTACAGCCAATTGGAAAAGTTGATTCATTCGATTCCCGGCAAATTGGACGTATTAATCAACAATGCCGGGATTTCTCACATCGGAAAAGTTGAAAACACCACAGAAGAGGATTTTGATCGGGTATACCAAGTCAATGTCAAGGGCATGTTTAATAGCATCAAAGCTGCCCTTCCCAAATTGAAAGAAAACGGAGGAGGTTCCATCCTCAATATGTGTTCGGTGGCTGCAACCATCGGGATTCCGGATCGATTTGCCTACTCCATGACCAAAGGTGCGGCCCTCTCAATGACCTTGAGTGTGGCTAGGGACTACGTGGCTGACGGAATTCGTTGCAATTGTCTCTCTCCGGGAAGGGTACATACGCCATTTGTAGATGGGTTTTTGGCAAAAAATTATCCGGGCCAAGAAAAGGAGATGTTTGCCAAACTTGCTGCTACCCAACCTGTCGGAAGAATGGGAACACCTGAGGAAATCGCTGAATTGGCTTTTTTCATCAGTTCAGATGCTGGAAGTTTCATCACTGGAGCAAACTTCAACATTGACGGAGGTTTTATGGGCCTCAAAATGTAAGTCATTTTAATTCAATATTAATTCAAACCTAAAAGACCTATAAACAATGAAATTGATACGATTTGGTGCCGAAGGCGCTGAAAAACCGGGAATCCAAGACCACACAGGAAGATATCTGGATTGTTCTGCCTTTGGAGAGGATTGGAATGAATCTTTTCTGGGTTCAGATGGACTCCATAGACTGGCCGAGTGGCTCAAAGTGAATCAGGATTCCCTTCCGGAAGTACCTGCAAGTGCCCGCATCGGATCACCCGTTGCCAGACCTTCCAAGATCATCTGCATTGGTTTGAACTACCGAAAACACGCCGAGGAAGCAGGAATGGCTGTTCCTGAGATCCCAATCATTTTTATGAAAGCCAGCTCCTCACTATGTGGACCATTTGATCCGATCTATATTCCGAGAAACTCCGTGCAGACAGACTGGGAAGTGGAACTAGCGGTGGTCATTGGCAAGCGAGCCAAGTACGTCAATAAAGAGGATGCATTTGACTACATCGCAGGATACTGCCTTCACAACGACGTGAGCGAACGAGATTTTCAACTACGCCATGGGGGCCAATGGGTGAAAGGCAAGAGTGCAGATCACTTTGCGCCACTGGGTCCCTTTCTGGTGACCAAAGATGAGATAGCAGATCCTCATCAGCTTAGACTTTGGCTAAAACTCAACGGGGAAATGCTACAAGACAGCAATACGTCTGACTTGATTTTTGACATTCCGACTTTGATCGAACACCTCAGTCAATACATGACTCTTCTACCGGGTGATGTCATCTCCACAGGTACTCCGGCTGGTGTAGGGATGGGGCTAAAACCATCTCCCCGATATTTGAAACACGGAGATACCGTGGAATTGGGAATCGAAGGCCTGGGGATTAGCCGTCAAGTTGCCGTAAACGATCCTGAAGCATGATGATAGACAGCCATCAGCATTTTTGGAATTATGATCCCAAGAGGCAGGAATGGATCAGTGAGGAAATGAGCCGAATTCGGAAAAATTTCACTCCTGGGGATCTATATCCTCTTCTTCAAGACGCCAAGCTGGATGGTTGCGTAGCCGTACAGGCCGATGAGAGCCTCAGGGAGACTGATTTCCTTTTGGATCTATCCGCTCAACACGAATGGATTTTAGGTGTAGTAGGATGGGCAGATTTGGGAAAAGACGACTTGGACCAGGTGCTAGATCACTATGCCTCTCAGGAAAAATTGGTGGGATTTCGGGAAGTCCTTCAAGCCAAAGACCCTAGGTATATGCTCCGGGAGGAGTTTGTCAGAGGCATGCATAAACTCAAAGAACGAGATTTTTCCTACGACCTTTTGCTTTTTCCTCAGCATTTGGATTCAGCTCTGGATCTTGTGAAAAAATGCCCGGAACAGCGCATGGTCATCGACCACTTGGCAAAACCACTGATCAAAGACGGGGAATGGAAAGAGTGGAAAAAGAAAATGTCCCCGTTGGCAGAGCGTGAACTTATCTATTGTAAACTGTCCGGGATGGTGACTGAAGCCGACTGGAAAAAATGGAAAACAGAAGACCTTCTACCCTACTTGGAAATCGTCCTCGAACTCTTCGGTCCGGAGCGACTCATGTACGGCAGTGACTGGCCCGTTTGCTTGCTGGCGGGAGAATACGAGCAGGTTTACCGCGTAGTAGATGACTTTACCAGTCAACTTTCACCTTCAGAAAAAGACCGAATCATGGGGGAAACTGCGATCGAGTTTTATAAGATCTAATCTGATGAATAGTAGAACAAAAACTCACATCCTATTGAAATATTGAACTTTATAATTTAAATCAGGAATTCAACTTTAAAAACGTTTGGACTCAGCCAAAGTGAAAACTGTGACTGAACACTGAACACTACTTATTGATCACCACTTTCCTTTTACTAACCTCTGCCTACCTCTATGAACCTTCACCTACAAGACAAAGTCATCCTTATCTCCGGCGGTGCAAAAGGAATTGGAGGGGCGATTACTCGAGGCCTTATTGAAGAAGGAGCTATTCCGGTGATTATTGATCCTTCTGAAAAAGAAGGAAATGAACTGATTGCACTGGCTAAAGGAAAAGTACTGCATCTTCCTTGGAGGCTTTTCTCAGCAGCCGATTGCCAAAAAGTAATTGAAGAAGCAATCAGATGTTTTGGAAGAATTGATGGCGTAGTCAATAATGCCGGAGTTAATGATGGCGTAGGTTTGGAGCATGGAAGTCCAGAAGCTTTTGCAAATTCCATCGCCAATAACTTACACCACTATTATTCTTTGGTTCATTTTGCTTTACCGGAATTGAAAAAAAACAAAGGTTCGATAGTCAATATTTCCTCCAAAACTGCCGTCACAGGACAAGGGGGCACATCCGGCTATGTGGCTGCCAAAGGCGCCCAACTCGCCCTCACCCGAGAGTGGGCTGTCGAGCTTCTCCCTTACCAAATCCGTGTCAATGCAATCCTACCCGCTGAAGTGTACACCCCTATGTATGAAAGTTGGATTCAATCTTTTGCCAATCCAGAAGAAAAACTGGCCGAAATCAGCAAGCGAATTCCGCTTGGAAAACGGATGACCAAACCTGAAGAAATTGCCTCCATGGCCATCTTTCTTCTTTCAGAAAAAGCCGCTCACATCACCGGACAGCATCTCTATGTCGACGGTGGCTATACCCATCTTGACCGATCCCTATGAACCAAAAACCTGCACTCGTACCCAAAAGCCTCCTCCTCCCCTTTATTCTAATCACCTCACTTTTTGCGCTTTGGGGATTTGCCAACGACATTACCAATCCCATGGTAGCCGCTTTCAAGCGGGTCCTGGAGCTCAATAACACTCAGGCCTCTTGGGTGCAATTGGCCTTTTATGGAGGTTACTTTACCATGGCTTTGCCTGCGGCATTTTTCATTAAAAAATACTCTTACAAAACAGGGGTATTGCTGGGATTAGGACTTTACGCATTAGGCGCTGTTCTTTTTTATCCGGCAGCAGCTTGGGAGAGTTATGGATTCTTTCTGGCAGCCCTATACATTTTGACCTTCGGATTGGCTTTTTTGGAGACCACCGCCAATCCTTATATTCTATCGATGGGGCCTGAAGCCACCGCTACGCAACGGTTAAATCTCGCCCAAGCTTTCAATCCCATGGGAGCATTGGCTGGTCTATTTGTGGCAAAAACATTTATCCTTAATTCACTCCAGAGCAACAATACCGATGAAAATGGTCAGTTGCTCTATGACACTCTGGATGCTGCCTCTAAGGCTTTGGTAAAAAGCAATGATTTGATGGTGATCCGAAATCCCTATGTGATTTTAGGCTTGTTCGTATTGGCGATTCTTGTTGTTATTTCCTTGGTCAAAATGCCTGAAAACAAAGATTCACACGGCAAAGTAGATTTTGGTCCTACTATGAAGAGGCTAGTAAAAAACAGAAACTTTGTAGAAGGCACGCTGGCACAGATGTTTTATGTCGGTGCACAGATTATGGTCTGGACCTACATCTATCAGTATGCTGAGTCTATTGGGATCACTACCTACCATGCGGTAAACTATGCTTACGCATCTTTGGGAGTCTTTTTGGTGGGGCGTTGGGTTTGCACCGCATTACTGAGAGTGATGCCCGCTGCCAAGCTTCTTTCCGGCTTTTCGATTTTAGCTATGGCATTTACGCTTGGCGCCATTTTTCTTCCCGGTATGACAGGTTTATACAGTTTGGTTGGAATCAGCTTTGCGATGTCCCTGATGTTTCCAACCATCTATGGAATTGCGCTGGAAGGCCTTGGAGAGGATTCCAAATTTGCGGCAGCGTTCTTGGTAATGGCTATAGTGGGAGGAGCCATCATGCCCACCCTTCAGGGAATGGTATTGGACTTAGGAGGTACCGGCTACACCGATGTGATCATTTTGGGAGTTCCTGAGGTAAATTTCTCTTTTGCTTTGCCGTTGATTTGCTTTCTGATGGTTTGGCTCTTTGCGATAAGGGTGAAAAAGTTGGGAAGCTAGGAAGTAGGGAAGTCAAGAAGTTAATTACGCTCACGCTTTAGCGTGGTATATAAGTTGTTAGAACCCGGAAACGAACTTCAATCCTCTTTAAATAAAGCTGAACCATTGAAAATCATAATTGAAGTTCTTCTAAACGTCGTAAATCAAAAATCGTAAATCGTACTTCTATGCAAACCTTCCTTCTCATCTGCGACTTAAAAGACGAACCAGAAGCCATACAGGCCTATGTTGATTGTCATAAGGCTGTTGCTCCGGAAATTATAGAGAGTATTCGCGTTGCAGGAGTGCTACAAATGAGCATTTACCGTTGGAAAAACCGATTAAGCATGATCCTGGTGGCGGAAAACGGATTCAGTTTTGAAAAAAAAGCAGCATTGGATCAAGCCAACCCAAAAGTTCAGGAATGGGAATCATTTCTAGGTCAATACCAAACCAATCTTCCAGGTACACCCCCCAATTGGCGCTGGGCGCTTTGTGAGAAGATTTTTGAGTTTAAATCCCAATAGCATAATTCCTTAAAATCTAGAAATTCAAAAGTTTAATTACTTCCTGGGAAGTACCTCGACCAATTTTTAGGATAAATATTCCTTTCCCTGTCTTTTCCAGACGATTATTCAACCAATCAGAAACCTCTTCAACAGAAAATGATTGCATTTCTACTGATTTTCCTGAAAAATCCATCAGTACCGCATGGATTGGGGATTGAATTTCTTCAAAGTCACCTAAAAAGGCAAGATTGACTTTGGCATTACCTGAAGGATTAGGATATACTGACCAGGCAGAGATTCCGATTTTAGGCTGAACCTGAAAGGCAACCACATTGCTGTACCCAAAAATTGTCCCATCGGGATGGCTTAATTTAATTCGGTAAAATAGCGTTCCTCCAGAAAGTGGCAGATTTTCATCCGTATAGGAAAAAGACTTTAGCTCTGGCTTTAAAAATTCTCCCTTAACTGTATCGATTTGAGTCCAATTCTCAACATTATTTACGGCTCGTTGTATAGTCATCAGCAAATGATCTTGAAAACCATAAACAGCCCAATCCAGCTTAGAAGATCTTGTCTCCTTCAAAAATTCCCCTTTTATTTCTAAAACTTCGATGGGTAGAATCCGGTAGGAAGCTCTTACAATTACCCTTCCAGAAGACCCTGCACCTCCTCGCACACTCCCAGCTCCTCCTCCAGAACCGGTAAGGCTTCTTCCTGAATCACCAATACCTGAGGAACCCGAAACGCCTGGATCTAAATGATTGCCGTCACCTCCTAAGCGAACCCCTCCAAAAATACCTCCTGTCCCATTTCCATATTGCTGGGCAGGATTTCGACCAGTTGCACCACCTCCCCCTGCAAATGCATTCGTTATTCCCGAAATACCATTTAATATGGTTAATGAAATACCATTCCCTCCGATTCCTGGATTGTTATTGCTACCATTCTGGCCAGGTTGAGACGCTCCACCTCCTCCACCTCCATTAAGTTGATTTCCTGCTGGATTTCTACTTCCATTACCCCCTCCATTAGTCTGATTACCTGAATTTCCTCCTCCGCTACCTGCACCTGCTCCAGGATTATTGTGAGCACTTCCTCCCCCTCCACTACCTCCAGAATTTCCCGATCTCGCTCCTGTGGATTGGGAGCCACCTCCCCCACCTCCTGGGGCATTAAAACCATAGAATGCAGAAGAAAATCCATTGCCGCCCCTTGATGTGGCAGATGTAGACCCTGGACCACCTGGCCCAACTGGTATAGTGTAAGTCCTCCCTACTGTCAGGCCTATTCCATCTGTCTGAAAAACAGCTCCCGCGCCTCCCCCACCTGCAGCTTCACCAAACCCACCGGCACCGCCCCCACCAACTAATGCCACTGCGATATCTATAAGTTCTTCATTTGGCAACAGAGGTGGCAAAACAAAATTTGACGTACAATTGAATACATAAACCCAATCAAATCCATTGACCGTGGTAATTTGAAAAGACTGCATGCAGGTGGAGGCTGGACATGTTCCTACACTCGCCCCACTTGAAACAGCGTTGCCAGAAGGTAATTTATTCACAAAGAGAGGAGCATCTGGAGATTGAAGACCACTACCTGAAATCACTCCATTATTTGAAAATGTACCTGTAACAGAAATGGAATTACAGGAATTGGTATTGACTCCTTGTATGGTCGAATTTGAAGCAACTGACAAATTCCCAGATACTGCCAAGCTACCTCCCAAATTCACAACTGTATTTGAACTAGTCGTAACTGATCCGCTTACTATGGTGGCTCCAATTAGACTTACTGTGATGTTGCTCCCAAAGCTTAAAGATCCATTGACCACTAGAAATCCATTATAAAGGAAAGAAGAATTAGAAGCAACTGAAAAGGTTGGAGTGGAAACAGCCATTCTTCCATAATTAATCAGAGACCTATTTGAGGCCAAAGAAATTCCCAAGTTGGCTTCACCATAATTCGTAATTGTCCAGTTTCCATTTGGAGCAGTTGTCAAGCTCAAGGTTCCAAAGTTGGTTAGGCTAGACAATGTATTTAATTGATTGAAATCGCCATTCCAACTAGCCCCATCTTCAATGCAGATAATGATTCCAGTAGAATTTCCAAAATTCAAAGTAGCAGTTCGGTTTCCTCTAATGCAAACTGTAGCATTGTTAGATATAGAACCAGAAGGTGCATCATTCCCATTTACCACTACAGTACAGGTTCCACACTGACCAAACGAAAGATGTGTCAGACTAGATGAAATGATAAATACTAATGCCAGTAAAGCAAATTTTTTGAAATACATATGATTCAAAAAAAAACAAGTGCAACATTATGTAAATCATGTGGATTTTCAAATTAGAAATTGCTCTAATAAATAAAAAATTCAAATCAAGGTGTAGGAATTACCTTAGCTAATATTCCAGCTTCATTTTTTTTTTTGCAAAAAAGAAAAACCTTAAAAATTTCAGTTTTTTGAATGATTTCACCCATTTTTTTGTGAAAAAATGGGTGAAATCAGGTATTCTTCAATCAAACTTTTATCTAAAAACATCTGATCATTATGATCAAAGAAAAATCCTAAAAAGATCTTGCTATTAATTACGATATAGCAAATGATAAAACAGAATTTTATACTATAAATTACAATATATTATACATGAATAGCCGATTTATATATATTATTAAATAGAATTAAAACTGATTTAGATAATTTCAGTAAATTAAAAATTTCATTTAGTCTGTCTTTTTGTCGAACTGATTTTTTCCAAACCAAGAATTCCAAGCTAAATTTTCCTGAAATTATCCTATACTTAAGAAGGTTTTACTCGATGCCCATTCCCTTAATTCAACATTAAACCCATGCAAAAAATAATCTTCAGCCTAATTTTCAGCCTTTTCTCATTTATGGCATTTGCCCAAAATCATACTCTCCCACTTTGGCCAGGTAATCCCCCTCTCCAAAATGCATCTGACCTAAAAGAAGAAGATACCCAACAGGGAATCCTGAGAATTGCAAATGTCCAAACGCCCACTATCGAAGTATATTTACCTACCAAACAGATTGCCACCGGAGAGGCAGTAGTGATCTTCCCAGGTGGTGGCTACGGGATTTTAGCGTATGATTGGGAGGGAACAGACTTTGCTAAGTGGCTGAATGCTCAGGGTATCGCCGGGATCGTGGTAAAATATCGCCTTCCTATCTCCAAATCACTTACTGACGCGAAGGAAGTGCCCTTGATGGATGCACAACGAGCGATTCGTTTGGTAAGAAAAAATGCAGAAGCATGGAATATCGATCCGACCAAAGTGGGCGTAATGGGTTTTTCTGCAGGAGGACACTTAGCTTCCACACTCAGCACCCAATACAACCACGAAGTAAATCGCCCTAAAGATGAGATAGATGCAATCGCTGCCAGGCCTGACTTTTCGATTTTAGTTTATCCTGTGATCTCCTTTCGGGATGCGGCCGTGCACTCAGGTTCAAGAAAAAATTTAGTCGGTGAGCATGCATCTCAGGAATTGATGGATCGCTTTTCCGGAGAACTTAATGTAAATGCCCAAACCCCACCCACATTCTTGGTGCATGCTCAGGACGATAAAGGCGTTCCCATCGAAAACTCACTTTTGTACTACCAAGCACTTCACAAGCACGGGGTGAAAGCCTCACTCCACATCTACCCGACTGGTGGACATGGCTTTGGGTTTGGTTTGGGAAAAGGTGCCGTCGAAAGTTGGAGAGAAGTATTGCTTACCTGGATGGATGAAACGGTAAAATAAATCCCCTTCCTAGTGGATTGTGTGTAAAGGGGAAAGAGAAAAAACAAATTGAATCAATCACTTACTAACAAAAAAGAGGCTCCTTTCGGAGCCTCTCAGCGAAACAGTCAAACCGGACTATTATCTCACTACGTTTTCTAATGTGGCTAAGTAAATCCACTTTTGATCTCTTGAATTGAGGCCGGCATTGACTGCCGCTCGTTGTTCTGCCGTCTGATTCAAATCCTCATAGGCCTGAGCATTGAAAAACTGCATGTAATCCTTATACAGATTTACCGTCAGATGGGTTGACTTGGCTTCCGATCCAAGAGGTAAAGCTGACCTCAAAAAACTCCAATGTCCCATCATTCCTTGATTAATTCGATTTTGATGAATCGGCTTAAACACCTCGATTTCTGCCTTTTCATAATCACCAAATCTTCCTTCCACTGCCTTCATCAAGTCAAATGAGGCCAAAACCCCAGGTTTAAACTGAAAATCATCCGCCGTCAACGCCAACTGCTTCATATACAATCTCATCGGAGCATCTTTGACAGACAGTGCTTGCTGAAAAAGAGTCCTCACCTGAGCATCTGTCAAGTGTGGATAAGCAATTTTGGTGTAGGCTACCATTGTTTCTTCTTCCAATCCATTCATCATATGGACCGGATTTTTGAAATACGTGACCATGATGTACTGGAAATCGCCATGATCAGCACCATTTTGTAGCCTCCAAATATCCCAACCATTGATCAATTGATCATTGAATGCCTGCCGGTAGACTTTTTCCATGAGATCTTTAAACTCGATGTAATCAAAAAGCTGGTCTTTCTCCACCTTGATGAACTCGAATACCATGTACTGAGTTTGCTGGGCCTTGAGGATATTTACCCAAAGCAACCCACAAACAACCAATGCTAATGTCTTTTTCATAGTATGTTTGGGTTTAGGGTTAAATGCGCTTGGAATAATTTAAAAAAAATATTTCGAAAAAATCAATTTTTCAGAATAAAAATAATTCTAAATGGCATTTAGCCAAAAATACTTTTATTCAAGAAAATGGAATCAAAAATAGAATTTTGTTAACATTCTTTGGAAAAGCTTAGTATTTTACCAATCAAAATCAAAAAATTATGAAGGGACTATCGAGAAGAGATTGGTTAAAATCAGCTTCATTGACAAGTGGATTAGCACTTTTGGGCGGCAATGGAATTGTTTCTTCACTCAGTGCTGAAGAAATCAGGAAGTTTAACCCGAGACCTTTGGCAGGTCCGATTCGCCTCGGATCCAATGAAAATCCTTATGGTCCTTCTGAATCCATGAGAAAAGCGATGGTGGCTGCATTTGAAAACAGTTGCCGTTATCCATGGACCTACAATGCCTCCTTAGTCAAGATGATTGCTGAAAAAGAAGGAGTTCCGGAAGATTATATCGTGCCGGTAGCAGGATCTACGGAGGGACTGAAAGTAGCTGGAATCACCTTTGGGCAAGGGGGTGAAATCATTACTTGCGCTCCAACTTTTCTCTCGATGATGGAATACGCGGAGCTATGGGGTACTGATATCAACTGGGTTTCACTGACCAAAGACCTGGATTTTGATTTGGATGAAATTGAAAAACGCGTTTCCGCAGAAACCAAACTCGTCTTCCTATGCAACCCCAATAATCCCACCGGAAAGCTACTTCCTGCTCGAAGAGTCCTCGATTTCTGTGAGACCGTCAGCAAAAAAACAGTAGTCTTTAGCGATGAAGCTTATTACGATTATATCACGGAACCAAACTATCCTTCGATGGTAGAATTGGTCAAAAAGGGTCATAACGTCGTGGTTTCCCGAACACTTTCCAAAGTCTATGGACTGGCTGGAATCCGATTGGGATACCTTATCGCCAAGCCGGATCTTGCTACCAAACTGAGAGACCGAGTGGTAGCGAACACCAATATTATGGCTATCGAGGCAGGAAAAGCAGCCTTATTGGACAAGGAATTTTATCAGTTTTCACTTAAGAAAAATGAGGAAGCCAAAAACCTCTTAATCCAAACACTCAACGAACTCAAGCTTCCATACTTAGAATCCCACGCCAATTTTGTCTTTTTCCAGTCTGGAAGAGACGTGTCCGAACTCGGAAAAACGATGGCCCAAAAAGGATTTATCGTGGGCAGGCCTTTCCCTCCTCTTAACGATTGGTGCCGGGTATCTACTGGGACAATTGAAGAAGTTCAGCTTTACAACCAAGCCATCAAAGAAGTACTTGGCTGATGCTAGACAGAAACTTAATCCTCGAGAACGAAACAGTCCTGCTGAGACCTTTGTCCCGGCAGGATTTTCCTTTTTTGCAAAAACTCAGTACTCACCCCGACATGTGGGTCTATTTTACGCATGACCTTAGCCTTCCTGAGGATTTTGAGCAATGGGCAGCAGGTCATTTTTCCGAGGATCGCCTGCAATTTACCGTCATCGAAAAAGCAAGCTGCCAAATCGTAGGTTCGACGGCGTTTGGAAATTACTTCCCACGAGATCAACGGATCGAAATCGGCTGGACTTGGCTGGGTAAAGCGTACCAAGGAAAAGGAATCAATCCAGCCATGAAAAAGGTCATGCTGGATTATTGTTTTGAGGTGCTGAAAATGAAACGGGTAGAAATTAAAACTGATGTGCTGAATATTCCTGCCAGAAAAGCGCTTCAACGAATCGGGGCCACTGAAGAAGGGGTTCTAAGAAGTCATACCCTGATGACTCATGGACGGCGTAGAGATACGATCTACTATAGTTTTTTGGAAGGAGAATGGATGATTGTAGGAAATATGGGATAAAGTAAATAGCGAATAAGTGATGAAGAAATCGGGGGAAATCAATTCTTACTGCATTTGAAAAATCATTAATCAACCCCAAAAATATTGGCCACCTGGCCGAGGAATTTAACAAACCATTAAGGTTCATTAAGAGAATTAAGACCTCAGAATAAAATTCCTGGCACAAGGATAGTCTAGGATTACCAGAGGAAAGCGGAGCTCTTCATTTCCTTGATCATTTAAATGATTATCCGCTTTTCTACAAGTAACGAAATAAGATAAGGGTGAAGTCCGATTTTAGGTGTTGTGGACTGTCGTCTGTGGTCAGTTAACGAATATCTGCGATCTTTAGAGCCGAAGACCTACTTAGTGGTAAGATTGCGGATATTCATAATCTTCTAAATGGTTGATTATTTCCATTGTAAACAACTGATCTTGGAGGTGGAGTGATCAATTTTTGTAAAGGCGATTTCTTTGATTAGGAGATTGAAAGAGTAAGTGATTAAGGAAAGAGCGATTGGAGATTGAATCAGCAGAAAGTTAGAAAAATCCGAGTTGAAGAGGATTCGACTCCAGACTTGGCTCAAGCACCTGAATCTGATCTTCGGGGATCCGATGTATAAATTGGCGAAGCAAATAATAGGTTTCTGGAACAAGTGGTACCATTTCCAAATCCTCAGACACAATCGAATCCTTTTCCAAAAAGCCATATTTGGCCAAAATCCCCCCTTTGAATAGACAGGCAGCTTTTTCCCCCTCTTTTCTACCTGGTAAAGTAATCAACAGTTCTTTCTTGGCACCCTTTATCCGATTGATACACTCCTCCGCTCGTTGGTTATAGTCCGTGGGATTTTCCCCCGAACCACATGCCCCTTGACAGGATGCATCCTGTACTACCGCACAGGTAACTGCCCGAAGTCCACAAAGTTTTTGACACAATCGATACACTTCCACGGCTTCCATTAAAAATTGTCTGGCTTCCTCTGACGAGAAAAATGTCTCCAAAGGCTTCAGATTTTTGGTGACTTTGGAAATTTGAAACCGATAAAAACCCGAGCCATCTTGGTAATGAAACAGTCCCCAAAGGGTTTTGGGCATTTTCATGGCTGAATTATACTTGGGCCACAGACGCTTGATTTCGAGTGTTTCAATGAGCAGAGCCATAAATTCCGAACCGGTCAATTGCCATTGTACATCCACTACTTCCGACTTCAGTTGCTGCTTAAGCTGAGGGAGGACATTACCTGAAAAATGGCCCTTAAATCTCTCCTTGATATTGTTCGCCTTTCCCACATAGATCACCTTGCCCTTGTCATTGTGCATGTAGTAGACTCCGCAGGATTCGGGAAGCTGACGAAATTTACTCAATGGAAAAAGGGGTGGAAGGAAAGAATTAACCGCATTTTTTTTGAGTGAAGCCTGAATGATTTCGGGCTTTTGCTGAATCATCCGATCAAATAATAAGGCCGTAGCCTTTGCGTCTCCCATGGCGCGATGTCGAGCGAGAATAGGAATCTTTTGTTGCTCACAGATTCTTCCCAAACTGTAGGAACCCAAACCCGGGAATATTTTTCTGGACAGCCTAACCGTACAAAGCTTAGGAGAATCCAGCTCCTTCCCAACTTTCAAAAAAGCTTCTCGGATAAAGCTGAAATCAAAATTAACTTGGTGTGCGACAAACACTCTCCCCTGGAGAAGTTCAAAAAGTTCATCCGATATCACTTCAAAATAAGGAGCATCTTTCAGCATGTAGGAGTCGATTCCTGTCAATCCTGTGATGTAGGCAGGTACTGCCATTCTGGGATTGATTAAGGTTTGATACTCATGGATAATACGTTTTCCATCATGAATGACCACTGCGATTTCAGTGATTCCACCTCCTTTGGGGTTCCCTCCCGTGGTCTCAATATCAACGATGGCATATTCCATGGCCTAAAGATAAATGCTTCGAGGAAAGAAGAGTTGATATCGACAAAGGTTGTCAGGTTTGGCAGGTTATAGGGGTTGTCAAGTTATCTGGTTATCGAGTTATCTAGTGGTTTGGTTCTCAAGGTTGGATACTTTTCTGCCTAGCTTTGAGTACTTGAGCGCCGAAAGTCTCGAAATCGAATGGTTGCCAAGATTAATATCTTTCTCATTTGAGAGTTTGAAAATGCACTAAGAGTCAATCAGAAAAACAGCTACCCATGAATAGCTTGTAGACCTATTCAACAACATGATAATAACTTGAGCAGCTAACTTAGCAACAACTTTAGCAGACAACCCGACAAAAGCTTTAGCGGACAACCCGACAAAAGCCTTAGCAGACAACTTGACCACAATCCTTCGGCAGGCAAGACTCATATAAGCTCAAAAAGTCACCTTTTCACATACATTTCAATCAACTTTTCGGCACAACGCTCACCATCCATAGCCGCAGAAACAATACCACCTGCGTAGCCTGCACCCTCTCCGCATGGAAATAGACGCTTGATCTGTGGATGTTCAAATGATTCTTTGTCCCTTGGAATTCGAACAGGAGAGCTAGTTCGACTTTCTACCCCAATCAGCTGTGCTTCGTTGGTCAGGTATCCCTTCATTTTCTGTCCAAAGGCTTTGAATGCCATGGCCATTCGGGCAGCGATAAAATCAGGCAGTACTTCCCGCATTTCCACAGATTCCAAACCCGGCTGATAGGAAGTATCCAACAAGGAGGAACTTACTTTTCGATTTACGAAATCCACCATCCGTTGTGCGGGTGCCACTTGGGTTTTCCCACCCATCTCCCAAGCTTTTTTTTCTACCTCAGCCTGAAAATGCATGGCAGCAAGTGGGCCGTACTTCTGAAATTGAGGCAAATCCTCCAATTCTACCGATACGACCATACCTGAATTGGCAAATTTGCTATCACGACGGCTAGGACTCATACCATTGACTACAAGTTCGCCAGATGAGGTCGCGGCAGGCACAATAAATCCTCCGGGGCACATGCAGAAGCTAAAGACTCCCCGCTGCTTGCCTTGGTAATCGGTCTGCTGCACCAATGAATAAGCAGATGCAGGTAAATAAGGTCCTCGGTCAATTTCACAGTGGTATTGAATTCTGTCGATCAGATTTTGGCTGTGCTCTATTCTCACTCCCAAGGCAAAAGGCTTAGCCTCGATGAGGACTTTTCGATGATGTAACAGATGGAAAATATCTCTGGCAGAGTGGCCTGTAGCCAAGATTACGCCTATTCCTTTGATCTTTTCGCCTGTGTGAGTGATGACTCCTTTGATTTCATTTTCTTCTAAAATCAAATCCTCCACTCTGGTCTCAAACAAAATTTCTCCTCCTGCATCCAAAATGCTTTCCCTCAATTTGGCCACTAGGACCGGTAATTTGTTGGTTCCAATGTGGGGATGAGCATCCACCAAAATTTCCTCGGTGGCGCCGTGTGCCACCAAAATCTCCATGATTCGCCGGATATCTCCTCTTTTCTTGGAACGCGTGTACAATTTGCCGTCGGAATAAGTACCAGCCCCACCTTCCCCGAAACAGTAATTGGAATCCGGATTTACAATTCCTTCTTTATTGATAGCCGCAAGATCACGTCTACGAGCCCGCACATCTTTTCCTCTTTCGATTACGATTGGCTTTATTCCCAATTCAATCGCTCTAAGCGCTGCAAACAATCCTGCAGGACCGGCACCGACAATCAAAAGAGGCGAAGATTGACTTACATTTTTGTATTCTGGGAAATGATCCAATAGCGAACCCGGAGATTCATTGATAAAAAGTTCAGCTTCCACATTTACCAGTACTTTTCTCCCTCTGGCATCGATGGATCTTCTGGTTTGTCGTGCAAAGGTATGAGGAGTATCCACTTGGAGTCCTGCTTTCTTCAAAACAGAACGCTTAAAATTAGCCTCATCGTAAGCCTCTTCAGGGCTCAATTGAAGTGAAAAGGTTTTTTTCATAGTAAGGTATTTATCCTTAAATCTTTGCAAAGGTACAAGGTCAATGTATAGAACCTGAAAAATACATTAGAAAATCTACTACGAATTCCAATGTAGATTCCAGATTGAATTGGAAAGGTCTGCTACCAATTCAAAAAGAAAAGCCGCTTTTCTCAAAGCGGCTTTAGCAATATCCTGTTCGTAATTAAATGATCAAACTTATCTAACTCAGTTCATTCTATCCAAAACTTCAAACCGGGATGAATTGGAGATGTATTCGGGAACCAAAGCCTTTAAATGTCTTACCAAATCGGTCTCATTGTTTTTACCGATCAAGTCTTGGAAAAGGTCTATTTGACCATCTATTTTATGGTAGGATGAAGGTTGAACCTGCGCGATTTTGATTTTGGGATGGTGCGTGATTTTCACGGTTTCAAAATCATTAAGTAACTCCTCATAGAGCTTCTCTCCTTCACGAAGTCCAGTGAACTGAATTTTGATTTCTTTATCAACCTTTTTGCCAGACAATTGGATCATCTTTTTGGCCAAATCAAGGATTTTGACCGGCTCGCCCATGTCAAACACGTAAATTTCTCCTCCATTCCCCATAATGCCCGCTTCGAGAACCAATTGGCAGGCTTCCGGGATCGTCATGAAATAACGTGTGATTTCTGGATGAGTGACTGTAAGAGGCCCACCATTCATGATTTGTTTTTTGAATAGCGGTATCACAGAGCCATTGGATCCCAATACATTACCAAAACGCGTGGTGATGAACTTGGTGTGAAATTTCTTGTGGTTGGTATCTAGGTATTCATTCAGAGCCTGAACATACATTTCAGCCGCTCTCTTACTTGCCCCCATGACATTGGTAGGATTTACAGCTTTATCCGTGGATACAAAAACGAATTTATCCACCTGAGAAAGAACAGCTAAATCAGCCAGAATTTTTGTGCCTATGACGTTGGCATGAATTGCCTCTTCAGGATAATTTTCCATCATAGGCACATGTTTATAGGCGGCCGCATGAAAGACCACTTCAGGCTTGCATTCCTTAAAGACCTCTTTCATTTTCTTCTTATTTCGAACATCACCCAGCACAACTTTAATCTTACAAGAAGGGTGGTGTTCTTTAAATTCCTGCTCCACATCGTACAGGGCGGATTCCGCAATGTCGAGCATGACCAAAAGTCGGGGATGGTAATGGGATATTTGACGACACAATTCTGAGCCAATCGAACCAGCGGCACCTGTCACCAAAATGACTTTGCCCTTCAGATCTTCTTCAATTTGAGGATTATCCAATAGAATCTGTTCTCTACTAAGTAAATCTTCGATTTTAATCTCGCGAATCGCGCCTGCCGTAAGTCCTCCATTAATCCATTGATCTACAGGAGGAACCATGGATACGGACACGTTCAAACGGAGACATTCATCGATGATTTCATTCTTGCGCTGAACTGAAAAATCTCTTACTGCAATGATAAGATCTGTGATTTCAAACTGCTTCACTAAGTACTCTAAATCTCCAAGCCCATGGTAAATCCTCTTGCCATCAATATTTTTCCCCTCCTTTTTCAAATCATCATCCAAAAAAGCAACTACGTTAACTTGGCTTTTGCTGTCCCGCTTGATGGCTTCTTGAGCAATTATACCTGCTTCACCAGCACCGAAAATGACAGCCTGACGAAAATCTTTTTGAACAAATCCGTTTTTCAGGTAAACAAAAAGCTCCTTAACCACCAGCCTGTAAAATACCAACATAAACAAGGCAGATAAACTGGCAATGATTAATACCGAAGTCGGAAGCAAAAAACGGTCATTCAAAAAACTCCCGTGGAAGAAGTTGAGAAATAAGAAAAGGATGAAATTGATGACTACCGTTTTGAAAATGTTTGATCCATCTCTAAAGCCGGTGTGACGGACTATGCCTTCATAACTTCGGGTATTTTGCATTACCAAAAGTCCACCAACCATGAAGGTAAAGCTTCCTGCAAATGCGTCATATTCCTCGATAAGCTCCAGTTCAAAATTAAAACGGACGAGGTAACCAAATAAAGCGCAGTAAAAGAGAATTAAAGAATCCAGAGTTGCGATAATCCATCGAGGAAGAATCTTAAGCTTCGATAAAAAATTCATAGTATAGGTTTTTTCAAATAGTCAAAATTTGCTGATAGGCTACTATTCATTCACATAATAGCTACAAAGTAAACAGTTTTTTTATTTTTCTTCAATTTTCCAAGAAATTATTGTGATATTCTAAACACAGCATATTCCCGGACTTTTATGAAAGTTAATTCTCGATTAAACTTTTTGGAATTTGATTTACACATACGGTATAGTATATAGTTCCGGATTTATATAATACCCTTGTTTCCTTTAAATTTTCCAACTGTCGCTTGCCCTTGTTGACTTACCCCTTTTCCTATCAATACATTGAACAAAGTCACGAAGAGGATTTTTAAATCCAACAGGAATGAAAGGTGATCAACATACCAAACATCCAATTGAAATTTTTCCTGCCAAGAAATTGCATTTCTACCATTTATCTGAGCCCATCCAGTGACTCCAGGCCTCACTAAATGCCTCCTCGATTGATCCGCATCATACAGCGGAAGATACTCTACCAGTAAAGGTCTTGGCCCCACTAGGCTCATATCCCCTTTAATGACATTGAGTAATTGTGGAAGTTCATCGAGTGATGTTTTTCTAATAATTCGACCAAACCGAGTAAGGCGCTCCCCATCCGCAAGGGGGATACCTTTTGAATCAAAAAGATCTGCCATCGTTTTGAATTTGATAATTCTAAAAATATGACCGTGCTTTCCCGGTCTTTCCTGGAGGAAAAAAGGATTCCCCCAAAAGTTAAAGCTGATCATCAACATCAATATTAAAAATACAGGTAAAAAAACGAGGAACATCAGGATTGCCAATCCTAAATCTAGGATTCGTTTGCCGACATTGCTGTAGTACACTTTAATAAATTTTGCTAAACTCCTTTTCAATCATACCACAGATCAGTTTTTGATCTTCAAATGTGAGGCTGACTGAGCTTGGCAAACAAAGGCCTTGAAGGAACATCTTTTCAGAAATGTTTCCTCCATAAAAAGGAGCAGATTTATATACCGGTTGCAGGTGAAGAGGTTTCCAGAGGAAACGGGTCTCAATCCCTGCTTTAAAAAGGACAACTCTAAGGCGGTCATTAGAAATCCCCGTCGCCTTATCATCAATCAATATCGTAGTTAGCCAATAATTAGACCTGGACTCATCAGACTCTGTCTGAAAGGTAATTCCAGGCACACCTTCCAATAGATCCCGGTAACGCTCATTGATCAGCCTCCTTTTTTCTATCCAGGATTCCAATTTTTCCAGTTGCGCCAAACCTATGGCTGCCGCCATATTATTCATTCGGTAATTGTATCCTATTTCCAAATGCTGATAAAATGGAAGGTCTTCTCTTGCTTGTGTGGATAAGTATTTAGCTCTTTCAATCAGGGTAGCATCATTGGAAAGCATTGCCCCGCCTCCACCTGTTGTGATGATTTTATTCCCATTAAATGAATAAATTCCCAATTTGCCCATCGTTCCACAATACTTTCCTTCATAGCAACTACCTACTGCTTCTGCAGCGTCCTCGAGGACGGGAATACTGTATTTGTTGGCAATATTCATGATTTCATTCATCTTGGCCGGCATACCAAATAAATGAACCACGATGATAGCCTTGGGCTTTTTACCTTGCGCTATTCTACTCAGAATAGCATCTTCCAAAATTTCGGGATCGATATTCCAGGTGTCTCGCTCGCTATCTACAAAAACCGGTGTGGCTCCTAAATAAACGATTGGATTGGCAGAGGCACAAAAAGTGAAAGATTGGCAAATGACTTCGTCTCCTGGACCAATTCCCAATAAGACTAATGCCAAATGAAGTGCGGATGTTCCTGAGTTTAAAGCAACAGCTTGGTGAGACTTTACTTTTTTGGACAGCTTAGATTCGAATTTATGGATAAAGGAACCACTGGTTGCCAGATGACCGGAACTCATCACTTGTTGGATATACAAGCTTTCGTTTCCATCAAAAACAGGAAAAGAAAGTGGCAGCATGTAGGACATTAATCGAAATGAATCTATAAAGCTTTAAACTTACTACTTACCTTACAAAAACCCAACCAATTCTACTTGGGCACTTCAAACATTTTACTCATTTATAAAATCTTTTTATTTCAAATCTTTTAGCCAGGCAATCCATTCATTTATAAACCGTATCACTAACCGTCTCAATCAGCAAGCTAGGTCTGGTTTAAGCTAGTTCAGATTCATATTTCCTGACTCCACTGTTTGAGGCCCCACTTTCAATTTTATTGATTTATTAGCCGGCTTCGAATCCACAGCGAGTATCCTAGGAGAATTATTCACTTTTCTTCTGATAGATTTGATCGTCAATACATCCAGTCTTGAACCGAGCAGCAAAACCACGGCAGAGAGGATGGGCAAAACAAGGTTGTCTGTATAGCTACCTAAGGAAATCACCAAGCCAATCAATACCAGCTGAACAAATCCCAACAATAAGGCCACTTCATTGTGCTTCAATCCGGAACGCATCAAAAAATGATGGACGTGGCTTTTGTCTGCACTCATTGGGTGCTTGCCTTTGGAAAGCCTTTTCGTAAACACCCTGGCCATATCGTACAAAGGATAAATCATCAAGACTATTCCTATCGTAAATGAAGGTTCAAACTTCAAAAATGTCCCTTCTGCCAGAGAGGAATTGTACTCCATAAAGGCAATGATCAAACTACCCAAGGAAAATCCCAATGCCAACGATCCTGTATCCCCCATAAATATTTTTGCCGGGTGCCAATTGAATACCAAAAAGGAAAGTACACCTCCCAATAAGGTAAAGCTCAAAACAGCCAAACTCTCCAAACCCTGAATATAAAACCAGCCTCCCAGGAGGGAAAGTGAAATTACTGCTACAGTACCTGCTAGCCCGTCCAGCCCGTCTATCAGGTTGAAAGCATTGGTCAAGGCCAACAGGACGAAGGCACTAAATCCGTAACTGACCAACAAAGGCAACTGATCAATTCCCAAAAATCCATGAAACTCTTTGATCCGGATATCTCCTGCCACAATCACCAACAATACCGCGACGAGTTGACCCAAAATTTTATGTTTGGCTTTGAGCTCAACCATATCATCTCGGAAACCCACAAAAAACATCAAGGCAATGGCACCAAGCAAAAACCGAATATCGGGCAAGGGATACTGCCAACCCCAAATCGCCAAAGCAATGTAAGTAGCAGACATAAAGGCAATTCCACCCATGGAAGGAGTAAATCTCTTGTGGATTTTACGACCTCCGGGACTATCACCGATTTTCGCCTTTTTCAACACCGAAATAACAATGGGTGTTAGTAAAAATCCTACTGAAAAGGAAGTGAGCGTAGCTAAAAGAAAATTCATGATTAGTTGGTTTTCAAACAATAAGGATCACGTTTCAAGTTAATTTTTTACAATTATTATGCCTAATTTTTATAGAAAAAATAATTTAAATACCATGTATTTGAAAAATACAAAATGAGTACAATTTCTATTTGAAAAACAAAAGGCTGGCTTTAAAGGCCATTTTTTTGAATTTGAAATTTCCGACTGGTGATTTAAAAAAGAATAAATTTTTGTAGATGGATGGGTAAATGGATCAAGTTCAATATTCAATGACCAATGATCAAATTCAATTTTCATGGAAAAACAGTCGGAATTCGATTCAGCAGAGAGGTTTCGATCATAGTGCTGAAAGCACGCCTTGTAATAGCCCAGCTTTTCAAAGCTGGGATTCAAAAAAAATACGGACGCCCGCGGCGCTGGCCCGAAATGATTGTTTGGAAACGTAAAGTCAGTGCCAGCGCAATGGCAACGGGACAATGATCAAGTTCAATATTCAATGACCAATGACCAAATTCAATTTTCAAGGAAAACCAGTCGGAATTCGATTCGGCAGAGAGGTTTCGATCATAGTGCTGAAGGCACGCCTTAAAACAGCTCAGCTTTTCAAAGCTGGGGTTCCAGGCCACAAAAAAAGCCTCCCTTTGCTGGGAGGCTCGTGTTTAGGATCTGCGGCGGAGGGCTCTTTTCCACCAAGGGAGTTGCACTTCCTCGTGGTAGCCATAGGTATTTCCTCCGTAGCCGTAACCATAGCCATAGCCGTACCCATATCCGTAACCATACCCTTTATCCATGTGGATATCATTGAGGATACCGTAGATCTTGGTTATGTTGCCTTTTTCCACGAGATTATTGAGGATCTGGGTATTTCCTTTCATAGAGTAGCCTTGACGGAACACATAGAAGCTGACATCGGCAAAAGCAAACAGTTCCTTGGTCTCTGATACCAATCCCACCGGCGGACAGTCAAACACCACTACATCGTATTCCTTCTTTACCTCCTGAATGATCTTTCCAAATTTCTCCTGTAGCAAGAGTTCCGCAGGATTGGGAGGAATAGGACCTGAAAGAATCACATCCAAATTTTCATAACTGGAGGATTTCACCACTTCTTTCCAGGAAATGTTGGAGCTCAGGGCAGTACTCATTCCCTTATCATTGGTCAAGCCAAAGTCCTGGGCAATTCTGGGTTTTCTTAAGTCCAATCCAATCAAAATTGTCTTTTTACCCATCAAGGCAAACACAGACGCCATATTCATGGACACAAACGTCTTACCTTCTCCTGATATGGAGGACGTGAAGAGCAGGGTGATGTTTTCTTTCTGAGGACTGAGGTAGGTCAGGTCGGCACGCAGGGACCGAAATGACTCCGTCACGGATGACCTGGGGTTATTCAATACAGGTAGTGCACCATCCGAATTGTTTCTTCCGATCATCCCGATCAATGGCACCTTGATTTGTTTTTCGAGATCTTTTGGGTCTTCGATTTTGGTATTCAAGAAGTCCTTGACCGTAATCAACCCAATCGGAATGATCAAGCCCAAAATCAGTCCTATCAAGAGATTCAAAGATCTTTTTGGGGCTACAGGCTGCTGACCGGACTTGGCATAATCCAAAATCACGTTGCTTGGCATATTGGAAGCCATGGTGATCTCTGCTTCCGCCTTTTTCTGAAGGAAATAGATGTAGATGTTTTCGTTGATCGTAAACTGACGCTGATAGCCCAGGAGGTCACGTTCGGTTTGTGGCAGCTGATTGATGTCCCGCTCAATCATTCGGATACGACCATTCACATCGGCCAACAGGTTTTGGGTATTGGTAATAGCCGAACCCACATTTTCCTGCAAGGCATTGGCCACGCTTTGGATCTTGGCATTGATATCACGGACTTGAGGAGTCTGCTCGGTAAAGTTGGCCGTGATCTGCACGCGCTGGGCCTGAAGCTCGGAAAAGTTCTGCACCAAGGCATTGAGCAGGGGATCTGAATTCCCCATGATGGAGGGTGCCACCAAATCTCCATTTCTACCGCTATTCAGGTATTCTCTGAGGGTTTGGAGGTATTTCAGGTTGAGCTGAGCCGCGCTCCGCTCCTTTTCCAATTCCGTCAATTGTTCAAATATGATGGAGCCTTCCTGGGAAAGGTTGAAAATCCTGTTTTCAGAGCGGTATTTCTGAAGCTTGTTTTCCGAGCCTCTGAGCGAATCAGTAATCCCACTCAACTGCTGATCAATAAAGCGGATGGTATTTTCAGAAGTACGGTTTTTCTCTTCCAGCTCCCGCTGCAGATAAGTATCCATCAACTTATTGAGGTAATCCACTCCCATTCTGCGAAGAGGAGTCTCCAAGCTTAGATTCAAAATAGAACTTTGCTTATTGGATGGAGAAACTGAGAGATCCGTGATGAGACTTAAGGCCAAGGAAGGATTATCCACCATACGGAAGTAGATCACCTCTCCCGGAAGTGCGGAAACTTTTTCTACCGTAAACTCAAAAACCTCTCCCGAAATCGGTTTGCCAAACTGGTACACCGTCTGAGGAAAGGTGAACGATTCCATTCCTGACTTAAAATTGGGATCCTGGGGATTGAAAATCTGAAAGGACTCAGGATCCTCGATACTTAACTCAAAGCTTGCATCATCAATTACCTCCAATTTGATCAATCCGCCCACGGCCTGCTTTTTGGTCCAGTCCACTTTTACAAATACCGGATAGTTGCCGTAGATCTGTCGGGGGGTAAAGAATTCTTCCTGGAAATACTGCACATTGAGATCCAGGGTATTCAGGGTCGCCAAAGCCAAGGAGTAAGACTTCAGTACTCCAATCTCATTTTCGATATTCGATTTACCCTGCAACCCTGCAAAACCTGCGGATTCAAAGATATCGGCACCCAGGGCCTTGTCTTCATCCTTTACAATCACGGTAGATTCCACCTTGTAAACCGGAGTGGTAAATCGGTTGAAGAAATATGCACCGAGTGTGCCCAAAAAGGCACAGATTAAGATCACCGGCCAATACTGGAGGTAGTTGAAAAGGATGACTTTTAGGTCGATTTCGTCCTCCTGGTTTACCAAAAAAGGATTCTGCTGGTTGGTATTGACTTGGGGTGAATTGGGATACATCATGCGAGATTAACGGGTAAAGGTATTGATCAACAAAACGGAAACGGTGATGGCGGAAATAATCAGGGAAAGGGATTGTGCAGCGTTTTCACCTGCACCTACCTCCCGCACTTTCATCGGTTCGGCGTAGAGTTGGTCATTGGGCTGAATGAAGTAAAAAGGAGACTGTACGATTTGGCGGTCATTCAAATTGATGCGGTGCAGCTTGGTACCTTCCGGATACTGACGGATCAGGAGTACCTCGTCCCGCTTGGCGATATTGCTGAGGTCACCTGCATTGGCAATGGCCTCAAAGATGGTCATTCGATCCTGGAGAATGGTGAATTTGCCCGGTCTTCGGAATTCTCCCAAAGCAGAATAGCGGATCCCTCCTAATTTCACTTTGACATAGACCTCCGATGTAATGTAGGAACGAAGTGCTGCTTCAATGGCTTCCCTCGCTTCTTCCACACTTTTATCTTTTACCGCTACTTCACCGATAATTGGCAGACGGATATTTCCGTTTTTATCCACGGTATATCCAGTCATGTAATAGACATCTCCCCCAGTCTGTGCCAACTGCATCATTTGAGGATTCTGCATGGCTTTTGGCGTAAATCCATCTTTCAAGAGTTCATCTACGGTCTGGATATTGACATCGATGATATCGTTGTATTGGAGCTTGTACTCGGGGATTTCGTAGGCGATCAATTCCCCTTCTGAGATAGGTTTCTTCCCCTCCAGATTTTGAAGGTAGATGATTTTCTCGTTGGAGACACAGGCAGAAAATCCTGTCAAAAGGGCCCACACGGCGGTAAATCTTAGTATTCTTTGCATAAAGTAGATGACTCTAAACTTAAAAACGCCCCAAAATAGGGGAAAATGAGGGAATGTTTGGTTTGATGGTTGAGGGAAATGGGGAATTGTTCGAGGTTCGAGGTTCAGAGTTTGGGGTTCAAGTAAAGCCTTAATCTCTTATCTCTTACTCTCTTACTCTCTTACTCTCCTTATTCCCCCATTCCAAAAATACACTGCACTGACCTGAGCCAAAACACTAGTCAGGTTGCGACCACGGGGAAATTCCGGGGTACTCTGTGGGTCGAGCTGCCACTGGTAGTTCCTGGCATGGATCACCTGTAGCTTCGAACTCAGCAACAAACTCCCAAACTGCTTGTCGTAAAGGAAGCCTACAGAATAGTCGATCCAGGGTTTTCTATCAGTAAATTGCAAAAGCGCCTTGTAATAAAAGTCCTCATTGTACGCCAACCGCTCGAATAGGATTCCTTTCTTATTCACCCCATCCACCAGCGCTAATTCCAAGGTCTGCACATTAGAACCGGTACCAATTCCTACTCCTAAAGGCTGACCTCGATTGACAAAGCCCCTGGCAGTGCCATGCGTATGCCAAGTAAATCCACCTGAAATTCCACCATTTCTGATATATCGATTGATTGACTCTTGCTGATGAGTCATTTCTCCACGGATCTGAAGGTGGTTATTCCCATCTGAGACTTTAATCAATTGATTAAATCCTAGAATGTATGCTCGGGCATGCTCCGGGCTGAGTGCAAAATCCCTCCAATTGAAGGCATGGTCTCTTCTACCGTATTCAAAATAGATTTCGGACTTGGTTTTTGGAATCACATACCTGCCAAAAATGGTAAATTGCTGAGATCGGCCATTGGCATCATACTCCACCGAATTACCATTTCTAAAAAAATTCTTTTTCTGAAAACCTTCAAAAATAGGAAGCCAGTCATAAAACGAATTCCCACGCATCGCATTGTATTGATGATGCGTTCTGGAAAATCCCAGAAAAAGCCCATCTACCCACCTAGGACTCCATGAAATCGTAATGGCATTCAAGTACCTCCAATCACCATTAAACGGTAAAAAGTACCGAGTATTTAATTCCTGATTTTGAGATGGTGCAAATCCTGAATTCAGTAACCTACCCAGAATCAATTGGCCTTCGAAATTTCCAAGAAAGGTCTTCGCTGGTCGGATGGAATTCACCGTTACATGAGGAAATCCTTGGGCATTATTGGAAAACGTCAGGGAATTCCACTGACCTGGTCCCCACCAATTATTTTGGGTACTCACCCCTACTTCGAAGGCACCATACTGATAGGTCAGCTTGGACTGTCCCCACCAAGGTCTAGCATAAATCCCGTTTCCAAATCGCTCTGGTACATCTCCTATATTCCACAAGAGATACCTGCTCTCTATTTGAAATCGTGACATCGAACCCAGGTCAGTTTCAAAGCCACGATTCTGAGCAATCACCAGTTCAGGGCGAAGAACCAAATTAAACCCTTTGTAGGAAGCAAATCCCCCTCCTGAAAAATACGTCTGAAGTCCTGGATTAGGAATCATTCCATAATCTCCCCAACCATACGGTCGATTGGTTGTTCCTCTGATGGAAGTCAGCATGGGAAGAATTCCTATTTCGAGATCGGGAATTTTCCCCTCCAAATAGGTAGTAGCTTCATAGACGCTTTCATCCTGCATGCCAGATCTCAGCAAAAAAGAATAAGATTTACCTCCTTCTCCCAAAAGCTGTTTCCTTCTTAAAAATTCTTCAAAAACAGGGAATGCTACAGGTAGTCCTTGCGATAGAACAAATTGAATCGAACTAAAAAAAGCAAAGCAAAAAAAAATGAATCTCATCAAAACTCAATTAATATTTCCAGCATATTCTTGGCAATCCTTTTTCTTTCAAAATCATACGCCAATTTTCTACAACCTAATTTAAACAATTCTAAATCTTCTCTTGAATCATAAAATTCAAGTACTTTTTTAATGAAGTCTTTTTCATTTTCTGGCTCAAAACACAAGCCAGCCCCATAGGTTTCGATAATTTCTTTGGTTTCTCCTTCCAATCCCAATAAAATAGGTTTTTGGACAGCCGCCGCCTCAAAAATCTTGGAGGGTATCACATCCAAAAAAGTGTCTGACTTGATCAAATTTACTAACGCAATATCCATCAATTGGAGGTAATTCAAGACTTCATCTTTCCCTACAGAATCTAAAAAAGTCACATTAGATATATTCTCCTCTGTGGCTTTTTTGACCAAACTCTCCTTTTTAGCCCCATCACCCAAAAACAAGAAATGAATATCATCATGTGTTACCTGGAATTTTTTGGCCTGGTTTAAAATAAATTCCAAACCATGCGCCATCCCATGAGTTCCGATGTAAGCAAAAACCATTTTACCCTGTAATCCAAGTTGCTTTTCTAGATTTTTGGGCTTGTTACCGGGAAAATATTTGGATAAGTCTACTCCGTTTTTAAATACAAAAATCTTGTTCCTGTCGATTCCTCTGGCAGTAATCTTTTTTTGAAAAGTCTCTGTCACCACAATTATTTGTGTAGCCGAGCGATACATCATCATTTCTATCCATTCCAAAAAGCGGATAAGTCGCTTGTCTTTCATGGCACCAACGGCAACAATAGACTCCGGCCATAAGTCCCTTACTTCCATTACCCAAGGTTTTAACTTAAAAAGTCCCAATTGCCAGGCCGACATCGCACTAAAAAACTGAGGTGAAGTTCCAATAATCAAATCAGTTTTCACAAAAAGCCCATTCAAAAAGGAGCTTACACCAAAACTGATATAATCTAAAATCCTTTTGAGAAATCCATTGTTTGCAGAGATGTAGGACCAAACACGAATCACTCTAATTCCATCAATCACTTCTTCTTTCCTCCAGCTATTTTTATAGCCATCAAATACCTTTCCTTTAGGGAAATTGGGGAAACAGGTAATTACCGTGACCTCCGCTCCCAATCTTACCCATTCACGGCAATGCTCATATGTCCGATTTGCAGGTGCATTGATTTCAGGAGGAAAATTATCCGTGATGAAAAGTATTCTCATGAATTGGTTATGAATCGGGTAGTAAGTTTATTGCCATTATTAAATGAGACCAAAAGGCTTTGAGCTGGTAAAAGGCTGTTATACCCATTAGCAAACTCGTAAGGAACAACTTGAATGCTATTAAATCCTTCAAATTCCAGAAGTAAGGTGTTCAAAAGTTGAATTTTTGAAGGTGAAACAAATTCGGGATCTATACCAGGGTGGAGATAAAATCTGGCATCAATCAGGGATTTGCCATCGTAGTTTAAAATTTCATCTACAATTTCAAAACCATTACTGATTCGTTTAAACTCACGCTGATGAAGTTGATTTCCAAAGCCGTCATGAAGCGCTATTACATGATCAGATGTTTCCTTTTTGAAGGTAACTTTTGCTCGCTTAGCTACCCTGAATCCTGCCCATACTTGGGAAGAGTTTTTTCGATCTAAAGTAACTGTATTATGAGCTAAGGTACTTCTCTCCCAATCCCGTCTTGGGCTAATGGTGTAGGTCGAGATTCCCGGATCCACAATAACCGGTACCTGTCCTTGGTGCAATACAAATGAAAAAGTATCCGCATGAGCATGTCCGGGCTGGTAGCTAGGCTTGATCCCTTCCATATCTGCAACCAACCTTAAGTCCCTTGATACCAATTTCCTATAGCCTGACTCATTTAGGGGTTTATTCGCTGAATTAAGACCTATACACTTTTCAATTCCTTTTAGAAAAACGGGGGCATAGGCTATACCTTCTGTGGTATCATTAAAATGGGGTAGCGAACCATTTGGAAAAGTCAAATGACTCAACCATCCCAACATCAACTCTGCCTTTTCTTTCAAAATGAATTTCAATTCATATTGATTTGGAGAGAGGTAATAGGCTTCCAAAACTCGAAATAGAATAATCTGATGGTACATGGGGGTGAGTTCGTAATGGGCTCCATCAGCTAAAATCTGTTCATCTAGTTGGGACTTTAAAAGTTTAGATGATTTTTTTATCCATTCCTGATGATTAAAAAATAATGCTCCCATCCACCATGCGAAGGCATTTTCAAGCAGGTGATTCGCTAAAAGATGAAATTCAAGATTTTTTGATAGGTAAGTCACCTCGGCACCAAGGTATTTGATTAATTCCTCTTTGGAGGATTGATCGATTTCTTGCGTAGAAAGAAACCGAATCAAATTCATGATTCGAAGGGAGGCTGGATAAGGCTCAAGGGGAAGTTTACCCGTCCAAAGCCAAGAATAAATATCGCTTACTAAATCAATTTTGACCTTAACCGAAACATCCTCTTGTTTTAAAAAGTCCAGGTATTGAAGGTTATAATTCCAGAGTTTGCCGTGGGTTTGATCGTTCCAGTCTACCGAAGATTTGGGATAACTTCTTGTGAGGTTTAAATATTCAAAGTGGAAATGGTTCAATTCCACTTTAAGGTAATAATGGATTGCAGGAGCATCAAAAAAGCTAAGTTTTAGAGTTTCGGTTAGTGAAATCTGGAAAGTGGAAAGCGGTCCGACTTTGGTCAACCTATTTTTCACCTGGTAAATCGCTTGGATTGGCTTTAGGTGAATAAGGGTATAAAAAAGTGTTTTAAACTTGGAGATCATGGATTTGATTTATCGCTGAGAACGAAAAGGTTTCACTCAACGATCGAAACAGTATCATTCATTTAACTAAACTAACAAAGAGTTCTCTTGCAGCGGGAACTGAATGCATCCTTAGCTAGCTCCGATTGAACCAACCAATTAATCGATAATAATTCCAAATCAAGTTATGAGACTTTCGATAGCTGCAAAGCTGACTTTGGTGGTATTCACAAAATCAAAAAAAAATGCCACTTACTTCGTGTAACTAATTTTATTTACGAAAACAGCCAATTAAAATTACTCTAAATGATTTAAGAAAATCAAAGGCATTCACTGCTCGTTCATAAAGTATACCAAGTAAATAAGCGGGCCAAATACCTCTTAAATATTCGGGTCTACCTTCGATTAAATCCAATGTTTCAATACACAAACCTGCATCCTTAGCAAGTTTAGAAAGGTCTTTCTTGGAATTAGCATTATAAAAGGTTGGAAAAGTATCATCCTCATCTCTCCCCCTCATTTTATTGACATACTGATGAAATGAATGAGGAGTAAGTCTTGAGATGGTTGGTACGTAATGGTATTTGTTTGGCGTTTTAATTAAAAATTTCCCACCAGGCTTTAATACTCTTTTAACCTCGTTAAAAATAAGTAATGGTTCATCCAAGTGCTCCATTACGTTGTCTGAAAAGACTAAATCAAAGGAATCATTTGGATATGGAATTTGGTTAGCATCCGCTACTTTTCCTTCATCGAGAAAAGGATTATCAACAACTCTTGGATCGAGATCAATCCCACAGATTTTTTTTGCCAATCCTCTGAAATCCATGTAAGAAATAATTCCTGCACCTGCACCAAGGTCTAAAACCGTGAATTCAGATTTAATTTCTTTCTTAATTCTTTCTCTAAAAAGATGATCATCCCAATTATTGCTAAAATTTGGGTAAAACTTTTGGTCTAAATATTTCTTCATGCCTTGATTATATTGATACCCAAACTCCTTTTTTCAAACTCTCTATCGCCGCAAAACTGGCTTTGGTAGTATTAATCAAGTCGTCCATTGGAATTATGGGATTTCCTCCTTTTTGAATGGAGTCAATCAATAGATTAAACTGGTACTGATGCCCCTTATCCTGACTAGAAGAAGCTGAACTGAAATTCTTAAAACCATAAGCAGTAAGTTTTATCCAGTTATCCATGATCAGGGTTCTTTCTTGATGAAATACTTCCACCCGCTCCTTAGAATAGGCTTTAGAACCATTTGCAAAGTAATTGATCACCCCGTTGGTGCCATTCTCATATTTCAATAGAATCGTAGCATTATCCGTATTTTCCTTTGGACTAATTCCCATAGAAGACATGCAAACTGATTTCACTTTTGATCCAGCCAAGTAGCTGATCAAATCGATAAAATGGCAAGCCTCACCGATGATTCTCCCCCCTCCTACTTCCATATCATGCACCCATACATTGGCAGGGATCATTCCCGCATTCATGGTGGCTATAATATTCATGGGCGTGTTTCCAGATCCCAAAGCCTTTTTCATCTGAATGGCTAAAGGCGCAAAACGTCTATTAAAGCCTACTGAAACCGTTTTTCCTGATTCAACATAGGCTTCTACCACTGCATCGAGTTCTTCTTGATTCAATGCCAAAGGCTTCTCGACAAACACATGTTTTCCAGCTTTGAGGGCATCAATGACTATGCGTGCATGAGCATTATGGCGAGTGGTCACCATGACCAAATCCACATCCGAATCCTTCAAAATTAGATTATTGTCTGTTGTGGATTGTGCAACTCCAAATTTCTTGGCTAAGGTAGTACCTGAAAGTCCCGCCGAACTGGAGATAAATTTAAGTTTGGCGGGTGTTTTCTTCAGACATGGAAGAATCATCCCTGATGTGAAATTCCCTGCCCCAATTATTCCAACTGTCCCCTTCCCAGCCTTAAAGGCGTTCGAGTTAATAGAAACGGAGCGCTGAGGTTCACCTGATTTATCCGGATAGATCAAAATACTCGCAATGGATTTGCTTCCACTCATGTCCCCATAGATCTGCTGACACTGATCCAAAGGAACACGCTCGGTAATCAAGGGTTCTACCTGAATAGATTTGGATGCAAGTGCTTGAAGAATCGCTTCGAAATTTCGTTTTTCTGTCCAACGGACATAAGGTAGCGGATAGTCCTGCCCTTTTTGCTCATAGGTCTCATCGTAGCGACCGGGTCCGTAAGAACAAGAAACCTGAAAGGTCAACTCCTTTTCAAAAAAGTCTGCACGGGAAATATCCAATCCTATCACCCCAACCAAGATAATTCGTCCCTTCTTTCTGGACATTTTGGCTGATTGAGAAATAATCTCATTGCTTTTATTGGAGGCAGTGATGAGTACGGCATCCGCTCCTACCCCTTGCGTAAAATCTTTTACAAAAGCCACTTGATCAATTCCCTCCCCCGGATTTACCGCAGTAATCCCAAAAGAAGAGGCTAGTGCAACCTTAGAAGAATCATAGTCAAAACCGATTACCTGACATCCATTGGCCTTCAGCAACTGGGCAGTAATCAAACCAATTAATCCTAAACCCACAACTACCACGGTCTCACCAAAGGTAGGATTAGCTAAGCGAATACCTTGCAGGCCTATAGCACCAATCACCGTAAACGCGGCTTCTTCATCTGTAACTCCATCCGGGATTTTAGCTACTAGGTTTTTGGGAACAGATACATATTCCGCATGATGCCCATTGGAAGCAACCCGATCTCCAACAGAAAACTCCTCTACTCCTTTTCCAACTGCGATTACCTTTCCCACATTACAATAACCAAGTGGTAAAGGTTGACCCAATTTATTGAAAACAGCATTGATAGTCGGTTGTAGACCGTCCGTCTTCACCTTATTGATGACTTCTTTGACCTTATCCGGCTGCTGACGGGCTTTTTGCAAAAAATTAGCTTTACCAAATTCTACTAACATTCGCTCGGTTCCTAGAGAGACCAAAGAACGAGTAGTTTGAATCAATACCTGACCGGGCTTTACCAGTGGTGCAGGAACTTCTTCTAGGATGGTATCTCCGTTTTTAAGGTCCTGAATGATCTGCTTCATGTTTGTTATTTAAAAAGTCTAAACTTTTCTTCTCTATTGGGATAATTGATCAGTACAGCGCGGTGCTTTCCTTTGAAAACAAAAAGGCTTCCAGCTGCTACACCAATAATTTTATAGTTCGAGATGATGGATTTCACATCTTCTAAGCTTCCAGCGCCTCCCAATACAGTCATTGGGAAATCTGTAAGTTCTCTGACAGTGGATATCAATGAAAGATCATAACCACTCATTGTCCCATCTTTATCAATGGAATTTATTACCAATTCACCAACTCCAATTTCATTTAATTCTTGAATGAATTCTTTCAACTTTACTCCTGTCTTTTCTTTTCCGTTTTTGATGTGTAAATCGTATCTGCTTTGAAAAAGAAAACTTTCTACTTTAGAAAAACCACCATCACCCTTTATCGAAGTAGTTTACTTTACCGAAATCGACCAGCAAGCGTTAGGTGCAAGCGGAAACGAGCATCATAGCCGTATGGATCAAGAGTTCACCGGAGGAAAGGCGGTCGGTGGGAACGGTGGCAGCTCTGGTGGTTCCAGATTTAACGGACTAAAGGATCTGAAACATAAATAATAAAGATGTAGGATTTCAGTTAACTAAATAATTTTTAGAAACAATTGCTGAAAATTCCATGTACCTAGATTCAGCATTGTTTTGATTGACAAATTCTTTAATTCGCAATTGAACATTACTATCGTAGATAATTGGACTTTTAAGACTATTTAAATCTGATTCAATGTTTTCCCCCATTCTATAAACAAATGGTTCGTCAACAAGATTAGGCATACCTGTAACATAGAGAGGTAATCCTCTTGATAACATAAACAATGCTTTGTTTGGTAATGTGGTAACATCATCAGAAATATTACCATCTATGTATGGTACAAAGGCAGCTAACGAAGTATCTGTATTTAAATCTTTAAAATCTGTTTGAGGATAAAATTTAACAATACCAAATATACTAATCCTCTTTATCAGAATCTTTGCAGATTTATCAATTGGGCCAACAAAATGGATTTCAATATCAAGATTATTATCAAGAATCATTTTACATAGTATAGTAATATAATCCACATTAAGTCTATTATTTATATAGCCCCAGAATAATAACACGTTGCGTCTCTTCTTAAATAAAGGCTGAGTATACTCCGAGTTAGTCCATGGTAAAAAAAGCTTAGAACTTTTAAAAACATCTAGTTGGTCCTTCAAAGGGTAGGAAACACTTAATACTTCATCACTCATTTCACAAGTTTTCGAAAGCACCTGCACTAAAGGTCTTTTATATCCTAATATAGCCCTACACCAAAAATCATCATTGATTATTGTAATTATTTTGTTATTTTGAAAAATCTTTTTTAAGAAATAATAATCATAATTAAAATTAATGATTATCGCTTCGCCTGAGTCAACTTCCTTTAATTTTAATCTCATTGAAATTATGACAACAACAGAGTTTATCCAATGTAAGAATCTGGTTAATCGCAATTTATGGTGAATCAATTGATACGTCTGGATAAACTTAATACCTTCCGACATACTCTGTTTTGCTTCATTAAATTGAAATATGTATTTCGGCTTTAAAAGAAACACAACATCATGACCATGATCGACAAGCATTCTTGCAAGTTGGTGTCGCAATCTTGGGGGTTCTGACCAAGATGTTTTAGTCACAAAAATATATTTTTTCTTTTCCAATTAAAGACAGTTACTATTACAAATACAACCTATAATTTATTTGATTAGAAACTATTCTTCTTGATATAATCGAGGTATTGAATTAACCCGTTTAATCACATCAACAAAGTCTAGACCAAGGGTATCAAGGTACCACCGAATATTCTTATATCTTGGTGTATTTTCATCCTCAACTAATCTAAGTGCTTCATCTCGACTTATTTGACCTTCACGAATCTGATTACTTCTAAATGTGTCATGTTCCGTAAAACCAGCTATAGTATAATATAAATAATTGTAAAAGGCAGCTGTTCCATCCCCTATTCTCCATGTTGTACTGGTATCAACAGCAAGCTCCCAATCGTATTCTTCGAGTATATTATTTACTACATTCTCGTCCCATCTCCAATAATCAAACAAGTGGAAGTAATCACTCTTTTCTGTAAAACTTCTATAATATTCACCTGAAATTGTGTCCCAGAGTGAGTTATTGAAATATCCAGGGCTCTCTGCCATTGCTTTTATTCTTTTGATCTGGTACCTAATCTGTTTTCTTATACCATTCATATAGACTTTTTCTTCCTCGAAATCTGGAGGTATACCGAGAAACCCAGCCTTGAAATGAGTCACTTCTAGTGGATTCACACCCCACAAGTTGAGATTGATACCAGTTTGATTCTTGACAGTTTCAACATATCTAAAAAAATGTTTGTCTCCAGCAGTCAAAATGCTAATCATTCCAAGATTGGGTGCCTTCAACCACGCAATAAGATTTGTTGCTATATTCTTTCTTTTTTTGACAATATCTGCAGCCACAATGATATTCTCTACTCCTATCTTCGAACACATCCTACTAATATTTCGTCTTCCCAAATCAGTAACCATACCCCAATCGTAGGTATATGTGATTGGCTTCATCTTTAGCTCATTTACAATTAAATGAAGGCCATAACAACTATCTCTGCCACCAGAAAATGGGACGATGCATTCAGGTCCTGATTTTCGCCTATAGGGTTCTAATAGCGTAAACAATTCCTCCTTAGGCTTAGGAGTATTTCTCAACTTGTAATTGCGACAATAATTACAAACACCATTAGAATCGAAATATATGAATGGCATAGTTTCTGGCAAAATACACTTTGTACATCGCCTTAATTTATGCTTAGGGTAAACAAGCAATTTCTCTTGCTCGAAATCATCGATGAATTTGGGAATTAGATCCACATTTCGTCTTGGTTTATCGTTAATCTGCATACTGTCGCAAATAGGAACTTTCAAGACTATATGGTTATTAAGTAGTTGCTTAATATTTGAACAACCTACTTTTGATAGGGGATATTTCTCTGATGAGAAATAAATAATTGCTTCTTTTTCTCCATAAAATAAGCTTCCATTATTTGAATATAACAGTAATTCTCCAGTTAAAATATTTAGAAGGGCGCAACTTTGGGTGCCACTACATCTTGATATTATTTCATTTGCAGAATCACGAAATAATCCTCCTTTCGACATATAATCGATTACAACAGCAATAATTGATTCAGAATCAATTTCCATTTTACGCTCAACATTAACACTGGACCATACCTCTTCCTCATTAACAATAATACCATTATGAAGAAGACACAAACCATCTCGATAGACAGGTTGATTGTCAGATAGACCATTAGTAATTAACCTACTGTGACCCATAATAAAACTTGTCTTAATCTTTGACAACTCAGATTTTAATTTTACAATATCATAGTCTGCCCTAATGATTGTGTATTTCCCATCACTATGATAAATGTATCCACTAGAATCTCTGCCACGTTGACGTGCATGTTGAGATAAGATTTTTAAATCTCTATTTTTAATAATTCTATCACCAACTAAACCAAATATTCCACACATATTTTATCTAATTAAATTTTTGTATGATTCGACTAATTTTGAGGTTTGCGCATGCCAACCAAGCTCATATAATTCTAAATTATTCACACTTACTTTTATTGTAGAAACATTATTAATGCACCTTATAAGGTCCTCCTTACTATTATCACAGCAAACTCCTAGTTTATATTTAATTACAAGATTTTCTATTTCTGGATTTCTAGATGCAATAACTGGTAATCCTGCGAAAATGTATTCAAAAAGCTTATTAGGAAGACAATAGTAATCACTTAGTGAAATATTTTCAATCATGCACAGTCCAAAGTCAGCAGTTGATATAATCCCTACAACTTCACTATGTTCGACAGGTTCATGCAAATGTATTTTTTCATTAGATAATGACATTTCTCTAATTTCTAAATCGTAGATCCCATATCCCAGGAAAACAATATGGGAGTCGACTCTTTCATCTTGGAATACATCTAAGTACAAATCTATACCACGACCAGGCATTAACATGCCAACATAAATAAAAATTTTTTTCTCAATTGGTATTTCATACTTTCTTCTCAAATAATTAGATTCAATTGCATTACAGGCTGATATAACTGGAGAATTTAAAATAACTATACCATTATTTATTCCATATTTTTTGATATACCAATCATGTATCGAATCACTTACAGTAATAAAGAGATCAATACTTTTCCACGAAAAACCTTCAATTAATTTGATAATTACAGACTCAATTCTTTTTGTTCCATTTTTTTCGGATTCAAGCTCGTGTGCATCATAAACTAAACTGCAACCGGTTATGAGTTTCAAAATGAAACCAGCTGGCAATACATAAACATCATGGCAATGCAAAACCCGTGGTTTATACTTTAAACTCGTTACGATCATCTTTATATGCATCTCAATAGCAGTCCACAACCACGTAAAAAGAAGTAACCTTATAAATCGAGGAAATACACTAAAAGAACGCGTCCTCATTTTCAATGTTATAATTTGACAATAATCAAATTGATTAATTGACACATTACTTTCTGATCTCTCTAAACCAATTCCTATAAGTAAATTATTATCTAACTCATATAGTGCTTTGAGTTCCTTAAGAATTCTACTGTCTGTTCTAATGTCAGTGTGTGATAAATGTACAATAGTTCTCATCTATATAATTTATTTTTTGGATAATGCAAGGCTAAACCATACGATTGGCCATGTGAAAAAAGTCGAAATTGAGGCAAATACAATTGCAATTAAAACAAATCCCACTTTAAATGACTCCATGTTTCTTTTTCTGTTAGAGACAAGGCTTTGTAAAGAAATCTTATTCTCTTTAAAATAAAATGAGATGTAGAGAAGAAAAAGGATGAATCCAAATAATCCAAGGTGTGACTGGATAGATAAGATCATGCTGTGAGCATATGTACCAGGACCAGACGTCAATTCATCAACAATCATATTTCCAAAGATTGGTGAATAGTTTAGTTGATCAGAATAATTGGACAACACCTCTATCCTTGACTCTACAGATCGTGGAACAATTGATGAAGATAAACCATAATTAAAAATTCTCATTTTAAAAACATCCACATTAAATACCTGTGTTATAAAATAAAATATTGCAATTGAGGAAACAATAAATATCAATCCAATTCTAAAATAAATAGTAATTCTATTACCAATACGAGAAATCACAACACCCCCTGAATACTCATTCACTGATTTCATACTTAAACAATATAAGCTATATAAAAGCGTAACCAATATGAAAATGAATCCACTATTTGATTCATACATTTGGCTAAGAAGCGAAAGCATTACTCCAATATACAAATAAAACAAAATTATAAAAAATTTAAATATTTTAAAGAAAACAGTATTTTTATTGAAGAGATAAAATGATTGTAAAATTAGATATGACAATACTATATATGATATTGATAAATAGTTTCCTATTTTTTGATAATCATCTCTTTTTTCCACTAATTGAAAAAAATCTAAACTTATAATTGATTGGTTATCGTTATAAATACCGTAAACAAATATACTTATTAAAAAAATTCCACCAAGTAACACAGACACTAATAATTCACTAGTATGCCTTCTTTCTAATCTCTTTAACGCGTTATTTACAATAAGACCCGTAAAGTAAAACACTACCAACCCACCTGTTGGAGCATATACATTTGCAGCTAGCTGACTAATATCACCAGTATCATAAACTAACTTACAAAGAAAGTACAAATAAAATAAAATTAGAAAAGATGTTGATTTTCTAATTTTCCATTTGTGTTGTTTACTGTAGAATTTAATAGTTGGATTGATTACTAACATTATCAATGCCATAAGCATGAAAACCCTACTTCCTCCCCCATAACTTGTCGAATTAATACCAGCAAACATTAATCCAAGTGATAGGAAAAGAATTAATAGAATATTAATCATTTAATTCTAGTGATTTCTATAATTTGGTTTAATAACAGCATAAAACACAAGTGCTAAATAAAACATTGATGATAATACTTCCACACAAGATACAATTTTCAATAGGTCTAATACACTTGTGTTTGAACCGTATATGTAGTATGTAAAAAAAAGAACTGTAAACATAAATAGTTTACCATATGCACCGATTTTGTTATGCCCTGTCCCAACAAATACTCCTCCAACTGATGAAGATACAAACTTAAATACGATAGCAGGAAGCATAATCTCAATCATTTTCCCAGTCATGTCCCAATTTGATCCAAACAATACAGATACAATCCGATTTCCAACCAAATAATAAAGAGATACTGGAATACATGCTAATCCAAATAATATCAATGTTAGCTTAATCAAATACATCTTTGCGTCAGATTTTTGCTGAATTAGTTCCACTATTTTTCTATTGTGGACTTGCGAAACCGCACCAGAAACAAAAGCAAGAGGCACCCCTACAATTCTTACGAATAGTGAATAGAATCCAAGAGTTTGCAAACCAAACGAGTTAGCAATGAAATACACTGGAATTGTTGTAGATAGATTCTCTAGGATCGTAGACGGAGCATTGTAAATTGGAAAGTCACTATATGTTTTAGCAATTTTTTTCAAATCAGAATATTTTGAATCAATAATTGCTCTTATTTCATTTTTTGTACTCTTGAAAGAATAAATAAATCCTATCATAATATTGATTATAAATGACAGAACCATTCCATGTTTATTGGATGATAATAATCCAAATAAAAGCGAACTTATTGTACCACCTGATGTTTGCAAGATATTTATTCTGTTTATGATTGAATAATTACTAGACCAGTTATATTTATATTTTATAGCATTAGTTATTCCGATTATCAATACTGCTAAGGGAATTAGATACCAATATAAAACAGGAAGATCATTTGCAATGAAAGGCTTTAAGTACTCACCAAAAATTAATTGAAATAGAAATAATGAGAGTGATACAATTGTTGCAAAATAAATGGACAATGCTAAAAATTGATTACTTTGTGGTTCATTCTTAGAAATTAGAATTGCAATATCAAATCGACCGCTAACCGCAGGTGATATTGTTGAGGTTACCGCTGTAAACAAAGCTAAAATTGCGAATGATTCTGGCTCATAAAGCCTAGTATTCAACGGTGACACCAATACAGTTAACAACTGAGTTAAAAAACTACCCAGCATCAGTGTACTAACTTGTTTAGCAAAAACTGATTTCAAATAATAGTCATTATATATATTTCAATTGAATCCTTGAACCTATCTGATTGAGCTTAATAGGCTTTCACGTATTTTTTCAATAGCCTCTGTGTCAAGATATGGATGCATTGGAAGACTCATAACCTCTCTTGACGCAAGTTCAGAATTTGGAAAATCCCCCCATTTGTAGCCAAGATCAGCAAAGACAGGTTGTTCATGTAGACACTTCGGATAATATACTCCTGTTGGAATACCAGCTTCTTTCATGGAATTCTGAATATCTGGTCTGCGGTTGGCATCCACTCGGATCGTATATTGGGCATACACGTGTGTATTACCGGCTAAAATGCTAGGAACTTCACAAATATCCTTCAACAACTGAGAATACCTTGCGCCAATGACTTTTCGTGACTCCACTTCACTTTCGAAATGAGGCCATTTCGCCAACATGATTGCTGCTTGAAGGGTATCGAAGCGCCCATTTGTCCCCACATGAGTATGATGATGACGCACTTCTCCACCATGGGTACGGATGGCTTTCATGGTAGCAGCTAGGCGATCATCGTCTGTAAACAATGCACCACCATCGCCATAGCATCCGAATGGTTTGGCTGGAAAGAACGATGTACTTCCGATTAGACTGGAACCACAACTACGCTTTCCGTTTCGTGTGGCACCGAAACTCTGAGCCGCATCTTCTATGACTGGAATTCCACCATGCATATCTGCGATGGCTTGGATTGATTCCAAATCTGGCATCTGTCCAAACAGACTCACAGGAATGATAGCCTTGGTCTTTTTGGTAATGGCCGCTGCCAACTGATGAGGATCCATAGTGTAGTTCTGTGGATCTATGTCAACAAATACAGGGGTTGCTCCCACCAAAAGGATGATTTCCGCGGAACTGATCCAGGAGAATGGGACAGTAATTACCTCGTCGCCAGGCCCCACCCCAAGCGCCCGAAGAGCAATTTCCAATGAATGCGTACCACTTGATACAGTAAGGCAATGCTTCACCCCGACATAGTCAGATAATGTTCGTTCCAACTCAGCCACCTCGGGTCCCATGATAAACTGACCATGATCCAATACCGTTTGAATGGCTTGATTAATTTCGACTTTATGTAGTTCGTATTGTGTTTTGAGATCGATGAATTGCATGACGTGATGCGTTATATTTTGAATGAATCATAGGTTTTGGTCCCTACCTTTAGATGATCCGGCAATGGAAGTTCCTCATCCAGATCAAGGCATTTCAGTACTCCTTCATCCAACCTATATCGAAAACCGGATTCGGGACATACCATCAATCCGTCAGATTGATCTTTCAAATACAAGCCATGCCGGCTCATCCAGCCTTTTTGGCGACCTGGATTTCCGACAATCAAAGCATAATCCGGCACATCTTTTGTCACGACAGCTCCAGCTCCTATAAACGCATACCGACCGATCGTGATCCCACAGACGATAGTGGCATTTGCTCCAATCGTGCAACCTCGTCTAAACCGGGTTTTTTCATAAAGCGCCTGTCGATTCACTTGGCTACGTGGATTAGTAACATTCGTCAGAACACAACTTGGGCCCAAAAACACCTCATCTTCTATCTCACATCCGGTGTAGATCGCCACATTGTTTTGGACTTTTACATTGTTTCCGATTATTACACTGTTGGCAATGAACACATTTTGCCCAAAAACACAATGTTCGCCAATCACTGACCCAGACGATATATGGCAGAAGTGCCAGATTTTTGTACCGACCCCAATTGTTACTGGTTCGTCTACGATTGATGTAGGATGTGCATAGTAACTCATTTCAGAATCTCCTTAAGGTACGGATGGTAATCACCTTTAAATCCAATGGGAACTTGATCCCTGATAGCAGCAACAGTACTAATAGCAACCCTGTTATCTTCGATACCAAAACCTCCACCAGAAAGAATATCCTCGTAAACTTTGCTATGAAGATCTGCAAACCCTTCAGAAAATTCAAACGCATCCCCACCAATATTGATTGATCTGTAAGTCCTTTGTCCCTTTTCTACAACTTCAAGGGGGAGATCAGCTGAATCTACAGACAATAACCACCTAACACGAGCACGGTCGTATTCCAGGTATCCTGCCACTTTTTTTGAATCTCGATAGTGAACTATATTGGTCCTAACTTCACCAAATATATAGTGTAACATGTCATAAAAATGCACACCAATATTCGTAGCAACCCCCCCTGACTTATCCTCATCACCTTTCCATGAGTAGTGATACCATTTTCCCCTTGATGTAATGTATGTCAAGTCTACATCAAAGATTTGATTCGATGGTGATTCAGCAACTTGTTTCTTTAGGGAAATAATTGCAGGATGTAGACGCAATTGGAGAATAGTATATATTCTATGGTCAGAATCAGCCTCCACCTCTTTCAAGGCATCAATATTCCATGGATTTAATACAATCGGCTTTTCACAGATTGCATGTGCTCCAGACCGCAATGCAAATCGGATATGAGCGTCATGCAAATGATTAGGTGAACAAATAGATACAAAATCCACTTTCTTCTCACTTTGGCTTCTTCGAAGCTTTTCTACATGTCTATCAAATCTCTCGAACTCAGTGAAGAAATCAGTGGTTGGAAAAAATGAATCGATAATTCCCACAGAATCATTAGGATCCATTGCCACTACCAAATCATTGCCTGTATCCTTGATTGCCTTCATATGACGAGGAGCAATGAAACCTGCAGCGCCAATCAATGCGAAATTTTTCATAATATTAAATTTTGGATTATTAAAATTGTTATAGCTACCGAATTAAAAGCTGGAATAATGAAATAAATCCTATCCAAGAACATAGAGTTTCGTTTTAGATCTGCCATGACCGCGTCGTTATTCTGGATCACAGCTTAGGTCATTTCTTTTGGAAGTGGATTATTGTATCGATACATATTGACGTTGTATGAACCTACTGAGCTGACGGTGAAATCGAACCTAGATTTTGACCAATCAAAAATGGTTTCGGTTTAGAATTAAAAGTAGAGTTCAAGAGATAAAGATATCACCTAGGCCGAGGTTGCTTCAAATGTCACCAAATAAACACCAGCGACTTTCACATCTTCCCCAGACATAAAACAATCTCTGAGAATCACTGAATAATAAATATAACCTACTCCCTGATAGGCACTTTCCTTTACATAATCCCAGATATGGAAAAGGGTAACTCGCCCCTCCAAAAGTATTCTTTAAAAAAGAAAATTTTTCTTCCGAACTCTCAGAATAAGATTTTTTGAACTCTGAAAACGAATGTGTAAAAATGGGAATTACTAAATATCGAATTGCAAAAAATTTAGAAAGCACTGAAGAAAGCATTTGTGAATTATATGATTTGATCTATACTTCCACATTTAAGTTTATTAACAAGGAATTAATGGCATTTTCTTAATGCTTCACTTCCTGTACAACATTAAAAAGAAGTTAATACTTGCCGTATTTCTTAGCAATTACTTTCATCTTATAGTATAAAATTTTCGGCTTTTTAAGGTGTGAATTGGCAAAGCTCTCAAAGAGGTAGATGAAATAATATTATCTATGTCTAAACTACACCTAACCAAATCCTTTATCACAAGCTTAGGTCTATTGGTTCTCCAGATCATATAATGGTAAATTTAATCTGTAACTTTGTGATAACTTTTTGAATTTATTGTTATACGAATTTTAACTTATTTCGTAGTTAAACTTTAATGATTGCTAAATTTTATGCTCTCCATGAAAATAAACTAAAATTTTACTTATCATTAGTTATATTTTGCCTGTTTTCTTAAAGCCTCGCATCCACTTTTTCCTTCTCCAACACACTCTTCACATCAAACACTACCTGCCTTTCCGACTTCTGAATCGGCCAGGATTTGAATTCTTTGTGTGCAACGGCTAAGATAATTGCCGCATAGTCTTCGAGTACCGGCTTGGCACCTCCATTGATTACGTCTATTCCATATTCATGCTTTACTTCGGCAGGATCCGCCCAAGGATCATACACACACACGTCCATATCATAGGACTTCAGTTCGTTGTAGATATCGATCACCCGGGTATTGCGCACATCGGGGCAGTCTTCCTTGAAGGTAAAACCTAGGATCAGCACCTTAGAATCGATCACTTTAAGATCCTTACGCATCATCAGTTTGATGACTTCGGTGGCGACATGCTTACCCATGGAATCGTTGAGTCTTCGACCTGCTAGGATAATCTCCGGATGGTAGCCTACTTCTTGGGCCTTTTGTGCCAAGTAGAAAGGATCCACTCCGATGCAGTGCCCTCCGACCAGTCCCGGACGGAAAGGAAGGAAGTTCCACTTGGTGCCTGCGGCTTCCAGTACCTCCTGGGTATCGATACCCAAGAGATTGAAAATCTTACTGAGCTCGTTGACGAAGGCGATGTTGATGTCGCGTTGGGAGTTTTCGATCACCTTGGCCGCTTCCGCTACCTTGATGGAAGAAGCCTTGTGTGTACCCGCGGTGATGACCGCTCTGTAAAGTTGATCTACATACTCAGCTACTTCCGGTGTACTGCCTGAGGTGACTTTTAGAATCTTGGTGACGGTATGCTCTTTATCTCCCGGATTGATCCGCTCAGGGGAATAGCCAGCGAAAAAATCGGTATTGAATTTAAGTCCAGAAACCTTTTCCAAGACAGGCACACATTCCTCTTCGGTGACTCCCGGATAGACCGTGGATTCATAGATGACTACATCTCCTTTTTTCAAGACTTTACCGATGGCTTCGGATGCCTTGAGCATGGGAGTCAGCACGGGGCGGTTATGCTTGTCCGTCGGAGTAGGCACGGTCACGATGTAAATATTCGCCGAAGAAATCGGTTCCATCGCATCGGTAACCACTAGTCCTTTTCCCTTTTTTTCAAGCTCGACGGAGTTTTTTACCAAGACCGACTTTAGGAGTTCATCCTCCACCTCAAGTGTTCGATCATGTCCTTTTTGAAGTTCGCCCACCCGCTGGGGATTGATGTCGTAGCCGATGGTTTTGAATTTTTCTGCAAACGCAGCCGCCAAAGGAAGGCCTACGTATCCAAGGCCGATGATGGCGAGTTTGCTTTCGTTTAAGGGTTTAAGCATGGAAAAAGTGGTCAATAAGTAGTGATCTGTGGTCAGAGTTCAGTATTTAGTGGTCAGTGAGCAGTCGCAGTGGACAGCTAGTCAGAAGGATGAAGTCAGAAAGCTGAAAATGGACAGTGGTCAGGCCTACCCTGAGCGAAGTCGAAGGGTTCAGTCGCAGTGTTCAGTGAACGTCATCGCGAGGAGCAAAATGACACTTAAACTTTAGCGAAGAAGTCTACCGCTTCGAAGCGATCTTTGGTATTACTCGAGAAGATTGCTTCAGGTAGGTAGTCTTTAGAATCACTTACAAGGATGGATTTCTACCTTCGCAATGACGAATGCGAGGAAGCGATCTTGGTAGTGGTCAGTGAGCAGTCGCAGTGGGCAGCTAGTCAGAAGGTTGAAGTCAGAAAGCTGAATGTGTACAGCAGATTGACTTCAAATCACCTCGAAATCCTTATGTAAAAAGAAAGCCGTATTCACCGTTTTGGCACTTAGGGCATATCCGTGCGCTTCTAAATAGGCAAGCATCGGGTTTTGGTCGATGGTGGATAAGGAATCCTTCAGCACCTCCACCAAGATGACTTTTGGGGTATATTTTCCCAAGTTGATCGAACGGATGACCTCGAAGTCCAAGCCCTCCACATCTACTGAAAGGAAATCAATGGATTGGTTCGTTGGAAGGTGTTGATCGAGGATTTCCTCTAGGGTAAAGGTTTCGATTTCCTTGGTAAAGAGGAGTTTTAAATGCTCTAGCCCAGTTCGTTTCTCTGATAGTTCCTTGGAAAACCCATTTAAGGCCGGTTCTGAAAACGCATAATAGGTCAGGGTCTGCTTTCGGTCCGAGATCGGAATCTCCAGGTTGATGTCCCTTGGCCTCACTTTTTTGAATGCCTTCATGCTATCCGGCATGGCGTCGATGTTGATTCCCGACCAGCCTTTTTGGTAAAAGAGGTAAGTGTTTGAAAATCGGTAAGGATGATGCGCCCCTACGTCCACAAAAAAGCCCCGGTACTTTTTCCTCATGTCAAAAATTCGCTTCAAAAGGATGTCTTCCCCCTCTTGGGCATAGGATATGGTGGCAAACTTGCCCTTGTACCTCTCCGGAAACAAGCTATAATCCCTAAAGAAGCTCAGCTGCTGCAAGAGGTCTTTTGGAAGAATGCTTCGGAGGAATTGCTTCATTGAGGGTTTAGGGTTCGGGGTTCGGGGGTTTACCCCCCCGGCCCCCCTTGAGGGGGGAGCTGGTTCGGGTCTGCCTATCGGAGGCAGGGTTCGGCCCTTCGACATTTCTCGACAGGCTCAATAATCAAGCTCAGGGTGACGAGTTCGGAACTTTGAAC